>JAESGM010000028.1_pt1 | contig 540081 bp, 555 predicted proteins | sample 9269721 | NCBI WGS metagenome assembly JAESGM01 (sample SAMN15720920, study PRJNA650825) | algae metagenome | isolation source: Komarekiella atlantica HA4396-MV6 and co-occurring heterotrophs from... | place: USA: Theobald House, Kauai, HI | collected 2009-07-29 | reverse complement strand
CGTAGTAGGCGGCATGGTTGTTGTGAGCCGCAGCCGACAACTGGAACACACCCCAAGCCTGATCGACCTTCAACACGCCGACGATGTCGGGAGCTCTCGTGCCGCCCAAGGCGCTGAGGCCGTAGGCGCCGCCCTGGAAGGCGGGACCGCTGAGCAGGCCACCGCCAGCACCGAGGTTATACAGATTGCTCTGATGGTAGGCGGTCGGATCGACCAGCGCGACGCTGCCCGACACGCCGTTGCCGAACTGAGCGGTGTAGGTCAGCTGATTGACGGCCGTAACGTCACCCGAGCCGCCGACGAGACCGTCGAAGTTGTTGCCGGGATAGTTGACCCAGGGGGTATCGAACGGGTTGATCGTCTTACCCATCGTGAACCCAGCGAACTGGATGAACGCGTGGTAGACGCCGACCGAACCGCCAGCGATGCCACCGTCAGAGGGGTTGCCGACCTGGCCGACACCCGCGCTGTACACGGTACCACCCGTGCCGGCTCCGGCGTACGAACCCGTGGTCCAGCTGAAGGTCGCATCGAAGAACGTACGGACGACGCCGTATTCGGTCGCCGTGCGCGTATCGACCGTCAGATCCTGACGGGAACGAGCGGTGTAGTAATTCGACAGGCGGTTGCGACCGCCAGCCACCGAAGAGTATGCGCCGTTGTACATGGCGTTCGTGTTGAACGCGGTTTCAACGCGCAGATAACCACCCAGCTTGATGCAGGTGTCGGTGCCGGGGATATAGAAGAAACCAGCACCATACAGGGAGCAGATCCTCACGTACTCGACCGCTTTGGCCTTGACGGGAAGATCGGCTGCCTGAGCTCCGCTCATGGCGACCAGACCCGCCGCTGAGCCGAGAATAAGGCTCTTAACCATCTTCATGTTAAACCTCCAAGTTGCTCTGTAGGGAAGGTTCCGGATCCGCCGGGTGTGCGACACCCTAAGGTTGGTTCCCTTAATCCCCTGAAACCCGCTTAGTCGCTTCGCGCCTTCGGACACTCCCGCATGAACGCGAGGGACTTAAGCGAACCACCTAAAACGGGACGACCTCGGGATGCCCCCCTCCGTCGCGAGATCACAATTACCGAGGACGCCTGCACAAGCAACATTGGAACCGCTGTGAAGGCCTCGACTTGGCCCCTTTTCCATAGGGTGTTGCACAAATAACACGTGTTCGTGATTGAAATTTTTCCATAAGCTTCTGTTTTTATTTGATGTTTTTTGCTTGCCCGCATCTGACGCTCTAATGAATGCTGTAGGCGGTGAGGCAAGCCACCTTCGGCGCTTGCGGCTTCGTCGAACCGAATCGAACGCGACCTCGCCGAATCTGCATCACACAGACCGGAGCGATTCCCCTGATCCTCCACCTTATAAAGGAGGCAGCCGGGGGCCCTCGCGCACGCTGCATTCACCCTATAATAGAGTGCAGAGACCCATCGACGTCCGCATTCGGTTCGGGGTTTGTTTGGGAGGCGGGTCAAGCCGAAGTCCGCAAAGACCTCTCTATTTGTGATTCTTATGGGTGATATCGGGGCTGAGATGGAACCCTGCCCTCCGGCACAGAGTTCGAACTCGACGCGATCCGAATCGAATTCATGCGATCTCGCTCCGACCTGTTGTTGCCGAGCCGATGCGCACGAGTGGCGGCGAGCCTGCCCCCGGATCTGCAGGCGATCCGGCTCTTGAGCTTGGGCACCAAACAGGCCCTGCGAGTGCCCCCGTCGGTCATCGCCATCAAATGGCCCTGCGCAATCCACATCTGGTGCTTGCGGCGCGCCCCCGCGTCGGGCATATCCGCCCTCATGGAGCTGTGGCCGAGTGGCTGAAGGCGGCGGTTTGCTAAACCGTTATAGGGTTGTAAAACCCTATCGAGGGTTCGAATCCCTCCGGCTCCGCCATCAAGCAAATTGTCCAGCCCGGACACATAGGTAACAGGTCGTACCTGAGACATGGGTGACAACCTCGTGCCGGACAGTTGTCGAGCGTCGCAGGCGGCTGCCGCAAGCTTGATGTGAGCCCGCGGTTGCAGCGGTGCGGATAGGAACAGGCTCCGGTTCGACGCGTTGACGCGCGCCTCCCCCGACAAGGAGCTTCTCATGCGGTTGATCGTATCGATAGCAGTACTCGCCGTATCGACTTTGCCGGCGCTCGCCGATCGCCAGGTCACCGAGGACGAACGTACAAAACTGGTCGCCGCGGTCCAGGCTGAAGGATGCTCCGGCGGCAAGCTCGAGTTCGATGACGATGATCAGCAGTTCGAGGTCGACGACGCCGTGTGCGCGGACGGAAAGAAGTACGACCTCAAGTTTGATGCGCAAATGAAGTTGAAGCGCAAAAATCTCGATTGAGAGTGGCCACCGCGCCTGGTCGTCAGCGTGCCGTTGCGAACCGGTGACGACGCCTCGCTCCGCACCCGATGGAGACAGCCGCGACGGCGGCCGTCTCTCCACAGGGTGTCAGCGAATCGAAGACGCCTGATCCGTCGTGACAGCGTAGATCAGTGCGAGATCATCCACGCGCGGGCTTCGCGCTGTGCGGTCGCGATCTCTGCCTCCGACATCATCTCTGCGACCTCGCGGCGCATGGAGATCGCGTCGGCGCGTCCCTTCAGGGCCGCCAGGTTGAACCATTTGTGCGCGGCCACCAGGTTGACCACGCCGGAACGGCCGCTGGCCCAATACAGGCCGCGCTCGAACAGCACGTCCGGTATAGCGGTCGCTTCGACCGGCGTCGCCGCGTCGAGATCAAATTGCCCCTGAAACATCTGCAGCACCCCTTTTTATCGTTGCCGCCCTCCCCCGAGGGCGGCCCCTGTCCACTGTTGAAACGCCTGTTCATCCCGGCGCGCGATCCTTCAGACCGGATCGGGCGCGTGCCGTTTACCGGCTTGTTGGGGTGATCATGGCCGATCAAATTTGAAGGGCAGTTTAAGGTTCGCGATAAACGGGGTGTAAACGTGCGCATGGCGCGGCCGAACACGGAATCGCAGAAGTGCCTGCGGCACAGCGGGAAATCGCGATTGGTGAAGTTCGGTTTACCCTGCCGGTTGGCGGAACGATAACCATTGCCGCAAACGTCGGCGACATCGTCCGAGGGATCGCGAACAGGATGAGCGGCGGTGTCCCGAAATCGGTCGACACCTGCGGGCGGTCAAAATGAAATCGAGGGGATGACAGCCGGGCGCCGGATTTGCGGGGCTATCGGAGCAGGCGCTCCGGGGAAAAAACTCCCGGGGAAACACGAAGGTTCCGGAGAGCGAGGGCGTCGGCGAACACGTCAGGACCAGATCTCATTCCGGGCGTTTGGCCCGGTGAAATTGCGAACCTCTTTGGGAGGTCCGCACCGAACGAAGAAAACCTGTTTCTTCTGCCGGATCGGTTTGAAGGAGCGAACTCCCCCGAAAGACGATCCAGCCGTTTGACCTGATGTCTCGCCGACACCCTCTTTCGTCGACCAGAGCCTTCAGACGTTCATCCGGGGCTCGTGTGACGTGCCGGCATCAAGCCGCCGGCAATTCTTGAAGAAGCAAACTTACTTCTTCTTCTTGGCGACCTTGCGGGTCTTCTTCGCAGTCTTCTTCACTGCGCTCTTCGCCTTCTTCGCCTTCTTCGCTTTCTTGGCCATGTTGCCCTCCTAATAAAGAGATGACTTTAGTCGCTGCGTGCATTCGGGAATCGAAATGCACTACATTCCGAATACACCAACGCACTCAAAAAAACAGCGTCCCGCTTAAGGAAGTGTTGACGAGCAAAAGTGAGAGCGCGCGAAGCGGTGAAATCGGCGACACATCGACACGTACGCATGCCGATGCAAAAAAGGCCGCAACGATCGACGTCGTCACTCGTCAATATTGAAGGAATCGCTTTCACTGCAGTGCTTTTTTGAATCGCGCAGTTGACGATCGACATTCGATCGATGTCGCTGCGACTCAGCGCGAGTGTCAAAATGACGTTTGCACGGACTCTGAGTCGCAAGCTTTGGCAATAAAAAAATTTTCACAGTTAATGCGCTCGCATCTCATCGACCGCTCGCCAAAACCGGATTCTCGGGCGAAACGCGACCGCCGATTCGGAGGCACTCTTCCAATCGCAATGATGGATCTCGGATCGCGAAGAACGATCGACGCGCACTTGCATGCATCGATCGCGGTGTCACCAACGATGGAGTCGTCCCGTTACGGGACGCTTTCAGATGCCGAGCTTCGCCTTCAGGAGATCGTTGACCGCTTGCGGGTTGGCCTTGCCGCCCGATGACTTCATCACCTGACCGACGAACCAGCCGGCGAGTTGCGGCTTCGCTTTCGCCTGCGCGACCTTGTCCGGATTGGCGGCGATGATGTCGTCGACGACCTTTTCGATCGCCCCGAGATCCGTCACCTGCTTCATGCCGCGCGCCTCGACCAGCGCACGCGGGTCGCCGCCTTCGGTCCAGACGATCTCGAAAAGGTCCTTTGCGATCTTCCCGGAGATGGTGCCCTCGCCGATCAGATCGACGATCGCGGCGAGCTGCGCCGCCGACACCGGCGAGGCCGAAATGTCGCGGCCCTCCTTGTTGAGACGGCCGAACAGCTCGTTGATCACCCAGTTGGCCGCGAGTTTGCCGTCGCGCGCCTTGTCGGCGAGGCCGATGAGCACCGTCTCGTAGAAATCCGCGCTCTCGCGCTCGGCGACCAGCACGCCGGCGTCGTAGGCCGACAGCCCAAAACTCTCGATGAAGCGGGCCTTCTTCTGGTCCGGCAATTCCGGCAGCTGCGACTTCAGCTCATCGACATAGGCTTGCGTGAACTCGAGCGGCAGCAGGTCGGGATCCGGGAAATAGCGATAGTCGTGCGCCTCTTCCTTGGAACGCATCGACCGGGTCTCGCCCTTGTTGGGGTCGAACAGCCGCGTCTCCTGGTCGATCGCGCCGCCCTCCTCGATGATTTCGATCTGGCGCCGCGCCTCGTACTCGATCGCCTGGCCGATGAAGTTGATCGAGTTCATGTTCTTGATCTCGCATCGGGTGCCGAGCGGCCCGCCCGGCTTGCGCACGGACACGTTGACGTCGGCGCGCAACGAGCCCTTCTCCATGTCGCCGTCGCAGGTGCCGAGATAGCGCAGGATCGAGCGCAACTTGGTCACATAGGCCTTGGCCTGCTCGGCGTCGCGGATGTCGGGCTTGGAGACAATCTCCATCAGCGCCACGCCGCAGCGGTTAAGGTCGACATAGGACATGGTCGGCGACTGGTCATGCAGCAATTTGCCGGCATCCTGCTCCAGGTGCAGCCGCTCGATCCCGATGGTCGCGGTCCTGCCGCCGTCGAGTTCGACCACGACCTCGCCCTCGCCCACGATGGGCGACTTGTACTGGCTGATCTGGTAGCCCTGCGGCGAGTCCGGATAGAAATAGTTCTTGCGGTCGAACACCGAGCGCAGATTGATCTGCGCGTTGAGGCCCAACCCGGTCGTGACAGCCTGCCTGACGCATTCCTCGTTGATTACGGGCAGCATGCCCGGCATTGCGGCGTCGACCAGCGACACATGGCTGTTGGGCTCGCCGCCGAACTCGGTCGAGGCGCCCGAGAACAGCTTGGACTTCGAGGTGACCTGGGCGTGCACCTCCATCCCGATGACGACTTCCCAGTCGCCGGTCTGGCCCTTGATCAGTTTTCCAGGTTTCACAGTCGCGTTCATGCTTTTCCACTCCCGAGCAGCGCGGACACGATCCGCTCCCATTCGGCTTCCAGAGAATCCTTCGCCACCGGCTGGCTCGCCTGTCGATACCAGTAGCCGGCATTGCCGAGATCGCCTTCGACCCGATGCAGATAGGCGTGCACCCAGGCGGAGTTGGCACAGCTCTCGTCCTGTACGATCTTGTGCGCGCGATCCCAGTCACCCTTGGCCGCCCACCACATGGCCGCGAGCGGCGGCGGCAGCGCCTGTTCCGGCGCCGCGTCAGCGAGGCTGGCGCGGAAATCCGCCATCGCTCACCACCATTTCGGCGGCGTGAACCGTCCGGCCGCCTGTTCGATGATTTCACCGAGCGAGAACAGCGTCTCTTCGTCGAACGGACGCCCGATCAGTTGCAGGCCGAGCGGCAAGCCCTGCGCATCCTTGCCGGCCGGCACGGCGATGCCCGGCAGCCCCGCCATATTCACCGTCACGGTAAAAATGTCGTTGAGATACATCTCGACCGGATCGGCGCCACCCTTCTCGCCGACACCGAAGGCTGCCGACGGCGTCGCCGGCGTCAGGATCGCGTTGACGCCCCTGGCGAAGGAGTCCTCAAAATCCTTCTTGATCAGCGTGCGCACTTTCTGCGCGCGCAGATAATAGGCGTCGTAATAGCCCGCGGAGAGCACATAGGTCCCGATCATCACGCGGCGGCGCACTTCATCGCCAAAGCCCTCGGCACGGGTATTCTCATAGAGTTCGCCGATCGAGCGGCCCGGCTCTCGCAGGCCGTACCGCACGCCGTCGTAGCGCGCGAGGTTCGACGATGCTTCCGCAGGCGCGACGATATAATAGGCCGGCAGCGCGTATTTGGTGTGCGGCAGCGACACCTCGACAAGCTCGGCACCGGCCGCCTTCAGCCACGCCGCGCCCTCGCTCCAGAGCTTCTCGATTTCCGCGGGCATGCCGTCGAGGCGATACTCCTTCGGGATACCGATCTTCATGCCCTTGACGGATTTTCCGATCGCGGCCTCGTAGTCCGGCACCGGGCGATCGACCGAGGTGGTGTCCTTGGGATCGTGCCCCGCCATCGAGCCCATCAGGATCGCAGCGTCCCGATTGGTGCGCGCGATCGGACCGGCCTGGTCGAGCGATGATGCGAACGCCACGATGCCCCAGCGCGAGCAGCGTCCGTAGGTCGGCTTGACGCCGACGGTCGCGGTGAACGCGGCCGGCTGGCGGATCGAACCGCCGGTGTCGGTCGCGGTCGCGCCCATGCAGAGCAACGCCGCCACGGCGGACGCCGACCCGCCGGAGGAGCCGCCCGGCACCAGCGTGGTGTTGGAACCCTCGCGCCGCCACGGATTGACCACCGGGCCGAAGCACGACGTCTCGTTCGACGAGCCCATTGCGAACTCGTCATTGTTGAGCTTGCCCAGCATCACGGCGCCATCGCGCCAGAGCTGCGAGGTCACGGTCGACTCGTAGGGCGGCACGAAATTGCCGAGGATTTTCGAGCACGCCGTGGTGCGAACGTCTTTCGTCGCGAACAGGTCCTTGATGCCGAGCGGGATGCCCGCGAGCGGACCGCCCTCGCCTTTCGCGATTTCGGCATCGACGGCGCGCGCCATTGCGCGGGCCTGATCCGGTGTCTCGAGGATGAAGGCATTGAGCGAACGCGCCGCCTCGATTGCGGCCAGATGCGCATCCGTCAGTTCAAGCGAGGTGAAAGACTTGCTCGCGAGGCCTTCGCGAGCCTCGGCGATCGTCAGCGATGTCAGGTCGGTCATTTATTGATCGGGCTGCAGAAGAATGGAGAAAGCGTCTTGTCGTTGGCCGGGTCGTCCGATTTCGGCCGCGTCCGTTCATCGGCCTCGAGCGCATCGAGAAGAACGTCCATCGCCTTGTCGGGATCGACGGCCTTGCCCTGCCGCTCCATCGCGTCGAGGTAATTCATATAGGCCTGATAGGCCTTTTCATCGTCGCAGAGCAGACACATCGGAAGACTCTTTTTGTTTGACGCGTTTCTTCACGCGAACCGGTACCCACTTCGCTTGAAAACGCTATGCCCTACTCCACCACCTTCGGCACCAGGAAGAAATGGTTTTGCGTTTCAGGCGCGTTCCTGACGATGTCGCCGGGGATCTCGCCGTCATTGACCACGTCGGCACGCTTCTTCATTTCCATCGGGGTCACCGAGGTCATGGGTTCGACGCCGTCCACATTCACTTCCGAAAGCTGCTCCACGAACGCGAGCATGGCGTTCAGCTCACCCTGAAGGTGGGGAACTTCGGCCTCGGTAACCGCAATTCGCGCCAGATGCGCGATGCGGCGGACGGTGGCGGCATCAACGGACATATATATAGGCCTCAAACGGGGAATTCGCATCCGCCGTATAGCAGAGCCCGCTTTTGCGCCGCAACCGCGGGAACAGGTCGCACCGCCCGAATATCTGGCTTTCGGGGTCGAAAGGTGCTCCACGCGGGGTGTCAGCGGCCTCACGGGGATTTGTGCCTGAAGCACGGAATCCTCGGCGCCGCCCCCCTGACGAAACCATTTTCGCGCCCCACGTAGTCGTCCTGAAACAGTCGGGGGGTGTAGTTGCGGCCATAACATGGGAGGCCGTGTCATGACGCCCATCGAAAACGGTGGCGCCGGGTCGGAAAGCTGGGATCCCGCCCTCTGGTCAATCGGGACCGTCCTTGGCGCTGCGATCGTCTACCTCGCCTGCCTGAGCTGACAAATGTGAGTAAGTGCAATGCCCGAGACCCAGGCCAAGATCCTCCGGAAAAAGGCGGAAATGTTCGAAGCGCGCGCCGAGAGCGCGACCGATCCAATCTCCCGCCAGCACTACAAGGAGATGGCCGCGCATTACCGATCGCTGGCCGCCGAACATCTGGACGTCAGGCGGGACGAACCGGCGCACTAGCTAAAGCGGATGCCTCCGCATTTGTGTCCTGCGGACGGCCATTCTGCCGCTGATTGGCGCGGCGCCATGCTGCAGGCTGCGGCCATGGCGGCCGATAGCGTGCTTCCTCAGCCCAGGAATTGGAAATCCATATCGGCTGCGCTATCGTGCCCCCTCGAACTTCGAGGCTGACCGGCCATCCGCTCGCCACGACAAACAACAAGAAAAACACCCGGGGGGCGCAGGATGGATTTCATTGATGCCAACGGCGTCGGACTGCGCTGCGAGCTTAGCGGCAGCGGCGAGCGCACGCTGGTGCTGGTTCACGAAATGGGCGGCTCGCTCGAAAGCTGGGACGAGGTCGCGCCACGGTTCGCGAGATCGCGCCAGGTCCTGCGCTATGACGCCCGCGGTGCCGGATTGTCGCAGAAGGTGCGCGGCAAACTTGCCCTCGATACGATGGCCGACGACATCGCAGCCCTTCTCGATCACTTTGCGATCGCCGGCAAGGTTGCACTGGCGGGTGTCGCCGTCGGCGGTGCGATCGCTCTCCACTTCGCGGCCCGCTATCCGCAGCGCACCAGCGCGGTTGCGGTCGGCAGCCCGGCCACCGGCATCGCCGCGGAACGCCGCCCGGCGGCGCTGGAGCGCCTCGCCCGGATCGAAGCCGGCGGGATGACGGTCGCGGTCGAAGACGCGATGCTGAACGGCTATGCCCCGGAGCTTCGCGGCGATATCGGCCGGTTCGAACGCTTCCGGGCGCGATGGCTCGGCAATGATCCCTCGAGCTATGCCGCGGTCTGGGGGATGCTGGCGGCCGCCGAGATGAACGATGAACTCGCCGGGCTGACCTGCCCGGTGCTCGTGATCGGCGGCAGCCTCGACCGCGTGCGCCCGCCTCCGCTGGCGGAAGCCGTGGCCAGATTGATCCCCGGCGCCCGCTACAGTGAACTTCGCACCGGGCATTACATGTCGGTGCAGACCCCCGACCTGCTCTCCGACTGCATCGATGCGTTCCTGAATTCGGTCGGCGCCTGACCCTCGAGCCTCAAGGTCTTCCCATATGAATGCACAACCGGCAGCGCAGATTCCCGGCGTCTATCATCGCAAGATCGGCGACATCATCGTCACCACCATCAGCGACGGATACCTCGACGGCACCCTCGACGTGATGCGCAACGTCGATCTCGACAAGGCGCGCCAGATCCTGACCGACGCGTTCCGGCCGGCGCGGCGGACCAGCGTCAACACCTTCCTGATCCATTCCAAGGGACGCACCGCGATCGTCGACACCGGATCCGGCAACTATTTGCAGCCCATGGCCGGCTTCGTTCAGCACAACCTCGCATTGGCCGGCATCGATCCGAAATCGATCGATACGGTGCTGCTGACCCACATGCATCCGGATCATTCCGCAGGGCTGACTGACATGTCGAACGGGCAGCTTCTGTTTCCGAACGCGGAACTCGTCATGCACGAGAACGAACTGGCGCACTGGTTCGACGACGGCGCGATGGCGAAGGTCGATGAGCGATCGGCCCAACTCTATTTTCAGGCCGGCCGCGAGCAGGTGGCGCCCTACAAGAGCAGGACGCGGTTGTTCAAAGATGGTGAAGTGTTCCCCGGCGTCACTGCCATCCCGAGCCACGGCCATACGCCGGGCCATACCGCCTACCTGATCGCCTCCGGCAACGATCAACTAATGATCTGGGGCGACACGGTACACGTGCCGGAGGTGCAGACGGCGTTTCCCGAAGCCGGCATGGCCTTCGACACCGATCTCGCTGCAGCCGCCGCCGCACGAAAGCGGATGTTCGATCGCGTCTCCGCCGACGGCATTCTGATTGCCGGCATGCACCTGCACTTCCCGGCGTTCTCGCGGCTGGCCCGGCGCGGTGACGCTTACGCGCTCTATCCCGAGGCCTGGGTGCACGCGCTGTAGCGGCTAGCCGCTCAGCGCGCCCATCCGGGCCAGCGCACTGCCCGCGAGCGCGCGCGTCAGTTCGGCCGCTGGCATCTCCCGGCCCATCCGCACCGCCTGCCCGGCCCAGAGGTTGGTGAAGTCGACCCTGCCGAGCTTTTCGGCGGCTGCCTTCAGCGGCCCGAGCGCAGTGGCGGCGTGCGGGAAAGCCGGCGCGTCGGGAGAAATCGGGCCGACCTCGCGCATGACGCGGTTGGCAACGCCGCGCGCGGGGCGTCCGGTCATGACATTGGTGATGACGGTGGAATCGTCATGTGCCTGGGCCAGGGCGACACGCGCCGGCGCAGTCACCCTGGATTCCGGGCAGCGCAGATAGGCGCTGCCGATCTGCACGCCGGATGCGCCGAGCGCAAACGCCGCCGCAATGCCGCGCCCGTCGGCGATGCCGCCGGCGGCGATGACAGGCACCTTCACCGCGTCGACCACCTGCGGCACCAGCGCGAAGGTGCCGGGCTGCTGCGCGATGTTGTCGGTCAGGAACATGCCGCGGTGGCCGCCCGCTTCGGCGCCCTGCGCGATGATGACGTCGGCACCGTTCTCCTCCAGCCAGATCGCTTCCTTCACGATGGTCGCCGACGACATCACGATTGATCCCGCCGCCTTGACGCGCTTGACCAGCGCCGGATGCGGCAGGCCGAAATGGAAGCTGACCACTTCCGGCTTCAGCTCCTCCACGACCGCGCACATTGCCTCATCGAACGGCGCCCGGTTGGCCGCGGTGATGGGCGCGGCGGGATCGACGCCGTACTCCTTGTAGTAAGCGCCAAGCCGGGTCTTCCACCCCGCTTCGCGTGCGGGATCGGCATCGACCGGCGTGTGGCAGAAGAAGTTCATGTTGACCGGCGCGGAGACGCGCTGGCGGATGATATTGACCTGCTCGCGCGCCTTCTCGGCCGAGATCATCGCGCATGGCAGCGAGCCGAGCGCTCCGCCCTGCGCCGCCGCGATCACCAGTTCGGCGTCCATGATGCCGGCCATCGGCGCCAGCACGATGGGAAATTCGGTCTTGAAGAGGTCGATGATCCGGCGGTCTGGCCACATGGTTCTGCTCGCTTGGATGATGAAGTGGGATTGCGGATCAGGCCGCAAAGGAATTGCGTCGTCCGCTCAAGATCTGCTCTGCTTCGGTGACGATCCTGTCAACAATCTCGCCGGCCGGCGGAATATCGTGGATCAACCCGACGGCTTCGCCGGCAATGACGGCAGCGATGTCGAAATTTCCAGCCGCCCTCGCCGCCGCGTATTCCTCTGCAACGACATCGATGTTCTGCATCAGTTCGACCTCGCGGCCGATCCAGCGGCGCGCATGATCGTTGATCAGGCAGCGGCCGGTGAACGGCGCCGGCCAGACATTGTTGCGCGACAGGTCGAAGATGATGCCGCGGACGCTGTTGCCATTCGTCGCGGCGCAGATGCGCCTTTTCGCTTCCTCAGGCCCATCGCATTCCTGGCTGGCATAGAAGCGCGTGCCGAGCAGTACGCCGGATGCACCCAGCATCATCATCGCCGCGAGCCCGCGGCCGTCGCCGATGCCACCCGCGGCCGCAACCGGTACACGGCCGGCCACGAGATCGACGATCGCCGGCACGATATCGAGCGTGGTGCGCGACGCGCCGTGGCCGCCGGCCTCGGTGCCCTGCGCGATCAGAATATCGGCGCCGGCGTCGAGCGCCTGCCGCGCCATCTCCTCGGTTTGAACCTGGCAGATTAGCAGCGCGCCTGCGGCCTTGATGCGCGGCGCGAACGGCGCGGGATCGCCGAACGAAAGCATGATCGCGCGCGGGCGGGCAGCGAGTGCGATGTCCAGCAACTCCGGCTGTTTGGCGAGGCTCCAGGTGATGAAGCCGATGCCGAAGGGATCGGAGACGCCGGCGAGCTTGGCGGTCTCCTGCTCCAGCCACGCTTTGTCGCCGTAGCCGCCGCCGAGAATGCCGAACCCGCCGGCCGCACTGACTGCGGATGTCAGGCGCGCGCCTGAAATGACGTCCATCGGCGCCAGCAGGATCGGATGCTGGATACCCAGGCGAGCAGTCAGTGGCGTTGCGATCGACATATCCATCCTCTGCAATCTGGACAGCCAATCTAGGCCGAACTATCATTCTATAAAAATGAATACTAGAGAATGCTTCCATCTATAAAATGAAACGATATCCGCCATGGAATTGAGCGATCTCCTGACCTTTTCGACCGTCGCGCGCCTCGGCGGGATCACCCGCGCCGCCGACGAACTCAACACCGTGCAGTCCAACGTCACCCAGCGGGTGAAGGCGCTCGAGGCCGAGATCGGCACCGCGCTGTTCGAGCGTCACAGCCGCGGCATGACGCTGACCGGTGCCGGCCGCCGCCTGCTTCCCTATGCGCAGCGGATGGCGGCGCTATCGCGCGAGGCGCTGCTCGCCGCGCGTGACGACGGCGAGCCGAAGGGACCGCTCGCGATCGGATCGATGGAAACGACGGCCGCCGTTCGCCTGCCCTCTTTGCTGGCCGAATTCCATCGCCGTTTTCCGGCGGTTCGGCTGAGCCTGCGGACCTCGACGACGGCAGAGCTGGTGGCCGGCGTGCTCAACGGCACGTTCGACGGCGCGTTCGTCGCTGGCCCGATCGATCATGCCGAACTCGATGGGACGGTCGCCTTCCGGGAAGAACTCGTGCTGGTCACCGCTCGCCGATGGTCGAGCCTTGCGTCACTGCGCGCGGGCACGCCCGAATCCGGGCCGACCGCACTGGTGTTTCGCACCGGCTGCACCTACCGGCAGCGGCTCGAGCAGGTGTTCACGGAATTCGGCTGGCCGTCTTCGGCCCGGTTCGAACTGGGTACGCTCGACGGCATGATCGGCTGTGTCGCCGCCGACATGGGCGTGACGCTCCTGCCGCGCGCCGTCGCCGGGCGGAACGACACCGTGAGCGTCCACACGCTCAGCCCCACGCAGTCGCGGGTCGAAACGCTGTTCATCACTCGCCGCAGCGCACATCAATACAGCGCGCTGAAGGGTTTTGCCGATTGCCTGAACAGCAACGGCGACGTTATTGCCGCCTGACATACCAGCGCCGCAACGCGCGTCGTTCCGCCGTGCGAAACGCCTCCGCCATACTTTTGTAGCAATGCGACTGTCGCAGCGCATTTTCCGCGCTGCGACGTTCAATCGCAACGCGAGCATCGAATTCAAATTCTTCTGGCCGCCGCGCACTCCTACGTTAGTATGAGGCGCTAGTTGCCAAAAACCATAACGTCAATCTGGGAGGGACCACGATGCGCCTTGCGTACGTATTGGGCTGTTCTGTTGCCTTGTTGAGTGCGGTCGGAACAGCGAGCGCTCAAGACTGGACGAAATCGAAATGGGGACCGAACGACGAGATCGGCGCGGCCAATTACATGACGCCCGAACTGGTCGTGAAAGCCGCGGGGCTGGTCAAGACCGGCAAGACCTACCCGCTCGGCATTCCCGTCGACACCACGACCCCGGCCTACCCGCCGCGGGCTTTCAAGATCACCGTCGTGCAGCCCGGCCAGGCCGGCATTCCGGGCCTCGGACCGACCAAGACGACCTATAATGACGACATCATCGAGGGCTGGGTCGGCGTCGGCAGCCAGCTCGACGGCCTCGGCCATATCGGCGTCGAGCACGTCTACTATAACGGCAACAAGTTGCTCGAATTCGCCGATCCGACCGGGCTGAAGAAACTCGGCGTCGACAAGATCCCGCCGATGGTGACGCGCGGGGTGCTGCTCGACATGGCCGCGCACTACGGCACCGACGTCGTCAAGGAGGGCACCGCCTTCAACACCAAGGAGATCGAGGAAGTCGCCAAGAAACAGGGCGTCGAAATCCGCCAGGGCGACGTCGTGCTGTTCCACACCGGCTGGCTCAGCCTGATCGGCAAGGATGACAAACGCTTCGGGGCCGGCGAGCCCGGGCTCGGCGTGGAAGGCGCCAAATATCTCACCGGCAAGGGCGTCGTCGCCATCGGCGCCGACACCTGGGGCCTCGAGGCGGTGCCGTTCGAGACCAAAAACATCTTCGAAGTGCACCAGATCCTGCTGCCGATGAACGGCACCTACATCCTCGAAAACATGAACACGGCCGACCTCGCCAAGGACAAGGCCTATGAATTCATGTTTGTGCTCGGCCAGCCGCGCTTCAAGGGCGGCGTGCAGAGCATGATCAACCCGGTCGCCATCCGGTAAGGCGATAACGACTGATGGCGTGGCGTTCCCGCATGGACGCCACGCCATCACAGGCTTTGCGTGCGCCGCGCACCGCGTGTTAAGCGGGGCCATGCCCGCCCCCATCCTTCCCCTGATCGAAGCCGTAGCGCACTGGCCCGAGCGCGGCGCCCTGATCGGCCTCGATCTCGGCACCAAGACCATCGGCGTCGCCGTGTCCGATCCCGATCGCAGGCTCGCCACCGGCGTCGAGACCATCAAGCGCAAGGCCTTCAAGGCCGATGCGGCGCGGCTGCTGGCCATCGCGGGCGAGCGCAATGCCACGGGCTTCGTGCTCGGATTGCCGATCAACATGGACGGCAGCGAGGGGCCGCGCGCGCAATCGACCCGCGCCTTTGCCCGCAACCTGGCCAACCTCACCGGTCTTGCCATCGCGCTGTGGGACGAGCGGCTGTCGACCGCTGCCGTCGAGCGCGAACTGATCGGCATGGACGTCAGCCGGGCGCGGCGCGCCGAAGTGATCGACGAGCACGCCGCGATCTTCATCCTGCAGGGCGCACTCGACCGGCTTTCGAAGCTGCGCGGGAATCGCTGAATATGGCGGTCGTCCTTGCGGCGCTGCTGCCGGTGTTCCTGCTGATCGTGCTCGGCTTCATCCTGAAGCGGACCCTGATCCAGCCGGAGACGCAGTGGCATGGGCTGGAGCGGCTGACCTATTACGTGCTGTTTCCGGTGCTGCTGGTGCAGACGCTGGTCAAGGCTGACCTGAGCAAGGTTCCGGTCGCCGGCGTCGGCGGCGCGCTGCTGCTCTCGGTGCTCGCGATGTCGCTGCTGTGCCTCGCGCTACGGCCCCTGCTCGCCCGCGCGGCGATCGATGGCCCTGCCTTCACCTCGATCTTCCAGGGCGCGACCCGCTGGCAGACCTATGTGGCGCTCGCTGTCTCCGACAATCTGTTCGGCACGCACGGGCTGGCGCTGGCCTCCGTTGCGATGGTCGCCATCATCCCGTTGGTCAATGTGTTCAGCGTCTCGGTGCTGGCCCATTATGCTTCTTCCAAGAAACAGTCGGCCGGCGCCATCGTGATGACTGTCGCCCGCAATCCCCTGATCTGGGCCTGCGCGATCGGGCTCGCGCTCAACGTCGCGCACGTGCCGCTTCCAAAACTCTGGCACGAGGTTGCGGACGCGCTCGGGCGCTCTTCGCTCGCCATCGGCCTGTTGGTGACAGGCGCCGGCCTGCACCTCGAAGGCATGTTCCGGCCGAGCCTCGCCGCATCAGTGGCCGTGTTCCTCAAGCTTGTGCTGATGCCCGTCATCGCGGTGGTGCTGGCGCTCTGGTTCGGCATTACCGGTTCCGACCTCGCCATCGTCACCGCCTGTGCCGCGGTGCCCGCCTCGTCCTCGGCCTACGTGCTGGCGCGGCAGATGGGCGGCGACGCGCCGCTCCTGGCGCAGATCATCACGCTGCAGACGATTCTGGCCGCGGTGACGATGCCGATCGCGATTGCGCTGGCTGCGATGAGCTAGCTGGATCCAGCGAGCCAGAAAGTCTGGATCGTCGCGGCCAGATTGTTGATGCCGTGCAGGACGATCGTCAGCCAGGTCGAGCCGGTGCGATAGCGGAGATAGCCGAGCAGCAGGCCGATGGTGAAAACCTCGCCGAAGAAGAACCAGTCATACTGCAGGTGCAGCGAGGTCCAGGCCAGCGAGGACAGGAAGATGGCGCCCGCGACGCCAAGCCGCGATTCCGACCAGCCGCGATAGAGAAATCCGCGCGCAAAAATCTCTTCCCAGACCGGCGCGGCGACGCAGAACGCGATCACCAGAAGCCACAGCGCGCCGTCGGCCTGGGCCGATTTCATCACCTCGCCCATGAAGCCGGGCGTCACCTCGCGCCCGAGCGCGCGCGACAGCAGGTCCCAGCAGCCGACGAGCAAGGCGAGTGCGGCGACACCAAGCGCGAAATTGCGCCACGAGGTCCAGCGCAGCGCCAGATATTCGGCAAAGGGCGTGCGTGTCGGGCGGATCGCGATCCACGTCGCCGCCAGCACCGCCGGCAAACCGAAGATCACCGACAGCGAGATCGTCATCCCGCCGCCGATGACGCGGATCGCCTCGGCGAAGTCGAGCGAACCGTGTCGCAGCACGAAATAGCCGATGACGCCGACCTGCCCGACGAACACGCCGGCAAAGATGAACAGGCCCCACAGCGCGGTGCCCCAGAATTTCCAGACCCGCGGCGGCCGCTGCGGTTTCGGGATCACCGGCGGCACGTCGGCGGGACTGGCAGGATTGAGGGTGTCCATCACATGGCTTTCTCGCAAATGGCTTTCTCGTTGTCGTCAGCGATGATCACGGCGAGCCACGCTGGAGCAGACTCCTTGCGTGATCGTTAACGAGTTCAATTGCGCCGCACGATCGGAAAATCATAGGCCTGCCGGCTCACGCCCGGCAGCGAAAAATGCCACCACTCCTTGGAATAGTTTACAAATCCTCGCCGCGCCATCACCAGAACCAGTCTCTCCCGCCACTTGCGTTGGGCCGCGGTGATGGATTTCGCCGAAGTGTGCGATTTGACGTCGGCGCAGTCGTAGCCGGTGCCCATGTCGACGCTGCCGTCCGGTGCGCGCAGGTTCACGCTGGCAGTGCAGTCGCCATAGTCCTTGGCCGGATCGAACACGGCGGAATTGTCGGCTTTCAGATCGACCAGGCTGAGGTCGAGCGCGGCGCCGGTGGAATGGCCCGAACGGGTCGCGATGTAGCCCAGGCGGAACAGGTCGGCCTTGCTGAACGCCGGATTGTAGCGCTTCTGCGCCGGCGTTTCGCGGCCGTCGCGCGACCACGCCACCATGTCGGCTACCGCGCGCGTCGGGCGGTAGCAATCGAACATCTTCAAAGACAGGTTCTGCAGCGCGAGTTCTTCCTGAATGCTCTTCAAGAGCGCGCCGACTTCGCGCTTCACCACGCATTCGGCGGCGTCGTAGCCCTTCAGCGGCCGGCCGACGAAATTGTTCGAGCCGGCATAGCGCATATCCTGAATGATGGTCGGATCAACATCGCGCAGATAGACGAAACCCGCCGGCAGTTTTTGCGCGCGGGCGGCGACACCCGGCAGGCAACAGGCCACGCAGAGCGTAGCGAGCGCCGTCCATCTCGCGATATGCGCGGAAATCTTCTTGCGGATCACTGCGCCGGCTCCGAATTGACCACCAGCTTCGTGATCGCCGTGTCGGTGTATTTGTTGCCGGCCCAGACGTCATCGATGATGAACTTGACCCAGTAGGCTTTGACTGGCTTCGGAAGCATCAGGGTGTCCGATCCGTTTCGATCCTGCAGCGTCAGGGTCTGGGTCTCACCTTGCGAGAACACCGCCCGCAAATACCGCACGCGGTTGTTCTTGCCGAAGATGTCGCTGCTCTTCTGGTAGCCGTTACGCACGACGATCGAGCGCACGGTGCGCATCCCCTCGAATTCGATCGTGATCCACTCCCCCACGCCGTTGCCTTGCTGGCCCTCCACCCATGCGTCGCTGGCCGTCCCCCTGAAAAGGTTCTCCGGGCCGTAGGAATTGCCGAACTGCGGCTTCAGTACCGAACTGACGCAATAGATCTCGTTGCCGTTGCGCGCACAGCTTTCGCCAGGCGCGGACGGACGCTGCGGTCGCACCGCTGCCCGCTCGGCGACCGCAGGCGCTGCCGGCGGCGGCACCGACATGGCGGCGAGTTCGGGGGGCCGACTGGCGGTCGATAGCCCTGCCAGATAGATGCGCCCGCCCAGGGTTTGATCGTAATAGGCCGGCGTCTGCTCATGCGGGGCCGGCTGGCCGCGCGCATCGGTCGCTTTCAGCGCCAGCTCGGCGACGCGTTCGCGCACCTCGACGGCGAGGTCGCCGAGATGCAGTTCCGGCCGCTTCAGCTGCTCGGCGAATATTCTCGTGAAGACCGAATTATGCGCGGTGTCGTTCCCGCCGAGCCGATCCAGCGCGGTCTGGCCGATGCCGGCAGAGTACAATGTGAAGATGCCGCGCGCAGGCTTCGCATCGGCCAGTCCACGCGTGTTGCCGATCGAACGGCCGGCGGCGCGCGGGAACGGATTGTCACGGCAGGCGTCGATCACCAGCAGGGCCACCCGCACCGATCTTGCCTGCAACTCCGCTATCAGATCGGGCTCGGCGAGCGAGGCGCCGCGCACGCGCGCCTCCGCGCCTTCGGTCACGGCCGGCACGTCGCTCGGGATCAGATAGTTGACGCCGCCGATCGCCACGCCGTGCCCGGCAAAGAACAGCGCGGCGGTGTCGCCCGGCTGCAGTTGTGCGGTGAACTCGGCGAGCTTGTCGATCATCGCCTGGCGGCCGAGATTAGTACCGACGATGACGTCGAAGCCTAGCGACTTCAGCGTCTCCGCGATCGTGGTGGCGTCGTTGGCGGCCTTCCTTAGCTGCCGGTCGGCGGGGAGGTTTGGATAGAGATCGTTGCCGATGGCGAGCGCGATGCGCTTCTGCGCCACGGCCGGCGTGGCAGCGATGCCGGCGCCGGCCAGCAACGCGACCGACATCAGCAGCACCAGCCACGCGATCCGAACGGATTGAATGAAATGCCCCACGATTTCCATGGCCCGATGCAGCGCTCGCCGATCCCGCCATCCTAGCCGAAACCCGCGGCGGGCAATACCTTGCGAGGCCGTTTACCCTGTCGCGGAAGCCCTAGTGGATAAGTCCGGACAGGGGATTTGAGGCTTGCCCTGCAGGGCATCTCTGCCTATAGCTCTGGCTTTAATGACCCCTGCATCGAAATCGACCTTCGTCCTCGGGCACCGGCATCTGCTGGGAATCGAGGGGCTTTCCGCTGCCGATATTACCGGCCTGCTCGACCTTTCCGAGGAATATGTCGAGCTCAACCGCCAGGTGGACAAAAAGCGCACCTCCTTGCGCGGTCGCACCCAGGTGAACCTGTTTTTCGAAGCCTCGACGCGGACCCAATCCTCGTTCGAACTGGCGGGAAAACGGTTGGGCGCCGACGTCATGAACATGTCGGTGTCCTCGTCCTCGATCCGCAAGGGCGAGACGCTGATGGATACCGCCGTCACGCTCAACGCCATGCACCCCGATATCCTGGTGGTGCGGCACCACGCGTCCGGCGCGGTGGAACTGCTGGCGCGCAAGGTTGACGGTTCCGTGATCAATGCCGGCGACGGCGCCCACGAACATCCGACACAGGCGCTGCTGGACGCTCTGACCATCCGACGAAACAAGGGCCGGCTCGAAGGCCTCGTCATCGCGATCTGCGGCGACGTGATGCATTCGCGCGTCGCGCGTTCCAACATCCTGCTGCTCAACACCATGGGTGCCCGCGTCCGCGTGGTGGCGCCCTCCACGCTGCTGCCGCGCGGCATCGAGCGGATGGGCGTCGAGGTGGCCCGCGACATGCGCGAGGGCCTCAATGGCGCCGACATCGTGATGATGCTGCGGCTGCAGCGCGAGCGGATGAACGGTTCCTTCGTGCCGTCGTCGGGCGAATACTTTCACTATTTCGGCCTCGACCAGAAGAAGCTCGCCTACGCCAAGCCGGATGCGCTGGTGATGCATCCGGGACCGATGAACCGCGGCGTGGAGATCGACTCGATCGTGGCAGACGGCGCGCAATCGCTGATCCGTGAACAGGTGGAAATGGGAGTGGCGGTGCGGATGGCGGTGCTCGAAGCGCTCGCCCGCAACCTGCCGAATGCGTAAGACCATGCTGACCGACCGACGCCCGATCCTGCTTGCCAACGCCCGTGTCGTCGATCCCTCCCGGGATTTCGACGGCCCTGGCGACGTCCTGATTGCCGATGGCGTGATCCGCGACTCCAAGCGCGGCATCGGTGCCGCCGGCGTGCCTGAGGGCACCGACATCGTCAATTGCGCCGGCAAGATCGTCGCCCCCGGGCTGATCGACATGCGCGCCTTCGTCGGCGAGCCCGGCGCGAGCCACCGCGAAACCTTTGCTTCCGCCAGCCAGGCGGCGGCCGCCGGCGGCATCACCACCATCATCTGCCAGCCGGACACCTCGCCCGTCATCGACAATTCGGCGACGGTCGATTTCGTGCTGCGCCGCGCCCGCGATACCGCGATCGTCAACATCCATCCGATGGCAGCGCTGACGAAGGGCCTGGCCGGCCAGGAGATGACCGAGATCGGGCTGTTGAAGGCCGCAGGCGCCGTCGCCTTCACCGATGGCGACAGGAGCGTCACCAATGCGCAGGTGATGCGCCGGGCGCTGACCTATGCCCGCGATTTCGATGCGCTGATCGTGCATCACACCGAAGACCCGGACCTCGTCGGCGAAGGCGTGATGAACGAGGGCGAGTTTGCCGCCAGACTCGGCCTGATCGGCATTCCCAACGCTGCCGAATCCGTGATGCTGGAGCGCGATATGCGCCTCGTGGCGCTGACCGGCGGGCGCTATCACGCGGCGTCGCTGTCCTCGATCGAGTCGCTCGAGATTCTCAAGCGTGCGCGCGACGCCGGCCTCGACGTCAGCGCCTCGGTCTCGATCAACCACGTCACGCTGAACGAGAACGACATCGGTCCCTATCGCACCTTCCTGAAACTGTCGCCACCGCTGCGCACCGAGGACGACCGCCTCGCGCTGGTTGCAGCGGTTGCTTCCGGATTGATCGACGTCGTGATGTCCGATCACAATCCGCAGGACGTCGAGGTCAAGCGGCTGCCGTTCGCGGAAGCAGCGTCCGGCGCGGTCGGGCTGCAGACCATGCTGCCGGCGGCGCTGCGCCTGATCCACAATGGCGAGATGGATTTCAAGACGCTGATCCGGGCGATGTCGACCCGGCCCGCGGAGTTGCTCGGCCTTCCCGGTGGCACGCTGCGCGCGGGTTCCCCCGCCGACCTCGTCGTGATCGATCCCGATACGCCGTGGGTGCTCGATCCCGCCGATCTCAAATCGCAATGCAAGAACACGCCGTTTGACGAAGCCCGCTTTTCCGGCCGGGTCGTCCGTACTATCGTGGGCGGACGAACGGTCTATGAGCATGTCTAGCGCGCCGGATGCGCGCTTGCGGGAGGAACGGTGATGACGGACGCATTCCTCGTGCTCGCATTCGTGTTCGGCTATCTGCTCGGCTCGATTCCGTTCGGGCTGGTGCTGACCAAACTCGCCGGCACGCAGGACCTGCGTTCGATCGGCTCGGGGAATATCGGCGCCACCAACGTGCTGCGCACCGGCCGCAAGGGCCTCGCGGCAGCGACCCTGCTCGGTGACGCGCTCAAGGGCACGATCGCGGTGGTCATCATGGGTTACTACGGCGGACCTTACGCGGCGATGCTGGCCGCGCTTGGCGCCTTTCTCGGCCACCTGTTTCCGGTCTGGCTCAAGTTCAACGGCGGCAAGGGCGTCGCGACCTATATCGGCGTGCTGATCGGGTTGTTCTGGCCCGCGGCCGTGGTGTTCTGCCTGATCTGGCTCGCGATCGCCGTCACCTCGCGCTACTCGTCGCTCTCGGCGCTGGTCGCGGCCTTTGCCACACCGCTGTTTCTCTGGTGGTTCGGCCACCCCGCGCTGGCGTCGCTGTTCGTCGTGCTGACGCTGTTGCTGTTCTGGAAGCACAGCGAAAACATCAAGCGCCTGCAGGCGGGCACTGAAGGGCGGATCGGGGCGAAGTAGCCATACCGTTGTAGGGCGGATCAGGCGAAGCCGTAATCCGCCGGTCCGGTCGGTAGATTGGCGGATTACGCTGCGCTAATCCGCCCTACGATTTCAGCGCCTGTTCGACAAACCGCGCCGCCGCCAGCGCTTCGGCATCCGCGCCATATCGCGCGATGACCTGCACGCCGACCGGCAATCCGCCGTCGGCGATGAGTGTGGGAATGTTGACGCAGGGCACACCCATCAGCGTCCAGAGCCGGTTGTAGCGGGCGTCGCCGGTCGAGCCCAATCCCTTGGGCGCCGCGCCGGGCGCCGATAATGTCAGTAGCACGTCGACATCCTCGAACACTTTTGCCAGTGCCTGTCTGGCGCGAACGGCTATTGCCATCGCCTCGTCATAGGCAGCGGGCGTCATGCCCCTGCTTTCGTCCAGCCTTGCGCGCAGGATCGGCGCGATCTCGTCGTGATGCTCGCGATACTCCCAGGCCAGCGCCTGATGCGCCTCGAATTCCTGCACGACCGCATGAATGCGCCATGCTTCGGCGACGATCTCGGGCAACGCCAAGGCGCGCACCGACGTTCCCGCGCGTTCTGCGGCCCTGGTCGCAACCTGCAGCGCCTCTCCGCCTGACGCATCCGGAGCGCCGGCAAAATCCTGCGTCACGAGGCCGATGCGCGGTGTCGGAATGGTCGTCGGCAGCAGCAGCTCGGGCCGGCCGGTCATGGCGGAAAGCCCGCGCGCGACGTCGTCCACGCCGGCAGCGAACAGCCCGACCGTGTCCAGTGTCCACGAATAGCATTTCACGCCGACGGTCGGCAGCAGGCGGTAGGACGGCTTGATCGCGGCCACGCCGCAGAACGATGCGGGGCGGATCACCGATCCGCCGGTCTGCGTTCCCAGCGCGAGCGGGATCATGCCGGCGGCCACCGCGGCCGCCGAACCCGATGACGAACCTCCGGGCGTGTGACCATGGTTGCGCGGATTGAGCGTCGGCGTTGGATCGAGCGAGGCAAACGCGGTCGTCGTGGTCTTGCCGATGATGCTCGCGCCCGCCTGCTTCAGCAACATCACGACGGCCGCATCGCCGCGCGATCGAAATCCGCGGTAGATCGGCGATCCCATCTCGGTCGGAAAGTCCTGCGTGTCCATGATGTCCTTGATACCGACCGCGATGCCACGCAGCGGACCTGCGCCTTGCGCGCGGACGTTCGGGTCATGGCAGACGAAGGCGCCGACGGACTTTTCGTGCGCAGCGATCGCGTCACGGGACTGGGCGATGGCTGCATCAGCAGAAAAATCGCCGGCATCGATGCGGCGCTGGAGATCGGCAAGTGAGATCATGAAAACGCTTCCTGTGATGGCGGGGCAGACTATGGAGAGCTATCGCATGGAGCAAGCTTTGGGCCATCTCCGAATCAAACAGGTTGATTGCAATCTCAGGTTGGGCGAAGCTGCGCCCGCATGCATGACCGTACCCTCAAAACGCTCCAGCTTTCCGACGCCGAACGTCTCGACCGCTTGCGGCTGATACGTTCCGACAATGTCGGACCGCGCACCTTCAACTCGCTCATCAATCACTTTGGCGACGCCCGCACGGCACTGGAGCGATTGCCCGATCTGGCGCGGCGTGGCGGCGCCGCACGTTCAGGGCGGATCTGCAGCGAGGCGGAAGCGCGGGCTGAAGTCGCCGCCGCCCAAAAAATCGGCGTCGCGCTGGTCACACCCGGTGAAGCTTCCTATCCCCCGCGGCTGGCAGCGCTCGACGATGCGCCTCCCCTGCTCGGCGTACGCGGCGCGCCCGAGACGCTGATGCGGCCCATGATTGCCATCGTGGGCTCGCGCAACGCATCGGGCGCCGGCCTGAAATTCGCAAGTCAACTGGCGCGCGATCTCGGCGGCGCCGGCTTTGTCGTGATCTCGGGCCTGGCGCGCGGCATCGATCAGGCCGCGCATCGCGCCACGATAGCAAGCGGCACGGTTGCGGTGCTGGCCGGCGGCCACGACCGGATCTATCCGGCGGAGCATGAGGATCTGCTGGCGGCGCTGCTCGAACGAGGCGGCGCGATTTCCGAAATGCCGCTCGGCCACTCGCCGCGCGCCCGCGATTTTCCACGTCGTAACCGCCTGATCTCGGGCGCCTCGCTCGGCGTCGTCGTGATCGAGGCCGCGCATCGCTCCGGCTCGCTGATCACGGCGCGGATGGCGGCCGAACAGGGCCGCGAAGTGTTTGCGGTGCCGGGCTCGCCGCTCGATCCGCGCACCGCCGGCACCAACGATCTGATCAAGCAGGGCGCGACACTGACCACGGAAGCGTCTGACGTCATCAACGCAGTGGCGCCGATCATGGAGCGGCCGATCATGCTCGATGCGCGCGAGAGCGACGACGAGCCGCTCGATTTCGACGCCGGTACGAGCGAGCGCGCGGGCATCGTCGATTTGCTGGGGCCGAGCCCGATCAGCCTCGACGATCTGATCCGGATGTCGGGCGCCTCGCCCGCCACCGTGCGCACCGTACTGCTGGAACTCGAACTCGCCGGACGGCTGGAGCGTCACGGCGGCGGGCTGGTGTCGCTGATCTGATCAGCCCTTGTCGCTGCGCGCGTCGAAATTCGTTCGCGCGCCCTGAATCTCCGGCAGGTGCTCGAACGCCCATTTACCGAGCGCCTGCACCGGCTCGGCAAGTCCGCGGCCCAAATCAGTCAGCTCATAGTCGACCCGTGGCGGAATGGTCGGAAACACGGTGCGTGTCACGAGGCCATCGCGCTCCAGTCCACGCAGTGTCAGGGTCAGCATCCGCTGCGAGATGCCGCCGATCATGCGCTTGAGTTCGTTGAAGCGCAGCGGCCCGTCGATCAGCATCATGATCACGAACACGCTCCATTTGTCGCCGACGCGCGCCAGCACCGAGGCGACCGCGCGGCAGTTGCCGTCGGCGTGCGGTCCCGCCGGAGAGGCAGGCACATTCTTGTGCTCGGGTGTCATCGCTGTGCTCGGGTTTCAAAATTGTGCGTTCTTGCGGGGTTTTAGGACAGTCACTCATATAGCGCCAGTTACAAACTTATACCAAGGGTGACCCTCATGAAGCTTCTGCATCTGGATTCCAGCGTTCTCGGCCTCCACTCCGTCAGCCGCCAGGTTTCCGCCGCCATCGTCGACCGGCTGCGCCAATCCACGCCCGGCCTTGTGGTCAGCTACCGCGATCTCACGCTGACGCCGCTGGCGCATCTTACCGGATCGCACCTCGCGGCAAGCCAGGGCGCCGCGCCCGAGGCCTCGCTGCAGGCGGACATCGCCGCCGGTCAGGCCGTGCTGGAAGAATTTCTCGCTGCCGACATCGTGGTGCTGGGCGCGCCCATGTACAACTTCACCATTCCGAGCCAGCTCAAGGCCTGGATCGACCGCATCCTCGTGGCGGGCAAGACGTTCAAATATTCAGCGCAAGGCGTCGAGGGGTTAGCAGGCAACAAGCGCGTCATCGTCGCGATCTCGCGCGGCGGCTTTTACGGCCCGGGCACACAGGCCGCGGTCGGCGAACATCTGGAGACCTATCTGCGCTGGGTGTTCGGCTTCATCGGCATCAAACATCCGGAATTCATTTCCGCCGACGGCATCCAGGTTGGCCCCGAGCATCGCGAAAGAGCCGTGGCCGGCGCGCTGAAAGCCGCAGGCGATCTGAACGCCGCCTGAGTTCTGCGGCAAAACGCGGTTGCCGTCATCAGGCGGCAGCCGCTCCAGCCAGAATGTATCTTTGGTGGTCACGGGGCCAGCCTCACCCCCGATAGATCGGCGCGCCGCTGGGAGATGCCGTCGCACCACCGTCGACGAACAGTTCCTGGCCCTGCACATGCGCGGCATCGTCAGAGGCGAGGAATAATACCGTCTTCGAAATGTGATCGGGTTCGCCGAGGCGGCCGAGCGGTGTCGACAGCGCGATGCGTTTTTCGAAAGCCTTTTCGGCTTCAGGCGTTGCGATCGCCGCGCCCCAGATGGGCGTGCGGATGGCGCCGGGCGCCACCACGTTGACGCGGATGCCGCGCGGCGACAATTCCGACGCCATGATCCGCGCCATCGCCCGCACGCCGGCTTTCGCCGCGCCATAGGCCGAATAGCCGGGAATGCCGAGTACGGAGATAACCGAGCCGTTGAGAATGATCGAGGCGTTGTCGTTGAGATGCGGCAGCGCGGATTGCACAGTGAAGAACACGCCAGTGAGGTTGGTGCTGATGACCTTTTCGAACGCCTTGACGGTTGAGCCACCGAGCGGCGTGCCGCCGGCGATGCCGGCATTGGCGAACAGGATATCGTATTTGCCGAACTGTGCAGCCCCCTTGCGGATTGCGGCTTCCGTCGCTGCAATGTCGGTCGCATCGGCCACAAGCGCGAGCGCATTCGGCCCCAATTCCCCGGCCGCGGTATCGAGCGTCGCCTGATTGCGACCGGTGATGACGACCTTGGCCCCCTCGGCGACGAACAGCCTTGCGGTCGCAAGCCCGATGCCGCTGTTGCCGCCTGTGATCAACGCCGTCTTGTTTGCGAGCCTCATGACCTTCTCCGATGGTTGCATTATTAAACTAGATTGCGTAGCTAGAGCATCTGGTTTAATATTGCAACCACACAAGAGCGTGATCGCTTACCTTTCAACGGAAGACCGGCCATGGTGAAACGGACAAGCTTTGAACGCGACGACTGCCCCGTCGCCCGCTCGCTGGATGCGATCGGCGACTGGTGGTCGATGCTGATCATTCGCGAGGCGCTGTTCGGGACCAGCCGCTTCGGCGAATTCCAGAAGCGGCTCGGGTTGGCCAAGAACATCCTGACCGTACGCCTGCGCGCGCTGGTCGATCAGGGCATTCTGAAGACCGCGCCCGCGTCCGACGGCAGCGCCTACCAGGAATATCTGCTGACGCCGAAAGGCCGCGGCGTATTCCCGATCCTGGTCGCGCTGCGGCAATGGAGCGAGGAATTCGACGAACGGCCGGATGAGATCGCCACCATCCTGGTCGACAAGGAGAGCGGTCGGCCGGTCCGCAAGCTCGAGCTCCATTCGCAGGACGGGCGCCTGCTGGCGGCGAGCGACACCGCGCTCAAGCCGCGGCCGGCGGGCAAGCGCGCCAGGGCATGAAGCTGCCTGAACGATCTACGACAGCCTGTGCTTGCTCCGTGTCCGCAGCCGCTCTTCCGCCTCGAGCTGCGCCATGCCGAGCAAGTGGCTCAGCACCTCGAGCCGGTGGCGCTCGGCCAGCTTGACCAATTCGGCAACAGTTTCGGCAATAAAGGCCACGGCCTCGTCCGGGCCGCCCTCCTCACCCCGTTGATCGGTGGGCGATGTCCGAATCTTGCCCGAAGCTGTCCGCTTCCGGCCGCCCCCAGCCTTGCTCAAACAATTTGCATCCAATTGCATACAATATTTGTCAGAAATACCCCCTTTGGAGCCGCAACTCTAGGAAGTAATTCGTAACTCCGTAGATACAAAGTCGAATCAGTGTGATCCCTGGTCACGATCTGCCGATTTGACAGGGGCCGCCTCACCACCCATGTTCGGGTCGACACGGCGGGCCGCGAGTCTCGCGGAACCCGCCTTTATCTTTTCCCGTAAGCCATTGGAATGACATGAATATCGTCATCGTGGAGTCGCCGGCGAAAGCCAAGACGATCAACAAGTATTTGGGCGCCTCCTACGAGGTTCTGGCCTCGTTCGGCCATGTCCGCGATCTCCCCGCCAAGAACGGATCGGTCGATCCTGAAGCCAATTTTCAGATGATCTGGGAGGTCGATCCCAAGGCGGCTGGCCGGCTCAACGACATCGCAAAGGCCCTGAAGGGCGCGGACCGCCTGATCCTGGCAACCGACCCTGATCGGGAGGGCGAAGCGATCTCCTGGCACGTGCTGGAGGTGATGAAGGAGAAGCGCGCGCTCAAGGATCAGAAGATCGAGCGCGTGGTGTTCAACGCCATCACCAAGCAGGCGGTGACCGACGCGATGAAGGCGCCGCGCCAGATCGATGGCGCGCTGGTCGACGCCTACATGGCGCGCCGCGCACTGGACTATCTGGTCGGCTTCACGCTTTCGCCGGTGCTGTGGCGCAAGCTGCCGGGCGCCCGCTCGGCCGGCCGCGTGCAATCGGTCGCGCTGCGGCTGGTCTGCGACCGCGAACTCGAAATCGAAAAATTCGTCCCGCGCGAATACTGGTCGCTGGTCGCGACGCTGACGACGCCGCGCGGCGAGAGTTTTGAAGCGCGCCTCGTCGGCGCCGACGGCAAGAAGATCCAGCGGCTCGACATCGGCTCCGGCGCGGAAGCCGAAGATTTCAGGAAGGCCATCGAAGCGGCGAACTTCACGGTTTCGACCGTGGAGGCCAAGCCTGCGCGCCGCAATCCCCAGGCGCCCTTCACAACCTCGACGCTGCAGCAGGAAGCCAGCCGCAAGCTCGGCTTCGCGCCGGCGCATACGATGCGGATCGCGCAGCGGCTCTATGAGGGTATCGATATCGGCGGCGAGACAACCGGCCTCATCACCTATATGCGAACCGACGGCGTGCAGATCGACGGCTCCGCGATCAATCAGGCGCGCAAGGTGATCGGCGAGGATTACGGCAGCAGCTATGTGCCGGATGCGCCGCGCCAGTACCAGACCAAGGCCAAGAACGCGCAGGAAGCGCACGAAGCGATCCGCCCCACCGACCTGTCGCGCCGGCCCACCGAAATGCGCCGCCGCCTCGATCCTGACCAGGCCAGGCTTTATGAATTGATCTGGATCCGCACCATTGCCAGCCAGATGGAATCGGCCGAACTCGAACGCACCACGGTGGACATCGCGGCGAAAGCGGGCTCTCGGGTGTTGGAGCTGCGCGCCACGGGGCAAGTTGTAAAATTCGACGGCTTCCTTGCGCTCTACCAGGAAGGCCGCGACGACGAGGAAGACGAGGATTCCCGCCGCCTCCCCGCCATGAGCGAGGGCGAAGCGCTCAAGCGGCAGGATCTCGCCGTTACACAACACTTCACCGAACCGCCGCCGCGCTTTTCGGAAGCCTCGCTGGTCAAGCGGATGGAAGAGCTCGGCATCGGCCGCCCCTCGACCTACGCCTCGATCCTGCAGGTCCTCAAAGACCGCGGCTACGTCAAGCTCGAAAAGAAGCGGCTGCATGGCGAGGACAAGGGCCGCGTCGTGGTCGCGTTCCTGGAGAACTTCTTCACTCGCTATGTGGAGTACGACTTCACCGCCGGGCTGGAAGAGCAGCTCGACCGAATCTCCAACAACGAGATTTCCTGGCAGCAGGTGCTGAAGGATTTCTGGACCGGTTTTGCCGGCGCGGTCAGCGACATCAAGGATCTGCGGGTCTCCGAGGTGCTGGATGCGCTCGACGACATGCTCGGGCCGCACATCTACCCGCCGCGTGCCGATGGCGGCGATGTCAGGCAGTGCCCGACCTGCGGCACCGGCAAGCTGAATCTGAAGGCCGGCAAGTTCGGCGCCTTCGTCGGCTGCTCGAACTATCCGGAATGCCGCTACACCCGCCCGCTGGCCGCCGATAGCGAGGCCAGCGCCGACCGCGTGCTCGGCAAGGACCCCGAGACCGATCTCGACGTAACGGTGAAGGCCGGTCGCTTCGGCCCCTACATCCAGCTCGGCGAGCAGAAGGATTATGCCGAGGGCGAAAAGCCCAGGCGCGCAGGTATTCCGAAGAACATGTCACCCGGCGACATGGAATTGGAGCTGGCGCTGAAGCTGCTCTCCCTGCCGCGCGAAGTTGGAAAGCATCCGGAAACCGGCGAGCCGATCACAGCTGGCATCGGTCGCTTCGGCCCGTTCGTGCGTCACGAGAAGACCTATGCCAGTCTCGAGGCGGGCGACGAGGTGTTCGACATCGGCCTCAACCGCGCGGTGACGCTGATTGCGGAGAAGATCGCAAAAGGCCCGAGCGGCCGCCGCTTCGGCGCCGATCCCGGCAAGCCGCTCGGCGAGCATCCAAGCCTTGGCGGCGTCGCGGTAAAGAACGGTCGCTACGGCGCTTACGTGACGGCCGGCGGCGTCAACGCCACGATCCCGAGCGACAAGACGCCTGAAACGATTACGCTCGCCGAGGCCATTGCGCTGATCGACGAACGCGCCGCCAAGGGCGGCGGCAAGCCGAAACGCGGCGCCAAGAAGGCTGCAGCCAAGAAGACCGCGCCGAAGAAGGCGGCCGATCCCGACGCGCCAAAGCCTGCCAAGAAGACGACGGCAAAGAAAACCGCGGCAAAGCCGAAATCGGAAGCCGTCAGCAAGGCCCGCGCGCCGGTCGCCTCCGCCGCCAAGACATCGGCGGCGAAGCCCACTGCACCCAAGACGCCTGCGAAGAAGAGCGCGGGCAAGGCCCGGGGATAAGTGAAGAGAAAACACGACAATGGTTTTCCGGGCCGGGACGCCATCGTCGCCTTCATCCGTGGGAATCCGGGCAAGGTCGGCACGCGGGAAATCGCCCGCGAGTTCGGCCTGAAGAATGCCGACCGTGTCGAGCTGAAGCGCATCCTGCGCGAACTCGCCGACGAAGGCACCGTCACCCGGCGCCGGCGGAAAATCCACGAGCCCGCCACCCTGCCCCCGACTGTCGTTGCCGACATCACCGGCCGCGACACCGACGGCGAACTGCTAGCGACGCCCACCGAGTGGGATACCGAGGAAGACGGCGCCGCGCCAAAAATCCGCATTCACGTTCCGCGCCGGCCTCAACCGGGCACAGCTGCCGGCGTGGGCGACCGCGCGCTGATGCGCATCGAGAAACTGGATGAGGGTGACGGCGCGCTTTACCGCGGCCGCGTCATCAAGGTGCTCGATCACGCCCGCACGCGGCTACTCGGCATCTTTCGCAGGACCCAGGACGGCGGCGGGCGGCTTGTACCCGTTGACAAGAAGCAGGCCGGCCGCGAACTGAACATCGCACCTTCAGACACCGGCGGCGCGGAGGACGGCGACCTCGTCAGCGTCGATCTCGTGCGCACGCGCGGCTATGGGCTTGCGTCGGGCAAGGTGAAGGAGCGGCTCGGCTCGCTTTCAAGCGAGAAGGCGATCAGCCTGATCGCGATCCACGCCCACGAGATTCCGCAGGCGTTTTCGCCCTCTGCCGTGCGCGAAGCGGAGCAGGCGCAGCCTGCGACGCTGAAGGGCCGCGAGGACTGGCGCGATTTGCCGCTCGTCACCATCGATCCGCCCGACGCCAAGGATCACGACGATGCGGTGCATGCCGCGCCCGATGACGATCCGAACAACAAGGGCGGGTACATCGTCCATGTCGCCATCGCCGACGTCGCCTTCTATGTGCGGCCGGGCTCGGCCTTGGACCGTGACGCCCTGACGCGCGGCAACTCGGTGTATTTTCCGGACCGCGTGGTGCCGATGCTGCCCGAGCGCATCTCCAACGATCTCTGCTCGCTGGTGCCGGGCGAGCCGCGCGGCGCGCTCGCGGTGCGGATGGTAATCGGCCCCGACGGCCGCAAGCGCTCGCACAGTTTCCATCGCGTGCTGATGCGCTCCGCCGCCAAGCTGCACTATGCACAGGCGCAGGCCGCCATCGACGGCCGGCCCGACGACACCACCGGGCCGTTGCTGGAGCCGATCCTGAAGCCACTCTATGCGGCCTATGCGCAGGTCAAACTCGCGCGCGACGAGCGCGATCCGCTGGATCTCGATCTGCCCGAACGAAAAATCCTGCTCAAGCCTGATGGCACCGTCGACCGCGTGATCGTCCCCGAGCGGCTCGATGCGCACCGCTTGATCGAGGAGTTCATGATCCTCGCCAACGTCGCCGCGGCCGAAATGCTTGAAAAGAGGGCCTTGCCACTTATCTACCGGGTGCACGACGAGCCGTCGCTGGAGAAGGTCCACAACCTTCAGGAATTCCTGAAGACGCTCGACCTGCCGTTTGCGAAGAGTGGCGCCTTGCGCCCTTCCCTGTTCAATCGTGTGCTCGGCCAGGTCCGCGGCGAGGATTACGAACCGCTCGTCAACGAGGTGGTGCTGCGCTCGCAGGCGCAGGCGGAATATTCGGCGGAGAATTACGGCCATTTCGGCCTCAACCTTCGCCGCTACGCGCATTTCACGTCACCGATCAGGCGATACGCCGACCTGATCGTGCATCGCGCGCTGATCCGCGCGCTCGGCCTCGGCGAAGGTGCGTTGCCGGAAACCGAAACGCTGGAGACACTCAGCGAAGTCGCGGCACAGATTTCCGTGACAGAGCGGCGCGCGATGAAGGCGGAACGCGAGACGGCGGACCGGCTGATCGCGCACTTCCTCGCCGACCGCATTGGAGCCACGTTTCAGGGCCGCATTTCCGGCGTTACCCGCGCCGGGCTGTTCGTGAAGCTGTCCGATACCGGCGCCGACGGGCTGATCCCGATCCGCACGCTCGGCACCGAGTACTACAATTATGACGAGACGCGTCACGCGCTCATCGGCTCACGCAGCGGTGCCATGCACCGGCTGGGTGACGTGGTCGACGTGCGTCTGGTAGAAGCTGCACCTGTAGCTGGCGCGCTGCGCTTCGAGTTGTTGTCGGAAGGCCAGGTCATTCCGCGCGGTAGAAAGCGCGAAGGGACGCAGGCATCGACAAAAGCGTCGAAATCGCGCCCGGGCCGCAGCCCGCGCGAAAAAGTTCGCAAGCCCCCCAAGGGCAAGGCCGGGAAGACCAAGCCCGGCAAATCGAAGAGAGGCAAGTCATGGAAACGGTGAGCGCCGCGACGACAGTCTGGACCCGGGATGACGTCAAGGGCGAGAAGCGCGACCTCTGGACCGCGATGAAGCGCGGCTTTCGCTGCCGCTGCCCGCGCTGCGGCGAAGGCAAGATGTTTCGCGCCTTCCTGAAGACCGCCGACAACTGCTCGGTCTGCGGGCTGGATTTCACGCCGCATCGTGCCGACGACCTGCCGGCCTATCTCGTGATCGTCATCGTCGGCCACATCGTGGTACCGGCGGCGCTTTGGATCGAGACCAATTACTCGCCGGCCGTGTGGCTGCAACTTGCCCTCTACCTGCCGATGACGTTCCTGATGTCGCTGGTGCTGTTGCAGCCGATCAAGGGAGCCGTGGTCGGCCTCCAGTGGGCACTACGTATGCATGGCTTTGACGAGAATGCCCCTAGCGACATCCCCCCGGTGTAGCTAAACCGGGACGACAATAAGCAAACATGGGGACGGAATGACCGAAGCTGCGACCGCCGAAAAAGAAGAAAAAGAAGCCGACCACCATCCCTATTTCCGGCCAAAGGACGCAGCGACGCTGATCCTGATAGATCGTTCCGGCGAGAAGCCGAAGGTCCTGGTCGGCAAGCGCCACGACAAGGTGGTGTTCATGCCGGGCAAATATGTCTTTCCCGGCGGCCGCGTCGACAAGACAGACAACCGCGTTCCCGTCGCCGCGCCGATCTCCGGCGAACTCGAAGCCAATCTGCTCAAGGGCAGTCCGAAGATCGCAGCCTCGCGCGCGCGTGCGCTCGCGGTTGCCGCGATCCGGGAGGCTTGCGAGGAAACCGGCCTTTGCCTCGGCCGCAAGGTCGACAAGCCCGTGAAACTCGAAGGCCCCTGGCAACCGTTCTCGGAAGCGGGCCTGCTGCCCGATCCGTCCAGCCTGTTCCTGATTGCGCGCGCCATTACCCCGCCCGGCCGCGTTCGCCGGTTCGATACGCGCTTCTTCACCGCGGATGCTTCCTCGATCGCTCATCGCGTCGAAGGCGTGATCCACGCGGATGCCGAACTGGTCGAACTGGTGTGGGTCGAGATCGGCTCCCAGCCGCTTGCCGACGCGCATGCCATGACCAAGAACGTGCTCGCAGAACTCGACCGGCGGCTGGCCACCGGCCCCTTGCGCCACGACGCGCCGGTGCCGTTCTTTCATTTCTACGGCGGCAAGATGCAGAAGGACGTGCTGGGGGCGTAGCCGCTTCCCATCCTCCGTCATTCCGGGGCGACGCAAAGCGGCGAACCCGGAATCTCGAGATTCCGGGTCTGCGCTGCGCGCATCCCGGAATGACCGCCGTTTTGAGTCGCTACCTAAAAACAAAATAATCTTCTGCACCTCACCGATGGCGCAGTTCCTGCCCGTGCCTATCTGTTCCCCAACAATAACAGCTACGGAACGGGGCAATGGCACAGCGGCAACTCAAGCTCGGCGCGTTCATGCGGCCGGTCTCCATCCACACCGGCGCTTGGCGCTATCCCGGCGCATGGCCCGATGCCAACTTCAATTTCCCGCATATCAAGCGGCTGATCCAGAAACTGGAGGCGGGCAAGTTCGACGCCTTCTTCATGGCCGATCATCTGGCCGTGCTGAACATGCCGATCAATGCGCTCAAGCGCAGCCACACCGTCACTTCGTTCGAGCCGTTCACGCTGCTGTCGGCGCTGGCCGGCGCCACCGAACATATCGGCCTGATCGCGACGGGATCGACGACCTTCGACGAGCCCTATCATGTCGCCCGCCGCTTCGCCTCGCTCGACCACATCTCGGGCGGCCGCGCCGGCTGGAACATCGTCACCACCTCCAACCCCGACGCCGCGCTGAATTTCGGGCTCGACGACCATATGGAGCACGCCGAGCGCTACAAGCGGGCGCGCGAATTCTATGACGTGGTGACGGGCCTGTGGGATTCCTTCGCCGACGACGCCTTCGTGCGTGACGTCGAGCAAGGGCTCTACTTCGACCCCGCCAAGATGCACGTGCTCGATCACAAGGGAAAATATCTCTCCGTGCGCGGGCCGCTCAACATCGCCCGCCCCGTGCAGGGCTGGCCGCTGATCGTGCAGGCCGGCGCGTCCGAAGACGGCAAGCAACTCGCTGCGGAAACGGCGGAAGCGGTGTTCACCGGCGGCGGCTCCCTCGCCGACGGACAAAAGCTCTACGCCGACATCAAGGGCCGCATGGAGAAGATCGGCCGCAACCCCGAGCATCTGAAAATCCTGCCCGGCGCTTTCGTTGTCGTGGGCGACAGCGTCGAGGAAGCCAGGGAGAAACGGGCGAAACTCGACAGCATGGTGCATTACGACTCAGCCATCGCCTCGCTCTCGGTGCAGTTGGGCACCGACGCCTCCGGCTTCGATCCCGACGGCCCGCTGCCGCCAATCCCCGAAACCAACGCGAGCAAGAGCGGCCGCCAGCGGCTGGTCGATGCCGCCGCGCGCGACAAGCTCACGGTGCGCCAGCTCGCCCAGCGCGTCGGCGGTTACGGTGGACTGTCCTTTGTCGGCACGCCGCAAACCATCGCCGACCAGATGGAGGATTGGCTGATGAGCCGCGGCAGCGACGGCTTCAATATCATGTTCCCGTTCCTGCCCGCAGGGCTGGACGATTTCGTCGACAAGGTGGTTCCGGAACTGCAGAAACGCGGGATTTTCCGCAAAGAGTACGAGGGTAGGACGTTGCGGGAGAATCTGGGGCTGCCGAGGCCGAAAAACCGGTTCTTTGAGGGTTAATCACCGCGAATTGGACCGGTTTGGGCCCCGAAAACCTTGACTTTGGGCGGATCGAGGCTAGGTTGCCCGGCAAATGCAGGCCGATTTGGCCGGCGCCTGATATCCCCTATTTGAGGTTTCTGAACATGGCCAAAGCGGTCACCATCAAGGTCAAGCTCGTTTCCACGGCGGATACCGGCTTCTACTACGTCGCCAAGAAGAACTCGCGCACCATGACCGACAAGCTGGTCAAGAAGAAGTATGACCCGGTCGCGCGCAAGCACGTCGAGTTCAAGGAATCGAAGATCAAGTAATTTCCAGCCTATCGCTGGCGGTTCAAACGGGGTCCCTTTGGGGCCCCGTTTTTGTTTCAGCGCGCCGTTACATAGCCGCGCGGCATTGTGTCGAAAGCCAATCGATATTTCAGGTCGCGCTCGCGCACCTGCACTCTCCTCTCATCGCTCCGCACAACCTGTCGCGGGGCACATCAAGGAGAGCATCCATGTCATCCATCAGGATCGGCCTCGCCGCGATAGGTAGCCTCATCGCGCTCACGGCATCCGCTTCGGCTGAAGTTCGCTACAACGGCTTCCCCAAGCTCGGATATTCCGTGGTGTTACCGCCGCCTGCGACCGGCAAATCGACCCATCTCGACGCCCGGGCAGAATACCCGAAAGCAGAACTCCCGCTTCCGCAATCGCCGTTCCGCAAGGGTGGGATCAACTCACGCGGCATCTGAACGGAGCATGGCGTTGAGAACCGCTCCGATTCTCAACGCCTTGGGTCTCGGCGAATTCGTCCCTCTCAACGATCATTCCGCCGCCACCAGGCGGCTTTTGGATGGGGGGAGATTCGTCGTTACGTTTCCATCCACGTCCGCGCCAAGATCATTGCGCCAAGGCCTCATTCTCTCCATCACGGCGAGGACGACGACTATCACCACGGCCAAAGCAAGCGCACCCTGCCAATAGGGAAATTCCTGCAAGTTCAGAAAATATCTGTTTGGGTCCGGTACCGATGAGCGAGCGGGCCAGCCAGGGCTGCGCATAGGAGAACGCCACCGCGCCCGACAATCCGCCAAGCAGCGTGAAGATGGCGTCACGATAGCCTACGCCGATCTGGGCCAGCGTCGTGCCAGGACAAGCCCCCGCCAGCGCAATGCCGGCGCCGAGAATGAGACCGCCGACAATGTCCGCGGCATACAGCGCCGCCTTCGGCTGCAGCTTCACAAAGCCAAATCCATTGAGACACGCCAGCACCACGGCGCCGGTGGCGACGGCGCTGAGAAACACCTTAAGCATGATCCAGTTGCGCAACTGCATCTGGCCGACGATGATCCCCGGCTCGAAAACGCGCGATTTCTCCAGCGCAAAGCCGAAGACAACCCCCATCAACAAGCCGCTGATGATCCCAACTGCAACGGACGACATGACAGCCCTCCCCGGTTAAATGCGACGAAGCAGAAGCAGGGCGGTGGCAATCCCTCCGGCGAACATCGCCGCGACGGCTACCGTCGAACCCACGGATAATTGCGCCATTCCGGACAGGCCGTGACCGCTGGTGCAGCCGTCGGCGATCCGCGCGCCGAACAGCATCAGGAAGCCGGCCGCAAATGCCACGGCATAGCGAAGACCGCTGGACGACGAACCGAGCGCCCTCGCCCAGATCGGCGAAACCGGCGCGCGGACGGCGCCTGACATTCTCATCGATATGAAGGCGCCAAGGGCTATGCCTGCGACGAGCGCGACCTGCCAGAGATTCTTGGCATTCGCCGCAACGTGCCTGGCGACATAGTCGATATCGAGGACCGAAGCATCGAGCAGACCCGCTATCGCCGCTCCGACCGTCACATACGACGAAGACGCTCCGAGCGCGGTCTCGATGATCAGAAAAGCCGGAATCTGCAACAGCCCGATAAGAATGCCGGCAGCATAGGGCGACCACGCCTTATCGAAAGGAGACATCGGTAAACCTCCCTGTTCTATATATTAGCAAATTATAATATAAATGTGAGAGCCACATTGACCTGGATCAATTGATTCCGACGGGCGATGAGCATTGGTAAGGCTGTTGCGGATCAATGCGCGCAATCGATATGCGGCGAGCGTGCGATCAATCTCAAGCGGTGGACATGCCAATGTTCGAGATGTCGTTTCCCGTCCGGGCCAAGTTGGGCACAGCGCCTGCGGGAACGGCCGGAAGAAATTTCCATTCCCGATTCTGATCGGCTTTGTCATCGCATGCCGCTCTCATATCTGGTCGCCGGAAAGATCGGCGCATCGCCGACCCGATAACACGAAAGCAAAAGCCTCATGGGCGACACCATCATCGAAGGACCGTTGTATGCGCCCCGCAAGAAGGTGTATCCGCAGGCCGTCCATGGCCGGTTTCGCCGGATCAAGTGGACGTTGCTGGTGGTCGGGCTGGCGGTTTATTATCTACTGCCCTTCGTGCGCTGGGACCGCGGCCCCGGCATGCCGAACCAGGCCGTGCTGCTCGACCTGCCGCACCGCCGCTTCTATTTCTTTTTCATCGAGCTGTGGCCGCAGGAAGTCTATTACTTCACCGGCCTGCTGATCATCGCAGCGATGACGCTGTTCCTGATGAATGCGGTCGCAGGCCGCATCTGGTGTGGCTATCTCTGCCCGCAAACGATCTGGACCGACCTGTTCTACGCCGTCGAGCGCTGGGTCGAAGGCGACCGGCGCGACCGCATCCTGAAGGACAAGCACGCCTGGACTTTCCGCCATGTGCGCGAAGTCGCGACCAAGCACTTCCTGTGGCTGATGATCGCCTGGTGGACCGGCGGCGCCTGGGTGCTGTATTTCGCCGATGCGCCGACGCTGGTGAAGGAACTGGCGACCTTTCAGGCGCCATTCATCGCCTATCTCTGGATCGGTATCCTGACAGCCACCACCTATGTCTTCGCCGGTCATGCGCGCGAACAGGTTTGCATCTACATGTGTCCATGGCCGCGCATCCAGGCAGCGCTGACGGATGAATGGGCGCTCAACGTCACCTACCGCCGCGACCGCGGCGAGCCACGCACCTCCATCAAGAAGGCCGAGCAGTTGCGCCTCGCCGGTCAACCGGCCGGCGACTGCGTCGACTGCCATCAGTGCATCAATGTTTGCCCGACGGGCGTCGACATCCGCAACGGCATCCAGCTCGGCTGCATTCAGTGCGGGCTGTGCATCGATGCCTGCGACACGATCATGCAGCAGGTCAACCGGCCGACCGGTCTGATCGCCTACGACACCGATATCAATGCCGAACGCCGGCTTGCCGGCAAACCGCCGATCTATCGCCTGATCCGGGCGCGCACCGTACTTTATGCCGCAATCATCGCCGTCGTCGGCGGCATCATGCTGTACACGCTGGCAACGCGCAGCACCATGAGCATCAGCGCGCTGCACGAACGCAGCCCGCTCTCCGTCCGCTTGAGCGACGGCAGCGTCCGAAACGACTACACCATCCGCTTCCTCAACAAGGCCGGGGTGTCCCGCTCCTTTGCGCTGGAAGTCGTCGGCCTTCCCGCCGCCGAGATCCGGACTTCCGGGATCGACCGAAACGCGGATGGAAAGTTGATCGTCGAGGTCGGACCCGACCAGACCAGGGAACTCAGGGTATCCGTGCAGGTGCCGGCAACGGAACTGCCGACAGACGCCGCTGAGATCGAATTCAAGTCGACGGATATCGCAAGCGGCCAGGCGACCTCGGTGCGCGATCACTTCATTCCGGCCGGCCGATGACCCTCGATTGCCCAGCGGCGGCCTATCGTGCCACCGCCATCGGCGGCTGGCTCGGCCGGATCAGCGCGAAAGCCACCTGGATGATGCCGCCGGCCAGACCCAGCGCGACGCCGATCCGCCACGCCATGGTGTACGAGCCGAGCGAATCGTAGATGAGTCCGCCGCCATAGGCGCCGAGGAACGAGCCGATCTGGTGGCTCATGAAGGCGAGACCCTGGATCATCGCCTGCCATTTCAGACCGAACATCTCGGCGACGGCGCCGGCAACCAGCGGACCGACGCCCATCCAGAGGAAACCCATGATCGCTCCGAACAGCAGCGTCGTTGCCGGCGTCGCCGGCAGCATGAAGTACCAGGCGAGCGCGAGCGAGCGCAGGATGTAGATCATCCCGAGCAGTGCCAGCTTGTTCCAGCGCTGGCCGGCCCAGCCGAAGAACAGGCTGCCGAGCACGTTGAAGCCGCCGATCATGCCGAGCGTCTGCGCGCTGAGCATCGGATCGAGGCCGCAGATCAACAGATACGACGGCAGATGCGTGGTCAGGAACACGAGCTGCATGCCGCAGACGAAATAGGCGCAGGTCATCACCACGAACGATGCGTTGCCGAACGCAAGCCTGGCGGCCGTTCCGGCCGAAGCGTCCCCGATGTCGTCGGCAGACTTGAGCAGCGGCAGCGGAACCTTGTCGACCCTGCCGGCATACCAGGCCGCCGGCAGCATGAACAGCGACAGGATGACGAAGCCGGCAACGCCGACGCGCCAGCCAAAACCTTCATTCAGCAACTGCCCGATCGGCGCCGCCAGCAATGCACCGAGTGATCCCGCCGCCGAGACGATGCCCATCACGGTACTGCGTACCATCGCCGGAACCGCGCGCGCCGACACTGACATCGCAATCGCATTGGCCGTGCAGGCGAGCGAGGCACCGATCAGCAGACCCGCGCCGATCAGGATCGGGATCATCCCCTGCGCGGTCGCCATCAAAGCGAGGCCCACGATGTACATCAGCGAGCCCACGATCATGATCGGGCGGAAGCCGTAGCGCACCGTCAGGGCGCCGGCGACCGGCTGCAGAAATCCCCAGGCGAGGTTTTGTACGGCCAGCGCCAGCGTGAACTGCGACACTGAAATTCCGATGTCTTGCGTCAGCGGCTGCATGAAGATGCCGAAGCTCTGTCGCAGGCCCATGCTCAGGGTCAGCATCAGCGAGGCGCCGATCAGAATGGGAAGCGTCGGACGCAGGGCTTGCAGCAGGGACATTATTCTTGTTCTCCCGATCGGCCGCGATTCGAACGCCGCGTCCTGCAATTGATATCTGAAATAGGTACACAGGTCTGTGTAACTAGGCTATAAGGGGCGCAGACTGTCAAGCAAACCATGACCCCCGCATTCGCATGGCTACCCTGCCCGCCAAAACGGCGATGAAGGACCGGATTCTCGAAACTGCAGACAGGCTGTTCTATCTGCAGGGGATTCGCGCGGTCGGCGTCGATACCATCGCGGCCGAAATCGGCATCAGCAAGCGCACGCTCTACAATCATTTTCCGTCCAAGGATGCGCTGATCTCGGCCTATCTGGCCCGCCGCTTCGTGGCCCCTCGCGCTTCCAACAAGTCGCCGGTCGAACAGATTCTCGGCACCTTCGATTCACTGGAGCGGCGCTTCTCGGCAAAGGATTTTCGCGGCTGCCCGTTCGTCAATGCGGTCGCCGAGCTCGGCGGCGAGGATCAGTCGGTGCGCAGGATCGCGGTCGAATTCAAGGAAAGCCGCCGCCTCTGGTTTCGCGACCTTCTCGTGCAGCTCGGGGTCACCGAGGCGGAAGCGCTGGCGACGCAGCTAGCGCTCCTGGTCGACGGCTCGATCGCGCAGGATCTGGTCCGCAACGATCCGTCGATGGCACGGGCGGCAAAGGAAGCCGCGACGGTGCTGCTCAGGAATGCCGGCGTAAAGGTGAGCAATACTCCACCGAGCGGAAAAAAGCCCCGATCCTCGACTCAGGCTTGAGACCGTCGATCGGCGCTTCTGCGAAGCCAAACCGCACGCCGTGGCCATTTACCGAGGCAATGTGGTAGTCACCGCTGCAGCAAGCCGCAACACCAGAGAACGCGGCAAAAGGGAGCGACCATGCAAGACCTGACGGTGACCGCAAACGGTTACGACTTCAAGCCGGCACAGGCAGCCATGCAGCGATACGTCGATGGCAACCTGCTCTCCGGCATTTCCTGGGCTGTCATGGTCGGCCGCGAACTCGTCGACGTGAACTGCGTCGGCTGGGCCGACAAGGAAGCGCAGACGCCGCTCCGCACCGACCACATCTTCCGGGTGTTTTCCAACACCAAGCTGATCACCTCCTGTGCGGTGCTGCTGCTGGTCGAGGAAGGCAAACTCGGACTCGACGACGCAATCGAGAAGCATATTCCGCAGCTCGGGAACCGGAAGGTGCTGCGGCCCGGCGCGACTTCGCTGGATGATACCGAGCCGGCGCAACGCCCGATCACCATCCGCCAGCTCCTGAGCCACAGCTCCGGCCTCAGCTACGGCTTCTTCGATCCCGGCACCGTCATCTTCAAGGCGCTCAACGAGCGCGGCGTGCACGATCCCCGAACGACACTGGCGCAGATGGTGGACGTACTCGCCGACCTGCCGCTGATCTATCAGCCGGGAACGTCCTGGGAATATTCGCTCGCCATCGACGTAGTGGCGCGGCTGGTCGAGGTCATCAGTGGCCAGAGCTTCGACGCGTTCATCAAGGCGCGTATTCTCGATCCGCTCGGCATGGTCGACACCGGCTTCGTCGTTCCCGAAAAGGATCACGGCCGTCTCGTCGCCTACTACGCCGGCGCGGACCTGATGGAGCCGATGAAGCCCGGCCTCACCCGGACCGACAACGCCCCCTTCCCCGGCGCCTATCTGCGCCCGATCGCAAGGCTCAATGGCGGTGGCGGCCTGGTGTCGACGATGCCCGACATGGTCGCGCTGATCCGAAGTCTGCTGCCGGGTGGGCCGACCCTGCTGAAGCCCGAGACGATCGCCCAGATGATGACCAACCAGTTGCCCGACGGACAATGGATCCGCTTCGCCTTGATGGGCGAACAGCCGGGCAAGGTGCACGGCCTAGCGGGTGGCATCATCCAGACGCCGTCGAAGTTCGACCATCCCGACGCGGCAGGCGAATTCTATTGGGGCGGCGTCGCGGGTACGCAATGGTGGATCTCGCCGAAGCGCAACCTGGCCGGCGTGATGATGGCGCAGCGCCAGATGTCTTTCGTCCATCCGTTCTCGTTCGAGTTCAAGCGGCTGGCGTATGAGGCGGTGAAACAAGGGCGCGGAGAAATACGCGCGTCGGCGTAAGCTACGCCGCCGCTGAAACCACCCGGTTTCGCCCGTCATTCTTCGCCCGATACAGCGCGGTGTCGGCGCGCTTGAGCACGTCGGCGACGGGCTCGCCCTTGCGATCGAGCGTCGACAGGCCGATCGAGATCGTGACCTCGATGCGCTTGGCGCCCTTGCTGACGGCGAAGCTTTCTCCGGCGATCGAGCGGCGCAGGCGTTCCGCGACCATGCCGGCGACGTGGAGGTCGGTTTCCGGCATCACGATCACGAACTCCTCGCCGCCGTAGCGGCAGGCGAGATCGATGCCGCGGATCGATTTGCGGATGCGGACCGCGAACTCGCGCAACACGTCGTCGCCGGCGTCGTGGCCGTAGGAGTCATTGATGGCCTTGAAGTAGTCGATGTCGAGCATCATCAGCGCCAGCGGCTTGCCGCGGCTCGAGGCCTGCTCGGCAAGCGTCGCCAGATGGGTTTCCATGTAGCGCCGGTTATGCAGCCCGGTCAGCGCGTCGGTGATCGCCATTTCGATCGAGTTCTGCACGTTGTCGCGCAGATGATCGGTGTAACGCCGCCTGCGGATCTGCGTGCGCGCGCGCGCCAGCAGTTCGTTCTTGTCGACCGGCCGCAGCAGGTAGTCGTTGACGCCGATTTCGAGCCCGCGCAGCAGCCGCGCATTGTTGTCGGCGTCGGAGATGGCGAGGATCGGCAATTGGCGCGTCCGCTCCAGCGAGCGCGCCTGGCTGCACAGCCGCAAGCCGTCGTAATTGTCCAGGCTGAGCGAGACGATCAGCAGATCGTAATTGCCGTCGGCGGCGTGAAACAGGGCTTCCGCCGGGTTGGTTTCGACGTCGACCGTGTGCTCGGCGGAAAGGATCGGCGCCAGCCGCTCGTAGGACGAGGGCCGGTCGTCGACCAGCAGGATCCGTCCGCCGAGGCCCTTGTCGGCGACGGCACTGCGCTCGGGCGCCTCCATGCCGATTTCGAGCGAGGTGATGGCGCGCATGCGCAGTTCATCAGTCATCATCTTCAGCCGCGTCAGCGAACGGACGCGCGCGATCAGGACGACGTCGGAGACCGGCTTGGTGAGGAAATCGTCGGCGCCGGCCTCGAGCCCGCGGACGCGGTCGGCCGGACTGTCGAGCGCGGTGACGATCACCACCGGAATGAAATGCGTGGCCGGATTGGACTTCAACCGGCGGCAGACCTCGAAGCCGTCCATGTCGGGCATCATGACGTCGAGCAGAATGATGTCGCATTCCGAGCGCGAGCAGACCTCTAGCGCCTCGGCACCATTGGAAGCGGTCAGTACGTCGAAATACTCGGCCGACAGCCGGGCTTCCAGCAGCTTGACGTTGGCTGGAACGTCATCGACGACAAGAATACGCGCAGACATCGAAACTCACCCCTACCCGATAAAACGCCGTACCGTTTCAATGAATTTGCCGACCGAAATTGGTTTGGACAAATACGCTTCGCAGCCGCCTTCGCGGATGCGTTCCTCGTCGCCCTTCATCGCAAAGGCCGTGACCGCGACCACCGGAATGGAACGCAAATCCGGATCGTCCTTGATCCAGCGCGTTACTTCGAGGCCGGAGACTTGCGGAAGCTGGATATCCATCAGGATCAGGTCGGGGCGCAGCTTGCGGACGAGATCGAGCGCCTCGAAACCGTTGCTGGTACCCGATGTCTGATAGCCATGCGCTTCCAGAAGGTCGCGAAAGAGCTTCATATTGAGCTCGTTGTCTTCCACGATCAGGACGGTTTTTGCCATCCCGCCCTCCCTGATACTCAGTACGCAACTACCGACGCCGGCTTGTCGAAAAGTGAATTTAAACTAGCGGCGGATTTGCCCTAAACCGTTAATCCGATGCACCGACTTTTGCGGATTGGTTTCCACTTCCTTGAACCCATTCCGCAGACTCGGGCATGATGGTTCCCAAAGTAGAGCCCAGAAGTTAACGGAAAGGCAAATCCGCTGTCGAAAAAGCCTGTTCACAACCCCCGCGAAGTGGCTGAAATCGTTGCAGTTCAGGCGCTAGGTTTTATTGCCGGCGACCCCGAACGGCTGGGCCTTTTCCTGGCCGAAAGCGGGATTGGCCCGGAAACGCTGCGCACGGCGGCCGCCGACCCGCAATTTCTGGCCTCGGTGCTGGACTTCGTGTTGCGCGACGACGCCACAGTGAAGGCGTTTGCGAACGTCTCGCAACTGCATCCGACCAATATTGCCGCCGCCCGGGAAGTCCTGGGCGACCCAAAATGGGAGCGCGACGTGCCGTGAGCGTTCCGGCGCCAACCTTTCACGGTCCGCGCGCCTTCTGCCGGGATTGCCTCGGTGACCTCGATATCAAGGCCAGGCGATGCGGCGAATGCGGCTCGCCGCGGCTGGTTCGCCACCACGCGCTGCCGTCGCTGACGCTGGCGCATATCGATTGCGACGCGTTCTACGCCACCGTCGAAAAGCGCGACAACCCCGACATTGCCGACAAGCCCGTCATCATCGGCGGCGGCAAGCGCGGCGTGGTGTCGGCCGCCTGCTACATCTCGCGGACCTATGGCGTGCGTTCGGCGATGCCGATGTTCAAGGCGCTGGCGCTCTGCCCCTCCGCGGTCGTGATCCCGCCCGACATGGCCAAATATGTCCGCGTCGGCCGCGAGGTGCGCCACGCCATGCAGACGCTGACGCCGCTGGTCGAACCGCTGTCGATCGACGAGGCATTTCTCGATCTTGCCGGCACCGAACGGGTCCACGGCATGATCCCGGCCAAGGTGCTGGCGCGCTTTGCCCGCGACGTCGAGCGCGACATCGGGATCACGGTTTCGGTCGGCCTGTCCTGCAACAAGTTCCTGGCCAAGATCGCCTCCGATCTCGACAAGCCGCGCGGCTTTGCGGCGCTTGATCAGGACGAGGCCCGCGAGATGCTGGCCGACAAGCCGGTCGGCTTCATCTACGGCGTCGGCCCCGCGACGCAGGAGAAGCTGCAGCAGCGCGGCTTCCGCACCATCGCCGACCTGCAGCGCGCCGACGAAGTCGAACTGATGAAGCAGTTCGCCGGCGAAGGGAGGAGGCTGTGGCGGCTGGCGCGCGGCATCGACGACCGCAGCGTCGTCGCCGACCGCGGCGCCAAGACCATTTCCAACGAGACCACGTTCGATAACGACATCCGGGATTTCGCAACGCTGGAAAAGGTGCTGTGGCGGCTGTCCGAGAAAGTTTCGTCGCGATTGAAAAGCAGCGAGCTGTCGGGCCTCACCATTACGCTAAAGCTGAAGACCGCCGACTTCAGGCAGCGCACGCGCTCGCAATCGATCCAGGCGCCGACGCAACTCGCCGCGAAGATCTTTGCGGTGTCGCGCGAGATGCTGGCGAAGGAGATCGACGGCACGGCGTTCCGCCTGATCGGCACCGGCGTCAGCGCGCTGCGCGAGGGATCGCGGGCCGACGATACCGACATGCTGGACCGCCGCTCGGCCCACGCCGAACGCGCGATGGATGATCTGAGGAAGAAGTTCGGCAACGCGGCCGTGATCAGGGGCATCGCCTACAAGGGACCGGCGAAGGAAGAAGACGAGGAGGAAGAGGGGTAGCCAGCTCTCTCCCCGTCATTGCGGCGAGAAACGCAATATCAATCCGCGACGGCAACCGCCTCGATCTCGATCAGCCATTCCGGGGCCGCCAGCGCCGTCACACCGACGAGTGTGCTCGCCGGCGGCTCCATGCCTTCAAAGAATACCGAGCGCGCCTTGCCGATGATGGGACGAAGCTCCGGCTTGTAGCCGACGACGAAGGTTGTGATCTTCACGATGTTGGAATAGCTCGCACCGGCGGCTTTCAGCGCCAGGCCGAGATTGTGCATCACCTGCGTCGTTTGCGCGGCCAGATCGCCCTCGCCGACCACCCGTCCCTCGTCGTCGGTGGACACCTGTCCCGAGATGTAGATCGTGCGCGCGCCAGACGCGACGACGACGTGGGAGTAAGCCGGATTGTGGTGAAGTCCGCTGGGCCGAAGATGGTCGAGCTTGCTCATGTTTGTGCCTCCCTGATCTGCGGGCCGCAGCGTATCCGGGTCCGGCGCGCTCGGCCAGAGCGTAAGCGCGATGTGCGTGGAGTGATCGGAGGGAGGCAGAGGAAGATCAAAGTGCGGTCATTCCGGGATGGTCCAAAGGACCAGGCCCGGAATCTCGAGATCCCGGGTTCGCGCTAAGGCGCGCCCCGGGATGACCGGCTTTCGCCGATCACTTGCAGGGCTTGGTGTCCCTGACGTCGAATTTGCCCATTGCGCCCGAGATCACGAAATCGTTGTAGTCGAGCACCAGCGCACGGGAGACGCCGTTCTCGAACAGCTCGAACGACATCGCGTAGACCGGCGTCTGTTCGCCCTCCTTGGCCTTGGCGTCGCGATCGTAGTAGCTCACCGTGACCGGCCAGCGCGTCAGCGCCTTCATCTGGTCGCTGTCGGTCGAGGGGTCGGGCGAAGCGATGCTGCGGGTGCCCGGGATCGGCTGCCCGATGATGGACAGCGTGTTGTAGACCTTCTCGCCATTGTCGGAGCCGTCATAGACCATCAGTTCCAGCACCGTTTTGCCCTCACGGGCGGCGGCGATGATGTGCTGGATCTGCTCGGTCGGGAACACGGTCTTGCCGTCGAGTTCGAACGTCTTCGCCACCGGTTGCTTGAGCTTGACCGTGATGTGGTCACCGACCCGCTCCGCCATGCCGTCGATCGGAGGGGAAGCGGCATCGTTCATCCGCGAATCGATCTTGAAGCGATAGCTCTTGCCGGCGCCGTCTTCCCAGGAATGCGAGCGCAGATCGCTCAGCGTCAGTTTGCCTTCGCCGCTGTCGAGCTCCGACACCTGGCGGAATTCGGACGTGTATCCCTCGCAGGCACTGCCCGAGAAATTGTAGAGGATGCGTCCGCGCGCCCCGCTGATCGCATTGCTCCCGCGGGCCTTGACGAGTTTCAGTTCATAGAGCGCCTGATGGGCGAGAAACGGCCCGCTGGCGCCTGCCTGCGCCGATCCGTTGGCGAAACCGGCCCCGAGGGTAGCGGCAACCGAGAACACCAGGGCACGGACCGGAATCGGGAACGAGCTAGCCATTCAGTTTTTTCCTCGGTGGAGATTCGTCACATTAGTGACGGCTCCATTGCGTCGCAACTAGGGCAGCTCCATCAAACCGTCCGAAATTGACGGGGAATGCCATGTTATCGGGTGTTTTCCGGCAGGTTTCGTTCCACCGGACGTCACGCACCGCCGGACTGCCGTCGCTTGCAACAGCGGGCACGATGCGCGAAACAATGCGCACCTGATCGCACGGATCGGGCACGGTCAAATCAATCGGGGACGGAAACATGGCGGGTACGGTCGAACAGAAGCTGGCGGCACAAGGCATCGTCCTGAACGATCCGCGTACTCCGATGGCCAACTATGTCGGCTTCGTGCGCAGCGGAAATCTGCTGTTCGTGTCGGGCCAGGTCTGCGCCAATGCCGAAGGCAAGCTGATCGCCAAGGGCAAGCTTGGAGCTGGCGTCACCATCGAACAGGGCTACACCGCGGCACAAGGCTGCGCGGTCAATCTGCTGGCGCAGGTCAAGGCCGCGCTCGGCGATCTCGACAAGGTGGTGCGCGTGGTGCGCCTCGGCGGGTTCATCAATTCGGCGCCCGACTTCCTCGACGGTCCGAAGGTGCTCAACGGCGCTTCCGACCTGATGGTCACGGCGTTCGGCGACAAGGGCCGCCACGCCCGCACCACGGTCGGCGTTGCCTCGCTGCCCTCGGACGCGGCGGTCGAGGTCGACGCCATCTTCGAGGTGTCCTGAACGGAGTACGGCTTCGTGCGTGCCCCCGACTGGCTGACGGCGCGTCCCGTTGCGCATCGCGGCCTGCATGATATCGCGCGCGGTATCGTCGAGAACATGCCGGCGGCCGCGCAGGCGGCCATCGATGGCAACTTCGCCATCGAGTGCGACATCCAGCTTTCGTCCGACGGCGAGGCGATGGTGCATCACGACAATGCGCTCGGGCGGCTGACGGAAGGATCCGGCGCGTTGCTCGGCAAGACCGCCGCCGAACTCAAGACCATCCGGTTCAAGAACACGCCGGAGCGGATGATGACACTCGGCGATCTCTGCGCGCTCGTCGCCGGCCGCGTACCGCTGGTGATCGAAGTCAAAAGCCATTTCGACGGCGACCGCCGGCTGGTGAAGCGGATGGCCGATGTGCTCGCTTCCTACTCCGGCCCCGCGGTCGGCATGTCCTTCGATCCCGACCAGGTGCTGGCGTTGCGCGAACTGATGCCGGGCCTTGCCCGCGGCATCGTCGCCGAGCGCGAATATACCGCCGAGGAGTGGCCGGAGGCCTCACCCGAACAGCGCCACGGCATGACGCAACTCCGTCACGCCTTCTGGAGCCGGCCGCATTTCGTCGCCTATTGGGTCAACGAACTGCCGGCGGCCGCACCCTGGATCGCCCGCAACATTTTTGGACTGCCGCTGCTCGCGTGGACCGTACGCACGCCGGAACAGCGCCAGCAGGCCGCGCGCCACGCCGACCAGATGATCTTCGAGGGCTTCCTGCCGGGAACCTGATGCGCGCCGGGCCACCTTGAACTCATGCCCCCGATGCACGATCTTTGGGGTGGTCACCATTGGCGATGGCTGATCGCATCATGGGACCGGCTCGAATTTTCTAGATGGCGTCATCCGAAATCACCCTCGAAGCCGTCCCCTCCGCCAGCGACATCGATGCTGGGGACTGGGACGCCTGCGCCAATCCGGCCGGCGATCCCAACAGTCTCGATAATCTCGACACGCTGGCTTCGAACACGGTGCGAACCGGTTTCTGCGCCAATGCAAAGCCGGCTTATAACCCCTTCGTTTCCCATGCGTTTTTCGCGGCCGCCGAAGCTTCCGGCTCGGCCAGCCCACGCACCGGCTGGGGGGCTCGGCACCTGCTGGCGCGGCTCGGCGGCGAGATCGTCGGCATTGTGCCCTGCTATCTGAAATCGCACTCGCAAGGGGAATACGTCTTCGACCGCGGCTGGGCCGACGCCTATGAGCGCGCGGGCGGACGCTATTACCCGAAGCTGCAGGCCTCGGTGCCGTTCACGCCGGCCACCGGCCCGCGGCTCCTGATCCGCGACGGCGTCGACCGCGACCGGATCGGAACTGCGCTGGCGAGCGGACTGATGGCGCTCTGCAATGCGACCGACGCCTCCTCCGTGCATGTGACGTTCGCCCGCGAGGCCGAGGCGAAGTTCCTGGGGAGCCACGGCTTCCTGCTGCGGAACGACCAGCAATTCCATTGGCACAATAATGACTACGGCAGCTTCGACGATTTCCTCGCCTCGCTGAATTCACGCCACCGCAAGGCAATCAAGCGCGAGCGGCGCGAAGCCGTCGCCGCCGGGATCACGATCCACCACCTGACCGGCAGTGACATCACCGAGAACGCCTGGGACGCGTTCTTTGCGTTCTACATGGAAACCGGTTCGCGCAAATGGGGCCGGCCATATCTCACCCGAAAATTCTTCTCGCTGATCGGCGAGACCATGAGCCGCGATGTGCTGCTGGTGATGGCCAAGCGCAACGGCCGCTGGATCGCGGGCGCCATCAACTTCATCGGCTCGGACACGCTGTTCGGCCGCAACTGGGGCGCCGTCGAGCATCATCCGTTCCTGCATTTCGAGGTCTGCTATTATCAGGCGATCGACTTCGCGATCCAGCGCGGCCTCAGGATCGTGGAGGCCGGCGCACAGGGCGAGCACAAGCTGGCGCGCGGCTACCTGCCGCAAACCACCTACTCCGCGCACTTCATCGCCGATCCCGATCTGCGCCGCGCGATCGCGGACTATCTGAAGCGCGAGCGCGCCTATGTCGCCGAAGTCGGACGCGAACTGACCGAGGCCGGCCCGTTCCGCAAGGCCGCCGACGAGGCTTGACCTCGCCCGCTGTCCGACGTGAGATTGAGACCAAACCTTGAGGAAAGAAGCCATGCCCGCCTACGACACGAACAACCCCTTCGCAAAAATCCTGCGCGGTGAATTTCCCTGCCACAAGGTCTACGAGGACGAGTACGTGCTGGCGTTTCTCGATATCATGCCGCGCTCGCCCGGGCATACGCTTGTCATCCCGAAGGCCCCTGCCCGCAACATCCTCGACATCACGCCCGACGATTACGCCAACGTCGCCCGCACCGCCCACAAGATCGCCGCCGCCGCGATGAAGGCGTTCAAGGCCGACGGCATCACCGTGCAGCAGTTCAACGAGCCTGCCGGCGGCCAGGTGGTGTTTCATTTGCACATGCACGTGATGCCGCGCCACGACGGCGTCGCGCTACTGCCGCCCGCGAGTCGCAAGGAAGATGTGAAGGTGCTGGAGGACAACGCGACGAAGCTGGTGGCGGCGCTGGGGTGATTTCTCACCCGCCCCTCGAGGGGCGGGTGAAGCGCGTCACTCCGTCTGGAAATCCCCAGGCTGCGGCGGCGCCAGCGGCGTGAACTCGCAGCGGTCGGGCTTGATGTCCAGCAGTGGCGTTTCGTCGAGGCAGTCGAGGCCGCGCACCAGTATGACGTTGCCCTCGATCTTGACGAATTTCACGATCGAGGTGCCAATCGGATTGGGCCGCACCGGCGAGCGCAGCGAGAACGTGCCGCGGGTTTTCTGGTTGTTCTTCGGGCTCTGCAGCACCAGGTCGCGGCGCGACTGGTGCAGCCAGTAAATCACTTCCAGACTTTCGTAGAAATCCACGCCCTTGATCGCGGGCACCCAGGGCTCGAAGATTTCCAGCCGGCAGACAGGGCCGTCGAGACGACCCTGCCGCGGGGTATCCAGCCGCGATTTCCAGGGCGTGCGGATGCGGCCGACGAACACCAGCCCGGCGTCGCGGGCGGGGGGCATATCGACGGTGAGTTCGCCCTCGCGGACTTCGCTTTCTCGGACCATGTCCTGACAGGTATCCTAATCCAGTGAGATGTTGAGCGCTTTTATCACACCGGCCCATCGCGCGCGATCCGTCGCGACGAACTTGTCGATTTCGGCCTGGCTCTGCGGACGCAGCGGCGGGAAGCCGACCTTTTCCAGCGAGGCGCGGAACGCGTCGTCGTTCAGCGCCTTGTTGAGGCTGGCGGTGAGCTTTTGCGCGACGTCATCAGGCAGCTTGGCCGGCGCGGAGACGCCGTACCAGACGCTGACGCCATAGTCCGGATAGCCGCTCTCGGCCATGGTCGGGACATCAGGCAGATCGGAAATGCGCTTTGCCGAGGAAACCGCCAGCGGACGCAGCAAGCCGCCCTTGACCGGCGGCAACGCGGTGCCGAGCGTATCGAACATCAACTGGATATTGCCTGACAGGAGATCGGTCAGCGCGGGACCTGCGCCCTTGTAGGCGACATGGACCATGTCGACCCCGGCCATCTGCTTGAACATCTCGCCAGCCAGATGAATGGTGCCGCCGGTGCCGGCCGATCCGAAATTGAGTTTTCCCGGATTTTGCTTGGCGTAGGCGACGAACTCCGCGACCGTCTTGGCCGGCACGGAAGGATGCACCTCCATGACCACAGGCAGGTCCGTGACCAGCGCCAGCAGGCGGAAATCCTTCACCGGATCATACGGCAGCTTCTTGTAGAGCATCGGGTTGAGCACGAAGATCGACGCCGCCGTGAAGAACAGCGTGTAGCCATCGGGCTCCGAGCGCGCAGCCGCCTCGGCGCCGATCTCGCCCTGCGCGCCGGCCTTGTTCTCGACCACGATCGGCTGCTTCAGGTCGCGTCCGAGATATTCGCCGACCATGCGTCCGAGCACGTCGGTCGGCCCGCCCGCGGCATAGGGCACGATCAGCTTGATCGGACGGGTCGGATATTCCGCCGCGTGGGCGTGCGGCGCCGCGCAAACGAGAGCGCAGGCGAGCACCGCTACTTTCAGCCAGTTCATTTGTTTTTCCTTGGGTTTCCTCGGCGCCGACAGTAGCGGATTATCCGCCGGCTGCAATCAACCGAGCCACCATTTGCCGACCAGCATGACGATCTCGCCGCAGACCACGCCGGCGAAGATCGACCGCCGCGTCAGGAGAAACGCCGCAAAGCCCGCGGCCACCGCGCCGTAACGCAGCCAGTCCGGCACGCTGGCGAGCACGCCCGGCGGCTGCACCAGGATCTGGGCGATGACGCCGGCAAGGATTGCGGTCGCCACCGCCCTCACCCACACCAGGACTTCCGAGCCCTCATCGACGCCGCTGCCGAACCACAGCCCGGCCATGCGCCAGATTTCGTTGGGCAGGAAGCCTGCGAGCACGAGGATCAACAGCGCGTGCGGGCTGCCGAAGAATTCGCTCATGCGCGCGCCCTCTCCCGCCACCAGTGCACACCATAAGCAATCGTGCCGGCCGCGATGCCGCTGATCAGGATATCGACGCCGGTCTGCAGCATCGCCACCAGCGGAAACAATGCGAGCCCGAGCACCAGCGCCAGCACGTCAGAGATCTGCCGGCAGTTGCGCGCGGTCGACAGCAGGAACGCCAATGGCGTCAGCAGCAGGATCGCCGCGGCAAACAGCGGCGGCAGGTTGGCGGCAAGGCCATAGCCGAGCGTGGTCGCAACCATGCATACAGTGACAAGACCGCAGCCGAGGCCGTGCGTGAACGCGAGGCGCCGCTCGCGCGGGACCTGCGGCAGCAACCGGTAGCACTCGACCCACAACGTGACGGCGATGAAATGCGTCGCCAGCACCAAGTGGCGGCGTTTGGTCTCGGGCGTTTTCAGCAGCGGCAGCACCGACACCACCATCGGAAACAGCCGGATCGCGCTGACCGTCACCGCAATCGCTGCCTGCACCGCGGTCGCGCCGGAGCCGAGCGTCGAAATCAGGATGATCTGCGCCGGTCCCGCCCAGACCAGCAGCGTCGAGCCGAGCACCCAGCCCAGGCTGAAATGGCTGTCATGAGCCAGCGCGCCGATGCCGAGATAGGTCGCAAACAGCACCAGCGACAGCACCGTGGTCGCGACCGCGCTCATGCCCCATGCGAACGCGCGCAACGGGCTTTGCCATTGAGGAGAGTCGAGAGCGGGAAGCGCCACGGTGACCGGGTGGGGTTTTGAGACGTCGCGGGCATAGGGCTGGCGAATACCGCCCGCGTCAAGCAAACGGGGTTCAGGGCAGTTATGCAGTGCAACAGCAGTCCCGTAGCCCGGATGCAGCGAAGCGTAATCCGGGAATCTCACAAGTGGATAAGCTGGCCCCCGGGTTTCGCTTCGCTGCACCCGGGCTACGGATTATCCCGCCACGCCCCTGTTCTTCAGCACGAAGCACGCGCCGCCCGCCTTGCGGATGCGGTTGCAGAGATCGTCGGCGGCGGGCCGCGTGTCGGCGCCGATGCGGACCTGGTAGAACGCGCGCGTACCGCGGCTGCGCATAATCGACGACAGCAGGCTCGGATCCCGGTCGCCGATCACGGCGCTGAGCCGCTTCATCGCGCGGGCATACATCGCCAGCGCCTTGTCGCGGCTGAAGCCGGCAGCAAGCTGCACGCCCCACAATTTGGCAGCGCTCAAGGTAATACGTTGTTCGAGTTCGGTGATGAAGGGACTGGGCGCCTGCTTCAGCAGCGCCATCAACTCGCGGCAGTTCGACGTCGGCCTCCGCTCCGGCGTCTTGCCGCCCTTCTGTGCCTTCGCCCAGTCCTCGACGGTGGCGCCGGTGATGGCGAGCACGTAGCTGCGTGTCTCTTGCGGCATCCCGCCGGTGCCAGCGAGCCACTCCTGGACGCGCCGCGGGCCGGCATTGTAGGCCGCAGCCGCCAAGCCCAGATTGCCGAACTGGTTGCGCAGTTCGTCCAGAAACTCCGCCGATTTGGGCAGCGCCTGCACCGGATTGAACGGATCGAGCAGGCCGCGCTCGCTGGCGGTTCCCGGCATGAACTGTGCGATCCCCTGCGCGCGCTGGCCGCTGCGCGTCACCGGCCCGATCGCGTCCGAGCGGAACCGGCTCTCCTGCCAGATCACCCGGGCGAAGAATTCCAGCGGCAGGTCTGAGGCCCTCGCCGCCGATTCAATCATCAGGCACATGGCCTCGCGCGTGTCGCTTTCGCGCGCAGGTTCGCCCGGCTTCTGGAAGGTCGACCGGGTGGCCTCGCCGGCGTCCTCGGCGACGGCAGGCGCAGCCGCGCACAGCAGCGACGCGGTGCACCAGAGAGCGCGAAGAAACCGGACCTTTTGCATGGCAGTCGGAGCCGAAAGGCTGTGCGTTGCGGTCAGAGCGCTGGTCTAACGATCATGGTTTACCTGTGGGTCCATCTCCCCGGCCGCGGCATATCGCTTTTGCCGATTGATTGCCCGAAATCCGGGCCGCCGCCGCCGCCGTCAGTTTACGTTAACGCCGCATTTTACCCGAGGCGGCCTTTCGCAGGGAACAAAGGCGCGTAAAAGTCTCCCTCTTTGTGGGGAGATTTCAATGCATGACCGACGCGAAAGCGTGCGCAACAAGGTGATGCTGGGCGGCGTCGCCGAGATCGGCGAGCGTGGAACGACGCGGGACTGCATCGTCCGCAACCTCTCCGACAACGGCGCCACCATCGAGTTCAGCAACGTCGTCGAGCTTCCCAGGGAGCAGCTTTCGTTGCGCATCGCCCGCAAGGGCCGCTCCTTCATGGCCAAGGTGATCTGGTGGCGCGACAACTTTGTCGGCGTCGCCTTCCGGGCCGAGAGCCCTACTGAGCCCGTCTCCGATCTCGAGGAACGGCTGCGCAAGAGCGAGATCAAGAAGCGCCAGCTCCAGCGCAAGATCGACGACCTGCTCGGTCACCGCTAGGCCTTGTCCCCGAGGGGCGTCCCCCTAAACATAAGGAAAAGACCGGCTCTCGAGCCGGCCTTTTCGTATCTCTCGACGATCGATCCGCGGATCAGACCTTGACCAGCGGTCCCTTGGAGGCCGGTCCCTTGGACCCGCCGCCGCCGCCTCCGCCACCACCGTTGGGGCCGCCCGATTTCGGCTTCCGCGGCGTCGAACGCTTGCGGGCGCCGGGCAGCTTTTCAGGCTTCGGCGTGACCGGGCCTTCGACGAACTCGAAGCCGATCTTGTTCCTGCCCTCGGTGCTGGCTTCGTCCGGAACCAGCACGACGCGGACATGGCCGCCACCCTTGAGGTGGCCGAACAGCACTTCATCCGCCAGGGGCTTCTTGATGTGCTCCTGGATGATGCGCGACATCGGCCGCGCGCCCATCTGCTCGTCATAGCCGTGCTCGATCAGCCAGGCCTTGGCGGGCTCCGACAGCTCGATGGTGACGTCGCGGTCGGCGAGCTGCGCCTCGAGCTGCAGCACGAACTTCTCGACCACCATGCCGATGACATCGGCGTTGAGGTGGGCGAACGAGACGATCGCATCCAGACGGTTGCGGAATTCCGGCGCGAACTGACGGTTGATCGCCTCGTGGTCGTCGCCTTCCCGCTTGTTGCGCGTGAAGCCGAAGGCCTGACGCGCCAGGTCGGCAGCGCCGGCGTTCGTGGTCATGATCAGGATCACGTTGCGGAAGTTGACCTGCTTGCCGTTGTGGTCGGTGAGCCGGCCGTGATCCATGATCTGCAGCAGCACGTTGTAGAGATCCGGATGCGCCTTCTCGATTTCGTCGAGCAGCACCACGCAATGCGGATGCTGGTCCACGCCATCGGTCAGCAGGCCGCCCTGGTCGAAGCCGACATAGCCGGGAGGCGCGCCGATCAGGCGCGACACCGTGTGCCGCTCCATGTATTCGGACATGTCGAACCGGATCAGCTCGACGCCGAGCGAGGCCGCGAGCTGCTTTGCCACTTCGGTCTTGCCGACGCCGGTCGGGCCCGAGAACAGATAGGAGCCGATCGGCTTTTCCGGTTCGCGGAGGCCGGCGCGCGCCAGCTTGATCGACGCCGACAGCGCCTCGATCGCCTTGTCCTGGCCGAACACCACGCGCTTGAGCGTCTGCTCGAGATGCTTGAGCACCTCGGCGTCGTCCTTCGACACGCTCTTGGGCGGAATCCGCGCCATCGAGGCGATCGTGGTCTCGATCTCCTTGATGCCGATGGTCTTCTTGCGCTTGTTCTCGGCCACCAGCATCTGCGCCGCGCCCGACTCGTCGATCACGTCGATCGCCTTGTCCGGCAGCTTGCGGTCGTGGATGTAGCGCGACGACAGTTGCACCGCCGCCTCGATCGCCTCGTTGGTGTATTTCAGCCGGTGGTAGTCCTCGAAATACGGCTTCAGGCCCTTGAGGATCGCAATCGCGTCTTCGACCGTCGGTTCGTTGACGTCGATCTTCTGGAACCGGCGCACCAGCGCGCGGTCCTTTTCGAAGTGCTGCCGATATTCTTTGTACGTGGTCGAGCCCATGCAGCGGATCGTGCCCGAAGCCAGCGCCGGCTTGAGCAGGTTGGACGCATCCATCGCGCCGCCGGACGTGGCGCCCGCGCCGATCACGGTATGGATCTCGTCGATGAACAGGATGGCGTTTGGATGCGCCTCCAGTTCCTTGAGCACCTGCTTGAGGCGTTCCTCGAAATCGCCGCGGTAGCGCGTGCCTGCCAGCAGCGTGCCCATGTCGAGCGAGAACACGGTAGCCGCGGCCAGCACTTCCGGCACTTCCGAATCGACGATGCGCTTGGCGAGTCCTTCGGCAATCGCGGTCTTGCCGACGCCGGCTTCGCCGACGAACAGCGGATTGTTCTTCTGGCGGCGGCACAGCACCTGGATGGCGCGGTTGATTTCGGAATTGCGCCCGATCACCGGATCGATCTTGCCGTCGCGCGCCTTCTTGTTGAGGTTGACGCAATAGGTCTCGAGCGCCTCCCCCTTCTTCTTGGAATCGTCGTTGCCCTTGGTCTCGGTCTCCTCGTCGACGCCGCGAACCGGCCGTGCTTCGGAGACGCCCGGACGCTTGGCGATGCCGTGGCTGATATAGTTGACGGCGTCGTACCGCGTCATGTCCTGCTCCTGCAGGAAATAGGCGGCGTGACTTTCGCGCTCCGCGAAGATCGCGATCAGCACGTTGGCGCCGGTCACTTCCTCGCGACCGGAAGACTGGACGTGAATCACCGCGCGCTGGATCACGCGCTGGAACCCGGCAGTCGGCTTGGCATCGTCGGCGCCGTCAGTCACCAGGTTTTCGAATTCGGTCTCAAGATAGTTGACGAGGCTGGTGCGCAGCTTGTCGAGATCGACGCTGCAGGCACGCATCACCGCCGCCGCATCCGAGTCATCGATCAGCGAAAGCAGCAGATGTTCGAGCGTCGCGTATTGATGATGACGTTCGTTTGCAATCGCCAGCGCACGATGCAGGGATTGTTCAAGGCTTTGGGAAAAAGTTGGCATTCGCGTCCTCTATGGCCCCGGGTCATCATGATCGCCATTACCCGGTCAGGCAACAACAACCTTCGTCATTCCTTGTCATATAGTTACGTCCGATCGTGGCGAAAGACCGGTTCCGCAAATGTGGTTTTCCTCTAAATTCAGCCACCATCGCGACGCGCGACCATCCCCGAAAAACTACCGGGAAAAGCTCGCATTCCTTCAGAACCAATCGATGCAAGACCCGTTCCTCTTTGGCCGGGCCGACAGATGCGCGCGGCTACTTCTTTTCCATCACGCATTGCAGGGGATGCTGATGCTTGCGCGCGAAGTCCATCACCTGCGTGACCTTGGTCTCGGCAATCTCGTAGGTGAACACGCCGCACTCGCCGATCCCGTGGTGATGGACGTGGAGCATGATCTTGGTGGCCGCCTCGGCATCCTTCTGGAAGAACTTCTCCAGCACATGAACGACGAACTCCATCGGCGTGTAGTCGTCGTTCAGGATCAGGACGCGATAGAGGTTGGGACGCTTGGTCTTCGGCTTGACCTTGGTGATGACCGACGTCGACGGTCCACCGGTCCCGGTATTGCGGTTCTCGTCGTTGCTCATGCGGGGAGCGAAAACGGCCGACCTGGCCGACACGGACGAACAAGCTGTGGATGATAACTGCAACATGGCCCAGGCGTTCAAAATCGAAAGGGAAACCGGACAGCGCATCTTGGCCTGCTTCGCGACCGACGTGTGGCTGCGATCGCAAAGTACCCAGCAACGCTTTCCAGATCGCCGCTCCCGGTCCGACCCGTTGACGGGATCGGCTACTGGAATATGGGACTGCCGCCGGATCGCCGCAAGCGCCGAGAGGCTGCGCTGGCGCGACCTGCGACCGACCCGATTCCCGGCCCGGCTATCCGGAGCAAGGTTAATCTTTTCTGCGCGATTTGACAAAGGATCGCACGCGCCGGCTTGGCGGTGCGATGCATTGGCGCATCTGGGGGTAACCGGCGCTGCTGCGCTCTCGTCGTTCTCGCTGGAACCGATTTTACCGGCGTTTCTGCGCGCGCCGTTCGAGCAAGGATCTCCGCGATCGCTGCGCCAAGAAAAAAGCCCGGCCGAAACGGCCGGGCTTTTGCTTAAGGAAACGCGAGTTCGAATTAGTTCGCAGCCGGGGTGAACTTCGCGACCAGGCCTTCGTAGGGCTTGAAGGTCTGCTTGGCGAGATCGGTGTAGAGGCCGGCGATCTTCTGCGACTCGGCGACGAAGGTCTCGTAGGACGAGCGCGCAAACTCGGTCTGGGCTTCGAGCGCCTTGTCCAGCGACTTCACGCCGGAAAGCTTTTCAACAAACGACTTGGTGTCTTCGAACGACTTCTTGGCGTAGTCGCCATAGGCGGTCGCGATCGCCTGAACGCCGCTCTGCAGGTTGCTCGCGGAAGCGGCAGCCGATTCGAGTTGCTCTTTGCCGTAGTTCTGAATGTCTTCAACCTTGACCATCATGGAGTCCCTTTTTCCCAGACTGATAATGCAATCGATGCCGGGAGGTCCCGGCTCCCTGACACACCCTTTATATGTGCAGTGCACAATTGTGTCAAGATATTTTGTGCGTCGCACAAATATATCGCTTTAGGTAGAAATCGGAGGGTGTTAGGCAACGGTTGCTTAATCTTTTGGAAACCCGCTCGGCCTAACCTGATTCTTGGCCCGTTTGCGTTCCGGCAAGCAGACCGAAAGCTGTTCATAAACAGCAACTTAGCTAGAGCATCGACCTGATCGGCCGATTGGGCCGCCCAAAACGGCCGGATCGGCACTTCGAGCAGGGAACGTCAGGGGTTGTTGGGCACAATTTTGCCTCACGAGCCGGTGATCAAGATAGAAATTGGGACGGGGAAGTAAATGCTTCGTACAACCTTCGCTTCCTCGCGCGCGTTGCGTATTTGCGCGCTGGGGCTGGTTACCATCACGACAGCGATCCTGATCAGCAGCGAGAGCGCGGAAGCGCGCCGCGCCAAACATCGCCGCCATCACGTCGTCCGCGAAAGCTACAGCCCGCAGTTCTCCTCCATCATCGTCGACGCCAATTCCGGTTCGGTGCTGTCTTCGAACAATCCCGACGGTATCCGGCGCCCGGCGTCGCTGACCAAGATCATGACGCTCTATCTGCTGTTCGAGCGCCTCGAATCCGGCAAGCTGAAGCTCGATAGCGAAATGGACGTATCGGAGTTCGCATCCGAGCAGGCGCCGACCAAGCTCGGCCTGAAGCCCGGCCAGACGCTGAAGGTCGAGGACGCGATCAAGGGCCTGGTGACGCGTTCCGCCAACGACGCCGCCGTCGTCATCGCCGAGACCATCGCCGGCTCCGAGGCTGATTTCGCCAGAATGATGACGCGCAAGGCCCGCGCGCTCGGCATGAGCAAGACCACCTACCGCAACGCTTCCGGCCTGCCCAACGACGAACAGCTGACTACGGCACGCGACCAGGCCACGCTCGGCCGCGCGATCCAGGACCGCTTCCCCCGCTACTATCGTTATTTCTCGACTTCCGTGTTTGCCTACCGCGGCCAGTCGATCCGCAACCACAATCGCCTGCTCGGCAATGTCGAAGGCGTCGACGGCATCAAGACCGGCTATACCCGCGCCTCCGGCTTCAACCTCGTCACCTCGATGCGCCGCGGCAACCGTTACCTCGTCGGCGTGGTGATGGGCGGCCGCAGCGGCGGTTCGCGCGATGCCATCATGCGGAATCTGCTCGCCGAGAACCTCGACAAGGGCGCGACCAAGCGCACGGTCGCTGCGATCACCGAACGCAACGCGGGCGACGGCGCGGTCGACGTGGCAGATGCCGAGACAACTCAGGTCAACGTCGCGGCCGCCGAACCGGCGCCGATGCCCACGACCCGCTCGATAGCCCCTGCCAAGCCGTCGCTATTGGCTGCTGCGGCTGCCGCCCTGCCTCCGCCTGCCGCAAAGGTCGAACCGCAGGCCAGGCCCGAACCCGCCCCGCTGACCAGCGGCGTCATCCAGACCCAGTCGATGGGCGCGATCCTGGGCTCTGCCGAGCCGATGAAGCCGGTCAAGGTCAAGACTGTCCAGGTGAAGGCGGGCCCGATGAAACTGGCGTCTGCTGGCGCATCCCAGCCGGCGCCCACGGTCACCCATACCGTCCCGGCCCGTCCGGAAGTCGCCGAAACGTCCAGCGCCGTGGTGGCGAAGGCTGCGGAGACCAACAGGACCGACGTCCCCAAAGTCGCAATGCCGCCGCAGCCGGCCAATCACGGCACCGGACAGGGCATCCTTGGCGTGCTGCCCGCCTCGAGCCTGACGCAGGGTGCCCCGCAGGCACACGCATCGCAGGCGTTGGCCTATGCCGACCCAACACCGCACGCCCAGCCGCATGCTCCACAGCAGCCGGCCGTGCAACAGCAGGCCACGCAACAGAACGGCGCGATCAAGCCGCCCGCCCCGGTCGCCGTCCGTACCGGATGGATCATCCAGGTCGGCGCGCTTGAAAGCGAAGGCGAAGCCAAGCAGCGGATCGACCTTTGCCGGAACAAGGCGAGCAGCCTGCTCAGCAAGGCCGATCCCTTCACCGAACCGGTCGTCGCCAAGGACAACAAGACGCTCTACCGCGCCCGCTTCGCCGGCCTCGAGCGCGATCAGGCCGAAGCGGTGTGCCGCACGCTCAAGCGCGCCGATATTTCCTGCATTACCGTTCGCAACTGATCCATCCTTCCATTCGAAATGACAAAGCCGGCGCTAGAGCCTCCGCTCCGATTGAATCGGAACGGAGGCTCTAGTTTTATGTTTTGAAGCGTTTTCCTCACGCGAACCGGTTTCCACTTCGCTCGAAAACGCTCTTGGCGCCGGCTTTGTTGTTTTCAGACCACAGCCGCGAATGCCGTTCACATGTCGGTGGTCAATCGCTCCGACGAAAACTTCTCGTCAAGAAATTGCGGTTAGTTTTCGAGCATGAACGATCGACCACGCCGGACAACGGCGGGCGATGACGGGGCTGCACACAGAGACCGACACGGAAGCAGCTCTCGGTATGTCGCGTTTGGTAGCGTGAGCCGGAGTTAGCTGAGATGCGTGCGAAGCAGAGTATCCTTGGCCTCGTTTACACGGGCGGCGAGATACGTCGACCCCCCCTGGTCGGGATGCAGTTTCTTCATCAGGGCGCGGTGAGCCCGGCTGATGTCGTCGCGCCCCGCCCCCGGCTGCAGGCCAAGGATCTGATAGGCCTCCTCGTCCGTCATTTTACCGCTCGTCGCCGTGCGACGTTGCCCCCCTGCCGCGTCACCCTGCGCGTTCTGACGCCAAGCGGGAAACCGGCGGTCCAGATAGCTTTCAAGTAAGGCCACGCTCTCGGCGTCGAAGCTCGCTGTCATCGCGAGCAATTGCGCCAGATCGAATTCGTCGAGCGAGCGCCCGGCATTCGGCCCGTCCACGATCTGGCCAGAGAGCGCGCCGCTGTCATGATCGAGGCTCATGTCGAGAAACTGCGAACGCACGCGCGAGGCCTGTCCCGCCGAACGCTTCGCGCCGCCGCCGAAGATTCCCCCGATATTGCTGAAGCCGCCCGGCCCGAATGGCGACCAGCCCAGCAGGCCGGCGCCGAAGATGCCGAGCGGGATCGCTACCGCAAGTTCGCCGCGCAGGCCGGTAAAGGCCGCGACCGCGAGCGCGACAATGCCCCCCACGATCTTGATGCCGCGCGCGAGCACGACCGGATTGGCTGCACGAAACATCTGCAGCAGCAAATAAAGCAGGACAACGGCGACGACGCCGGCGATCAGGGTTGGCATGGCTTCAATATAGTGACTTCTGCGCTGAAAAGCATCGCAGGCCATTCGTAGCGAGCGACGCTGTCATCACTTCATCTGGCCGATCAATGCGGCCGCGCCGCCTGCGGTTTTCGACAGCCGCAGCAGCGCCTCACGCCCGCCGGCGGCATAGGCCGCTGCGGCGCGCAGCAGTTCGCGCAATTGCGCCGCGGCGCCGGGGTCGAACCTGCACCAGGCGCCGCCGGTCAGCCGCGCAATCTCGCGGAACGCCTGTTCGGCGGTCGCGTCGTGGCCTTCCTGGAACATGAAGACGGGTACTTTCAAGAGGCCGAGTTCGCCCGCCTTGGCGCAGAGATCGTCGACCAGCTCCTCCATGGCGTCGCCGACGAACACCACGGCGCGCACCCCCGACGCCACCGCCTCGCGGCGCGCTTCCGACAGTACCTTGCCGATCTGCGTATTGCCGCCCTGGCAATCGATCTTGCTCATTAGCCGGGCCAGTTGGGCGGAGTCAGAAATCCAGCCCGTGGCCCGGCATTCGTTCAGGCCGCGATAATAGACCAGGCGGATGTCGAGACTACCCAACGCCGCCGCCTCGCGGAACATGTCGGCCTGCAGCGTGCAGGCCATGTCCCACGTCGGCTGCCGGCTCATGGTGGCATCGAGCGCAAATACCAGCCGCCCCCGGGCACCGGCGCGGTGCGGCGACATTTCCCGCGCCCTGGCGACAAAGGCGGCGATGTCTTCGGCCGCGGATGTCCTCGCCTCCGGCAACGGACGCGCGTTGCGCGCCTCGGCCCCTTGCGCCGAGGAGACGTCGCCTTCCGACTTCGGTTTGATGGGTTCGCCAGCCATGAGCGCTCGCAATTGTGCAGCAGGCTCTATGTGGGCCGGCGCCCGAGGCTGGTCAATGCGTCCAAAGGCGATCCCGGCGGGACCCCCGGGCGGTCGCAGCCGTCAGTTGGTCACCGGCTTGTTCTTCGGCGCCGGATTGCTGGCCAGCGGGGTCGAGAGCGGCACCGGTCCCGGGCTCGAACTCAGCGCATCAGGCACCTTGGTCGGCACCGGCTTGAGCGCGCTCTTGTCGGCATCGTCGAGGAACTTGTCGAGCATCGACTGGATCGACGATTTGGCGGCGTCGGGTCCGGTATCGCGCATGTCGTTGTGCTGGAAACCGGTGTTCACGACCGTGATGCCGGACTGCTCACACTGCTCGTCGTCAGGCACGACGCCGGGGTCAGCCTTGAAGTGCGTATCCTTGGAGCGGAACGACAGGATCTTGAACTTGCCTTCGGTCAGGAACGGCACGCGCAGATTGTCGAGCGTCACGACCTTCTTGATCTCGTCCGGATACTCCTTGGCGAAATACATCGAAATGTCGCCGCCCATCGAGTGGCCGACCATCGTGACCCTGTCGTAGTCGGCGTTGGGCTGGACCTTCTTCATCTGGCCGATGGCGAATTGGATGTTGGCAACGCCGCGCTGAATCTGCGGCAAGCGGCCGACATAGAGCTCGCCGACCTTGGTCACCATCGGCGGATCGGTCGGCAGGTCGTGCTGCGGAGCGATCGCGAGGTAGCCGCGCCACGCGAAGATGTTGGACAGGAACGAGTACTCGGTGCTCTTGACGGTGTTGCCGTGGTTGAGGATCGCAACCGGCAATTTGATCAGACCGGCGTTGGCCTGCATTTCCTTGTCGCGACGAACGGCAACGGTGACCGCAACCAGGCGATTGTCGCGCGCGGGATCGTGGAATGCGATCGTCTCATGGCGGATCGCCCACTTGGTCGCGGTGAAATACCCGACGGCAACCAGCACGGAGAGTGAAAGCAGAATGAGTATTCCACGTTTCATTTTCGCCTCGCGCCCCAATTCAGGGCCATCCCATGTTCAGGACTCTTCGGTCCTGTTCTTAATGATATATGTCACGGTGGAGTGACATAAAGGCCAAATCTTGTGTATTGACCGCCTTATCGTTGTGCGCTGCACCTATCCATTGTGCAGATGCTCAAAGGGCGCAATTTCCGGCTCCTTTATCTTAGGACGCCTCCAGCCAAGCTTTGGTTCGAGGTTTCATTAAAAGTCTATGGAAACCCGCTTGCTCGGTCGTTTGTTCCACGGCCGGCCTGGCACGGCAACCCCGTACGATACCGGAACGAGGCTTCGCGGGGGTCCACCAGTCCGCAGTGAGCGGTATCCGGCTCCCTCTCAGCCGGCGAGCGTTGCCTCGCGCAGCGACAGCCACACCATGCCATTCTCGACCTTGGTTGGATGCACGCGGGTGCACCCGGTGTCCGGGGCGACCGCCTCGCCGCTCGCCAATTCGATGACGAAATTATGCAGCGGACAGGTGACGCGCTTGTTGTGGACGATGCCCTGCGACAGCGGTCCGCCCTTGTGCGGACAGCGGTCGTCGAGCGCGAAAACGTCGTCGTCAGCCGAACGAAACACGGCGATGTCTCCCGACGCGGTCCGCACCACGCGCGAGCCGAGCCTTGGAATATCGTTCAGGGCTCCGATTTCGATCCAGCGGGTCATGCCAGCTCCAATTCAGCCATCGGCGCGAACTCGTTGCGATCGACGCCGCGCTGAGCGCGCTCTGCCCACGGGTCGCTCTGCGAGAACCGCTGCGAATAGGCGAAACGATCGTGAAGCGCCTTGCGGTTGGCGACGTCCTCGACCACCTGCTTGCGGATGGCATCGAGGCCGACGCGGTCGCACCACTTGTACATGCGCTCCAGGTACCAGCCCTGCTCGCGATAGAGCTGCGTCACCGCCGCGATCACCTCGAGCGTCTCGTCCTCGGTGGCAACCTTGGCGAGGAATTCCGTCCCCTTGATGTGAAGCCCCGCCGCTCCGGCGAAGTGAATCTCGTAGCCGGAGTCGACGCAGATCACGCCGACGTCCTTGCAGGTCGCCTCGGCGCAGTTCCGCGGACAACCGGATACCGCAAGCTTCACCTTGGCCGGCGTCCACGAGCCCCACATGAATTTTTCGATTCTGACGCCGAGTCCCGTCGAATCCTGGGTACCGAACCGGCACCATTCCGAACCGACACAGGTTTTCACGGTGCGCAGGCCCTTGGCGTAGGCGTGGCCCGAGACCATGCCGGCCTCGTTGAGATCGGCCCACACCGCCGGCAGATCCTCCTTCTTCACGCCGAGCAGGTCGATGCGCTGGCCGCCGGTCACCTTCACCGTCGGGATGTTGAACTTGTCGGCGACGTCGGCAATGGCACGCAGCTCGCTCGGCGTCGTGACGCCGCCCCACATCCTCGGCACCACCGAATAGGTGCCGTCCTTCTGGATGTTGGCGTGCACCCGCTCGTTGATGTAACGCGATTGCTGGTCGTCGCGGTATTCGCCGGGCCAGGTGGCGAGCAGATAGTAGTTCAGCGCCGGACGGCAGGAGTGGCAGCCATTGTCGGTCTTCCAGTCCATGAACCGCATGACGTCCGGGATGGTCTTCAGGTTCTGCTCGACGATGACGCGGCGGACGTCGTCGTGGCTGTGATCGGTGCACTTGCACAGCGGCTTGACCTTCGGCGCCGTCGAATAGTCGCCGCCGAGCGTGAAGGCGAGCACCTGCTCCACCAGCCCGGTGCACGAGCCGCAGGAAGACGACGCCTTGGTGTGGGCACGGACGTCGTCGAGCGTGAACAGCTTCTTCTCGGTGATCGCCTTGACGATCGTGCCCTTGCAGACGCCGTTGCAGCCGCAGATTTCGGTGGCGTCGCTCATCGCGGCGACCGAATTCTGGCCCGCGTGGCCGCCGTCGCCGAGATTGGCGGCGCCGAACACCAGCCGTTCGCGCATTGCCGATACGTCGGTGCCGTCGCGCAGATGCTGGAAATACCAGGGACCGTCGATAGTATCGCCGTAGAGCACGGCGCCCACGATCTTTTTGTCGCGCAGGATGATGCGCTTGTAGACGCCGCGGTTGGCGTCCTGCAGCACGATCTCCTCCTTGTCCGGTCCCGGCGCGAAATCGCCGGCGGAGAACAGGTCGATCCCGGTCACCTTCAGCTTGGTCGAGACCACCGAACCGTCATAGGTGGCAAAGCCCTTCATGGCGAGGTGATTGGCGCAGACCTTGGCCTGGTCGAACAGCGGCGCGACGAGCCCGTAGGTCTGGCGGCGGTGCTGCACGCATTCGCCGACGGCGTAGATGCGGCCGTCATAGGTCTGCATGGTGTCGGAGACGACGATGCCGCGCTCGCAATGCAGTCCGGCCTTCCTGGCGAGTTCGAAATTGGGCCGGATGCCGACTGCCATCACCACGAGATCGGCCGCAAGCTCCGAGCCATCGCCGAAGCGCACGCCGGTGACGCGCCCCTCGCCCAGGATCGCCTCGGTCTGGGCCGGCATCTTGAACACCATGCCGCGTTCTTCCAGCGACTTGCGCAACAGCCCGCCGGCGACGGCATCGAGCTGTCGCTCCATCAGCGTGTCGAGCAGATGCACGACGGTGACGTTCATGCCGCGTTTCATCAGCCCGTTGGCGGCTTCCAGGCCGAGCAGCCCGCCGCCGATCACCACCGCATTGCGGTGGCTGGTGGAAGCTTCGACCATGCGCTCCACGTCATGGATGTCGCGGAAGCCGATCACGCCGGGGAGATCCTTGCCCGGCAGCGGCAGCATGATCGGGTTGGAGCCGGTGGCGATCAGCAGGCGATCATAGGGCACTCGCTCGCCGGTCTGGGTCACGACCTCGCAGGTGCGGCGGTCGATCATCGTGACCGTTTCGCCCTTGCGCAGCGTGATGTTGTTGTCGTCGTACCATTGCACGGTGTTGAGCATGATGTCGTCGACGGTCTTCTCGCCGGCGAGCACCGGCGACAGCAGAATCCGGTTGTAGTTGCCGTAGGGCTCGGAGCCGAAAACGGTGATGTCGTAGAGATCCGGCGCGCGCTCAAGGAGCGCCTCGACGGTCCGGATGCCGGCCATGCCGTTGCCGATGACCACCAGTTTTTGCTTGCTTACCTTCTCGAGCATGGTCTGCCTTTCAATCCGACGACACCCCTCGGCGACGCGACACGAGTCGTCGACCGATGGAATAATGCTGGGAGTTTTGGGGAGCCCATCCGCGGGCGGCTGACCGTCATCGATGACGACCGATAGCCGCATTACTTCAAACTTCATGCCAACTTGGCGCAGGTAATTCCGCGAGCAATATCAACCGCTTTTTCGGCCCAGCTAAAGTGCCCCGATGTGGGCAGCGCACAAAAAAGCACCAGCCTGCGCGTTTGAGTGGCTTAAGGTCTTGGATGACGGAATGCCGGAAGCGCGCACAATTCCAGCTGGAGCCGGCCCTTCCTGCGATCAGCCAGAACCCTCGGGCCGGGCCCAACAGCGACCCGTTCAGGATGACCGTCGTTCAGCCGCGATAGGCAGAAATCTCAAGCGGAGCGTTCAGGCGCTGACGATGTCGCCGAAGATATCGTGGACTTCCAGCGGCTTGTCGACCTGGGTGAACCATTCGGCGCGGTTGGCGGCACGGCGGCGGCCACGCTCGTCGAGCGGCAGCTTGAGCTGGCGCAGGAGGCTCGTCACCTCCTCGCGTGCCGTCACGTGTCCCATGCTCGGCCGCGTGCCCAGCGTCGCCTCGTCGATGTCGTCGAGTGCGGTCAGCCCGCGCGGGAAGAATTCGCGGTAGACCACCCGCTCGGCAAACCCGTCGATCGAACGGAAGCCGAGCCGCAGCGAGAGTTCCTTCAGGCCCTCGGCGACGAGCTGCTTGTTGCGCGAGCCGATCATCGACAGGCGGTTGCGCACCACGATCCAGTCGGTCGTGGTGCCGTCGACCTGCCGCCGCTTGCGCCGGACGTCGCGCACCATCTCCGCGTAATGGCTCTCCCCGGTCACTGAATAAGTGGCGGGGTCAACGGTGCCGAGCACGTCGACGTCGAGGAAGCTGTCGTTGATCGGCGTGACCAGCGTATCGGCCATCGAATGCGCCAGGCGCATGAGATAAGAGTCGGAACCCGGCGTGTCGATGACGATGAAATCGTAGGCGCGCTCGACCGCGCTCACCGCTTCCATGAATTGCTGGAACTCGGAATTTTCATTATCGGCGATCTGCATCGTCTCGCCGAGCTTGATGCAGTAGTGAACCGGAATTTCGAGATCGAGACCGGTCCGGCGTGCCCATGCGTTGCGGTTGCCGATGTAGCGGGTGAAACTTTGCTGGCGGCAGTCGAGGTCGATGGTCGCAACGCGCTGTCCAGCCTTCATCAGGGCGACGGCGATATGCAGGGCGGTAGTGGATTTTCCTGACCCGCCCTTCTCGTTGCCCAGCACCACGACGTGCGCTGAACCGGACTGCCCCTGACTCGCTTGAACCAACATGACTCGTTCCCCGTTGTCATCTTCAAATCAACGCGCCGCTTCGGTCAAGTGAAATGCGCGACGACGTGCGCAAATCGCGCAACGTGTGTCTTCATGATGAATCGCCGTCGGTGCTTCGAGCACTTCGACAGTCGGCGACGACTCAAACGCCGCGCGTGCGCCTTGCTCTCGCGTCGAGCTGCCGCAAGTTTGCCATTGCTGAGTTATCTTGGCGGCAACGCGCTCGCCTTATAAGGTCGGCCTGCCCGCCGAAGCCCCGGGGCCCGTGCCCTAACCGCAAGAGATCCATTTCCGATGTCGCGAAGTCCCATGGTCGTCCGTACCGTTCCCGCCTTGCGCCGCGCCACCGAGGCGTTGCGGGCCCGAAAGGCCACCATCGCGCTGGTGCCGACCATGGGAGCGCTTCACGACGGGCATGTGTCGCTGGTGCGGCTCGCCAAGCGCCGGGCGCAAAAAGTCATCGTTTCGATCTTCGTCAACCCGGCGCAGTTCGCGCCGACCGAGGATTTCGGTTCCTATCCGCGCACCTGGAAATCAGATGTCGCCAAGCTCGCCGCCGAGAAGGTCGACCTGATCTGGAATCCGGACGTCAAGGCAATGTATCCGGACGGCTTCGCCACCCGGATCGTGCCCGAGGGTCCGGCCGTCGCCGGTCTGGAGGATCGCTTCCGGCCGCATTTCTTCGGCGGTGTCGCGACCGTGGTCGGCAAGCTGTTCACCCAGTGCCGGCCGGACGTTGCGATCTTCGGCGAGAAGGACTTTCAGCAGTTGCGGGTGGTGGCGCAGATGGCGCGGGATCTCGACCTCGGCGTCCGGGTGATCGGCTCGCGCACGGTGCGCGAACGCGACGGGCTCGCGATGTCCTCGCGCAACGTCTACCTGTCGGCGGAGGAACGGCAAACGGCGACGACGTTGTACCGCGCCATGAAGGAGAGCGCCAAGCGGCTCAAGGCCGGCGAGAAATTGGAGACCGCCATGGCACCCGGTCGCGAGATGATCGAAGGTGCCGGCTTCGTCCTGGATTATTTCGAAGCCCGGCATGCCGAGACGCTGGCGCCGGTTGCCTCGGTCAAGGACGGCCCGGTGCGGATCCTGGTCGCGGCCAAGCTCGGCAAGACGCGCCTGATCGACAACATCGGGGTTTAGAGCGTTTTCGAGCGAAGTGGATACCGGTTCGCGTAAAGAAAACGTGTCAAAACTAGAAGCCAGAGCATCGGTTCTGATTCAATCAGAACCGATGCTCTAGTTCCGTCAGAGCAGTCCGAGGTCACGTAATTCGCGGCGCATCGGCTCGGGCATCGCGGCCACGCTGGCGGCCGACGATCTGGTGAGATCTGGCGGGGCTGCGTCCTCGGTCAGGTATCGCCAGCCCTGGAACGGGCGCATCGGCCGCGGCGAAACGGCGAAGACTTTTGGCTGCATCACCAGGCGGCACCGGCCGATGCCGTCCTTGTCGCGAAACGGCTCGATGGCGATGATCTTTTCGCGGGCGGCGATTTCACCCTTGATCACCCAATAGAGCGAGCCGCCGGCCATCAGCTCGCCATCGCGCTTCGGCGTCATCCGCGTGACGTGGACGTGGCGAAGCGGCAGGCCCTTCTTTTTGGCGGTTGCCATGCGTTCGGCAACCCAGCCCTTGAGTTCCTTGACCGACTCGCAGCCGACGGCAAGCTTGATGAGATGAAGCGGCATGATCCCGCCGATGTAGCGGCCCGCGCTCGCTTTGAAAAGATCACTCGTTGTTATCAGCTGTGGGTGCCGCAGCGGTCGGCGCGAGTTGAACCGGCGCCCGTTTTGGCGGCGGCGGCGGCTTTTTGGCCGCAGCCGGCGCCGGCTGTGTCGTTGCGGCAGCCGCAGCCGCCGGCGGCGCTGGACGCGGCGCTGCCGTGGCGGCCGGAGGCGGCTTCGGCGCGGCGAGCGGCGGCTCGGGGTTCATGATGCTGATCGCAGGGGTCGATGCCGAGGTGGGGAATTCGGCGTTGGTCGGTTTGCCCGTGGGCATCGAAGGCGGCAACCCGGCGAGCAGCCCCGAGGCAGCCTGCGACGGCGCGTTCCAGGAAGGCGCATAGCGCGTGACCAGGCTCTCGTAGAGGCGCTCGTCCATGTTGGCCGCAATCTGGTTCTTGCTGGTCAACGAGCGGAACAGCGGGCATGACTGGGCCGTACAGCGGTCGCGCGTCGTCAGCACGTAGGCCATCAATCCGTAGCGGTCGCGCTCCACGGCGCGGCGCAGCGCCATCAGGTCCGACCCGGCGCCCTTGTTCGCGGTGGCGACGTCGCCGAGCGAGATCAGCAGCGTGATCTGGTTGGCCGCGTAGGCCACCGCCGCCGCGGCCGATTCAGCCGAGCCGAACAACGCCTTCTCGCAGGCGCTCAGGACGGCGTCACCGGCGAGGTCGTCGATACAGGAAAGCTGCGGCAAGGCCGCGCTGGCCGGCGGAACGTAGCGGGCCTCTGCGGCGGGCGCGCTCCGGCTGCCCCCGCTGAAGCCCTGGACGACCATGGTCCCGGCGACGGCAATCGAAATCAATGTGAGCACGGCCAACGTGGTGTTGGCCACGGATCTGTCGGCGCGAAGCACCATGACCAGAACGACGAGCCCAAAGAACGCCGCTGCGGCGAGCGTCAGCCACATCGGAAAGCTCGGTGAACGCCAGATCTGATCCAGCGAAGCAGGCAAGGCCCAGTTCATGCGCGGTGTCCTTCAACGCAGCATAAGACGCGATCGGCGCAAGGCGAATGCGTTTTTACGGCATCGCCTTGCGGCAGAAGGTCCCTTGAACGGGGCCATTTGACGGCGTTCGAAATGGAACCGCGTCGCAGGCCTGCTTGCGCACAAGTGTTTCAGGTAATCGCGAGCTGGCTTTCCTTGGCGACCCGTTCAAACGCTTCGGTGGAACTCTTGATCCGGTACTGGCAATCGTCGCCATCGGTGGGAAGCAGCCGGATCACCTCGTAGGTGCCGCTGGCGGCCGGACGGGCAACATTGCTGGCAGTAAAATAGACAGTCTCTCCAACGGAGTACTTATGCTTCAACGCCCTCTCCATCACGCAAGAACACCGGCCGTGCTCACGGTCCCGCTAGCTTTCGGCCTATTTGAGAACCCTGCGTCAACCTAGCACACCGGCCGGCGCAAACGCCAGCCGCATCGAGGCATGGCAAACACGCGAATTCTGCATATTTTTCAGAGCGATAAACCGACGCCTTTGGCGGTTCCCGGAAATCCGCGTGGCGGTATTCAGACCCGCCTCGCGGCACATGCCACACCCCGGCGCCGACGGGAACCCGCCCTGCCCGGAGTGCGCCACGCCGAGGGCTAGACCGTCTCAAACTTTTCGATGACGAGCGTCTCGGCAAGGCCGGCGCGGGTCCATTCCTGGAACGCGGGCAATAACTGCATCGCATCGAAATAATGCCGGGCATCGCCGGGCACATCGACCGCATAGGTACGGAACCGATGCACCACAGGCGCGAACATCGCATCGGCGCCGCCGAAGGCGCCGAACAGGAACGGCCCTTCCTTTCCGTAGCGCCGGTTGCAGTCCGCCCAGATCTCCAGAATGCGCGCCACGTTTGCTCGCGCGTCATCCGACAGTTCGACCGCGCCAACCGGCCGATGCAGGTTCATGCCGCACTCGTTGCGCAGCGGCATGAAGCCGGAATGCATCTCGGCCGAAATCGAGCGCGCGTGCGCACGACGGACCCGGTCTTCCGGCCACAGCCGGGTCTGCGGGAATTTTTCGGCGAGATACTCGATGATCGAAAGCGAATCCCACACCGTGACATCGCCATCGATCAGCGCCGGCACCTTGCCCGCCCGCGAAAAGCCGAGGATGCGGTCCTTGTCGGCCTTGTTGTCGGTGTAGAGCGGAATGAACTCTTCTTCGAAGGGGATGTCGTTGGCGCGAAGCGCCAGCCACGGCCGCATCGACCATGACGAATAGTTCTTGTTGCCGATGACCAGTTTCAACATGTGCAGGGATTTCCAGTTTGGATCGCGATCTTGCCATAGTGCGCCGCGGGCGTTCAACCCGGATACCTGCATGATCGGACGCTCGTCGTTCGCCGTCACCCGGCGGTGGAATAAATCTCTGATCGATCAGGACGCGCCGAAATCCCGCGGCGTAAAGCTGAGATCGAGCACCTTCCACTCGCCATAGCGGTCCGCCGGCAGCATCGCATAGGGCTGGCAAGCCGAAAGTGCCTGGACCGCGCCCTGCATCAATAGCGGCCCCTTCATCGACGCGCTGGCTTCGATCAGGATGGGATCGGCGGCGAGCCGGCCCTCCGGTGTCATCAGCACGCGCAACTTCACCCTGACGTCGTCGGCACTCTTCAGCGACGCCGGCAGTTTCGAGCAGGTCCTGAGGTGGCGCCGGAATTCCGCGACCAGGTTGCCGGCGATATCGGCCGACTGCGTCGCCGGCGCGTCGAAATTGTCGTCGGCCTTGTCGCGGCCCTGCGGCGCAGCCGGCGGCAGCGTTGGCGACAGGTCCGGTGGCAAGCCCAGCAGCACCTGGTATTTGATCGACAGGTCCGGCTCGGGCGGCTTGTAGCCAGGCGACGGCGCCGGTGGATTGGGCTGGGCAAGCGCTGGCGGCTGCACCGCCGCAGCCGGAGCAGCCAGGGCAGCCTGCTTCTGCAGCGGCGCAGCCTCGGGAGGCTGTGCTGACGGCGGAGGCGAGCTCGCTGCAGCAGGCTTGTCGAGCAGCGAAAGATCCGGCTGCGCCGTTGGCGTTGGTTCCGGCTTGCCGGCGGCGACCTGTTGTTCGGCAGGTTCCTGTTTTTCGGTTAGGTCCTGTTTTTCAGTCAAGTCCTGCACGGTGACGATTTCGACCGGTATCTCCTCGGCGGTCACCGAACCAAACGGCTGCACTTCGGAAAACAGGACCAGCAGCGTCAGCAACGCGAGATGCGCAATCGCCGATGCGGTGATTTCCGAAGGTATGATCCGCCGCAGGTCCATCGCGTCAGAAGGTTCTTGTTGTCTCTCCTGCCAGCATAGCTTCCGGCGCGAGCGTTGCTCAATCCCATTTCGGCGCCAGCCCGAAATCCGTCAGCCGGCAGCCGGCGCCATGCTGGAAATCTCCTGCATGTCCTCGTCCGACAGTTCGAAATCGAAGACATCGATATTCTCCGACAGCCGCTCCAGCTTCGAGGTGCGCGGAATCGCCGCCACGCCCTGCTGCACCAGCCAGCGCAGGCAGACCTGCGCGGCCGACTTGCGATAGCGGTCGCCGATCCGCAGCAGCGCGCGATCGTTCCTGACACGGCCCTTGGCGATCGGACTGTAGGCCACCAGCCCCATGCCATGACGCGCGCAAGCCTCGGCGACCCTGCTTTGGTCGAGATAGGGATGGTACTCAACCTGATCGCATACCAGCGGTTCCGGACAGGCCGCCACCGCCTCCTCGATCAAGGCCACGGTGAAATTCGACACGCCGATATGGCGCGCGAGCCCCTGCTGCTTGACCCGCGCCAGCGCGCCGAGCGTTTCCACCAGCGGCACCTGCGGGTTCGGCCAGTGCAGCAGCAACAGGTCGACCTCCGTCAGCCGAAGCCGCACGAGGCATTCCTTCGCGGAACGCTCCAGATCGTGAGGCGCGAAATGCGAGGGCCAGATCTTGGTGGTGAGGAAGACCTGGTCGCGCTTCACGCCCGACGCGCGCAGGCCCTCGCCGACCTCGCGCTCGTTGTCATACATCTGGGCGGTGTCGATGTGGCGATAGCCGAGCCGCAGCGCCTGCTCGACAATGCGCGCGCAGGTTCGTCCGCGCAGTTCCCAGGTGCCGAGCCCGATCGCCGGGATTTTTGCACCGTTGGCCTCGATGAAGTTCATCAGGATTGTCCCGGGATCGAACCGCCATTATGGCCCGCGGGAACCGCCGTGCCAACTCAACCGGGCGCGGATTCCGTAGCCAACGCAGCGAAAACGGTTTCCGGCGAATGCGCGATCACGGCCAGCAACGCGCGCGCCGGGCCGCGCGGGGCCCGCTTGCCCTGCTCCCAGTTGCGGATGGTCTCGACGGGGACGCCGAGCCTCGCTGCGAATTCCATCTGAGTCAGTTGCGCACGGCGGCGCAGATCGCGCACGGCAGGCAATGCCGCGGGATCGCAGGCCGCCTCAGCGGCCGGTGCCGTCGCACGTGCAGGCATCGCCGGCGCGAGCGGAAACTCCTGCCCGTCCCGCAGTTCGACGATCCGTCCGTCCGCTTTCAACCGCAAGCGCTGCATGTCGACCCCGTGAGCCAACATCATGAACCAAGCGCGTTAAGGCCCGATTAACGATAAAAAAGGCGGCTACTTCAGCCCGAACCACAGCGTGGCTATGCCGAGGAACGAGAAGAAGCCGACCACGTCGGTGATGGTGGTGACGAAAGTGCCCGACGCGACCGCGGGATCTGCCCGCACCCGCTCCAGCACCATCGGGATCAGGATGCCGCCGAGCGCGCCTGCAATCAGGTTGCAGATCATGGCAAGCCCGATCACGATGCCGAGGCCCGGGATCTTGAACCAGGCCACGGCAGCGACGCCAGTGATCACGGCAAAGGCGAGACCGTTGACGAGGCCGACCATCGCCTCGCGCATCACGACGCGATACGCGTTGTTGGAACCGAGTTCGCGGGTGGCCAGCGCCCGCACCGCCACCGTCATGGTCTGCGTCGCGGCATTGCCGCCCTGGCTCGCCACGATCGGCGCCAGTACCGCGAGCGCCACCATCTTTTCGAGCTGGCCCTCGAAAAGGCCGAGCACCGCGGACGCCAGAAATGCCGTCGCCAGATTGACCAAGAGCCAGTTGAAGCGGGCGCGCGCGATGGTCCAGACGTTGTCGGAGAGTTCTTCGTCGCTGGTGACGCCGCCGAGCGCCTTGAGGTCCTCGTCCGCCTCCTCCTCGATGACGTCGACGACGTCATCGATGGTGATGACGCCGACCAGCCGGTTGGTGGTGTCGACGACGGGAGCTGCGACCAGATTGTACTTGCCGAACATCCGCGCGACTTCCGCCAGGTCGTCGAGCACCGGTACCCTGCGGCGGTCTTCCTCGATCAGTTCGGAGAGCGGCACCGGCCGGCGGGCGCGCAACAGCGTGTCGAGCGACACCGCGCCTTGCCAGTGCTGCTCGGCATCGACCGCGTAGATCTCGTAGAAGCGATCGGGCAGATCGGGAGTGTCGCGCATGTAGTCGATCGCCTGGCCGACGGTCCAGTCCGGCGGCACCGCGATGAACTCCGACTGCATGCGCCGGCCTGCGGAATTCTCCGGATAAAGCAGGCTGCGCTCCAGCGGGGCGCGCTCGGCCGGCGGCAGCTTGTCGAGGATCTCTTCCTTGTCCTCAGCATCGAGGCCTTCGAGCAGTTCGACGGCGTCGTCGGACTCCAGTTCGCGCACGCCCTCAGCGACCGTCTCGGGCTCGAGTTCCTCGAGAATTTCCTCGCGGACGGCATCGTCGACCTCGTTCAGCGCCGAGAAGTCGAAATCGGTGCCGGTCAGTTCGACGAGCTTGACGCGGTCGTCGGCTTCCAGGGCCCCGATCAGATCGCCGAGATCGGCCTCGTGGAGTTCTGCGACCACTTCGCAGAGCAGCGGCCGGTCGGCAGCGGCGATGGCGCGGGCAACCACCTCGACGAATTCGTGCCGGAGTTGTCCTTCGTCATCCCGCATCGGCTGGTCGAGCGCAGAGCCTTCAGAAGTGCCCTGCCCGGGTCGCGGTGCATCGGCTTGGGCAACGTCGATATCCTCGGCCATGCCGCGCCTCGCCGGTTTGACAGAATGAGAGAACTCGTCTGAGCTATTGCAGCACGCATTACCCAATCGGCGACACACAGCGCAATGCCAAATATGTCGAACTGCGAATGACCGGAAAGTTCATCACCGCGCTGTGCTCGGCGGTCACGGCATCGATCGTCCTTGCTTCGGCAGCAGCGGCCGCCGAGTGCCCGCGCAGGGACGCACTCGGCACCTCGCGCGTTCTCACCGTCGATCCCGCCGCCTTCCCGCGCGTGGGCCTGAAGAGCTTTCCGCAAACCCTGCCCCTCGAGGATCGCGAAGTGGTCATCACTTTCGACGACGGGCCATGGCCGCGCACGACGTCGCGCGTGCTGGCGGCGCTGGCACACGAATGCGTCCGCGCGACCTTCTTCCTGATCGGCAGACCCGCCTCCGCACGCCCCGAAATGGTGCGGGCATTGGCCGCACAGGGGCACACCGTCGGGCACCACACCTGGACCCATCACAATCTGAAATCCATGAAGCCGGATAACGCGGCTGCGGAGATCGACAAGGGCATCGCCGCCGTCGAGATGGCGCTGCACGGCAAGGCCACGACCACCCCGAGCACGCCGTTTTTTCGGTATCCGTTTTTTGCCACGACCCCGGCGACGCTGGAAAACCTGCAGCGCCGCGGCATTGCCGTGTTCGGCGCCGACCTCTGGGCCAGCGACTGGCTGCCGATGGCGCCGGATCAGCAACTGAAATTGCTCACCGAGAGGCTGCAAGCCGCCCGCAAGGGCATCATCCTGCTGCACGATCCCAAGACGCAGACCGCGGCCATGCTGCCGGCCTTCCTGCGCTGGCTCCGCGACAACCGCTACCGCGTGGTCCACATCGTTCCACCCAATGCCAAAACCGTGACCGGCAAGGCACATTAAAGCCAAAATCGGCGTGGAATTCATGGGTTTGAAATACGATTCTCGATGCCTCGTGTAAGCATGGCGTTCTCAGACAGCGATTTCGAGCGAAGTGGTTCGCGTCCAAATAGTTATTGAACCCAGGTTCTGATTCATCAGGCCCGGGTTGGGGAATGAAGCCGGGGTTGTATGGTTGCTAGCGTATTTGGGGAGCGTCGGCTGCGGTCCGCGGCCGTTTTGAGTCTGGCCGCATTGGCCTGCGTCGCCGCGCGGACCGCCTCGGCCGCCGACTGCCCGGGCCACCCCGATGCCATCGGCACGTCGCGCACGATTGTGGTCGACCCGCGTCAGTATCCCATCATCGGCACCATGCAATATGGCAAGACGCTGCCGCTGCGAGACCGCGAGGTGGTGCTGACGTTCGACGACGGGCCACTGCCGAAATACAGCAACCAGATCCTCGACATTCTCGCTGCCCATTGCGCCAGGGCGACGTTCTTCCTGGTCGGACGTCAGGCCAACGACAATCCCGAAGGCGTGCGCAAGGTGCGCGACGCCGGGCACACGGTGGCGACCCACACCCAGAACCATCCCACCGGCATGGATCGCCTGCCGCTCGACCGCTCCCGGCAGGAGATCGAACAGGGCATCGCGTCGGTGACCGCGGCGCTGGCCGACGGCACCGCGCCTGCGCCGTTCGTTCGCTTTCCCGGCCTGCGCACCAACGACGGGATCGAGCAATTTGCACGCGCGAAGGGGCTTCAGGTCTGGAGCGCCGACTTTCCCGCCGACGACTGGCGTGACGTTTCCGCCGCGCGCGTCTATGAGCTTGCGATCAAGCGCCTGGAAGCCAAGGGAAAGGGCATCCTGCTGCTGCACGATATTCAGCCGCGCACCGTCGACGCGCTGCCGAAGATTCTGCGCGAACTGAAAGTGCGCGGCTATCGCATCGTTCACGTGGTGCCTGCTGCACCAGGACGGCCGGCGACGCCGACCGAGCCGCAGCAATGGCAGTTGCATCCGGCAGCGGAAACCGTGGCCACCTCGCACTGGCCGAAAATTCCGAAGTTCGCATTTGCCGGCACCGCCGCCCTCCCCGCCCCGGCGCTGTCCGACTTCGATTGGCGCAGCACCGATCCCGGCGCAAGCACGCAGCGGCGCGCGCGCGGCATTCCATTGCCGCGCGCCACGCTGTGGCCGAGACAAACGATATTGGCCCAGCAACAGGCGCTTGCCGCGCTGCCGGTACCGGCCGCGAGCATTTTCAAGGTTCCGGAATCAACCCGCGTGACGATGCTGGCTACGACGGAGACGCCCCAGACCGCGCGGGCTACGGAAGTTTCCGCCAAGCTCGCCGGCAAGCCGCGCCGTCAACGCGGCCCGGCGGCAGTTCAGCCTGCGGCATCCGCGGCGCAGCCACCCGAGGAAGCCAACGGGACCGCGCCGAAGCCCGCGGCGCCCGCAAGGAGGAACGGGCGATCCGCTCGCGTTGCCGGCTAGAAGAGCGCTGACGCGTGGCCGTTGCGGCTCAGTTCGTCACGATCTTGGCGATGCAGAGCAGGATGACAAGCGCGAGGAACAGCAGGTCGATATAGGCCTTCATCTCGCCGGCGTAGCGGAGCGCGGTGACATCGCCGACGATCTGCTTGCGCGCGGTCGCCGCGTTCGGGCCTTCGGCGGCCGCTACCGCCAGGCGCCGCGCCTCGCCCTCCAGCCGCTCGATGCGCTGGAAGAAGTGAAACGACCGCAGCGCGGACGCCGCGTGCATGCCGGCATAGACCAGCACGAGTACCGCCACCACGACGCGATGCTGGTACTTCTCCAGGAAGTTCAGAGCGAGATAGACCAACGCCAGGAACACGAAGTTGGACAGGAACCGGTAGGCGTAGCTCAGGAACAGCATGGAAATGCTCCGGGTGGTCTTTTGGGAGTGCCGAACTGCGGCGGGCGGACCGGAATCACCGGCCGGCGGCTCCCCTAGATTACGCGAACGCCACTAAAGCAAGGTATCATCCGACACCCTGCCCCAAAGGAATCACGCGCCGTGTCATTGCGGACACGCGTACTTCCGGTTGAGTCGTTCTGGTTACGCCATCTGCAGGATTTATGGTGCGATCGGAGGGCAGTCGCGTCTGCTGCAATTTCAATAGCTTGCCTCGTCCCCTACCAAAATATCGAAAACAACCCCATGCAAAGTAGGATTGGGTGTCCGGGCGTTCCGCGGCCCGGCGCCGGATTTGTATCGTCTCTCAAACAGCAACCGTGACCGTGGCGACCGATCGCGCATCGAGTGAGCTCTTGACCTCGAATTTTCCGACAAGCATCTCGACCCGTTCGCGCATGCTCAACAGGCCAAGTCCACCATGTTCAACCGATCGGCTGGCGTCGAAACCTCGTCCATCGTCACTGACGCGCATCACGACCTGCGCAATGGAGGTAGACGTGCCGGATCGTCACCACGCTAATTGATCGTGCCCTTCCGGATCAGGAAACAGCCGAAACTGCGCGTGTCGCCGACTTGCACCACGCCGAAGCTGCGTTTCGCGCTGTCGTAGAATGCAAACCGCTCGATCGTCCCGAACGCCATGGGCTGGTCCAAACCACGGTTGACCTCCTGCAGCACCGCGCCGTGAACCTCCGGCGTCTTGTCGGGCTCGCGTGCATCGATCATGACGCGGATCGGATCCGGCTCCGATGCATCGAGCGGAAGGACTTTCAGAATCGCGCTGATCACCTGCGGCAGGTGCAGGCCGGGCAGCCGGATCAGTCGACCTGTGACTGACGAGCGGGCGATGCGCTCAGCCGGATGGTTGGCATCGACCACGGCCAGATCGTCGCCGTGCCCCATCGAGGCCATCAGCCAAAGCAGGTCGGGCGTCAGGATCGGATCGATACCCTTCAACATTCGATGGTCTTTCCGCGATGAGACAAGTACATGCCGACGGCGTTGCCGCCGAACACAAGCGCTTGCGCCGATACGTCGAGTCCGGCCATCAATTGCTCGGCAGTCGAGATCCAGCGGCGATAGTCCGCGGCGAGATTGACGACCGGCCAGTCGCTGCCCCAGATCAGTCGTTCCGGGCCGAAACAGGTCAGGAGGTGTTCAACATAGGGTCGCAGATCGTCGACGGTCCAGTTGGACGGGGCCTCGGTCACAAGGCCGGAGAGTTTGCAGGCGACGTTGGAAAATTGCGCAACGGCGGCGACATCGCTCCGCCATGCCGCATCAGCGTCACTTCCGATCGCAGGCTTGGCGGCATGATCGACAACGACTAGCAGCTGAGGGTGCCGTTCGAGCACGGCAATGAGCCGTCGCAAATGCCGGGGCTTCAGCAGCGCATCGAAAACCAGCCGATGCGCGATCATGGCGTCGAATGCGGGCGCAAGCTCCGCGCGCATAAGCCAGTCATCGTCATCGATGTCCTGCACCATCGGCCGCAGACCGACGAGCAGCGGATCGTCGGCCAGTCTCGCGATCGCGGCATCGGCGCCGGGTGCGGCAAACTCGGTCCAGCCGACCACGCCGGCAACGAATGCGGTCTTGTCCGCAAGATCAAGCAGGAAGGCCGTCTCGGCATGCGTCGGTGCAGCCTGCACCAGGATGGTGGCGGCGATTCCATGCGCAGCGAGATGCGGGGCCAGATCCTCGGGATTGAAGTCGCGATAGATCGCGCCGAGCGCGGGCGTCAGCCACGCGTAGTCGCCGCGGGCGATGCGCCAGAAATGTTGATGGGCGTCGATCCGCGGTGTCATGGCTCTAAGCCGGAACCGGAACATGGGAATCGAGCAGTCCTTCCGCCTTGAGATCGGACCACAACCTTGCTGGAATCTTGCGCGACAGCGAGGCGATGTTCCGGCGAACTTCCTGATCCGACGTTGCCCCCAGCACGATGCTGCAGACAGCGGGATGCGCGAGCGGAAACTGCAGCGCCGCGTCGGCGAGCCTGGTGCCGTGCGCGTTACATACCGCTTCGATCCGTTCGACGCGGGCCATGATTGCCGGCGGCGCTACAGCATAATTGTAATGCGCCCCGGGCCGCGCACCGGTGGCGAGAATGCCGGAATTGAACACGCCTCCAAGCAGCACGCCCAGTCCCTTGCGCGCGGCGGTGGGCAGGAACTCCTGCAGCGCCGGCTGCTCCAGCAACGAATAGCGCCCCGCCAGCAGCATGACGTCGAAATCGCCGGCCTCTGCGAAGCGCTGGCACATCTCGGCTTCGTTGACGCCGACGCCGATGGCCGAAATCACCTTCGCGCTGCGCAGCTGATCGAGAGCACGATAGGCTCCGTCCATCGCCTCCCCGAAACGCCGCTCGATCGCGGCCGCGCCATGCGTCCAGACATCGACGTCATGGATGAGAAGGATATCGATGCGGTCGAGGCCCAGCCGCAGCAGCGACTGTTCGAACGAACGCATGGTGCCGTCATACGAGTAATCGATCACGGCAGCGTGCGGCAGGCCGCCGACATATCCCGACCGATCGCCGCGCCCCTTCGACGGATCCATCCAGCGGCCCACTTTGGTTGACAACACGAAGCGGTTGCGCGAATGCCCGCGCAGCGCGGTGCCGCAGCGGTGTTCAGCCAGGCCATGGCCGTAGAGCGGGGCCGCATCGAACAGGGTAATGCCGGAATCGATTGCCGCGGCCACCGCGCCGATGGCCACGGTCTCATCGAGACGCGCATAGAGGTCACCGATCGGAGCCGCGCCGAACCCGATCGCGCTGACGTTCAGCCCGGTGCGGCCGAGCGGTCGTGTCGGCAGACGGTTGCTGTCAGTCAAAGCGCCATCGTCCTTTGACTTGTCTGCGTCGAGGATCGCGGATTGATCGGCAGACGGGACAGAGCAATTTCGCGCTCGATCCAGGCGGCAAGATGAAGGAGATCGGCCTCGCGACGTGGATGGGCAAGAATCTGGATGCCGATCGGCAGGCCATCCTTCGAGAAACCGACTGGAATTGAAACCGCCGGGCAGCCGGTCAGCGACCAGATCGCCGTGATCGAGATCCAGTCGAGGTAGGTCGAGAGCTTGCGGCCGTCCAGTTCGGTCAGGAACAGGGTTTCGACCGGAAACGGCATGGCCTGTGTCGCGGGACAGACCAGGAAGCGGTGCGTATCGAGGAAGTCGATGGTGCGGCGGAACAGCTCGGCGCGATAACGTTCCGCAGCAGCAAGTGCCGTGCCCGCTTGATGCCGGCCGCGCTCGATATCCTCCATCACCGGCTTGGGAAACTGGCTGCGGTGTTCCGCCATGAACGGATCCCATGCGGCGAGGAAGCTCGACCCGCGCAACGCCCGAAAGGCGTCCATGGCGCCGGCGACGTCGGGTGAATCCGTCGCGACCGCGATGCCGGCGCGTTCGAACTGACGCTTCAGCTCGGCCATGGCGATGCGGATGTCGTCGCTGATCGGCAGTTCGCCGAGATCGACCGACATTGCGAGCCGGTCGGGCTTATGCGGCGATGCCGCCGCATCGAAGAACGGCGCCTCGGAACTTGGCGAGGTCAGCGGATCGCCCGGATCGAAGCCGATCATGGCATCGAACATCAGGGCGAGGTCAGCGACATCGCGGGCCATCGGGCCTTCGACCGCCATGGTATCGAACGGGTTGGCGAGGCGCTTGCGCGGCACCCGACCTGGCGTCGGACGCAGTCCGCAGACATTGCAGAACGCCGCGGGAATCCGCAGGCTGCCGCCGAGATCATTGCCGTGCGCGAGCCACGCCTCGCCGGTGGCAAGGGCTACCGCCGCGCCGCCCGACGATCCGCCGCAGGTGAGACTGATATCGTAGGGATTCCGTGTCGTGCCGTGCACAGCGTTGGTCGTCTGGGCGCCGCCGAGTTCCGACAAATTGGATTTGCCGAGCACGATAGCGCCGTTGGATTCGAGTTTCGCGATGGTGCGGTCCGAAACCTCGGCGATCCGCGTCTTGAAAATCGGTGTCCCGCCGGTGGTTCGGACGCCACCGACATCGTTGTTGTCCTTGACGACGATCGGTAGTCCACCCAGCAATGTTTTCTGCCCTGCCCGACGCGCCCGGTCGGCGCTCTGCGCCTGCGCGCGGGCGCGCTCGAGGCACAGCGTCGGCAGCGCATTGACCGCAGGCTCAACGGTGGCGATCCGCCGGGCCGCAGCGTCGACGAGTTCGACCGACGTCAGCTCGCCGCTGACAAGCAGCCGATGCGCGGCCACCGCGCCGAGCTTGATGAGATCTTCAGACATCAGCGGCCTCGGCATTGGGCGCTGACGCGGGAGCGGCGCAGGACTTTCGGACCATCAACCGCGGCTCCATCACGGTGGTGGTTCCCGAGCCGAGACGCGTGCCGGCAATGCGCTGGGCCAGCAGATCGAGCGCAGTCTCGCCCATGGCGCGAACCGGTTGCGCGACCATCGTGAGACGCGGGGCAACGGCCTCCGCCCAGGGAAGATCGTCGATGCCGATAATCGAGATGTCACCGGGGCAATCGAGACCAAGTTCGGCAGTGGCCCGCAGCACGCCGATGGTCATCAGATTGTTGGTCGTGAAGATCGCGGTCGGACGTTCGTCGCTGCGCAGCAGCTGAAGCGCAGCTTCATAGGCGGACTGTTCGCGAAAGCCGGCGTCCTTCACCAGGGCGGGATCGACCGCAAGGCCGGCCGCGAGCAACGCTTCACGGTAACCCTGCAGGCGATCGGCCGCGGTGCGGACCGTCTTCGGACCATTGATCAGCGCGATACGCCGATGGCCACAACCGATCGCGTAAGACGCCGCCTCATAAGCGGCGCGGTGATTGTTGAGCACGACGGCATCGTAACCGAGCCCTTCCATGGCGCGGTCGACCAGCACGACCGGCATTTCGAGCGCGGCGAGCAAGGCCGCGCGGTTCATCGACGCGGTGCCCGTCGGCGCAAGGATCAGACCGTCGATGCGCTGCGAACGCAGCATCCGCAGATGGGTCTCCTCGCGCTCGGTGATCTCGTTCGAATTGCACAGGATGACGGAGAAGCCGCGCGCCGCGGCAGCAAGCTCAATGGCCTCGAACAGCTCGGAGAAAAACGGATTGGTGATGTCGGCGACGATCAGGCCCAGCAGCCCGCTGGAACGCTTGCGCAGGCTGCGCGCGGCGGCATCGGGTGCATAGCCGAGCTTGTCGACCGCAGCGCGGACCCGCGCCAGGAGCTCGGGGCTGACCTTGGCCGGATTGTTGAGGACGTTGGAGACGGTGGCCACTGACACGTTTGCGAGATGAGCCACGTCGCGGATGGTCGCCATCGGCGCCTCTATGAAACGATACAAGATCGGGAATCAAATATCTTCATGATGCCTATATTGGCAAGCTAAATATAGGGTTGATACCGGTTTTGATCTATGAAACAGTCAAATTGAAACGATACAAAAATTTTGGATGTGCGGGAGGGAGCGTTGGCTCACAGCAGCAGCGCGATTGCGACAATGGTGGCCTGGTCATGACCGGCTACGCACTTCGCCGCATGCTTTCGACCGTGCCGGTCTTTATTTTCGTGGCGCTGTTTGTATTTTTCCTGCTGCGCATCACGCCCGGCGATCCGGCCATCATGATTGCGGGCGACCAGGCGACCTCGGCGCAGATCGAAACCATTCGAGACCAGCTCGGCCTCAATCGACCCCTGGTCGATCAGTTGCTTGCATGGGCCGGCCAGTTGCTGCGCGGCGATCTCGGCCGCTCGGTGTTTTCCGATATCCCGGTCAGCCGGCTGATCGGCCAACGACTGGAACCGACGGCAATGCTGGCGCTGGTGGCCATCGTATTTGCGATCACGATCGCGCTGCCGCTCGGCACGCTGGCTGCGGTGCGCGCCGGCGGTATTGCCGATCGCACCGTGATGGCCTTCGCGGTGCTCGGCTTTTCCTCCCCCGTGTTCGTCATCGCGTTTCTGCTGGTCTACGTGTTCGCACTCACCCTCGGCTGGTTTCCAACCCAGGGCTACGTGCCATTGTCACAAGGCGCCCTCGCCTGCCTGCACAGCCTGATCCTGCCGGGCGTCGCGCTGGCGCTGCTGTATGCCTCGCTGCTGGCGCGGGTGACGCGCGCGAGCCTGCTCGAAGTGTTGTCGGAAGATTACATTCGCACCGCGAACGCCAAGGGCCTGATGCCGGCACGCATCACCATCCGCCACGCGCTCAGCAATGCTGCAGTCCCGATCGTCACGGTGATCGGCATCGGGATGGCCGCGCTGCTCGGCGGCGTGGTCGTGACCGAAACCGTGTTCAATATTCCTGGACTTGGACGGCTCGCCACCGACGCTATTCAGCGCCGCGACTATCCAGTGGTGCAAGGCCTGATCCTGGTGTTCTCGTTTGTGTATGTAGTGATCAACCTTCTGGTCGATCTAAGCTACGTGCTGTTCGATCCGCGGGTCCGGTACTGATGTCGATGGCAGGCACCATGATCGATACGGCCGCCGCCGTGCGCAATCGCCCCGGTGCCGCTCGCAGGACCGCGTCGTTCCTGGCAAAACACCCGGCGATCCTGATCGGCGGCGCGATGCTCTTGCTTTTCGTCGTCGTTGCACTTCTGGCCCCGCTGGTGCTGCCGGATCCGGTGCGGCTCAATCCACTGCAGCGCCTGCGCACGCCGAGCTTGCAGCACCCCTTCGGCACCGATCAATTCGGACGCTCGACGCTGTCGCGGACGCTGAACGGCACGCGGATCTCGCTGGCCGTCGGTATTCTCGTGGCCATAGTGACGACGGCGATTGGTCTTATGTTCGGTCTGGTAGCGGGGTTTTTGCGTCGAGTCGACAACGTCATCATGCGGTTGATGGACGGCATCATGGCGATCCCCGGCATTCTTCTGGCCATCGCTCTGATGTCGTTGTTCGGCTCCAGCATTCAGAATGTGGTGGTGGCGATCAGCATCGCCGAAATACCGCGCATGGCCCGCATCGTACGCAGCTCGGTGCTGGTGATCCGCGAACAGCCCTATGTGGAAGCCGCCGTCACCAACGGGACCAAGCTGTCCCGTCTACTGTGGCGGCACGTGCTGCCCAACATCGCTGCGCCGGTCATCGTGCAGGCAACCTATGTACTCGCCTCCGCCATGATCGTCGAATCGGTGCTGTCGTTCCTCGGCGCCGGCACGCCACCGACCATTCCGAGTTGGGGCAACATGCTGGCGGAGGGCCGTCAGTACCTGCAGCGCGCGCCGTGGACGGTCGCATTCCCGGGCATTTGCCTCGCGTTGCTGGTGCTCACCGTCAATGTACTGGGCGACGCCTTGCGCGACGCGCTCGACCCGCGTCTGTCGCGGTCAGGGCGCTAGGAGATGGCGATGCAGCAGCCGGTACTCTCGGTGGAACAGCTCTGCGTCTCGGTGCAGACCGCCAACGGCTGGTTCCCGATCGTCCGCGACCTGTCGATCGAGGTGGCGGCCGGCGAAACGCTATGCCTGGTCGGCGAATCCGGTTGCGGCAAAAGCCTGACGGCGCTTGCGATCATGCGGCTGCTGCCGCGTAGCGCGCGCATCGACGGGGGACGGATCCGGCTTGGTGGCGTCGACCTTGCCGCGCTGGACGAGCCCGCGCTGCGCAACATGCGGGGACGCGACCTCGCAATGATCTTCCAGGAGCCGATGACTTCGCTCAATCCGGTCATGACGATCGGCGAGCAGATTGCCGAAGGCGTCCAACGCCATGAAGGCGTGTCGTCAGCCGCGGCACGCGCCCGCGCACTCGAACTGTTCAGCAAGGTGCGGATTCCCGATCCGCAACGCAGGCTTGCCGCCTATCCGCATCAGTTGTCCGGCGGCATGCGCCAGCGCGTGATGATCGCAATGGCGCTCGCCTGCCGGCCCAAGCTGTTGCTCGCCGACGAACCGACGACGGCGCTCGATGTGACCATTCAGGCGCAGATCCTGGAAATGATGGCGGAGTTGCGCGCCGAGATCGGAACCGCAATCGTCTTCATCACCCACGATCTCGGCGTGGTGGCCGAGATCGCCGATCGCGTCGCCGTACTCTATGCCGGCAAGATCGTCGAGCAGACCGACGTGTTGTCGCTATTCGACAATGCCTGCCATCCCTATACCCGCGGCCTGATGCGCTCGATCCCGCGGCTATCCCGGCAGGCAGGCGGCGCAGTGGTCGATCGCTTGACCGAGATCAAGGGCACCGTGCCGGCACCAACTGCAGTTCCGGCCGGCTGCGCCTTCTCGCCGCGTTGCGCATCGGCAACCGTGCTGTGTGCTGCGGAGCCGATCGACAGGCTGCGTGCGCCGTCGCATCTGGTGGCCTGCTGGCATCCGGAAACCGCCGCAGTCGCGGCAAATACCGGAGGTGTGCGATGACCGCTGTGCTCGAGGTCGATCGGCTGACCAAGCACTTCGCGTTTCGCCGCGGTCTGTTCGGCGGCGAAGGGGCAGTTCGCGCCGTCGATGACGTCACGTTTTCGCTGGCGCAGGGCGAGACGCTGGCGCTGGTCGGCGAATCCGGCTGCGGCAAGTCCACCGTGGCGCGGCTGGTGCTTCGGCTGACCGAACCGACGTCAGGCACCATCCGCCTTAACGGTGAAGACGTCACACACATGGCGGGCGAAGGCCTGCGCCGGGCTCGCCGCAATGTGCAACTGGTGTTTCAGGACCCGTTCGCTTCGCTCAACCCGCGCATGACCGCGCGCCAGATTGTCGCCGAGCCCCTGATCAATTACGGCGCGGCCGATGATGCGGCGTTCGGGCGCCGGATCGAAACGCTGTTCGATTGCGTCGGGCTGGCGCGGCATCAGTGGGATCGCTTTCCGCACGAATTCTCCGGCGGCCAGCGACAGCGTCTCGGCATCGCGCGCGCACTGGCGCTCAATCCGGCGGTGCTGGTTGCCGACGAACCGGTCGCGGCACTCGACGTCTCGATCCAGGCGCAGATCCTCAATCTGCTCGCCGACCTCAAGCGCGACCTGGGGCTGGCCTACCTGTTCATCAGCCACGACCTGAGTGTCGTGGAATTCATCAGCACGACGGTTGCGGTCATGTATCTCGGCACCATCGTCGAGATTGCCTCCCGCGATGCGTTCTTCAGAAATCCGCGGCATCCCTATGCGCGCGCCCTGCTCGACTCCGTTCCGGTCACCCATCCGAGCCGGCGCGGCCGGCGTGCATTGTTGCAGGGGGAGATTCCGAGCGCCAGCGCGCTGCCATCCGGCTGCCGGTTTCGAACGCGGTGTCCGATGGCGACGGCGATCTGTGCCGAACGGCCACCGCCGCTCGAGGAGAAGGCCAGTGGTCATCGGGTGGCTTGCCACCATGTCGAGCGGCAAATGTCCGCACCAGCCTATCAATGAAACCAAGAATCGTGTGAGGGGAGAAACCACAATGAACAGAGCTCTGGGAGTGATCACCGCGGCGGCATTGGCCATTACTGCCGTGCCGGCCTGGGCACAAAGCACCTTGAAGGTGCGGCCCTTCGGTGATCTCAAGACCATCGATCCGATGGTGACGTCCGACTACATGGTTCGCAATCACGGCTACATGATCTACGACACGCTGTTTGCTCAGGATGAAAAGGGCGCCATCAAGCCTCAGATGGTGCAAAGCTTCACCACCGAGCCGGATGGTTTGACCTGGACGTTCGTGCTGCGCGACGGTCTGAAATTCCATGACGGTGCGGCCGTCACCGCCGCCGACGTCGTCGCCTCACTCAAGCGCTGGGGTCAGCTGGATGGCCTCGGCCAGCAGCTGATGGCGCACACCGCCTCGCTGGACGCCATCGACGCCAAGACCGTAAAGCTCACCCTTCGGGATCGCTGGGGACTGGTGCTGGAGGCGCTCGGCAAGCCGAGCTCCATGGTGCCGTTCATCATGCCCGAGCGGATTGCCAAGACGCCGACGAACGAGGCGGTGAAGGATCCGATCGGCTCCGGCCCCTTCCTGATGAAGCGAGACGAGTGGTCACCGGGTTCGAAGGTGGTCTACGTCAAGGCGCCGACCTATGTGCCGCGCCAGGACCCGCCGAGCGGTCTCGCTGGCGGCAAGGTGGCGAATGTAGATCGCGTCGAATGGGTGATCATCCCCGATGCGCAAACCGCGCTCAATGCGCTGCAAGCCGGCGAAATCGATATCTTTGAAGAAATTCCTCCGGACATGATGACGCTGCTGAAGGGCAATGCCAAGGTGGGTATTGCCAGGCTCGCCGCGCTGCAGGGCGTGATGCGGCTCAACCAGGCGATCCCGCCGTTCAACAATGCCAAATTGCGCCAGGCGATCCTCCATCTGGTGGATCAGGAGCAGACGCTGCGCGCCTATGTCGACGACGCCTCGCTCTACACCAACTGCCCGTCGTTCTACATGTGCACTTCGCCCTACTTCACCGACGCCGGCTGGCCGAAGCCAGACGCGGCCAAGGCGAAGCAACTGGTCAAGGAAAGCGGCTACGACGGGTCGCCGATCGTGCTGCTCGATGCCACCGAGACTGCACTGCATCCGCAGACTCTCGTGGTGGCGCAAGCGATGCGCGATATCGGGCTGAACGTCGACTATCAAGCGATGGATTGGCCGACACTGTCGACGCGACGCGCCAGCAAGAATCCGACCGCGCAAGGTGGCTGGTCCGCCTTCATGTCGGGGCCCGCGGCGCCGGACATGTTCGAGCCGGTCGGCCATTTGGCGCTGCGTTCGAACTGCGAAAAGGCCTGGTTCGGCTGGCCATGCGACGAAGCCATCGAGAAGCTGCGGGCGGAATTCACGATGATTCCGGATCTCGAGGGCCGCAAGGCCAATGCGCGTGCGATCCAGCAGCGGGCCCTCGAGACCGTGCCCTATGTCCCGGTCGGACAGTTTTATCTGGTCCGGGGCTACCGCAAGGATCTCACCGGATTGCTCAGTGCGGGCGTCCCGGTCTACTGGAACGTCGGCCGCAGCAGGTGATCACGGCACGTCATGATCCCCGAGGCCGGAGAGGACAAAACGACGATAAAAAAGGACGTCGACGACGTACGGAAGAACGTGGACGAGGATCGGCAGAACATGTCCAACATTTCGCCGGGCCTTGCGCTTGTCGTTGCGCTTGCCGCTCTCGTGCTCGGTCCCCTTGTGGCGCGTCAGTTCGCCGCCAACCAGATTGCGGCCGCCAAGAAGCAGGCAGCGGCTGAAGCTGCTGCTACAGCGCGGTCCCAGGCCGCCAAGACCCAAGAGACAGAACCGCCGCTTGCACCGTCAGCCGCGGCCGAGCTGCCGCAGGACAACACCCTGCAGCATGAAGCGCCACCGCTGAGCGAGGAAGTCCGTCCTGATCCTGACGTCAACCCACACCAAAAATCCGCGACTGACTCGGAAAAGGTCTGATCCCACAAGTTCGGCCTTGCAGGCCAGCAAACTCTGATGCTTTGCCGAGATCGCTCGGCAACCACCGACCGCTTTGCGCCAACAGGCGCCCTCCTCTGGGACGCCACCAAATGCTGGTTCGCCTTCGCGGTCCGTCTACTCGTCTACTGTACGGCAGCTCAACGCATCGATTCAGACTGCGGAAGTCTCCTGTATGGAGGTTGATCGACCTGCGCGCCTGAATGAGAATGCTGCACGACTTTCTCTTTGTCCATCTCCCGACCGCTCACGCGTTTGCGTAAGACTTGATGATCTCCTCGCCGAAGCGGGCCAGACTCGTTTCGAGATCGGGCAAAAAAGCCGTCAGCGGCAGCGCAAGGCGGCCCACGCCGCGCGCGATACGCTCCTCGACAGCCGCCCGCGGGTCGACGCCGGAATTCGGCAGCGCACCGGGGCAACCCAGAATCAATTCCACCGCCGCCGGATCGCGGCCGGCCTGCTCGGCCGAGCGGGCGACGACGTCGAGCAACGGCAACGTGTCGATCTGGGCGCCGATCGAGGGGAAGAAGCCGTCGCCCAGGCGGCCGGCGCGCCGGGCCGCCGCTTCCGAATGGCCGCCGATGATAATCGGCACTGATTTCGCGACCGGTTTCGGATTGCAGTTGACCTTGTCGAAATTGACAAACTCGCCAGCGAAGCTGGCACCGTCGCTGGCCCATAAGGCGCGCATGGCCGCGACGTACTCGTCGGCGCGCTTGCCGCGGCGCTCGAAGGGAATGCCGAGCGCGTCGAATTCCTCTTTCAGCCAACCTACCCCGATGCCGAGTTCGACCCGGCCGCCGCTGAGATAATCAAGCGTGGCGACCTCCTTGGCCAGTACCAGCGGGTTGCGCTGCGGCAAAATCATCACGGCGGTGATGAGGCGCAGCCGCGTCGTGGCCGCGGCCACCCATGTCAGCCAGATCAGCGGATCGGGAAAGCTCACGGACGGACCGCCTGGCAATCGTCCGCCAGGCGCATAGGGATAGACGCTCGCATAATTGTCGGGGATCACGACGTGTTCGACGGCGAACACCGAGTCGAAACCGGCCGCCTCCGCGAGGCGCACCAGACGCCGGGCGCCCTCCGGGTCGGGGAATGCGAAGTTGCCGAAGTGCAGCGCGAATTTCACGGCGGCGGTTCCTTCCCGGATCGAACGGCGCGCTCTGTCGGCGCTTTCCAATCGCCATCATGGCACACGGCAAGGACATCGTGGAGCCACCGTTCGTGGTGGCAATCATGCGTCCACCGACACTGTTCAAGCGCCCCGGTGCTTCGTATCCTTCGGCCAGGGAGAACCTGACGATGAAGCTGGGCCTGTCAATCGGCTATTCGGGCGCACATCTGGAAGTGCCGGTCGCCCTTGTGCAGCGGGCTGAAGAACTGGGTTACGACTCGGTCTGGTCAGCCGAAGCCTATGGCTCGGACGCGATCACGCCGCTCGCGTTCCTCGCCGCCAAGACCAGCCGGATCAAGCTCGGCACCGGCATTATGCAGCTGGCCGCACGCACCCCTGCCAACGCCGCCATGTCGGCCGCAAGCATCGACGCCATGGCCGGCGGCGGCCGTTTCATCGCCGGCCTGGGCGTGTCGGGACCACAGATCGTCGAGGGCTGGTACGGCCAGCCGTGGGGCAAACCCTATTATCGGGTCAAGGATTACGTCACGATCATGCGCAAGATCTTCAAGCGCGAAGGCCCCGTGACGCACGAAGGCCGCGAGATCAGCCTGCCCTACCAGGGCGAGGGCTCCGCTGGACTGGCCAAGCCGCTGAAGTCGATCCTGCACATGAACCCCGACATCCCGATCTATCTCGCCACCGGCGGCGAGACAATGGTGAGGTTGACGGCCGAGATCGCCGACGGCTGGCTGCCCATGGGCTTCGTTCCGGGCGCCATGGAGGAATACGGCCCGTGGCTTGAGGAAGGCTTCAGGCGCGCCGGCAACGGCAAGAGCCTGAAGGATTTCACCATCCAGGCCTCCGTCCATGTCGAGGTCGACAACGATGTCAAAGGTGCACTGGCGCGCCTTAAGCCGGAGGTGGCGCTCTACGTTGGCGGCATGGGTCATCGCACCAAGAACTTTCATAACGACGTCATGGTCCGTCGCGGCTTCGGCGACGCTGCCAGCCGCATTCAGGAACTCTACCTCGCGGGCCACAAGGACGAAGCCATCGCCAGTGTGCCCGACGAGTGGGTCGATCTGAAATCGCTCGTCGGGCCGCCGGCGCGCATCCGCCAACGCTACCGCGCCTGGGAAGACAGCGGCGCGGATTCACTCAGCGTGCGATCACGCCAGCCCGAGGCCATCGAGGTGATGGCCCAGGCCGCTCGGCTTAACTAGGTTCTGACGGCAGAGAACAAGCGTCATGCGTCCACCCCTTCGCGTCGGCACCGTCTACGATTTCCGCAATACGCCGGAATCCGGCATGGACATGCCGAGCCTGTACGCCGCGATCATGGACCAGGTGGTCATGCTCGATGGGCTCGGATTGGATCTCGTCTGGTTCACCGAGCATCACTTCCTCGATGACGGCTATCTGCCTTCGTGGGTGCCGATGGCAGGCGCAATCGCCGCGCGCACCAAGCATGTTCGGTTATCGAGCGACGTCTGCCTGCTGCCGTTCAACCATCCGGTGCGGCTGGCCGAAGATCTGGCGGTACTCGACAACATCAGCAATGGCCGGATCGAGGTCGGCGTCGGCATGGGCTATGCCCCGCACGAGTTCCGAGGCTTCGGCCTGCCCGTCTCACGCCGCGTGTCACTAACGGACGAAGGCATCGAGGTGCTGCGCCATTGTTTCACCGGCGAGAAGTTCAGTTTTCATGGCAAGCGCTACGACTTCGACGACGTGGTGATCAGGCCGAGCTACGTGCAAGCGGGCGGCCCGCCGCTATGGATTGCCGCGATGTCGGAGGCCGGTGCCCAGCGTGCGGCGCGCAATGACAGCAATTTCCTGCCGCAGGGCGCGCGGTCCATGGTGCTCGATCCGTGGCGTGCGACGCTGAAAGCATCCGGCCGCGATCCCGATAATTACCGTGTCGGCATCATCCGCTCCTGCCTCGTGACCGACGACAGGGAGCGTGACTGGCCGGCCGTGCGCGCCGCCGAGCGCTATCGCGGCCAGGTCTATCGCAGCTTCAACAAGGACGAGAGCGCCGCCGGTGGCGTTGCAGGCAACACGCGGGAAGCCAGCATCCCGCAGACATGGGTGGTCGGCGATGCCGAGCACTGCGTGAAGGAGCTGACGTCCTTTGTACGCGAATACGGCATCACCGACCTCGTCACCTGGGCGGTGCCGCCTGGCATGCGGCCGGAACAGATGAACGGCAGCCTCGAACGCTTCGTGCGCGACGTGGCGCCCCGCGTCAAAGCCGCGGCGGCCGCTTAGGGAAGGTGGCGCATGAGTGTCGGGATCGGACTGGGCTGTGCTGAGTTTCCGTTTTCCGGCGCGTCGGCTTACTGGCGCTGGATCGACATGTGCGAGGCCGGATGCGTGGATTCGATCTGGCAGACCGACCGGATCGTCGGCCGCCAGCCGTTCCTCGAGTCGATGACCACGATGGCGGCCTTGGCCGGACGAACGCGGCGCATGCGGTTCGGCATGAATGTCGTATCGCTGGCGTTCCGCGATCCGGTGCTGCTGGCCAAGCAGTGCGCCACCATCGACATGCTGTCCGAAGGCCGCCTGCTACCCGCTTTCGGCATTGGCAGCCCGCTGGCGCCCGAATGGCAGACGCTCGGCCTCGACACCAAGACGCGCGGGCGCAAGACCGACGAGTGCCTCGATATCATCCGGCGCCTCTGGCGAGAGGAGTCGGTCGATTTCGACGGCGCCTTCTACCAGTTGAAGGGCGTCACCATCGCGCCCAAGCCCGCGCAGCCCGATCTGCCGATGTGGATCGGCGGATCGACGGATGCCGCGATCCGGCGCACGGCGCGCATCGGAACTGGCTGGCAGGCTGGCGGTGATCCGCCGGCCGAGGCCGGTCGCGTTGTCGCCGCGATCAAGGCCGCCGCACGCGAAGCCGGCCGATCCATCGACGAAGATCATTATGGTGCCGGCTTCGCGTTCCACTTCGGCAGCCGGGACGCGCCCGCTGTCATCAGGGCGATGGATGCCTACGCCAAACGCACCGGGCGTGACGCCACCCACGTGTTCGCGATCGGCGACGCCGACACGATCCTCGCCCGGATTGCCGAATATGTCGACGCCGGCGTGTCCAAGTTCATCTTGCGGCCTCTCGGCGACGATGACGATACGCTTCTGGCCCAGACCCGTCAGCTCATCGATCAGGTGCTGCCGCGCGCGGAAGCGCGCTGGCCCAAACGTACAAAAACAAGCGATAAATAGCGACACAACAGGGAGTGACGATGCGCATCGGCGGGGCGATGTTTTTCACCGACTACTCGATGTCACCGACTGAGCTGGCGCGGGCACTGGAGGAGCGCGGGTTCGATTCACTGTGGGTGCCCGAACACTCGCACATTCCGCTATCGCGCAAATCGCCCTTCCCCAGCGGCGGCGACCTGCCAAAGAAATATTATGACGTGATGGACCCGTTCGTGATGTTGGGTGCAGCCTCGGCGGTCACCAAAACGCTGTTGCTCGGCACCGGCATCTGCCTGATCGCCCAGCGCGACCCGATCCAGACCGCCAAGCAGGTCGCTTCGATCGACCAGATATCGGGCGGCCGTTTTCTGTTCGGCATCGGCAACGGCTGGAACGAGGACGAGATGGCGAACCACGGCACCGCTTTCGAGACCCGCCACAAGCTGGCGCGCGAGCGTGTCGAGGCCATGAAGATGATCTGGACCAAGTCGAAGGCCGAATACCATGGCGAGTTCGTCAACTTCGGCCCGATGATGACCTGGCCGAAACCCCTGCAGAAACCGCATCCGCCCGTCATCGTCGGCGGTGCCTTCCCGTTCGGCGCTCGGCGCGCCTTGCGCTACGGTGACGGCTGGATGCCCCACCGTACGCGCAGTTCGTACGCAGACGTGCAGGCGCTGCTGCCGAAATTCCGCGAGATGGCAGCCGAAGCAGGTCGCGATCTCGCGTCGGTCCCGATCACGATCTGGGGCGCCAAGGAGAATCTCGACCTGCTCAAGCGCGACCGTGACGATGGCGTCTCGCGCCTGGTCGTCAGCCTCGATTCCGCCAAGGCCGATACGATCCTGCCTGAACTCGACCGCTGGGCGACCTTGATCCGCCAGCTCAGCAGCTAGACGAGCGGTAAGACCTCGGCCCGGAATTTCTGCATGGCCGCGAGCACCTCATCGGCGGTCGAACCGCCGAAGCCGAAATCTAGGCTACCGACGCCCATGTCGCGCAGCGCCCTGATGTGGGTCGCAATGAGCGCCGGCGGCCCGGCAAACAGGCGATGCTCTCCGTCGCTGGCCTGTGGCGGCGCGGTCTCACCGAATATCGTGACGCGGAGGCTGATGCCGACCGACTTGGGATCGCGGCCCGCCTCCGCGGTCAACTTGGCAAGACGCGCCGCCTGGGCCTTGAAGCGCGACAGACTATCGAGCGGATTCTGCGGGTTGGTGCCGATCGGATACCAGGCATCGCCGAGGCGCGCAGCCCGACGCAGCGCCGGGCCGCTCTCGCCACCGACCCAGATCGGCGGGTGCGGCTTCTGCACGGGTTTTGGCTCGAAACCGATATTGGAGAATCTGACATGCTTGCCGTCGAATTTCGGCGCATCCTTGGTCCAGAGTTCGACGAAGGCGCGCACATATTCGTCGGTCACGGTTCCCCGCGCGTCGAAATCCGGCGCGTCGATAGCCTCGAACTCCTCCCGCATCCAACCCGCGCCGATGCCGAGCGTCAGCCGGCCGCCCGACAGCAGATCGATGGTCGATAGAATTTTGGCGGTGAGCACGGCCGGCCGGTGTGGCACCACCATGACAGATGTCACGAGACGCAGCCGCGACGTCTTCGCGGCAATCCAGGCCATCTCCGTCAATTGTTCATGGCGCTCGCCGCGGGTGCCGCTGGGGAATTCTCCGGAGGCGCTGTAGGGATATTCGGCCGCGATCGCGGTCGGAATCACGACATGGTCACTGAAGGTCGCGTAGTCGAAGCCCATCGCCTCGGCGCCAACCACGATTTTCGCAAGGCTGTCCGCGGCCGACAAGGGGCCGGCGGTCGGTGCGTTGAAGCCGATCAGCATTGTTGGGTCCTTCCCTGCATTGCATTGCTGGCGTCGATGCGACACCATGCGGCCGCCAACGGGGGGCCGCAAGCGCCTCCCGCAACGAAATGAGACCCTCTACGGGCGAAGACGATGGGTTGTGACGGTGGACGGTAGACTGGCGACGCGGAAGCGGTTCGATGCGCCGCTGACAGAACTGATGGCAGAAGCCGCGGCCCTGCGCAATTCGGCCCATGGCCGGTTGATTTCCTATTCGCGAAAAGTCTTCATTCCGCTTACAAAACTCTGCCGCGACGTCTGCCATTACTGCACGTTCGCGCAGGTGCCGCGTGCGGGCAAGCCGATCTATCTCTCACCCGACGAGGTGCTCGCCATCGCCCGCGCCGGTGCGGCCGCCGGTTGCACCGAAGCGTTGTTCACGCTGGGCGACAAGCCCGAGTTGCGGTACCAGGCCGCACGCGACGCATTGAAGGCGCTAGGTCACGAAACGACCATCTCCTATCTGACCGCGATGTGCGCGCTCGTGCTGCGCGAGACCGGCTTGCTGCCGCATGCCAATCCCGGCGTGATGAGGCGCGAGGAGATCGCGGCCTTGCGCGAGGTGACGGCCAGCCAGGGCATCATGCTGGAGTCGACCAGCGAGCGGCTGTGCAGGCAAGGTGGCGTTCACTACGGTTCTCCCGACAAACATCCCGCCATCCGGCTTGAAACCCTGCGACTGGCCGGCGAGTTGAAGGTTCCGTTCACGACCGGCGTCCTGATCGGCATCGGCGAGACACGCGACGAGCGGATCGACGCGCTGGAGGCTATCCGGGATCTGCATGCCGCCCACGGTCATATCCAGGAAGTGATCGTCCAAAACTTCCGGGCCAAGCCCGAAACCAAGCTCGCCGATTCAGAGGAACCCGATCTCGACGACCTGCTGTGGACGATTGCAACCGCGCGTCTGGTTCTCGGGCCCGACATGAACATCCAGGCGCCGCCGAATCTGTCGCCCGGCGTCTACCAGAAGCTGATCGACGCGGGGCTCAATGATTGGGGCGGCATCTCGCCGGTCACGCCCGATCATGTGAACCCCGAAGCGCCATGGCCCGCCATTGCCGAACTCGCCCGCAAGAGTGCGGAGGCCGGCAAGCTGTTGGTGAACCGCCTGCCGATCTACCCCGCCCATGTGCGCGCCGCCGATAGCTGGCTGGCTCCCGACGTCGCCACCCGCGTGCGCCGCATCAGCGACGCGGAAGGTTTCGCGCGCGACGACGACTGGGCACCCGGCAACACCGCGCCGCCACCGGCTCCGCTGGTGCTCTCCCGCAGCGTAGATGCCGGCGTCGCAGAAATCGTCGAACGTGCCGCATCTGGCGAACGGCTCGCCTCTGATGACATCGCGCGCCTGTTCGCGGCGCGCGATGCCGACTACCGGCACGTCACTCAGGCCGCCGACGCGTTGCGACGCGCGGTCAGTGGCGACGTCGTGCGTTATGTCGTCAACCGCAACATCAACTACACCAACATCTGCCATTTCCGGTGCAAGTTCTGCGCTTTCTCGAAAGGCCGCACGCACGAGGATCTCCGCGGCTCACCCTACGATCTCGCCATCGAGGAAATCACGCGCCGATCGATCGAGGCGTGGGATCGCGGGGCTACGGAAGTATGTCTGCAGGGCGGCATCCATCCCGATTACACCGGCGCCACCTATGAGACGATCTGCCGGGCGATCAAGGCTGTTGTTCCCGAGATGCACATCCATGCCTTCTCCGCTCTGGAAGTCACGCAAGGTGCCGCGACGCTCGGATTATCGGTAGGCGAATTCCTCGTCAGGCTGAAGGCGGCCGGTCTCGGCACCCTGCCCGGCACGGCCGCGGAAATCCTCGACGATGACGTCCGCGCCATCATCTGCCCCGACAAGATCGACACCGGCCAATGGCTCGACGTGCAGCGCGCCGCCCACCTCGCGGGATTGCGCACCACCTCGACCATCATGTACGGGCACGTCGAGACCTCGGCTTCGTGGGCGAAACATCTGCTGGCGCTGCGTGACTTGCAGGCGGAAACCGGCGGGTTCACCGAATTCGTACCGCTTCCCTTCGTCCATATGGAAGCGCCGATGTACCGTCACGGCAAGGCACGGTCCGGCCCCACGTTCCGCGAAGCCGTGCTCATGCATGCCGTCGCGCGGCTCGCGTTGCATCCGCTGATCCCGAACATCCAGACTTCCTGGGTGAAGATGGGCCCGGCCGGCGCCGCCATCTGCCTGAAATCCGGCGCCAACGATCTGGGCGGCACGCTGATGAACGAGAGCATCTCGCGCGCCGCCGGCACCCAGCACGGCCAGGAGTTTCCGCCGCACGACATGGAAGCGCTGATCTGCTCGATCGGCCGCGAACCGATGCAGCGCGACACGCTCTATCGGCCCGCGCCGGAAGAACGCCGCGCCGCCTCCATGATCGCAGCCGACCTGGCGCCGATCGTGCAAACGCCGCCGCGCAAGAAGGCGGCGGTCGGTTAGCACCTCTGCACAAAGGATTTGACCGTTGGCGGGCGGTGACGCCGCAACTCGCTCATTCCGCGAGCCGTAAATTCGCAACTGTGCCGCGCTGTTGAGGCAGTTGGGGAATATGGCGTGGAGTGATACGATTGCTTTGCCGGTCTCCATTCCATAGCGGCCGAGCCCGCCCGACCCATAACAACGGAGAAGTTTCGTGACGATCATGCCGAATTCGATGGAGGGACGGGACATCGCCTATCAGATGCACCCGAACGTCAACCTTCGCGCCTACGAGAAGACCGGCGGCCTCGTGATCGAAAGCGGTGAAGGGATTTACGTCACCGACAACAACGGCAAGCGCTATATCGAGGCGATGGCTGGTCTATGGTCGGTGGCGCTGGGTTTTGGCGAGAAGCGGCTGGCGGCTGTCGCCAAGGCGCAGATGGAGAAGCTGCCCTACTACCACACCTTCGGATTCAGGTCTCATGGGCCCTCGATCGATCTCGCCGAGATGCTGATCAAGATGGCACCGGTGCCGATGTCGAAGGTGCACTTCACCTCGTCCGGTTCGGAAGCCAACGACCTCGCCGCCAAGATGGTGTGGTACCGCTCCAACGCGCTCGGCAAGCGGGACAAGAAGAAGATCATCGGCCGCCTCAAGGGCTATCACGGCGTGACCATCGCCGCCGCGTCGATCACCGGCCTGCCACGCAACCACGAGAGCTTTGATCTGCCGCTCGATCGAATGATTCACACCTCATGTCCGTCCTATGTGCACTTCGGCAAGGCGGACGAAAGCGAAACCGAGTTCACCGCGCGGATGCTGCAGGATCTCGAAAGCCTGATCCTGAAGGAAGGTCCGGAAACCATCGCGGCGTTCTGGGGCGAACCGGTGATGGGCGCGGGCGGCGTGCTGATGCCACCTGCCGGATATTGGGAGGGCGTTCAAGCCATCCTCAACAAATATGACATCCTGTTGGTGGCCGACGAGGTGATTTGCGGATTTGGCCGCACCGGCAAGATGTTCGCCTGCGAGACGTTCAACATCAGGCCGGATGTGCTGGTCGTGTCGAAACAGATCACCTCATCCTACATGCCGCTGTCGGCGATCCTCATGAACGACCGCTTCTACCAGCCGATCGCCGACGAATCCGACCGCATCGGCTCATTCGGCCACGGTTACACCGCGTCCGGTCATCCCGTCGCGACGGCGGTCGGCCTGGAAAATCTCAAAATCATTCAGGAGCGCGGCCTAGTCGGCCATGCCGCGGAGCTGCAGGATATTTTTCTGTCGGGACTGGCGGAGCTTGCCAAACACCCCCTCGCGCATTCATCGCGCGGCATCGGCCTGATCGGCGCATTGGAGATCAAGCCGTGGGCGGATGCCAAGCCAGGCGATGCCGCGCTCGCCGTGGCCGACGCCGCCCTCGAGGCCGGGGTGATCACACGCAACATCGGCGAAGCGGTGTGCTTCTGTCCACCGCTGATCATCACAGCGGCGCAGATCAAGGACATGTTCGAGGCCGTGAGGCAGGCGCTGGACAAGGTTGCCAAGAAGAGAGCTTGAGCGGAGAGCTAGGCGATCCCCCGTCTGGCCAGCAGTTCGGGCACGCCAAGTTCTTCGAGCAGCGCGCGGGTGCGCGTACCGGCCGATTGCGCCAGGCGCAGGAAAAGCGCCAGATCGACCGGATGATCGATATCCATCGCGATGCCGGGCTGGCGGATCACGGTCGGCTCGATGCCCTGCTGCCGCGCGGCGTCGAGATGCGGAAAATAACTGTTGTCGCCGAAACGAAGCGGCACCGATTCCGGCGGCGAGCAGACCACGGCATTGGATCCGAGATCGTCGTGCGCCGGCGAGATCGTAAATGACGGCGCAGCAAGGTGCGCAGACAGCACCGCGTCGATCTCGCTGGCGCGGGTGGCTGGAATGTCGCCGGGCATCGTGATCATGCCACCCCGTCCTTCGCCCGCGAGAAGGCGGCGGCCGGCGTTCACGCTGCCGGTATGTCCGTCCCGTGCCCCCTCGGTCACGATCCGCGCACCGATCTTGTTGCCAAGCGCCGTCGCATGCGGATCAAGGGTGACGATAACAACGCCGGCCAGAAGCCGGGAGCCGGCAACCGCGTCGAGCATGTCCGTGAGCATTGTTTCGGCGAGCAGCTTGCGTTGTGGCGGCGACAGCAGGCCGGACAGCCGATGCTTGGCACCATCGAACTCCTTGACCGGAATGACCGCCCAGATGTCATTCATCGCAGCAACGCCAATGCGTCCGCCGCGTCGAGCGTCACACGCGCCAGGTCCTCGCGGTCCTCGAGGCTCGTCATCAGCGTTTTCGCTGACGTGACCCGCGCGCCGACATGGCCAATCCCATCGGCATCGGCTTGATCGACGATGTAACCATCCAGCAGATTGCCGTAGCGTGCGGCGACGCCGGCGGCGCTGGCTTCGAGGCCTAGTTCACGCATCATCTTCGCGGTCGGGCCCTTGACCGCCTGCCCGCCGATGATCGGCGACACCGCGACAACAGGCGCGCCACTCGCCTTGATCGCATCGCGCATGCCTGGAATTTCCAGTATCGGCTCGACGCTGATGAACGGGTTGGACGGACAGATGATTACCGCGCGCACGTCGCCCGAGCGCAGCGCTGCCGTGATCTCGGCCTGCGGCCGTGCGAGTGTCACGCCGTCGAAAGCCAGCTCCTGCACCACCGGCCGGCATTGCTGGCGGACGAAATAGTCCTGAAAATCGATCCAGCCTTCTTCGCTGCGCACGCGCGTCCGCACGCGGTCGTCGCTCATCGGCACCACGCGGGCGCCGATGCCGAGGCGGCGGCAAATGTCCGATGTCACTTCTGACAGCGTCTGGCCAAGGCGCAGGCGGCGGGTGCGTTCGACATGCAGCGCGAGGTCGCGGTCGCCGAGCCGAAACCAGTCCTCGCCGCCGAGCGCGCCGATGCTCTCCATGAACGACCACGTCTCGTCACGACGGCCCCAGCCCGTCACAGGATTGTTGATGCCCGCGAGCGTGTAGATCAGCGTATCGATATCGGGCGAGATGCTCAGTCCAAGGTGCTCGAAATCGTCGCCGGTGTTGGCAACCACGAGCAGTTCGTCGGCCGGCAGGACTCGGCTCAGACCGAGTGCCAGTTTCGCGCCGCCGATCCCGCCGGACAACGCCACGACCAGTCGCTTGCTCATCGGAACATATCCTCGGCGGCGGGGCGCACCAGCGCGGACGCCGCATTGTCAGGACCGCGCCAGGTCAGGCCGCGCACGATCACGACGGGCTGGCCCTCGGCGCCCTGCCCCATCACCAGCGATGCAGCGGCGGCGATCTCGTCCGCATGCCCGGTGATGCTGACCTGCAGCTCGCGGCCGTACAGGTCGGGCGAGCCTCGCAGGTCCATCAGCGAAGGCAGGCCGGCGGCGCCGATCGCCACGCCGCAGGTACCTCGCCGCCACGCGCGGCCAAAGCTGTCGCTGATGATCACGGCGATCGCCACGCCAAACCTTTGAGACAGGCGCTTCCTCAACATGTCAGCGCTGCCGTCGGGATCGACCGGCAGCAGCAGGGCACGACGCGGATCGTCCGGCGAACCCACATTGGACTGGTCGATACCCGCATTGGCCATCACCAGGCCGAGCCGATGCTCGACGATCAGGACGCCCGGCCTCGACCGCACGACGCGCACCGATTCCGACAGGATCAGTTCGACGAGGCGCGGATCTTTCTGGACCTTGCCGGCGAGCTCGATCGCCTCCGTCGACGGCTTGACCGTTGCAAGATCGACCATGCGCCCTTCGGCCTTGGACACGATCTTCTGCGCCAGCACGAAGACGTCGCCGCCGCGCGGCACGATACCACCACGTGCCACACCCTCGCCGATCATGGCGGCGAGATCATCGTCCTTGTGCACGAGCGGAATGCCGGGAATGGCGAGGAGCTCGACGGCGTCGCAGCGTTGCATCGGATGGTCCAGCGCGCTCAACCGAAGCGCTTGCGAAGGCGCGGCAGCACATGCTCGCCGTAGAGTTTCAGAAAGCGTGCCTGGTCCGGTCCCGGCGCATGAAACACCAGATGGCGGAAGCCGAGGCCGACATAGTAGCCGATCCGCTCGACGTGCTCGTCGGCGTCGCTGGAGACGATCCATCGGCTGGCGGCACGCTCCAGCGGCAGCGCGTCGGCGAGGCGCTGCATCTCGACGGGATCCTCAACGGACATCTTTTCCTCGGGCGTCAGCGCCAGCGCCGCCCAATGGCGCGTGTCCTCGAGCGCGCGCGTCTTGTCGGTGTCGAACGACACCTTGACCTCGATCATGCGGTCGTAGGCCTTCGACGCATTCTCGGACGCCGCGATGCCTTCAGCTACCTTCGGCAACAGGGTTTCGGTGTAGAGCTCCGGCTTCTTGCCGCTCGTGCAAATGAAGCCATCGGCAGCGCGGCCGGCATAGCGCGCCACGAGCGCGCCCGCGGCGGCGACGTAGATCGGCACCGGCGTGTCCGGGCGGTCGTAGATCGTCGCTTTCTCGGTCTTGTAATATTGCCCTTCGAAGCTGACGCGCTCCTGGGACCAGAGCTCCCGGATCAGCGTGACGGCTTCGCGCAGGCGGGCGAACCGCTCCTTGAACTCCGGCCAGGGCTGACCAGTCGAAGGTACTTCGTTGAGCCCTTCCCCGGTGCCGATACCGAGCACGACACGTCCCGGAAACATCGCACCCATCGTCCCGAATGCCTGGGCTATGATCGACGGATGATAACGAAACGTCGGCGTCAACACGCTGGTGCCGATCACGACGCGCGACGTTTTGGCGCCGAGCGCGCCCAGCCACGTCAGCGAAAACGGCGCGTGCCCATCGACATGCTTCCACGGCTGGAAGTGATCGCTGATGAAGACGGAGTCAAACCCGACTTCCTCGGCAAGACAAGAGAAGCCGAGCAATGCGCCCGGCGCGAATTGCTCTGCCGATGCCTTATATCCGAGCTTGATCACGGCAACTCTCCTGGTTGGCGCCGGCCGATGCCGAAACCATGGTACACACGGTGAAGTTCTATAGATTAGCGGGAAAGCAGCGACCAGCCAAAAAGGGGAAGCGACCATGCATCTCGGAATAGCCCTGCCCTTCGGCGACATCGGCGGCGATGGTCCCATCGTGCGCGAATATGCCGAACTCGCCGAGGCCGAAGGCTACGACGGCCTGACGCTGGCGGATCACGTTCTCGGCGGTAACCCGGCGAACCCCGCCAGCGGCCGTGCGGGTGGGCTCGGCCTGTTCCACGATCCCTTTGTCGCCTTCGGCTTCATCGCCGCCTGCACGAAGAAGGTCGAACTCTCCACCCAGGTGCTCATCCTCGCGCAACGTCAGACCGTGCTGGTCGCCAAACAGGCCGCCAGCCTCGATGTGCTCAGCGGCGGGCGCTTCCGGTTCGGCGTCGGTGTCGGCTGGAACGAGATCGAGTTCACCGGCCTCAATGAAAATTTCCACAACCGCGGCAAGCGGTCCGAGGAGCAGGTCCAGGTGATGCAGGCACTGTGGGCCGATCCCTACGTGACGTTCGAGGGCAAGTGGCACCGACTTCCGGACGCCGGCATCAACCCACGGCCGCCACAGCGCAAAATTCCGCTGTGGTTCGGCGGTCATATGGACGTTACGTTGCAGCGGATCGCCAAATGGGGCGACGGCTGGATGATGCTGTCCGAGCCGCCAGGACCCAAGGCCGTCGCCGAATTCGACAAGCTGCGCCGTTTCGTGGAAGCCGAGGGGCGCGATCCGGCATCTGTCGGTCTCGAAGTCTGGACCTCGACGGGCACCGGCGCGGAGAAAGACTGGCGCGAGGAAATCAGCTTCTGGAAGAAGGCCGGCGTCACGCATGTCACCTTGCACAACACGTTTGGCGGCTATCACCACAAGCGCATGGCCGGCCGCAGCATGAGCGATCATGTCAATGCGATGCGCCGCTACCGCAACGCCGTGGCCGATCTGCTTTGAGCATCACCTCAGGTATCGGCGAGCGTAGCCAGCATGCAGTCGCGGGCGGCGAAATCGCCATCCGCGTGGACGGGTTGCAGGCAGACATGCGTGGCCCCGGCCGCAAAATGCTCGCGCAGGCCGCGCCTGACCGTGTCGGCGTCGCCCCACAGCACCATCGCATCGATGAACCGGTCGCTGCCGCCGTCGGCCAGCTCGGCCTCGGTAAAGCCCTGGCGCAGCCAGCTGTTGCGGTAGTTCGGCAGCGCCATGTAGCGCGACAGTTCCTTGCGCCCGAGCGCCCGCGCCTTCACCGGATCGGTCTCGATCGTGACCTTCTGCTCCACCGCCAGCCATTTTGAGGGCCCGAGGATCGCGGCGGCCTCGGCGGTATGCCTTGGCGTCACGTTATAGGGAACGGCGCCCCGCGACTTCTCGCCGCTCAGGGCCAGCATCTTGGGTCCGAGGGCAGCGACCACCACCGGCAGTTCGCCCGCGGGAGCCGACTTGTTAATGCCGTCGAGATAGGCGCTCATCGCCGAGAGCGGTTTGTCGTAGCGATGGCCACGCAGGCCTTCGACCATCGGAATATGGCTGACGCCGAGACCGAGAATGAAGCGGTTTCCGTAGAGCGCGTTCAGCGACACCACGGCGCGCTGTGCGGTGAAGGAATCGCGGGCGTAGATGTTGGCGATCGAACTGCCGATCACCAGCTTGTCGCTGCTCGACAGCAGCCAGGCCGCCAGCGACATCGACTCGTAGCCCCGCGATTCCGGATACCACAGGTTCGAGTAGCCGTTGTTCTCGACCGTGCGCACGAGTTCGCGCAGCTGCGATCCGTCGAGCTTGTCGGTGCTGTACCACACGCCAAGGCGTCCGAGCTTCATGTCGATCGACTCCGGTTGAAGGGGCGTGCGAGCCGCTATGCCGCGCTCACAAGAAACGAAGCCGCGCGAATTGCGAAATTATGTCGTCGTGGCGGTCGGCGCCACTTACCCTGTCAATGGACGGGATCCAGCACGACCACAGGGATCTCGCGCTCGGTCTTGAGCTGATAGTCGGCATAGGGCGGCCAGAATTCGAGCGCCTGTTTCCAGAGCCTCAGTCGTTCTTCACCCTCCGTCGTCCTCGCCCGCGCCTTCATCTTCTTGGTCCCGACCTGTACTTCAACGTCGGGATTCGCAACAATGTTGCGGTACCATCCAGGGTGTTCGGGCGCGCCTCCCTTGGAGGCGACGATGAAGTAACTATTCCCTTCCATTCCGTAAAACAGCGGAAAGATGAACTTGTCGCCGGACTTGCGGCCGGTGGTAGTCAGCAGGAGCGACGGCACCGTGAGTTCGCCATGCTGGGGCACCGTTACCTTGTACATGTGCCCGTCGGTTCCGCCGCTCGCGGGGTAGCGGTTCGCGTGCTGGAGCATCCAGTCCGGCAGGTTCGGGGCGAGTTTCGCTTCAGCCATCGTGCCCTCCTTAAAGCATTAAGGAACATACCATCGGGAGCCGGATCGGCCAAATCCGAATCCAAGCACAATCCAAGCAGAACCGGTCTGACGCTTGCAGGCTCGGGGATGACGACGTTGTCAGTGAGACCGCAACCGCAGGGATTGCAGCCGACACCAGCCAAACCTGCACTGCGCCAATACGGAATGAAACGTTTCATTTTTCTTGCAATAACTGGCTTCGCGCGTTTAGTGTCCGTCAAAAGGTGTTGCCTACCATGCAGCCCGCGGGCGCGCTTGAGACGGCAGCCAATCAGCAACCGCGTGAGGCACGTTGATCAGCGGTTGGGCAACAAGACGGGAGACGCGCCGTGCGGGTGATCACGCAAATTCCGAACAACGATTTGCGGCAAGCCCAGGAGGTCGCGAAGTTGGCGGAGAAGGCCGGATTCGACGCCGTCGTAACGGCCGAGAATGCCCACAGTCCCTTTTTGCCGCTGGCCGCCGCAGCGCTCGCGACTGACCGCATCCAGCTCGGGACGGCTGTCGCGATGGCGTTTCCGCGCTCGCCGACGATCACGGCGCACAATGCCTGGGACCTGCAGAAGGCGTCGAACGGACGCTTCATGCTGGGCATCGGGTCGCAGGTGAAAACGCACAACGAGCGCCGCTTCGGTATCCCCTGGACGCCGCCGATGCCGCGCATGCGCGACTATATCGGCGCACTGCATGCGATCTGGCGAACGTGGGAGAAAGAGGTTCCTCTCGCGTATGAGAGCAAGACCTACAACCTCAATCTGATGACGCCGAACTTCTCGCCGCGCCCGACAGGGCTGCCGCGCATCCCGATCGCGCTTGCGACCGTAGGCCCCATGATGCTGCGTTTGGCAGGAGAAGCCGCCGACGCGGTCATCCTGCATCCCTTCTCGACGAAGAAGTACCTGATGGAAGTGTCCACCGCCCGCCTCACCGAAGGCCTGGAGAAAGGCGGCCGCGCCCGTGAAAATCTTGAAGTGATCGCGGGTGGCTATGGCTTCATCGCCACGGGCCGCACCCCCGAGGCGGTGGAGAAGGCGCGCCAGTACGCGCGCTATCGCATCTCGTTCTACTGCTCGACGCGCGCCTATTGGGACGTGATTCGCCTGCACGATATGGAATGGCTGGGCGAGAAGCTCAATCCATTCCCGCGCGAGAACCGCTGGAGCGAGATGGCCGCGCAAGTTCCGGAGGACAAGATCGATCTGTTCGCCACCGTGGCGGACTATGCCAACCTGCCGGCCGCCATCGAGGCACGTTATGGCGGCTATGCCGACTCGGTCATGTTGCAGATTTCGGCCGATGAAGATCTGGATGCCCTCGCCGAGTGCGTACGGGCGATCCAGAAGATTCCATCCCGTTTCAAATCATACCGGGCGACCTGGGACCAGTGATGCTCCGCGTCCGCCGAATGGCGGCTCTTTGCTTCGTCGATCGCGGACGGATCGCATCCGCCGGTGTTTTCCCCAAGCGCAAAGATCATCCTTGATTTGATGAACCGTTTCATTGTAAATCGTGTGACCGTCACGCAAGACCATTAAAAGAACAAAAGCAAGCAGACGGGCCGGAAATCGAAGCTGCAGAGGCTGAGCAGCGGGGAGGATCGGACGATGAGTGGGAGGAAGTTCCTGACGGCCCTGGCCATCGCAATTGCGATTCAGGCTGGCGCCGCGCGTGCCGAGTATCCTGACCAGCGCATCAACGTCATCGTTCCGTTCGTCGCCGGTGGCGCAACTGACATCATTGCAAGGACCATTGCGGCGGACCTGGCAAGCCAATTTGGCCAACCTGTCACGATCGAAAATCGTGCTGGCGGCGGGACCGCCGTCGGTACCGAGGCTGTCGTGCGGTCACCCCCCGACGGCTACACGGTGCTGTTCAACAGCGGCGCACTGACGATCGACGTCGGCTTCAACAAGAAGCTGAATTATGACGTACGCAAGGATTTGATTCCGGTCACGAAAGCCGCATGGGGTCCATATGCGGTGCTCGTGTACAAAGAGATACCGGTTAAAACCCTGAGCGAGCTGATCGGCCATGTGAAGGAAAAGCCCGGCGAACTGAATATGGGCTCTGCCGGCGTCGGCACGATGGGGCATCTGGCCAGTGCCTATCTGGCGGCAAAGACCGACGTCAAGCTGACCCATGTGCCATTTCGTGGATCGGCGCCCGCGCTTACGGCCGTCATGGGCGGCCATGTGCAGGTTCTCCTCGATCCACCGTTCACCGCCATGCCGGCGATCGAGTCGGGCAGCACGCGCGCGCTCGCGGTGACCGGCTCACAGCGATCCCCGCTTCTGCCGAATGTCCCAACCGTTGCAGAACTGGGCTTTCCGGGCTTTGCCGCAGGACATTGGGGCGGCTTTTTCGTCCCCGCCGGCACACCGCCTGCAGTGATCCAGAAGCTCAATGCCGCGATCGTGTCGTCGCTGCAGAATCCAAAGGTCCGCGAGGTACTCCGCGGTCAGGGGCTCGAAATAATCGGCAACACGCCGGACGAGTTCCGCAAAGAGATCGACGACGAGATCGCGCTTTGGAGCAAGGTGATCAGAGAGTCCGGCATCAAGCCTGAATAGCAGCATGCTGATTCCGACAGGTTGGGAGCCTACCCCTCACCCAACACGCCCACATCCATTCCGCCCCCACGCCCAACCGGACGCTACCGAGGTGCAGGAAGACGAAGCGCAGCTATGACGGCGGGCGAGCACATGACGAGCGCAGAATCAATTCGGTCGGAAATTTCAGTTTGCGCGGCGTGAGGGTTGGGTCCGCAATCCTGTCGATGACCATGCGCGCCGCGGCCTCCCCGATCGCGTCGTATTTCCACCGTATGACGGTCATGGGCGGCGTCGTCAGCTCCGCCAAATCGGAGTCGCCACAGCCGATAATGGAAATATCATCCGGCACCCTCAGCTTCTCGGTCGAAACGGCGCGCAGAATTCCTGTAAGCATCGAAATTCCACCAGCAACGACCGCCGTCGGCCGCTTCTTGCCGCCCAGCAAATCGGAAACGGCCTCATAGGCGTAGCTCGCGGTGAAACTGTTGGAGCGGATGAGGTCGTTATTGATCGAAACGCCACGCTCCGAATGAGCCTCCTGATATCCGCGGATCCTCTCGCGCGCCGACAACACGCTGGTAGGCCCCGTTACCAGGGCGATCCGCCTGTGCCCGAGATCCAGAAGATGGCGCACGGCGTGATAAGTGCCGTCACGCTGGGCAATGACTACTGAATCGAGCGGCGCGGTCGTCTCGCGATCCAACAGCACGACAGGAATTTCCAGCGAACTGCGCATTTTCACCAGTTGCGGATCGGTTTCGGTCGCCGTGCTCATGATCAACCCATCGACGCGTCGCTGCAGCGATTCCAGCAATTCGAGCTCTCGTTTGACCAGGTCGTCCGAACAGCCGATCACCAGGGTATATCCCGCCTCGAGAAAGACGTTCTGCGCCGCGCGCACGAAGCTCGCCAGCGCCGGCACCGTTATGTCACGAATGATGATACCGGCCGTGCGCTTGGACTTGCCGCGCATGCCCTGCGCGCTCGTATCCGGCATGAATTTCAGGCGCGCCATGATGTCCTGGACACGCTCTCGAATGTCGGAGCCAACGGTCTTGTTGTTGTTGATGACTCGCGACACGGTTCCAACCGACACTTTTGCAAGTCTCGCGACGTCTTTGACGGTCGGGCGAGCCGGGTGTGAACCGCGAAGGACCGCTTTTGCTGATTTGATCCGTTTCTTTGGCATGCTGGCCGCTCGGTGTGGTGACTGCGGGATCTACCACGGCCACGGCTTGCTGTCCGCATTTCAATTGCCGCCAATTGCCCAATCACACGGGCAACTGGAGATAAAGTGTACCTAAAATAGACAGAAAACCCGCTAAATGAACCGTTTCATTGCTTCTCACCAGATTGCAGCCTAGAACAGCCCGGTATCGTGGGTGCAAACGCCGCGACAACAGCATGGACCATCAGAACCCGAGGCCAAAACGCCTGCAGGCATGGATACCGAACGATGAAGATGACCGCTGCCGTTATGTATGAACAGGGTCTCCAGCGTCCCTTTTCGGAGAGCCGGCCGCTCAAGATCGAAACCGTCGACCTCGATGGTCCGGGCGAAGGCGAAGTCCTGGTGCAGATCGCCGCCGCCGGTCTGTGCCATTCCGACCTCTCTGCGATCAAGGGTCTGCGCCCGCGCGCCATGCCGACCGTGGTTGGACATGAGGCGGCGGGCGTTGTTGTCGAAGCCGGACCGGGCGTTTCCAAATTCAAGCCCGGCGACCATGTCGTGATGGTATTCGTGGCAAGCTGCGGACACTGCGCTTATTGCACTTCCGGGCGCCCTAACCTCTGTCAATCATCCTGGAAGGCGCGTACGGAAGGTACGCTGCAGGGAGGTGCGCGGCGGCTGCACATCAACGGCAAGCCGCTCAATCATTACAGCGGAATTTCATGCTTCGCGGAATATGCCGTCGTATCACAAAACTCTATCGTGAAGATCAACAAGGAATTGCCGCTTACGCTCGCGGCGATCTTCGGATGCGCCGTGATCACCGGCGTGGGAGCTGTGCTGAATACCGCCCGTGACGTCGCCGGAAAAAGTCTCGCGGTCGTCGGCCTCGGTGGCATTGGACTTTCGGCCCTGCTCGGCGCTGTCCTTGGTGGCGCGAAGACAATCGTCGCTATCGATGTCAGGGAAGCCAAACTTGCACTCGCCAAACAGTTCGGCGCGACGCATGTGTTTCTCGGCACCGATCCGGACTGCGCCGAGAAGGTCAAAGCAGCAACCGACGGAGGTGTTGACTATGCAATGGAGATGGCAGGCAGCATCACCGCGATGAAACTGGCCTATGCCATCGGCCGGCGGGGCAGTACGACAATCTGCGCCGGTCTGCCGCCTCACGATGCGGTGTTTGCGGTCCCCCCCGCACAGATGGTGTCCGACGAACGTGTCATCAAAGGCAGTTACATGGGAAGCTCAGACCCCCGGCGTGACATTCCGTATCTGGCTGAGGAGTTTGTCGGCGGTCGATTGCCGGTGGATCGATTGCTGACTGACCAATTGTCGTTCGATCAGCTCAACGCTGGATTCGACAGACTGGACGACGGAGATGCTGTCCGGCAAGTCTTGAAATGCACCTGATAGGTGCGGGCAGACAGCGACGATGCCCTCGCTAAGGCGGCGGCCGCAGAAAACAAAAAAATATTACGTATCAATGACTTGTGTGATTTTGGTGCGCTCGGAGGGACTCGAACCCCCACGATTTTACTCACTGCCACCTCAAGGCAGCGCGTCTACCAATTCCGCCACGAGCGCTTGGGATACCGGCTGGATGGATGCCGTCCGCCGGATCAACGGCGCCGATGTAACAAATCGGAGATGGAGGGACAAGGCAGTTTTGCGCGCCGATAACTACCTGACATCAGGGGATTTCGGCAGCATTTGCTTGACTTCGACCGCGATCCGGTTGCGATCGACCAGCACGACGCCGGAAGCCACCGGCAGGTTGTTGGCGAGGATCTTGACCTCGTCGGCCTCGGTGGCGTCCAGTTCGATGATGGCGCCGCGGGAGAGCCGCATCACCTGGTGGATGGGCATGGTCGTGGTGCCGAGCACCACCATGAGATCGACGCTGACTTTATCGAGGGTCGCCACTTCTGAACCGCCAAACGGGGACTAGATTATCCTGGTTCCACCTGACCACGTTATGGTTAGCCAATGGTTAATGACCGCCAAAGCCTTGATTTGACGACCTTTGCGCAGCCCGAGGGCGGCGGCGAGGTGGAATGGCGGATTGCGGCGAATCCGGTCCCCTACCCCGCGGCCGTCGCCGAAATGGAGGCCCGCGCGGCCGATATCGCCGACCGCAAAGCTCCCGAACTGGTGTGGCTGCTCGAGCATCCGCCGCTCTACACCTCGGGCACCAGCGGCAGGCAGGACGACCTGCTCGACCCGCGCTTCCCGATGTTCACCACAGGCCGCGGCGGGCAGCTCACCTATCACGGTCCCGGCCAGCGGGTGGCCTATGTGATGCTCGACCTGAAGCGGCGGCGGCCGGACGTGCGCGCCTATGTCGCCAGCCTGGAAGAATGGATCATCCGCACGCTCGACGCCTTCAACGTCCGCGGCGAGCGACGCGAGGATCGCGTCGGCGTCTGGGTCCGGCGGCCCGACAAGGGCGCCGGCCATGAAGACAAGATCGCGGCAATCGGCGTCCGCCTGCGGCGCTGGGTGTCGTTCCACGGCATCGCCATCAATGTCGAACCGGACCTGTCGCATTTTTCCGCGATCGTGCCCTGCGGCGTCGCCGATCCACGCTATGGCGTCACCTCGCTGGTCGATCTCGGCCTGCCGGTGACGATAGTCGACGTCGATGTCGCGCTGCGGCAGGCATTCGAGCACGTGTTCGGCGCGACGGGTGTGCGGCTGCCGGAAGCGACGGCCTAGGAGCGCGGCCTGCCCTTTATGTGCCCGCCCGGCAAAAAAATCGGGAAACCGTGGAACCAATCAGCCCTTCCCGCGTTTCCGCCAGTTAAACAGGCAGTCGGATGGTCAGGAAAGACGAGCAACAACAACGGGATCTGTTCGAGAGCGAACGAAATTTCCGACTTCTGGTTGAAAATGTTGCCGACTACGCGCTCTACATGCTGGACCCGACCGGCATCATCACCAGCTGGAATATCGGCGGCCAACGGATCAAGGGCTACGCGCCCGGCGAAATCATCGGGCAGCACTTTTCCCGCTTCTATACCGAAATCGACCGCGCCAACGGCAAGCCGCTGCGCGCGCTGGGAATTGCCACGGACCACGGCCGGTACGAAGAGGAAGGCTGGCGCGTGCGCAAAGACGGCACCTTCTTCTGGGCCAGCGTCGTCATCGACCCGATCTACGAAGACGGCAGGCTCGTCGGCTTCGCCAAGATCACCCGCGACATCACCGAACGCCGTGAGGCGCAGCTCAAGCTCGAGCAGATGCAGCAACAGCTTGCGGAGTCGCAGAAGCTCGACGCGCTCGGCCAGTTGACCGGCGGCGTGGCGCACGATTTCAACAACCTGCTCATGATCATCAGCGGCAGTCTCCACACGCTGAAGAAGGGCATGGACGACGATCCGAAGCGCGCGCGCGCCATATCGGCGATTGAAACGGCGACCCAGCGCGGCGCTGCCCTCACCAACCAGTTGCTGACCTTTGCGCGGCGGCAGAGCGTCAATCCGCAGGCCGTCGACATCTGCGAACGCATCAATGCGATGCGCGAGGTGCTCCAGACCGGTGTCGGCAGCGCGATAACGCTGCAACTCGACATCGACGAGCGTGTCTGGCCCGCGATGGTCGATGTCGCCGAGTTCGAGACGGCGCTGGTCAATCTCGTCATCAATGCGCGCGACGCCATGGCCGCCGGCGGCACGATCACCGTTTCAGCCCGTAACGAGGCGCTCCGTGAAGAAACCAGGGCCGGCGAGTATGTCGCAGTCTCGGTGGAAGACACCGGCGTGGGCATCGCCCCCGATGTGCTCGGCAAGATCTTCGATCCTTTCTTCACCACCAAGCCGATCGGCAAGGGCACAGGGCTGGGGCTCTCGCAGGTTCACGGCTTCGCGCACCAGGCCGGCGGCACGATCAGGGTCGACAGCGAACTCGGCAAGGGCACCACGATCACGATGCTGCTCCCGCGCAAGGATGATTTTGCGCGGGTCGAGAAAGTCGATGCCGTCGAATCCGGCGGCAGCGGCACGGTATTGCTGGTCGAAGACAATCCTGATGTCGCGATCGTCAGCGCCAATCTGCTGGAACAGCTCGGCTATACCGTCCGCAGGGTCGAAAACGCCGAGGCGGCGCTCCGGGAAATCGAACTCGACGGAATTGACCTCGTGTTTTCCGATATCGTGATGCCTGGCAAGATGGACGGCCTCAGCCTCGCCCGCCATCTGAGGGCGACCCGGCCGGGGCTGCCTATCCTGCTGGCGAGCGGCTACAGCGACGCCGCGATCAACGTGCGCGGCGATTTTCCAATCCTGCGCAAGCCCTACGAGATCCACCAGCTCAGCCAGGCGATCGCGAAGCTGACGCGGTGATTGCCCTTGCGCCGCCGCAGATGTCGCGCAAGCCGGTTCCCTCTCCGGAACACTACCGATCCGGCTAATTCCGCTTTTTCCCGATCCATTATTAACCGGTTCGGCACCGATCGCCTTTTAAGTTCAGGCGCGTTGCCGGCCAACGGATTCCGGCATGGCCAGCCAAGGCGAAGAATGTCCGAACAAAACCTCCCAGACACCGGCGAGCCGCCGCGCCGCGTTTCACCCGCTGCGGTGGTCATCGCGTTTGCGCTGGCGATGACGGCCTGCGTGCTTGGCGTCGTGGCCTGGAAAGCGCTCGATGCCAAGGCGATGACGCTGGCGCGCGGTCAAACCGACATCCAGAACCTGGCGCACTCGCTGGCCGACCATGCGGCCCATACCATCCAGTCGGCCGATATCGCGATGACCGGTATGGTGGACCTACTGAAGTACCGGCAACCGTTGCCGGAGCGCTTTAACCGATACCTCGCGGAGACCGTCAACTCGCTGCCTCAGCTGCGCGAGATCGGCGTGCTCGATGCGGGGGGCAACTGGGTATACTCGTCGTTACCGGAAACACCCCGGCATAACAATTCCGACCGCCGCTACTTCACCTATCACCGCGACACACCGGGAAGCGCGCTCCGCATCAACGAGCCCATCCAGTCGCGCCTGACCGGACGGATGACGATCCTCCTGTCGAAGCGCATCGACCGGCAGGACGGCAGCTTCGCCGGCGTCCTTACCGCGGCGATCGACAGCGACTATTTCAACCGCTTCTACCAGACCTTCCAGCTCGGGCCCGGCGGCAGCATCACTTTGTTGCGCAATGACGGCATCGTGCTGATCCGCTGGCCGATGTCCGACAGGAGCACAGATCTTTCGGGAACCGACCTGTTTCTCAGGCACCTGAAGGTGACTGCGATCGGTTACTACAAGATCGTCTCCCCCTTCGACGGCATCACAAAATTTATCGGCTATGAAGCGACGCCGCATTACCCGACGATCGTCACCGTGGCGATCCCGGAAGACTGGCTGCTGTCTCACTGGTGGAAGACGCTGCGCACCGACGCGATCGTTGCGGCCGTACTGCTGTGCACGATCCTGCTGCTGGCCATTGTGCTGTTCGCTCAGCTCCGCTTCCGCATGAAGGCCGAGCGCACGCTGCGCAAGCGCGAGGCGCACTACCGCCTGCTGGCCAACAACATCGCCGACATCATCATCCTGATCGATGCCCGCAGCCTGCTCCGCTACGTCTCGCAATCCGTCGAGCCGGTGCTGGGACTGCGCCCGGAAAACCTCGTGGGCAAATCGTGCTTCGACATGATCCATCCCGACGACAGGGAAAGCGTGAGGGCGGCAACGCAGCGGCTGAACGGAGTCGACACCGTCAGCACCGTCGTGTTTCGAACATACCGTGCCGACGGGACCGTGGCCTGGGTCGAAAGCAAGTTCAAGCTGGCCGCGCAACCGAGCGCGCCCGCGCAAACGGAATTCCTCTGCGTCATCCGCGACGTCACCGAACGCAAGCGGATGGAGGACGAATTGAACCAGCTCAACCGCCGCCTCACCCAGCTCGCCGCCACCGACGGACTGACCGGGCTGACCAACCGGCGCACCTTCGACGGCTTCCTGCTGCGCCAGTTCGAATCCTGCGACGAGATTTCGGTGCTTCTGCTCGATATCGACAGCTTCAAGGGCTACAACGACACCTACGGACATCAGGCGGGCGATCGTTGCCTGCAGGCGGTCGCGAAAGTGATCGGGGACGCGACCTCCGACACGTCGGGCCTGTCCGCGCGCTACGGCGGCGAGGAATTCGCCGTGGTGCTGCCGGACACCGGGGAAGACGACGCCCTGAAAGTCGCCGAGGCGATCCGGCTGTACGTTCGCGCGCTGGGCATTCCCAACTCCGCCAGCAGCCGCGGACACATCACGATCAGCGTCGGCGTCGCCTCCCGTACTGACTCGACCCTCGACGAATCCGCGTTGGTCGGACAAGCCGACACCGCGCTTTACGAGGCCAAGCGTCTCGGCCGGAACCGCACCGTGGTGTCTTCATCGCTCGACCTGCAATATGTCGAGACCGATTCCATTCAGCACGATGCCGAGTTCGCACCCGACGAACCGGTGCGTTAGAGCGTTTTCAAGCGAAGTGGAAACCGGTTCGCGTAAAGAAAACGCGTCAAAACAAGATTCTAGAGCCCCGTTCCGATGCAATCGGAACGGAAAAGGCTCTAGCTCCACCAAATCCTATCGCGCGCCGGGCCGCCACGAGAGGTCGTCCGACAGCACGTAGATCGTTATCGCGGCCAGGCACATCACGATCCCGATCCAGAACATCGGCGAATGGTGGATCCGTCTCCAGTCGCGTCCGGTATCTTGCGGCTTCATTCAGTTCACCTCGCGTAGCGCTTCAGCCATGGATGGCGCTCATATCGTGGGCAGCACCGAAAACCCCTCCCCGGCCCGCCGGAGATTCAGCATGTCGGGATTGCCGGCTTCGTCCTGGACGGCCTCGACCCGCGCCGATGACGGACCCTGGCGGCACGCCGCGATCATGGCGACCACCGTCGCTGCGGGCCCGGCGAACACCGCCTCGACGCGGCCGTCGCGCCGGTTGCGCACCCAGCCCTCGAGCTTCCGCGTCCGCGCCTCGTGATCGACAAAGGCGCGATAGCCGACGCCCTGCACCCGGCCCCTTATCGTGACGTGGCGGATCGAGTCGCTCATGTTATTTTTTCAGCCCGAGAAACTCGCTGCTGCGCGCTTTCACATCCTTGTCGCGCATGGCGCGGCCGGTGAGTTCGGCGGATGCCAGCCCCTTGAGGTTCTTCGGCGAGGTTCCCTCGCGCAAGGCCTTCAGCGTCTCATAGACGGCTTGCGTGGCGGCAGCGAACGGCGCATGGCCTTGCAACGCGATGCGAACGCGCTGGCTGGCGAGATAGTCCAGCGCGGACATGTCCTCCGGCGCACCGCCGAGCACGATCGGCAGCCTGGTCGCCGCCGAGATCGCTTCGAGTTCGCCGCGGCTCGTGACGCCCGTGAAGAACAGCGCATCGACGCCGGTGGCCTCATAGGCCTTCGCCCGCGCAATCGCGTCGTCTATTCCGCTGATGGACGCCGCACCGGTCCGGCCCATGATCACCAGCGAGGGATCGCCGCGGCCATCGAGTGCGGCCTTCATCTTGCCGACGCCTTCTTCGAGCGGGATCAACTGGGTCCTGGTCTGCCCGAACGCCTGCGGCAGCAGCGTATCCTCGATCGTCAGGCCGGCGGCGCCGGCCGCTTCGAGCTCCTGCACGGTACGGCGGACATTGAGCGCATTGCCGTAGCCGTGATCGGCATCGACGAGCACCGGCAACTGCGCCGCGCGCGACATCCGCCGCATCTGCTCGGCCAGTTCGGTGAGCGTGATCAGCGCAATATCGGGATCACCGAGCACGACGAGCGAGGCTACCGATCCGCCGAACATGCCGAGTTCGAAGCCGAGGTCTTCGGCAATGCGGATCGAGGTGGCGTCGTAGACCGAGCCCGGCCGGATACAGGCGGAGCCGTTGAGAATGGAACGCAGTCTCTCTCGGCGTTGACGGAAAGCCATGCCCACTCCCTCATTCCATCGTCATTCCGGGATGGTGCGCCAGCACCAGACCCGGAATCTCGAGATTCTCAGGTGCGCAATTGCGCACCATAGTTCGATGCTTCGCATCGCCCCGGAATGACGACCTCTACGCAAACTCCAAAATCAACGCATCCACCGCCAGCGTCGCGCCGGCTGCGGCGTGGATCTTCTTTACGGTGCCGTCACGCTCGGCGCGCAGCACGTTCTGCATCTTCATCGCCTCGACCACCGCAAGCGTCTCGCCGGACTTGACCTCCTGCCCTTCGCTCACCGCAATCGAGACCACGAGTCCGGGCATCGGACACAAAAGCTTCTTGCCGGTGTCGGCAGCCGACGTCACCGGCATCAGCCGCGCGGCCGAGGCCTCGCTTTCGGTGAAGACGTTGACCGGAACCTCGAAGCCCTGATGCGCGAGGCGGATGCCGTTCGGGATCGCACGAACCTGCATCGCCACCGGCTGACCGTCGATGGTGCCCTGCCAGACCGGTTCACCCGGCGTCCAGTTCGAAACCAGATTGCGCGGATTGCCCGGCAGACCATCGGCGCCGATGAAACGCACCGCGATGCCGTCGGCCTCGCGCGCCACATCGAGGCCGATTTCCTCTCGGCCGAGCCACACCGCGCGGCGGCGCTCGCGCTGCACCAGCCGGCCGGTCAGTTGTCCGGAGATCTGCCGCTTGCGCTCGCCGAGCACGTGGTCGATCGCGGCGCCCACGGCCGCCAGCCGCCGCGCGATCTCGCCTTCCGGCGGGCGCGCGGAGAACCCTTTCGGGAATTCCTCGGCGATGAAGCCGGTCGAAAGCTTGCCCTCGCGCCAGCGCGGATGGCTCATCAGCGCCGACAGGAACGGAATGTTGTGGCGGATGCCGTCGACATAAAACGAATCGAGCGCAGTCGCCTGCGCCTCGATCGCGGCGGCGCGCGACGGCGCGTGGGTTACGAGCTTGGCGATCATCGGATCGTAATGGATCGAGATCTCGCCGCCCTCCTGCACGCCGGTGTCGTTGCGGATGGTGATACCGTCGTGGCTGGCCTCGGCCGGCGGGCGGTATTTCACCAGACGGCCAATCGACGGCAGGAAGTTGCGGAACGGATCCTCGGCATAGACGCGCGATTCCACCGCCCAGCCGGTCAGCGCGACGTCCTTCTGTGTTATTGCCAGCTTCTCGCCGGCGGCAACCCGGATCATCTGCTCGACCAGATCGATCCCGGTGACCAGCTCAGTGACGGGATGCTCGACCTGCAGGCGCGTGTTCATCTCCAGGAAATAGAAGCTCTTGTCCTGACCGGCGACGAATTCGACGGTGCCGGCGGAATCGTAGTTCACGGCTTTCGCCAGCGCGACCGCCTGCTCGCCCATCTTGCGGCGGGTGGTCTCGTCGAGCAGCGGCGACGGCGCTTCCTCGATGACCTTCTGGTTGCGGCGCTGGATCGAACATTCGCGCTCGCCGAGATAGATCACGTTGCCATGCTTGTCGCCCAGCACCTGGATTTCGATGTGGCGGGGATCGACGATGAATTTCTCGATGAAGACGCGGTCGTCGCCGAACGAGGATTTGGCTTCGGCCTTGGCGAGGTTGAAGCCTTCGGCGACCTCGGACTTCGAATAAGCGATCCGCATGCCCTTGCCGCCGCCGCCGGCGGAGGCCTTGATCATCACGGGATAGCCGATCTCGTCGGCGATCTTCACCGCGTGCTTTTCGTCCTCGATGACGCCGAGATGCCCCGGCACGGTCGAGACCTTGGCCTTGGCGGCGGCCTTCTTGGATTCGATCTTGTCGCCCATCGCGGCGATGGCGCCCGGGTTGGGGCCGATGAAGACGATGCCGGCGGCCTCCAGCGCGCGCGGAAACGCCTCGCGTTCGGACAGGAAGCCGTAGCCGGGATGCACCGCCTGTGCGCCGGTCTTGCGGCAGGCCTCGACGATCTTGTCGATCAAGAGATAGCTCTCGGCTGCGGCCGGCGGGCCGATCAGGACGGCCTCGTCGGCCATCTCGACGTGCAGCGCATCGCGGTCGGCCTCGGAATACACGGCTACCGTCTCGATCCCCATCCGGCGCGCAGTCTTGATGACCCGGCAGGCGATCTCGCCGCGATTTGCGATCAGAATTCTTTTGAACATGTTCTTCTTGCTTGAGCTTTGGGCAGGATCCTCACCCGCAATGTGACATGCGGGAACACTGGTAACAAACCCGTGGTACAGCAAAAATCGGTAGAGGCAACGGTCTCGTAGCCGCGGGCTGCCCGGACGGAGGCCATTCACCCCGAATAGGAGTTGAACCGGCCCCGCACGTAAGCGTGGCTGACCGCCTTCATCAACTCGCCTACCTCGGTTTCCAGATACTCATTGGCAACGATCAGCGCGCGGATGGTCGCCCTCAAGTCGCCGCCACAGGCCGCAATGGCCTGATCCACCTCGGATTCCAGCTCGTTATTCTCTTCAGGGTTCGGCTGTGAAGAGAACGACATGAGCAAATTCCATGTGGGCGACGCGCGCATGTTCTCTATTTGTTCTCATGAAGTCAATGCGCCGTTTGGGTGCTTGCCGCGTTTTCCTCACGGTACGAATTCCACCCTCGATCAAGACCAGCAACTTGGTTCAATTACGCACGCTTATGCTAGAAGGCGTCGCGTAAACGGAATGATTTGAAGTGAAACAGATGCGGTCACGTCTTTTCTCGGTTGCGGCGCTGTTATCGATATTGCTCCCCGTCACCCAAGGCTCGGCCGCCACGGCCATCGTCCGCGATGGCGGCACGCTGCAGTTGGGCAACGTCACCTACCGGCTCGACGGCGTCGATGCGCCGGCGTTTGATCAGCTCTGCATCGACGAACACGCCGACGTCTGGACCTGCGGCGTCGAGGCCCGCGACCAACTGACGAAGTTGATCGGCGATCGCCAGGTGCGCTGCGATGATCTCGGCGCGGACCCCACCTACAAAAAGCGGCGCATCGGCGCCTGCGGGATCGAAGGTGAGACGACGAGCCTGAGCAAGATGATCATCCGCAGCGGATTTGGCCTCAATGTCGAAACATCCGCCACCGGCCGCTTCCAGGCCGACCAGGCGCGCGCCACGGAAGATCGACAGGGACTATGGAAAGGCTGTTTCATCGCGCCGCAGGAGTTCCGCCTCGGGAAGAAGGACGCCCCCCTGCTTGGCGGCGCATGCCGCTCCGACCGCGATCGCGAAATTCGCGAGGCCTTGTTTCCCGAAGACCTCGTGATGCCCGGAAGCTGCAACATCAAGGGCAAGTACGCGGTCCGCGCGCGCGTCACCGGGAACCTCGGCATCTATCATTTGCAGGCCTGTCGTTCCTATCCGGGCTTGGGCAATCCCGACCGCTGGTTTTGCTCCGAGGACGACGCCCAGGCGGCCGGGTTCCGCCGGGCCTATAATTGTCGTCCACCAACAAAAGCCAAATGAAGCTGGCAAAGCCGCCATCTCATGTGTGAAACTGCGGGCAAAGACTGCCGGCCCGCATGAACCCTTCCGACACTTCGAACATCCTGCCTGAATCTGCCACCGATCGCCTGCGGCAACATCTGCAGCAGATCGCGAGCGAACGCGACCGCGCCCATCGCGCGCTGCAGGAACGCGAAGCCGAACTGGCGCGGATCCAGCGAATTGGGCGTGTCGGCGGCGTCGAGGTCGACTTCCGGGAAGGTTTCAAGAACCGTCGCTCGCCGGAATATCTCATCATTCACGGCCTGCCGCCGGATGCGGCCAACGAAACCCACGAACAATGGGTCGAGCGAATTCACCCGGACGACCGCGAGCGAACGGTCAAGCAATTTCTCGATGCGCTTGCTGGCCGCGACGAGGACTACAACGCCACCTACCGCATCGTGCGGCCGAGCGACGGCCAGACGCGCTGGATCGATGTCGTCGCCAAGATCGAACGCGACAGCGAAGGACGCGCGCTGCGGCTGGTCGGCGCCCATATCGACGCCACCGACCGGATGCTGGCGCAGGAGAAGCTGCGCGAAAGCGAGGAGCGTTTTCGTCTGATCGCCGACAGCGCGCCGGTGCCGATGTGGGTCACCAAGCTGGACCGCACGCGCTCCTTTGCAAACCGCGCCTATGTCGATTTCCTGGGGTTGCCGTTCGAAGAAGCCATCGCGTTCGACTGGCGCAAGCGGCTTCACCCCGATGACCAGCAGCGGGTCGTGCAGGAATCCATCGCGGGCGAAGCCTCGCTCAAGCCGTTCGTGCTGGAGGCGCGCTACCGCAATGCCGCGGGCGACTGGCGATGGCTACGCTCGGAATCGCAACCGCGCTGGGATCCGACCGGCAAGCATATTGGCTTCATCGGCGTAGCCCACGACATCACCGCCGCCAAGCAGGGCGAGCGCGACCTGCGCCAGTTGAACGAGATCCTGGAATTGCGGATCACGGAGCGAACCGCCCAGCTCGAATCCAACGAAGCGCAGATGCGCGCGATCCTCGAGACCAGCCACCAGTATCAAGGCCTGCTCAACCTGCACGGCGACCTGCTCTACGCCAACAAGACCGCCCTGGCTGGTATCCGCACCGATGCCGGCGCAGTGCTCGGCAAGCCGTTCTGGGACACGCCGTGGTTTTCCGGAACTGAAGGCATGGGCAGCACCGTCCGCGATGCCTTCTTCGCCGTGATGCAGGGCGAGGAAGTCCAGATAGAGATGCGGCTTCGCCTACCGATCGGCGAGCGCTATTTCGATTTCAAGATGCGCCCGCTGCGCGACCAGCACGGCGCCATCGTCGGCGCCGTTCCGGACGCCATCGATGTCACGGAGCGCCGTCAGAGCGAGGAAGCGTTGCGCCAATCGCAGAAGATGGAAGCGGTCGGGCAACTGACCGGCGGCGTGGCGCACGACTTCAACAATCTCCTGACCATCATCCGCTCGGCGACCGATTTCCTGCGCCGCCGCGAATTGCCGGAAGAACGCCGCCGCCGCTACATCGACGCCATTTCCGACACCGTCGAGCGTGCCTCCAAGCTGACCGGACAATTGCTGGCATTTGCCCGCCGGCAGCCGCTGAAGCCGCAGGTGTTCAATGTCAGCACGCAGGTCGAGGCGGTAGCCCAGCTGATCCGTCCCCTCGTCGGCGGCCGGATCCAGATCGATGTCGAAATATCGGACCTCAACTGCTTTGCGATTGCCGACGTCGCCCAGTTCGAAACCGCCCTGATCAATCTCGCCGTCAACGGCCGCGACGCCATGGACGGCGAAGGCCGGCTGACCATCGGCGTGCGCAAGGTGAACGGCATCCCCGCGCTGCGCGCCCAGCCCGCGCGCAGCGGCGATTTCGTCGCCGTCGCCATGGCAGACACCGGCGGCGGCATTGCGCCCGAGTTGCTCGAGACCATCTTCGAACCGTTCTTCACGACCAAGGAAGTCGGCAAGGGAACCGGCCTCGGCCTCAGCCAGGCGTTCGGCTTCGCCAAGCAGTCCGACGGCGACATCGCGGTCGCGAGCCCGCCCGGCGAAGGCGCCACCTTCACGATCTATCTGCCGCAGGCTGCGGCGCCTGCCGAGGCGACTGAAGCCGCGGCGGGCAGCAGCGAACCGGCCGCGCGGGGCCGCGGCTACCGCGTCCTCGTGGTCGAGGACAATGACGACGTCGGAAAATTCTCGACCGAATTGCTGGAAGATCTCGGATACACCGTCCGCCGCGTCGCCAGTGCGGACGCAGCGCTGGCGATCCTTGCCAAGGACGAGTTCTCCGCCGACCTGGTGTTTTCCGACGTCATCATGCCCGGCATGAACGGCGTCGAGCTCGCCGGTCTTATTCGAGATCTCTACCCCGGCCTGCCGGTGGTGCTGACGAGCGGCTACAGCAACGTGCTGGCAGAAAGCGCGCACCAGGGCTTCGAGCTGATCCAGAAACCCTATTCGGTGGAGCTGCTGTCGCGGATTCTGAGGAAAGCGATTTCCGAGGCGCGCCGCTGACTCTACTTTGCATGGGGTTGTTTTGCAGATTTTTGGTTTGTGGTCCGCGCAACCGGCCACGGCTCACGCCGCGTCCTCGACACCCGGCTCCCCCGAGGCCAAAAGCTTCCGGATTTCCTGCGCCGGCCGCGCGGCGCTGAACAGGTAACCCTGCATCTGCGTGCAACCCAGGCTCTGCACGGTCTCGCGCTGGTCGAGCGTCTCGACGCCTTCTGCCGTGGTGATCATGTTGCGATCGGCGGCGATGCTGACCACGGCGCGGATGATCGAGGCCGACGAGGAATTGTGCGTCACTTCCCTGACGAACGAGCGGTCGATCTTGATCTTGTCGAACGGAAACCGCTGCAGGTATTGCAGCGAGGAATAGCCGGTTCCGAAATCGTCGAGCGCGATGTGTATCCCGAGCGCGCGGAGCTGGTTCAATGCCACCAGTGCTGCGTCATGGTCCGCGATCAGCACGGCCTCGGTGATCTCCAGCTCCAGCCGCCTCGGATCGAGACCGGTTTCAGCGAGCGCCGCGGCAACCTTCAGCGGCAGCGTTTCCGACTTGAACTGGATCGGCGAGACGTTGACGGCGATGCGCACATGAGCCGGCCAGGTCGCGGCTTCGGCACAGGCCGTGCGCAACACCCACTGCCCGATCTCCTCGATCAGGCCGGTTTCCTCGGCGACCGGCACGAAGTCGGCGGGCGAGACCATTCCGCGCACCGGATGCCGCCAGCGCAGCAGCGCCTCGCAGCCGATGACTTCATCGCTGCACAGGTCGATCAGCGGCTGATAGTGAAGTTCGAACCCGCCCTGCGCCAGCGCCGCGCGCAGATCGGCCTCGAGTTCGCGGCGACGATTGGCCTCCTGCTCCATCGACGGGTCGAAGAAGCGGTACGTCCTGCGGCCGGCGGCTTTCGCGGCATACATCGCGAGGTCGGCGTTCTTCAGCAGGTCGAACAGATCGGCGCCGTGGCGCGGCGCCATCGCGATACCGATGCTGGCATCGCTGGTGAGCTGATGGCCATGGCAGTCGAACGGGGTCCGCAGGGCCTGATAGATCCGCGCCACCAGCGCGTGAACGTCCTCGGCGCCCGCGATGCCGTGCTGCAGGACCGCGAACTCGTCGCCGCCGAGGCGGGCGATGAAGTCCCCGCCCCCGGCCGACTGGCGCAACCGGTCGGCGACGCCCTTGAGAAACTCGTCCCCGATCAGATGTCCAAGCGTATCGTTGATGCGCTTGAACTCGTCGATATCGATGTAGAGGATCGCGAACTCGGCGCCCTCGGCCTGCAGCAGCCGCTCCGCGTGACGCTGGAACAGCGTCCGGTTGGGCAGGTTGGTCAGCGCGTCGTAATGGGCGAGATGCTCTATCCTGGCCTGGACGCGACGGACTTCGGTCACGTCTTCCATCGTCGTCGCCCAGCCACCGTCCGGCGAGCGCTTGAAGATCAGCCGGATCGAGCGGCCGTCGGGCGTCGACGTCACGCTGTCCTTGAGATCGATGCTGGGGTCGAGAAATTTGGCGCAGTAGGCGTCGACGTCGCCGACAAAGGAGCCAAGCTGCTGCCGATGCGCGATGAGATCGCGCAGGTGGCAGCCGGGTTTGACGATATCCGGCGACAAGCCGAACATGTCGATATATTGCCGGTTGCAGATCACGAGCCGCCCCGATGCATCGAACAGCAGCAGGCCCTGGGTCATGTTGTTGATCGCAGTATCGAGATGCCGGGTTTTCTCAGACAGCATGTGCTGTGCGGCAGCATGCTGCTGGCGCAGCTTGCGCACGATGAGGAACACCATCCCGATCACGATGACGACGGCAAGAGCCGCGGCGCAGAACTGCAACCGCGTTTGCGACCGCCAGTCGGCCAGCACGGTCGACGTCTTCGTGGTGGCGACAACGACGATCGGAAAATGCTCCAGCGACCGGACCGCGCCAACCTTGTCTTCCGACTCCCGCTCGCTGGTGAAGCGTCCGGAAATGTTGCCGCCCATCGCCAGCGCGCGCTGGAATGACGGAGTACCGGCAACATTGCGCCCGACAAGTTTGTCGTCCTTCGGATAACGGGCGATGATGGTGCCGTCCCGATGAATCATCGAGATGGCGGTGTCGCCGTCCAGCGCCAGCGAACCGACAAAGTCCTCGAAGTGGGAAGGCTCGACGCCGCGGACGGTGATACCCATGAACTCGCCGTTGCGGCCGACGATCTTCCGGGCAAACACCATGGTCCAGACCTTGGTGACCTTGCTCACGACCGGCTCGAGGATCATGTCGGGCGTGGGCCGTCCCGAAGCGAACTCGCGGAAGTAACGCCGGTCTGTGATGGTGCCGTCGGGTACCGGCCACATTTCGGATGAGTTGACCAGGAAGCCCTTCGCGCTCCACAGATTCAGGGCGCCGACAGGCGGAAGCACCGCCAGCTTGGCGCGCAGCATTTCATGCGCGCTCAAGGTCGACATTCTCTTCTCGAAAGCATCGGCGGTATCGACGCCGTCCGCACGTATCGCGGCCAGCACGTCGTCATGCACGTGCTGCAGGTCGCTGAGCCGTTGATCGAAATGGCGAGACAGCAGCAGCGCGGTGTTGTTGAGGTCGCGCTCCGCCACCTCGAGTGCCCGCTCGCGGTATTGCAGGGCGAAGTAGCCGGTGCCAAGCGTGATAGCGAAGACGGCCACCGCGGCGCCCAGAATGAGCCACTGGATCGCGCCGAGCTTCAGCTGCGACAGCGCATGTACCAGCGCCTGCCGCGGGCCTGCCGCAACCAGATCTCCAGAAGAACCGTTCCGCATTTTCCCCCGCCCCCACAAGCGTTTGTTGTAGGGGACACAACCCAAGGGGGCGTTAGCAAAGTGAGTTATCGGGGGGTTAAGCCGCGGGCGCGAAAATCAGGCGGTTTCCGCCAGTTCCACTTCCTTGAGGCTGCACTCGATCAGACCGCCTTCGATCGTGAACTCGGAGAACAGGGACGACTCGGTCGCAGCCCGCAGCGGCGCAAAAAACTGCGAATCCCCGGGGCTCTTCAGGAAGAAGCGGATGTGGCTCGCCGTCATCGTATCCCGCGACAGCCAGACGATGCCGGAGAATAGCGCGACCATCATCTGGGCGTATTTGGCGGCGTCGGCGATACCCAGATCGTAGATCGGCGACACCACGATGAAGCGGGCGCGCAGGATGGGGTTCGGGAACTTGCTCATCATCAGGCGGCTGACCTGGCAGGCCGCATGAACCCGCTCACCGTCGGAAAGGCAGTAGAGATTGGGGTTGTCGCCATCCTTGGTCAGCGCATCGTAAGCCGAGAATATCCCGGTCGAAAATGTCGAGAAGTCCTCGCCGACACTCTCGGCATCCTTCTTCCACTGGCCCTTGATCGATCGCCAGGACCTGTCAGGGTCTCTCATCGGCAGGAGGCGCATGACTAACCGGGGGTTAAGACAGAACTGATCCGGAGCAGTCTACACACCGCCGCTAAACTTTTGCTTACGGCCGGAACCGGGGAAGCAAGTATTTGTACGTGCTTTGGATTGCACCGCTCTAGCTTGGTGCCTTGACGACGCACAGCCGCAACCCGGAGGCGCCTGGTTCGTACGGCACTCGATTGTCTTTGGGTCCTGAAAGAGTCATTGTTCAAATTGGTTGGACCGTCTGAAGGTGGGGCCGTCTCATGAAAGCTCGTCGATATTTCCCTGTTATTCTGTCCCCTGCTCTGCTCGCTGCCGCCTCCATTCCGGGCTCTCCGGCACAGGCACAGGCGACCGGGGAAGCACCGCAAAACGTGCTCGCGGCACAGATACGCCTGCAGGGCTTTGCATGCGAAAAGTCGCTCGGCGCCGTGCAGGATAGAAAGCGCTCGAAGCCGGATCACCCCGTGTGGGTTCTCAAATGCAGCAATGCGACCTATCGGGTCAGCCGCTTCCCCGACATGGCGGCGAAAGTGGAGCCGCTTCGATAGCGTCTTGCCGGCTGCCGTTTGCGCAGCCTGCAACAGAGCACATGTCTGGCGAGGAACGATCGCGCGAAGTGGGCGTTTTGCCCGTATCGACGTTTCCTCCCCGCGACGTCGAACTGATGCCCCGCCTGCGTCCCGCTTCAAGCCGGACCGGCGGGGCTCCTTTCTCGGATCGGACAGAGGCGGTAGCGCCCTCACCCCGGGGGGAAGGCGCCAGGCTCAGTTCACGCTGCCGCCTCGTAGTTGACCGCGGTCTCCGCAATCTTGGTCAGGGTTTCGTCGGTCTTCTTCTCTTCCGCCAGCGTCTGGTCGATCAGCTTCGCCGCCTGCGGATTGTTGAGTTTCGCGGCCCACGCCTTGAGCGTGCCGTAGCGTGAAATCTCGTAGTGCTCGACCGCCTGGGCGGCCGCCAGCAGCCCGGCGTCGAGGGCTGGCGTGTCGGCATACTCCTCCATGATCTCCTTGCCTTCATCGAGGATGCCCTCGATCGCGTCGCACTTCTTGCCGCGCGCCGCCTTGCCGAGCAGTTCGAATATCTTTTCCAGCCGCTCGATCTGCCCCTCGGTCTCGTCATGGTGCTTCTCGAACGCGGCGCGCAGCTTGTCGGACTGGGCAGCCTTCGCCATTTTCGGCAGCGCCTTCAGGATCTGCTTTTCGGCGTAGTAGATGTCCTTGAGCGTATCCAGAAACAGTTCGTTGAGGTCTTTGTCGGCCATTGGTGTCCTCCATTGTTGGCGGCTGACAATCGCAAATCGAGCGGAATGGTTCCTATCGCGCGGCTGCTCGCGCGCTCAGCCGCGGGTCGCGGCAAGATCGATCAACGCAATCCCGAGGTCTGCCCTCTTCTTCCTGCGAAGCGCGACCGGGACCTCGGTCAGGACAACTTCGAGGGTCGGCCTTACCGTGCCCGCCAGCAGATGCCCGCCGCGGGTCGATCCGTCGGAAAGGCCAAGCACGATGTGGATATGAAGGCTGGGCTTGCCGTCATCGCCGACCGCGACGTCGCCGATCGCACTGAGAACCTCGCATTGCTCGTTGACCTCGATCTTGCGATAGCTCTTCGAGTCGAAGTCGAACCAGCCCACGGTCGCCCGCTCGAAGGCGCCGATCGCCGTCAGCGAGGCGGCGGAAATACCTGCCTCTCCGGCAAACCGGGTAAGGGTCGCAAACGCCTCCTCGCCGGAATCCAGAACGACGACATGAACCTGCGCCTCCTCCCGGGCGGTGACGAGCTTGCTCTTCATGGGAACCTCGCAATTGCGGTCTGGCAGCGCTGCGCCCGACGTCCTGGCCTCGGGCTCTAACCCTGCTTCTTACCGGGCGGGTCGCCGCCACGGTCCACCCTGCTCACGTGCTGGGCGCGCTCCTTGTCGCGCGGCTGCTCCTGCCCACGTTCGTCACGGACAATGCCCTGATCGTTGCCGCCCTTGGACTGTTCAGGGTCGGGCGCTCCGCGTTGCTGTACTTCGGCCTTTTCTTGAAATCTGCTCATGTTGGAACTCCTTCCAACAGAGAACGGCCTCAGGCCGGCAAAGTTTCCATGCGGTGCCCGTGACGGTTCGCCGGATGCTGACGTTCGGTACCTGTAGAAATGCAAAAACAAAACGGCGGGGAGCAACCCCGCCGTCCTGAGATCAATTCATCGCAAGCTGAAATTACATCATCCCGAGGTCCATCACGGCCGGCAGTTGGGCCAGCGGCACGACGGCGACACCGAGCAGCGCTGCGACCATGGTCGCGAGGCGATGGTTGACGCGACGCTTGCCGCGCATCTGGCCGGCAATCCATTCCAGCACGTGGGTGTCGATATTGACGGCCTTCACCGGCGCCCAGCTCTCGATCGGAGTATCCGGCGACAGCGCCACCGTGCGCGGCGGCACCGGCAGGCCGGACTCGGACGCCGCGTGATGGGCGATCGCCTTGGCCAGCAGGTCGTCGAAACGGCCATCGTCGGTACGTTCCGCACCGGCGTCGCTGATCTCGAACAATGCCTCGGCCTCGGCGCGGCTCACCGGCTGATGCTCGACGGCGGACGCGGTCAGGATGCGCGCGCACCAGGCGGCGTCATCGGCATCGAGCGCGCGGGAAAAATGGATGCGGCCCTTGGTGGTGGGGCCTTCGCCGGTGATCACGCCGTCGCGCACAATCGTAAGCGCATGGGCAGCGGTCTGGCGACAGGACGGTTGCGGAACGTCGGACGTTTCGGCGGATGTTTCAGCAGTCAGAACAGTCGGGGCAGGCATCGTTTGTACTTCTCAATTTCTTTTCTCGGGTCCAGCATTTCCATACCGGGCATGAACGAGCGGTTAACGATTCGAAACCGGCATTCCTAGATATCTACATGGTTGCCAATTGGTCGCTGTGACGTCGGTCACGGTTCAGTCCGGCGCGTTCGGCCGGGCGTGTTGAAGACCACAAAAGGCCGTATCGGGGCAATCCGGACCACTGCGGGCGACGGGTTCTTTTCACCGCAGGCGCGCCGATTAAAAGAAGGTGCTAGGAGTTCCGCACTTGCGGAGAAGGATCTCACCTTTTACGTGAAGCGGTTCCCTAGACCGCTCCCGGCGCCTATAATTACCAGAACGAATTTCCCTGTAACTAGAACGAGATGAGGTCGTATCATGGCACTTCAGATTGGCGCAACCGCCCCTGATTTCGAAGCCCAGACCACCGAGGGCAAAATCAAATTCCATGACTGGATCGGCAACAGCTGGGCGCTGTTGTTCTCGCACCCGAAAGACTTCACGCCGGTTTGCACCACCGAACTCGGCGCTCTCGCAAAGTTGAAGCCGGAATTCGACAAGCGCGGCGTCAAGCTGATGGGGCTGAGCGTCGATGCCGTCGACAGGCACGCGCAGTGGTCCGAGGACATCAAGGAGACGCAGGGCGCAGCGCCGAACTACCCGATGATCGGCGACACTGATTTCAACGTCTCCAAGCTCTACGACATGCTGCCGGCGTCGACGTCGGGCGATCCTCTGACGCGCACGCCCGCCGACAACCAGACCGTCCGCAACGTGTTCGTCATCGGTCCGGACAAGAAGATCAAACTTGTGATGGTCTATCCGATGACCACCGGCCGCAACTTCCAGGAAATTCTGCGCTCGATCGACTCGCTGCAGATGACCGCCAAGCATCGCGTCGCGACGCCGGCCGACTGGAAACAGGGCGAGGACGTCATCATCGCCGGCTCGGTCAGCGACGACGAGGCGAAGACGATCTATCCGCAGGGCTGGAAGGCGCCGAAGCCCTACATCCGGATCGTGCCGCAGCCGAAGTGACCGCAGCTGTCATCCCGGGGCGATGCGTAAGCATCGAACCCGGGATCTCGAGATTCCGCGGGGTGCAATTGCACCCCTGAGGTCTGGTGCTAACGCACCATCCCGGAATGACGGCGTCAGCTTTCAGGCGCCATCCAATTCGCCACGAGCAGCCCAACTGTCGCCGAGACCGCCGTAACGAACGCCCCCCATGCAATATCGACGACGACGACCGCCCAGCTCCAGTTCTTCAGCATGGCCATCGAGGTGAGTTCGAAGGTCGCGTAACAGAAGAAACCGAATAGCGCGCCATAGAGCAGCGTCGATTGCCACGTTGCGCCCGTCCCGCCGCTGACGAAGATCAGGATACCCGCGACATAGGTCAGATAAAACAGGACCGCCGGCACGAGCTTTATCTCGCCCAGCAGATGCCCGACCTGTGAGGTGAAGAAGCCCTTGGCAATGACGCCAAGGAACAGGAAATCAATCGGTACGATGACGAACAGCGTCACCAGATAGAGCGCGACGTATCGGTTCACGGTGGCCTCCAGCCCGCAAACCGCGGGCAATCATTCGCAGTATAGACAAACTACGAATTTGGAGGCCTCGGGTTTCACGGCGGCGTTATCCGCCGCCGTGAGGTTCCGATCAGGCCGCGCGGACGCGATCGAGGAACTTTTCGACCTCGGCCTTCAGATGCAGGCTCTCGCTCGACAGGTTCTGGGCCGAGGCAAACATCCGGCTCGAGGTCTCGCCGGTCTCGTCGGCACCTTGCGCGGCGTTGCGGATATTGACGGCGACATCGGCCGTCCCGCTTGCCGCGGCGCGTACGCTCTGCGCGATGTTCTGCGTCGCCCCGCGCTGCTGCTCGACCGCCGCCGAGATCGAGGTGGCGATATCGCTGATGCGCTCGATGGTCTGGCCGATCGCCTTGATGGCGCTGACGGACTCTTCGGTTGCGAGCTGCATGTTGCCGATCTGGCTGGAAATCTCCTCGGTCGCCTTCGCGGTCTGTCCGGCGAGGCTCTTGACCTCCTGCGCCACCACGGCAAAGCCGCGGCCGGCGTCGCCTGCGCGCGCCGCCTCGATGGTGGCGTTCAGCGCCAGGAGGTTGGTCTGTTCGGCGATCGAGGTGATCAGCTTCACCACGTCGCCGATCCGGGCGCCGGCTTCCGACAATTCGTTGATGCGCTGGTCGGTGGCGGCGGCCTGCTTGACGGCATCGGCCGCGATCCCGTTCGACTCCTGAACCCGGCGGGTGATCTCCGCAATCGAGCTGGAGAGTTCGTCGGATGCGGTCGCAGCAGTCCGGACGTGCTCGGATGCGGTTTCCGACGCGCCCGCCGACTTGCCCGACAGGCCGGCGGTGGTCCGCGCGGTTTCGGTGAGTTGACGCGCGACGCGCTCAAATTCGCCGGAAGAGTTGAGCACCTTGTCGAGGATGGTGCCGACGCTGGTCTGGAACTCGTCGACGAAGCCCCGCAGTTCGGATTTGCGCTGGTCGGCCGAGGCAATCGCTGCCGCGGTCTGTTCTTCGCGCAGGCGGCGGCGTTCGACCGAGTTATTTTTGAACACCTCCAGCGTTCGCGCGATCTCGCCGATCTCGTCGGTGCGATCGTGGCAGTCGATCTCGACATCGGCATTGCCGTTGGCGATCGCGGTCAGCGAGGCCGTGGCCGAGGTCAGCGGCTTGGTCACGCGGCGCACCAGCACCATGGTCAGCAGCATCACCAATAGCGCCGCGATACCGGCCGCGATGGCCATGTTCGTGATGGCGTGCGACAGCATGGTCTCGAACTGCGCCATCGGGATGCCGACATAGAGGATGCCAATGACTTTGCCCGCCGGGTTCACGATCGGATAGTAGGCGGTCATGAAGGTCTTGCCGAACAACGTCGCCGGCCCCTTGTAGGCCTCGCCGCGGCGCAGGACGGCCTGTCCGGGATGGTCAGGGGCGAGCTGAGTGCCGACAGCGCGGTCGCCGTTCTCCTTCTTGACGTTGGTGGTACGTCGGACGAACTGGTTGCTCGCCTCGTCGTAGACGAACAGGGTCGCGTTGCCGCCGGTATAGCCCACCGCGCGATCGACGATCGCGTGATCCTTGAACTCGGGCATCTTCGGCATTTCGGCGCGGGCGACCGTCCCGTCCTTGATGGTGATCTTGGCGTCGCTGTAGGTCTCGGCAAAAGCCAGGCTCAGCGTGCGCAGGTTCATTTCGATGTCACGCATCGCCCTGTCGCCGAACTCGTTGGTCAGCGACCAATGGGCGGCGCCTACAACCAGCGCGGTATTGACCGCGATCAGAAGAATGGCGGAGATGACGGCCTTGGTGCCAAGCCGAAGCTTCAGCGAAGGCAGGAACTTTCCAATCGAACGCGCGGTCATAATGAGTAATCCCCCAGAAACGGGGTCAATTTGACGGGTTTTGCTTACGATCGCCTTAATGGGCACAACCCTAAGCAAGATTTGAAGAATTTAATGGAACCTATGCGCGCATGACTGCATCACGCCCCGGCATCGTCTGGTATCGCGACGACCTCCGTGTTTCCGACCATCCAGCCCTTCACGCAGCCACCATTGCACACTCATCGGTTGTGTTCATTTACGTGCTCGACGACAGGGCGCCTGGCCTTCGGCCGCCCGGCGGCGCGGCATGTTGGTGGCTGGCGCAGTCGCTCCGCGCGCTGCAGGCGAGCCTGCAGAGGCGCGGGGCTGGGCTGGTTCTGCGAAAGGGATCCGCACCTGAGGCCATTGCTGCGCTGGCGCGCGAGCTTGATGCCGGGTGCGTGTACTGGAACGAGATCGCGCAATCGCCGCACCAGGCTGTCGCCGATCGCCTCGCTACAGCGCTCGAGGAGATCGGCGTCGCGGCACAGCGCTTTTCGGGCGACCTGCTCGCGGCGCCGAGCCAGATCCGCAACAAGGAGAACCGCGGCCTGCGCGTGTTCACGCCGTTCTGGCGACGGGTGCAGGCGCTCGGCGATCCGCCCAAGCCGCTTCCGGCGCCAAAGCGGCTGAACGGCGTACCCGACCTCGCCAGCGATACGCTCGAAGATTGGGAACTCGAGCCCACCGGGCCCGACTGGGCCGGGGGCCTGCGCGAAACCTGGCAGCCCGGCGAGGCGTCGGCGCAGGCACGCCTCGAGGCATTCCTCGAAGGCGCCATCGCCGGCTACACCGGCGACCGCGACCGGCCCGACCGGGACGGCACCTCCAAACTCTCGCCGCATCTTCGGTTCGGCGAGATCAGCCCGCGCCAGGTCTGGCATGCCGCGCGCTTTGCGGCGGCCGAGCACCCTCGCCTGTCCGCCGATATCGACAAATTCCTCAGCGAACTCGGCTGGCGCGATTTCTGCCGCCATCTCCTGTTCGACGTCCCCGATCTCGCGACGCGCAACCTGCAGCCCTCCTTCGACGACTTTCCGTGGAAGTCCGATGCCAAAGCGTTGCAGGCGTGGCAGCGCGGGCGCACCGGCTACCCGATCGTCGATGCCGGGATGCGCGAACTCTGGCACACCGGCGTCATGCACAACCGCGTGCGCATGGTGGTGGCGTCGTTCCTGGTCAAGCACCTCCTGATCGACTGGCGCCTGGGCGAACAGTGGTTCTGGGACACGCTCGTCGACGCCGATGCCGGCAGCAACCCCGCCAACTGGCAATGGGTGGCAGGCTCAGGCGCCGATGCCGCGCCCTACTTCCGGGTCTTCAATCCGATCCTGCAGGGTGAGAAGTTCGACCCCGATGGCGCCTATGTCAGGCGCTGGGTGCCGGAGCTGGGGCAACTGCCCGATAAACTGATCCATCAGCCCTGGACGGCGACGCCAATCGAACTTGCAGGCGCGGGCGTCGAACTCGGCAAGACCTATCCGCAGCCGATCATCGATCACAAGGTTGGGCGCGAACGCGCACTCGCGGCCTACGCGACGATCCGCGGCAATTAGGATTTTGCGGGCGCGCTGCGGTTGACCAGCAGCACGGCGGCCGCACAGGCGATCATGCCGACGATAGCGATGGCATCGAGCCGTTCGCCGAACAGCACGTATGCCATCAGCGCCGTCACCGCCGGCACCAGATAGAACAGGCTCGCCACCGAGGTCGCCGCCGAGCGGCGGATCAGCCAGTACAACAGCCCGATCGATCCGATCGACAGCACCACCGCAAGCCAGGCGAGCGCCAGGATGAATTCGGTGGTCCAGTGCACGACATTGGTCTCGAACAGCCAGGCGCCGAGGCCAAAGAAAATCGTCACCGCGATGAATTGCACGAGATTGCCGGAGCGCCAGTCGATCGCGTTGCAGTAGCGCCGCTGGTAGAGCGTGCCGAGCGTGATGCTGACCAGCGATACGCCGGAGGCGAACCAGCCCCAACCCGCCTCGCCGCTCATCGGCCGGTCGTGCAGGATCAGCACGACGCCGGCGAGCCCGAGAAATAGTCCCGCCCATTGCAGCGGCGTGACGCGCTCGCCGAGCCAGCGGCTTGCAATCGTCGAGGTCAGGATCGGCTGCAGGCCTGGTATCAACGCCGAAAGCCCTGCCGGGATCGAATGCGCGATCGCGATCGCCGTGCCGCCGAGATAGATCCCGTGCACCAGAATGCCGGCGACGGCGCTGTGCGCAATACCGGTGCGATCGGGCCAGCGCGGTCGCGTGATCGCAACGATGATCGCCATCAACACAACCACGCAGGCCATGCGGATGGCGAGATAGGTCAGCGGCTCGGCGCTGTTCAGCACGTATTTGGTGCCGATGAAGCCGGTGCTCCAGAGCACGACGAAGATCGCCGGCGCGGCGCGTGCAGCAAATTTTTCGAAGTCGCTGGTCATTTGCCGCCCCTGTTGCCCGATCATATGCTATGCGGCAAGCATCGATCGCGCGGGGTAACCCGCGCGATTTCACATATCGAAGACCTGACACACCCGAGACCTGACACAACGAAGACCTGACACAACGAAGACCTTGCACACCGAAAATTTGGAATGAGGAATTGCCATGGACGTTCGCGCCGCCGTCGCTATTGCCGCTGGAAAGCCGCTTGAAGTCACCACCGTCCAGCTCGAGGGGCCGCGCGAAGGCGAAGTGCTGGTCGAGATCAAGGCCACTGGCATCTGCCACACCGATGAATTCACCTTGTCCGGCGCCGATCCCGAAGGATTGTTTCCGGCCATCCTCGGCCATGAAGGCGCGGGCGTCGTCGTCGACATCGGCAAGGGCGTCACCAGCGTCAGGAAGGGCGACCACGTCATTCCGCTGTACACGCCGGAATGCCGGCAGTGTCCGTCCTGCCTGTCGCGCAAGACCAATCTCTGCACCGCGATCCGCGCGACACAAGGCCAGGGCCTGATGCCCGACGGCACCTCCCGCTTCTCGATCGGCGGCAAGCCAGTCCATCACTACATGGGCACGTCGACATTTGCGAACTACACCGTTCTGCCGGAGATCGCGGTCGCAAAGATCCGCGAGGACGCGCCGTTCGACAAGGTCTGCTACATCGGCTGCGGCGTCACCACCGGCATCGGCGCCGTCATCAACACCGCCAAGGTCGAGGAAGGCGCCAAGGCGATCGTGTTCGGGCTCGGCGGCATCGGGCTCAACGTGCTGCAGGGCCTGCGCCTTGCCGGCGCCGACATGATCATCGGCGTCGACATCAACAACGACCGCAAGGCATGGGGCGAGCGGTTCGGCATGACGCACTTCGTCAATCCGAAGGAGCTCGGCAAGGATCTCGTCCCTCACCTCGTCGACATGACGAAATCGGGCGCGGACCAGATCGGCGGCGCCGACTACACGTTCGACTGCACCGGCAACGTCACCGTGATGCGCCAGGCACTGGAATCCTGCCATCGCGGCTGGGGCCAGTCGATCGTGATCGGCGTGGCGCCGGCGGGCGCCGAGATCTCGACGCGGCCGTTCCAGCTGGTGACCGGCCGGGTCTGGAAAGGTACGGCGTTCGGCGGCGCCAGGGGACGCACCGACGTGCCGAAAATCGTCGACTGGTACATGCAGGGCAAGATCCAGATCGACCCGATGATCACGCATGTGATGCCGCTGGCCGAGATCAACAACGCCTTCGAGCTGATGAAGCGCGGCGAATCCATCCGCGGCGTGGTGACGTTCTAGTTTGGAGGATGCCGGAGATCCCGCGATCAGCGCGGGATCACCACTCTTCCGGACAGGGATCGACGATCTTCCAGAGTTCGCCGCCGTTCTTGATCTTCTTCATCTCGTTGGTGAGCCCGCCATTGCGGCGGATCCAGTCCTTCACCGTATCCGGGTAGTAGGACATCAGGTCCGACGTCCCTTCGGCACTGTTTACCTTCATACCGAATGTGTAGGCCTTGTCGTAATAGGCCAGATGGAAGCCGACGCTCGCCTTCGGTGTCACGCAGATCTTGTTCATCGGCACGATGCCGAACACCAGCGTGCAGGCCGAATTGCAGATGCCGTCGATGATCACGCGCTCCTTGCGGTCGCGGATGCGCTTGTACTTGGTCTTGTATTCCTCGACCAGGCCGCCGTGGTCGCGCCTGATGTGCAGGTCGGCGCGCGCCGGCATCGCGACCAGCACCGAGACCGAGACAGACAGCAAAGCGAGCGACGTGATGCGCATGGGCACTGAAGAGCGGGTGACCTTTGTCAGGTAAGACCAAGAGGGGCCGTAAGCTCAGGACAAGACAGCAGAATTCTGGCCAGACTGTGTTTGGAATTCGTTAAGCATCGCTGGGGCCCAAAATCCACGGTGACCAAAAATGCGTGCCGGTTGAGCAGTTTTCCGCAGCTTTTCCAGCCGTTTCGCGTAGAATAGGAACCCGAACCGGCTGAAAACGGCTAGTTTCAGTACGATTTCCGGAGAATCGAGATGAAAACAGCGAAGTTCTGGATGGGCGCGGCCCTCCTGTCCGCCGTGGCCTTGGCCCCCAGCCTGGCGGATGCGCGCCATAACCGGCACCATCGCCACTACCACCATAACTGCGGACTGCCCTACCACATCAGCTACCTCCACAATTACGGCCCCGGCCTGCGGCCCGGCACCTTCGCCTTCTACGACGGCCCCTCCACCATCCTCTGCCGTCAGAGCGCGGCCGCCTATATCGGCCAGGACCGCCGGCGCTATCCCTGCTACTGAGGGCCCTGCTGGCCCTCTCAGGCCAAGTCTGATAAGCGACCCCACGCACGCGCTCGTAGCTCAGCTGGATAGAGCATCGGATTTCGATTCCGAGGGTCGGGAGTTCGAATCTCTCCGAGCGCGCCAATGGACCACGCAGTTCCAGCTGGCGGCGTCTTCATCAAGCAATCGTTTCCGAGCCGCCCTCACGCCGCTGCGGTATCGATCGCGCGGCGGATCACCCGCCGTACCTCTGCATTGGACAGGAACAGGTCGTGGTTGATGACGCCCCAGCCGGCGTCGGAAGCATCGATCACGCGCACGCCGAGTTGTTCAATGGCGGCCTTCTCGGCCGCGCCGACCCGTGTCATTCCTCCGGCAAGCCGTCCCGACAGCGCCAGCGCGCGATCGTTCGTCGCGCTGATCACGGTGATCTTGCGGGCGAGCGGACCGATGCGGCCGATCGCCGACGAGAACACGTCCATGTCGATGTCGGGCGCTGCGAACACCACCGAGCCGATCCTGCCCGTAACGCTGTCACCATGTCGCGCATAGAGCTGACGGAGGCTTTCCAGCGTCAGCATGGTTCCCATGCTGTGCGCCACGATGTGGGTCCGGCCGGCGCCCGGCGCTCCGACGATGGAATTGAGCACGCGCTCAAAACCGTCGCGCGACCACATCGCGCTTTCGCGGTCATAGGCGTAGTCGAGAAACCCAGCCTTGGAGGGCCACGAGAACACCATGGTCCGGCCGCGAAACTTGATGCCGTCGGAGAGGTTCGCGGCATCGAGAACCGCAGTCTCGAACGTCTGCTTGAACCCGTGCACGTAGATCAGAATATCTCCACCGCCCTGGGCCTGTGCGAGAAGGTCGCCGACATCGCCTGAAACGGGCTCGACCCCATCGAGGCGCCAGTCGCCAAGTCCGACTGCGGAGAGCGAGAGGCGGCTATCGTCCGGCGGCACGAGCTTTGCCGTAGCAACAGTAATCGCAGAAGCCCGCTCCGGTCCGAACCAGGGCTTTGCGCGCCCGCCATTGACGCGTTTTCGCGTGGTAGTGACCAGCAAGGTGGGATTGCCTGCGAACGACGACGCGTCATAGCTCGCGCCTGTCGCGCCCAGACCAGCGCATCCGCCAAGCGCGATCAAGCTGCCGGCGGATGCAAGCCCGCGCAGCAGCGCGCGGCGCGACACGTTAGTTTCCTGCTGCAGCAAATGTCGAACGATCACACGGAACCTTTGGGCACACTGACGCCCCGCACCCGATCAGTCCCTTGAAAGACAATGGCGGCGAAAAAAAGGGGATCGCATCACACGACAACGTGGTGTCCACCCGGCGCGCCACGCGCACTTTCGGGTTCCCTCACCACAGTTGACAGAGTTGCGCGGATAACTCACCGACCGTGGCGCGCAAGCAGCCAACTTGCCGACAGCATGCGGGCGCGCCTTGCAGGCAGGTGTTCGCCAAGGACGCGCCTCAGGCGACGGCCGATCAGGAGCAAATCCAGATGATCGTAATCGCGATCGGGATACCCAAGGCAAGCGCGCTGAGGATCGACATGACGAACTCAGAAAGCAAATTCGCCTGGGGCCGCACATCAGGTAGCGACATGACGTTACTCCTTGGAGCCCCACGAGCGTCTGCTCGTCCCCAGGATGAACGATCAATTTCGTGTTCGGACCGAGATCCGGAAGTCTTTTTAATGTCGGAATGCTGAGCGCTTATGGTTAACAACTGGTTAACGAAGGCAGACATGGAGAGGCCCCGCGTCCTCTAAACGGATGCCTAGTCGAGGGTTGCGCGCGCGCGCCAGCGCGACTCGAAGTCGTCGGAGTCTTTCGGCATCGACGCCTGGGCATCCAGGAGATCAACCGACTTCACCGTGAGGATCTTGATGGGGGCTTCGCCGGCAGGCGGCGCTTCGCGGGCAGCAGTCCGCTGGACCGCGGGCGCTTGCGCAGGCCAGTGCAGCAATGATTTCGAGATCACGCCCTTGCCTTCGTACCAGCACTTTCGGCCATCGATCAGCCGATAGGTCCAGGCCTTCTGGGTATTCGAAGGCGCGGCAAGGCATTGCTTCGCTTCCACCGTTGGCACGCCAACCGGCAGGAGAACCGCAATGCAAGCGGCGCAAGCCGCGATGTGAATCTGCTTTGCCATAGGAGCAACTGTGACCTTGCACCAATACTCGGCGTTACTGTTACCCGCGTAGCCTGTCTGCGGAATTTGGTCATAACGGGCCCGAATCTGGGCCAGATTGGTTCAGTGCGGCGGTAGGGAACCCGGCCTGAGCCATGGAGTTAACCAAGGGCGGCCCGTCCCACCGGATAGCTGGCGGGTCGACGAAACCATTTCAGCGGCGCGCGAAGTGCTCCGGAAACACAACCGCCCTATCATCGCATCCACGTAAACCACGGGGTTAGATCATGTTAGTATCGGTCCTCAACCTCATCTACCGCGAGTTTCTCAAGCGCGCCCTCCCCGGCATCTCAACCTTGGGAGGAAAGCTATGATCGAGATCGTAACAGCGCTCCTTGCCTTCATCAGCATCGGCATCTTCCTGGCCCATGCGTTCGATGCCTATCGCCTGCGCTAGCCCGAGCGCGGCGAAGCTAAGGTGAGACTTCCCATCGCTCCATGAAACCGCGCGAGCGATTGTGGGTAGCATACAGGCGGCCGCTAGCTTGGGCTCGCGGATCCCCGAGAGAAATTCCCTGACAATAAAGCTGCTCCCTTGGTATGCAGCCAGCCCGCGTCAGCAGGCAGACGACTTGGCCGGGGCGCCTGCAGGCGCAATTGAACAGCCATTATCAACGGGTTAGACAGACGCTCTGGGATGGTGCTAGAGAACGCTGGCGCACTGCTGGATTTCGATTCCGGGGGTCGGAGTTCGAATCTCTCCGGGGCGCCCCTTTCGGCGAAATGACCGGTCCAGGCGAACCTACCCATTCGAGAGCAAACCCACATGAAAAAGATCATTCTCGCGCTGGCGTTCCTCTATCCAGCCGCGGCGTTTGCTCAGGGAACGAGCACGCCCGCCGGCCCTCCCACGATTGGTGGCAAGCCGCTGGTCGTGGTCGGATCGAAGAAGGAAGCGGCAAAGCCATTGTCGCCCGCCCAGAAGTTGCAGGCCTGTCAGGACATCGACGACGCGACCAAGGAACGTCTGAATTGCTACGACGCGATCTACGCGCCGCAACCCAAGCCGAAGCCGGCGGCCGCCAAAAGCGTCACCGAATGTCGCTTCCAGAAAGAAGAAGACGAGCGGCTGACTTGCTACAATGGTTTTGCGGACAAGATTCCGAAGCTGCCAAGGTAAGCCAGGCAGCGCTCCTTACCAGTTATTGTTCCAGCCCGGGGACCCGAAGAAGCCGAACGGCGACTGCTGTGCAACGCGCACCGGCGGGTTGGCGCGGGCCTTGGCAACCTTGCGCTTGCGCTGTGGCTCGAGCTTTTTGGATTCGGCGGGAACGAACTGGGCAAAGGTATCGCGCACGCGGGCCTGGGCCGAGGCGTCGGCCGCAGGCGGGGCTGGCGCTGCGGCGACCTGAATATTCGTCGTCGGCGGAACAATCGTGGGAAGGCTGGTGTCGTAGACCACCCGCTCGGGCAATTTCTGGTCGGACCGAATTCGGACAACGGTCTTGTCGACCGTCGCTGCGGAACTCTCGGCCACGGCGACCGGCTGCGGAGCAAATCCGCTGATCGCCAGCAACAGCGCGAGCAGCGCGCCACCGACAAACACGAAATATCGAACCACGGGCATTTGGTAATCGCTCCCCCGCACCATACGCGCGGTCAACTCGCCAACGGGCGATATAGCGATTAGTTCCTGACTTGCCGGCAAGGTTCAAAGGTGCCGGTCACGTTTTCGGGTACGGAATGCCGGTTCCGGTGCACAGGGTTAAAGGCGACCGGTGGCGCTCCAGCGCGCATTTCGCCGCGACGGCGTTAACCGCTGACGACCCCGCGACTGCCTCTCCGGCATTACAGGCCTCGGGGTGGAATTGGGGATGTCGGGCCGCTAGATTGGCGACGCCGCGTCCGCGCCTGTATTTCAGCAGCAACAAGAACAAGGGGGAATCGAGATGTCGAATATCAATGTCACCTGGGACCACATCCATCTGCGCAGTCCCGATCCCGAGGCGACCGCGGCATGGCTTGAAGACGTCCTGGGCGGCGAGGTCGTTCGCGGCCCCGGAAGGATCGACGTCAAGCTCGGGGGCGCCAACGTGTTCATCGCGCCCGTGGCCGCCGGCGACGGCGTCAACGCGCCGCCGCTGACGCCCTATCAGGGGCTCGATCACTTCGGACTGACGGTAAAGGACATCGACGCGGTTGCCGCCGAGATCAAGGCCAAGGGTGTCGAATTCACCAGGCCGCCGACCACCATCCGGCCCGGCGTGCGCATCTGCTTCATCCGCGGTCCGCAAGGCATCTCGATCGAGTTGCTGGAGCGCGACCAGAAATATACCTGAGCCTTCTGCCACCCGATCGCTTCGGGTCTGTCATCGCACCCTGCCGGCGCGGCGAGCCACGTCATGCTGCCGGGCATGAGCAGCAGATGCTCACTCCCGGATAGCCCTTGATCGGCCAAACCTTGGTTCGGCCGACCCGGATCGGTGACCTCGTCATCCTCGGGTACCTCATCAGGGCCAGTTCGATTAGCCCTCATTCAACGCAGGAGTGGCCAGCGCCTGGCTTGCCGCCTGCACGGGAATTCGCGGGCAACCTGACGCGTTGACGCTTCGGGTCGCGCTTTGGCATAATTTCCCGCCGGCTTCCTCGGGCAGTCGCCGGGATTGGATCATCATGAAGAACGGGCTGTATTCGATCCACGTCACCCTGCTGGATGGACGCATCGGCAAGGGCAGCGGTGTGATTCTGTTCCGCGATGGCCAGATCCTCGGCGGCGACGCGTACCTGTTCTACACCGGCAGCTACACTGTGAAGGGCGACACCTTCAAAGGCGAGGTGCTGGTGCAGCGTCACACCACTCCCCGCGAAGACGCCAATCCGCTGTTCGGCGGTCCCAATCCCGTCGGCATCGGCGTGTCCGGCACCTTCACCGATACGCGCGGCAACATGAACGGAACGGCGCTCGTCGGCAAAGCCAGCCAGATCTTCGGCGCAACGCTGCACAAGCTCGCGGACATCAACTAGCCAACGGCCCTTCCCGTGCCGCCTATTCTGCCGCCTGCTCGAGCGGCGCCGTGCGCGGCAGGATCATCTGGATGCGTGTGCCGCCACCCGGCTCTGAATCGAGGTCGAGCCGTCCGCCGAGGCGGTTGGTGACAATGCTGTAGACGATATGCAGGCCAAGTCCGGTGCCGCCCTGGTCGCGGCGCGTGGTGAAAAACGGATCGAAGGCGCGGCGGCGTACGTCGAGGCTCATGCCGCATCCGTTGTCGGAAAAAATCACCTCGACATTGTTCTTGCCGGACTCGCGAACCTGGATGTCGACCGTGCCTGCCTTGCCGTCGGGGAACGCGTGCGCCACCGAGTTGAGGAACAGGTTGGTCAGCACCTGACCGTAGGGGCCGGGATAGCTGTTCATCATGAGATTGGGCTGGCACTCGACATTAAGCGTCAAATTGTGCTTGCGCAGGCCTGGCCGCAGGCTCATCACCACCTGCTCGGTGAGATCGCCGAGATCGAAGCTGCGCTGGTCCGAATAATTGCGGTCGGCCGCGACCTGCTTGAACGACTGGATCAGTTCGGCGGCGCGGTTGAGGTTGGCGACGAGTTGCGACGACGCATCGCGACTGGTGTCGAGAAATTCGTTCAGGGTCGAGCGCCTCAGTTCGCCGCGGGCGACCTCGGCCCTGAAGTTCGCAGTCTTCCGCTCCAGCGACGAGGCGACCGTCAGGCTGATGCCGACGGGATTGTTGACCTCGTGGGCGACGCCCGCGACCAGCCGCCCGAGCGCTGCGAGCTTCTCGGCTTCGATCAGCGAATTCTGGGTTTCCCGCAGATTCCGCAGTGCGGCTTCCGCCGCATCCTTCGCCTTGCGCATTTCGGATTCGACGCGCTTGCGCTCGCCGATGTCGAGCGCCACGGTGACGATGTTCTCGATCTCTCCGGACCCGTCCAGGATCGGCAGCTTGTTCACCAGCCATTGCCGCATCTGGCCGGTGGAATCCTTGTATTCCTCCTCGTAGAATCCGAGTTCCTTGCCTACCGCGAGAATCCGCTTGTCGGGCTCGTCGGTCTTCGCCGCGCCATAGCGCGACATCAGTTCGGCAGTGGTACGGCCGATGGCGTCCCCGGGCTCGACGCCGAAAATGCCGGACATGTAGCGGTTCATCAGGACGTACCGGAGTTGCCTGTCCTTGACGTTGATGACGGCGGGCACGGTGTCGATGACCATCTGCAGCAGACGGCGGCCTTCGGCGATCGCGTCTTCAGCCCGCTTCTGGTCGGTGATGTCCCGTACCGTCCCCTCGTAGCGGACGATTTCGCCGGCCTCGTTGCGCACGGCGCTGGCGCTGTCGGATAGCCACAACACCGAGCCGGAACGCGTACGAACCTGATATTCGAACTCGCGGACCATGCCGTCGCGTTGCATCAGCCGCTCATATTCAGCCCGCGCCGCGGCGTGGACGTAGATCGTATCGGCGATGTCGCCGATGCCGTTGATCAGATCCTGCGGCGTGGCGTAGCCCATCATCCGCGCCAGCGCCGGGTTGGCATTGAGCAGCGCGCCGCCGGGCGTCGTTACGTAGATGCCGTCGACCGAGGCTTCGAACAGCTTGCGATAGCTTTCCTCGGCGAGGCGCTGTTCGGCGAGCGCACGCACCGCCGCCTCGCGCGCGGTGTCGGCGTCGACCAGCGTCTGCCGGAATACTTCCGCGGCGCGGGCAATGTCGCCGATCTCGTTGTCGACGTCAGTCGCCGGGATCGAAGCGCTCTTTTCGCCGCCGGCCACGGCGCGGATCGAGGTTGCAATCGAGGCAAGCGGGCGCACGGTACGACGGACCACCAGCAGCGAGGCGAATATCCCGATCAACACGCCGGCGGTGCCGAGCACGATGCTCTGCCACTTCGCTTCCGTCAGCGTCCTTGCAAACTCGCGCGCGAGCACGCGGCCGCGCCGGTCGCTGACCTCGCGCAACAGTTCCGTGACGCGCTGGATCAGGCGGCCCTCGGTGCCCAGCACCTCCTTGTCGATGTCGGATATCTGCCGCTCGCGGATCGATATGCCGATGATCCCTTCGGCATAGGCATCGACCGCGGCCCGGAGTTTCGGCTCCGCGATCGTCATCGCACGCATGCTTTGCGCGGCCTGTTCGGCAGCCGATGGATTGCGCGCCAGCAGCGCCGAGGCGATCCGGCTCTGGGTCTGGAACAATGTCGAGGCAATATGGGGATCGGCCGTCTCGGCGATGGCGGCGTCGAACTGCTCGCGCAGCGGCGGCAGCGCGATGATCATTTCGGCGCGGCGGTTGATCAGTGCGGAAATACGTTCGATGCCGGTGCGGTAGGTCGTCAGGCGCTCGCTGACCCCGTCGATCATGTCCTGCTGCTCGGGAGCAAGCTCCAGCCGGGTCTTTTTCAGGACCTCGCTGAGCGCGGTGGCGGCCTCCCCGACCTGGACCGACTGGGTGCCCGGATCGGTGACGAAATCCCGCGCCGCCAGCCGCAATTCGTTCATGCGGCGGTCGATGTCCTCGGCGAGGTCGCCGACGCTTTGCAGCCGTTGCAATTCCACGAAGGTCGAGTCGATATGTCTGATAGCGATGACGCTGGCGGTCGAGGTGATGATGATCACCGCGAGCACCAGCATGAAGCTGCCGAATGTCAGTTGGCCGATTGAAAGCGAAAACGATCTTGGCGTCGTCGAATTCGGCGGCGATTCAGAGGTCATGGTTATCGAGGCCGGGCTCCAGTCGGACCGCAATATACGATGTATTCCGGTCCGTTGGGAACGTGCTGACGGCACCGGGGAGCGGACAAAATTGGCCCGCCGGCCGTTGCGGTGCCGGATGCCCTGATCCGGCATTTGCCCCGGGGCCACAGGCGCCAGGCCTGTCGGCCAGCGGGCGATGATGCCGCTGTCGGAACCTGAGCCGCTCAGGCCGCCTTCCCGATCGGCTTCGCCTTTGCCGGGATCGTCATTGCGGCGACGCCGATGACGACGCAGGCAAGACCTATCCACGCCGTCGGGCTCAGTTGCTCGCCGAGAACAAGCACGCTCGCCGCGACGCCGATCGGCACCCGCAAATAGGCCTGCGCGGTGGCGCCGATCGATCCCAGCGTCTGGATCAGGCGGAAGTAGATCACGAAGGCGAACGCGGTGGAAAATACCGCGAGCCCGAGCAGCGCCAGCAGCGAATTGATCGACGGCGCCAGCGTCCACGGCCGGTCTACCACGAGGCTCAGCGGAATCAGGATCGCGGCACCACAGAGCAGCGAACCCGCCGCCGGCGCCATCGGATCGAGATCCCTGAAGGCGCGGCCGAAAATCGCCGCACCGGCGTAGCAGACGGCGGCCAGCACCAGGGCGATCTGCGCCGCCAGTTGTTCGCCCAGTCCCGACAGCGCCTGCACGCCGACGATCAGGCAGATCCCCACCATGCCTGCGACGACGCCGATCAATTTGCGCGACGTCACCGCCTCGTGGCGGGTGATCGCGAATGTCAGGAAAAATGTGAATATCGGCGCCGTCGAATTGAGGATGGTCGCAACGCCGGCATCGACGACCCGCGTGCCCCAGGCCACCATGGTCCAGGGGATGACGCTGTTGAGGCAGGCCTGGAACAGGAAGCGCCGCCAGTTCTCGGCGTCGACCGGCATCTTGATCCCGCGCCAACGCATGATCGCGACCAGCAGCAGGCCTGCGATCAGCGTGCGGCCCGCAATCAGCGTGACCGGCGGGATCGTCGCGACTGCGATTTTCAGAAATGTGTAGGACGCGCCCCACAGCGTCGCGAGCACGAGCAGCAGCATCAGTTCGCTTGCGATCCTGGGATGTTGCTGTTCGCCCTCGCCCATGTCCGTCACCCGGTCTCGATCGATATCAGGACCGGACATTACCGCCTGTCAGCACAATGATACTTCGTCGAACGCCGAAGTGTGCACGCAACCCTCAGCCGCCTGCACCGACCTCGAACACGTCGCCGTCGTATCCCGCCTCGAGCGGAATGCGGAGCTGGCGGCCGGTGCTGGTCTTGGTCATGACCGGCTTCACCGTGACGATGGACTTGCCGCGGCTGTCGTCCATGGCGGCCTGCACGCTCTCCTGCTTGCCGAGCTTGATCAGGTTGCGGGTGGTCGGGAACGGCAGCTTGAAGCGTCCGCTCTCGCCGCCTTCGAGCGCCTCGCGCGGCGAGACCCAGATCGAGTCAGTGGATTCCTTGCCGTCATGGGCGCCGAGTTGCTCCGGCGGCGCGCCGGCAAGGAAGAACCAGGTGTCGAACCGCTTGGGCATGCCCTCCGGCGTGATCCAGTGCGCATAGGGCATGAGTTCGTCGAGCGCCAGCACCATGCCGTTGTCGACCAGCACCTTGAGGAAGCTGATCTTGCCGTCGCAGAGGTCGGCGCGATGCGCCGCCTCGATCTCGCTGGCACGCCGGGCCTCGACCAGCGCCTTCGAACCGCTCGGCCGCGCCAGCAGGATGCCGCTTTCCTCGAAGGTCTCGCGGATCGCGGCGATGCGGAAGCTCAGCGTGGCCTCGTCGAGCCCCTCGCCGCCCGAATACAGCGCCGGCGTCGCGATGATCTCCTTGTCGCCCTTGTCGACGCTGCCGCCGGGAAACACCAGTGCACCGGAATTGAAGTCGATCTCGTAATGGCGAACCATCATGAAGACTTCGACTTCCTTTCGCTCCGCGCTGTCGCGAAGCAACAGGATGGTAGATGCGGGACGCGGGGCGACGGCTTCGGCCATTGGATTACTCCGCGGCGCTCGATTGCGGTTGCAGATTGGCGCGGCGGTCGACGCGCGCCACGCGCGACAGCAGATAATCGACTTCCGCCTTCGCAGTCGCCGTGATCGTCGCGCCGGGCTTGCGCTGCGCGCTGGACGAGATGATGCCGCGCTTCTGCAGCACGTATTTGCGCACCGACAGGCCCGCGCCGGGCTGCTGCTCGTAGCGGATCAGCGGCAGATGCGCGTCGAACAGGTCGTGCGCCGCGTCGCGCTTTCCGGCCTTCGACAGCTTGACGACGTCGATCAGGAGTTCGGGGAAGGCATACCCCGTCATCGCACCGTCGGCACCGCGCTCCATTTCGAAATCGAGGAACAGGCCGCCATTGCCGACCAGGATCGACATCGGCTTCAGCGAGCCATCCTTCTGGTAGCCGCGCAGCGTCGTGATCTTCTCCAGGCCCGGCCAGTCCTCATGCTTGAGCATGACGCAAGATGGTGAATCCATCACGATCTTGCGGATCACCGCGGGCGTGAAGATGACGTTGAGCGTCAGCGGATAATCCTGCAGCACCCACGGGATATCGTCGCCGATCGCTTCCTGCGCCTGCTTGAAGTAGCCGGTGATCTGGTCGTCCGTGCGCAGGTTGGGCGGCGGCGCGATCATCACGCCGGCGGCGCCGGCATCCATCGACGCCTTTGCCAGCGAACGCATCGACGCAAATCCGGGCGCCGAGACGCCGACGATGATCTGCATGTTCTTGGCGCGCTTGACGAAGCGGATCGCGACCTGCTCGGCCTCGGCCGCGTCCAGCTTCGGCGCCTCACCGAGGATGCCCAGCACGGTGACGCCGTCGCAGCCGACTTCGGCGTAGAAGTCGGTCAGCCGGTCGATCGATTTCTCGTCGATGCGGCCGTCATCGTAAAACGGCGTCGGGGCGATTGCGAAGGTGCCTGCAGCCTGGGCGGTGAGTTTTGCCATTGCGTGTCTATCCTTTTCGTCATTCCGGGATGGTCCGAAGGACCAGACCCGGAATCTCGAGGTTCCCCGATGCGCAATCGCGCATCTGCGGTTCGCGCTTCGCGCGCCCCGGAACGACAGGTAGCATCAGAACCGTCGCGCGCCCATCTTGATCTGCTCTTCCGAGAAGAAGATTTCCTTGGCGTGCTCGACGATATCCTGCGCCTTCCACCCTGTGAACGGCGGTTTCCAGCCTTCCATTTCCATCATCCGCATCTCGCGGACGCCGCGGGGGCCGGAGACGCCCAGCACCTTGCCGGTCTGGTCGCCGGAGAGGTCGCTGACCATGTATAGCACGGCGGGCGCGATGCCATCCGGCCCGAGCGCGGCCTTCGGGTTCTCGATATAGCGCGGCAGGTCGGCGGTCATGCGGGTCAGCGCGCCCGGAGCCAGCGTCCAGATCCGGATGTTGTACTTGCGGCCCTCGATCGCCAGCACGTTCGACAGTCCCCAGATACCGCCCTTGGCGGCGCCGTAGTTGGTCTGGCCGAAATTGCCGATCAGGCCCGAGGTCGACGACGTGTTGACGATGACACCGCCGCCGTTCTCGCGCATCCATTTGAACACCGGCTGGGTGCAGCAGAAGGTGCCTTTAAGATGCACCTTGATCACCCGGTCCCAATTGGCCTCCTTGGCCTTGGCAAAGGTCTCGTCGAGCAGGATGCCGGCGTTGTTGACCAGGATGTCGGCGCGGCCGAAATTCTTGATGGCGTCGTCGAACACGGATTGTCCGCCGGCCATGGTCGAGATGTCGGCGCCGTTGGCAACCGCGCGGCCGCCCTCGGCCTTGATTGCGTCGACCACCTGCTGCGCCATCGACTTGTCCGAACCGGAACCGTCGCGCGGCCCGCCGAGGTCGTTGACCACGACCGCTGCGCCCTCGCGCGCGAACAGCTTTGCGTAGGCCTCGCCAAGCCCGCCACCCGCGCCGGTGATGATCGCAACCTTGCCGTCGAGTAGTCCCATGGTTTCTTCTCCCACTTATTGGTTGCCGTCATTCCGGGGCGCGAAGCGAACCCGGAATCTCGAGATTCCGGGTTCGATGCTTACGCATCGCCCCGGAATGACGGTGGGTCTAACCCAGCACCGTCTTGCCGCTCTTGATCACGGTGACGTTGCGCGACTTCACCTTGGCCTCAAAAGAGACGACGTTGCCGTCCTTCCACAATTCCATCGTCACGGTCTCGCCGGGAAACACCGGCGAGGAGAACCGCGCCACGTGCTGTTTGAAGGCGGACGGGTCGTAGTCGGCGTAGGTTTGCAGCACGCCGCGGCAGGTGATGCCGTAGGTGCACATGCCGTGCAGGATCGGCCGCGGAAAGCCGGCCTTCTTGGCGAACTCGGGATCTGAGTGCAGCGGGTTGCGATCACCGCAGAGGCGATAGACCAGCGCCTGGTCCGGGCGCGTCGTGATGTCGACGATCTGGTCGGGCGCGCGGGTCGGCACCTTGTGCGGTTCGGGCTGGCCCTCGGACGGGCCGCCGAAGCCGCCGTCGCCGCGCGCGAACCGCGACGCGACCAGCGTCGCCAGCTTCTCGCCCTTCTCGTCCTTCAGCACGGTCTGGTGGCGGATCACCGCGCCCTTGTCCTTGCCCTTGTCGAAGACGTCGAGCACGGTGGAGTCGGCCGTAATGTTGGCAGCAGCAGGCAGCGGCTTGTGGAAGGTGATGTCGCGCTCGCCGTCGACCACCATCACGCGGTTGAGATTCATCTCGCCGGGTCCCGCACCCCAGGCCGCCACCGAGGCGAAGGTCGGCACGACTTTCAAGGGACGCGGCGTGAACGTACCCTCGTTGACGTAGGCGAGTTCCTTCTCGTCCATCGGGTCGGCGCCCATGCCGATGCCGTAGGCGTAGAGCATCACGTCGCGGTCGGTATAGGCGTATTTCTGGCCGAGATTTTTCAGGGCCATCAGTTGTTCGTAGTTGATCGGCATTGCGGTCGTCCTCTCCCGAATTTCTTTTCCGCCGGCGCCCGTTGCTGTGCCCTCTCCCCCTGTGGGAGAGGGCTGCACGGACAGCGCCTCAAACTCGCTTGGGTGAGGGGTTGGTGCCGCAAGCACTGTCTTCGCGGAGAGAACCCTTCATCCGGCAGCCTTCGGCTGCCACCTTCTCCCACAAGGGGAGAAGGGAAGAATCTAGGCCACCGTGAAGAACGGCAGCGGGGCGCCGTCGGTCGGCTTCCACACCACCTTCACCTTCTGGCCGATCTTGAGCTTGTCCATGTCGCAATCGACGATGTTGGTCTGCAGCGACGGGCCTTCCTTCAAGGTGACGTAGGCGATCGCGTAGGGGCCGGTCGGCGATTTGCGCATCAGGCTGAAGGTGTAGATCGTGGCCTCGCCCGAGCTTTCCTCCCACTCCGTCTTGTCGGAGAAGCAGAACGGGCAGATCGAACGCGGGAAGTAATGCGGCTCGCCGCAAGCCGTGCAACGCTTGATCAGGAACTTGCCCTGCTTGGCGGCTTCCCAGAACTGTGCGGTCTCGGGATTGGTGACCGGCGTCGGATATTTCTTGGCTTCGGCCATCACACGCGCTCCAGGATGCAGGTTGAGGCGGCGTGGCGCACGCCGAGGAGTCCGCCGGTGCCGTGGGCAATGGCGAGGTCGCAATTCGGCACCTGGACCTTCGGGTGCGCTTCGCCGCGCAACTGCCGAACGGCTTCCAGGATCTTGGTCATGCCGCCGCGGTTGACCGGGTGATTGCTGCAGAGACCGCCGCCGTCGGTGTTGAACGGCAGCTTGCCGACGCCCGAGATCAAATTGCCGTCGGCGACGAACTTGCCGCCCTCGCCCTTCTTGCAGAAGCCGAGGTCCTCGATCTGCATCAGCACGGTGATGGTGAAGCTGTCGTAGATCGAGGCGTACTTGATGTCCTTGGGCGTGATGCCGGCTTCCTCGAACGCGCGCGGGCCGGACCAGACGCCGGCGGAATAAGTGAGGTCGAGATCCTTGCCGCCGCGCGGGCCTTTCATGGCTTCGCCATGGCCGATCAGCCGCACCAGCGGCTTCTTCAGGCTCTTGGCGATTTCCGGCGTGGTCACGATCATGGCGCCGCCGCCATCGGTGACGACGCAGCAATCCATGCGATGCAGCGGATCGGAGATCATCGGCGAGTTGATGACGTCCTCGACGGTGACGACATCCTTCAGCATCGCGTGCGGGTTGTACTGGGCGTGATGCGAGGCCGCGACCTTGATCCAGGCCAGTTGCTCGCTGGTGGTGCCGTAGTCGTGCATATGGCGCATGGCACACATGCCGTAGGCATTGTGGGTGGTCGCGCCGTAAGCCGCCTCGAAATCGACCTCCGCGCCAGCCGCGCGCGGCGGCATCGGACCGGTGCGCGGCTTGCCGGCGAGCGTGACGAGCGCGATCGAGCACTTGCCCGCGGCAATCGCTTCGGCGGCGTGGCCGAGATGGATCAGATAGGAACAGCCGCCCGTTTCGGTGGAATCGACGTGGCGCACCTTCAACCCGAGGTAATCGACCATGGGCCAGGCGCCGCCGGGGGCGTCGCCGGCGCAGAAATAGCCGTCGATATCGGCCTTGGTCAGCCCGGCATCCTCGATCGCGCCCTTGGCGACCTCGGCGTGCAATTGCGCGGTTGATTTGTCGGGTGCGTGCCGGGTGGGATGTTCGTAGATCCCGGCAATGTAGGCTTTGCCTTTGATGGTCAAATCTTGCTCCGTTGGCGTTTCTTCTTCCTGAAAGTTTTCTGGCCTGTCGCCGCCCCCTTGGCAAGCGCGGAAATATTCCGTCAGGCGAGACGGTAGCGACTGGGCCCAAGTCGGGATGATTATTGGTTGAAATCGTATCAGGCCGTTGGAAGCGGACGTGACTCGTGTTCTCGCGGCGCAGCGCGCCCGAGTTGTACCTGGTCGCTCGGCCCTCGGGAATCGAGAGGGCGCAGGGAAGGCCGGGTGCGCGCTGCACCCGCGGTCTCGTGTGCAATATGCAGAGAAGTTGCGCACACGAGCATACAGGTCCAGCGGAGAGCATCCGGCCTTCCCTGCGCAATGGTTTGACGGCTTATGCCGCGCTCTCCCCGGAGACGAATTCCTCTTGCCTCCGTCGCTTCGCAGATTGGCAGCGAAGGTCGACCCGGTCGGGCACCCCTCGCCTCCGCAAAGCTTGACGCCAGCCACGGGCGCCAGGACCACACGGTTTTGCCGTACGCAACAACGTCGCTCGTCCTGCGCGGGATCGATCGCTCACGGCTTTCGCCGCCCTGCAACCTCTCTCGCGCGCAACGCCATCGCGTCCACCGCAACCCGCACTCCACGTATCGTGACGACGCGTACGCCCCTCTTCATGAGGCGGGATGGCGCTAGGAGAGCGCCGTTTCCGGGAAAGGTGAAGCGGATTATTTTCGATCCGCAGGCTGGACGACCCAAATCACGTTGGAATGGCTCGTGAAATTCGGTTCTGCGCGCAGCGGATTTTGCGACGCTTTAGACACCGCCGCTGATCGAAGCCGGACTGATTTGCCCGACGGGCACGCGTGAATTGCAGGGTGGGCAAAGCGAAGCGTGCCCACCATCGCGAGCAGAGTGTGAAACGGTGGGCACGTCGCTAGCGCTCCTTTGCCCACCCTACGCACTACGCATCGCGTGCTTGTTACGGGCCTGCCGCCTCGTCAAGAAACGCCTGCACCGCCCTGAACAATTGCAGGCGGTTCTTCTCCATGATGATGCTGTGCGTACCCTCGGCCAGTTCGACGTAGCGCTTGCCGGGAGAGTTGGTCAGCAGAGGAAACAGCGCCTGCGCCATGTAGGGCGGCGTATCCTTATCCCATTCGGCCAGGACGAGCAGCGTCGGCACCGTGATCTTCGATGGATCGTAATACGCCTTGCCCGCGCCGAAGAACTCGGCGCCGTCGATCACGACGCCATTCGGCGCGCGAAGCACCGGCGGGGCCATCTTGCCGCCTTCGGGATCGGTGGCCCAGGTGGCGTCGGCCCAGGCGTCGAACCAGCCGGCCGGAATCAGGCTGGCCTTCTTGTCCTCGGCGACGCCGGTGAGCCATCGCCCCAGCGCCTGGTCCCTGCGCACCATGCGGTAGGCCGGGATCGGTCCGGGACCGGACTGCACCAGCGACGGCGTGTTGCGAATCCACGCCGGCGCATACAGCACAAGGCGCTCCACCTTCGCCGCGTTCTGCGTCGTGTACGTCGCCATCAGCGTCGTGCCCCACGACCAGCCGAGCAGATTGACCTTCGCGATGTTGCGCCGCTTGAGAATGAAATCGACGACCGACGATATATCCTTCACCGCCGTCTCGCCGCGCACCAGCGGTGCATTCGCTTCCGGCTTGTCGCTCATTTCCTTCGGCCGTGTCGACTTGCCGTAGCCGCGCAGGTCCATGAGATAAACGTCGTAGCCGCGAGACGCGATGTAATCCATCCAGGACATGCCATCGAGTTGCAGGTCGAAGGCGGTCGATGCCGGATATGTCGCGCCATGCACGTAGAGCACGGTGCGCTCCGGCCGGAACGCGGACATGTCCGCCGGGCGCTTGTTGCGCACATAGATCTCGATGCCGGCATCCGACGACGGGACCATCATCTCTTCGACGGCTAGTTTTGGGGCCTGAGCCATCGCAGCAGAAGCAAGAATGGATGAGATTGCCATGAGAAGCACCGCGGAAATGCGCATCGACGTCCTCCCGTGTTGTTTTTGCGAGGCTTTGGCAGCCTCTTGGGTGAGGACGAAATCATACTTCCGGCAGCGGCGAAAGTCCGTAGGGTGGGCAAAGCGTAGCGTGCCCACCATCACGGGCGGAGTGTTAGACGGTGGGCACGCTACGCTTTGCCCACCCTACGGCAGTGTGCCCTACTCCGCCGCGATCTGCCTTGGGGCCGGTGGCGGGTTGACGAGTCGGCCGCGAGTTGGGTGTGGCGCACTTTTGCGTCCGCTACCGCCTTCTCCTTGACCGGGCCGTAGCCGCGGATGCGGTCCGGCAAGGACAGGATCTCGACCGCGGTGTCGTGGGTGACCGGCGACAGCAGGCCGAGCACGGTTGCGACGTCCTTCTCGTAGCCCGCGATCAGGTCGCGTTCGAGCTTGCGGTCGGCGCTGTAGCCGAAAATGTCGAGCGGCGTGCCGCGAAGGAAGCGGAATTTTGCAAGCGTCCGGAACACTGGCATCATCCAGGCGCCGAACGCGCGCTTCTTCGGCCGGCCGAGCGCATCGAGACCACCGCCGAGAATGGGCGGCGCGAGGTTGAAGTTGAACTTGAAGTCGCCTTCGAACTGGTCGCGAAGCTGCTTTTCGAACCGGCCGTCGGTAAAGAGCCGCGCGACCTCGTACTCGTCCTTGTAGGCGAGCAGCTTGGCGTAGTTGATCGCAACTGCGCGCGGCAGCGCGTCGCCATAGCCGCCCTTGGTGGCGGCATCGCGGACCTCGGTTACGAGGGCGCGATAGCGCCTGGCGAGCCTGCCGCTCTGATAGAGGGTCAGATGCCCGGTGCGGTGCGCGATGATCTCGTCGAGCGACATCGCGTCCAGCGTCTTCGGCGGCGCCGTTTCGTCCTGGTCCTTCATCATGTCCGCCAGCCGCGCCGGGTCGGCCGCGGCGAGACGGCCAAGCTGGAACGCCTGCGTGTTCATCTTGATGGCGACGCCGTTGACCTCGATCGCCTGCAGGATCGCCTTCGCCGACAGCGGCAGCAAGCCTTTCTGGTAGGCATAGCCGAGCATCATGATGTTGGTGGCGATGGAGTCGCCGAGCAGCGCCTCGGCAGGCTTGGTGAAATCGTAGAAGGCCGAGTCCTTGCGCAGTTCGGTCTCCAGCACCGAGTTGAGCTTGCGGGTCTGGAAGTTGAAGTCGCGGTTCAGGATGAAATCCGCAGTCGGAATGACGTGGCTGTTGATGATGCCGACGGTGCGGGTGGACTCGCACAGCGTGACCATGTCCTTCGACACCGCCACCACCTCGTCGGCCGCCATCACGAGATCGGCGGTGCCGGTGACGATGCGCGAGCACGTCACGTCGGCGGTGTGTTCCGAGAGGCGCACATGGCTGAGCACCGCGCCGCCCTTCTGCGCGAGGCCGGACATGTCGAGGATCATGCTGGCCTTGCCCTCGATATGGGCGGCCATGCCGAGCAGCGCGCCGATGGTCAGCACGCCGGTGCCGCCGACGCCGCCCACCGCGATGTTGTAGGGCCGCTCCAGCGACGGCGATGTCGAAGGCTCCGGCAGATCGCCGAGGCCTGAGGTATCGAGGCTTGCCGGCGCGCGGCGGCGCGGCTTGCCGCCGTCGATGGTGACGAAGGACGGACAGAAGCCCTTCAGGCAGGAATAATCCTTGTTGCAGGTCGACTGGTTGATGGTGCGCTTGCGGCCCAGCTCGGTTTCCAGCGGCTCGACCGAGATGCAGTTCGACTGCACCGAGCAATCGCCGCAGCCTTCGCAGACGGCCGGATTGATCATGACGCGGCGCGCCGGGTCTTCCATCAGCCCGCGCTTGCGGCGGCGGCGTTTTTCGGCCGCGCAGGTCTGCACGAACACGATGGCGGAAGCGCCTTTCAGGGTGCGACAGGTCTTCTGCACGGAATCAAGTTCGTCGCGGTGGGCGACCTTGACGCCGGGCGCGATGTCGGACGCCGGATAGAGGTGCGGGTTTTCCGAGACCAGGTAGATCTCGCGGATGCCTTCGGCATGAAGCTGGAAGGTGATCTGCTGCGGCGACAATTCGCCGTCGACGTGCTGGCCGCCGGTCATCGCGGTCGCGTCGTTATAGAGGATCTTGTAAGTGATGTTGGCGCCCGAGGCGACCGCCTGGCGGATCGCGAGGCTGCCGGAATGGAAGTAGGTGCCGTCGCCGAGATTGGCGAACACGTGCTCTTCCCTGGTGAACGGCGCCACGCCGACCCACGGCACGCCCTCGCCTCCCATGTGGGTGTAGGTCTCGGTCGAGCGGTCCATCCACAGCGCCATGAAGTGGCAGCCGATGCCGGCAAAGGCGCGGCTGCCTTCCGGCACCTTGGTCGAGGTATTGTGCGGGCAGCCCGAACAGAAATACGGCGTGCGGGTGACGGGTGCGACCGCCTGCATCTGGGTCGCCTGCCGGCCGTTGAACCAGTCGGCCTTGGCGCGCAGCATCGCGGCCACTTCAGGATTGAGATTGAGGCGCAGCAGGCGCTCGGTCAGCGAGCTGGCAAGCGAGGCGACGGAAAGTTCGGCGGCGAAGGTGAGGAAGCGCTTGTCGTGGTCGTCCATCTTGCCGACGATGCGCGGGCGGACATCGTCGCGCCAGTTGAACAGCTCCTGCTTGACCTGGTTCTCGACGATCTCGCGGCGCTCTTCGACGATGAAGATTTCCTCGAGGCCCACGGCGAACTGCCGCACGCCTTCCGGCTCCAGCGGCCAGGGCATGCCGATCTTGTAGAGACGAAGCCCGATTTTGGCGGCGACCTCCTCGGTGATCCCGAGTTCACGCAGCGCCTGCCGGATGTCCTCGTAGCTCTTGCCGGACGCCATGATGCCATAGCGGGCGTTCGGCGAGTCCATCGTGATGCGGTTGATCTTGTTGGCGCGCGCAAAGGCGATCGCGGCATAGCCCTTGTAGTCCTGCAGGCGCAAATCCTGCGCGTATCGATCGTCGGGCCAGCGCAGATTGAGCCCGCCCGGCGGCATCTCGAAATCGGTCGGGATGACGAACGGTGTCATCTCGTCAGTGAGATCGATCTCGGCGGTGGTCTCCACCGTTTCGGTGATCACCTTCATGCCGACCCAGCAGCCGGAGTAGCGCGACATCGCGATCCCCAGCAGGCCCATCTCGATCATCTCGTGGATGCTGGAGGGATAGAGGTAGGGCATCAGCGCCGAGATGAAGGCGTGGTCGGACTGATGCGGCACGGTGGAGGATTTGGCGCCGTGGTCGTCGCCGGCGAGGCAGAGTACGCCGCCGTTCTTCGCGGAGCCTGCGGTGTTGGCGTGGCGGAATACGTCGCCGCAGCGGTCGACGCCGGGGCCCTTGCCGTACCAGATGCCGACCACGCCATCATACTTGGCGCCGGGCGACAGGCTGAGCTGCTGCGAACCCCAGACCGCGGTCGCCGCAAGGTCCTCGTTCACGCCGGGCTGAAACTTGATGTTGTACTGTTCGAGATGCTGGCGGGCGGCGACGAGTTGCTGGTCGTAGCCGCCGAGCGGGGAACCGCGGTAGCCGGAGATGAAGCCCGCGGTGTTCAGCCCCGCGGCGCGATCGCGCCGGATCTGCGCCATCGGCAGGCGGACCAGCGCCTGAATCCCGGTCAGGAAGATGTGGCCGGAGCCTTGCGTGTATTTCTGATCGAGACTGATTGGACCCTGGTTGATTCCCATTTAAGCCCTCGTTGCCTCTTGAGCCCTGGATCGAGCTGCCTGTTTTTTAGCTAGTCATCTGAACTCGTTAGAACCAGTCTATGTCGGATTTTCCGCGCCGCGCACCACAAATCTCGGTCAAAGCGCCGCGCTTTCGAAGATCGCAACTTCGTGCCGGGAATGATGCAGCCCCTTTTCGGTTTGTGTCGTCTGCGCGCCCTGCGGCGAAATGGCGTGGCGTCGCCATGCGCCCCGCTTCAGGCTATAACGCCTAAAGTGGCCAATAGGTGCAGGGACGACATGCGGACGATTCTCGCCGGCTTGCTTTTGTGCACTGCGTTCGCCGTCGGCGAGGTGCATGCCCAGCTCAAGGAAGAGCCGACGGCGGAGGATATCGCGCGCGGCCAGGCGCTGACGGAGGCCGGCGGCTGCGCCGCCTGCCACACCGCCGATCCCGCAAAGCCGTTCGCCGGAGGCAAGCGGATCGACACGCCGTTCGGCGGCGTCTACTCGGCCAACCTGACGCCGGACCGCGATACCGGCCTCGGCGCGTGGAGCGACGACGATTTCTACCGCGCGCTGCGGTTCGGCACAGCGCCCGACGGCTCGCGCTATTACCCGGCGTTCCCCTACCCGAACTTCACGAAACTGACGCGCCAGGACATCGCGGCCATCCGCGCCTATCTGGCGACGCTGGCGCCGGTGCAGAATGCAACCCGCCCGCCGGAGCTGCGCTGGCCGCTGAACTATCGCGTCGTGATGCGCGGCTGGAACTGGCTGTACTTCAAGCCGGGCATCATCATGCCGGATCAACAAAAGAGCGCGGAGTGGAACAGAGGCCGCTATCTGGTCGAGGGCGCCGGCCATTGCGGCGCCTGCCACACGCCGAAGAACATGTTCGGCGCCGACAGGCGCGATGAGGCTCTCAGTGGCAGCCTCGTACACGGCATCGTCGCGCCGCGGCTCGACGGGCTGCAATCGTGGAGCGTGGAAGAAGTCGCCTCGTATCTGCAAAGCGGCCGCAACGGCAAGAGCCATGCCGGCGAACTGATGGCGAAAGTCGCGGTCAACTCGCCGCCGAAGACGAGCGATGCGGATGCCCGTGCGATTGCGGTCTACCTCAAGGACCTGCCGGCGGCTGCGCGTTGAGCGTCAGCGCTGATCGCCGCTGAACACGAATTTCGGCATTTCCCATTTGTAGCGGATTGCCAACAGCCGCAGCGTCAGACCGAGCGCGAAGGTCAGCGCGGTCCAGACTTCGTCGTTGAGCTTGAGCCCGAAGGCGGTGGCGTAGAACAGCCCCGTCACCACGGAAACGCTGGCGTAGAGTTCGGCGCGAAACAATAGCGGGACGTCGTTGCAGAGGATGTCGCGCAATACGCCGCCGGCGCAGCCGGTGATCATGCCCGCCACGATCACGATCGGCAGCGATGCGTTCATCTGCCAGGCGACGTCGCAGCCGGCCATGGTAAACACCACGAGCCCGATCGCATCGAGCACCAGGAACGCCACGTTGAGCCGGTGCACGTGCCGCGCGATCAGGATCGTGACGAACGCGGCTACCGCAGTGAGCCCGAGATAGGACGGGTTCTGCACCCAGACCAGCGGATAGTGCCCGAGCAGCACGTCGCGGATGGTGCCGCCGCCGAGCGCGGTAATGCAGCCGAGCATGCAGACGCCCGCCCAGTCCATGCTGCGCCTTCCTGCGGCCAGCGCCGCCGTCATCGCATTCGACGCCAGCGCCACATAGGTCAGCACATGCAGCACGGTATCGCTGGGCGGCAGGCTCCACATCGCATCCTCGCATTACAGCTATGAGCACGGAACCGGGAATCACCGGTTCCATCATGAACGCCCTGCAACATTGGCGCGGAACATCCGCGCGCGCCAGCCATTGTCCCGGCACTTATCTGGGGCGCAGACAGGAGGAACACTCATGGCATACCAACCCAATCCGAACGATCCCACGCGCACGGACCTGAGCGACGAGGAAATTCGGCATCAGGCCCGCCTGAACAGGCTCGACGACGGGCTGCAGGCCGATCCCGTGCTCGACGAAGGTCGCGCCAGCGGCGCGAAAGTCGCGATGTTCGCGCTCGCCATCGCCGTGGTCCTGGGTGCCGTGTTCTACGGCCTGAACAACACCACCGTGAACAACGCCGGCACCACGCCGCCCAGCCAGACGGCGCAGCAGACGCAGCCGGCCAATCCGGCCGCACCTCCCGGCATGCGTGACGTGACGCCGCGCAACAACGAGCCCGGCACCACCACGGGCGCGGCGCCGGCGCGGCCGTCGACCACATCGCCGTCGCCGACCACGGACATGAACAAGACCACGCCGCCGGCCGATACCCCGGCCAGCAAGCAGTAAGGTAACGACGACTGACTCAAACGCCGCGGGACGATGTGCCCGCGGCGTTTTTCTTTGCGCTTATGTCCTGGGCCTTGCCTCAGCCGAACATCTTGTTGAGCTCGCCGCCAGGATAGCCGTTGGCGAATTCGCCGAACGTCCCCTGCTCCGCCATCTCCTTCGATGCCTTCATGAAGCCGGCCCACGCCATCCGCGCCAGCGCGCCGCCGACGCTGATGCGGCGGACGCCGAGCGCGGCCGCGTCCTTCAGCGACGGTCCCGCCGCGCCAACCAGCAGATTGACCGGCTTCGGATGCACCGCTTTCACCACCGTTGAAATCTCCTCTGCGGTTGCGATGCCGGGCGCATAGAGGCAATCGGCGCCGGCTTCGGCGTACGCCGTGAGCCGGTCGATCACGAGCTTCATGTCCTTCTGGCCGCGCAGGAATGCCTCGCAGCGGCCGGTGAGCAGCACGCCGCTGTTGTCGGCATCGATCGCCTGGCGTGCCGCCCTGATGCGATCGACGGCGAGCGCACGGTCGAACAGCGGCTTGGCGTTGTCGCCGGTATAGTCCTCGATCGACAGGCCGGCGACGCCGGTCTTGACGGCGCGCGCGACGTTGGCGCCGACCTTGTCCGGCTCGTGCGCAAAGCCGTCCTCGAAATCGGCATTGACCGGAATATCGACCGCCGCGCAGATCGCCGCGAGATGGGCGCAGACGTCATCGACGGTGACGCGGTTGTCGGGCTTGCCGATGGTCCAGGCAAAACCGGCACTGGTCGAAGCCAGCGCCTTGAAGCCGAGATGCTGCAAGGCCCTTGCGCTGCCGACATCGAACGGGTTGGGGATGATGAAGCACCCGCTCTCGTGCAGTTTTTTGAACGCGGCGCGCTTGTCAGCAGTTGTCAGCATGGTCGCTTCCTCACTCGTTTGTTGGCGCCGCGAACATAGTGGCGCAGCGTCCGTTCTGCCAGCCGCTTCACGCCACGACCTTGCGCAGGAAGGTCCGCTCCTCGGCGAGGATGAACTGGTTCTGCTCGGCAAATTCGAAATTGGCCATGCCTCCCTTGTCTGCACGCAACCGCGCCCGGTAGCTTTCATAGGCAGCAAGGCTCTCGAACGAGATCAGCGCGAAGGCGATGTTGTTGGTGCCCTCGTGTGGCATCCAGTATCCGATCAGGTCGCCGCCGCATTTCGGGATGATGGTGAGCCAGTTCTTCGAATACTCCTCGAACATCGCGCGCTTGAACGGATCAAGCTGGTAGCGGATGAAGACGGTGACGGTCATGTGGGCTCCACTGTGTTCAGGCCTTGACGATACCCGCTTGCCCTACGTCGATGCTTCGTCTACCATCGAACTATGAAAGCAGGTCCCGACATCGCCGTGGTTGCCTCCCTCGTCGGCGACCCTGCACGCGCGAACATGCTGACCGCGCTGATGACCGGCCGCGCGCTGACCGCGAGCGAACTGGCACAGCAGGCCGGGATCACGCCGCAAACCGCGAGCTCGCATCTTGCCAAGCTCGAGGCCGGCGGGCTGATCGAGCCGGAGAAGCAGGGCCGCCATCGCTACTACCGCCTCACCGGCCCAGATGTCGCCGGCGTACTGGAGGGACTGGCGGGTCTCGCCGAGCGCGCCGGCCACACGCGGGTGCGGACGGGACCGAAGGAGCCCGCGCTGCGCCGCGCGCGGATCTGTTACGACCATCTTGCCGGCGATCTCGGCGTGCAGATGCTCGACAGCATGAAGGCGCAGCGGCTGGTCCGGCAAAGCAAGCAGGCGATCGAACTCACTGGCGAAGGCAAGCGATTCGTGGCAAGCGCGCTGCAGATCGATGCCGATGCGCTGACCCATCCGCGCAGGCCCGTGTGCAAGGCCTGCCTCGACTGGAGCGAACGGCGCCATCACCTCGCCGGCACGCTGGGCGCTGCCGTCATGAACCGCTTCACCGAACTGAACTGGGCCGCGCGCGACCCCGCACCGGGCAGCCGCGTCGTCAATTTCACCCGCACCGGCGAGAAGCGATTTGCGGCGCTGTTCGGCAACGGCCCGGAGTGATCCTCCCGCGTTGAACTTTCAAAGCGTCAGCGCAGACCAAGCGAGGCACGCATTTCACGGGGCCGGGCACATTCATGTTCCATTCAGGTCTGCGTGCTTAGGTTCCATTCGTGCCACCTGACGGCCATCAACGGGAGAAAATATGAAAAAGCTTTTAGCTGCAGCAGTTTTGGTCGCAGGCACGTTTGCCAGCTTCAGTGCCGCGAACGCCGCGGGCGGATGCGGCCCCGGCTGGCATCGCGGTCCCTATGGCGGCTGCCAGCCCAATCGCAGGGCCGTGGTGGTTCGGCCTGCCCCGATCGTCGTGGCTCCGGCGCCGGTGGTCGTGGTGCGGCCCGGCCCGCGCCCGCGCGTGTGCCCCTATGGCACCGTGTGGCGCAATGGACGCTGCCGCGGCTGGTAAGCTTCCGGAATTCGACAAGAGCCCCGCCTGATGCGGGGCTCTTTTTGTTGGTGCTGGTCGCAGCAATGCCCAGGATCGAATGATGCAAAAAGGAAGGCAGGGCATGTACGGCAGCCCCTGCCCTCGATCTGCGCCCCATCACCAGTAACGTCGGCGCCAGTAACGGCGGCGACGGCGCCAGTGGCGACGACGCCAGCCATAAGGCCTGTACCTGCGGCGGCGCCACCCCCTGCGGCGCCAGCCCCAGTGCCGGCGGCCCCAGCCGCGATGGCGGCCGCGGCCCCAGCGTACTTCTTCCGGCGTGAGTCGATCGACTTCATCGCCCGATGTCACGGCAGGCTGGGCAGCCGGATTGGCGGGGAGCTTGCCGTCATCAACGAGCGGAGCCGGCATCAGCGGCGCGGCCTGCGCGCTGGCGGCGAGCGCTGCGCCTCCAGCAACAAATCCAAGCGCAAATTTCAGAAAGTCCCGCCGTTCCATCGCACCTCCTCCTCGTTTTGGCTGACGCGAGAACGAGAGTGTCGATGCCACGAGATGAATGTCGGCTGAACTCCGCGTTCAGCTTTGTGGCTGCGGTTTGTCCGGGACGAAGCGCGAGCTACACAACAAGTTCCTCCGCCAGCACCAGCGACTCGCGCGTGCGCGTCACGTCGGGCCAGTCGCGGTTGAAATCGTCGATCAGGCGCTTCAGGTGCGGCCCCTCCATGGCGCGTTCGAGCGCCGCCTGATCGGCAAACTGATACATCGCGTGATGCAGCGATGGTTCGGTAAGACTCCAGTAGCGCCATGCCTTCACCGCGCCGAACGATTTCACCGCATCCGGCAGATGCTCGCGCGAATACCAGGCGTCGAACGCCTGGCGTTTTCCCGGATCTGATACGGTGGCGCGAACGACAAAAAAGGCTGCAGGCATTTACGTCCTCCCTCGAGTTTTGTTTGATGGATGGTGGGCACGCTGCGCTTTGCCCACCCTACACAACCAACACAATCTGCAACACGCAACTGTCACATGCTCCGTGATATCAAGGCGGCGCGCAACGCGTTATCCGAGGACCCTCCCATGCCTGTCCGCCATCGCTCCGTGCTCGCCGCACTGCTGTCTCTCGCCACGATGCTGCCCGCCGCGGCGCAGGATGTCGCCCTGCCGCGCGAGCCGCAGATCGGGCCGCGGCCGTTTTACCTGGTCGACAAGATGAAGGACGGGCCGCTGAAGACGCAGCTTGCGCAGTGCACCGGCCCCTTCCGCAAGACCGACTTTTCCATCGGGCATCGCGGGGCGGCGCTCGAATTTCCGGAGCACACCCGGGAATCCTATATCGCCGCCGCGCGCATGGGCGCAGGGATCATCGAATGCGATGTGACGTTCACGAAAGACCGCGAGCTGGTCTGCCGCCATTCGCAATGCGACCTGCACACCACGACCAACATCCTGTCGGTGCCTTCGCTCGCGGCCAAGTGCACACAGGCTTTCAGCCCGGCCGATCCCGCCACCGGCAAGAAGACATCGGCCAAATGCTGCACTTCCGACATCACGCTCGCCGAATTCAGGACGCTGACGGCGAAGATGGACGGCTTCAACCCGGATGCGAAGACGCCGGAAGAATATCAGAACGGCACGCCGCGCTGGCGCACTGACCTTTACGCCAACGCCGGCACGCTGATGACGCATGACGAGAGCATCGCGCTGATCAAGAGCCTGGGCGCAAAGTTCACGCCGGAGCTGAAGACGCCCGAGGTGCCGATGCCGTTCGACGGCGACTACACCCAGGAGAAGTACGCCACCCAGATGCTGGACGCCTACAAGAAGGCCGGCATTCCGCCCGAACAGGTATTCGCCCAGAGTTTTAATCTCGCCGACGTCCTGTTCTGGATCAAGACCGAGCCGGCGTTCGGCGCGCAGGCCGTCTACCTCGAGGACCGCTACGAGAAGCAGGGCCTCGACCCCAACAAGTCCGAGACGTGGAAGCCCTCGATGGCGGAGTTGAAAGCGCAAGGCGTGAAGATCCTTGCGCCGCCGATCTGGACCATGCTGGCGCTGAACGACAACAAGGAAATCGTGCCGTCCGAATACGCCAAGGCCGCGAAGGCCGCTGGCCTCGACCTGATCGGCTGGTCGCTGGAGCGCGACGGCCCGCTGCACAAGGGCGGCGGTTTCTATCACCGCTCGGTCAAGGGCGCGATCGATCGCGATGGCGACACGCTTACCGTGCTCGACGTGCTCGCAAAGCAGGTCGGCATCCGCGGCATGTTCTCGGACTGGCCCGCGACGACGACGTTCTATGCGAGCTGCACCGGGATGAAGTGAGAGACAGCTTCGTAGGGTGGGTTAGCGAAGCGTAACCCACCAATTTCTCGCGATGCCGTTCGAGCTTTGGTGGGTTACGCCTTCGGCTAACCCACCCTACAAGGCGTCGTCTCAATTCGCCTTGCGGCCGATGAAGGACGGGATATCGATCACCTTTTCCTCGGCCGGGCGCGCAGGCGCGGCGCGGCCGTAGGGATCGAGGCGCTGCGGGGCCGGTATGCGGGGCGGCAGGCGCGGCGCGGCCTCGAATTGCGGTGGCGGGGCCGCGCGCTCGACCCGGTCGGCGATGCGCCGCCGGTCGTTGCTCAGCCTGCCGGCGAGATCCGTGAGCGAGTTTTCGCCCGGCTGCGGTTGACGCTCCGCACCGAGATTGTCGATGCCGGTCGCCACGACGGAGACGCGGACCATGCCCTCGAGCGTTGGATCGAAGGTTGCGCCGACGATGATGTTGGCGTCCTTGTCGGCCTCGTCGCGGATGCGGGTTGCGGCTTCGTCGACCTCGAACAGCGTCAGGTCGTTGCCGCCGGTGATGGAGATGATGAGACCGCTGGCGCGCTTGATCGAGGGGTCCTCGATCAGGGGATTGGAAATCGCGGCCACCGCAGCGTTGAGCACGCGCTTCGGGCCGGACGCCTCGCCCCTGCCCATCATGGCCTTGCCCTTCTCGCGCATCACCGAGAGCACGTCGGCGAAATCGAGATTGATCAGGCCTTCCTTGACGATGAGGTCGCTGATGCAGGCCACGCCCGAATACAGCACCTGGTCGGCCATCGCGAAGGCATCGGCGAACGTGGTCTTGTCGCTGGCCACCCGGAACAGATTCTGGTTCGGGATGATCAGCAGCGTGTCGACCGCCTTCAGCAGTTCGGCGATTCCCGCTTCGGCATAGCGCATGCGGCGCTGGCCCTCGAACTGGAACGGTTTGGTGACGACGCCGATGGTGAGGATGCCAAGGTCACGCGCGGCCCTGGCAATGACGGGGGCAGCACCCGTGCCGGTGCCGCCGCCCATGCCGGCGGTGATGAACACCATGTGCGCGCCGGCCAGATGATCGCGGACCGTTTCGATGGCCTCTTCGGCTGCAGCGCGCCCCACTTCGGGCTGCGCGCCGGCGCCAAGGCCACCGGTCACCTGGGTGCCCAGCTGGATCACGCGACCGGCCTTCGAGCTGATGAGCGCCTGGGCGTCGGTATTGGCGACGATGAAGTCGACGCCTTCCAGCCCGGAATCGATCATGTTGTTGACCGCGTTGCCGCCGGCGCCGCCGACCCCGAACACGATAATGCGCGCCCTCAGTTCGTGGATATCGGCCATGTCAGTCATCCTTGTCCCACGATTGCTGCACCAGGCTGCGGAAAGTGGGAACAGGGATTGTTACCCACGGGCGGCAGCCTTTCGGTCTGCTTCTACCAGAGTCGCGGCCAGACTACCCAGCCGGCGTGGACCCTGATTGTCGGTCGGCGCCACCGTTCGGGTACCGGCCCGCAGCGCGGCCAGTTCGCCTTCGAGCCGGGCCGTCGTCGTCTTGGCTGCCGTGGTCTCGGCGGCCGCCTGCACCAACTCGCCGATCAGCCGATCGGCACGCTCGCGCTCGCGTTCGAAATCGGCGCGGTGGCCGGCAGCGCTGGTTTCGAGCCGGGCGTTCTCCGCCTGCAATGCCTCGATCTGTGCCGCCAGCAGAGCGAGGTTGCCGGCCTGGCGATGGCTTGGCGGATGCGGCGTATGCCTGACTTCGGCGAGGTCGATGCTCACGAGCGCCCTGCCCTCGTCCGAAAGCGAGCGCGGCAACCGGAGACGGCGGGCAAGCGAGCGGGCCGCCGCCGGCGAAATATTGAGGCGGTCGCCGAGGGCAGCATAGGTGAGAAACTCAATACTCATCGGCTGTTCTCCTGGAACGACCGGGCGGGAATCGCCTGAAGATGACCGGGTAGTGACGGAAGGCTAGGCCCGGCATGGTTAATGAATAGTTAACGCGACCGCTGGCAGGCCGCCTGCCACTGGGTTGCGGTCCGGAAAGGCGTCACAAATCCCTGATAATGTCGGGTGCAGCCCACCCGAAGCAGCCGGCCTGCAAGCCTGGCGGCATTTGGGCCGCCGAAAGCTGGCGCGGGATCAATAGGTTGCGGTATATTCCGGCATTATGGCCGACACGCCCATGACCAACGAAGAGCTTGCAGACCTGCACCGGTATCTCGCCGAATACCATCGCAGGCTCGCCAGGGAAGCCGTGCTCGACGTCGTGCAGAACTACCACAACGATCTGGCGCAGCGGTTTGCCGACGAGGCCGCGCTCATTCCAAGACGATCTGCGATCGCCCAAAGACTGCGTGAAGGCGAGCAGCAGAAGCGCAGCGAGATGGAGTGAACGCTGGCGGCCAACGCTGGCGCTAACAGCACTGCTGACCTCCCTGTCGGCGCAGCGAGTGTCGGGCTATCATGGCATGGCATCACCACACGATCGGGCTGATGACCCGATGGAGGCCGCCATGAACCAGCCGCAGCCAGTGAAGGACGCCAGCCACCTCTACGAAGTCGAGCGTCGCGCCTACCACGCCGAGCGCCCCGGCTTTCGCATTGCGGAGTTGCAGCTCTCACCCAAACAAAAGGTGCCGTGGCACACCCACACCAATATCTCCGATACGTTCTACGTTCTCGAAGGCCAGATGCGGCTGTTCCTGCAGAATCCAAAAGAGGAAGTGAACCTCAAGCCCGGCGAAGTCTATGTCGTCAGGCCGACGCGGCCACATCTCGTCACCAACGGCGGCACGACCTCGCTCACCTTCCTGATCCTGCAAGGCGTTGGTGAATACGATTTCGTGCCGCTGCTGCCCGGTTAGCTTCGTAGGGCGGGTTAGGCGCAGCCGTAACCCGCCGCATCTGTCCGTCAAGGAAGCCACGGCGGATTACGCTACGCTAATCCGCCCTACGCCCTGATTGCTCATGCGAGCACCACGCCGCGCGCAGCCGCGGTGCTCTGGTCCGCATGACGCTGCCACGAGGTCGACCCTCCAGCGCCATGAGTCGGCCTCTAACCGGCCCGAATTGATTTTGAAGCTGCCGAGCGCCGTCGATCCCGGGCCTGGGGGATACGGTCGATTTTTATCGCCTCGGGGAAGCGGCAATGAAGCAAACCATCATGTGGCTGGCGTTGGGGTTGTTGTTTGCGCTTGGCGTCACCCTCTCGGTCACCGCCGACTCCTACGGTCCATCGGCCACGGCGCAGACGACAGGCTCAGCAACCCTGGTGCAGCCACCACAGCCCGTCCTCGCGGCGACGGCACGACCCGTCGTCATCGACACGCCACGACCCGTCGTCATTGAGACGCCACGCCCCGTCGTCGCGGCAAACGCAAAACCGGCCGAGCCGGAGGTTCCCGTTGCCATGCTCGATGACGCGCCGCCAAGATCAAGCATCAGGCCAGACGCGCTTTCCCGCTGGTACGTCGAATCCGGCGCATCGCAGGCGCCGCGCACGGCCGAGGCGCCGGTCGCGCCCTTGCCGCTCACTCCCGTAGCGGCCGCGGCCAATGCCACCCAACTCGCGCAAGACGCCAAAGCGGGCATCAAGCCACTGCAAGGCGACGCCCGGCCAGCCAGAAAGCCGAGAGACAGCAACGCGCAACTGCCCGGCAAACGGCGAACGACCAACGCCAGGGCATGCGGATCGCAAGGCCGGTTTGCGGATCTGTTGCGACAATTGAAGATCGGCTCGCGCTGCACGACCAGGCGATCGGCCGCGTAAGGGCAGCGGGTCAGCATAGTAGGGTGGGTTAGCGAAGCGTAACCCACCGAGGTCTCGAAGCGCGGATAGCGCTGCCGGTGGGTTACGGCTTCGCCTAACCCACCCTACGCACCTTCTATAGCGGTAAATTGTCGTGCTTCTTCGCCGGCATCTCGACCTTCTTGTCTTTCAGCATCGCGAGCGCCCGCGCGATCCGCTTTCTCGTCGAATGCGGCATGATGACGTCGTCGATGTAGCCTCGTTCCGCCGCGATGAACGGCGACAGGAAACGATCCTCGTATTCCTTGGTGCGCTTGGCGATCGCTTCGGGATCGTTCATGTCGGCGCGGAAGATGATTTCCACCGCACCCTTGGCGCCCATCACCGCGATCTGCGCGGTGGGCCAGGCGTAATTCATGTCGGCGCCGATTTCCTTTGACGCCATGACGTCGAAGGCGCCGCCATAGGCCTTGCGGGTGATGACGGTGACCAGCGGCACCGTGCATTGCGAATAGGCGAACAGCAGTTTCGCGCCGTGCTTGATCAGGCCGCCATATTCCTGCGCGGTGCCCGGCAGGAAGCCCGGCACGTCGACGAAGGTCACGATCGGGATGTTGAAGGCGTCGCAAAAACGGACGAAGCGCGCGGCCTTGCGCGACGCATCCGAGTCGAGCACGCCGGCCAGCACCATCGGCTGGTTGGCGACGAAGCCCACCGTGCGGCCGGCGATGCGGCCGAAACCGGTGACGATGTTCCTGGCAAACGTCTCCGACAGTTCGAAGAAGTCGCCCTCGTCCACGACCTTCTGGATCAATTCCTTCATGTCATAGGGCTTGTTCGGGTTATCGGGGATCAGCGTATCGAGCGACATGTCGACGCGTTCGATGTCGTCGAAACTCGGCCATTCCGGCACGCCGTCGGTATTGTTGGACGGCAGGAAGTCGATCAGCCGGCGCATCTGCAGCAGCGTCTCGACGTCGTTCTCGAATGCGCCGTCCGCAATCGAGGAACGCGTCGCATGCACCGAGGCGCCACCGAGTTCTTCGGCCGTGACGACTTCATTGGTGACGGTCTTCACCACGTCGGGGCCGGTGACGAACATGTAGCTGGTGTTCTTCACCATGAAGATGAAGTCGGTCATCGCGGGGGAATAGACGTCGCCGCCGGCGCACGGGCCCATGATGACGGAGATCTGCGGGATCACGCCCGAGGCGATGACGTTGCGGCGGAACACGTAGGAATAACCCGCGAGCGCCGCGACGCCTTCCTGGATGCGCGCACCGCCGGCGTCATAGAGGCCGATGATGGGCGCCCTCGCCTTCATCGCCATGTCCTGCAGTTTTGTGATCTTCAACGCGTGGGTTTCGGACAGCGAGCCGCCGAACACGGTAAAATCCTTGGCGAAGACGAAAGTCTTGCGGCCGTTGACTGTGCCCCAGCCGGTGACCACGCCGTCGCCCGGCACCTTGGTCTTTTCCATGCCGAACTCGGTCGAACGGTGCTCGACGAACATGTCGAATTCCTCGAACGAGCCCTTGTCGAGCAGCAGTTCGATGCGCTCCCGCGCGGTCAGCTTGCCGCGCGCGTGCTGCGCCTCGATCCGCTTCTGGCCGCCGCCGAGCTTGGCGCCGGCGCGACGTTCTTCGAGGGTGTCCAGGATATCTTTCATCTGCTTCCGCCCGTCCATTAGGTCGATTTGGGGGCCTTCTAACACGGCCTTTTCCGAACGGGAAACACCCTGTCCTGCATCTGGTACCGCCGCCCGGCAGGCCCCATATCAGCCTCCTCACCAGGGGGACCGGCATGACCGACATCACGAGCACCGAGGCGCCAGGCGCCGTCACGGGAGGCCTGCGGACGCTGCTCCGGCTGGAGGGACTGGCGCTCCTGATCGGGATGACGCTGCTTTATTACATCTGGGACGGATCGTGGTGGGTCTACGCCCTGCTGTTCTTCGTGCCCGATATCAGCTTCGCGGCCTATCTCTCAGGCCCGCGTTTCGGCGCCCTCGTCTATAACGCGGCCCATAGCTACCTCGGCCCGATGGCGATGATGACCGGCGGATTTGCCACCGCATCGCCGCTCGTGCTCTCCATCGCGATGATCTGGCTGGCCCATATCGGCTTCGACCGCGCGCTCGGCTACGGCCTGAAATACACCTCAGGCTTCACCGACACCCATCTGGGGCGGATCGGCAAGCTTCCGATGTGATATCAATAAGCCACGATATCGGTCAGGCACTGCTGCGTCACGGTCATGCGCGCGGCGATGTGCTCGGGGGTCTTGCAGTCCATGTTCATGGCGAACACGGTTTGATGGCTGCCCTTCTCGACCCAGCCGACCATCCAGCCCAGTGACGGCTTGCCCTGCTCGGCGCCCAACAGCCCGCTCTTGGCGCGGATGGTGGCGTCGCCGACTTTGGTCACCGGCATGATGTCCCGCACCAGCTCCTGGCTTCGCCTGGAGACCGGCAGCACGCCACGGCGCAGCCGGTCGAGGAAATCGATCTGCTGCATGGGATCGATGCGCAAATTGCCGGTCAGCCAGAACTGGTCGATGCCGCCGCCGATGTCGCGGTTGCCGTAGTCCATCAGGTCGAGATATTTCTGCATCCGCTCCGGCCCGATGCGCCGCGCGATCTCCTGATAGACCGGCACGGCGGAGGCCGCGATCGCCGAGCGCAAGGTGTGGTCCTTGTTCCAGGCCGCGATGCTGCGCGTGACCCCGTCCCACTTGAAAATGTCCTTGTCCGGATCCTGGACCACGCCGGTCTCCAGCGCGATGATCGAATTCGGAACCTTGAAGGTCGAGGCCGGCAACTGGGCCTCGCCCGAACGCACCTTGTCGCTGGCGATGATCAGGTAATCGTCGACCTTGTAGCCGACGAAGGTGCCCACCGTGCCGAGCGCAAAGAACCGCCGCGCGAGATCGTCGCGGAACTCGCTGCGCTGGTAGGAGACATTGGCAAGGCTGCGCGCGGGCAACAGGCTGGTCGCGGCAAGCAGGCCCAGCGCATGGCGGCGGTTGATCACGGCGGTATCCGAACTGGTTGAGGGACGATGCTGATGGCATCGCGGAAAAGCCGTGACAAGTGGGATCTTTGTATGGCGGACCGATTGGCGGGTTTCGAGGATGAAACCCTGAAGTCAGCGGATCCGGCCCGACAGCCGCAGCACGAAGATCAGCACCTCGGCGACGGCCTTGTAGAGTTCGGCCGGAATCTCGTCGCCGATCTCGACATGGGACAAGGCGCCTGCCAGCACCTCGTTTTCCTCGATCGGAATGTCGTGGGCCTTGGCGAGTTCGATGATCTTGTCGCCGATCGTGCCCTTGCCCTTGGCGACGACGCGTGGCGCGCCGGTCTTGTCATAATGCAGCGCGACCGCGAGCCTCGATTTGGCATCGACGCTCATAGCGCGCGGTCCAGGAAATGACCGGCGCGCGCGGGGGTGACTTGCGGCGGCGCGCCGTCGCGGATCAGGATCTCGCCGGGATTGAGTTCGGCGCGGCTGAGCGCCTGGCTCAGTTGCGAGGCGCCGGCGCGAAGCTGCGCAGCGGTTGCCGGCCGCTCCGCCCACATCCGCACCGAGGTCTTTTCGCCTGTCAGCGAGACCTGCGCGTGAACCGGGCCGGTCGGCTCGACATCGATCGAGAAACGCGCCCGCCACACCCGCTTGGCCGCCTCGACCTGCTGCTCGGTGCCGCCGTCGCGCGAGATCTCGAACTGTGCCATCGCGGTGCCTTGCGGCGTCACGAACGGAATCTCGAAATTCCAGCGCGGTCCGCTCACGTCGACTTTCGGCGCTGATACGTCGACGCGGTCCGGCAGGGAGGCCACCTGCAGCAGCGTCTGCCGCGCAATCGCGGCGTCGGTGTCGTCGAGCAGATGATGCGCGGTGGTCGCAAGCGGCGCGTCCGGCACAATCGTCGGTGCGGCGATCGGCTGAGCCGCGGGGAGCGCGCCGCGGAACGGCGGCGGCGGCGTGTTGGTTTGGACCGGCGCCTCGCCGCCGCGAGCATCTTTCGGGACAATCACCGGCCGCAGCGGATTGCCGAGCGCCTGCAGCGCTTCCTGCAGCAGGTTCAGCGTGGCGCCAGCCGAAGGTCCGGCATTCAGTGCGGCCGAAAGCGCGCTGCGGGCGGCGTTGCCGGGCAGCGCGGCATCCGGGACAGCAGGCAGCCGCGCCTGCGGCAGCATGATTTCCTGGACGTCGAATTGCGCTGATGGCGCGAGGCTGGGTGCCGATGTGTTGAGCGCCGTTGGCGCCGCCGTCGCTCCGGGCACGGCATTGGTGCCGAGCGCCGACTGCAGCGTCTGGCGAAGCACGATCAGCGCGGCCTTGAGATCGGGAACGCCCTGTGGCGGCAACGAGCCCGTTGCCAGCGACGCTTCGAGGAAAATCCCCGACTTCTGGAACGCGGTCTTGATGTCGCCGCCGTCGAGGTTCTGGTCGAGGCTGGTCTGCTGTGCCAGGACCTGCGCGATCGCCGCCTGCAATTTCGGCGGCAGGTTGCTGGCGGAAACGGCGGCGCCGAGATTGGCAAACAGCGGCGCCAGGCTTTCCTGCTCGCTGGCCGCGGCCTGCGCTGCGACCGAGACCGCCGCACGCTCTGCCGTGGTCAATACATTCTTCGATGCGACGATCGTCGGAGGGTTGGCTGCAAAATCGGCCAGCGCATCGGGCGACAACGTAACGGCATCGGCCGCGGCTCCCGCCGCGCCGCCGCCCTGCCCGACCATGGCGAGGCGGATACCGTCCTTGCTCTGGGTGACCGCGAGCTGCAGGTTCTGGCCCTGCTGCAGCGAAACTTCGGAGGCGACATCGAGCGAAAGGCCGGCGATCGCGATCCGCACCATATCGGCGGCGAGGACTTTCAGGACCTGCGCATTCACCACGCTTCCCGGCTTCAGCACGAGTTCGGGCGCAATGCCGCCAACCTCTTGGGCGGCGAGCACGGGCGTGACGTTGTTGATGGAGATCGCCATATTCAAAAGATCTCGGCCAGGCCGGCAGGCTACCCCGGCGACGTAAACCTCTCGTTAAGAACCGGGCTTGTTTCCGGGGCCTCGATGGGCTGTATTCGTCGCCGGCTTGCCCACTGCGCTGACGCATGGCCTGCTTCACACCAGCAACGGGACAGCGGATGGACCAGGCCCTCGCCGACATTGGCGTCATCTCCGCCTATCGCTTCGCCGACGACGGCTCGGCGACCAAGCTCGACGTCGCCAACCTCGATGCGGAACTGGCCGATCCGAACGGCTGGCTGTGGCTGCATTTCAACCTGTCCAACCGCCGCTGCCACGACTGGCTGAGCAGGACCGCGCCGCTGTCCGACGTCGCGCGCGAAGCGCTGCTCGATACCGACGAGCATATCCGGCTCGATATCTTCGGCGAGGAGATCGCCGGCGTCCTGCCCGACCTGCATCAGGAGTTCATGCAGGAGGGCGACGACCTCGTGCGGGTGCACTTCGCGATCTCGTCGAGACTGATGATCACTGCCCGGCGCAAGCCGCTGCGCGCCATCGAACTGACGCGGCGTGCGCTCGACGGCGGCCGCAAGTTCCGCACCCCGGTGTCGCTGTTCGATGCGATCGTCGACCAGTTCGCCGATGTGATCGGACGGTTTTCGGCCGGCCTCGGCGACGAACTCGACATCGTCGAGGATCACGTGCTGCACGACGAGATCGACGATGAGCGGCTGCGGCTCGGCCGCGTGCGCCTGCAGGCGATCCGCACGCGGCGGCAGCTGTCGCAGATCCGCGCGCTGTTTCATCGCATGGAGACGCGCGAGGACGTCGAATCCGAAACCCTGCTGTCGGCGATGCGGAAGCTCGCGCAGAAATTCGACGCGCTCGACTACGAGTTCAGCGCCATCTACGAGCGCGCGCGGCTGCTGCAGGACGAGATCGCCGGCCGCGCCACGGCGATCACCAACCGCCGCCTGTTCACGCTGTCGGTGCTGACCGCATGCATGCTGCCTTCGACGCTGGTCACGGGCTTCTTCGGCATGAACACAAAGGACATGCCGTTCCAGACCGGCGACGGCGGCACCTGGTACGCGTTCCTGCTGGTGGTCGCCGCAGGCGCGCTAACGTGGTGGCTGCTCAGGCGGACCAAGGCGCTGTAGGCGATTCAACGAAGAGTGATAATGGCCTGTTAACCGAAGCCGCAAATAGCTTCATTTGTTTTGATTCCGAAGTGTTGCGCTGAACTGACGTTAGCCACGAACCCCAGGGGGCTCCGGTTTGCGAATTCGCAAGGCGCCCGCCCACCCCAAAATGGATGCGCGCTGCGGCAAAACGCCGTAGTTCAGGCTGTTTCCGCGTCTTTCGACGTGCCAGCCGCACCTTCGCCCTGACGGCAGGCGAGATCGACAATCAGGATCGGCGACGCGATGGGTTAACACTTCGTTGCCGGTCTCACTCGTATGCCGAGTATCGTTTTACGAGGATTTCATGGCCCCCGAGCTAGTTTGAACGCAGTTTCATTCACCGGGATAGCGCCATGAAAAACCAACCAGCGGTGGTCCGCCTCCAGAGCCTTCTTGGAAGATTCGGTCGGTCCGAGCAGGGCAATATCGCAATGCTCTTCGGAATCGCCGTGGTGCCGATCATCACCTTCGTCGGCGCGGCGGTCGATTATACCCGCGCCAACACGGCCCGGTCCTCGATGCAGGCAGCCATGGACTCGACGTCCCTGATGCTGGCCAAGGATTTGCAGGACGGCACCATCAACACCTCGCAGATCACGCAGAAGGCCCAGGACTATTTCAAGGCTCTCTACGCCAACGCCGATGCGAAACAGGTGGGCGTGACCGCGACCTATACGGCCGCCGCCGGCAACGGTTCAAAGATCGAGATCGCCGGCAACGGCAAGATCGACACCAGCTTCATGAGGCTGGTCGGCATCCCCGACATCAAGTTCAACACCAATGCCACGTCGGCCTGGGGTAACGTGCGCATGCGGGTCGCGATGGCGCTCGACGTCACGGGATCGATGCGGGACGACGGCAAGATGCCGGCGATGCAGACGGCCGCCAAGAGCCTGATCGATCAATTGAGCCCGCTCGCCAAGAACCCCGGCGACATCTACATCTCCGTCGTTCCGTTCGCCAAGGACGTCAATCTGGGCACAAGCTTCCGCAACGAGACCTGGATCGACTGGAGCGAGTTTGGGAAATGCAGCAACACCAGCTACACGACCAAGAAATCCTGTCAGGACGCCAACAGGACCTGGACGGTGGAGTCCGACAAGACCAAGTGGAGTGGCTGCGTCACCGACCGCGACAAGGACTACGACACCAAGAACACGCCGCCGACTTCGGCCAATGCGCCGACGATGGTCTTTGCCGAGGAATACATCTCCGGTTCCGATAAGTACTGCAAGGTGGGCAACGACCCCTATATGCCGCCGATCATGCCGTTGAGCTACGACTGGGCCGCGCTCAAGACGATGATCGGTACATTGCAGCCCACCGGTAATACCAATCAGGGCATCGGTCTCGCATGGGCCTGGCTGACTCTCGGGAACAGCACGCCGTTCAACGCGCCGGCGAAGGATACCGCCAACTATACCTACAAGGAGGCGATCATCCTGCTGTCGGACGGTATGAATACGCAGAACCGCTTTACCAGCAGCACCTCGCAGATCGATGCCCGGCAGAAGATTCTCTGCGACAACGCCAAGCAGGCCGGCGTCACGATCTATACCATTCACGTCAATACGGGCGGCGATCCGACTTCGTCCGTGCTGAAGTACTGCGCCAGCGGCGCCGACAAGTTCTACGAGGTCAAGCAGGCCAACCAGACCCTGTCGGTGTTCAACTCGATCGGTCAATCGCTGGCCAAGCTGCGCATCGCGAAGTAACCGCCGCAATCAGGCGCAAGAAGAAAGCCCGGCCGCAACGGCCGGGCTTTTTTGCTCGTTTGCCGCAAGGGGCTGACCTGCCCCTCCGTGAGCGCACCCTACCGCAAAACGACCTCGGTGTCGGCCCAGCGCAGGTAGCGGCGCGGCGCGGCGCCGAGTTCGCGTCTGAACATCGCCGTGAAGGCGCTCGGGCTGTCGTAGCCGACATCGAGCGCGACGTTGGTGACGGACTCGCCGGCGCCGAGGCGGGCGAGCGCTTCCAGCAACCGGACGCGCTGGCGCCACGCCGAGAAGCTCTGCCCGGTTTCACGACGGAACATCCGCGTCAGCGTGCGCCGGCTGATGCCGCTGCGATCGGCCCAATCGTCGAGGGTACGATCGGAGCTGGTGTCGGCGATCACGGCTTCGCAAATTTTTGCAAGTCGCGGGTCCTGCGGGATCGGCACGTGCAGCAATACTTCGGGCATGCGGCCGATCTCCCCAAGCAGCAGTTCAACCAGTCGCCCGTCGCGCCCCTCCTCGTCGTAATCCACCGGCATCCGGACGACTTCGCCCATCAAGGCTTCGAGCAGTTGCGAAGCACGGATCAGGCGACAGGTCGCCGGGTAGTTTGGTATTTTTTCCGGTTCGACGTAGATGGTCTGGATCTCGACGTCGCCCCAGGCGCGCGATTGATGTACCAGTCCGGGCGGAATCCAGATGCCATGCCCCGGCGGAACGACAAGGTTACCGCGTTCCGTCATCATCGAGGTGACGCCGGCGGTCTGCAAGACGAACTGGCCGCGCCGGTGCGCGTGGCGCGTGCTCATGCTCTCGGGCTGATATGTCGCCGCCATGGCCACGACAGGCCGCTTTAGCGTCTGCAGATGGCCGGCATAGATTGCCGCCGCCTGTGCCCCCCGTCGCTTGTGGCATACGCGCTCACAAGCGTCGTCACCGGCCGGTGACGTGTCTATTCTTACGTTGATATTCATCTGAACTCTTGCGTTGAGGTGCCCGTTCTCCTCATGGCCTCATGCATCTTCCGGGCCAGTTGGCCCGATCGCGATGGTCGCTGTCCCCTTCCCTGTAGCACGGAACTTGCGGCTCGGTCACGATGCGGCCATCCGGAACCGAGGGGAATGGTCCATGAACAGGCGCGAATTCACTGCTGCAATGCTGGCTGCGGGTGCGGCCATCCCGCTCGGCATCACCCGGGCAGCCGGTCAGACCAAGGGCGGCACGCTCAACACCATCATCCAGCCCGAACCGCCGATTTTGGTAACGGCGTTCAACCAGCAGCAGCCGACGCTGACGCTGGGCGGCAAGATCTACGAGAGCCTGTTGAAGTACGGCGCCGACCTGAAGCCGATGCCGGGCATGGCACAATCCTGGGAGATTTCTCCCGACGGCCTGACCTACACCTTCAAGCTGTTCCCGGGCATCACCTTCCACGACGGCAAGCCGATGACATCGGAGGACGTTGTGTTCAGCTGCATGAAGGTGCTGACCGAGACCCATCCCCGCGCGCGGCAGAACTTCGCCCGCGTCGCATCGGCCGAGGCGCCCGATCCGCTGACCGTGGTCTTCAAGCTGAAGCAGCCTTTCGCGCCGTTCCTCGGCTGCTTCGATTGCACTTCCGCCCCGATCGTGCCCAAGCACATCTACGAGGGCACGGAGTTCCGCAAGAACCCGATGAACGACAAGGCGATCGGCACCGGCCCGTTCAAGCTGAAGGAATGGGTGCGCGGCTCGCATGTCCATCTCGTCCTGCACGATGGCTACTACCGCAAGGACGAACCGTATCTCGACGAAATTATCTACCGCATCATCCCGGACGGCGCCTCGCGCGCACTGGCGCTCGAGAACGGTACCGTGCAGCTCGTGCAATGGTCCGACATCGAGTTCTTCGACGTCCAGCGCTTCAAGTCGCAGAAGAATCTCGAATTCACCACCAAGGGCTATGAGTATTTCGCCCCGCATCAGTGGCTCGAGATGAACAACCGCGTCGCGCCCATGAACGACAAGCGCTTCCGGCAGGCGATCATGCACCTGATCGATCGCGACGCGATGAACAAGCGCATCTATTTCGGCAACGCCAAGGTCGCGACCGGCCCGATCTCGTCGAAGACCCGGTTCTATGACGGCAAGGTCAAGCGCTACGAATTCTCGGTCGAGAAGGCCACCAAGCTGCTCGACGAGATGGGCCTGAAGCCCGGCGCCAACGGCAAGCGGGCCGAGATCAAATACCTGGTGCCGCCCTATGGCGAGGTCTATCAGCGAGCCGGCGAATTCTTCCGCCAGAGCTTTTCCAAGGCCGGCATCGATCTCGTTCTGGTCGGCACCGACATGGCTGGCTGGGCCGAGAAGGTCGGCAACTGGGATTACGAGATGACCCAGAACCTGCTCTATCAGCTCGGCGATCCCGCGCTCGGCGTCGCCCGTACCTACATCTCCTCGAACATCAAGAAGGGCATCCTGTTCTCGAACACGCAGGGTTATTCCAATCCCGAGGTCGACAAGCTGTTCGAGGAAGCCGCCGTCGCGCTCGACGAGGCCAAGCGGCAGGAACTCTATTCCAAGGTTCAGCAGATCCTCGTCGAGGACGTGCCGGTCGCCTGGACGCTGGAGCTCGAATATCCCATCATCTACGACAAGGCGTTCAAGAACATCGTGACGACAGGGATCGGCTCCCACGAGACGTTCGGCTCGGTCTATAAATCGTGACGGGGACGACGGGCGCCGCGCGGATCGCGCTCTTGATCGTCACCTGGGTGGCGCGGCTGGTCGCCGTGATCCTTGTCATCGCCACCTTCAACTTCGTGCTGGTGCGCGCGGCTCCAGGCGATCCCGCCATGGTGATGGCGGGACAATCGGGCAGCGCCGATCCCAAGATGCTCGACGACCTGCGCAAGGAATACGGGCTCGACAAGCCGTATCTGGTGCAGCTCGCCAGCCATCTCGGCCGCGTGCTTACCCTGGATCTCGGCTATTCCTATCGCCAGCGCCGGCCGGTGCTCGACCTCATCCTGGAACGGCTGCCGGCGACGCTGCTGCTCACGCTCACCGCATTCTGTCTCGCGCTGCTGATCGGCACCACGCTCGGCGCGCTGGCGGGTCTCGCGGCCGGCAGCATCGTCGATACGCTGTTCACGGTACTCTCGCTGCTGCTCTACGCCACGCCGGTATTCTGGCTCGGGCTGATGCTCGTCCTCGTCTTCTCGGTGACGCTCGGCTGGCTGCCGCCGTTCGGCTACGAGACCATCAACGCCAAGATGACCGCGATCGAGCGCGTCTTCGACGTCATGAAACACATGATCATGCCCGTGATGTCGCTCGCCGCCATCTATCTCGCGATCTACGCCCGCCTGATGCGCTCCTCGATTATCGAGGTGTCGCACCAGGACTTCATCAAGACAGCACGGGCCAAGGGCCTCGCCCCAACTCGGATCGTCGTCGGCCACATGCTGCGCAACGCGCTGGTGCCGGTCGTGACGGTGGCCGGCATGCAGGCGGGCGCGCTGGTCGGCGGCGCGGTCGTGATCGAAACCGTGTTCGCCTGGCCCGGCCTTGGCCGGCTCACCTTCGAGGCCGTGCTGCAGCGCGACTATCCGGTGCTGCTCGGCATCTTCCTGATCCTGTCCATCATCGTGATCGCGCTCAATCTCGTGACCGACCTGATCTACCGCCTGATCGACCCGCGCATGACGACGGAAGCCGCCTGATGGACGCGCTGAAAGCCTTCCTGCGGCACCCGAGCGGAATGGCGGGACTCGTCCTGCTCGTCATCGTCCTGATCGTCGCGATCACGGCGCCCTGGGTGTTTCCGGTCTCGCCATGGGAAATGATCGGCACGCCCTTTGCGCCGCCCGGCGAGGACGGCATGTGGCTCGGTGGCGATACGCTCGGCCGCGACGTCGCGGCGGGCGTGGCACACGGCGCACGGGTCTCGCTCCTGATCGGCATCGCATCGGCGCTGGCCGCCATGACGATCGGCGTCGTGATCGGCGCCATCTCAGGCTATTTCGGCGGCAAGGTCGATCTGGTGCTGATGCAGGTGACGGAGATGTTCCAGACCGTTCCGGCTTTCATCCTGGCAATCCTCCTGGTTGCGACCTTCAGCCCGTCGCTGCTCACCATCATCCTCACCATCGGCGCGGTGAGCTGGCCGCCGCTGGCGCGGCTGACCCGCGCCGAATTCCTGAAGTTGCGCGGCCGCGAGTTCGTCGAAGCCGCCTTGTGCCAGGGCGAGAGCACGGCCCGCATCGTGCTTGGTCACATCCTGCCGAACGCGATCTCGCCGATTTTGGTTGTGGTCTCGCTTACGGTCGCCACCGCCATCCTGCTGGAGAGCGCCCTCTCCTTCATGGGGCTCGGCGATCCCAATTTGATGTCCTGGGGTTTCATGATCGGCGCCGGCCGCACCGTCATCCGGCAGGCCTGGTGGATGAGCGTGTTTCCGGGTCTCGCGATCCTGTTCACCGTGCTCGCCATCAACCTGTTCGGTGAAGGACTGTCCGACGTGCTCAACCCACGCATTTCAAGGCGGCGGGCATGAAGAACTCAATCGCGCAGGACGGGGCATCCGTGCTTTCGGTCGAGAACCTCTCGATCGCGCTGCCCGAGGGTGGTGACCGCCCGTTCGCGGTCGAGCAGGTCTCGTTCGCGATCAAGCGCAACGAGGTGGTCTGCCTGGTCGGCGAATCCGGCTCCGGCAAATCGATGATCGCGCATGCGATCCTCTCGCTGCTGCCGAAGGGCGTCGACATCGTGTCGGGCACCGTGAAGGTCACAGGCCAGGATACGGCGACACTCGACAGCCGCGCCCTGCGCCGTTTGCGCGGCGGTCAGGCCGCCATGATCTTCCAGGAACCGCTGTCGTCGCTCAACCCGCTGAAGCGCGTCGGCGAGCAGATCGAGGAGACGATCCTCACGCATCAGCGCCCGGCGCCGTCGGCCGCCGATATCAAGGCTCGGGTGCTGGAACTGCTGACGCAGGTCGGGCTGCCGAACCCGCCTCAGCTGGCCAACAGCTATCCGTTCGAACTCTCCGGCGGGCAGCGCCAGCGTGTGATGATCGCGATGGCGATGTCGAACCAGCCGGCACTGCTGATCGCGGACGAGCCGACGACGGCGCTCGACGTCACCACCCAGCGCCAGATCCTCCGCCTGATCGACGATCTCAGGCGCGACCGCGGCATGGGCGTGCTGCTGATCACCCATGATTTCGGCGTCGTGGCCGATGTCGCCGATCACGTCGTCGTGCTGCGCCACGGCAAGGTGGTCGAGCACGGCACCGTCGAGGAAGTGTTGCGCCACCCGCGCGAGGCTTACACCCGCGAACTGATCGACGCGGTACCGAAGGCGCACGTGAAGCAGCGCGAGAGCGCGGCGCAGGCCGCGCCGCTGCTCGATGTGGTGGGTCTGCGCAAGACGTTCCGCGTCAAGCGCGGCTGGTTTCAGCCGCCGCGCGAAGTGCTCGCGGCCGATGGCATCTCGCTGACACTGCACGAGGGCGAAACGCTGGCGGTGGTCGGCGAGTCCGGCTCCGGCAAGTCGACCTTGGGGCGCATGGTCATGCGGCTGACCGAGCCGGATTCCGGTGCGATCCGGCTTGGCAACGAGGACCTGCGGCTGCTGCGCGGGGAAGCGCTGCGCCAGGCGCGGCGCGGGCTCCAGATCATCTTCCAGGATCCCTTCTCTAGCCTCGATCCGCGCCAGAAGGTCGGCGACGCCGTCGCGCGCGGACCGATGGCCTACGGCACGCCGCGCACTGAGGCGATGGCGCAGGCGCGGCAATTGCTGGCGCGCGTCGGGTTGACGCCCTCGGCGGCGGATCGATATCCGCACGAATTCTCGGGCGGCCAGCGCCAGCGCATCTGTATTGCCCGCGCGCTCGCGCTGCGGCCGAAGGTGCTGATCGCCGACGAGGCCGTATCCGCGCTCGACGTGTCGGTGCAGGCGCAGGTGCTGGCGCTGCTCGCCGAGCTGCGCCGCGAGATGCGGCTCGCGATGATCTTCATCACGCACGACCTGCGCATCGCTGCAGAGATCGCCGACCGCGTGATCGTGCTGCAGCACGGCCGCATCGTCGAGGAAGGCCCGACCGCTGCCGTGTTCACCAATCCGCGCGAGGCTTATACGCGCGACCTGCTCGATGCCATCCCGGGGCGTCGGTTCTTCGAGCAGCCGAGCTTTGCACGGCAGCGCGAGGCGCTGGCGTGATGCGGACGCACCGCATAAGCTCGGCACGCACCGCCGCTCGCATTTCCGTTTCCAAACCCCGCAAGGACTGATCCGTGTCGCAAAGCAACATCATGCCCCTTCCCCCCGGCGCCCGCGAGCGCATCGAAGCCGCGGTCGATGCCGCCTTCGAGGCGCAATTGGCGACGACGATTGCCTTCTCGGCTATCCCGAGCACCCGCAGCCAGGAAGCGCCGTGCCAGGACATGATGGCGCGCCTGTTGCGCGAGCGCGGCTACGAGGTCGACGACTGGATCATCAACCAGGACGACCTCAAGGACCTGCCCGGCTATGGCCCGGTCGAGACCGATTTCTCGCGCGCCCGCACGGTAGTCGGAACCTACCGGCCCGCCGAGGAAACCGGGCGATCGTTGATCCTCCAGGGCCATTGCGACGTCGTGCCCGCCGGCCCCCTGGACATGTGGAAACATCCGCCATTCAAGCCCACCGTCGAGGACGGCTGGCTCTACGGCCGCGGCGCCGGCGACATGAAGTCCGGCACGATTGCAGCACTTTACGCGCTCGATGCGCTGAAGGCGGCGGGGCTGGCGCCGAAGGGACGCATCCATTTCCAGTCTGTCATCGAGGAGGAAAGCACCGGGGTCGGCGCGCTCTCCACGCTGCAGCGCGGCTATCGCGCCGATGCCTGCCTGATCCCGGAACCCACCGACGGCAAGCTGATGCGCGCCCAGGTCGGCGTGATCTGGTTCCGCCTCAAGGTCAAGGGCCTGCCGGTCCATGTCTCGCGCGCCGGCACCGGCTCGAATGCGATCAAGGCCGCCTTCCACCTCGTCCAGGCCATCGAGGGGCTGGAGGCCGAGTGGAACGAGCGCGCCAAATCCCATCAGTTCTTCGGCAAGCTCAACCACCCGCTCAACTTCAACCCCGGCATCATCAAGGGCGGCGATTGGGCCTCCAGCGTTCCGGCCTGGTGCGACGTCGATTGCCGCATCGGCATCCTGCCGGGCTGGAAGATCGCCGACTGCCAGGCCGAGATCGCCGCCTGCGTTGCAAAGGCGGCCAAGACCCATCCGTTCCTTGCCGACAACCCGCCCGAAGTCGTCTGGTCCGGCTTCCTGTCGCCGGGCTACGAGGTGACCGCCGCGCAGGAAAGCGAGGCCGTGCTGGCTGCGGCCTATGAAGCCGTGTTCGATGCGCCGCTCGAGGAAGCGAGTTTTACCGGCCTCACCGACGCGCGCTTCTACGGACTCGATTACGACGTGCCCGCCTTCTGCTTCGGCGCCCGGATGGAAGGTGCCCACGGCTTCAATGAGCGGGTCGAGATCGAATCCGTCAAGAAGATCACCAAGACGCTGGCCCTGTTCATCGCGGGCTGGTGCGGGGTCGAGGAAACGTAAACACAACAACGATACGGGAGGAGTCTGCGATGGAGGGCAACGGTGCGGGCGACAAGCCACAGGTCCGGACGCCGGACGATCTGCGCGCGCATTTCGGGCAGCTCAGCCCACTCGCCGAGAAGAAGGTGCTGCACCATCTCGACAAGTTCTGCCGCGACTTCATCGCGCTCTCCCCGTTCCTGGTGCTCGCGTCGAGCGATGGCAAGGGCAATGCCGACGCCAGCCCGCGCGGCGACGGGCCGGGCTTCGTCGCCGTGCTCGACGACAAGGCGCTCCTGATCCCGGACCGGCGCGGCAACAACCGGGTCGATACGTTCGGCAACATCCTGGCCTCGCCCGGCGTCGGCCTGATCTTCATGGTGCCTGGAATCAACGAGACGCTGCGCGTCAACGGCAAGGCCGAGATCACCCAGGATCCGGCGCTGCTGACGCCGCTCGCGGTGCGCGATATCGTGCCGACGATCGGGCTCAAGGTCACCGTCGACGAGTGCTATTTCCATTGCGGCAAGGCGCTGATGCGCGCGAAGCTGTGGGACCCGGGGGCGCAGGTCGAGCGCCACAGCTTCCCGACGCTCGGCCGCATCATCGCCGAGCAGACCGCGGCGATCTCGGTCGAGGTTGCCGAGCAGACCATGGAAGAAGCCTACCGGACCCGGCTCTACTGACGATCTACCGACGCGCGTTTTCGGCGAGATACTTCCCGCAGATGTAGCCGAACGTCATCGCGGGCCCGAGCGTCGCGCCCGCGCCGGGATAGCTGCCGCCGAAGATAGAAGCGGCATCGTTGCCCACCGCGAACAGGCCCGCGATCGGCTTGCCGTCGACATCAAGAACGCGCGTCAATTCGTCGGTGACCAGGCCATGATAGGTCGCGATGTCTCCCGGCACGATCTTCACGGCATAGAACGGTGCAACGGCGATCTCGCCGATGCAGGGATTTGGCGCGAAGCTGTCGTCGCCGAGCAGCCGCTGATACGACGTCGCACCCCGGCCGAACGCGCGGTCCTGCCCATTTTTGGCATCACGGTTGACCTCGTCGATGGTCTGTTCGAGTCCGTCGGGATCGATACCGGCGGACGACGCGAGTTCGCGAACGGTGTGGCCGGTCTTGAGATATCCGGAGCGGATGAAGGGCGAGATCGGCAGTGGCGACGGACGGACGGCGCCAAGCCCGTAACGCCTGACGGTTCGATGATCGCAAATCATGAAGGCCGAGACATCCTGCTGCCCGGCGCAAGCATCCATCATGGCCCGGACGAAGTCGTGATAGTTCTGGCTTTCATTGGTAAAGCGGCGACCGTCACGCGTGACCGCGATGACGCCCGGCTTGGCCCGGTCGATCAGGTGAAAAAATCTCCCGGTGCTGCCGTCCTTGCGCTTGATCAGCGACACCGGCACCCACGCCGCTGCATTCGAAAAGCTGTCCTCGATCGCGGCGCCAACATCCTCGGCCATCCGCAGCGCGTCGCCGGTGTTGGCTTCCGGTGTCAGCGATGCATGCACCGTGTTGGGCTGGATATGCTTGAAGTGTGTGCGCGTGCGCTCTGCATCATGCGGAAAGCCGCCGGCGGCAAACACCACGCCGCGGCGTGCATCGACACGAATGCTCTTGCCTTCCCTCTCCACGATGGCCCCCGCAATCCGGCCATTCTCGCGCACGAGGCTGACAGCCGGCGAAGATGACCAGAGCGGTATCCGCCGATCCAGCGCCGTCCGCAACAGGCGCGCCGCCAACGCATTGCCGTTCACAAGGCGCGTGCCACGCCCGTTGACAAGAACGTCGCGGCCATGGGCCAGCATCCGTGAAGCAACGAACAGCGCCGACTTCAGCGATCGCGTGGCGTTGAGAAAATGCTTGAGGTCGGGACCGCTATTCAGGCCCATGCCCATGAACGTCGATTCCCGCATCGGCTGGGCGAGCGCAGCCAGGCTGGTCCCGAGTTTTCTTCCGTCGAACGGGAGTGGATGGATCGACCGGCCTTCCTCGGCACCGCCGGTATGATCGGGATGATAGTCAGGATAGTTCTTTCCGAAGCTGAACCTGACCTCGGTATTGGCTTCGAGAAAGTCGACCATCGGGCCGGCGTTCGCCAGAAATGCACCGACGCGCGCTTTGTCAAAATGGTTTCCGGCCTCGTGCTGGATGTAGGCATTTGCCTTCTCGAGCGAGTCCTGGACGCCTGCGCGCGACGCGAGCGGGTTTCCCGGCACCCACAGCCACCCGCCCGACCGGGCCGTGGTGCCGCCGAACTCCGCGGCCTTCTCGACAACAAGGACGTCGGCTCCCAAGTGCTGGGCTGTGATGGCCGTCGTCATCCCGGCCGCGCCGGAGCCGATGACCAGCACGTCGCAAACAGTCGATTCCATCGCGTCGGTTTCCCCCCGCTTCAGTCTTCTTATGGCGATCTTCTTATAGCGGCATCAGCCGCGGCGCCAGAAGCCGCAACCGGCCCGACGGACGCTCCCTGCCAACGCTGGGCGAAGACATCAATTTCGCTGCGCGGTCCAATAGCCCGAGCAGCGCGCGCTTCCCGAATGGCCGCTCCATGTCCCGCGGCCGGAGGTGCTGGAGAGCCTGCCGGAGCCTGCGGCGTATTTGTCATGGACGGTCACCGAGGCGCGGACCGCGCCGGATCTCCGGACGTATCCCCTGAACTTCACGAGATTGGGATGCGTCACGACCCCGTTGGAAACGTTGACCGTAAAGTTGTAGACCGCATCGCATGCGCCTCGTTGCGTCACGAAGGCAAGGTTCCAGGAGCCGTCGTAGACAGACCGGGCATATGCGGTGCTCGTCAAGCCGACGAAAACGCATGCGCCCGCGGCGCAAAGCCAAAGCTTCCTCATGCTAACCTCCCCTCATCGAGCGAATGAAATTCGGGTTCGGCGTGAAAATGGTGAGGCGATTGGTCCTCCAATAGATCGCATTTCCTCAGATCGTATCAAGGCCTCGCGAGAATCAGGGTCGCACCATCGGTGCAAGCAGATTGACCCACGCAGGGAAAGCACCCATATGGGACACCGGAATTGGATGAAGCCTTCCGTTTCGGACAGTCCTTGCCGCGGCCGATGATCCCGGTGGCGTCGTTCGCGCAAAACGGCTTCGTTCGGGAGCTCCCATGACGACACTGTCTATCCTCGATCTCGTTCGCGTCACCGAAGAGACCGATGCGCGCGGCGCGCTCGATAACGCCCGCGATATTGCCGTTCATGCCGAGGCATGGGGCTATCGCCGTATCTGGGTGGCGGAGCATCACAACATGCCGGGCATCGCGAGCGCCGCGACGTCGGTTGTGATCGGTCATATCGCAGCGGGAACAAAGACCATCCGGGTCGGCGCCGGCGGCATCATGCTCCCCAACCATGCGCCTTACGTCATCGCCGAGCAGTTCGGGACGCTGGCCCGTCTGTTCCCGGGCCGCATCGACCTTGGGCTCGGTCGCGCACCCGGGACCGACCAGCTCACACTTCGCGCTTTGCGCCGCACGCCTGAAGCCGCCGAAAACTTCCCGCAGGACGTTCTCGAGGTGCAGGCCTTCCTGGCTCCAGCCGGCCCGAACCAGCGTATCCGGGCCGTGCCGGCGGCAGGAACGGAAGTGCCGTTGTGGATCCTGGGATCGAGCAATTTTGGCGCGATGCTGGCGGCTGAACTCGGGCTTCCCTATGCCTTCGCCTCGCATTTCGCACCTGAGCTGCTGATCCCGGCGCTGCAGATCTACCGCAGCCGCTTCAAGCCGTCCGAGCAGCTTGACCGTCCCTACGCGATGGTAGGCGTCAACATCATCGCCGCCGGCAGCGATGACGAAGCGCGCCGGCTCGCGACGACACAACAGATGTCCTTTACGAACATTTTCCGCGGCGCGCGCGGCCTCAGCCAGCCGCCGATCGACGACATTGAAAGCTATTGGTCGCCCGCGGAAAAAGCACAGGCGATGAGCATGCTCGCTCGCTCCATCGTCGGCTCGCCGGATAAGATTCGTTCGGGCATCGATGCGCTCATCAAGGAAACCGGCGCCGACGAGCTCATGATCGTCTCCGATGTCTACGATCACGCAACTCGGCTGCGCTCCTTCGAAATCATCGCCAACGTCGCGGGCAGCGCCGGCTGATTTATCGCTGAAATCCCCGCCACGATGATGGAGCATCGGATGCGGACGACACGCCGAACGTTCGTACGGGCCTCGCTGGCGGCTTCAGCCGCGGCGCTTTTGCCCGTTTCAGTGCGCGCCCAGGAAAGCACGCCCGTCCGCCGTCAGATCCCCTCAACCGGCGAAGCCATACCGGTCGTCGGGCTCGGCACCTGGATCACCTTCAACGTTGGCGGCGATGCGGCGCTAAGAGACGAGTGCGCTGCTGTCATGGCGGCCTTCTTCGCGGCGGGCGGGCGCATGATCGATTCCTCTCCGATGTATGGCTCGTCGCAGCCGGTGATCGGCTATGGCCTTCAAAAGCTTGGGCAGCCTTCCGCGCTGTTCTCGGCCGAAAAGGTCTGGACATCCTCGGCCGCGGCAGGTCCGCCGCAGATCGAGCAATCGCGCCGCTTCTGGGGTGTGCCGAAGTTCGACCTCTTGCAGGTTCACAATCTGCTCGCCTGGAAGGAACATCTGAAGACGCTTTTCGCGATGAAAGCATCCGGTGCGGTGCGCTACGTCGGGATCACCACGTCCGAAGGCCGTCGCCACGATCTTTTCGAACAGATCATGCGGAACGAGCCGATCGATTTCGTGCAGCTCTCCTACAACGTCGTCGACCGCGAGGCCGAGGCGCGGCTGCTGCCGCTGGCGTCCGAACGCGGCATTGCCGTCATCGTCAACCGCCCGTTCCGGCAGGGCGCGCTGACAGACCGGCTCAAGGGTGAGCCGTTACCCGAATGGGCAGGCGAACTCGGGGTGTCTAGCTGGGCGCAGCTCATCCTGAAGTTCGTCCTCTCCCATCCTGCCGTCACCGTCGCTATTCCGGCGACCACCCGTGTCGACCACGTGCGCGAAAACCTCCGCGCTGCCGGCGGACCGATGCCGGACCCGGCCATGCGAAAGCGCATCTCGGCCCACGTACAGGCGCTTTGATGTCGGAGTGGTGGACCTACCGGCCGGAGGATTTCCTGCTGTTTTCGCCACGCGTCTATTGGCGGATGTTCGAACTGCACAATGCGGCGCTTTGGCCGCTGCAAGTGCTCACGCTTGCCGCGGGCGCGGCGATCGTTCTGCTCGTCGCCCGATGGCCGACAAGCTCCGCGCGGTGGCTGGCGCTCCTCCTCGCAGTTCTCTGGATTTTCGTCGGATGGTCGTTCCTGTGGGGCCGCTATGTCGAGATCAACTGGGCAATTGCCTATGTCGCGCCGGCGTTCGCCGTTGAAGGCGTGCTGTTCCTGGTCTGCGGGCCTCTGCTCAACCGCCTCGCCTTCGCGCGACGCGGACTTGCCGGCGGCACCGGATGTTTCATGCTTGCCACTGCAATCGCCTTCCCGTTGCTCGCGCCCCTGCAGGGACGTGGCTGGGCCTCGTCGGAGGTCTTCGGCATCGCGCCGGATCCGACGGCGGTCGCGACGCTCGGCCTTCTGCTCCTCGTCCGCGGCAAGCCACTGCCATGGCTCCTGCCGATCCCCGTTCTCTGGTGCCTCCTGAGCGGAATGACCCTTCAGACCATGGGCGAGCCGCAAGCGTGGGTTCTCTATGCCGCGCTGGCCCTCACCGCTTTCGCCTTGACCTGGAGTGCTGTTCTCAGTCCTTCAGCGCGGCCAGGATCGTCGCCGCCGCCTTGAAATCGACCAGCCGCGCGGCGCGCCGGGCGGCGACTTCCTCGTCGACGCCCCATTTCTCGCTGTTCCAGTCCTCATCGACATGGGCGGCGGCCCAGACCTGATCCGCATCGCGCACGCCCTCCCGCAGCGCCAGCGCCAGCAGCGCCGAGCCGGTCAGCGTCGTCACCACATGCAGCGCCGCCACCGACCAGGCGTCGGCCGGGAATATCTCGCGCACCGCCGCGATCGCCTGCGCCGGCTGCGCGGCATGTACGATGCCCTCGGAAAGGATGAAATGGGCGCCGAGATCGGTGCCAGCCCAGGACAGCACCGGGTCCCAATGCGCCGCCTCCCGCGCGATCAACGCTTCGGGATGGCCGGCGCGGTAGAACAGCAGATCCGTCCCGAGATATTTTGCGACATCGTCCGCCACCGCATCGACGCGGTCGGTGACCTCGGCGACGCTGTTGGCAAACCGCGTCAGCGGCATGGTCAGGGGATCGATGGTCTCGCCCTGCGCGCTCCATTCTGCCGCGATCGCCTCTGCAATCCCGCGCTTCGGGGCAACGACCGGCCGGCCGGAAGGCGTTTTGATCGTGCGGCCATCGAGCGTGACGGCAAAGCCGCCATCGGCCTCGGCGATGCCGGCCTCCTTGTAGAACCGCCTGCGCTGGGGGCTGCGCGAGGCACGGCGCACGGACTCCTCCGGATCGAGAGCAGAATGTCCGGCGACTTCGTCGAATAGTTCGCGCATAACGGCTCCGGCGATGTGTGATAATGAAGCGCTTACAATACGATAATGGCGGACGCAAATAAAGCTGATGAGCCGGTTACGGGGATCTGCTGCGATCCTGGTTGCGCAGGCGAACTTTGTCGCAACGCCTGCACAGTCCGGGTTCCACCCGCCGCAGTCAACACCCTCCGTCATTCCGGGGCGCGCGCAGCGCGAACCCGGAATCCCACTATCGGCCCGCGCTGTAGCCGATGGATTCCGGGTTCGCGACTTCGTCGCGCCCCGGAATGACGGAAAGAGCGGTAGTTGCGCCTACTCCTCCGGCGCGTTCTCGATCGGGTCGAACCGGTCGTGCTCGAGCCCGAGCAGATTCCAGGATTGCAGCATGTGCGGCGGCAATGGCGCGCTGACGTCGATCGTGCCGCCGCGCGGATGCGGGATCACGATGCGGCGCGCCAGGAGATGCAGGCGGTTCTGCAGGCCGCCCGGCAGGGCCCAGTTCTCCTTGTTGAAATATTTGGGGTCGCCGACGATGGCGTGATCGATGTGGGCCATGTGCGCGCGCAATTGATGGGTTCGGCCGGTCACCGGCTTCAGCGATACCCAGGCGAGCTTCTGCGCGGAGGTTTCGACCACGGCGTAATATGTCACCGCGTGGCTGGCGCCCTCGTCGCCATGCTTCGCCACCCGCATGATGCTATCTTCCTCGCTCTCTTCCTTGGCCAGATAGGTCGAGATGCGGCCCTGCTTCGGCTTCGGCACGCCCGCCACCAGCGCCCAGTAGATTTTTCGCGCCGAGCGGTGGCGGAACGAGCCGGTCAAGGCGGTCGCGGCAAAGCGGGTTTTTGCAATCAGCAGGCAGCCCGAGGTTTCCCGGTCGAGCCGGTGCACCAGCCGGGGCTTCTGGCCCTTGGCATCGCGCATCACTTCCAGCATCTGGTCGACGTTGCGCGTGATCCCGGAGCCGCCCTGCACCGCGAGGCCCGCCGGCTTGTTCAGCACCATGACGTCGGCGTCCTCGAACAGGGTCATCTCCTTCAGCGCCTGCAGCGTCTTGGCCGCCGCCTCGGAAAGCGGCGCGGCGCCCTTCGGCGTATCGAGCTTGAGCGGCGGAATGCGGACGCTCTGGCCCTCCTCCAGCCGGTCCTTGCTGTCGGCGCGCTTGCCGTTGACGCGCAGCTCGCCCTTCCGAACGATGCGCTGGATGTGAGAAAACGACAGGCCGGGGAAACGCGCCTCGAGAAAACGGTCGACGCGCATATCGTTCTCGTCGGCGGTCACGACGACGGTCTGCACTTTCGTCGGCAACGGCGGGTCGACCGCCCTGGGCTTCTCCGGCTCCGCAACCACAAAGGCCGGCTTTTCCCGGCGCGGCTCGGCAAACCGCGCAGGCTTGCCGCCAGGCCGGCTGCCCTGCGGTCGGTTGCCGGACTTCTTGCCGCGGAACGGCGTGGCGCCTTTGGGACGACCGCCTGACGGGCGCGACTTGGCTAGCGGTTTTCGGTCGCGGCGGCTCATCTGGTTGCGGCTCCAAGGACAGGCTTTTGCCTAGCGCAAATGCCGGGAATCGTCACGGTTAAATCGGTACCAACCGGCTGTGGGACCGGACGCAACGTGGGAGGACGACAGCGGCTACTTGCATTGCGCGGCGTTCATCACTGCGGTCAAATCATTGGCTGACGTTGCGGACGGACGCTGTTTGGTAGCTTCCCCGGCCGCGGCGCAGGCGGCCGCCTGGTCGCCGTTCTGGAAGCGCGCCCAGGCAAGGTTGGTCCAGGCATCGGCGAAGTCGGGCGCATCCTTGACCGCCTGCTCCAGCACCGGCTGCGCATCCTTTGGCCGCTTGGCGACCAGGAGGAAGCGGCCATAGTCGGCGTTCAGCGCCTTCATCGGATGCGGCTGTTTCAGCGCGATCTTGAACAGTTCTTCCGTGGCATCGAGATCCCTGAAGCGCGCCAGCGTGACCGCGGCAAAGCCCTGATAGACGCCGCTCTGTTCGGGCGAGATCAGAAATGCCTGATTGAAGCGCTGCGCGGCCTCTCCCATTCGATTGGCGTTGATCGCCCGCCAGCCGCGCTTGGTGGTTTCCTCAAAGGCCTTTTCACGCGTCCCGGCGGCCTGGATGATGGCGTTGACGAAGTTTGCATCGGCAGCCCGCTGCTCCGAATTCTTGTCCGCAAAACCGAAGAACGGCTGCTCGTTCATCGGCGCTTTATAGGTCCGCTTCGTCACCTGCACGCCCGGCGCGACCTCCACCGTTTCCGCGGCGGCGGAAAACGTGAACGCCAGCAACACCGCGACGGCGCAGGTCATCGCTCTCAGACAATTTTTAAAACGGCTCATTCGCGCTGGCCTCGCTCTCGTTCCTTGCGCAGCTTGGCCCAGTAATCGAGCCGCTTGCGGATCTCGCGCTCAAAGCCGCGATCGGGGGGGTCGTAAAAGGTCTGCCGTCCCAGCGCTTCCGGGAAGTAATCCTGTCCGGAGAACGCGTCCGGCGCGTCGTGGTCGTATTCGTAGCCGGAGCCATAGCCTTCCGACTTCATCAGTCTGGTCGGCGAGTTCAAAATATGCTTCGGCGGCAGCAGCGAGCCGCCCTCCTTCGCCGTGCGCATCGCCGCGCCGAACGCTTTGTAGGCAGCATTCGATTTCGGCGCGGTAGCGAGATAGATTACGGCCTGCGCGATCGCAAGCTCCCCCTCGGGAGACCCAAGAAAGTCGAACGCATCCTTGGCGGCGTTGCAGATCACCAGCGCCTGCGGATCGGCAAGACCGATGTCCTCGACCGCCATGCGGACGACGCGCCGCGCCAGGAACAGCGGGTCCTCGCCGGCGTCCAGCATCCGCGCCAGATAATACAGCGCCGCATCGGGATCGGAGCCGCGCACCGATTTATGCAACGCCGAGATCAGGTTGTAATGGCCGTCGGCGGACTTGTCATAGATCGGCGCACGGCGCTGCAGGATTTCCTGCAGTTGCGCGGCGTCGAATATCTCGCCCTTGCGCGCAGCGCGCCAGACTTCCTCGGCCAGCGTCAGCGAGGCGCGACCATCGCCGTCCGCCATGCGCACCAGCACAGCCCGCGCCTCGGCGTCGAGTGGCAGTTTACGGCCCTCGACCTTCTCGGCATGCCTAAACAGCTTCTCGATCGCGTCGGCATCCAGCGAACGAAACACCAGCACCCGCGCCCGCGACAGCAACGCGGCGTTGAGCTCGAACGACGGATTTTCCGTGGTGGCGCCGACCAGCACCACGGTGCCGTCTTCCATCACGGGCAGAAACGAATCCTGCTGGGCGCGGTTGAAGCGATGCACCTCGTCGACGAACAGCAGCGTGCCCTTGCCCATTTCGCGCCGGGCGCGCGCCGAATCGAACACCTTCTTGAGGTCGGCAACACCGGAAAACACCGCGGAAATCTGCTCAAAATGCAGTTCGGTAGCGTCCGCCAGCAGCCGCGCCACCGTGGTCTTGCCGGTGCCCGGCGGTCCCCAGAATACCAGCGAGCCGAGCGTGCGCGTCTCCAGCATCCGCGTCAGCGCGCCGTCGGGACCGAGGATATGATCCTGTCCGACGACGTCGGCGAGCGAGCGCGGGCGCAGTCTGTCCGGCAAGGGATGCGGCGCGTCGTGCTCCATCCCCGCCGCAGCAAAGAGGTTGGCAGCTTCCCGGGGTTGCTTCGGGCTCATCCGCCCAGCGTCACGTTGATCTGCTGGCCGCCGCGCACCACGACGATGCGCCAGAGCCTTGACGAGGTTTTCGAGGCCTTGTCGAGATCGCTGGTCTTGGCAATCTTCTGGTTGTTGACCGCAAGGATGATGTCGCCCTTCTGGAAGCCGACGCTGGCCGCCGTTCCGCCACCTTCGAGATCGATCACCACGACGCCCTCGGTCTGGGAATCCAGGTGCAGTTCGTCGGCGACCGCCGGCGAAATGTTGGCGACCTTGGCGCCCTGGAACGGCGAGCGCCCGGTAAGGACGATTTCCTCGCGGTTGGCGTCGGGCGCGGTCTCCAGCGCCACCGTCAACTTGACGGTCTTGCCGGCGCGCTGCACGTCGATCTGCGCGCTTCCGCCGAGCTGGCGGGTCGCGAAGCGGTAATCGAACGCGTTGGGATCGTCGATGTTCTGGCCCTCGATCGCAACGATCAGGTCGGACGGCTTCAAGCCTGCGCGCGCCGCCGGGCTGTTTGGCGCGACATTGGCGACCAACGCGCCGTTCGGTATTTTCAGCCCCAGCGTCTCGGCGATTTCAGGCGTCACGGCCTGGAGCTTCGCGCCGAGCCAGGGCCGCCTGACGGCCTTGCCACCGCTCTTGGCCGAGGCCACCACGACACGCACCATGTTGGTTGGAATTGCAAAGCCGATGCCCTGCGATCCACCGGAGCGCGAGAATATCGCGGTGTTGATGCCGACGAGCTTGCCGGTCATGTCGACCAGCGCACCGCCGGAATTGCCGGGATTGATCGCCGCATCGGTCTGAATGAAGAACTGATAGTCGGTGATGCCGACCTTGGTGCGGGCGAGCGCCGAAACGATGCCGTGGGTCACGGTCTGTCCGACGCCGAAGGGATTGCCGATCGCCAGCACCACGTCGCCCACCAGCAGTTCATCGGAATTGGCGAAGTCGAGCGTTGCGAACTTCTCTTTCGTATCCTTGATGCGCAGCACGGCCAGATCGGTGCGGCTGTCCTTGAGCACGATCTCGGCCTCGAACTCGCGCTTGTCGGCGAGCGAAATCTTGACCTGGTCGGCGCCCTCGATGACGTGGTTGTTGGTGACGACAAGTCCGGAAGCATCGACCATCACGCCCGACCCGAGTGAACGTTGCATCTGTTCGGGCTGCTGACCCGGCACGCCGAAGAAGCGGCGGAAAATCGGATCGTCCAGCAGCGGGTTGCGCACCTGCACGGTCTTGCCGGCGTAGACGTTCACCACCGCGGGCTGCGCGCGCTGCACGATCGGCGCGTAGGACAACCGGAGTTCGGCGCCCGAGGATGGCACGCGGCGGTCCTGCGCCAGTGCCGGGGTTGCTACGACAGCTGAGGCCAGCACCAGGGCCAGGGAGCGGATCAAATTCATACGACAATCCCGGAATTTGTCGCCGCACATATGGATGCGGCGCGCTAGCGAAAGAAGATAACGCGGTACACAAACTGCAGGCTACGCGGCGCGGTCAGGCTCCTCGACGCTGTCAGGCGCCGGTGCACAGGAAAGCCGTTCCCGATGGCTCTCGCCCCAAGCCCGCAGCGTATCGATCACCGGACGCAGGCTCTCGCCGACGTCGGACAGCCTGTATTCGACGCGCGGCGGCACCTCGGCATAGACCTTGCGGATCACGAGCCGGTCGTCTTCCAGCGCGCGAAGCTGCTTGGTCAGCATGCGCTGGGTAATCCCTGGCATCCGCCGCCGCAACTCCCCAAAACGCTGCGTGCCGGCCTGCAGGTGAAACAGGATCACCCCTTTCCACTTGCCGTCGATCAGATCAAGCGTAGCCTCGACCGCGCAGCCGGGACGATGGGCAAAATTCCGCCGTTTCATGCGCCACTTTCCAATAGTATCCAAATGGGGACTAGTTCCCCCAATTTACAGTACTTGCCAAACTGATGCCAGCGCGACAGTTAGGCGATCCACTATTCACAGAAGGCAGGAGAGCAAGGGCATGAAGGCCGTCGGCTACAGAAAATCGCTTCCCATCGAGGACGCGGATTCGCTGATCGATTTCGAGACCGCGAAACCTGAGCCGAAGGGCCGCGACATCAGGGTCGCCGTGAAAGCGATCTCCGCCAACCCCGTCGACTACAAGGTTCGCAAGCGCGCCGCCCCACCCGAAGGCGAAACCAAGATCCTCGGCTTCGATGCGGCCGGCATCGTCGATGCCGTCGGCCCCGACGTGACGCTGTTCAAGCCGGGCGACGAGGTGTTCTACGCCGGCTCGATCCTGCGCCAGGGTACCAACGCTGAATTTCACCTGGTCGACGAGCGCATCGTTGGCAACAAGCCGAAGTCGCTCTCGTTCGCACAGGCCGCTGCGCTGCCGCTGACGTCGATCACCGCGTGGGAATTGCTGTTCGACCGGCTCGGCGCCGTGCCCGGCAAGAGCGTCGATCCGCGTACGCTGCTGATCACCGGCGGCGCCGGTGGTGTCGGCTCGATCCTGATCCAGCTCGCGCGCCGCCTCACCGGGCTGACGGTGGTGGCGACCGCCACAAGGCCGAAGTCGCAAAAATGGTGCCTCGACCTCGGCGCGCACGCCGTAATCGACCATTCCAAGCCGATGAAGGAGCAGATCGAGAAACTGAAACTGCCGCCGGTGGCGCTGGTCGCCAGCCTCACCTTCACCGACCAGCACTACAAGGCGATCGCGGACCTGATGGCGCCGCAGGGCAAGTTCGGCCTGATCGACGATCCGCCGGAATTCACCATGAGCGCTTTCAAGGGCAAGGCCATTTCGGTGCATTGGGAATCGATGTTCACGCGCTCCTCGTTCCAGACGCCCGACATGATCGCCCAGCACAATTTACTGAACGACGTCGCCGACCTGATCGACAAGGGCGTGTTGCGCACCACGCTCGACCAGACGTTTGGAACGATCAACGCGGCCAATCTCAAGCGCGCGCATGCACTGCTGGAGAGTGGAAAATCGCGCGGCAAGATCGTGCTCGAGGGATGGTAGCTGGCGGCGCCAGAGGGGTGCTGCCTTGCGAGGCGCCCTTCCCGGCAGCCTGAACGCCTGTTCATCAAAATTAAATCTGGCGGCAAGGCCGTGCGACAGATGCAACCGGAGCAACGAAACTCACTCGAAAGTGTTTAGCGAGCATACGTTTTTGCGAAAGTGGAACTTCGCTCGAATGTAAAGTGGGCATCTGTCTTACGGAAAGGAGTACTCCATGAGGAAAGCACCTTTGGTATTGGCTGCTGCGGCCGTTGTGGGCCTGACAGCGGTAGCGGCGCCCGCGCCTGCGGAAGCGCACTGGCGCGGCGGCGGCTGGGGTGGCGGCGGGTTCTTTCCGGCGGTGGCCGGCGGACTCATCGCGGGTGCCGTGATCGGCGGCATTGCGTCGAACGCCTATGCCTACGGTCCGGGCTACGGCTACTATAACGGTTACTACGGCGGCGGATATGCGCCCGCCTATTACGGCGGCTACTATGGTGGCGGTTATGCGCCGGCCTACTATGGCGGCGGCTATTACGGAGCCCCGGTGGTTCGCTATCGTCGCGTGGTCCGGCCGGCCTACGCGTATTACGGTGGTCCGCGCTACTATGGCGGCGCCCGGTACTACGGCGGCGCTCGGTACTACGGTGGCCCGCGCTTCTACCGCGCTCACTATCGCCGCTGGTAATCGCGCCAGTCTCAATAAAAAAAGCGGCGCTTCAAGCGCCGCTTTTTGCATATCGAACTCGGAAAATCTTACGCCGCTTCGGCGGACTTTTCCTGCTCCGGACCGGAGTCCTGGCCCTTGGCGTCGACGTCGCGGTCGACGAACTCGATCACGGCCATCGGCGCGTTGTCGCCGTAACGGAAGCCGGCCTTGATGATACGGGTGTAGCCGCCCTGGCGGTCCTTGTAACGGGGGGCCAGCGTATCGAATAGCTTCTTGACCTGATCCTTGTCGCGCATTTCGGAGATGGCCTGGCGGCGCATGGCGAGACCGCCCTTCTTGCCGAGCGTGACCAGCTTCTCCACGATCGGGCGAAGCTCCTTGGCCTTCGGCAGCGTGGTGACGATCTGCTCGTGCTTGATGAGCGCCGCGCACATGTTCGCAAACATCGCGCGGCGATGCTCGGCGGTGCGGTTGAGCTTGCGATGAACCTTGCCGTGACGCATTTTCGTATTCCTTCAATTCCAATCGTCGCGACGGTTCGTCGGACTTTCTGCTCAGGTGGGCTGCCTGCGTTCGCCCCAGTCATTCCGGATCGCCGCTACGCAGCGTCCGAAATGACGAATGCTCAGTAGTGATCCTCGAAGCGCTTCGCCAGTTCGTCGATGTTCTCCGGCGGCCAGCCCGGCACTTCCATGCCGAGATGCAGACCCATCTGGGCCAGCACTTCCTTAATCTCGTTCAGCGACTTGCGGCCGAAGTTCGGGGTGCGGAGCATTTCCGCTTCCGACTTCTGCACGAGGTCGCCGATGTAGACGATGTTGTCGTTCTTCAGGCAGTTTGCCGAACGCACCGACAGTTCCAGTTCGTCAACCTTCTTGAGGAACGCCGGATTGAACGCGAGATCGGGGATGATCTCCTGCGCCACTTCCTTGCGCGGCTCTTCGAAGTTCACGAACACGTTGAGCTGATCCTGCAGGATGCGGGCGGCGTAGGCCACCGCGTCTTCCGGCGTGATCGCGCCGTTGGTCTCGATCGTCATGGTCAGCTTGTCGTAGTCGAGGATCTGGCCCTCGCGGGTGTTCTCGACCTTGTAGGAGACCTTGCGCACGGGCGAGAACAGGCTGTCGACCGGGATCAGGCCGATCGGCGCGTCCTCGGGCCGGTTGCGCTCGGCGGCGACATAGCCCTTGCCGGCGGCGACCGTGAACTCCATGCGGATCTCGGCGCCCTCGTCCAGCGTGCAGATCTGCAGGTCGGGATTGAGCACGACGACGTCGCCGACGGTCTGGATGTCACCGGCGGTGACGACGCCCGGACCCGACTTCTTCACGACCATGCGCTTGGGGCCATCGCCCTGCATCTTGATCGAGATGTCCTTGATGTTGAGCACGATGTCGGTGACGTCCTCGCGAACGCCCGCGATCGAGGAGAACTCGTGCAGCACGCCGTCGATGTGCACCGACTGCACCGCCGCGCCTTGCAGCGACGACAGCAGGATGCGGCGCAGCGCATTGCCGAGCGTCTGGCCGAAGCCGCGCTCGAGCGGCTCGGCGACGACGGTCGCAAACCGGGTCGCGTCGGTGCCCGGCGTTACCTGCAGCTTGTTCGGTCGAATAAGTTCTTGCCAATTTTTCTGGATCGTCACTTTGTCACCCCTTCGGGTCCATGGACCGGCCTGTCGACCTGCCTTCAGGTCACTGGCGTTGGAGATCGCGGATCAGTCCGCGCCGTCAAATTCCAAAAAACAATCGCGAGACGGATGAGCCGTCCCGCGACCAAACATCAGACCCGCCGGCGCTTGCGCGGACGGCAGCCATTGTGCGGGATCGTCGTCACGTCACGGATCGACGTGACGGTGAAGCCCGCCGCCTGCAGCGCGCGAAGCGCCGATTCACGGCCCGAGCCGGGGCCAGCAACTTCCACTTCCAGCGTGCGCATGCCGTGTTCCTGCGCCTTCTTGGAAACGTCTTCGGCCGCAACCTGCGCGGCATACGGGGTCGACTTGCGCGAGCCCTTGAAGCCCATCGTGCCGGCCGACGACCAGGCAATGGTGTTGCCCTGCGCGTCGGTGATGGTGATGGTCGTGTTGTTGAACGATGAATTCACGTGCGCGATGCCGGATGCGATGTTCTTGCGTTCGCGGCGGCGTACGCGGGTGGCTTCCTTGCCCATTAGCTCAAAACCTTTCCTGTGATCTCAAACGCCGCCGTAGTGCCAGCGGCTACACCTCAAACAGCAAGCGGCGAATGCATCCGCCGCTTCCTGCGCTAAATCGAAATTTACTTCTTCTTGCCGGCGATCGACTTGGCCGGGCCCTTGCGCGTGCGCGCATTGGTGTGGGTACGCTGGCCGCGCACCGGCAGGCCGCGACGATGACGCAGGCCGCGATAGCAGCCGAGGTCCATCAGGCGCTTGATGTTGATGCCGGTCTCGCGGCGAAGGTCGCCTTCGACGAGATAGTCGCGGTCGATCACTTCGCGGATCTGCAGGACTTCCTGGTCGCTCAGCTGGCTGACGCGACGATCCACCGGGATCTTCACCTTTTCGATGATCTCGGCCGCGTTCTTCTGGCCGATGCCATGGATGTACTGGAGCGCGATCAGAACGCGCTTGTTGGTCGGAATATTCACGCCGGCGATACGGGCCACGGACTTCTCTCCTGTCGCCGATCCCTCATGGACCGGATCATGTTCATTGCTAACTCGGGCTGGTGTCCGCAAACGCGAACACGACGCCCTTCCCCTCATCTTCTTCGGGGCCCGGCATCGTCATAAAACTATCCGACTTGGATGCGGGGCTTATTAAAGGACTCAACTCGGTTTCGTCAACCGTCTCTATCGTTTAGCTCGCTTTTTCGTGACCTTTTTCGAGGCCTTGGCGGCGGCCTTTCTGGCCGTCTTCTTGGCCTTTCCGGGCTTACCGCCCCTGGCGGCGGCAGCGGCCTTCCGGCCCGCCTTCTTGCTTGCCTTCTTGACACCCCTGGAAGCCGCTTTTCCGGCCTTACGGGCGGTTTTTGGGGCCTTCCGGGCCGTTTTGGCGGCCTTTTTGCCTGCCGGGCGGGCCGTCTTGCGGGCAGCCTTGGTGGCCTTCCTGGCGGGCGCGGCGGCCTTGGCACCCCCCTTGGGTTCCACCGCCCCGATCGCGGACAGGATGCGGTTGATCTCGCGGGTGACGTGCTCGATGGTCATCATGCCGTCGACCGTCAGCAACTTGCGTCGCTCGGAATAGTAGTGAATTAGCGGCTCTGTCAACGTACGGTAGTTCGCGAGCCGTTTCGACAGCACCTCCGGAGTATCGTCGATTCGGACTTCCTCGCCGCGGGCCCGCATTTCGGCGACGCGCGTTTCGACCCGATCCAGGAGCGCGCTCTCGTTGACGCGCAGTTCGACCACGGCATCGAGCTTGATGTGCTTCTTCTTCAGGAGCTCGTCGAGCGCGGCCGCCTGCGGCACCGTCCGCGGAAAGCCGTCGAGAATGAAGCCGTTCTTCATGTCGGGCTGGTCGAGACGATCAGAGATGATCCCGATCACGATCTCGTCCGGCACCAGCGAGCCGCTGGCCATGAGGTCCTTGGCCTGCAGACCGACCGGCGTTTCGGCTGCAACGGCGGCGCGCAGCATCTCGCCGGTCGAGAGCTGGATGATGCCGTGCTTCTGGACCAGTCGCTGCGCCTGGGTCCCCTTGCCCGCGCCCGGCGGACCCAAAAGGATCAATCTCATGACTATTCGCCCCCCGGCTTGGTGAGCGAATATCCGCACACCCCGTTATTGATTTCAGGCCGCTGCCTTCCCGCCGGTCAGCGGCGGCGGCCCCTGAGCTTGGATTTCCTGATCAGCCCCTCGTACTGATGGGCGAGCAGATAGCCTTGCACCTGCGCCACCGTATCCATCGTGACGCTGACCACGATCAGAAGCGAGGTGCCGCCGAAGTAGAATGGCACCGAGGCGTAGGAGATCAGAATTTCGGGGATCAGACACACGATCGCCAGATAAATCGCACCCAGCACCGTGACGCGCGACAGCACATAGTCGATGTACTCCGCGGTGCGCTCGCCCGGACGGATGCCGGGGATGAAGCCGCCATGCTTCTTCAGGTTGTCGGCCGTCTCGGTCGGGTTGAACACGATCGCAGTGTAGAAGAATGCGAAGAACACGATCAGCGACAGATAGAGCACCAGGAACAGCGGGCGGCCGTGGCTGAGCTGCGTGTTGAGCCACTGGAACCATTCGGGCCCAGTGCCGGCGTTGAAGTTCGCAACGGTCGCCGGCAGCAGCAGCAGCGACGAGGCGAAGATCGGCGGGATCACGCCCGAGGTGTTGAGCTTGAGCGGCAGATGCGAGGACTGGCCCTCGAACATCTTGTTGCCGACCTGGCGCTTCGGATACTGGATCAGCAGCCGTCGCTGCGCGCGCTCCATGAACACGATGAAGGCGATCACGGCGACCGCCATCACGATCACGATCAGGATCAGGCCGGTGGAGAGCGCGCCTTGGCGGCCCAGTTCCAGCATGTTGGCGAGCGCCGAGGGCAGCTCGGCAACGATGCCGGCCAGAATGATCAGCGAAATGCCGTTGCCGATGCCGCGCGAGGTAATCTGCTCGCCGAGCCACATCAGGAACATGGTGCCGCCGGTCAGCGTGACCGTGGTCGAAATCAGGAAGAACATCCCGGGCTCGCTCACCACGTTGCCTGCCCCCTGCAGGCCGACCGCGATGCCGTAAGCCTGGAACGTGGCGAGGATCACCGTGAGATAGCGGGTATACTGGTTGAGCGTCTTGCGGCCCGCCTCGCCTTCCTTCTTCAGCGCTTCGAGCTTGGGCGAGACCGTCGTCAGCAGCTGGATGATGATCGATGCCGAGATGTACGGCATGATGTTCAGCGCGAAAATCGCCATGCGGTTGATGCCGCCGCCGGCGAACATGTTGAACATGCCGAGAATGCCGCCGGCCTGCGACTTGAACACCTGCTCCCAGATCGCGGGATCGATGCCGGGCAGCGGAATATAGGTACCGAGCCGATAAACAAGCAGCGCACCCAGTGTGAACCAGATGCGCTTCTTCAGTTCGTCGGCCTTGGCCAGAGCGCCGAAATTGAGGTTTGCCGCAAGTTGTTCTGCTGCTGAGACCATGTTCAGGCTTTCTCCCGCCGCCCCTCAGGCCGACGCCCCAGCGGGGCGGTCGGCAGACGCCGGACATTATTTGGTGCTCGGCTTCGATAAGTCCATCGTTCCATCGTGCGGATTGCCCGCGACAAAACGGGCAATGACGCAGATGTTACGCCGCCTCGCCTTCTTCCTTCTTGGCCGGGGCCAGGATCTTCACGGTGCCGCCGGCCTTTTCGACCGCCGCGACCGCGGACTTGGAGGCGCCGTGCACCTCGATCGCGAGCTTGGCCTTGAGTTCGCCGCGGCCGAGCAGCCGCAGGCCGTCCTTGGCGCGGCGGACCACGCCGGCCTTCACCAACGATTCCACAGTGACGGTTTCCTTGACGTCGACCAGCTTGGCGTCGACCGCCTGCTGCAGACGGTCGAGGTTGATCTCGGCGAAGTCGAGCCGGAAGATGTTGTTGAAGCCGCGCTTCGGCAGGCGGCGATGCAGCGGCATCTGGCCGCCCTCGAAGCCCTTGATGCGCACGCCCGAACGCGCGGTCTGGCCCTTGCCGCCGCGGCCCGACGTCTTGCCCTTGCCTGAACCGATGCCACGGCCGACACGCATGCGCTTCTTGCGCGAGCCGGCGTTGTCGGCGATATCGCTGAGCTTCATCGCCCTGTCTCCTTATCTACTGCTTACTCGCCGACGACGCGGACGAGATGCTGGACCTTGCTGATCATGCCGCGAACCTCAGGCGTATCCTGAAGCTCGGCAACCCGGCCGATCTTGTTGAGCTTGAGGCCGATCAGCGTCGAACGCTGCGAGTGGTGGCGGCGGATTGCGCTGCCGGTCTGCTCGACCTTGATCGTCTTTGCGGCCTTGGCCATCGTCTTAACTCCAAATAGCGCCTAAGAGATCGCGCCGGTTATTCAGCCACCAGTTCGGCGTCGCCGCCGACGCGGCGCGACTGCAGCGTCGACACCTTGATGTTGCGGCGTGCCGCCACCGAACGCGGCGAATCCTGATGCTTCAGCGCGTCGAAGGTGGCGCGAACCATGTTGTAGGGGTTCGACGAGCCGATCGACTTCGCCACCACGTCCTGGATGCCGAGCGTTTCGAACACCGCGCGCATCGGGCCGCCGGCGATGATGCCGGTACCGGCCGGAGCGGCGCGGAGATAGACACGGCCCGCGCCGTGACGGCCGGCGATGTCGTGATGCAGCGTGCGGCCTTCGCGGAGCGCGACACGCGTCAAATTGCGCTTCGCCGACTCGGTCGCCTTGCGGATCGCCTCGGGAACTTCGCGCGCCTTGCCGTGGCCGAAACCGACCCGGCCCTTCTGGTCGCCGATCACGACCAGCGCCGCAAAGCCGAAGCGCTTGCCGCCCTTGACGACCTTCGCCACGCGATTGATGTGGACGAGCTTGTCGACGAACTCGCTGTCGCGCTCCTCGCGATCCCTGCTCCGTTCGCGTCCGCCGCGTTCGCGTTCACCTGCCATGGTGTTTTCCAATCTTTAGGGGAAGAAAGCCCCTGTCCTCGTAAATGTTCAAAACCGGTTAGAAGCTCAATCCGCTCTCGCGGGCCGCATCCGCAAGCGCCTTGACGCGCCCGTGGTAAAGATAGCCGCCGCGATCGAAAATCACTTCCTTGACGCCGTTCTTCACGGCGCGTTCCGCCAGCAACTTGCCGACGGCCTTCGCCGCATCGATGTTGGCGCCCGTGTTGCCGCTCTCGCGCATCGCCTTTTCCAGCGACGACGCGGAAGCCAGCGTCTCGCCCTTCAGGTCGTCGATGACCTGGGCGTAGATGTGCTTCGACGAACGGAACACCGACAGACGCGGGCGTCCGTTGGCAGACCGGCGCAGCGAATTGCGTACGCGCTGCTTGCGCCGGGCATTCGTGACCTTGAGTGACATGACCGGCTCCGTTACTTCTTCTTGCCTTCCTTGCGGAAGATGAATTCGTTGGCGTACTTCACGCCCTTGCCCTTGTACGGCTCCGGCGGACGGTAGGCGCGGATCTCGGCGGCGACCTGGCCGACGCGCTGCGAATCGGTGCCCGTGATCGTGATCTCGGTCGGCTTCGGCACCGCGATGGTGATGCCTTCCGGGATCGCGTAGACGACGTCGTGGCTGTAGCCGAGCGCGAGCTGCAGGTTCTTGCCCTGCATCGCGGCGCGGTAGCCGACGCCGGTGATCTCGAGCTTTTTCTCGAAGCCCTTGGTGACGCCTTCGACCAGGTTGGCGACCTGCGCGCGCGCGGTGCCGTACATGGCCTGCGCACGATTGGTCTTGAACTTCGGCGCGACCTTGACCTCGCCCTTGTCGAGCTTCACTTCGACGTCGTCATGCACGACGAACTGAAGCTGGCCCTTCGGCCCCTTCACCTTGACGGTCTGCCCTTCGACGCTCGCCGTCACACCGGACGGGATCGCCACAGGCCGTTTGCCAACACGTGACATGGCTCTAAATCCTTCCTCAGAACACCGTGAAGAGAACTTCGCCGCCCACGTTCGCGTCGCGCGCTTCGTGGTCAGCCATGATTCCCTTCGGCGTCGACAACACCGAAATGCCGAGACCGTTGTTCACGCGCGGCAGGTTCTTCACCGAGGCGTAAACCCGACGGCCCGGCTTGGAGACCCGCTCGATCTCGCGAATGACGGGCTCGCCGTCGAAATACTTCAGCTCGATCTCGAGCTCGCTGCGGCCGGAAGCGTGTTCGACGCTGGCGTAGCCGCGGATATAGCCTTCCGACTTCAGCACTTCGAGCACGCTCGCGCGCATCTTCGAGCCCGGGGTCGAGACCTTGGACTTCGAGCGCATCTGCGCATTGCGGATGCGGGTGATGAGATCGGAGATCGGATCGTGCGTTGACATGGTTCCGACCCTCCTTACCAGCTCGACTTCACGAGCCCGGGAACCAGGCCCTTGGAGCCGAGCTCACGCAGCGCGATGCGGGACAGCTTGTTCTTGCGGTAGTTCGAGCGCGGACGGCCGGTCAGCTCGCAGCGGTTGCGAATGCGCGTGGTCGACGAATTGCGCGGCATCTCCGCAAGCTTCAGCGTCGCCGCGAACCGCTCTTCCATCGGCTTGGTCTTGTCGGCGATGATCGCCTTCAGACGCGCGCGCGCGGGCGCGGCGTTCTTGGCCATCCGCTTGCGCCGGTTGTTCTTCTCGATCGAACTCTTCTTTGCCATGCTTGGCTCCTGGGTTTCCGCGTTTGAGAGGCTTTAGCTGCGTCTCACTGCCGGAACGGGAAATTGAAAGCGGTCAACAAGGCCCTTGCCTCGTCGTCGGTACGCGCCGTGGTGCAAACCGTGATGTCCATGCCGCGGGCTTCCGAAACCTTGTCGAAGTCGATTTCGGGGAAAATGATGTGCTCCTTGAGGCCGAGCGAATAGTTGCCGCGGCCGTCGAAGCTCTTCGGATTGAGGCCACGGAAGTCGCGCACGCGCGGCAGGGCCACGTTCACCAGGCGGTCGATGAACTCATACATCTTGGCCTTGCGCAGCGTGACCTTGCAGCCGATCGGCTGGTTTTCACGCAGCTTGAAGGTCGCGATCGCGATCCGCGAATAGGTCACGACCGCCTTCTGGCCGGCGATCTGCGTCAGTTCGCCGGCTGCGGTCTCGGCCTTCTTGCGGTCGTTGACGGCATCGCCGACGCCCATGTTGAGCACGACCTTGTCCAGGCGCGGCACCTGCATGACGTTGGCATAGCCGAACTGTTCGGTCAGCTTGCTGCGAATGCTCTTGTCATACTCCGCGCGCAGGCGCGGCACGTAAGCGGTATCAGCCATCGATCTCTGCTCCCGAGCTCTTGGCAATGCGTACCTTCTTGCCATCAGCCTGAATCTTGAAGCCCACGCGGGTCGGCTTTCCGTCCTTGCCGACATAGGCGATGTTGGACAGGTGGATCGGCGACTCCTTGGAGATGATGCCGCCTTCCTGGTTCTGGGTCTGCTTCTGGTGACGCTTCACCATGTTGACGCCGCGCACCAACGCCTTGTTCTCGGCGGGGCGGACCTCGAATACTTCGCCGGTACGGCCCTTGTCGCGGCCGTTCAGCACGATGACCTTGTCACCTTTCCGGATCTTGGCAGCCATCACAGCACCTCCGGCGCGAGCGAAATGATCTTCATGTGGTTCTTGGCGCGCAACTCGCGCGGCACCGGCCCGAAGATACGGGTGCCGACCGGCTCCGACTGGTTGTTGATCAGCACGGCGGCGTTGCGGTCGAAGCGGATGACCGAGCCGTCGGCGCGGCGGATGTCCTTGCGGACCCGCACCACGACGGCCTTCATCACGTCGCCCTTCTTCACCTTTCCGCGCGGAATGGCTTCCTTGATCGACACGACGATAACGTCGCCCACGGTGGCATAGCGGCGCTTGGAGCCCCCCAGCACCTTGATGCACATGACACGGCGTGCGCCTGAATTGTCGGCCACGTCGAGGTTGGTCTGCATCTGAATCATTGATGCACCTCGTCCTCTTTCTGATGCGCTCGAATTAGCGCCTAAAATTTTTCCTGTTCACTCATCCGGCCCTGGCCGGATGAATCTCAGGCGGTTTTCTTCTGCTCGCCCCGGACCACGGTCCAGCGCTTCAGTTTCGAGATCGGCTTGCTCTCCTCGATCCAGACCATGTCGCCCGGCTTGAACTGGTTGTTCTCGTCGTGCGCGTGGTAGTTCTTGGAGCGGCGGATCGTCTTCTTGTAGATCGGATGGGTGAAGCGGCGATCGACGCGCACCACCACCGTCTTGGCTTGCTTGTCGCTGACGACTACGCCCTGAAGGGTACGTTTCGGCATAGCTGGCCCCTTACTTCTTCTTCGCGCGCGCTTGCGCGGCGATGGTCTTGATGCGGGCGATATCGCGGCGGGCTTCGCGCAGCCGCGAGGTGTTCTCCAGCTGCCCGGTGGCGCGCTGGAAACGCAGGTTGAAGCGCTCCTTCTTCAGATTGAGGACGGCGTCCTCCCTCTGGTCGTCGCTCATCGCGCGGATGTCTTCGACTTTCATCTGTGCCATGACGATTACTCCGCAATGCGCGCGACGAAGCGCGTCTTGATCGGCAGCTTGGCGGCGGCGAGCGAAAGCGCTTCCTTTGCGGTCTGCACCGTGACGCCGTCGATCTCGAAAATCACGCGGCCAGGCTTGACCCGCGCCACCCACAATTCGGGCGTACCCTTGCCGGAGCCCATGCGGACTTCGGCGGGCTTCTTCGACACCGGAAGGTCCGGAAACACGCGGATCCAGACGCGGCCGGCGCGCTTCATGTGGCGGGTCAGCGCGCGGCGTGCGGCTTCGATCTGGCGGGCGGTGATGCGCTCTGGCGCCATCGCCTTCAGGCCGAATTGACCGAACGACAACGTCGCACCCGAAGTCGCAACGCCGTGGATACGGCCCTTATGCGCCTTCCGGAACTTCGTCTTCTTTGGTTGCATCATGGCTTTAAGCCCTCAAACTTCTTATGTGTCTCACGCAGCGTCGCGGCGCGGGCGCGTGTTGTCGCCTTCGGCCATCTTCTTGTCCTGGGCCATCGGATCGTGCTCGAGGATCTCACCCTTGAAGATCCAGACCTTGACGCCGCAGGTGCCGAACGTGGTGAACGCGGTCGCCACGCCGTAATCGACGTCAGCGCGCAGCGTGTGCAGCGGCACGCGGCCTTCGCGATACCATTCCATCCGCGCGATTTCGGCGCCGCCGAGACGGCCCGAGCAGTTGATGCGGATGCCTTCGGCGCCAAGACGCATCGCCGACTGCACGGCGCGCTTCATGGCGCGGCGGAACGCGACGCGGCGCTCGAGCTGCTGGGCGATCGATTCGGCGACCAGGGTGGCATCGAGTTCAGGCTTGCGGATTTCGACGATGTTGATGACGACGTCGGAATCGGTGATGTCGGCCACGCGCTTGCGCAGCTTGTCGATGTCGGCGCCCTTCTTGCCGATCACGACGCCGGGACGCGCCGAATGGATCGTCACGCGGCACTTCTTGTGCGGACGCTCGATCACGATGCGGGCAACCGCAGCCTGCTTGAGCTCCTTGTGCAGGATCTCGCGGATCTTCACATCCTCGTGCAGCAGCTTGCCGTATTCGTTCTTGCCGGCGAACCAACGGGAATCCCACGTACGGTTGATGCCGAGACGCAGTCCGATTGGATTGATCTTTTGACCCATCGTTTTCTCCTGCGCCTCTTTACGCGCCAGCCTCGGCCTCGACCTGACGAACCACGATGGTCAGGTGCGAGAACGGTTTATACACACGCCCCGAACGGCCACGGCCGCGCGGCGAAAAACGCTTCATCACGATGCCGTTGCCGACATGGGCCTCGGCAACGACGAGATCGTCGACTTCGAGGTCATGGTTGTTCTCGGCATTCGCGATCGCCGATTCCAGGCACTTCTTGACGTCGACCGCGATCCGCTTGCGCGAGAACTGCAGGTCGGCGAGCGCAGCCGAAGCCTTCCGGCCGCGGATCAGCTGCGCGACAAGATTGAGCTTCTGCGGGCTGACGCGCAGCATCCGGGCAACCGCCTTGGCCTCGTTCTCGGCGAGGCTACGTTCGCGCTTTGGTTTGCTCATCGTCTATTCCTCAAGCCTTCTTGGCTTTCTTGTCGCCAGAATGGCCATGGAAGGTACGGGTCGGCGAGAACTCGCCGAACTTGTGACCCACCATTTCCTCGTTGACCGATACCGGCACATGCTTCTGGCCGTTGTAGACGCCGAACGTCAGGCCGACGAATTGCGGCAGGATGGTCGAGCGGCGGCTCCAGATCTTGATGACGTCGTGACGGCCGGACGCACGCGCGGCATCTGCCTTCTTGAGCAGAGAGCCTTCGACGAACGGGCCTTTCCAGACTGAACGAACCATGTCCGGCGTTCCTTACTTCTTCCGCTTGTGGCGGCTTAGGAGGATGAATCGATTGGTCGACTTGTTCGACCGGGTCTTCTTGCCCTTGGTCGGCTTGCCCCACGGGGTAACCGGGTGGCGGCCGCCCGAGGTGCGGCCTTCGCCGCCGCCGTGCGGATGGTCGATCGGGTTCATGACGACACCGCGGTTATGCGGACGCCAGCCCATCCAGCGGGTACGGCCGGCCTTGCCGATCGAGATGTTCATGTGGTCGGGGTTCGACACCGCACCGATGGTGCCGCGGCAACGGCCGTGCACCAGGCGCTGCTCGCCCGAGTTCAGGCGCAGAATGACGTAATCCTGATCGCGACCGACGATCTGGGCGTAGGTGCCGGCCGAACGCGCGATCTGGCCGCCCTTCCCGATCTTCATCTCGATGTTGTGGACGATCGTGCCGACCGGCATGTTGCCGAGCGGCATGACGTTGCCGGGCTTCACGTCGACATAGTTGCCGGCAACCACCGTGTCGCCCGCAGCCAGACGCTGCGGCGCCAGGATGTAGGCCTGCTCGCCGTCCTGATACTTGATCAGCGCGATGAACGCGGTGCGGTTCGGATCGTATTCCAGCCGTTCGACGACGGCGGGAACGTCGACCTTGTTGCGCTTGAAGTCCACCATGCGGTAGGCCTTCTTGTGGCCACCGCCGCGGAAGCGCACCGTGATACGGCCGGTGTTGTTGCGGCCGCCATTGCCGAGCTTGCCCTCGGTCAACGCCTTGACCGGCTTGCCCTTGTAGAGCGCCGAACGGTCGACCATCACCAGCTGGCGCTGGCCTGGCGTCGTCGGATTGTAGGTTTTCAATGCCATCGCTGTGTCGCCTTATAGTCCGGTGGTGACGTCGATGCGGTGGCCCTCTTCGAGGGTCACGATCGCCCGCTTGACGTCCGACTGCGAACCGAAATTGCCGCGGAACACCTTGGTCTTGCCCTTGCGGACCAGCGTGTTCACGCTCTTCACCTTGACGTCGAACAGCTTCTCGACGGCTTCCTTGATTTGCGGCTTGGTCGCCTTGCCGGCGACCTTGAACACGACCTTGTTGTGCTCGGAAGCCACCGTCGCCTTTTCGGTGACGACGGGCGCGACGATCACGTCGTAATGGCGCGGATCGGTAATCTTCATTTGAAGCGCGCCTCCAGCGCATCGACAGCCGCCTTCGTCAGCACCAGCTTGTGACGACGCAGGATGTCATAGACGTTGATGCCCTGGATCGGCAGCACGTCGATGTTCGGAATGTTGCGGGCTGCGGTCGCGAAACCGGTGTTCAGCTCGGCACCGTCGATGATCAGCGCATTGGTCAGGCCGAGACCCGAGAAATGGCCGACCAGCGCCTTGGTCTTGGCTTCCTGGACCTGCGCATTGTCGATCACGATCAACCCGCCGTCCTTGGCCTTCGCCGACAGCGCGTGCTTGAGCGCCAGCGCGCGCACCTTCTTCGGCAGGTCGGTCGCATGCGAGCGAACGACCGGACCGAACGCACGGCCACCGCCGCGGAACTGCGGCACGCGGGCCGAGCCATGACGGGCGCCGCCGGTGCCCTTCTGCTTGTACATCTTCTTGCCGGTGCGCCAGATCTCGGCGCGGCCCTTTGCCTTGTGCGTTCCGGCCTGGCGCTTGTTGAGCTGCCATTGCACGCAACGCTGGATGATGTCGGCACGGGGCTCCAGACCGAAGATCGCGTCCGAGAGCTGGACCGATCCGGCTTCCTTGCCTTCAAGGGTCGTGACTTTCAGTTCCATCTCACGCGCCCTCCTGCTCGGCCGGAGCCTCGGCCTGCTCGCCGCCGGCGACCTTGAACTTGCCGGGCTTCGGAGCTTCCTTCGGCAGCGGCTTCTTGACGGCGTCGCGCACCGAGATCCAGCCGCCCTTGGAGCCGGGAACGGCGCCTTCGACGAGGATCAGGCCGCGCTCGACGTCGGTCTGCACCACACGCAGATTGAGCGTGGTGATGCGATCGACACCCATGTGACCGGGCATCTTCTTGTTCTTGAAGGTCTTGCCGGGATCCTGACGTCCGCCGGTCGAACCGATCGAACGATGCGAAACCGACACACCGTGGGTGGCGCGCAGACCGCCGAAATTCCAGCGCTTCATGCCGCCGGCAAAACCCTTACCGACCGAGGTGCCGGTAACGTCGACGAACTGGCCGACCACGAAATGGTCCGCCTGGATCTCGGCGCCAACCGGAATCAGCGCGTCCTCGGACACGCGAAACTCGGTCACCTTCCGCTTGGGCTCGACCTTGGACACCGCAAACTGGCCGCGCTCCGCCTTCGGCAGATAAACGGTCTTGCGGGTACCCGAACCGAGCTGCAGCGCGACGTAACCGTTCTTCTCGGTCGTGCGGTGGCCCAGCACCTGGCAGTTGCCCAGCTTCAGCACGGTCACAGGGACGTGCTCGCCGGTCTCCGTAAAGACCCGCGTCATCCCGACCTTTTGTGCGATCACTCCGGAGCGCATCGGCGTGCTTCCTGTTCTTTCTGTCCGCTAACGTTCGGACGATCTAAAAAATTAGAGCTTGATCTCGACGTCGACACCGGCGGCCAGGTCGAGCTTCATCAAAGCGTCGACGGTCTGCGGGGTCGGGTCGACAATGTCGAGAAGGCGCTTGTGCGTGCGCATCTCGAATTGCTCGCGGCTCTTCTTGTCCACGTGCGGCGAACGGTTGACGGTGAACTTCTCGATGCGGGTGGGCAGCGGAATGGGTCCGCGAACCTGGGCACCGGTGCGTTTCGCCGTGTTCACGATCTCGCGGGTCGACGTATCGAGGATACGATGGTCGAACGCCTTGAGACGGATGCGAATATTTTGGCCGTTCATTGCCGTTGTCTCTTTCTTCGTCGCTTGGTGCGAGTAGTGAGCGGCGGATAGCGAATGAAACATTCGCTATCCGCTTTTCGATTTCTCTTTACTCGATGATGCTGGCGACGACGCCGGCGCCGACGGTACGGCCGCCTTCACGGATCGCGAAGCGCAGCTTTTCTTCCATCGCGATCGGCACGATCAGGTGCACTTCCATCGCGATGTTGTCGCCCGGCATCACCATCTCGGTGCCTTCGGGCAGATGCACGACACCGGTCACGTCGGTGGTGCGGAAGTAGAACTGGGGCCGGTAGTTGGTGAAGAACGGGGTGTGACGACCGCCCTCTTCCTTGGTCAGGATGTAGGCCTCAGCCTTGAACTTGGTATGCGGCTTGACCGAACCCGGCTTGCACAGCACCTGGCCACGCTCGACTTCCTCGCGCTTGGTACCGCGGAGCAGCGCACCGATGTTGTCGCCTGCCTGGCCCTGATCGAGCAGCTTGCGGAACATTTCGACGCCGGTGACGATGGTCTTCTGGGTGTCGCGCAGACCGACGATTTCGATTTCCTCGCCGACCTTGATGATGCCGCGCTCGACACGGCCGGTGACGACCGTACCACGACCCGAGATCGAGAACACGTCTTCCACCGGCATCAGGAACGGCTGGTCGACCGGACGCTCCGGCTGCGGAATGTATTCGTCGACATTGCGCATCAGCTCGAGGATGGCGTCATGACCGAGCTTCTTGTCCTTGTCTTCGAGAGCGGCCAGCGCCGAGCCCTTGATGATCGGGATGGTGTCGCCCGGGAATTCATACTTCGAGAGCAGCTCGCGGACTTCGAGCTCGACGAGCTCGAGCAGTTCCGGATCGTCGACCATGTCGCACTTGTTGAGGAACACGACGAGCGCGGGAACGCCGACCTGACGGGCGAGCAGGATGTGCTCGCGGGTCTGCGGCATCGGGCCGTCGGCGGCCGACACCACCAGGATCGCGCCGTCCATCTGCGCGGCACCGGTGATCATGTTCTTCACGTAGTCGGCGTGGCCGGGGCAGTCGACGTGGGCGTAGTGCCGGTTCTGGGTCTCGTACTCGACGTGAGCGGTCGAGATCGTGATGCCGCGCGCCTTCTCTTCCGGCGCCTTGTCGATCTGGTCGTACGCCGTGAACGTCGCACCGCCGGTTTCAGCCAGCACCTTGGTGATCGCTGCGGTCAGCGATGTCTTGCCATGGTCGACGTGACCGATGGTTCCGATGTTGCAGTGCGGTTTATTACGTTCAAACTTTGCTTTGGCCATTTGACTCTCCGTTCAGTCGTCAGCTTCGAACCAACGACAATCAGGCAAACTTCTTCTGGACTTCTGCCGACACGTTCGCCGGCGCTTCAGCGTAGTGATCGAATTGCATCGTAAAGGTCGCGCGTCCCTGGCTCATCGAGCGCAGGTTATTCACGTACCCGAACATGTTCATGAGCGGCACCATCGCGTTGATGACGTTGGCGTTGCCGCGCATGTCCTGGCCCTGGATCTGGCCGCGCCGGGAATTCAGGTCGCCGATGACGGAGCCGGTGTAGTCTTCCGGGGTCACCACTTCGACCTTCATGATCGGCTCGAGCAGAACGGACTTGCCCTTCTGCAGCGCTTCGCGGAACGCCGCGCGCGATGCGATTTCGAAGGCCAGCGCCGAGGAGTCGACGTCGTGATACTTGCCGTCGACCAGCTGGACCTTGACGTCCACCACCGGGAAGCCGGCGACCACGCCCGAGCCCATCACGCTGTTAAGGCCCTTTTCGACGCCAGGGATGTATTCCTTCGGCACCGCGCCGCCGACGATCTTCGACTCGAACTCGTAGCCCTTGCCGGGCTCGTTCGGCTCGACGATGATCGACACTTCGGCGAACTGACCGGTACCACCGGTCTGCTTCTTGTGCGTGTACTTGACCTCGGCGCGCTTGGTGACCCGCTCACGGAACGCCACCTGCGGCGCGCCGATGTTGGCGTCGACCTTGTAGGTGCGCTTGAGGATGTCGACCTTGATGTCGAGATGGAGTTCGCCCATGCCCTTGAGAATGGTCTGGCCGGACTCCTGGTCGGTCGACACGCGGAACGACGGATCTTCGGCGGCGAGCTTCGCCAGCGCGACACCCAGCTTTTCCTGGTCGGCCTTCGACTTCGGCTCGATCGCGATTTCGATCACCGGCTCCGGGAATTCCATCTTTTCGAGGATCACCGGCTTGTCGGGATCGCACAGCGTGTCACCGGTGCGCGCTTCCTTCAGGCCCGCCAGCGCGACGATGTCGCCGGCATAGGCTTCCTTGATGTCTTCGCGGTTGTTCGCATGCATCAGCAGCATGCGGCCGATACGTTCTTTCTTCTCGCGGGTCGAGTTGACGACACCGGTGCCGCTCTGCAGCACACCCGAATAGATGCGGCAGAAGGTGATGGTGCCGACGAACGGGTCGTCCATGATCTTGAACGCGAGCAGCGCCAGCGGCTCCTTGTCGTCCGCCTTGCGCACGACTTCGTTGCCGTCATCATCGGTGCCCTTGATCGCGGGCACGTCGATCGGCGACGGCAGATAGTCGACCACGGCGTCGAGCAGCGGCTGCACGCCCTTGTTCTTGAAGGCCGAGCCGCACAGCACGGGATAGAAGGCGCCGGTCAGCACGGCCTTGCGGATCAGCCGCTTCAGCGTCGCTTCATCGGGCTCATTGCCGTCGAGATAGGCAGCCATCGCGTCGTCGTCGAGCTCGACGGCGGCTTCGATCATCTTTTCGCGATATTCCTTGGCCTGGTCGACGAGGTCGGCCGGGATGTCGACGTAGTCGAACTTCGCGCCGAGCGATTCATCGTTCCAGATGATGCCCTGCATCTTCACGAGGTCGACGAGACCCTTGAAGTTGTTCTCGGCACCGATCGGAAGCTGGATCGCGATCGGCTTGGCGCCGAGGCGGTCGACGATGTCGGCAAGGCACTTGAAGAAGTCGGCGCCGGTCTTGTCCATCTTGTTGGCGAAGACGATGCGCGGAACCTTGTATTTGTCGCCCTGGCGCCAGACGGTCTCGGTCTGCGGCTCGACGCCCTGGTTGGAGTCGAGCACGCACACGGCGCCGTCGAGCACGCGCAGCGAACGCTCGACTTCGATGGTGAAGTCGACGTGGCCGGGAGTGTCGATGATGTTCAGGCGCTTGCCGTTCCAGAACGCGGTGGTCGCAGCCGAGGTGATCGTGATGCCACGCTCCTGCTCCTGCTCCATCCAGTCCATCGTCGCGGCACCTTCGTGCACTTCGCCGATCTTGTGGCTCTTGCCGGTGTAGTAAAGGATGCGCTCGGTGGTCGTGGTCTTGCCGGCGTCGATATGCGCCATGATACCGAAGTTGCGGTAGTTCTCGATGGCATGTTGGCGGGGCATGGGCTGTTCCTTAAATCCGTTCTTCGCCGTTACCAGCGATAGTGCGAGAAGGCACGGTTGGCTTCCGCCATCCGGTGCACGTCTTCACGCTTCTTGACAGCATTTCCCCTGTTGTTCGACGCGTCGAGCAACTCGGCCGAGAGCCGCTCCGTCATCGTCTTTTCGTTGCGATCGCGCGCAGCCGTGATGATCCAGCGAATGCCCAGCGCCTGACGGCGCACCGAGCGAACCTCGACCGGCACCTGGTAGGTGGCGCCGCCGACGCGGCGGGAGCGCACTTCGATGGTCGGCATGACGTTTTCCAGCGCCTGCTCGAACACCGGCAGCGGGCCCTGCTTGGTCTTGGCTTCGATCATGGCGAGCGCGCCGTACACGATGCTCTCGGCGGCGGACTTCTTGCCGTCGTACATGATCGAGTTCATGAACTTCGTGATGATGACGTTCCCGAACTTCGGATCCGGGTTCACTTCACGCTTCTCAGCAGAATGGCGACGAGACATCGATTCCGTTCCTGATTACTTCGGACGCTTCGCGCCGTACTTCGAACGGCGCTGCTTACGGTTCTTGACGCCCTGGGTATCGAGGACGCCGCGGAGGATGTGGTAGCGAACGCCGGGCAAGTCCTTGACGCGGCCGCCGCGGATCATGACCACCGAGTGCTCCTGAAGGTTATGGCCTTCACCCGGGATGTAGCCGATCACCTCGAAGCCGTTGGTCAGGCGCACCTTGGCGACCTTGCGAAGCGCCGAGTTCGGCTTCTTCGGGGTCGTGGTGTAGACGCGCGTGCAAACACCGCGCTTCTGCGGCGACTGCTGCAGCGCCGGCACCTTCTTGCGTGACTTCTGCACCGCACGCGGATTTGCGATCAGCTGGTTGATCGTCGGCATGTCAGCCTTCACCCTTTAGTTCGCGCGGAACCTCGAATGGCTCCGCAAATTCTTCTCGGAACTAGCCGTTCCGTTCGGCCCGCCCTGCGCGAAAAAACTTCCACGCAAAACGAAATCGCGCCAACCACTCATCGCTGAGCGGAAAGCGCTTCGACGCCACAGAGGACCGCGAATTGGGACCGTTCAGCGTTCGCTGTCCGGCCTGCTTCCGAGGTCATGCATCCGAGTTCACTCTCAAGAGGACGTGCTCAAGAGAACTAAAATCGTCCTGGCATTGCCTAGCAATATAATCGACAGCGTTTGAGCAGCATTCGTCGAGGTTGGTGCCCGTCTCAGTCCAAAGCGGATTTGAAAGGGTGTTCCGTTCCGACGCTGGCGTAGCTCACCGCCTGTCGTTAAGTGGCCGTCTTCTATAAGCGGTGGATAGTGAAGTCAAGCGAAAGAACAACTCTGGAAATGCCTATGGCGGCAGCGGATTCAGCGCTTGCCGCGAATTCGGAAACAGCGTCGGCGCCACTCTCCGCCGGCACCCCTCCTCCGACTCGCAGCCCCGAGTCGGCGATTCCGCCCCTAACAGGGGCATAATTATACCCGGATAAATTTATCTGAGGTTGCATCGTTCAGATTGAGCATCCCAGGAGAGCGCCCAATCAAGCGCTCATTGCCTCCCGCAGCGCCGGACCGAGGGGGAATCGGCATGCGATCAAACGCCGCGCCTATTCCTCCTCATCCTCGTCGTCGTCATCATCGTCTTCGTTGGCGTCATCAGCCTGGCCGGTTGCATCATGCTGCCGGTGGCCCTGGTCGTCCCAGAGCTTGCGATAGACGCCGTTGGCCGCGAGCAACTGCGCGTGCGAGCCGCGCTCGATCGCCCTGCCGCCCGAAATCACGATGATCTCGTCCATTTCGACCACCGACGTCAGGCGGTGGGTCGACCAGATCATGGTCCGCCCCTCCGCCACGTTCAGGAGCGTGCGGTTGATCGCGGCTTCCGTGGTCTGGTCGAGCGCCGAGGTCGCTTCGTCGAGCAGCAGCAGCGCGGGATTGCGGATGATGGCGCGCGCGATCGCGATGCGCTGGCGCTGGCCGCCCGACAGCGTATCGCCGCGCTCGCCGACCGGCGTGTCGTATTTCTGCGGCAGGCTCATGATGTAGCTGTGGATCTCGGCCTTGCGCGCGGCTTCCACGACCTCCGCGTCGCTGGCGCCCTCCTTGCCGAGCCGGATGTTTTCCCGGATCGACATGTTGAACAGCATGTTCTCCTGGAACACGATCGCCATGCCCTTGCGCAGCGACTCGCGCGTCACCCTTCTTATGTCGACGCCGTCGATGGTCACGCGGCCTTCGTCCGGCGTGTAGAGGCGCAGGATCAGGTTGAGCAGCGTGCTCTTGCCCGAACCGCTGGGTCCCACGATCGCGATGCGCTTGCCAACGTCGAGCTTGAGGCTGAAATTGTCCAGCACCGGCACTTCGCTGCCTTCGTACTTGAAGGTGACGCGCTCGAAGCTGATGTCGTTGGTGATAGGCGGCAGATCCGGCGCGCCGGCGCGATCGGCGCCGCGGGTCGGTTCATCCAGCAGTTCCTGCATATGCCGCACCGCCGCCGCCGACTGGATCGACACCGGAATGAAATGCATCAGGTGGGCGATGTTGTACGACACCTCCCAGAACGCGCTCTCGAAGGTGACGAAAGTGCCGATGGTGATCTGGCCCTTGGTGGCGAGATAGGCGCCGATCGCCAGCACCACGAGGTGCAGCAGCAATACCGAGATCGTGACGGTACGCTCGACCATGGTCGACAGGAACACGGCGGACGCAGTCTTGATGCGCACATCCTGGTTGCGCATCGTGAACCAGCCGAGCGTCCGGCGCTGCAGGCTGAACGCCTTGACCACCGCCTGCGCCGCCACGTTTTCCTGAACGGTGCCGAGCAGCGCCGACTCGTTGAGCTTCTGCTCGTAATTCGCCTGTACTGCTTTCGGGGTCAGGATCCGCGGCCCGATCAGCGTGATCGGAAACACCAGCAGCGCGATCGCCGCGAGCTGCCAGTTCAGGAACAGCATCAGGATGATGCCGGCGATCAGTTCCAGGAACGGCAGCGCCGCGCTGTTGGCGAACGTCTTGATCGAGCTTTCGTAGGCTGCGAGGTCGATCGAGAAGCGCGAGAGAATCTCGCCGCGCTTGGTCTTTGCGAAATAGGATGAAGGCAGGTTCTGGACGTGTTCGAACAGCCGCGTCCGCGTGTCGGCGATCAGCCCTGCCGCCAACCGGGCATCCCAGCGCTCGTACCAGACCGCGATGATCGAGGTGATGATGCCCGCAACCGCGAGCACGCCGAGGATCTTGTACAGCGCCTGGAAATCCTCCTCGCCGAGCGCATCGTCGATCAGGAATTTCAGGCTCAACGGCATGATGACGTTGAACAGCGTCTCCACCAGCACGCCGAAGGTGACGAACGCTACCAGCTTCTTGTATTTGCCCAGATCCGGCTTGACGAAGCCGTAGATCGTTGCCATCGCGCCGGCGGCTTCCTTGGCGGTGAAGACGACGAGATCCTCGTCATCTTCATCGTCATCGAGCTCCAGCTCGTCATCCTCGTCGCCGTCATCGTTGGGAGTACCGCCAGCCGCCTTGCCGGTGGTACCGGAGCCCGGCGGAACAGCCCCCGGCGCGAGCTTCTTCTCGAGCTCAGGATCGTCAGCCGACGCGGGATTCCGATCATCCGAGGGAGGAGGCTTGGGCGCCATGAAACCAACCGATGCTGCACGGCCGGCATGACCGCAAAACGAGCGCGGTAGCCGCAAATGCTACCGCGGCGATCCTATGCGATCGGGATGAATTCGGCAAAACAATTGGCGCAGCCGGTGCTGAACACCGGCCCTGCCGGCCGTTTAGTCGTCCGATTCGACCTTGTCGAAGAACGAATAACGCAGGCTGTCGGCGTCTGCGTACCACTGCCCGGGCCCCTTGTTGGCGGCCAGCGTCGCCGCCCACAGCGCATCGGTGCAGTCGCGCCGATGCATCGAGAGGTCGAATCCGTTGCCGAAGAACAACTCCGACCATTCCCACCAGGTGCCGAGTTTCTTTACCCCGCGCAGCAGGTCGTAGCGGTCGATCAGCGCCGGCGCCATGTCGGACGTGACCGATCCAAACACCAGCCCCGTCTTCACGACACGGTTCAGTTCGCGCACCGCCCGAGGCACCTGCTTTTCCGCGACGTGACACAGGCTGGTCTCGAACACGAAATCGAACTCATCGTCCTTGAACGGCATGTCGACGATGGAGCCGAGCTTGTTGAATTTCCGCAGCGCCTTCGGCGTCCTGGCGTGGATCGCACGGTTGTTTTCGATGCCCCAGGCATCGATGCCGCGTTCGCGCAGCGCACCGACCAGTTCGCCGCTGGCGGAGCCAGCAACAAGCAGCTTGTATCCCTTCGCCCTGTTCCAGACGATCTTGATCAGGTCGGTCAGATAGGCCGGATCGGTAAACTGGTTCCAGGCCTTGCTGTAGGGTCCGAGGCCACGGTAATTGTCGAAATAGCCGCGGTCGATCTTGTCGGAAACAGCCCCTCCCTCCTGCGCACGGGCGCGCCGCAGCCGGATCATCTCGGTGAGAATGATGTCGGTCGCGGCATCGGAGGAGTCGAGCAGGCCGTTAAGGGTCGAATCGAACAGATAGTCGCCGACGACAACGATTCCCGGATGCTGCTTCGGCTCGGGCCGATGATTGGTCATGACGTCGCGCACCGGCAAACCGCCAGGCAGCGCATTCACCGACGACAGCCAGCGGTGAATCTTGCCTTCAAGGAAATGGTCGCGGGCGTTGCCGAACGACGCCGGCAGCGATTTCAGCGCGGCGTCGATCAGTTCCTGGTCGCTCAGGTTGGCGAACGCCAGCGCATCGGAGCCGGCGATCAGCCAGTTCAGCACGCCATGCCTGCCGACGTCATGGCGCGCGCCTTCGTTGTAGACGCAACAGCCGCCGAAGGCTTCCGACATGAACCAGGCGCCCTGGATCTGCTCGCCCCAGAACGGCTCGTCGAACAGGATCGAAACCCGCAGGTAATGCGCCGGCCGGTCGAAATAGGCGACATGCTTGACCATCGACTTGCGCAGCTCTTCACCATCCCAGCGCATGGTCGCGAGCCATGAGTGCGGCAGGCACATCAACACGAGATCGAAATCGCGCGTCTCCGGCCCCTTCCCGTTCATCATGTCGAGCTGATAGCGGCCGGAGCCGGTCTTGCCGACCTTGAGCACGCGATGATTGAGCTGGATGTCGGCGTCGACCTCGGAACGAAGACACTCGATCAGCTGCTCGTTGCCGTTCTGGATCGAATACAGGCCGATATAGCCGTCGATATCCATTACGAAGTTCTTCAGCGCATTCAGCCCGTTGGTGTTGTGGCTTTCGGTCGCGATGTCCGATCGCGCCATGACTTTCAGGAAGCGCTTCGCTGTGGGATCGGCGACTTCCTTGTCGAGCACTTCCTCGCAGGTCATGTAGGCCCAGGGATGCTCGTTGTCGTGCGCGCCGACGCCTTCGTAATATTCGATTGGCGACACCAGGTCGGAGCAACGCTTGCGGAACGCCTCGATCGCAGCAGCGGTCTTGGCGCCGTACTTGCGGCGCATGCCCGGCACGTCGTCGAGCAGTTCGCCGTCAAGCTGCACCTGCTCGGCGTCCATCGGTATCGTCTGCAGGCCGAAATGCTGGATCAACTCACGCAGCGGATCGGGACCGCTCATCGAATAATCGTAGATCTCGGCGACGCCGGCCTCGTACAGCGCAGGCGCTGAATCGAACTTGCGCGACAGGATCTTGCCGCCGACCCGGTCGGACGCCTCGTAGATCGTCACGCGGCAGAGATCGCCGAGCTTTTTCTTCAGATACCAGGCGCTCATCAGCCCGCCCGGGCCGCCGCCAACGATTGCAAGATCAAGCATGTCCGTTCCGTCGCCCCTCCGCCGCGTCCTGCCCTCAGGAACGGTCGGTATGATCCACACTAGCAAAAACGCCTTTCACCCTGAAAGAAAGATGAACAAAGCGAGCCCTCGCACCGCAACAAGGAAAGAAAGCAGCAAAAAGGCCGGCTTGCGCCGGCCTTTTGTCTCGGTACCGTATTTCTGCGGAAGCTCTATTCCGCAGGCGGCAGGGCCAGCGGCTCGGCCTCCGGGGCGGTCGGCACGATCGCCGTCTGCTTCTCGCGCTCGTCGAGGATCAGCTTGTCGCGCTTGACCGCGACTTCGCGGATCTTGGCCATCGACGCGCCGGTGCCCGCCGGGATCAGCCGACCGACAATGACGTTCTCCTTGAGGCCTTCCAGCGGGTCCACCTTGCCGTTGACGGCGGCTTCGGTGAGCACGCGGGTGGTTTCCTGGAACGAGGCCGCCGAGAAGAACGAGCGGGTCTGCAGGCTCGCCTTGGTGATGCCGAGCAGAACCGGCGTTCCCGTGGCGGGCTTCTTGCCCTCCTCCTTGGCCTTCAGGTTGAGCGCGTCGAACTCGATCTTGTCGACCTGTTCGCCCGAGATCATATCGGTGTCGCCCTGGTCGGTGATCTCGACCTTCTGCAGCATCTGACGGACAATCACCTCGATGTGCTTGTCGTTGATGAGCACGCCCTGCAACCGGTAGACCTCCTGGATTTCGTTGACCAGATAGGCCGCGAGTTCCTCGATGCCCTTGATCGCCAGGATGTCGTGCGGCGCCGGATTGCCTTCGACGATGAAATCGCCCTTTTCGACGATGTCGCCGTCCTGCAGATGGATGTGCTTGCCCTTCGGGATCAGGTACTCCCTGGTCTCCTCGGTCTTGTCCATCGGCTCGATCGAGATCCGGCGCTTGTTCTTGTAGTCGCGGCCGAAGCGGATGGTGCCCGCGATTTCCGCGATGATCGCCGCGTCCTTTGGCTTGCGGGCCTCGAACAGTTCGGCCACCCGCGGCAGACCGCCGGTGATGTCGCGGGTCTTGGCGCTCTCCGTGGAGATACGCGCCAGGATGTCGCCGGCCTTGACCTTGGCGCCGATGTCGACCGACAGAATGCCGTCGACCGACAGCATGTAGCGGGCATCGCCGCCACGGGCGAGCTTGAGCACCTTGCCGTCCTTGCCCTTGACGACGATCGCCGGACGCAGGTCCGCGCCGCCCCGCGACGCGCGCCAGTCGATGACGACGCGCTTGGCGATACCGGTGGATTCGTCCAGCGTTTCCGAAATCGACTGGCCCTCGACCAGGTCTTCGAACCCGATCGTGCCCTCGACTTCGGTGAGAACCGGACGGCTGTACGGATCCCATTCCGCGATGCGCTGGCCGCGCTTGACCATATCGCCGTCGTCGACGTGCATGCGCGCGCCGTACTGAATGCGGTGGGTCGCACGCTCGGTGCCGTCGGCATCGACGATGGCAACGACCATGTTGCGGACCATCGCGATCAGGTGACCTTCGCTGTTCCTGGCGATGGCCTTGTTCCTGATGGTCACCTTGCCTTCGAAGTTCGACTCGACGAACGACTGCTCGTTGATCTGCGCCGCGCCGCCGATGTGGAACGTGCGCATCGTCAGCTGCGTGCCGGGTTCACCGATCGACTGGGCGGCGATGACGCCGACCGCTTCACCGTGGTTGACCGGCGTGCCGCGGGCGAGATCGCGGCCATAGCACTTGCCGCAGATGCCGTTGACGAGTTCGCAGGTCAGTGCCGAACGGATCTTCACTTCCTGGATGCCGGCCTGCTGGATGGCGTCGACATGCGACTCCTCCATCAGCGTGCCGCGCTTGACCACGACGCTGTTGGACGCGGGATCGCGCAGATCCTCGCCCGCGGTGCGGCCGAGAATACGCGACGCCAGCGACGCCACGACCGTGCCGGCATCGACGATGGCGCGCATCTTGATGCCGAGCTTGGTGCCGCAGTCGTCCTGCGTGATGATGCAGTCCTGCGCCACGTCGACCAGACGGCGGGTCAGGTAGCCGGAGTTGGCGGTCTTCAACGCGGTGTCCGCGAGACCCTTGCGGGCGCCGTGGGTCGAGTTGAAGTATTCGAGCACCGACAGACCTTCCTTGAAGTTGGAAATGATCGGCGTCTCGATGATTTCACCCGACGGCTTCGCCATCAGGCCGCGCATGCCGGCGAGCTGACGCATCTGCGCCGGCGAACCGCGCGCGCCCGAATGCGCCATCATGTAGATCGAGTTGATGTCGGCGTCGGCGCCCTTCGGCGTCTTCTTGGTCGAGGAGATTTCCTTCATCATCTCCTTGGCGATTTCTTCGGTCGCCTTCGACCAGGCGTCGACCACCTTGTTGTACTTCTCGCCATGGGTGATCAGGCCGTCGTTGTACTGCTGCTCGAAATCCTTCGCCAGCGTACGGGTGGTGTCGACGATCTTCCACTTCGAGTGCGGCACGACCATGTCGTCCTTGCCGAACGAGATGCCGGCCTTGAACGCGTTGTAGAAGCCGAGCGCCATGATGCGATCGCAGAAGATCACCGTCTCCTTCTGACCGCAGTGACGATAGACCTGGTCGATCACGCCGGAAATTTCGCGCTTGGTCATCAGCTTGTTGATGATGTCGTACGAAATCCTGGGCGACTTCGGCAGCAGGGTGCCGAGCATGACGCGGCCGGCGGTGGTCTCGATCCAGCGCTTGCTGACCTTGCCGGTCTCGTCGGTGCCCTCCCACCGGTACTTGATCTTGGTGTGGAGGTGGATGACCTTCGAATGCAGGGCGTGCTCGAGTTCGGCCATGTCGCCGAAGATCTTGCCCTCGCCGGGCAGGCCTTCGCGCATGATCGACACGTAGTAGAGGCCGAGCACGATGTCCTGCGACGGCACGATGATCGGCTGGCCGTTCGCGGGATGCAGGATGTTGTTGGTCGACATCATCAGCACGCGCGCTTCCAGCTGCGCTTCCAGCGACAGCGGGACGTGCACGGCCATCTGGTCGCCGTCGAAGTCGGCGTTGAACGCCGCGCAGACCAGCGGATGCAGCTGGATCGCCTTGCCTTCGATCAGGACCGGCTCGAACGCCTGAATGCCGAGGCGATGCAGCGTCGGCGCGCGGTTCAGGAGCACCGGATGCTCGCGGATCACCTCGTCGAGGATGTCCCAGACCTCGGGACGCTCTTTTTCAACGAGCTTCTTCGCCTGCTTCACGGTGGTCGACAGGCCCTTGGCGTCGAGCCGCGAATAGATGAACGGCTTGAACAGTTCGAGCGCCATCTTCTTCGGCAGGCCGCACTGATGCAGCCGGAGTTCGGGACCGACCACGATCACCGAACGGCCGGAATAGTCGACGCGCTTGCCGAGCAGGTTCTGCCGGAAGCGGCCCTGCTTGCCCTTGAGCATGTCGGCCAGCGACTTCAGCGGCCGCTTGTTGGCGCCGGTGATGACGCGGCCGCGGCGGCCGTTGTCGAACAGCGCGTCGACGGCCTCCTGCAGCATGCGCTTTTCGTTGCGGATGATGATGTCGGGCGCGCGTAGTTCCATCAGCCGCTTCAAACGGTTGTTGCGATTGATGACGCGGCGGTAGAGGTCGTTGAGGTCCGACGTCGCAAAGCGGCCGCCGTCGAGCGGCACCAGCGGACGCAGGTCCGGCGGAATAACCGGCACCACGGTCAGGATCATCCACTCCGGCTTGTTGCCGGAATAGCGGAAGGCCTCGACGATCTTCAGGCGCTTGGCGAGCTTCTTGTGCTTGATGTCGGATTCGGTTTCCTGCATCTCCGCGCGCAGGCTCTGCTCGAGCTTCTCGAGCTCAAGCCCCTTCAGCAGTTCGCGGATCGCTTCGGCCCCGATCATGGCGGTGAACGAATCCTGGCCGTATTCGTCCTGCGCCTTCAGGTACTCGTCTTCCGACAGCAGCTGACGGTCCTTGAGCGCGGTCAGGCCGGGCTCGAGCACGACGTAATATTCGAAGTACAGGATCCGCTCGAGATCCTTCAGCGTCATGTCGAGCAGAAGGCCGATGCGGGACGGCAGCGACTTCAAAAACCAGATGTGGGCAACGGGCGCGGCCAGTTCGATATGGCCCATGCGCTCGCGCCGGACGCGCGACAGCGTCACTTCGACCGAGCACTTTTCGCAGATGATGCCCTTGTACTTCATGCGCTTGTACTTGCCGCACAAGCACTCGTAATCCTTGATCGGCCCGAAGATGCGGGCGCAGAACAGGCCGTCGCGCTCCGGCTTGAAGGTCCGGTAGTTGATGGTCTCCGGCTTTTTGATCTCGCCGTAGGACCAGGACAGAATCTTCTCCGGGGACGCAATCGAGATCCGGATCTGGTCGAAGACCTGGGCCGGAGTCGTCGGATTGAAGAGATTCATAATTTCTTGGTTCATCGTCTTCTCCTCGCGTGCCGATCGTCACCGGCAGCAAATTCGAAACTCTCTTTAGTCCGCGCCCATCTCAACGTCCGAGAGGAGCGCGAATGCCCGGCCGATCTGCGCGAAGACGGGGCTTCGCGCTCCTGGCCGGACATGGAATCACTAGCGTTACTCAGCCGCCTCGGACGTCGGCGCCGGCCCCATCTTGGAATTGTGCAGATCGACGTTGAGGCCGAGCGAGCGCATTTCCTTGACCAGCACGTTGAACGATTCCGGGATACCCGCTTCGAACGTGTCGTCGCCGCGCACGATCGCCTCGTACACCTTGGTGCGGCCCGCGACGTCGTCCGACTTCACGGTCAGCATTTCCTGCAGCGTGTAGGCCGCGCCGTAAGCTTCCAGCGCCCACACCTCCATTTCGCCGAAACGTTGCCCGCCGAACTGCGCCTTGCCGCCCAGCGGCTGCTGGGTAACGAGCGAGTACGGACCGATCGAACGCGCGTGGATCTTGTCGTCGACCAGATGGTGCAGCTTCAACATGTAGATGTAGCCCACCGTCACCTTGCGATCGAAGGCGTCGCCGGTACGGCCGTCATAGACGGTCGACTGGCCGGAAGCGTCGAAGCCCGCAAGCTTCAGCATCTCCTCGATGTCGGCTTCCTTGGCGCCGTCGAACACCGGCGTCGCGATCGGCACGCCGTGGCTCAGGTTCTTGCCGAGTTCCATCAACTCGCCGTCGTTCAGCGTCTTGATGGTTTCATCGTCGCCATAGATCTTCTTCAGGGTCTCGCGCAGCGGCTTGAGATCCTGCTTCTGATAATAGCCGTCGATGGTCTGGCCGATGCGCTTGCCGAGACCGGCGCAGGCCCAGCCGAGATGCGTCTCCAGAATCTGGCCGACGTTCATGCGCGAGGGCACACCGAGCGGATTGAGCACGATGTCGGCATGGGTGCCGTCCTCGAGGAACGGCATGTCCTCGATCGGAACGATCTTGGACACCACGCCCTTGTTGCCGTGGCGGCCGGCCATCTTGTCGCCGGGCTGGATCTTGCGCTTCACGGCGACGAAGACCTTGACCATCTTCATCACGCCGGGCGGCAGTTCGTCGCCACGCTGCAGCTTTTCGACCTTGTCGAGGAAGCGCTGTTCAAGGCCCTTCTTCGATTCGTCGTACTGCTTCCGCATCGCCTCGATTTCGCTCATCAGCTTGTCGTTGGGGGAAGCGAACAGCCACCACTGCGACTTCGGATACTCGTCGAGCACGGCGCGCGTGATCTTGGTGTCCTTCTTGAAGCCCTTGGGGCCCGAGATGCCCTGGCGATTCTCCAGGAGCTCCGCGAGGCGGCTGTAGACGTTGCGGTCGAGGATCGCCTGTTCGTCGTCGCGGTCCTTGGCCAGACGCTCGATCTCCTCGCGCTCGATCGCCAGCGCACGCTCGTCCTTGTCGACGCCGTGACGGTTGAACACGCGCACTTCCACGATCGTGCCCTGCACGCCCGGGGGCACGCGGAGCGAGGTGTCGCGGACATCGGAAGCCTTTTCGCCGAAGATGGCGCGCAGCAGCTTTTCTTCCGGCGTCATCGGGCTTTCGCCCTTCGGCGTGATCTTGCCGACCAGGATGTCGCCGGCGCGGACTTCGGCGCCGATGTAGACGATACCGGCTTCGTCGAGGTTCTTCAGCGCTTCTTCCGAGACGTTCGGAATGTCGCGGGTGATTTCCTCTGGTCCCAGCTTGGTGTCGCGGGCCATCACCTCGAACTCCTCGATGTGGATCGAGGTGAAGACGTCGTCCTTCACGATCCGCTCGGAGAGCAGGATCGAATCTTCGAAGTTGTAGCCGTTCCACGGCATGAACGCGACCAGCACGTTGCGGCCGAGTGCGAGTTCGCCGAGATCGGTCGAGGGACCGTCGGCGATGATGTCGCCCTTCCTGACGATGTCGCCGACCTTCACCAGCGGACGCTGGTTGATGCAGGTCGACTGGTTGGAGCGCTGGTACTTCATCAGCCGGTAGATATCGACGCCCGACTTGGTGGGATCGAGATCTTCGGTGGCGCGGATCACGACGCGGGTTGCGTCGATCTGGTCGATCACGCCGGAACGGCGGGCGGCGATCGCAGCGCCCGAGTCACGGGCAACCACGCCTTCCATGCCGGTGCCGACGAACGGCGCCTCGGCGCGAACCAGCGGCACCGCCTGGCGCTGCATGTTCGAGCCCATCAGCGCGCGGTTGGCGTCGTCGTTCTCGAGGAACGGGATCAGGGCTGCTGCCACCGAAACGAGCTGTTTCGGCGACACGTCCATGTAGTCGACCTTGTCGGGCGTGATCGGCAGCACTTCGCCCGCGTGACGGCAGACGATCAGGTCTTCGGTGAAGCGGCCCTTGGCGTCGAGCGGCACGTTGGCTTGCGCCACGCGATAACGGCCCTCCTCCATCGCCGAGAGATACACGACCTCGTCGGTGACGCGGCCGTCCTTCACCTTGCGATAGGGAGTTTCGACGAAGCCATACTTGTTGACGCGCGCGAACGTCGCCAGCGAGTTGATCAGGCCGATGTTCGGACCTTCCGGCGTTTCGATCGGGCAGATGCGGCCGTAATGGGTCGGATGCACGTCGCGCACCTCGAAGCCGGCACGCTCGCGGGTCAGACCGCCCGGTCCGAGCGCCGAGAGACGGCGCTTGTGGGTGATCTCCGACAGCGGGTTGGTCTGGTCCATGAACTGCGACAGCTGCGAGGAGCCGAAGAATTCGCGCACCGCGGCAGCCGCCGGCTTGGCGTTGATCAGGTCCTGCGGCATCACGGTGTCGATATCGACACTGGACATGCGCTCCTTGATCGCGCGCTCCATGCGCAACAGGCCGATGCGGTACTGGTTCTCCATCAGTTCGCCGACCGAACGCACACGACGGTTGCCGAGATGGTCGATGTCGTCGATCTCGCCCTTGCCGTCGCGCAGGTCGACCAGCGTCTTGATGACGGCCAGGATGTCTTCCTTGCGCAGCGTGCGATGGGTATCGGGCGCGTCGAGTTCGAGACGCATGTTCATCTTGACGCGGCCGACCGCGGACAGGTCGTAGCGCTCGCTGTCGAAGAACAGCGACTGGAACATGGTCTGCGCCGAATCGATCGTCGGCGGCTCGCCCGGACGCATCACGCGATAGATATCGAACAGCGCGTCTTCACGCGTCATGTTCTTGTCGGCATGCAACGTGTTGCGGATGTAGGCGCCGACATTGACGTGGTCGATGTCGAGCAGCGGCAGTTCCTTGTAGCCCTGCTCGTTCAGCGCCTTCAGCGACTTCTCGGTCAGTTCTTCGCCCGCTTCGGCGTAGATTTCGCCGGTCTTCGGATTGACGAGGTCCTCGGCGAGATAGTTGCCGACCAACTCTTCGTCCGACATCCGCAGCGCCTTGAGGCCCTTTTCCTGCATCTGACGCGCACCGCGCACGGTGAGCTTCTTGCCGGCCTCGAGCACGACCTTGCCGGTGTCGGCGTCGATCAGGTCGTTGATGGTCGAGTAGCCACGGAAGCGGCTGGCGTCGAACGGCACGCGCCAGCCATCCTTGGTGCGCTTGTAGCTGATCTTCTTGTAGAACGTGGACAGGATGGTTTCGCCATCGAGGCCGAGCGCGAACATCAGCGACGTCACCGGAATCTTGCGGCGACGGTCGATACGCGCGAACACGATGTCCTTGGCGTCGAACTCGATGTCGAGCCAGGAACCGCGATACGGAATCACGCGCGCGGCAAACAGGAGCTTGCCGGACGAATGGGTCTTGCCCTTGTCGTGGTCGAAGAACACGCCGGGCGAACGGTGCATCTGCGAGACGATGACGCGCTCGGTGCCGTTGACGACGAAGGTGCCGTTCATGGTCATGAGCGGGATATCGCCCATGTAGACGTCCTGCTCCTTGATGTCCTTCACCGACTTGGCGCCGGTTTCCTCATCGATATCGAACACGATCAGGCGCAGCGTCACCTTCAGCGGCGCAGCATAGGTCATGCCGCGCTGGCGGCACTCGTCGACGTCGTATTTCGGCGGCTCGAATTCGTAGCGGACGAATTCCAGCATCGAGGTGCCCGAGAAGTCCGAGATCGGGAACACCGAGCGGAACACCGCCTGCAGGCCCTCGTCCAGCCGGCCGCCCGGGGGTTCGTCGACCATCAGGAACTGATCATAGGACGCCTTCTGAACCTCGATGAGGTTCGGCATCTCGGCGACTTCCTTGATGTGTCCGAAGAACTTGCGAACGCGTTTGCGACCGGTGAATGTCTGCTGCGCCATCGTGGCCTCTCATTTTCGTCGCCCTTTTGGGCGAACCATCCGGAGCGCGACTGCCATCGCCCCCGGGTTGAATTTTCGAACCGCTCGGAAGGAACAAAGCCCAGATTCAGGAATTAAGTCCCAAACTCGTTCTCCGGACCTTCCAAACGCAAAACGACGCGCGGGGCGCATGACTGCACCCGCCCGTCTCAACCTATCGCTTCACGGACTGAAAAAGCCCGAAATTTGACTGTCTCCCAACGGCTTACGCCGGGAACCCTGCCGTTCCCACCGCCTACCGTATTTTCCTGCTGCCGCTCCGATATGGGGCGTAATCGTGGAGATTCGAGGAGCTAACCCCGCGAATCCCCACACTTTTCTGTGTACGCTATGCTCCGGGTTCCCCCTTCGCACAAGTTCTATCCTTGGCAGATCCCCGGATCGCGCTCGGCTTGCGCCTCACCTGTCCGGAGATTTCGCCGAAGTAACTCGCGTTACTTCAGCTCGACCTTGGCACCAGCCTTTTCGAGCTGAGCCTTGAGCTTGTCGGCCTCTTCCTTGTTCACGCCTTCCTTGACCGGCTTGGGCGCGCCTTCGACGAGGTCCTTGGCTTCCTTGAGGCCCAGACCGGTGATGGCGCGGACTTCCTTGATGACTTCGATCTTCTTGTCGCCGGCAGCGGCCAGAACGACGGTGAAGTCGGTCTTCTCTTCGGCCGGAGCGGCAGCAGCGCCGCCACCCGCGGGACCGGCAACCGCAACGGCGGCAGCGGCGGACACGCCCCACTTTTCTTCGAGGAGCTTGGCGAGTTCGGCAGCTTCGAGCACGGTCAGGCTCGAGAGGTCGTCGACGATTTTCTGTAGGTCAGCCATTGATCAGTTTCCTTAAACGTTTGGTTCGAACCAGGTTTGATTTGCGAAGGGTCAGGCCGCTTCGCCCTTTGAGGCATAGGCCTGGACGACGCGCGCGAGCTTGGCCGCGGGCGCAGTCGAGAGCTGAGCGATCTTGGTCGCCGGCGCCACCAGGAGGCCGACAATCTTTCCGCGCAGTTCGTCGAGTGACGGCAGCGAGGCAAGCGCCTTCACGCCGTTCACATCCAGGACGGTTTTACCCATCGAGCCGCCGAGAATGACGAACTTCTCGTTCGCCTTGGCAAACTCCATGGCAACCTTCGGCGCCGCTACCGGATCGTTTGAAGTCGCGATCACGGTCGGTCCCTTCAGCAGGGAGCCGATGGCAACGACATCCGTGCCTTCAAGAGCAATTTTGGCGAGACGGTTCTTCGAGACCTTCACCGACGCACCCGCCTGCTTCATCTGCATGCGCAGCTTCTGCATCTGGGCCACGGTGAGGCCGGAATAGTGGGCGACGACTGCGACGCTCGTGGTCTTGAAGACCTCGTTCAGCGCCTCAACCGCGTCCTTTTTTGCCGCTCTTTCCACAGCAAGCTCTCTCCGGTTGGCGGCCTTCGCAGGAAGCGAGACCGCCGGGTTGCACCCATCGTCTCGCCCTAACCTGACCTCTAGACACCAGTCTTTTGGACACGCCGGGCAGACGACATTTGAAAAGCCTGCCCTCCCGAACCAGATGGCGCGGGGTGTCGAGGTTCGAACCAAATCAGCCATCGCGCCGCTCGAGGCGGCGTTGGAGCGAAATCCGGTCTTCACCCGTCTATGCAGGCCATAAGATTAAGCCATTGAAGAAACTGACGTTTCATCGTTGGCGCCTGCAGTCTCGGACAGGATCGAGGCCATCCGGCACGCCGGAAGACCCCTGCCGCATCCCGCCGAAGCGATGAGTTTTCCTTCCTTTCGAGCTATCCATGCGGATGTCCTGAAAGGAATGATCTCCTACCGTATCGGGTTTTAGGAATGCGAGCACGGACATGCCAGCAACCGCCAGCACGCCCGGAGGCCGCTGTTTAACGACTCTTATCCGGCTTGCCAAGAGCAAAATTCAGACCAGTTGGCGTCCCCGTAGCTGTCCTGAAATCCGTCCAAACAAGCCCAAAAACGTCTCTCCGTTAAGTTCCATCGCACCGAGGCGTCAGCCGAGCGGCACCGGATACGGCAGCGGCCGGCCCGCGAAGAACGCTTCGAGATTGGCGATCACGCAGTCCTGCATCGCCACATGCGACTCCAGCGTATGGCCGCCGATATGCGGCGACAGCACGACGTTTGGCAGTGCCGTCAGCGCATCCGGCACATGCGGCTCCTTCTCGTAGACATCGAGGCCGGCGCCGGCGATGCCCTGCTCGCTGAGCGCGGCGACCAGCGCCTTCTGGTCGATGACGGAGCCGCGGGCGATGTTGACGACGTAGCCGTCCTTGCCGAGCTTCTTGAGGATGTCGGCGTTGACCGCGTGGTTGGTGTCGGCGCCGGCGCGGACCGCGATCATCAGCACGCTGCACCATTCCGCGAGCGCATCAAGGGTCGGAAAGTATCGATAGGGCACGTCGTGCCGGCTGCGGCTGAAATAGCCGACCTCGGTCTCGAACGCGGCGACGCGCGCCGCGATCTTGCGGCCGATCTCGCCCATGCCGTAGACGCCGACCTTGCGGCCGAGCATGCCGGCCTGCGGGCGCATCATCGGCGACGGCTTTGCGCCTGCCCAGTCTCCGCTGCGCACATAGTCGTCCGCCACCAGCAGCCGCCGCGTGGTGGCCAGCATCAGGGTGACCGCGATATCGGCAACCGAAGCCGCATTCGCACCCGGGCTGTGACCGACCGCGATGTTGCGCTTGGCGGCCGCGGCGAGATCGAGGCCGTCGTAGCCGGTGCCGTAGCAGACGATGGCGCCGAGCTTCGGCAGCAGGTCCATCGCGGCACCGCCGAGCGGCGTGCCGCCAGCGGTGATCATCGCGCGAATGTCGGAAAGCTGATCGGCGGAGAACACGTTGTTCGGCGCCTGGCCGGCGGCGTTGAGCAGGTCGAAGCGCTGGCCGAAGCGCTCCATCTGCGCCTTTGGAAAACGCGAATAGATCAGGACTTTCTCGGGCATTTTTTTCTTCCTTGATTGCAAGTCCGGCCGGCCGACGATTACGCAAAAGCACCGTCAACGCAAAGGGCGGAACCGGTCACCCGATTCCGCCCTTGCTTGATCACGTTATGCGCGACGAACTAGCCGAGCAGCGTGCCCGGCTCGACCTTGACGCCCGGACCCATGGTGGAGGAAACCGCCACGCGCTGGATGTAGGTGCCCTTGGCACCGGCCGGCTTCGCCTTGGAGACCGCATCCGCGAGCGCCTTGACGTTCTGCACCAGCTTCTCTTCCGAGAACGACGCCTTGCCGACGCCGGCCTGCACGATGCCGGCCTTCTCGACGCGGAATTCGACCGAGCCGCCCTTGGCGCCCTTCACGGCGGTGGCGACGTCCATCGTCACGGTGCCGATCTTCGGGTTCGGCATCATGCCGCGCGGACCGAGCACCTTACCGAGGCGGCCGACCAGCGGCATCATGTCCGGGGTGGCGATACAGCGATCGAAATCGATGTTGCCGCCCTGCACCTTCTCGACCAGGTCTTCGGCGCCGACGACGTCAGCTCCCGCTGCCTTGGCTTCTTCCGCCTTGGCGCCGCGGGCGAACACGCCGACGCGCAGCGTGCGGCCGGTGCCGTTCGGCAGGTTGACGACGCCACGCACCATCTGGTCGGCGTGACGCGGATCGACGCCGAGATTGATCGCGATCTCGATCGTCTCGTCGAACTTCGACTTGGCGCGCTCCTTGACCATCTTGATGGCATCCGCGAGCGGATAGAGCTTCTCGCGGTCGACGCCCTCGCGGGCCTTCTTCAAACGTTTTCCGATTGCCATGGCCCGTTACCCCGCAACTTCCAGACCCATCGAACGGGCGGAGCCCTCGACCATCTTCATGGCCGACTCGACGGAATCGCAATTGAGGTCCTTCATCTTCTTCTCGGCGATCTCGCGCACCTGCGCTTTCGTCACCTTGCCGGCCTTGTCGCGGCCCGGGGCTTTCGAACCGGACTGGATCTTGGCGGCCTGCTTGAGGAAGAACGACATCGGGGGCGTCTTCATCTCGAAGGTGAACGAACGATCGGCATAGATCGTGATCACCACCGGAATCGGGGTGTTCTTCTCTTCCTTCTGCGTCTGCGCGTTGAACGCCTTGCAGAATTCCATGATGTTGAGACCGCGCTGACCAAGCGCGGGACCGATCGGGGGCGAAGGATTCGCCGCACCGGCCGGCACCTGAAGCTTCAGGTATCCGGTCACTTTCTTTGCCATCTATCACTCCTGTTGTGCCGGGTTTTGAAGCCGGCGGTTTCAGGTTCGTGGTTCGGATCGAGGGCGGTTGGCGACCACCCTTTCCTCCCACGGCCTCTTCATACGCGAAGACCCGGCTTCGCGCCTTCCGATCAGACCTTCTCGACCTGACCGAATTCCAGTTCGACGGGCGTGGCGCGGCCGAAGATCGACACCGCGACCTTCACGCGCGAACGCGCCTCGTCGATTTCCTCGACAACGCCGGAGAACGACGCGAACGGACCGTCGGCCACGCGCACGTTCTCGCCGATTTCGAACGACACCGACGCCTTCGGACGTTCGACGCCTTCCTGTACCTGGTGCAGGATCCGCATCGCCTCGGACTCGGAGATCGGCATCGGCTTGTTTTCGGCGCCGAGGAAACCGGTCACCTTCGGCGTGTTCTTGATCAGATGAAACGCCTCGTCGGTCAGCTTCATCTTCACCAGCACGTAGCCCGGGAAGAACTTGCGCTCGGCATCGATCTTGCGGCCGCGGCGCACCTCGGTGACCTTTTCGGTCGGCACCAGAACCTGATCGAACAGTTCTTCCAGCCCGCGCTGTTTCGCCTGCTCGCGGATCGATTCCGCGACCTTCTTTTCGAAGTTCGAATAGGCGTGAACGATATACCAGCGCTTGTCCATCGTTTGGGTTCCGGTGCTCATCAGCGAACGCCCAGCAGGAAGGTAACGAGATAGCGGATGACCATATCCGAGAAGAAGAAGAAGATCGAAGCCAGCGTCACCATTATGAAAACCATGATGGTGGTGATCGTCGTCTCGCGGCGCGTCGGCCAGGTGACCTTGGCGGTTTCCGAGCGCACTTCCTGCAGGAATTTGAACGGGCTGAAAGCCATCGTTGGGGTATCCGCGTCCTTCGTCAGACGATTGAATGATTTAAGGCGAATCCGAACAGCCCTTTTGCGCCCAGCCCTCTCTCGAAGGATGAGCCGCACAGCAGGCTCGATTGTTCGGGGGAATTCAAAGCCGCGCCGGATATCCGCAAAACGGGCCGGCAGCAGGTGGCGGGTATCTACTGCCAGCCGGGCAAAAGGTCAAGGTACGGGGTGCCGCGGGGCGCCAAACCGACCGTTGCGAGGGACTTGCCGGAGGCCCTTGGGAAACCGGCCGAAAACGCCTTGGTTAATCGCCGGTACCACGGCCTTTCAAATCCTCACAACACCGCGATCTCGTTCTTAAAAGCTCGCTGCTAGCCTCCGGGGTACTATCGACGGGTTGAAGGGATGAACATGGCTCTGCTTGGCCACGAACGGGACGAATCTTGCGGCGAAACGGCCTGGACCGTTCTCGACGCTGCGAACGATCTCGGCGACACCATCACGATCGATGCCTGCCGGCGGGTGATCGACGCCGATCTGCGGGGTGAGACCCCGGCCCGATCGGACGTCGCGGTCCTTTCCGCGTTCTTCGCGTAGCTTCGGGCGAGCCTCGAAAACTCCAACTAAGAGATTGAAATAACTGGTAATTTTTTCCATCTCTCAAGCGGCAATTTAGCTGGAGCGCGGCCTCCCCAAACCCGGCCTTGCGATTGACATGGCTCAATAGCCTCACCTCGCCTGTCCCTATGCTTTCGAAGGCTGTATCCAAGGCTTGGATGCACGTCAGAGGATGCCGGCGGCAAATGAAGGTCGAGCTTGCACTTCCACCGTCGAAGCGGGATTTGCGGCTGGACCTGTTCCGCGGCCTTGCCAACTGGCTGATGTTCCTCGGCCACGTCTCCACCAGCCTGCTGGCCTGGTTTTCGTTCCGCAACTACGGCTTCAGCGATGGCGCCGATCTGTTCGTGTTCATCTCCGGTTATACGTCCGCGCTCGTCTACGGCCGGCGGATGCTCGAAAATGGCTTCGTGTTCGGCACGACGCGGCTGATGCGGCGGGTCTGGCAAATCTACGCCGCCCACATTCTGCTGTTCGTGTTCTATCTGGCTTCCGTCCATCTCCTCTCGAACGGGTTCAGCGCACCCGAGTTGATCGATCGGTTCAACGTCGCGCCGCTGGTGAACGCCCCGGTCGAGACCATCACGCAGGGCCTGCTGCTCCGTTACAAGCCGGTCAACCTCGACGTGCTGCCGCTCTACGTCATCCTGATGGGCGCCTTTGCGCCGGTGCTCTGGCTGATGCTGAGGCACCGCAACTGGGTGATGCTGGGATCGGTTGCGCTCTATTTCGGCGCCCGCCAATTCGGCTGGAACCTGCCGTCCTATCCCTCCGGCGTCTGGTACTTCAATCCGTTCACGTGGCAGCTTCTCTTCGTGCTTGGTGCCTGGCTGGCGCTGGGCGGAGCCAGCACGCTGCATTTCCTGGTTCGCTCCAACACCGTTCTCCTGCTCGGCGTAGCGTATCTGCTGTTTGCCGCCGTCATGACGCTGGCCGGGTTGATACCGGAACTGCAGGACTGGATCCCGGGTGCGCTGTTCGAAGCCTTCAATCCGAACGACAAGACCAATCTCGCGCCCTATCGCTTCCTGCATCTTGCCATCGTGATCATTCTCGGCGCGCGGTTCATCCCGATCGACGCACCGGGGCTGCAGGCCGCGATCTGGAAACCGCTGATCAAATGCGGCCAGCAATCGCTCGAGGTCTTTGCCGTCGGCATCTACCTCGCGTTCATCGGACATTTTATCCTGACGCAGGCCTCCGACGGCATTGTCGCGCAAATGCTGGTCGGTATCGCCGGCATCGCGATCATGACGGCGGTTGCCTATTATCGGTCATGGTCGAAGCGCGTCGAGAAATCGGCGCACGGCCACGCGGCGCAGCCGTCGGCGGATAAACCCGAAGCGGCACCCGGCGACCTCGCCCGGCCCGCCGAGCGCGCGGCTGTCAGCGCCGTGTAGTCAGCTCACGACCTGCACGGCGCGATCGAGCGCCACGGCAAAACCGTTGAGCGAGATGCCGATGGTGAGGAGTTGATTGTTGCTCACGTTGAGCGCGCCGACCGTGAACGACTTCGCGTGCCGTATCGCCTCCATGCCGGCGCTGGGAAACGACACCGGAAGCAGGCAGCCCTGCGCCATGCAGGTCGAGAAGCGCAGCCCCTCCCCGATGCTCTGGTCGTCCAGCTTGAGGATGACGCCGGCATCGAGTTTCAGTCCGAACGGCATCAGGATCGTGCCCTCGCCCGATCCGTCCTTTGCCATCCGCAGTTCGAAGGCAAAGGCGCGCTGCCCTTCCTTGTTGACCTGCGTCTGGCTCAATGTGCAGAACTTCGCGCCCTTGTCGGCGCCGCAGTTCAGCGTCCAGTCGCCATAGGTTTCGCTGAGCGCGGTTGCACCGTTCGGCAGGCCGATGACAGCACCCGGCGCCATCGACTGCGGCGGGCTTTGTTGAGCGGCTGCCTTGGGCGCCGCCCGTCGCGCCGGCGCCTTCTTGGCCTGCCCCGGCTCCGCTTGCGGAACGAACACGGGGTTCGGCTCGGCCGGGATGTTGGGGCCTTGCGCATGAAGCGACGTCGCGCCGAGCGGAAGCGCGGCGATTGCCATGAGAACGACGTACGACGCGGGCGCTGCAATTTTGAACATTGTAATCTTGGACTTTGTAATCTTGGACTTTGTATTCTTGGACTTTGTATTCCGGGACATCACAAAACTGCACATGACAAAAACGTCCTCGATCCATTGCTTGGCAACGGCAAAGTGTTGAGCGTGGACGGTGAGAAAAGAAGCCTGACCAAAGTCGGGGGAAGATATCGCCAGATCAAAGCAGGCGCCAGTCTGGCGCCGCTGCGCGGTGCAAAAGCCTGTGCGTTCCCATTGACGGCGCGTCGCGCGCGACATCTGCGACATTGTGTACGGTCAGCAAAAATCCGCTGTGAAACGAAACTCTTGTTCCCGATGGCGGAACATGTCGTGCAACGCAGCAACCCCGGCCGCACGCGTTCGGTCATCACGGGTCGTTAAGGGAAACCCGATAGGAATACGCATCCTGCCAGGTGAGGTAAGATGCGCACATATTCCGTCGTTCTCGTGACCCTCCTGATCGGGGCCAGCACGCCCGCTGTGGCGGGTGAAGCCTTTGTTTCGCAGATCGGGGGCACACAAAAGTCAGTCGGCCATTTCAAGTCGATGCTTGCAGACGCCGTCTCGGCCGCGAAGATCGCCGCCCCCATCAAGGTGAACGCATTGCCTGCGACGCTGCCGACGACGCTGCCGCCCAATACCAACGTGTCGTCCGTCACCCAGATCGGGAACAACAACTACGCGATGGTGGCGCAAACCGGCGGCAACAATCTGTCCGCCATCGCCCAGCAGGGTTCGGGAAACCAGGCCATCGTCAGTCAGCGGCGCTGATTTCCAGAACAGATCGCAGCGCGATCCGTCACGCCGATGCGGACATCACCTGCAGCGAGCCCAGGTGCAATTCGTCCGGCCCGCCATTGATCACGACGCGAATGTGAATCATGCCGGGCTCCCTGATCTCCAGCGGCGCGAACACCAGGCTCGACGCCACGACGATATAGGGCGGCACGGTGACGTTCTTCGGCAGGCTGTCGAGCAGGTTCTGCTGGTCCAGCAATCCCGGAACCTCGATCGGCTCCTGCGCGATCGGCTCGGCCTCGCCCGGCACGTAGCACCGCGCCGTCACCGACGTGTAGGGTTGCGTCGCCGGCGAGAAGACGTGGAAGTGAATGCAGAACTTGGGCAGGACGAGCGGGAACCGCTGCGTCGTCATCATCACCGCATTGTAGCAGCCGATGAAGCTCAGCTTGCCGCCGGCCTCGCTGCGAATGTCGTCGCAGAAGATGGAATAGCCGTAACGTCTCATCGCAGGGATTTCGCCGTCGCCTCGGCCGACGCCATCGGCGATACGGCCAACGTACAAGGCTGGGAACGCCTGCCGCCGTCGATATATTTGATCTGGCCATGGCCGATCGTGGACGTCGTCACCGGCTGGTTCTGCCCCGCCTCGACCACCGGCTTCTTCAGTTCGAACGTGATCTCCATATCCATCGCCCACGCGAGATCGGCGAGCGACCGCAACGTCAAATTGGCCTCTCCGGACAACTGCCGATTGATCAGCGAACGATGTACATCGAGCTTGGTTGCAAGTTCCTGCTGCGTGAGCTTGCCGTCTTTCTTCCGCTCCGAAAGCGCCTTCAGCAGTTCATCCCTGACGCGACCAATGAAACGACCGGCATTGCGCGCCCTGCCCCCAATATCAAACTGAAAGGACGTCACCTGGATTTACCCCCTGAACACATAAAGTATGATCCACGCCGAGCTCCCTTCGGAGTCTTCTGATTGCAATTCGATATCCACGATAGAGATCGTGGTCTTTAACCTTGTCGGCCCAATCGCCAAACACGCACACAAAACAATCGCGCTTCATAAACCATCCGAAGATTCGCGCATCCGGGGTCTTCAGCTCCCATACTGCATTTTCTTCGGCGCGTATGTATCTGAATTGACGCAGGTGGATTAAAGGCGCGCCGCTGAGATACGTGTGAAAGAGTTGGTCGATCTGTTCCGCTGCGGTTGCCTGTCCTGCGCGGCCTTCAGGTTCCTCTCCGTTCATGACTTTACGAAGCCACTCGATAAAACCAGGCGTTCCGTACAGCAGGCGCTGCGCCTGCTCCCGGCCCGTCATCTCCACTTCGATTCTTGAAATGGCCCCCGAGGCTACGAGATCTTCGATCGTTGACATATGACGTCTACAACCGGGCCCGGGGTTCAAATCATAAAATCGCGAGAACGTGTCTGCGTTGACATATACGTCACAGACTAATCCCATCGTCGCGATTTAAGTTGGGGAAATCGCACGCGACTCAAAAAATTCCGGCGTCTGATGCTTGGAAGTCACAGACGGCCAGTGCACGATGTCAGGTTGCAGCGTCTGGTTCAATGGCTGACACTTCAATGGCTGACACGTGCGCCACTGTAACGGCTGACACGCGCGCGCTCTGATTCGCGAAGGTGACTCGGCACGTCCCCACCCGCGCGATGATTCGGGTCATCCCGGTTTCTCAAAAAACGCACTGAAGCCGAGCGCGCATGAATCGTCGACTTACGAGTCAACAAACGACGTGCGAAGCGGCAACGCGGCTGCGGTCGACATATAAGTAGACAACGCGAAATTCTCGAAGCCGCGCCGCAGGTTGGATCGTGTTCGCGCAACGCCAGCGCGGCCGTCGCAAAAACTTCAAGGCAACACTCGGGCAAAAATGTGAGTTCCCACTTGCGAAGCACGCTTAACAGAGCGTTAATCCGCGCAGGAGGGCAGCGATGGTCGCTGTACCACCAATGGGAAACATGGGAATTTCCAAATGAGAAGTTTAACAATCTTCGCATTTCTGATGGCGACGACGTCGCTTGCTTCTGCGGCGAGCAATGAATCCTTCATCGGCCAGATCGGCGCGAACAACAACGCTGTCGTCGGCCAGGAAAAGGGTAACAACAAGCAGGGCACGATCCAGGCGGGCGCCAAGAACCAGTCGGTTACTTCGCAAGTCGGCCCGTCCAGTGGATCGAACTCCAACCAGTCCGGCACGCTGCAGTTCGGCGTGAAGAACAATGCGCTCGTTGGCCAGACCGGCGGCAACAACACCCAGGGCACGATTCAGGGTGGCGTGGAAAACAAGGCTGTGACCTCGCAGTCCGGCGCGACGGGCATCAAGACCAACAACTCCGGCACCGCACAGTTCGGCTACAAGAACGACTCGCTGGTCGGACAGACTGGCGGCAACAACGATTCGACCACGCTGCAGGTTGGCGGCAAGAACAAGTCGACCACGGGTCAGCAGACCAACACCACCAACGCTGGTCAGAACGATTCAACCACCGCGCAGTTCGGCTGGGGCAACACCGCGACCACCTCGCAGATCTCGAATGGCTCGGCGAATGGTAGCAATGGCAAGCTCGGCGGCACGGGCGGTGACAACACCTCCGGCATTCTGCAGAACGGTTACGGCAACACCGCACTCGTTGGTCAGAATTCCGTTGGCAGCGGACAGACGGGAAACAATGGCAACGGCGGCAACCCCAAGGCCGGCGTGGACAACAACTCCGGCGTCGTTCAGTTCGGCGGCAAGAACTACGCCAGCGTCTCTCAGGACGGCCAGCGCAACGGCGTGAACACCACACTGTCGAACGACTCGTTCGTCGGCCAGTTCGGCTGGAACAACAATGCCTTAGTCGGGCAGCTCGGCGGCAACAACACCCAGGGCACGCTGCAATTCGGCGCGCACAACAAGGCAACCACGGGCCAGTCGGCAACTGACACGGGTGGCACCAACGGTGCATTTACGCTGCAGGGCGGCAAAGGCAACGAGGCGACGACTTCGCAGATTACGACGGGCAAAACCGGCACCGGTCTGTTCGCCTTGGCGGGTCCGCAAGCTGGTGGGGACAACAGTGCGGCAACGCTCCAGTTCGGCAAGGGCAATAAGGCCACGACTGGTCAGGATGCCAGCGGAATCCTCGGACCGTCCACCTTCCTTGGCACACCTGCTCTCGCTGGCGTGGACAACAACGCGCTGACGTTCCAAGTTGGCAAGAACAATACCGCCTTGACCAGCCAGTCTGGCGGAAGCGCGCTGCCCTCCTCCAACACTTCGGTGATCGGGCAGTTCGGCGTCGGCAACAACGCAGTTGTTGGTCAGCTCAACGGCGGCAACCTGCAGGGCACTTTGCAGGCTGGCTACAAGAACACCGCCACGACCGGTCAGACCGGCTCCAAGTCTGGCCTCGGGATCAACGGCTCTCTCACGCTTCAGGCCGGTGCGCACAATACTGCTACCACGAGCCAGTCGATCGCCAACCCGCTCAACGTCGGTGTGAACGGCTCGTTGATTGCCCAGCTCGGCAAGGGCAACACCGCAACTGTCGGCCAGACCGATACCGGCCTCCAGCCGATGATCGGTGCCAACCTGCAGGCAACTGTCCAGGTCGGCAACGGCAACTCGGCGACGACCTCGCAGATCGCGAGCGCGGCGGTGTCGAACACGTCGGTGACGGCGCAGTTCGGCTCGCACAACACCGCGGTGACCGTCCAGAAGTAAGCCCAGCGAGGGCGGCGGAAATTTCCCCGCCGCCCTTGTCCTCCAGGGGATGACGAGCATGTCGCGCCTGCGCACGACCTCCGTCACCGGGTTTGCAATCGCCGTTGGCTTCTTTCCCATCTGTACGCGGGCGCAAACCTCCCCCGCAGCGGAGCCGAAAATGACCATTGGCTGCAAGATCCTGGTGACACCGCAGAACGGCATGCTCCGTCTCGAAGCGGTGGCGAATGGTCCTGATACAGCGACCGGGAACTATCGCTTCGAGATCCTCAAGCAAAGCTCGACCGGCACCAGCCAGAACGTCCAGAGCGGGGCGTTTGCACTCGATGCCGATCGGGACGCGATACTGACCACGGTTGTTCTGGACGGATCTGCCCGCGGCCACTACCGGGCCCGGCTGATTCTGGACTCAAAGGAATTCGGGAGCGTTTCATGCGTTTCGCCATAAAATTCATTGCTACCTGCTCGGCCATTTTCTCGGCCATTTCGATCCTGCCCGCCGGCGCGTCGGCGCAAACCGTTGCCAATCCGATTGCGCCGTCGGCGGCGCTGACCGGCGGCGCGCCTTCCTTCTCGGCGCCGAGGACAGGCGGCCAGAAGGCCGCGCCCGAACTCGCCGCGGCGGCGGGTGGCGGCAACTTCGCCGGCACGCTCGAGATCGGCGCCTACAACAAGGTGTTCCAGGGCCAGTTCGGCGCCAACAACGTTTCCAACGTCGGCATCATCAAGGGCTACGCCAACAGCGTCGGCGTGCTGCAGGCCGGCGACAATCTGAAGTCCAACGTGGCCCTGATCAATACGCAGGGGCTTTCGGTGGGCGTGATCCAGCCGAACGGATCGGCGCCGGTCAACGTGCTGATCGCGCGGCTTCCCAACGGCGCGCTGCTGATCAAGCGATAGTTCATCCGGCTCTTGGGGGAGTTGCATCATGGTTAAATCAGGTCTTTCCGCAGCGTGCCTGATCGCAGGCCTGCTCGTCTCCGGTTCCGCATTCGCAACCGAACAGGTTTACCGGCCGGTGAGCCCGACCTTCGGCGGCAACGCGCTGAACGGCAACTTCCTGCTCTCCACGGCGCAGGCCCAGGGCAATGGCGTGCGGTCCGGCCAGCAAGGCCCCGACCTGTCCGGACTGAACAACGCGCTGAGCGGCATCGGCAACAGTTCGCAACCGCCCATCATCATCGGCGGTCAGAGCATTCCATCCAACCCGTAAACCTCGCTCGCGCAAATCAGCGCGCCACGTTCACAATCGGATCGCAGGCCTTGCAGTCATTTCAAACGATAACCGCTGACAGCGCAGGAAGCTTCGCCGGCACGCGCGCACGCAACGCTCTGTGCGCAGCGCCTGGTGCGCTGTTCCGCGAATTGTCGCGAATGTTTGGAAACGCGGTGGCAATCGCGAACAATGTACCGGTGTTGCTGGCGCGCCATAGCCCCACTAACGGGCATTTGCTATTTTACCGTGCGGGCCTTCGTCTGACGACTCTCAGCCGAAATTTTGTCCGCACCGGTTTTTCGATGCGCTTGCCAACCGGGGGGTATTGGTCAAGCCGTGGAATGGCGTTCGAATTTTCAGAGGAGTTGTATCATGGGTAGAGTTTGTTTTTCCGCAGCCGGCCTCGTCGCGGGCATACTTCTTTCCTCTTCCGCATTCGCAACCGAGCAGGTTTATCGTCCCGTCAGCCCGACATTCGGCGGCAATGCGCTGAACGGCAACTTCCTGCTCTCCACCGCGCAGGCCCAGGGCAACGGCGTCAGGTCCGGCCAGCAAGGTCCTGATCTTTCCGGGCTCAACGATGCCCTGAGCGGAATCGGCGGCAACAGCCAGCAGCCCGTCATCATCATCGGCGGCAGCGGCCAGACGACGATACCGAGCAGTCCATAGCGCTCACTTCGCGGCCTCGTTACTCGCTTTCACTTTTGGAATGACCTGACGATTTGGGTTGCTTCGTTTCGCGTGCGTCCATTTTTCGCGCTGGGGGTTAAATTGATCGGTCCTGTTCGCACGCTGGCTTTCGCTTCGCTCCTCGCCTTGACGGCTGGCGGCTGTGCCATCACCGGTACGTCCAAGGATCTGGTCACGCCGCCCGCAACGCTCGTTCCGGCGACCAAGACCGGCCTGGTGCTGGATAATCTTCCGCCGCCGCGGCAGAAGCTCGACGTCGCGGTCTACAATTTCCCCGACCTGACCGGCCAGAACAAATCGAACGACAATTTCGCCGAGTTCTCGCGCGCGGTGACGCAGGGCGGCAGCTCGATCCTGACCGACGTTCTGGTCAAGGCCGGCGGCGGCCGCTGGTTCGATGTCGCCGAGCGCGCCGACCTGCAGTCGCTGCTGCAGGAGCGGCAGATCATCCAGAACACGCGCACCGCGCTGATGGGCAAGAACGCCCAGAGCCTGCCGCCGCTGCGCTTTGCCGGCGTGCTGCTCGACGGCGGCGTGATCGGCTACGACACCAACGAGACCACCGGCGGCATTGGCGCCAACTATCTCGGCATCGGCGGCAACGTCTCGTATCGCCAGGATATCGTCAGCGTGGCGCTGCGCGCCGTCAGCGTGCAGACCGGGCGCGTGCTGGCGTCCGTCACCACCACCAAGACTATCTATTCCATCAACGTCGGCGGCAATGCTTTCCAGTTCGCGGCGGTCGATGCGTTGCTGCAGGCCGACATCGGCGTCTCCAAGAACTCGCCCGCGACGCTCGCGGTGCGCGAAGGCATCCAGCTCGCCGTCTATTCGCTGATCTTCGAAGGCGTGAAGAACAATCTCTGGGAGTTCGCCAATCCGGCCGCCGGCGCCGCGTTCATGCGCGAGCTCGACCTGCACCAGAAGGCGGTCGTGCCCCAGCACGTCGCCGAAGCGCCCGCCGTCGTTGCAGGGCCTGTCGTGGTCACCAAGAACTGAGCCTGACAGATTCCGACGCACTGATCCTGACGCATGCACGGTTCTGACCGGATCAGAACTGCAGCTTTCGGATTTTTATCTCGATGCGTTTGCCTGATGCGAACCGACGCGCGCGTCAGCGCGCCGGCGGGCGTGCCTGCTGGGTCGCGCTGTAGCAGGCCGGCGAGGATGCGTTCTGCTGGTTGCAGGTGATCGGCGCCGTCGGGCCGGTCTTCAGCGCACCGGCGCCGGATCCGCCTTCGGGGATCCCCCTCACCGGTCCGCCGCCGTCGATCGTCTTCGAGCCGACCGGCATGTTGCCGCGGGCCTGCTCGACCCGCGTCTCCGAAGCAAGCCTGCGCTGGCGAGCATCCGCCGTCCCCAATCCGGACTGAATTGCGAAACCAGCAAACAGGCAGACCACGACGGGCACTGTCCTCATCCTACGCTCCCGGTTGCGCATGTGCTCGAACGTGCGCGATTCCTCAAAATTATAGCGCTTTCGCGCGAAGTGGATACCGGCAATCAGGCGGTCGGCGCGATTATCTGAGTTGTTGGATAACCGGCAGGCATGGTCACACGGCACAGGTTCCCTTGACGCCGCATCCGTCGGCGCGCAGCGACAACGACAGCAGGTCTGTCGATCCTCGCGCGATGCTGAAAACCGATAGAGCGCTTATCAGGTGCTTCACAAATACGGATTACGAACACCGTCCTTGGGATCAGCAGGCTTTGGGAGGCCCGTCGCACATGGTTTCGGTCGATCATTTTGGTTACGAGTTGCGCCGCCAGTTGCGCGAAGCCGCAGCCGCCGGTGCAACCGAATTGCCGATGACGTCTCATGATCTCTGCCGCTCCATCCGCGCCGGAACAGCCTGGCTGAACGCCTGCTGCGAGGCGATGCAGCAGGAACTCAGGGATAGCGATATCGTGGTGCAGGACCGAAACGGCCTCGGGATGAGCGTCCGGTACAAACTGCCGCGCGCAATTTAACGCTCCGTACGCGCCCGTTAACCGCACTTGCCGCGAAGCGCGCCAGTTCCGGAATTAACCGGGAGCGCCGACATTCAGCTTAACAAGCGAGTTTGGTTGCCCGCCGTCACTCTAGCCGCGAATAATGGGATCGAGGCTTCAATCCCGCGCAGAGTGACATGACCGTGCCGAGCCACGCCGAAATAACATCGAAAGGAATGCCAGCCTGGACGCGCCTCTGGCATTTGTGGACCGTCATCATTCCGCGCCGATCCATCACCGGGCGGCTGGTGCGCGGCCGCGTCTGGCGCCGCCACGACGGCCGCCGCTGGATCTACAAGAAATTCTCGCAGCCTGATCTGGATCAGGACTGATCGAACGCGGCCACGCTACTGCGCGGCTCATCCACCGCCACGTGAGCGGTGGCAGCTTCCCACCGAGATTTCGCTAAGTCATTGAAAAGATGGCAGGAGTGGCAGGGCTCGAACCTGCGACCCCCGGTTTTGGAGTACGGGCGGTACTGTCATCGGCAGTATCGCCCTTTTCTTTTCTGTCGATCTTTCAATGCGAAAACGAAGGCGCCAGTCTGTCGCGTCCCGTTCAGTTCTTTCCCGTTATTTCGGCTTTGGGTCCAGCCTTGGGTCCAATTTTGCCGCGCTCATGGTCGCGCAATTGCGGTCGGACAAGGGCTCTCGCCGCCTGATCGTCTACTGCGCCGACTTCAAGTGCTCTCATTCGGTGGACGCGGGACGCTGGGGCGATGGACGTCCGCCTGTCGGATCTCGAGCCCAGGTTCACCTGCAAGGCCTGCGGCCGCCGCGGCGCCGATGTCAGGCCGCTATTCGAGAAGGCCGCGATGGGAACCGAGAGCGGCGATCCGCATTGATAGGAGGCGCCACCCCGCCCTTAGGTAGGCGCACTTCCGTAAAACAAACTAAAGGCCCTAGCTTCGGCTGGGGCCTTTTTTCGTGCATCGGGCGAGAATGAAGAGGCCCGCCAGCGTGAAACTGCCTTCGATATACACCCCGGTGGGTCAATAGGAACGATGCCTTCCGGTGTCGCTTGGTCATTCTCCAACAAGGGAGAAAACGACCATGATAAAATTACCGACTATCGCACTTGCAGCGTTCTTCGCTCTCGGAACGTCGTTAGCGTTGGCACAAGGGGCCGGCGGTGGCGCGGGCGGCGCTGGTGGTGGCGGAGCGGGAGGCGCAGGCGGCGCTGGTGCTGGAGCGGGTGGAGCCGGCGCTGGGGGTAGCGGCAGCGGTGGTGGTGGATCTGCTGGAGCCGGCGGCGGCGGCGGAGACCCGGGCATGGATCAACGAAACCCACGTCCCGGCCAGGGCCAGCATCCGAAAGACAAAAAATAGGATTGGATAAACAGGCAAGGCCCGCCAGTGAACGGCGGGCCTTTCCTCGCTATGCCTTAAGTCTTCTACCGTGCGCCGCCAGCAGCTGTCGGATGCGTCCGATCTGGGCGACCGCGCTTCATCACTTGTCCGCCAAACTGTTTGCCGATTTGCGCGACGGATGGGCGGCCAGCCACTCCACGTCGGCATCAATGGCGCGCTGAAGTCGTTCTGGCTTCACGTCGCAATATTCCCAGCTCTCACTCGCTAGCTTCGCGCGCTTCCAAGCAACTGCCGCAAGATGCGGCGCCGCTGTGAGCATTTGCTCCACCAAGGCCGCGCGCCATCGCTCAACAAGCTCGAGCCGTTCGCCATTCTTGGCTCGCGCAAAGGAATCGGCGTCGCCAATGCCGTTATCTTGCGCTAACCCAAGTGCAGAGCTCCAGTCGCAGCGAGCTCTCCAATAGCTCGTCGTGCGTTCTGCGCGCCACCATGCGTCACGGCGCTTAAGCCGCGCGCGCTGGTTTCTGCACGTTTCGGTCGCCGGTTCCGACTGCTGCCTCAACTGCCGACGCATCTCCCGCGGCGTCAGCTCGATCACTTGTGGCCCCGGTCCGGTCGGCAAGTCGGAAGGCACGGAGGTCTTGGCGCGCATCGCCGAGAGGTCGATCACGTTGGTCATGCCAGGCCTCCCTGAGTTTGGTCCAAGAAACGGACCAGTCGCTCAAACTCATCCCTCGCATCTTTGCGGAGCCCGCCGATCGCGCGGAGGATATCGGCCGGCCTTGCGTCGGCCGCGATGTCCAGCCAGTCCAGGCCGGCCGTAGGGTTGATTGCAGACGTATTTAGGGGTGGCGTGCTAAGACGCGTGCCAGCTCGGATCATGGGAATCCCATCCTCAATGGTTCGGGTTAGGGCCGGGGCGGAAGTTACAGCTTCCCCTCGGCCTGTTTTTCGTGTACACGAATAATCATGACGAAGCAATCAAAAACTGTACACAAAAAATCCCGGGGGCGCCCGGCCGGCACGAAGTACAGCGAGACAATTCCCGCGCGGCTGGAGCCCTCGACCGTTGCGGGGCTGGACGCATGGGCGGCGGCAAACGACGTTTCCCGCTCCGAAGCTATCCGCCGGCTTGTTGAGCTGGGGCTGAAGGTGAAGGCAAAGTAAAATTCTGGCGCGCATGCATTTGTCGAGTGCGAGGGGCCATGACCGACGAACCATTTGAAGTCGCCGACCCGTCCGGGCTGTCGGACGCAGATTGGGCGGACATAAACGGGCTACGACGGGCGTATAAGGCTGGTGGCCAGTTCGCACTATCGGAGGCCCTAGAAGAATTGGCCAAGGACCCCATCCGCTATATGCACCTGATGGGCGCAATCTACCCGGAAATGATCCGCGAGGCGATCAGAGAGGAGATGGCCGAAGTTGGTATGGACGAAGAAGATCTGCGCGAGCTCCTTAGAAAATTGGAGAGTCCGGCGCGGGACCAGTAATCATGTCGTGTTGCCTTTGAGTCGCGGCCCGTCAATGTCTCAAGAAAGCAATCCCCTGCAATTGTCGTGGCAGGTCGACTTGCCATCGATTTTCGGTTGCGGTTGGATTGCTCGCTAGTCTGGTAGAGCTCGGGCTAAAGGCGAAGAAATGACGAGGCCGTGGACTCAGGCCGATCTCATTCGGCTCAAAAGCATGGCGGGACGGAAAGTCAGTGCGGCCGATATTGCCAGGTCCCTCGGCAGACGCGTGGGATCGGTGAAAGCCAAGATTCGGGAAATGAGGCTAGTACCCTTAAAGAAGTCGCGCACCGGTTATGCCGACGTCTCGTAGAACTGGGGCTGAAGGCGAAGCCCAAGGGCTGAGTCCCGTTAACAAAGTTGGAGTTCCGTCCTCCAGGCGAGCCGCAGTCGCAATTAACCCATGGCCCGATTCACGCTTGACGCAGCAGTCATGCCGAGCGAATTTTCGCAACATTTCGGCTTTGCGCACCCATCAATTTGAACGGTTTTGTTGGAGTACCGATTGTGGAAGAAACCTTTGCTCTACTGCGAACACATCACAAGAATGTTCAGCGCTACCGCCAGTTACTGCAAACGAGCCTGACAGATTTCGAGCGTGAATATATTGGCGGGCGCCTTCGGGAAGAACAGTTGGCTATTGAAATGCTTTCTCCGATGCTGCCATCGGAGACATCACCTTCGGACCCGCGTGCGGCGTAGCCGCCTCCACGAACGCGATCCCGAACCGAAGGCGAAGGGGAAAATGATATGCCCGCCCCTCAGAAGGCCTAACCGGTGGCTAAGAAGCGCATTTCTAGCGTTGATTTGAGTTGGCTTATTTCGGAGCAACTGTTTGATTCTGGAAGCCGCGGCGCGCGCATGGTGCTGGCTGTGGTTGCGGACGATAAACACGGCTGGCGGATTGTACTTGGCAAGCGCGATGAAAGGTTCCTGACGGCCAAGGACAAGCGGCGGCTTGTCGAAGTCGAAGAACGGCTACGGCTGACCTATGAACTTCGCCTTTGAAAGCCTTCGAGGAGTAGCACTCGCTTACGCCCTGCGAGGCCCTAACTATCCTTCAAAATCTTCTTCACCTCCCCTGCGGGCCACAGCTGACCAACCGGTAAAACACGCACCCGGCTATCATCACTTGCGCTGACGAGCGCGTGAGAGCACAGGTCGCCCTCAATGCGGATCACCCTTAGATCCGTGTCCGGCAGCCAGCCGAGCGTCACGTCGAGGTCGCCCGGGAAGATTTGCCAGCGTGATCCGTCGTCCAGCTCAACTAAGTGGCTTTCCGAATGCGATCGAATCTTCATACCCGGCAACGGCCAAAAGGCTAGAGATGTTCCATGTACCGCTTGCCCCACCCGCTCGGATTGCGCGGCTTAACAAACGAAGCCCAACCGGGGGCAAGCGGCATGTTGAGCTTGTTAAAGACGGTTCCAGATGCGCCCGTAGTTCCGAATTGATCGAATTGGAACGGTCAAGCTTAACAAGCGGGGGTGTATTGCGCATTCCGTGGAGCAGTCCGATACTTTTGGGGATGGCGGCAGACCACAGGTCGGTTTCGATGCCCAACATAAGTGTCACAGAGCGCCGGTTCTTGAACCTAGCCGCGGTTGGCATATTAGCGCTCATCGTTGGCCTGATCGCCCTCACAATTGTCGAAATGAATTCCTAGTGCCATAGGGCAGCCCCTTCGTTTTGCCGGCGGATATTCATGGTCGTCATCACGTCACACCATCGCTGCGCAGGAAGGGCCTACCGGGTGGAGCGGAACCCGGTCACTCGGACGCAAAACCCCTGTATGTTCTACTCCGCTCCGTTGACTCCACGTTACGGCGAGGTGGAATCGGCCTCTTCCGGGAGGACGATATGAGCGATTGGTATCCCGACCTCGACCGATTGGAGCTTGATCTAAATCAGAATGCACAAGCGTCACCTCCTAGAACGATCCGAGTAGCTGTCGATAGGACGTGCTTCAGCAGCGACGGTCGTTTGAAGTTGCTGGCGAGCCTCGAGCTGGCCCAAGCATGGTTCGCCGAAAGCGGTCTAGAAGACGTCGCCTTCGAGTACGAGACTCTAGAGTGACAGCATCTCCATTAACGTTGACCGCTTAGGTTAAAACTCGTTTCAAATTGTCCGCTTCCGTCGCGCCGCATACCGTCACATCGTCCCGCAATCAGGCGGCTCCATTAGACTGCGCGGGGCCGCTGTCCCCGATTGCGGGGCACGGGCCGCCGGTCATCGCCCTAATCCCGGTCGGCGGTCCACTTCCCGCCCCTCCTCACCCACGGGCTACGCCCGATATTTGGCGCTCAGCAACATGTGCTGCTCGGAGCCGTAAACCGAGATATTCACGTTCGATCCGCTCGACGTCTCGAGTGCTGTAATCGTGTTGATTCCGATCCAGGGCGTGGAAACGAAGCGCGCTCCGTTGAGCGGCTCGTTCACCGTAAAAGAGCTCGAGCTTGTGGCGTTGCTGAACGTGTAGTTGGCGGTCTTACCCGAGAATGCTGACGTGCTGTTGAACCCAATGCCCACCTGAAGCGTCATCGTCGTCGAGCCTGTCACCGTGGCCGAAGCAGAAGACGAATATTGGAACTCGACGTTCTCGATGGGCAGGCCTGAAAAGACGGTCAGGCTGTTGTTCGAGGTGGTGTTCACGGCGTGGACGCCGGATCCGTTGTTCGGGATCCAGGATGCCGTTGCATCGCCCGCCTTCAGATAGATTTCACGGCGGTTGTAGGCGTTCCAGACGCCCCATTTCCGGTTCTGACCATAGCTGACATGGCAGGTGATCTGGCCGGCAGATGCGTCCATGAACAGCGATCCGACATAGATGCCGCATTTCGCGGCGATCGTGTAGGTCGTGGACCCATTGCGCGCTGTGATCTGAACATTGTTGACCTGCAGCCCCTTGAGAAGTGCGAGTTCGGTGGATGCCGCTCCACTGCCCCGCGCTCCAGCGCCAGCCGTTGCCGTCGTCCAGGCCGGGCCCGTGCCTATCGTGATCGTTCCGCTGTCGGAGAACACGAACACGTCGTAGTGCGCGCTCGCAACGTGGTTTGGATTGTTGAGCGTCAGCGTGAGTTCCGAGAACTCGCGCACCGCGAACGTCGTACCGTCCGGGATCGGAATCAGGTTGCCCCCATCGGGACGGTAATAAACGGCAGTCTTGGCGGATTGATCCGAAGTCGGCACTGGCGACGTCGGCGACGATGCCACGGACAACAGGGTGAGATAGCCCTGCGGCCGGGTCAGAGTGCGCTGGAAATTCTGACCTTCCGTGTACCAGCCCGTTCCGTCGGTCCTTACACGGAAACCGCAGCCTGCCGGAACGGTAACGCTGGCCTCGCCATCGACATTCTGCGATCCGCTGCCGTCGAAGGTGACGTCGCCGCTGCTATCGTTCAAGAAGCCGAACACAAACGGCGCATCGACGTCGGTGGCGTCCGGCGTGGTGATGGTGATTCCGGAGTTGGTCGCGCGGACCAACTTGCCCTGATCGGTCGAAAGTACCGTGTAGCTGATCGACGTCGAGGTGACGCCGGCGTCGATCTTCCCGAACGCAGCTATCAGGGCCGTATCCATGTCATCGGTGCGCTCCTTGACCGGGTCATTCAACTTGGTCTTGATCGTCGCCCATTTGACGCGATTGGCTTCGGTCTGCGAGCCGTCATCCGCCGGAGGGTTCGAATTGTAGCCGGTAATGGATACGCCGCTGTATGGATCAGCCATATCAAGCCCTCGTTGGATTGCCGAACATCGCGCTCCGATCCCCGGAAAGCACGATCTTCATCGTCTCCGCCTGCTCAAGGAGACTGGCAGCCTTCAGCAGCATCGCCATCCGCCGGCCGGATGCGCTATCGACATGAACGCCGAACATGTCGCAGGCGCCCCCGGGCCTTGTCGCGATCGCCTCGAGCCAATCGCCGAGAGTGATGCCGCTGGCCGCGCAATAGGCCTCGACGTCTGCCACGCCGGCCTCACTGAGCACTGCCAGACATTGGTCGCGGATGAATTCTTCGTTCGTCATAACTTCACCCTGCGGCACATAGGCCCCTCACATCCCGTGTTTTGCCCACTCGGCTTCTAGATCCTTCTGGGTCATCCGCGAAAGGCGCTGCGCATAGCCCGCTGAAGTCTCCGCCGGGGGCGGGCTGTTGCTGGCGCCGCGCATAGCCGCTACCACCGCGGCGCGATCTTCGGTGGCGTGCGCGTCAGGAATTCGCGAAGCTTCCTTGTGGAGCTTTTTCAGGGCGCGCTTTATCACGCTCGACGCATAGGCATCGTGATCGTGGCTCGCGCGCCGATTATCCCAAGCCTCTCTTAGCTGCGGGTCGACGTGGTACTCATAGGTCAGCCACTTTCGAGCGAAATCTTCGGGAACTGGAAGGCCCTCGAGAAACTCGTCGGCCATAGTGACGATCTTGTTGAAGTCGTCTCGTTCCTGCTGTTGGTGGAGCTGCTGCTGATGCTGCTGAAGGAAGGCATCCATGATGATGCGCTGCCGGTCGGTTTCCATCGCAAGGCCAATCATGTCGCTGTCTGAAAAGGGCCGTGCTTTCGACCAATCGACGCCAGGCGGTGGCTGGGGCGTTTCCTGTGCAGCCGGAGCTTGACCGCCCTCGCCTTTCGGCTGCGCCCGGTCAAACTCCTGCAACAATGCGTCAACGCTCGCGTCATCGTTCCGTGCGCTCGTCGCCTCCGCGCCCGGCTGTGCCGGCGCTTTGGTCTCGTCAACCACGGCTTGCGTAGTCTGTTCTTCGCTCATGGATGCCCTCCGATCAGCGGTACTTCAGCCATTCCTGCTCGATCTCCCGCGGACTCATGCCAGCGACGCGTCGGGCGTATTCGGCCGGATTACCGCGCGTGGCTTCTGCCGCGGCAATGTCGGCCTTAACGGCGGCGAATTGCTCCTCACTGAGAGAATCCAGGTTCTCGCGAAACTTGCTCTTGTCGGTCATGGGCTGTCCTTTCAGTTTGGCAAGCAGATAAGTTTCAATGGTGGATAGTACGCGCGCAGCAGTTCACGCTGTTGAAGGTCGACGAGGTCTGCGCGGGCCGCGAGCGCATCCCGGCATCGCCCCTTGAAGCGCTCGTCGCCGGCGTGCTTCTCCATCAGATCGCCGATACGGGCGCCGAACTCGTCGATCTCGTCCTGCAACACCATATGACGCTCGAGCAAGTCGACAGCGTCATCGTCCATGTCGGGAGCAGCGGCGATCGCTCTCATGCGTAGCGGATCGCGCCTGACCGGCTGGTGATCGGCCGGGGATTGATCGTCGCCGAAGAGTTCTACAAACGCGAAATGGATTGCTTTCTCGAGACCACCAGCCATCGTCACACCCCCACGTGCGGCGGCGTCACGACGTGCGGACCGCTGATGTCGCCGCTGGCTTGCCGCTCGATCACCGCCGCCGCGCGCCGAGCTGCGGATTGCGAAAGCGCCGTGGGGTGCACGCCGGATCGCGGCTCCGCTTCGGCAACGGCCGCCACGTGGGCCGCGTATTTGTCCAGCAGCGCATCCTTGCCGTCCTCATGACTGCAGCCAGGAATGCGAAGGCGACCGATCAACTCCGCTTGCAACGGGTGCAAGCGCAAGTCCTCGGCGACGCGTCCATCAGGAAGCATGAGGTCTCGGCGATTAATCTTTTTGGTCGCGAACATCGTCGTTCCCCTCGCTGTCCGTGTCGTCGTCGTCGGAACTGCTACCGTCGTGTTTGTTCTCCTGAAACCAGGTCAAAACGCTGAGCTCGGCTGCGAAGTCGCGAATCTCCTGCAGAAACTGCTCATACGCGGCGCGATTGCCGGCGATCGTGTTCCCGGGCGATGCACCCGGGATCCCCAGGCGCTTCAGCTCGCGGCCGAGTTCTTCGGCCGACAAGTCGGAGACCCGGCGACCTGACGGCAAGACATCGGCGTCCAGTTTCGCTTCACGCTGCTTGTCGCTTGTCTTCGGGAGGCTTTCCGCCAGCCGATCGAGCGCTTCGACGCCGGTGCTCATTTGCTGGTCGCCTCCGTTTTCGCCGCCTCCGCCAGAAAGGCGTTCACCGCGGCTTGTGCGGCCTCGGCGCGCAGGCGCTCGAGATGCCGGGCGTAAGCGGCCGCGTTCGCTTCCCTGCCCTGCTCGTGGCTCGCCCCGGGAATACCCCACGCGACCAGCCTCGAAGTGAATTCAGCCGGCGGGACGTCGCCCAGCTTGCCGCCGCCCGGCCAGGGCAGCGCGTCGTATTGCGTCTTCGCGTGCGACGGCAGAACCGGCGCGAAGCTGCCGTCCAGTTCGGGATGCGCTCCAATCTTCGACATGACTTAGCCTCCTGCTCGCGCCGGCTGTCTGCCGCGCGCCTTCGCCGACGCAAATTCCTGTTCCAACTCGTTGAGCCGCGCCAGCTCGTCTGCCAATTGCGCACATAGCGGGCTCAAGGCCGCGATCTCGAGCAGGGTGAGGACGGGGTCGAAGCGGTCAGGGCTGAAGTTTTGCTTCGACCGCAGACCGAGGTCTTCTTGCAGCTGGCTATGCGCTTCGATCGCGCGGATCCGGAGTTGCGGGTTCGAGCTTCGCGCCAGGCGCGCAAGCTCGCCGAGCTTCTCCTCGTCCGACAATGGCCGGCCCGGTAAGCCGGCCTTGTGCTTCTCCGCGTCCGCCAGCAATTCCTGCATCTGCTTGCTGCGCGCAGCCTTCGACGCGGCCGAGCGAAGCGCCGCCCCCTCGCTGCCGACGTAGCCTGCCGCCCGCAGCGCGTCCGTCTTGGTCATGCCGCGGATCAAGCCGGCGGCCATCCTGATTTTTTGGTCGCTCATGCCGCGCTCGCGGCCGGCCCGCCAGATGTCGAACCCCCCCAACGACTTCCCTTCAGCCAGCACCGCGTCGACGTCATCGGCGGGGCGCCGTTCGGAGTTCATCGGCTCAAATTTGTCGTGGTTGGATGCGTCGGTCATGCCGCGAAGCATGCCCCAAGAGGGCTCAGGCAATTCCGTACCTAACTCGGAACGGACAGGGTCACAGGCCAGCACGAGTGCACGTGCCGCAGCCTTCCAGCAGCCACGCTGCCAACATCTCGTGGCCGCGCGTCAATGTGTGGCCCATCTTCCGGGGTGCTCCGGTGGACAGATATTGCCCAGGAATCGGGCTTACGATGGCCTGGGGGTTGGTGGGGGGCTTCGCCCAGCGATTCGGCCAAAAACACTGGCCAAACATCGGGTAATGGGACCAATCTTGGCCCCAAGCATCCAGCTACGACGCATGAACGTCTAAGGGGTCAATAGGTTAGCGACCAGAGGTCACCGGTTACGGCATCCGATGGCGCGGCCGGCCTAGCACTAGCGGTCCCGCCTCGAGCGATCACAAACCACAAAGGCATGATCGAGGATCTTTGGCCATCAATCCGGACAACGGACAGTCCCGGACAAAGGCGGACAATGTCCGGTGATGTCTGGCAAGTCCGTATGACCGGACAAACCGGACAGGACAGACAACAACTCTAAGAGTTGTCTGGAATGTCCGGTGTCCGGGTCGGACCGACCTGTGCCTAGCTCGTCACTGAGAAAGCCACAGCCATTCTGCGCCCTGCTGGGTCGCGGAGCTGATACCCGTCGGGAGGTCGTCTAGCACGCGCTTGAAAGCCTTCTGCTTGGCAGCGGCGGCCTTGCCGGCGTCCGCTTCCCCCGTAACATGGCGACGATAGAATTCCGTACGAACATGCGATACCTCGACGGCACGGACGGTCGGACCGTCATCCAGCACGCGGAGGTCTTGGCCGGCGGTGCCGACGGCCTCTGCTAGGGCGTCACGGAAAGTGCGCTTGGACTTGGATTCGCGCGGCTGCTTTGGCCCCGGTGGGGTTGTCGATTCCGACGGCATGACAACTAGTGTGGTGATGTCGTCGCCGTCTGGGTCGACGCCCACCGTGACGAGTTCTAGCCTGGACGCGATCGCGTCCCCTTCTGCGAAGTCCTTGGCATGTTCGACTGTCGCGATCACTTCACCGCCGGCACTTTTCTTCACGGCAATCTGGCTCTCGACCGAGCCGGTGAGCGAGGTGTGGCCGCGCGGTCTGCTGGCGTCGATACCGCAATGGTGAACGATTGCGACGGCACTGCGCAGGTCAGACGCAACGAGCTCGGCCGCGGCGAGATACTTCGCCATGTCCTCGTCTTTGCTTTCCGAGCCCACCAGACTGCGGTTCAGGGTGTCAATGAAAACGATGCCGGGCATCACGCTGTTGGGCAGCTGTGCCTTGATGTCGTCGATCAGTTGCTTGGCATCGGCGATGAGGTTGAGTCGCGACGTCACCAGGTAGAACGGCGCCTCCGCGACTCCGTGGTGGCGTCGGAAGGCCTCAATGCGCGCCGGCATTCCGTGCTGGCCTTCAAGCGCGACGTAGACCACAACCGCCTGCTGCACCCGCCGGCCCCGATACTCCCAGCCGAGAGAGATATGGAGGCCGAGATCAACCGCCCAGAATGACTTGCCACATTTCGGCGGACCCCAGATCACAGAAAGGCCGGTGCTGGCCAGCAGGTTTTTCACAAGATAGCCGCGGCGCTCGGTGTCGACCTTGATGTCGGCGAAGGCCGACAATTCAAACCTGCGAGGCGGTCGATAGCGCTTTAGTGTAGTGGTCTCGGCTGCCAGCTTTGTCGGTGCGGGAATGCTCATGCCACCAACGCATCGTTGAGGTCACCGGCTACGCGCGGCGTTGCGACTAGAACTTCGTGGCCAGCACCAGACCAACGTTCCGCACAGGCCTCGACGGCTCGGGCATTGGCCCCGCTGTCGTCGGTCTCGGCAAGGATTGTCAGCGCCTCGATCCCGGGCAGGACGGGGAATGTGCCGATCGCACCGGCCGAACCTACGGCCCACACGGGGCGGAAACCGAGCATGCGGCCTGCCAGGCAGGTCTCGAAACCTTCACCGATCGCCAGGCCCTGCTCAACGTCGATGTCCGCGTCGACTTTGATGGCAGCGCCGGCGACCGGGCCGAGCATCATGCGGTCGATCTTCTTTCCGTCGTACGTCAGCGCGGTGCGGTGGATCGCCCGCAGGGAATCGTCGGCGATCGACCTGAACACCGTGACCATGCAGGGCTGCCGGCCCCTTCCAAAAGGGCACGCCGAGTGAAAGCGGACCACCCGGCCGGCCACGTCGGCATGTAGCTTGAGCCCGCGGCCTGCGAGATACCTCTCCACGATGGTGCCGCGCGGATCCACAGCGGCCTTCCAGATCTCTGCCGCATGCGCGGACCTGTCCGCACCTTGGTATGATTTGCCGTCGCGGCCGATGCGCGCCTCATCAGGTGTGTCGTCTGACACAAGTGAATTACGCGCTCGCGAAACGGTTTTGTTGCCGATGCCAAGATCAGCGGCGATGGCGCGATCCGACTTCCCGGGGTTGGCCTTGATCGCCTCGTGCCGCAATGGCTGCCCCAGCCGCCGGAGGATGTATTCCCGGCAGGTCTTCCGATCGTCGCCGGCGTGGCTGAAGAATAGCAGGCCGTCGGGCGCCGCAATCGACGGCGTGATCGACAAAGAACGGTCCCGCGGTGAATGACCCGGGCCCGGCACCAACACAGAGGCGCCGACGACATCCCCACCAAGCGCGGCTGCCAAGCTTCGAAGGCTCTCTCGGCTCATCGGACAATCCTGTCCAGCGCCGCGCCGATAGGGCTGGCCGGCTCTCCGCGGGCGTCGCGCTTCACGGCGCGCGCGATAGTTTCCAGCGTGCATCCATGCTGAATGGCCAGGCTTGCCAGGATGGCCGCATCGCTAGCCAGCACGTCGAGCAGAGAGTTGCCGCGCGCGGCATTCAAGAAAATCTCGCCGACCTTGCCATCGGGAAAGTATCCAACGGTCATCTGGTAGGCGGCGCCGTCGCGCTCGAATGCCACCGTTTCGGATGCTCTGCGGTTCGGCAACCGCACGCGATTGACGGATTCGCCCGTAGAGCCTATGTCTGACCTGCGCATGTGCCGTGCGCGCCTTTCGTGAATGCGAGTTTCCCGGACGGACTCGTCGCGGAGCCCGTCCGGGTCATTCTGACGCACGTCAAACTGCCGTTTCCGTACCTAACTCGGCATGTGTCACGCGCTGTCTGGCACCGCGATAGATTTTCTCACTCGGCGGCTTCCCAAATTCGGGAACGATCATTGCGCAGAAATCGGCGATCAGGCCCGCATGCGTAGCGTGCTTTCCCTGTCGATTGGACGGCCTGTGCTTCCTGATTTCGCGGCGGAGCAGCCACATTCGATCGCTGATGATGCGACCGGCAAAGTCGAACGAGGCGCCCTCGCTCGGTGTGTATTTCTGCAAGGCGCTCGCGACGTTGTCTCTGCCCTGCGAAGAAGCTCGCTTTGCCAGCTGTCGCGCGGTCTCTGCATCAAGCAGAAAAAAGTCAGAAGCGCCTTGGCCAGCGGTGCGCAAGTCATTGCACACTTGTCGTGAGAGTTCTAGCTCGTCCATCCAGGATGGAGCGTCGCGATGATGTGGCGAAGCCGCTAGCAGCGCTGACAGCCTGCCAACTCTCTTCCGCAACGCCGGGAGGCGGACCCGCTCGATAAACTCGAGGTCACCGTCACTCACCTTTTCCCGCGCCTTGCAAATTTGCACTCCGTCCAAACGAGCGCGGCGCAGACGCCTTCCCTGATAGGCGCAGACGCGTGTGTCCCGCACAAACACAGAGAATTCATCGCGGGGGATTGTCGGCGGGCGATGCCTTGCGCTGAACTGTTCGACGCCGCTGCAAATCTGGCCTTCCCGGCGCAATAATTCCTCAAGCTTTGCAAGCTCGTTTTCGGTCTGTGTTCGCTGCAGGTCATCGCCGACGAATTCCCAGTACCGAAGCTGCAGCTGAAACATCTGCAGCAACGGGCCAACGCCGCGACTCGGATCGAAGATGTCGACGTCGCTCGCCTGGAGATATTTTGGTAGCCGCTGAAGCACTCAAGCACTCAGAAGCTTTTCAAGCGAAAGCCGCGGTACGAGCAGGCGCCGGCCGATGCGCACCGTCGGAAGCGTGCCGTCCTTGGCTGCAGCGTAAGCGCTGCATTTGGACAACCCGAGGATCTCGCAGCCCGCCTCTTCCACAGAAAAAGTCGATCGTCCCGTCCATTTCGGGTCGATGATAGGGCTGCGGAGGTCTCCCGACGTCTGGCTGACGTCTCTGTTTCCCTTGTTGTTTTCCTGTCTGGTCATGTCGCGTCGTATCCCGTTGACATTAAGAGGTCTAACGCATAGGGTCCAAATCAGCCGCGTTATTGGTACCAATGATCCATAATTTTGGGACCTATGCAAGTGGAACCCTTATGCGCCAGTTGAAAGTCGGTCTCCCCGACGGCGTCCGCGCCGAACTCGAGCGGGCGGCAAAGTCTCGCGGCATCACTGTCAGCCAGGAGGCGAGGCTCCGATTAGAGACGTCGCTCAGTCTCGATTATTTTGACGCGGCCGCCCTTGAGCTGGCCGAGCACATTCTGCAACTCGCCGACGACGTCAGCCGGTTCGAAAACACCGGTGCGCGGCCGGTGAAAGATTGGCACAAAAATCCAGTGCTGTTCGAAGCCCTGAAAATCGCGGTTGAGACGTGGCTTAAGCTCATTGCGCCGGATGCGAGTGAAAAATCCGCAAGCACGCTTGATCCGCAAACGCTCGGCCGATCAGTAGCTGTCAGCCAGTATCGAAGGCTCCGCGAAAAGATCAAGGTCGATCGCGAGATGAACGATCTGCGGGAATCAATGCGCGACAAACCGATGTTCTTTTATTCCGGCGCATATGGCACGGGCTCGGTAACGCTGCGCGAGATGGATGAAGCCAAGCTAAGTGACCGCGATCGAGATCAATTGGCCGACGAGGTCGAGCGCCAACTGGAGCACGATCGACGGCGTGATGGTCTGCCTCGGCGAAAGCCTTCAGAAGGGGACTAGACGATGAGCAAGCGAGGACACGGCGAAGGCGGCATCGATGATCGCGGCAAGAACGTTTTCCGGTTACGCTGGCGCGCCAACGGCAAACGACACAGTGAAACGTTTCGTGGCACGAAGGCAGATGCTCAAAAGCGACTGCGCAGCCTGGCCCGCGATGTTGACACGGGCGAACACGTCGACCCCAACAAGCTGACCGTGACGCAATGGATTGATCAATGGATTGCAGCCGGCGCGCCGGGCCGGAAAAAGAAGAAGGTTGGCCAGCGGACCCTGGAGCGTTACGAGCAATTGCTGAACACTCATGTGAAGCCAGCCATCGGAACTAGCCAGCTGCAGAAATTGCGCGCGCCGGCAATCGACAAGCTATACGCTGGTCTCGATGGCAAGATCGCTCCGCGGACTGCACTTCACGTCCACGTTGTCCTTGGCGCCGCGCTTGCAACCGCGCACCGAACCCGGCTGATCGCCGTGAACCCGATGGCGCACGTTCAGCAGATCCCGATTGCCGAAGCGATTGTCGAGGAGGCCGAGGAGCAGGAGACCGACGACCTTGGCGAAGGCCTCGAAGAGGCGGAACTTGCGGCCCTGATAACGGGCTTCAAGGCATCAGCCTCTATGTTCGCGCCGGTCGCGGTCGACGCGGCAACGGGGCTTCGCCGCAACGAGTTGCTGGCACTGCGCTGGACAGACCTCGACGTCGAGAAGAAGAAGCTGCGGATCGAGCGCGCCCTGGAGCAGACCAAGAAATACGGCATCCGGATCAAGCCGCCAAAAACGAAACGCGGATATCGAACGATCGACGTTGACGATGCCACCATTGGCATTCTGCTGGCCGAGCGCGCAAAATATCAGCGCCTTGTATCGGGAGTACCGGCCGATGCCGACGTCGACCTGACACTGGTGCGCCTGCCCGCTAAAGCGCTCATGTTCCCGGGAGCGCCCAAGCGCGGCGAGGATCTCGACCTCACAAAGCCACGTGACCCGCACGCCTTCTCAAAACGGTTCGCAAGGCATGCCGAGGTCATCGGGTTCGGAAAGACCCGATTCCACGACCTCCGCGGGGTGCACGCGACCGCCTTGCTGGATGCCAACATTCCGGTGCACCGGGTGGCCGAGCGGATCGGCGACGATCCCGCCGTGCTTCTCAGGAACTATGCCAAGCGCAAGCGAGCGAGGAAGGCGGACGAGTCGATCGCATTAACGCTGGCAGCTATCGCCGGCGGATTTCTGGGCTCTTAAACTGGCCGATTGGGTCCACCTCGGGTCCAAGTTCGGCGAATGTTCGGGAAGATGGATGACTAAGCTATTGATGTTGCTGGCAGGAGTGGCAGGGCTCGAACCTGCGACCCCCGGTTTTGGAGACCGGTGCTCTACCAATTGAGCTACACTCCTGCAGGGAACCGGCGCATGCGTCGGTTCGCGCTGTTTCAAGCATAGGCTATGCCCCGATTGCAAGGGCGAAGCGGGCTAGCGCCCTACCCAAAGCGCGGCTTCTGGGCCAGAGTTGATTTTCGCCACAACAATAACGAGCAACGGGAGACTCCATGAACGCCCAGACCGCCGCCCGGCCAACATCCGCCCCCCAGACCCCTTCTCTCCCGCAGGCGAAGCCCGAAACGATCGGGCTGTCGGGCGCCCGCCTGCAGCGGATGTCGGATGCCTTCAAGCGCGAGGTCGACAAGGGAACGCTCCCCGGTGCGACCATCATGGTGGCGCGGCGCGGCCAGGTCGGCTGGTTCGATGCGGTCGGCCGCCAGGGCCCGGCGGCCGCCACGCCGATGGCGCATGACAGCATCTTCCGCATCTTCTCGATGACCAAGCCGATCGTCTCGGTCGGCATCATGATGCTGGCCGAGGACGGCCACTTCATCCTCAACGATCCCGTCGCGAAATTCATTCCGGAGTTCGGCGACCAGAAGGTCGGCGTCGAGAACAACGGCAAGCTCGACCTCGTCCCGGTCAAGCGGCAGATGACCATCCAGGACCTGCTGCGTCATACGTCGGGCCTGACCTACGATCACACCGGCAACGGTCCCGTGCAGCAGCTCTACCAGCAATCACGCCTGCGCAGCCGCAAGATCACCAACGCCGAACACGCCACCATGATCGCCGGCATGCCGCTGATCTGCCAGCCCGGCGCGGAGTGGAACTACAGCCGCTCGACCGACGTGCTCGGCCGCATCATCGAGGTCGTCTCCGGCAAGTCGCTCGGCGCGTTCCTGACCGAACGCATCCTCGCGCCGCTGCAAATGACCGAGACCGCGTTCCACACCTCTGAGGCAAATGCCGGCCGCCTCGCCGAGCCGTTCCCGGTTGATCCCTGGAATGGCGACAAGGTGCAGTTCTTCAACATGCTGGAGAAGCCGGCGATGGAATCCGGCGGCGGCGGCATGGTTTCAACGACGATGGACTACGCCCGCTTCTGCCAGATGCTGCTCAACGGCGGCGCGCTGGATGGCAACCGGATCATCGGCCGCAAGACGCTGGAGCTGATGGCCGCAGATCATCTCGATCCGAGCGTGAAGGTGGACTCGCCGCTGATGCCGGCCGGTCACGGCTTTGGCCTCGGCTTTGCGGTTCGCACGCACAAGGGCATGGCGCCGTTCTCGGGCTCGCTCGGTCAGTACTTCTGGAGCGGCATGGCCGGCACGTTCTTCTTCATCGATCCCGCCGAGGACCTGTTCACGGTGTTCATGATGCAGGGCCCCGGCCAGCGCGAATATATCCGCAACATGCTGCGGGACCTGGTCTACGCGGCTGTCGACTAGTCCACCCACGACTGTCATGCCCCGCGAAGGCGGGGCATCCAGTACGCTGTGACATCAATCGGAATCGAGACGCCGGTGTTTACTGGGTCACCCGCCTTCGCGGGTGACGACATTGGTGGCGCTGCTTCGGGGACGTGAGATCAACTGATCGTCGCACCGCCGTCGATGACGATGGTCTGCCCGGTCATGAAATCCCCGGCCCTCGATCCCATCAGCACTGCAGCGCCTGCGATCTCGTCGGGCACGCCGATGCGCAGCAGCGGCGAGCGCGCGGTCGAGGCCTTCAGGTTCTCCGGATTGTCCCACAGCGCCTTGGCGAAATCGGTCTTGATCAGGCCCGGCGCGATGCAGTTCACGCGGATGTTGTGCTTGCCGTACTCGCAGGCGAGGTTGCGCGCGAGCTGCATGTCGGCGGCCTTCGAGATCGCGTAGGCGCCGAGGATGGTCGAGCCCTTCAGGCCGCCGATCGAGGAGACGATGATGATGGAGCCGTCCTTGCGCTCGATCATCTGCGGCACCACCATCGAGATCAGCCAGTTGTTGGCGACGATGTTGTTGTCGAGAATTTTCCGGAACTGGTCGTCGGAGATGCCGGCGAGCGGACCGTAATACGGGTTCGACGCCGCGTTGCAGACCAGCACGTCGATCTTGCCGAAGGCGCGGTTGCTTTCGTCGATGAGGTTCTGCAGGTTTTCCTTCGACGAGATGTTCGCCGCTACCGCAATCGCGGTGCCCTTGCCGAACCTGTCGTTGATGTCCTTGGCGACCTTGTCGCAGACATCGGCCTTGCGCGAGGAGATCACGACCTTGGCGCCGTGCTCCGCCATCCGCTCGGCGATGGCCAGCCCGATGCCGCGCGTCGATCCGGTGATGACGGCCACTTTTCCCGACATATCGAACAAGGTCATGTCTCTCTCCCAGATGTTGATCCAGCCAAATGCCGGTGTTGTTTTTTCAGGCGTGAGCTAAGCAGCCTTTGCGGCTTTCGACAACTTGAGCCTCAGGCGAGTTTCGTCGCAGGCGGCTCGACCTCGGGACCCGCCGGCTGATGCATCGCGTTGTGCGAGGCGTCCGCGATCCACGGCTGCTGGTTCACCATCGGCAGCCGCCAGCCGTTGTGGCCATCGCTTGCAAGATGGTCGAGCCGCGTCACCGAACAATTGTCGATGTCGAACACCAGGCCCTTCTCGGGCTGGCCGCCGAGCGCCAGACCGACCGCGGCCTTGATCGTGCCGCCATGGGCCACGACGATGACGTCCCTGCCCGCCTGCTCGGCATTGATGCGTTCGATGGCGCCGCAGGTGCGGTTATAGAGGTCCATGAAGCTTTCGCCGCCGGGCGCGGCTTCGTCGATCGCCGCGAACCAGTGGCTGCCGACCGGCCGGCTGGCGAGGAAGGCGGCGCGGTTCATGCCCTGCCAATCGCCGAGATGCTGCTCGGCGAACGCGTTCACATGCGGCATATCGATCGGCTTCGGAAAGCCCGCCGCCCAGATCGCCTGCGCGGTCTGATGCGTGCGCTTGAGATTGCTCGAATACCAGGCGGCGTTGCGCGGCAGGATCTTTCCGACCGCCTCGAACACCACGCGGTCGCTGGTGTCGCAGCCCAGGTCCTTCTGCCCGTAGATGCAGCCGCCATCTTCACGGACCGGTGCATGGCGCACCCACCACCATCGCGTCGTTACCGTTAACGGTTTGCCTGGATTGGACATCGCCAACACCCTTCAATACTGTTCGCTGTCGCTGTACGTCAGAGCCGTCACCGCCTCAAGTGATCTGGCGTTTGAAATCTTGTTTGAAATTCCGCAAGGCGGCAGACGCCGACCCGCATAACATTACAGGGAGAATCTTATGGGCCGCCTCGAAGGCAAATCCGTCGTCATCACCGGTGCCGGCAGCGGCATCGGCCGCGCCGCATCGCTGCTGTTCGCCAGGGAAGGCGCGAAGCTCATCATCGTCGACAAGACCGAGGGCGTGAAGGAGACCGCGAAACTCGTCAGCGATGCCGGCGGCACCGTCGAGGCCGTGATGGCGGACGCGGGTTCGGAAGCCGACGTGAAGGGCTTCATCGACAAGGCGGTTGCGAAATACGGCAGGCTCGACGCGATCTGGGCCAATGCCGGCGTCAGCGGCGGGCTGGTGCCGCTGGCCGAGCAGACCGTCGAGCACTGGCAGGAAGTGTTGCGCGTCAATTTGATCGGCCCGTTCCTTGCGATCAAGCATTCGATGCCGCACATGATCAAGCAGAAGTCCGGCTCGATCGTCTGCACCGCCTCGGTGGCAGGCCTCAAGGCCGGCGCCAGCGGGCATCCCTACGGTGCGAGCAAGGCCGGCGTCATCAGCCTGGTGCAGACCACCGCCTATTCGCTGTCCGGCACCGGCGTCCGCATCAACGCCGTGTGTCCCGGCCTGATCGAAACCGGCATGACCAAGCCGGTGTTCGACCGCGCCAAGGAGCGCGGCACCTCCGACAAGATCGGCCAGCTCAATCCCTTGAAGCGCGCCGGCCAGCCGCACGAACTCGCCGCGATGGGATTGTTCCTCGCCAGCGACGATGCCTCCTACGTCAACGGCCAGGCGATCCCGGTCGACGGCGGCCTCACCGCGTCGATGCCGTACACGGGCAAGCCGGTCTGACGTTTGCGGCATCACGATCACAGCCCATCCGGCGGCACGCCGGAGCTTTCCGCCGCCAGCGCGCGGTGGCGGATGCGTTCGCGGTAGAAGGCGTAGAGGCCGGACAGCACGATGATGGATGCGCCGAGCACCATCATCGCGTCGGGGACGTCGCCGAACACGACATAGCCGAGCATCATCGCCCACAGCAGCGCCGAATACCGGAACGGCGCCACCGCCGAAATGTCGCCGGTGCGCAGCGCCGAGATGATGCAGTGATAGCCGATCAGCAGCAGCACAGCGGCCAGCGCCAATAGGCCAAGCGAGCGCGTGGACGGCGGCGTCCAGCCGCCGAGCGGAACCAGGATCAATCCGCCGGCGGTCGTCACCGTCACCGTGGTCAGCAGCGTAATGAACAGCGACGGGATCTTTGCAGGAATTCGCCGGGTGGCGAGATCGCGCAGCGCGCAGAAGCCGACCGAGACCAGCGCCAGCAGCGAGAACTGATTGAAGCCGGCAAGCCCCGGCCGCACGATGATGAGCACGCCGATGAACCCCGCCGTGATCGCCGACCAGCGCCGCCAGCCGACCGGCTCGTGGAAAATCAAGGCCGCGCCGAGCGTGATCGCCAGCGGCAGCGCCTGGAATATCGCCGACGTGTTGGCGAGCGGCAGATGCGCCAGCGCGCCCATGAACGAGATCGTCCCGCCGATTTCGCCGCACACGCGCAGCGCCACCGGTTTCATCATCAGCGTGCGCAGCGGACGCAGCGCGCCCTGATACCAGGCGAAGGCGGCGATCAGCACGATCGCAAACATCCCGCGCACCAGCATCACCTGGCCGAAGTTCATCTGCGACGACACCGCCTTGGTGATGCTGTCGTTCATCGTGAAGACGGCCATCGAGACGGCCATCAACAGGCTTCCGCGGATATTCGGAGTGAGGGCCAACTTAGATCAGGTCGCGCCGGCCTTCTGTGCGTACTCCCAGGAAGCCTTCGACAGCGGCACGGTGCGCGCGGCCGATTCCAGCGCCTTGGCGTTGGCCGCGGTGCCGTCGCGAACGCGGCCGGCGATGCCCTGCGTGATGCCGGCGAGACGGAACAGATTGTAGGCAAAATACCAGTTCAGGTCGGGCACGGCGCTGCCGGTGACATTGCAGTAGATCTGCGCGGCCTCTTCCAGGCTCGGAATGTTCAATGCCTTGAGATCGGCATTGGCGAGGCCCGGCATCGTCCACTGCATCAGCAGGTAGGTGAAATCGGCCATGGGATCGCCGAGCGTCGACAACTCCCAATCCAGCACCGCCTGCACGCGCGGTTCCGTCGCATGGAAAATCATGTTGTCGAGACGGTAGTCGCCGTGGACGACCGAGGCGCGCGCCTGCGCCGGCACCGTCTTCGGCAGCCACTCGGCGAGCTTCTCGAATTCCGGAATGTGCTGGGTCTCGGAGGCGCGGTACTGCTTGGTCCAGCGGTCGACCTGGCGGGCGAAATAATTGCCGGGCTTGCCGAAATCGCCGAGCCCGATCTTTTCGGGATCGAAGACGTGGAGGTTGGCCAGCGTCTCGATCTTGCTGGTGAATATCTTGCGCCGGTTTTCCGGCGTCTGCGACGGCAGCGTGGGATCCCAGAACACCCGCCCCTCTTCCATCGACATGATGTAGAAGGCGGCGCCGATCACGCCGTCGTCGGTGCACAATGCGTAGGCTTTTGCGACCGGAAAGCCCTGCTTGCCGAGGGCTGCGATGACGCGGAACTCGCGATCGACCGCGTGCGCCGACGGCAGCAGCTTACCGAACGGCTTGCGGCGCATCACGTAGGAACGGCCGGGAGTTTCGATCTTGTAGGTCGGGTTGGACTGTCCGCCCTTGAACTGGAGGACCTTGAGCGGCCCCTTGTAGCCCTCGACATGCTCGCGCATCCAGGCATCGAGGTTCGCCTCGTTGATACGATGACGCTCCTCGACCTCTTTGGTGCCCGAGAACTCTTCGTCTTTCCTGACGCCGTCCGCCACGATGCTCCCCTAAGATTTTATTGTTCCGTCATTCCGGGATGGTCCGCAGGACCAGACCCGGAATCTCGAGATTCCGGGTTCGCTTCGCGCCCCGGAATGACGGCTGAGGGAGCGCAGCGTTCGCGCCCCCACTATTTCAATTACGTCGTCAGTTTGCATACTTCCGAAGTTCAAGTCTGGCAATGGCGCGATTGTGCACCTCGTCCGGACCGTCGGCGAGGCGGAGCGTCCGGATATGGGCGTAATCCTTGGCCAGCCCGGCATCGTCGGAGACGCCACCGCCGCCATAGGCCTGGATGGCGTTGTCGATGATCCGCAGCGCCATGTTCGGGGCCGTGACCTTGATCATCGCGATCTCGGCCTGCGCGGTCTTGTTGCCGACCTTGTCCATCATGTCGGCGGCCTTGAGGCAGAGCAGACGGTTCATCTCGATATCGGCACGCGCCTCGCCGATGCGCTGCTCCCACACCGAGTGCTCGATGATCTTCTTGCCGAACGCGGTACGCGAGGCCAGCCGCTTGACCATCTTCTCCAGCGCCTCCTCGGCCTTGCCGATGGTGCGCATGCAGTGATGGATACGGCCCGGACCGAGGCGGCCCTGCGCGATCTCGAAGCCGCGCCCTTCGCCGAGCAGGATGTTCTCCTTCGGCACGCGCACGTTCTCCAGCAGCACCTGGGCGTGGCCGTGCGGGGCGTCGTCGAAGCCGAACACCGGCAGCATCTTCTCGACCTTGATGCCGGGAGTGTCGAGCGGCACCAGGATCTGCGACTGCTGCTGATGCTTCGCCGCCTTGAAATCGGTCTTGCCCATCAGGATGGCGATCTTGCAGCGCGGATCGCCGACACCCGACGACCACCATTTGCGGCCGTTGATGACGTAATGGTCGCCATCGCTCTCGATGCGCGTTTCGATGTTGGTGGCGTCGGAGGACGCGACCGCCGGCTCGGTCATCAGGAAGGCGGAGCGGATCTCGCCTTCCATCAGCGGCTTCAGCCACTTCCGCTTCTGCTCCTTGCTGCCGTAGCGGATGAACACTTCCATATTGCCGGTATCGGGGGCGGAGCAGTTGAACACTTCCGAGGCAAAGGAGATGCGGCCCATCTCCTCCGAAAGCAGCGCGTATTCGAGGTTGGTCAATCCCGCGCCGTGGAATTCATCATCCTCGTGCGAGGACGGCGGCATGAACATGTTCCAGAGGCCTTCGGCCTTCGCCTTCTTCTTCAGCTCCTCGAGGATCGGGATCACTTTCCAGCGCGGTCCCTCGGCATCCTGCTTCTCGTAGATCGGCACCGCGGGGCGAACGTGGGTGGCCATGAACGCGCGTACGCGATCCAGCCATTCCTTCTGCTTCTCGGACATGTCGAAGTTCATGGGACGCTCCTCACCTGGCTTTGCAATCGTTGGCCGCACTGTCCGCCCGGAGTTCAGTGGCCGCAAGGCATTTTGCGGCTTTGCTGACGGAGGTGGCCGTACGGGTCGGGCCGGAACTGCGAGACGTTCGCAAACGCGGATTGACTTTTCCAGCTCTTCAAACAATAGTTTCATACAGACGTTTGAATTGCAACTGTCGAAACGGGAACCTGATATGCCCAGCGATCGGACCCGGTCTGCCATCCTTGCGGCCGCCGAACGGCTTTACGCCGATCGCGGCTTCGGCGATGTGACGCTGCGCGACATTGTCGCGGAGGCGAACGTCAACCTCGCCGCGGTGAACTATCATTTCGGCTCCAAGGACGAGTTGATCGCGGAACTGTTCGTCAGCCGCAGCCTTGCCACCAACCGCGAGCGCCTCAACGAATTGAAGGCGGCGGAAGAAAGCGGCGGCGGCCGCGCGCCGATCGACGCCATCCTGCGCGCGTTGGTGGGCCCTACCCTGCGCGGCTGCCTCGGACCCGACAGCGAAGGCTCGACCGCGGCGCGCTTCATGATCCGCGCCTCGATCGAGTCGGTGCCGCCGATCCGCCGCATCAAGAACCGCGAGGTCGACCATCTGCGCAAATTCATCGCCGCCATGCGCCGCGCGATGCCCGGCCGCGACGACGTCGAACTCTATTGGGGCCTGCACTTCGCGCTCGCGATGTCGCACCACACCATCCGCGAACGCGAGCGGCTCACCAAACTGTCGGAAGGGCAATGCGATCTCGACGACGTCCAGGCGATCATCGACCGCGTGGTCTCGGTCTCGGTGATGGCGCTGACGGGCACGGAGACGCCGGCGAAGAAGCAGCCGGCGCGATCGACGATGCCGCAGGGACGACTGACACGGCAGGATTTGTGAGCTGAACCCGTCTCTCATATCACTTCGATCATCGACTTACGGATTCGATCCGGAAACATCTATCGGCCGTCATACCCCGCGCATGCGGGGTATCCAGTACGCCGCGGCTTGTCGGATCAATCACAGCTGTCTCTGGAATAGTGGATCCCCGCCCCAGTGCGCAATTGCGCACAAGGCGGGGATGACGACTGAATGTGAGGCTACGTTCTCGCGGCATGTTCTGCCCGAGCTTTGCATCGTCGTTGGCCCTCTCTCGAAATCGAGGGCGCAGGGAAGACCGGGTGCGCGCTGCACCCGCGGTCTCGTGTGCAGTTGCGCACAGAAGGACGCGCACACGAGCATACAGGTTCAGCGGGAGCATCCCGGCCTTCCCTGCGCAGTGGCTTTACGGCTTACTTCGTACTCTCCCCGGAGAACGGCTCTTTTGCCTCCGTCGCTCCACGATGTAACTCGTGAAACTTGACGCCAGCACCGCGACGTCAGGACCACACGACTTCGCCGTACGCATCATGCGCCTTCGTCTTGCGCGCAATCCGCGTCCACCGCATCTCACCGCACGTTCGTGACGATCGCGAGCGCCCCTCTCGTCGGGTGAGACGCGCAGATTCAATCACTGATTTGCCCGACGGCGCGAGCGGAATATTTCTGCGCAAGGGGATGGACAGGATTCTGTTGATTTGCCCGTCGCGTTGCTTTGTCGCAGGAGAGAACCGCATTCGTCATTGCAAGCCAACGGGTCGCGCGTACGCGCGCCCGATGACAGGCTCCGCGAGGCAATCCATAGCGCGGCGAGGCGTAGAATCCGGGCCTGCGCCGTCCTCTTCACTCGCCCTTGAAACCCGAGGCCTTCACCACCGGTCCCCATAGATCGGAATCAGATTTCGCAATCTTCGAAAATTCCTCGGCCGATGTGCCGGTCGTCTGCACACCGAGCGGCGACAGGCGCTTGCTGAACTCGGGCGCACGCACGGCTTCGACAACCGCCTGATTCAGCTGGGCGACGATCTCGACAGGTGTCTTGGCGGGAACATAAACGCCGTACCAACCCTCGCCTCGAATGCCGTAACCGCTTTCCGCGAAGGTCGGTACATCGGGGAGCGCGGCCGAACGCTTGCCGCCCGATGTCGCAAGGATACGGATACGTCCGTCCTTGTGCGCCTCGACGAGATCCTGCGTCGAGGTGAAGTGCATGGGCAGGTGCCCGCCGATGAGATCGGTGATGGCCTGCGGGTTACCCTTGTAGGCAACGTGACGAAGGTCGATGCCGGCATGGCGGGCGAACAGCACCGCGAAGAAATGCGGCAGCGATCCCGCTGCCGGGGTTCCGTAAACCGCCTGCGCAGGATTGGCCTTCAGCCAGTCCACCAACTGCTTGAGATCTTTGGCGGGCACTTTCGCGCCGACGGCTACTCCCAGATCGAATGTCCCGACCTGCGAGATCGGCTGAAAGTCGCGCACTGGATCGTAGGCGAGATTGTCGTAGACGTGCGGGAACACCGCCATCGGTGCGATCGGCGTAAACAGCAGGACCGTGCCGTCGGCAGGAGCTTCCTTGACCGATTGGACGCCGAGGCGACCGGCCGCGCCCGGCTTGTTCTCGACGATGACCGTCCGGTTGAGCCGCGTGCGCATGGAATCGGCGATCATGCGTGCCGCCGTGTCCCCTACACCTCCGGCGGGAAACGGGTTCACGATCCGGATCGTAGCTTCGCTGTTTTGTGCATGACCGTGATTGATTGCGAACAGGCAGAGGGCCGCAGCCAATGCAATTCGGATACCTGGCATGATACCTCCGGCCTACACGTGTCCGTTGTGATCTTGACCGGTCCAGCCTCCCCCGCGATGATCCATAAAGGAAGTATGGTTTTTCTTATACGGCAATAAAATCCATTGATGGAGACTCAACGTGGATCGAAGCGCCGCCCTCGACGGACGCATCAAGCTTCGCGATCTCCAGGTGCTGCAGGCCGCAGCCGAAACCGGCAGCATGGCTAAAGCGGCGGCGGCGCTGGCGATAACCCAGCCCGCCGTCTCATATGCGATTTCGGAACTGGAGCACGCCGTGGGCATGCCGTTGCTCGATCGCTCGTCGCAGGGCGTCGCGCCGACGGTTTACGGACGCGCGCTGCTCGCGCGCAGCGCCGTCATCTTCAACGAACTGAGGAGCGGCATCAGCGAGATTGCATCGCTCGCCGACCCGGAAGTCGGAGAACTGAGGATCGGCACGACACCGCCGATGTCGGCGGTCGCTTCCGCCGTGTTCAACCGCATGGTGCCACGCTATCCGCGCATGAGGTTCGAGCTGACGGTAGGTCCGACCGACCTGCTCCTGCGCCAGTTGCGTCAGCGCGACGTCGAGATCGTCATCAGCCGGCTCGCCTCCATGGCCGGCAACGACGATCTCAGCGTCGAAACGCTATTCTACGACGAACTGGCGGTGCTTTGCAGCAAGCACAGCAAATGGGCCCGTCGCCGCAACGTATCGCTGGCCGACCTCGTCGGCGAGCCATGGGTATTTCCTCCGCCGACCGGCTTCCTCACCGGAATCATGCGCGGCGCCTTCGAGGAGCAAGGCCTGGAATTTCCCCGCGCCACCGTGACGACGGCCTGCACCTATTCGCTGAGCGTACTGGTCGGCAACGGCAATTTCCTCGGCATCCATCCCCATGCCATGCTGACGATGCCGAACGAACATCCGCAACTGACCACCGTCGACGTGCGGCTGCCGACCACGCGCGGAGCGATCGGCCTGATCGCACTCAAGGATCGTTCGCTCAGCCCGGTGGCCAGACTATTCGCAGAATCGGCCACTCCGCTGGTGAAAGCGATCCAGTCGAAGCGGCCGAAGCGCGTCGCGCGCAAGCGAGAATGAACGGGCTGCCAGCGCGCGCAATCCGGGCATTCCGGATCAGGTAATCAGAAAGTCCTGATAGGTGAGCGGCAGCTTGGTCGAGAGCTCTGCGAACTGGACGGCGGCGGCCGCACCTGTTCCGTCCGGATCGTAGCTGAGCGCGCCGGTGTTGCTGTTGTAGATGATCCGGTCGGTCGAATCGTGGGCTGCCGCACCGACATGGAACGCCGACGAGGACATCGTGCCGGTCCGCGAGAATGCCGTGAAAACCGCGTTCTCCAGGACGATCGTGTCGTCCACGGTCGAGAAGTCCAGGATCTTGTCGATGGCTCCGGCGAGACTGGTGTCGAAATAGAAGCTGTCACTGTTCGCACCACCGGTGAGAACATCGCGACCGCTGCCGCCGTAGAGACGGTCGTTGCCAGAACCGCCGAGCAACGTGTCGTCCCCTGCACCGCCATACAGGTAGTCCCTGCCGGTGCCGCCATCGAGCTGGTCGTTGCCGCCCTGCCCGTAAAGCCTGTCGTTTCCGCCGAGGCCCTGGATCGTGTCGGCATTGGCCGTGCCGTTGAGGGTCTCGCTCGATGCGGTGCCTGCGATCACGCCCGACGAGGGAGGCGGCGGTTCGGAAGGCGGTGGCTCGGAGGGCGGAGGCGGCGCGGTGCCGCCGGTGGCGGGATCGATCAGGTCGAGCTTGACGTTCTTGCTGCCGACCGTCGTCTGCATCGTCGTCGTTTCAATGCCGGCGCCGGAGAACGTGACCGTATAGGTCGCGGGCGGCAGCACGAGATCGTAGCCGCCGGAACCGTACGTGGTCGTGGTGTAGGTCGCGCCGCTGCTGCTCACGGCGGTCAGCGTCAGACCGCCGAGCCCCTCGCCCACATCGTAAAAGCGGTCGCCGTCCTTGTCGTCGAACGCCACGCCGGTGAGGAACACGCCCGAACCGGACTTGGCAAAATTCTCGGTTACGAAAGCGGTATCGCGTCCGCCGTAATCACCGGTCTCGAAGCCAAGTCCGGCTTCGCGATAATTGTCGTTGAGGATGTTGGCGCGATGGCCCGACGAATTCATCAGGTTGGTGTGCAGCAGCAGCACTTCGTCCTGGAGCCCTGCCGGCGACCGCGTCGTCGCGTAGGCGATGTTCTCGCCCCACGCCCAGGAACCGGTGAACGCATAGCCCGCTGCGGTCATGCGCTGCCCAGCGCTCGATCCGCCCGAGCCGGTGTGCGAGAACGTGTCCGTTCCGATCATCCACTGGCTGTGGCCTTCACTGGCCTCGTTGAGATCGCCGTCGAAGGCAAGCGGCTGAGCGCCGACCTTCGCGCGTTCGGCATTGATCAGTTCAAGAAGATATTGCTCATAGGTACTCGGCTGCGCCATGACGAAGTCCTCGCAGGGTGATGACAAATGACGATGTGCTGAAGGACCATTCGCGATCGATCTGATTTCCCTGCTATTGGCCGAGTGTGATCAGTCGTTGGCGCAATCGTGACCATTCATGGGAAATCGGAATCGGTCATGCGTGACCGAACAATTTCGGAACTTCGGTGAGTCGCGATTGATGATTTTCGGTTCGCGGCGTGACCGCTGAACGCGCGGTGAAGCGTATCGCTTCCTCAGCGACCGCGACGCACTCTCACCGCTCGTCATTCCGGGCTCGCGCAGCGAGAACCCGGAATCCATTTCACGTCAGAGCGTGCGGCTCGATGGATTCCGGGTTCGCGCTGCGCGCGCCCCGGAATGACAGAAAGAGCTCAGACGATCTTCTGCGCCTTCAGTTGTTCCAGCTTGGCGTCGTCGTAACCGATCGTCGCCAGCACGTCCTTCGTATCGGCGCCGAGCAGCGGCGGGGCGCGATAGTCTTTTACCGGGGTGCCGGAGAAGGTGATGGCGTTGCGGATCAGCGAGAGCTCGGGTTCGAACGGGTGGTTGACCTTGACCCGCATGCCGCGCGATTGCACGTGCGGATCGGAAAACACCTGCGAGAAATCGTTGATCGGGCCCGACGGCACGCCGGCCTTCTCCAGCTCTCCCAGCCAGTAGGCGACGGGCTTCTTCAGGAAGTGACCGGCGAAGATCGCCATGATCTCCTTGCCGTGCACGACGCGGTCGTTGTTCTTGAGGAATCTTTTGTCGGTCGCGAGTTCGGGCGCGCCCAGCACCGCGCAGGTGCGCTGGAACTGGCCGTCATTGCCGACCACCAGCATCAGTTCGCCATCGGTGCAGCGGAACACGCCGGCGGGCATGCCGCCATTGCCCCAGGTTCCGCGGCGCGGCGGCGTCTGGCCGTTGACGAGGAAGATCTGCGCGTAGTGCGACAGCGAGGCGATCACGGTGTCAAACAGGCAGACGTCGACATGCTGCCCCTCGCCGCCATTGGCCTTGCGATGGTAGAGCGCGGCCAGAATGCCGATCGAGGAGTTCATGCCGGTCATGTAGTCGACGATGGAGGGGCCGACCTTCATCGGTCCCGCGCCGGGCTCGCCGTCGAGGTGGCCGGTGACGCTCATCAGCCCGCCCATCGCCTGCAGGATCGCGTCGTAGCCGGCGCGCGGCGCGTAGGGGCCGGTCTGGCCGAAGCCGGTCACCGAGCAGTAGATGATCCCGGGGTTGAGCGCCTTGATCGATTCATAGTCGAGCCGGTAGCGCTTGAGATCGCCGACCTTGTAGTTCTCCATCATCACGTCGCAGGTCTTGGCGAGTTCGCGGACAATGTCCTGCCCCTCGGGCGTGGCGATGTTGACGGTGACGGACTTCTTGCCGCGGTTGGCGCACAGATAGAACGAGTTGTTGTTGTTCGCCTTCCCCTCGGGGTCGGCCAGGTAAGGCGGACCGAAGGCGCGGGCGTCGTCGCCGCCGCCGGGGCGTTCGATCTTGATCACTTCCGCGCCGAGATCGGCCAGCATCTGCGCCGACAGGGGGCCTGCGAGCACCCGCGTCAGGTCGAGAATTTTGATGCCCGAAAGTGGCAGAGCCGACATGAACTTCCTCCGAATCTTGATTGGTGGCGCGCGGACCTGCCGGGCGCGGTGCGACATCCAGCCGATACACTATTTTGCGCCGTTGAGCCCTGCATTCCCGGCATGACGCCATCCGCCCGCCATCCGCCCTGCGCGCAGGTGGATGGAGGTGGCAAGGATCAGGGGTCAGGGAACAGGCGCCGAAATGCGGCTTTCACGCGCAGCATTGGCGCACGACAACCGGAAAGACTGCTTCCGTCGCCGAAATGAAGCGGGCGCGCGCCGTGACAGCGCGCGCCCGTATCTTGGCGTGCCTTACCGGGTGCCGCTGGCCTTGGCGCGGCTGGCCCGCCACTCCAGGAATTCGCGGTACAGCGGATCGCGCTGCTGCGGCGACATTTCGGCTGCAGCCGACGGCGCAGGCGCAGGTGCCGGCGCAGCGCCCGATGCCGCGGACACCGCCGCACCGACGGGCATGTTGCGGTCGAGCCAGTCCTGCGACGCCTTGAAGCGGGTCCAGCCGGCTACCGTCGCCCGCGGCGCCAGTTCCTTCCACTTCGGATGGAACGGCGGCCGCTGCAGTTGCCCGATCTTGTCGAACATCGTTTCCACCAGCAGCGACAGGCGCCGGTAGCGGTCGCTGTTCGGCGCCCAATTGTACGACGCCAGCAGCGCCTCGGCCGCGATCGTCTCGATAGGCCTGCCCTCCGGCACCAGGTTCGGATAGTCCGCCGAGGAAAGCTTGGAGGGCAGATACTCCTCCTGCAGCGGCTTGGCGTACTCGACCGGGACCAGATGCAGGTTGCGGTCGTTGATCTGGCTCAGCCACTGCAACGGCTTGCCTTCGATCGCCACGATCGCGTCGATCTCGCCCTTGCGCAGCATGTCGACCGCGAGCCGCGGCTCCTGATAGATCAGATGCGGCCGGATGCCGAGCCGTTCGAACACGTTGATCGCCGTCACGAAGGTCGAGCTGTCGGGCAGATCGACCACCACGGTCTTGCCGTCGAGGTCCTTCATGCTGGCGATCGTCCGCGGCGCGATCACGTGCATTTCCTCGTTGAACATCTTGGCCACGTAGACGAACTGGTTGCGGATGTCCTTGGCGAAGTCCTTGCGGTCGAGATAGGCCAGCGTGTCCTTGCGCACGATGCCGGCGTCCACGCCCTTCAGCAGCAGGATGTCGGAGATCGCCTGGACGGAGCCGCGGCCCATCACGGGCAGGATCCGCAGGCTGGTGCCGCTGTCGAGCGCCGAGGCCATATCCGCGCCGACCTGGGCGTAGGTGCTGCCGAACGAACCGGTCATCAGGCTCACGGTATTGGCGTTGAGCTGGTTCGCGAGGTCACGCTTGGTGGCGGTACCGTACTTGAAGATCGTCTTGAAGGAATCGCTGACGGTGCCCGGATCGATGCCGCTTCGCACCGGGCCGAAGTGCTGCCACTGGCCGTTGGTGAAACGCATCATTCGCATCTGCTCGATCGGCGCATGATCCAGCGCGCTGGTATTGAGCAGGATACCCTGCACCATCATGGGAAGCTGCAGGCCTTTCAGGCCGCGGGCCTGCCGCATGACGTTCTCGCGCGAAAGGTCGTCCCCGCAGTTCTTCAGGACCTCGACCAGCGTCCTGCTGACGAGATAGCCGAGAACGGCCTGGCCGTTGACCTTGCTTACGCTCGGGACGTAGCGCTGCATGAACGCGCTCCACTCGCGGAATGCCACCTCGCCGGCGCCCGCCGCGTCTTCTCCCTCCAGCCGGTACGCCACCGACAACGCGCCTTCCGCATTTTGCGGACCCGCGGGCTGGATGACGGCCGAATAGGAATTGGCGATCGTCGGGATGAAATGCAGCGGCTTCCAGCCGAGTTCGGCGATGCGCCGGATAGCCATGGTCGCGAATTTCGGCGTGGTGAACTCGATGAAGACGTCGGCGCCCGAGGCCTTGAGCTTGGCGAGTTGCGGATCGATGGTCGTATCCGAGACCTTGTAGGCGGCCTCGGCCACGATCGGCATCTTGCCCGCGAGGCCGTCCTTCAGGCCCTTCAGATATTCCTTGCCCATGCCGTCGTCCTGATAGAGGACGGCGATCCTGCCGCGCGGATGGGTCTCCAGCAGATACTGCCCGAAAATCTGGGCTTCAGCCGTGTAGCTCGGGAGAAAGCCCATGGTCCACGGAAACTCGCGCGGCTGGTCCCAGGCCGCCGCGCCCGACAGGGCGAACAGTTGCGGCACCTTCTTCGAGTTCAGGTAAGGCTGGATCGCGGCGTTGGTGTTGGTGCCGACGGTCGCCATGGTCAGGAGGACCTGATCCTCCTCGACGAGCTTGCGCGTCATCTCCATGGCCTTGTTGGGATCGTACGCGTCGTCATAGACGACGAGATTGAGCTTGCGGCCGTTGATGCCGCCCTCGGCGTTGACCTTGTCCGCATAGGCCGCCATGACCTTGGCGATGACGCCGTAGGCGGACGCCGGGCCAGTCAAGGGAGCGGTGATGCCAACGCGGATTTCGTTGCTGGCCGGAGGCGCCGCGTAGACCCGGGCCGACAGCGCCGAACCTGCCAAGGCGGCAACCGCCAGTGCCATCGCAGCGCTGCGCCGGGGCGTGTTGAAGAATCGGCGCACAGCATCGCGGGCCCCCTGCCCGGACGCCTGTCCCATACGCCAATGATTGTTGAACCCAGCCCGCATCGCAGCCCCCTGCCTAGTCTGTATGATGGTTGTTGTGTCCTGAAAGGACGAGTGGTCAGCGTTTCAGCGCTGCTCGCCAACATTGTGTCCCAATCGGATTGATTTTGTGACGAGTCTGCGCGTTCTCTGCGACATGGTTAGTCAAGCGTATGTTCAGCCTCGAAGTTTCACGACATTGGTGTTTTAGCTCAGGCCCTCAACCATGGCGCGCAGATGGACCGACGGGAAGACCTCGCCTCGCAACATGCTGAAAGCCGACCTGCTAGGCTGAGGAGTCCTCATCGGCCATCGCCGGACGCGATACGACGTAGCCGGCGCAGGCAAGAAACGCCACTGCCACGCCTGCGGCAAGCGGCAGCGACGGATCGACGCTGTACCAGAACACGACAAACCCGATCAACATTCCCGCACAGGCCATCGCCTTGGCCGGCCTCGGGATGGCTCCCGCGGCCCGCCAGTCCCGCAGCGGCCTGCCCAGGGTCGGATGATCGAGCAGCCACGCCTCGAAACGGGGCGACGAGCGCGCAAAGCACCACAAGGCGACGATCAGAAACACGGCCCCCGGCATCAGCGGCACCACGAGGCCGATCACGCCGAGCGCGACCATCACCCAACCGAGGCCCAAATAGATGATGCGCATCGAAGCTCACCGCATCGTCGCGAGTTGTAGCGCCAGCGCACACGCCCGGTCGTATTCGTCGAGATTGATCCACTCGTTGATCGTATGCGGCTCGTTCTGTCCGGCGCCGAACGTCACCGTCGGGACGCCATGGCGGACCATCCAGTTGGCGTCGAGCCCGCCATTGGCGGAGCGGATGTTCGGCGTGGCGCCGATGCTTTCCACGGCCGCAGCCGCGCGTTTGACCACGGGCAGGCTGTCCTTCATGCGGAACGGATAATAGTCGGTCTCGGCCTTGAACTTGACGCGGCCCGACTTGCCGTCGCTGTTCTTCACGCGCTTGGCGGCCTTCTCGAACGCCGCCTTGTAGGCTTTGGTGATTTCCCGGGAGAATTTCGCATCGTGGCTGCGGCTTTCGCCGCGCACGTGGACATAGTCGGTGACGACGTTGGTGGCGTCCCCTGCAGGGCGACCCTCGCCGCCGGTCACGGGGCCGACATTGCTGGTGCCTTGACGCTTGCCTTTCACCACCTTGCCGAACCAGCCGCCGGCCTTCACGTCGGCGAGCGCCAGCGCGAGGATCATGGTCGAACTGATGCCGCGCTCCGGTGCGACGCCGGCATGCGATGCACGGCCGAAAATCTCGACCTGCCAGCGGTCCGCGCCGACGGCGCCGATCGTGACGTTGGAGGCCGCGCCGCCGTCATAGTTGAACGCCATGGTGGGCGAGCCGAGCTCGGCGGTCTTGACGTGGCGCGCGCCCCAGAGCCCGCTCTCCTCGCGCACGCAGAACAAGAGCGTGATCGGCGGATGATCGAGCTGCTGTTTCGCAAGCTCGGCCGCCAGCGTGACGAGCACGCCGCAGCCGGCACGGTTGTCGCCGCCGAGCGCAGTCTTCGCCTCGTTGACGATCTTGCGCCCCTTCAGCTTTGGTTTCGCGCCGGCGCACAGCGGCACGGTGTCCATGTGGGTCATGAACATGATCCGCGGCTGGTTGTGCATGGCGCCGCGGCCGGGCAGATCGACGATGAGGTTGCCGGTCTCGGTCGGCACGGGAATGCGCGTGTTGGCATCGTCGAGGCGGATCGCGCTCGCCGGCACCCCGCTCTCCTGCAGCGCCGCGCTGAGCTCGCGCCCGATCGCCGCCTCCTTTCCGGTCACGCCCTCGACGGCAAGGAAGCGCATGAGGCGGTCAGTGGCGGCTTGGGTATCGACGGACATGATGGGTACCTTGAGCAGACTTGCGAAGGGCGCGAGCATCCTTCGGGACGGCTCGCTGCGCAAGGCTCAAGGTGTAGCGTGAATTTGGCTTCTGGAGCACCCCTTCAGATGGCAAGCCTTCCTGGGCTCGGCCTCAGTCTGCCTTGATATTCGCCGCCTTGACGATCGGCCACCACTTCTCGATCTCGGCCTTCTGGTAGGCGCCCAGCGCTTCCGGTGTCTGCTGATCGCGCGACGGAATGGACTGCCCGAGATCGGCAAGGCGCGTGAGGACGTTCCTGTCGGCCAGCGACTCCACGATCGCCGCATTGAGCCTGGCGATCACGTCCTTGGGGGTGCCCTTGGGCGCCCACAGCCCCGTCCACTGCGAGACGTTGAACCCGGGCAATCCGGCTTCGTCCGCCGTCGGAACATCGGGCGCGGCAGCCAGGCGAGCCTTTGCCGTGGCAGCGTAGACCTTGATAGTGCCGGCACGGACCTGAGGCAGCGAAGTAGCGGGGTTATCGACCATCACGTCGATCTGGCCGGCCACCAGATCCTGCATCGCCGGGGCGAGACCACGATAAGGCACAAATTGAAATCGCGTGCCCGTTTCCCTCTGGAACAGGATTGCGGCGATATGCGATGCGCCGCCGGCACCGGTCGTCCCCACCGAGGCCTTGTCCGGGTTTGCCTGCAGCCACCCGATCAGGCCCGGCAGGTCGTTTGCCGGCATGGTTTTCCTGGCGACGATCACCATGGGATTGCTCGCGACGAGCGCGATCGGCTCGAAATCCCGCGAGACATCGTACGAAAGCGGATAGATCGCGCCATTCAAGACATGAGTGCCCCAGACACCGATGACGAGCGTGTAGCCATCGCCTGCCGCGCGGGCGACCCGGCCGGCAGCGATGCTGCCGGCAGCACCTGTCACGTTTTCAAGAATGACCGGCTGGCCCAGCGACACCCGCATATGCTCGGCCAGGATGCGCGCGATTGTATCGGTCGGCCCGCCCGCCGCGAACGGCACGATCATCGTGATCGGCCGTGACGGATAGGCCTGTTCGGCTGCGAAAGCTGCGTTTGCGAAGGCGGCAGCAAAGGCAAACGACGCCAGAAACATTCTCCGGGTTCGCATGGTCGGTTTTCCCTGTTGCATCAGCCGACCGCTGCGATCCTCGCCTCTCGCAAGGCCCGGCCGATTGCGATGCTAGGCCGGCTCCGATATATGAGGAATGAGCTATTTGCCTTTATGGCTATAAGCGTTGGCTATGCCCCGCAAGATCGACTGGGAAAGTCAGATTGGCTGCAGGCTCCGGTTGCGGGACCTGTACGCGTTTTTCACGGCCGTCGAGCGCGGCAGCATGTCCAAGGCGGCTCAACACCTTGGAGTTTCCCAGCCCGCCGTTTCGGACGCGATCGCCGACCTCGAGCACGCGGTTGGTGTGCGGCTGCTCGATCGACGGCCACAGGGGGTAGAGCCGACCATGTACGGCAGCGCGCTGTTCCGACGCAGTGCTGCCGTGTTCGATGAACTGAAGCAGTGCATCAGGGATATCGAATTCCTGGCCGATCCGACGGCAGGTGAACTGAGGATCGGATGCCCGGAATCCATCGCCGCGATACTGCCACCCATTCTGGAAAGCTTTTCGGAGAAATATCCGCGCGTCGTCCTGAACGTGGACCAGATCAGCACGGCGACCCTGGAACTGCCGGGCTTGCGCGAGCGAAAATTCGATCTGGTCGTGGCACTCTCTCTGATGTCCCGCGCGGACGACGGCCACGGGGACGACCTGAATGTGGAAGTCCTGTTCGATGACCACCTGGTCGTCGCAGCCGGAGTACGCAGTCGATGGGCCCGTCGCCGGAAGATCGATCTGGCAGAACTGGTCGACGAGCCCTGGATACTGGCCGCGCCCGACACCGGGCCGCATACGATTGTCTCGGAAGCATTCAGGGCGCGTGGACTGAGGCCGCCCCGGATCAGCCTGATGACATTGTCGGTTCACCTTCGGACCAACATGCTCGCGTCAGGCCATTTCATCGCGACCTTCCCGAGTTCGGTCGCGCGCCTGCACGCCGATCGGTTCGCGCTGAAAGTGTTGCCGGTCAATTTGCCGGTGAGGCCGTGGTCTGTAGCCATCGTAACGCTGAAGAACCGAACATTGAGTCCCGGCGTTGAACGCTTCATCGCGCATATTCGCGACTTCACGCGACCCATGCGGGAGCGCCAATCCAGCCGGCGATGACTGACTTCATTCGCCGGACCCGTTGCGCCGAATGTCGCCCCTGCGTGGTTCAGCCGTTCGTTTTCGCCCATGCCGCCCGCTCGAAGTCGATCATGAAATCGCGCGTGATCGGGACCGCATCGCGTTTGGTCGACAGCAGCAGTTGAAACACCATGTGCGAGCCATGAAGGAATTCGAGTTCGACGGCCGCGAGATAGAACTCCCACATCCGGCAGAACCGCTCGTCATAGATCTCGGCAGCACGGGCTCTATTTCGGGCGAAGCGCTCGCGCCAGTGCTTCACCGTGTAGCGATAATGCAGCCGCAGCACTTCCATGTCGCAACACCAGAGACCGCAGCGCTCCGTTGCCGCGAAAGTCTCGGATAGCGCCGGCACGTAGGCGCCCGGAAAGATGTATTTCCGGATGAAGGGGCCGGTGGTGCCGGGCTGCGACATCCGGCCGATGCAGTGAATGAAGGCGTAGCCGTCAGGCACCAGCAGCTCGCGGATCTTGAGGAAGTACTCGTCGAAATGCCCGATCCCGACGTGCTCCATCATGCCGACCGATACCACCCGGTCGAACTGGCCGGTGAGCTGCCGATAGTCCAGTTCGCGAAACTCGACGAGATCGCTAACGCCGGCAGCCTCGGCGTGAACGCGCGCGGCCTTGATCTGCTCGGGCGAAACATTGACCGCGGTGACATGGGCGCCGGTCTCGCGCGCCAGGTGAATGGCAAAGCCGCCCCACCCGGAGCCGATTTCGGCGACCTTCATGCCGGGCTTCAGTTGCAGCTTGCTGGTGGCGTGGATCAGCTTGTTGCGCTGCGCCTCTTCCAGCGTCTCATGTTCGGAGTCTCGAAAATAGGCGCAGGAATATTGCATCTGGTCGTCGAGAAACAGGCGGTAGAGTTCGGTCGAGATGTCGTAGTGGTGGCGGGCATGGGCAGCGGCAAGCCCGATCGGATTGGCCTGGTGCCAGCGGCGCAGGCCGCGCCACACCCGCCGCATCAGCTTCTGCGAGCCATACGAATAAAGCCCGGCGCGGTTGACGGAGAACAGCAGCAGAAAGTCGTGGATTTCGGAACCGTCCTCCAGCGTCAGGCTGCCATCCATATAGGCTTCGGCGGCATAGAGCTCCGGATTGATGAACAGCCTGGTGTAAAGCTTGCGATCGTGGAGGCGGATGGCGACGTCGGGCCCGGGCTGGCGTTCGCCAAAGACATGGACCTTTCCCTCGGCGTCGCGAACGCGCAGCGTGCCCTGGCGGATAAAGCCTCGCAGCAGATTGGACAACAAACGCACGTCAAGCTCCCCCTGCTCGCCGCTCAACAGAGCCGCCCGTCAATCCCCCCGATTCCTTGCCATCCTTTTGAGCGTGGCAATTTGTCGGAAGAATTCTTTCATTGGCTGTGCAGGGCTTCCAACCATCTTGGCGCCGGCAGCCATATCCGACATGACGCCCGCCTGCGCTCCGATCTCCGCACACTGACCGATCCGAACGTGCCCGGCTATCCCCGCCTGCCCGCCGACGCGGACAAAATCTTCAAGCACGGTCGAACCGGAAATGCCGACTTGCGCGACGATCACGCAGCATCGGCCGAGGATCACGTTGTGGCCGATCTGCACCAGATTATCGAGACGGGAGCCGGCGCCGATCACCGTGTCCCGCGAAGATCCCCGATCGATCGTCGTGTTGGCGCCGACCTCGACGTCATCTTCCAGAATGGCCCGGCCAAGCTGGGGGACCGATAGAAATCCATCGCGCGTGCAGGCAAATCCAAACCCTTCCTGCCCAATTCGCGCACCGGGATAGACGTAGACCCGCGCACCCAGGATCGCATGGCTCAGGCTCACATGTGACCCGATGCGACAGTCCCGCCCCACGATCACCCCACTTCCGATATGGGCGTAGGCGCCGATCCGGCAGCCAGGTCCAATCTCCGCCCCCGCCTCGATGACCGACAGCGGTCCGACCTCCGCCGAAGGATCGACGAGCGCTTCCTCCGCGACGATGGCGGACGGGTGAATACCGGGAGAGACCGGCGGCAGCGGATGGAACAGGGACGCGACACGCGCCCACGCCGCGTATGGCTCTGGCGTGACGATCGCCACCGACCTCGCAGGCACGCGCGCTTCCATATCGGGATGCACGATCACGGCACCGGCCAATGTCTGGTCCAGCGCCGATGCATAGCGCCTGTTGTCCAGAAAACTCACCTCGTTGGGACCGGCCGTTTGCAGGGGCGCCACGCCTTCGACGAGGAGATCGCCTTCGCTGGCAACCCCGCGTGCCGCTCCCACGACAACCGCAAGAGGATGCGGTCCGCTTCGGCGAAAGAACCTTGCGCTTCCCATGGTTGCTTCGGCCATTCGCCTGCTCTTCAAGCCTGGGGAATTTCGAGCCAATCCGCGACAGATTCTGGACCCTGATGCTCGCAGGCTTGAGATAGATCAACAAGCCTCTCGCGCCCCTTTACCTCGGGCTTTGCGCCGACGCAGAGCGGCACGGTGTCGATGCAGGTCCATGAAGATGATCCGCGGCCGGCAACGCCTGGACTTCAGGGCGCGTCCTGCGAGCCCCGAGCTTGGTGACGTTCATCACAGTCCGAGAAGCTGATCTCCCCTAGCGTCCTCGCATCATCAACGGACGGGATCGCTAATTTGGCTTGAGCAAGGGGAGGAAGAGCTGTGGGCGCATTCACGAGCGAACTTACGATTACGCATCTCTCCGGTAACGCAAAGTATGGCTGGCGCTTGTGGCGCCTGGCAGAGCCCCTCGTCTATGAGGTCGGAGGCCGCGGCTCCGGTCGCGTCATCCACGTTACGAAGGACTTCGTCACCGACGGCCCTTCCATTCCACGATGGTTGTGGTGGATCCTGCCGGTCTGGGGAAGCTACGGACGCGCCGGCGTCATTCATGACTATTTGTGCCGCCAGATTGCGGTCAACGATCCCCACCCCGAAGCGCCGACGCGCGCCGATGCCGACCGCATTTTCTTCGAAGCCATGGAGCTTCTCAATGTCGGGCTGGTGCAGAGGTACGCGCTCTACATGGGCGCACGCATCGGGGCCTGGCTCAGGGTAAGAACCACGATGGTCGACTACAACGCCACCCTCAACGCTGCGCGGGTCGTTTGACGGTAGTGTTCATGCTAGCGGTAGCTCGCAGCCCAGAGCCCGCCTTCGCCCGTTGGGCTTCGGCGCGGCAGCCTTCCCTCGCCTCGCGAGCGAAGGCTGGAGCGGGTGAAGGGAATCGAACCCTCGTATTCAGCTTGGAAGGCTGCTGCTCTACCATTGAGCTACACCCGCGCTGGCGTTGACCTAACACGCCGTGATGGCAGCCTCAACCCGCCCGGCCGGCCTGTCTCGCGCAGCCTACAAGGCCCTGTTCCACCCACTCAGTCGTCATCCCCGCGCAGGCGGGGATCCAGTATTCCAGAGGCAGAAGTGAACGGACCGAGAAGCCGCGGCGTACTGGATACCCCGCCTGCGCGGGGTATGACGGCCGGTTGCAGCCGGTTCGGGCCTTAACAGGGGCTGATTCGCTGCCTATATTGATGTTTCCACTAACAACGAAAGGAGGTGATCCAGTGTCTTATACCAAGCGCTGTCACCTCGCTGGGATCGCCCGCTAGGCTTTTGAGTACAGAGCCTGGCATCGGGGCGCTCTCAGCCCTGGACCAGCGAGCACGAAGTTGGGGCGCGGCGGGAGCAATCCTGCCGCGCCTTTCTTATGGGGCATGTCCTTATGGGGAATTGGTCTCGTCTGATGGGATGCCTTAGAAGCCACAGAGATTGACGAAGCGCGGGCGCGGGCCGCGGCGGGTCTCGACGATCTGCTCGCCGCCATTGGTGGCCGACGCACCGTAGTAGCGGTGATGGCCGGAGACGTCGTGCCAATCGCCGGCCTGCGACGATGTCGCGCAGGACCCGGCATGGGACCTGGCAGCATCGCAAATGATCGTGGCTGGCTTGCGTCGCATGACCGTCTCCGTAAATGGTGCGCGTTGGCTCGCGTTCTGCTCATCAGTCGTGGGCCCGATGCGGCGCGTTCAAGGACGTTCGGGTTTATCGTGTTTCCGGACGGTTTCGTCGGCTGTCGCGTTGTCGGGATCGGCCGCGGCGGATCGTCCTTGGGAGGGCCGCCGATCCGGCGCGCATAAGGGAGATATCGATGCTCTACGCCATGCTGGCCTATCACGTCGAAGCCGAGGTCACGTCCTGGACGCCGGAAGAGGACGCGGCGCTGATGACCGACCTGCTTCAAGTGCACGAACGGCTCAACGCGAAAAAGCTGCTGGGGCCGGCGGCGCGGCTCGGTGCGACGGCGGATGCCCGCACCTTGCGCGGTCCGGGCAGCGGCATGGTGCTCGATGGGCCGTTTGCCGAGACCAAGGAGCAACTGCTCGGTCTGTATGTGCTGAATTGCGCCGACGAGGCGGAAGCGATCGGAATTGCCCGCGACCTGCGCCGCGTCAATCCGAGCGCGGTCTACGAGATCCGTCCGATCCGGCTTTATATTCCCGGCGAGGCGCTGCCGGAGACGGCGGCAGACTGAGCCAGGCGACCGGCGGGTAGTTCAGACCGCTCCCGCCTCGAGCGAGCGAAACTGCCGGGGCGTCGTGCCGGTCCATCGCTTGAATGCATGCGTCAGCGAGGACACCTCGCGATAGCCGAGCAGCCACGCGATTTCGGAAACCGGCAGCGACTCGTCATCGAGATAGTGCTTGGCAAGCACCGAGCGAAGCTGGTCGAGGATTTCGGCGAAGGATGTCCCCTCCTCGCCGAGCTTGCGCGACAGGGTTCGCGAACTCATCCCCAGCCGCCGCGCCACTTCCGATGCCACGGCCTTGCCGTGCGGCAGCAATCCCGGCAGCGTTTCCTCGACCTTCGCACGAAGCACCGGCCGGTCGCAGGATTTGCGCGATAGCGCCTCCTCCGCGAATTGCCGCACCAGTTCGTTGAGGTATTCGTCGCGGCCGGCAACGGGAAGTTCGGCAAGCTGCGCCGGAAATGACACCGCGTCGGCATCAGCGCCGAATTCGACGTCGCAGCCGAAGAACGCCCTGAACTCCTCCGGCGTCTCGCTTCGCACATGCCTCATCTTCAGTTGCGACGGCGCCAGCCGCGTGTCCGTCACCTGCCGGCAGATGCGCACCAGCGCCACCAGCCAGAACTCGATCTGGTGCCGATCGGCCTTTCGATCGACATTGACGTAATCGAGCGCAATCGTCGCGGCGCGATCCTGCAGGCTGAAGCGCAGGCGGATGCCTTCGTTCAGGATGCGGCTGTAACGCTCGGCGCCCTGCAGCGCGTCCTCGAGCCGGTCCGACGACGCCATGACGTAATACAGGAGCCCGATCTCGCGGGGATCGAAGCTCTTCGCCAGATGGAAGCCGAGCAGGTCGTCCTGCAGTTCGGCGGCGGCCAATTCCAGCAGTTTGATCTGGCTTCGCACTTCGAGCCAGATCGCCGGATTGCCGGCCTGCTGCGCCGTCATCCCCGCTTTCGCGAGCACGGGTGCCGGGTCCTTGCCCATCTCGCCCAGCCGCGTGCACGCCATCCGGACGATCCCGCCGGCAGCCTTCGGTATCGAACCAATTCCACCATTTCTCGCGAACTGCATGACGACAGACCTCGAGGGATTAGCGGCGCAGGAAGACTGATGGCGGAGATGCCATCGCAGGACATGGCTGGAAAATGACGGCACGCGAACGCGCAAGCCGCCCCAGATCAATCGCTGATGCGTCTGCGGGTGTTGATCTGAATCAAGCCGTGGGGTGGAGCGGCGAGCGGCGCCAGGCCGGACGCGGCGCCACGACGGTCAGAATGGCTGACCAATGGCCCCATGCTTGCGACGCAATCGCAGGGAGAGGTCTGCCAGCGATTGCGGCACTGTTGCCTTGGCGGGGCGAGATAGCTTGCGGAAATCAAAAAAAGGCGGTGATCGCACTAGCCTGACTGGATTGGTCTCACCAATAGGAGGTGCTCAGGTTGGCCCGTCCTACGTGATGACGGTAGCGATGAGTGCCGTAGTAACGGGGGTGTCCCCGGTAGCCAAAGGACGAATTATAGGAACGCCGCCAGCCGTAGCTGGTGTAGGGATTGCCCCGGCCGTAATTCTGGCAATTGGCGTTCGGATAAAACTGGGCACACCAGCCCGGATTGCTGATGACGTGCTGCGCTGCGGCCGGGCCGGCCAGCGTGGACAACAAGGCAATCGCCCCAAGGAAGATGATCGGTCTCGCCATGGCCGTCTCCCGTACTTCTGGTCTCGCCATCAACGGCGGTTGATCGCAAATGTTCCTGTCGAGCGCTGTTGCCGATCGCTGCGTTCGCGGGCACCGCTCGATTTGCACCAGGCGCGACCGCCCGACTTGATGATGCAATTGAGATTCGCCGAGCGAGGACAATAGCACAAAGCCCGGCTACGCCCTTCGGGCTTCGCCGCGGCAGCCTTCGCTACGAGGGGGCTTGCCGAGCCGTAGCTTGCAGAGCAAGCGAAGGCTGGTGGGGAAGGAAGGACTCGAACCTTCGAAGCCATACGGCGGCTGATTTACAGTCAGCTCCCTTTGCCACTCGGGACACTTCCCCGTCCGTCAGCGTCAGGAACCGGCCGCCCGAGTGGCGGAGGACTGGACCATGGATGACGCTGAGGCCTGGCCGGATCGAACCGGCTGCGGCCGGCGCGTTTATGGGCGAAGCGGGATGGCAAAGTCAACCAAGGCAGGCCACCAAAAGCACGCTCGAGAGAGCCAAATTGCCATATTCGGGGACCCGTGACACAAGCTCCCCATGAGCGATCGCGACCGAAAGCCGCCGTTCCGCCGTGGCGGGGGCAAACCCTTCGAAAAAGGGCGGAAATTCGCCCGCCCGCCGGGCCGGCGCGAGCGGAACACAGACTCCGACGGGCCGGTGATTCTCTACGGTTGGCACACCGTGACGGCGGCGCTGGCCAACCCCGAGCGCCAGATCCGAAAGCTGTTCTTGACCGAGAACGCCGCCCGAAGGCTTTCGGACGAAAACATCGACACTCGCGTCCCCCCGGAGATCGTCCGGCCGAACCTGATCGACCAGCGGCTCGGGCCCGACGCCGTGCACCAGGGCCTATTGGCGGAGGCCGAGCCCCTCGCCTCGCCCGACATCGATACGCTGCCGCAGGAAGGCATCGTGCTGGTGCTCGACCAGGTCACCGACCCGCACAATGTCGGGGCCATCATGCGCTCGGCGGCGGCGTTCGCGGTCAAGGCGATCGTCACCACCGCGCGCCACAGCCCGGAGGCCACCGGCGTGCTGGCCAAATCCGCCTCCGGCGCGCTCGAGCTGGTGCCGCTGGTGTCAGTACAAAATCTCGCCCGCGCGCTGACCGAGCTGAACGACCGCGGCTTCATGACGGTCGGGCTGGACAGCCAGGGCGATGACGATCTTGCCGCGGTGACGTTGCAGCAGCCGCTGGCGCTGGTGCTCGGCGCCGAGGGCAAGGGCCTGCGGCAGCTGACGCGGGAGACCTGCAGCGTGGTGGCGCGGCTCGACATGCCCGGCGAGATCAAGAGCCTGAACGTGTCGAACGCCGCGGTGCTGGCGCTCTATATCGGCGCGAGCCGACTCGGACTGATGAAATAAGAAACGCCCGCTCGCGGAACGCGAACGGGCGCTGAACCAGTATTTGCGGGATCAGTAGTAGCGGCGCAGCACGCGCTGGCCGTAGTAGCGCCCGGCGTGGCCATAGCGGTGGACGCGATAGCCGTAGGGCGCGCGGTTGTAGCCATAGCCGTAGCCGGAGACCGAACCTTCACGATAGACGCGGTACGGCGCGATGTTGCCGGGACCGGTATAGGTCGGACCCTGGTTGACGTAATAGTACTGCTGCTCCGGATCGGGCAGCCGCTCGCGGACGCCCCATCCCCAACCGCCACAACCGCCGCAACCCGCAAAGCCGAAGGCCACCGGCGCGACCGCGACCGGCGCAACAACGACCGGCGGCTGCCAGCAGGCGCTATAACCGCAAGCCATCGCAGGCGCTGCCGCCATGACGGCAACGGCGGCGATAAATCCCTTAATCAAATGACGCATTACGCTCTCTCCTGTAGGTGTTCTTCGTTGGCTCAGTCTTATCGGCGTGGAAAATGGGGTGGCCCGCGCCAGTCATTCTGCTGCGGCGCGTAGATGATCGCGGGCGGATTGACGGGTACGTCGGACTGCGCCGGCAGCGGCGCCGACTGCACCGACCAGGACTGATGATAGCTTTCGGCCGGCTGCGGCAGACGGCGGTTGGCCGGCGGCTCGATTTCAAGGCGCCCGTATCCGGGCATGCGGCCGGCGCTGGGGTAATAGCGGCCGACGTTCGGAACCGGATCGATGTAGCGGCCACCATAGATGGTCGGCTGGACCTGGTTGTTCTGGCCGAGACCCCATTCGCCCTCGACCACCGCATAGGATGCATCGACGCCGTTAATGATGACGGGAACCCCGGGGCGGCCGGGAATGACGATGTCGAAGCCGCCGCCGGCAAGAGCCGTCGACGCCGTCGCCATCAAAACAGCCAGTGTCACGCCAATGCGCATTGCTTCACGCCCCGCTTTCCTCGCTCACATCCTAATCCAGCGGCCGTTTCGAGAGGTTAAGGCCACCGGCGAAACTGCCGGTAAGCCTAACGCGCAAGGCTGCAGCATCGTTCAAATCCGGGATTTTGCGCTATCGAAGCGTTAACGCCCCGGCGGCGGGAGCAGAGTCTTCCGCTGTCATTCCGGGGCGCATCGAAGATGCGAACCCGGAATCTCGAGATTCCGGGTTCGATGCTGCGCATCGCCCCGGAATGACGGCATCACAATTTTGACCAGCCGGCCGGCAGAACCCGGTCGATTGTCATTTGGGCTGCGATATCGCACCATCCGCCCTTCCCAACGCCAGCCAAAAGACCTGCGATGACGCCTCCCAAAAAGCCTGCGAAGAACGTGCTCTGGATCATGTGCGACCAGCTTCGCTACGACTATCTCGGCTGCACCGGGCACGCGAGCCTGAAGACGCCGAACATCGATGCGATGGCAAAGCGCGGCGTGCTTTTCTCGAACGCCTATGTGCAGTCGCCGATCTGCGGTCCGTCGCGGATGTCGTTCTATACGGGTCGCTACATGCGCTCGCACGGTTCGCACTGGAACGGCTGGCCGCTGCGCGTCGGCGAACCCACACTCGGCGATCACCTGAAGAAGATCGGCGTGCGCAACGTGCTGGTCGGCAAGACGCACATGGCGCCCGACCTCGAAGGCCTGAAGAATCTCGGCATCCCCCAGGACTCGATCATCGGCGTGCACGTCTCGGAATGCGGGTTCGAACCCTATGAGCGCGACGACGGCCTGCATCCGACGGGACGGCCGCGCCCGGCCTACGACAATTATCTGCGCGAGCACGGCTATGATGCGCCCAATCCATGGGAGCACTGGGCCAATTCAGGCGCGGCGGAAGACGGCAGCCTGCAGAACGGCTGGCTGCTGGTTCACGCCGACAAGGCCGCGCGCGTGCCCGACGAGCATTCAGAGACGCCCTACATGACGCGGCGCGCGATGGATTTCATTACCGAGGCCGAGGACGACGGCCGGCCATGGTGCCTGCATCTATCCTACATCAAGCCGCACTGGCCCTATATCGCGCCGGAGCCCTACGCCAGCATGTACGGGCCTGATGACGTGAAGCCGGTGATCCGCTCGCAGGAAGAGCGCGGTAACGCGCATCCGGTGTTCGCCGCCTACATGGAGATGCGCTACTCGCGCAACATGGCGCGCAACGAGGCGCGCGAGAAGGTCATCCCGGCCTATATGGGCCTGATCAAGCAGATCGACGACCAGATGGGCGTGCTGATGCAGTTCCTCGAAGCGCGCGGCCTGCTCGACACCACGATGATCGTGTTCACGTCGGACCATGGCGACTATCTCGGCGATCACTGGATGGGCGAGAAGGATCTGTTCCACGAACAGTCGGCGAAGATCCCGCTGATCGTGATCGATCCTTCTGACGCAGCCGACTCAACGCGCGGCACCGTGAACGATGCACTGGTCGAGGCGATCGACCTGGCGCCGACCTTCATCGAGTATTTCGGCAGCAACCCACCGGATCACATCCTGGAGGGACGATCGCTGCTGCCGCTGTTGCATGGCGACAAGCCGGCCGACTGGCGCAAGGTAGCGTTCTCCGAATACGACTACGCGATGCAGGATGTCCGGCTGATGCTGAACCAGCCGATCGAGCGCTGCCGCCTGTTCATGGTGTTCGACGGCCGCTGGAAGTTCATCCACGCTTCCGGCTTCCGGCCGATGCTCTACGACCTCGAAACCGATCCGCAGGAGTTTTACGACCGCGGCGCCGACCCCGCCTGCGCCGACGTGGTGGCGCGGCTGCAATCGGAACTGTTCGACTGGGCGCTGCATCCCAGGATGCATATCACGACGCCGAACGCCAAGATCGCCGCCTACGCCAACCAGCAACTGCAGGTGAAGAACGGCGTCCTGATCGGCATCTGGGATGAGGCGGAACTCGGCGCGATCAAGGAGAAGATCGGCTTGAAGCCCTGAGCTCCCGGCCGGCGCACGCGAATCCGTGGGGAGTTCGGTGTTGCGGCAGGGACACGTCGTGCCGGTAAATTGCCGCGTTCACGCCACGTTTATTGCAGTTCCGCGCGCGCCGGAGCTACGGTCGCCCGGCGAAACACCTCGCAACCCACTGAGGAGCGCAATGAAGCCATATCGCAGCGAACTCGGATCTGCCGGCCGGTCGGTTCTGTCCCTCCGCGCATCATGGCGTCCGCTGTATGCGATGGCTGTCGCCGCGTTGCTGCTGCTGGCGACCGGCGCAACCCCCACCCAGGCGCGGCCTTCGGCGCAGGCGGCTTCGACCTCGCATGTCTACCTGCTGCGCGGTGTGCTCAATATCTTTTCGTTTGGCCTCGATGACATTGCGGCACAGCTCCGCGCGCAGGGCATTCCGGTCACGGTCGCGAACTTCGCCTCGTGGTCGTCGCTCGCCGACGAAGCCGCCGCCGCATACAGGAGCGGCAGGATCAAAACGATTGTCCTGGTCGGGCATTCCTCGGGCGCGACCGCCCTGCCCGACATGGTCGCCAAGCTGGATAAGCTAGGCGCGCCCGTTACGCTCGCCATCGGCCTGGATTCGGTGTTTAGGACCAAGCTCTCGGGGCGCGTCGGACGCTATGTGAACTTCTACATTGCCAACGGCAACGGCGAGCCGGTCGCAAGGACCGCGCAGCTGCAGGGCAAGCTCGAGAACATCAACGTGCAGAACGTGCCCGGCGTCGGACACATGTCCATTGAGAAAAACAAGATCATGCAGCGGAAAGTGATCGCCGAGATCGACGCCGTCGTGTTCGGCCGGAAGCCTCGGGAGTCCGGAGCGGAGAGTGCCGCAAGACCCGGGCGCGCGAGCACCGCAGCGGTACGCGAGTAGTCCAGCCGCCGTTGCCAATGGGACGAATGCCGCAAAATCTGCCGATTCCTGGACGATAAATCGCTCGCAAGGCGAGGCTTTCCAGTCGCGAGCGGAATGTACATGAGAAGTCCGAGGCCAGTTGCGGCCGTGGCGATCGGTGCAGCCCTTTTTGTCTGCATGCTGACGGCCGTTTTCAGGCCAGCGGCGGCCAGCCCGCTTCCCCGCACGACCAATGCTGCGGTAGCAGCCTCTCCCGACGTCCCGCCAGCAGCAACCTCGCCGCAGGCGCGCGTCTACCTGTTCCGCGGCGCGCTCGGCCCGATTTTTTCGCGCGGCATGGACCGCCTGACCGACCGTCTCCAGAAGGCCGGCATCCGGGCTGACGTCTACGAATTCACCATTTGCCGGCTGATCGCCGACCAGGCCATCCGCGATTTCCGTGACGAAGGCGCGCCGATCGTCCTGATCGGCCATTCGATGGGCGGGCTGTGCGCCCTGACCTTTGCCGGGATCCTGAAATCGGAAAACATTCCGGTGAGCCTGGTGGTCACCATCGATCCCGCTCAAGCGAGTCCGAAGGTGCCGTTGAACGTCGAGCGCTTCATCAATGTTTTTCTATCCGACAACGTATTGGGCGGCGGCGATGTGGTGGCCGAACAGGGCTATCAGGGCCACTACGCAAGCTTCGATATGAAGCAGCACGCGGAAGTCACCCACATCAACATCGACAAGATGGACTCGATCCACGAGCAATTGGTGACGGCCGTTGCGCAACTTGCGAGGACGCCCTTGCCGGCAAAGGAAGAGGCGATGCCGCTGCGCTACGTCGTTCCTCCCGGTGCTCCGCTGGTGTTGTGGGACAGCGGCACGCCGCAGACCGCCCGTTCGGGCGATACCTTGCAGACGTTGGCGGCACTCAACAATGTGCCGCTGTGGTCGCTTACCCAGGCCAACCAGGTTTCGGACAGTGCACCGCTGTCGGTCGGCCAGCGCATCCTGGTTCCGCGCCGTCTCGTGCCGCCGGTTTCGACAGCGACGGCAGCGGCGCCGCGACCGAAGCGCCAATAGCGAATTGCAGCGTCAGGTCGGCCGCAGGAACGGGATCAGCATCGGCACGCGACGGCAATACGATCCATAGGCGTCCGCGCCGAGTTCGGCGGTGAGGAAGCCTTCCTCCATGCGCGCCTTCAACCCCATCCCGAGCGAGATCAGCGCCGCGCCCAGGATCGCCGTCACTGTTCCAACCGCGATGCCCGTCACCAGCATGCCGGCGATCAGCCCGGTATAGATCGGGTGGCGCACCATCCCGTAGGGGCCGGTGTCGATGACCTGATGGCCCTCCTTGTGCGTGATCGCGTTCGACCAGAAGCGCCCGAGATGAATTCTCGCCCACCAGGTGAACGAGATCCCTGCGAGGACCAGGCACGCCAGCAGATAGACGCCGACGCTGCCGAACTGCCAGAGCGGCTTCTCCCCCAACACCTTGCCGGCCAGCGGCATGAAGAGAACGGCGCCTGCGAGAATCGGGAGCCGGTACTTGAGCGAGTCCGCGGTCATCACGTGTTTCTTGGTCTGGCCGGACCAGAACGATGCCACGACCCAACTGATGACCCACAGGATCCAGATGATGGCGAGCAATTGGGTGGGCCACGTCGTGGTCCAGCCACTCAAGGCAAAACCGAACCATTGGCCAGGATCGTTCAGCATGTCGCGGTCCGTCTTGTTATGCTTCGATCAACCGCCGACCCGGCGTTCGACGTGAAACGGTCGAGAGCGCGGGCTGGGCGTCAAATCCAGTTCGGTTTGATCTTCGCCGCCGTCCACCAGATGCGCAATGGTCTCGCGCAGGACAGGTTCGACGGGGCCCGGCGCGTAGCCCAGTTCGCGTTGCGCCTTTTCGATCGACAAGGCCCCCGCCCGCATGGCGATCCGAACGCCTTCGGCAGTACCGGACGGGGGCTTGTGCGTCACGTGATCGGAGATGAACTCGAGCGCTCCCGTGACCAGCTCGGCGACCTTGCCGTTGACGTGAATGCAGCGGACGCTGCGCCCGCTGATCTCGGCCATGATCTCGAGGACCCGTCGCAGCGGCATGCTTTCGCCACCGAGCACGTAGCGCTGTCCGGGGCGTCCGCGTTCCATCGCAAGGATCAGCCCTTCTGCGGCGTCGCGCACATCGACGAGGTTCACGACAAAATCGAGATGCAGTTGAAGACGCCGGCTGAGGAAATACCGCAGCATCGCCGTCGGCGGGGTATTGTGGTGGTCGTATGGCCCGACCGGCATCGTGGGACAGCCGATGATGACCGGATATCCGGATGCAGTCGCCTGCATGGCGAAACGGTCCGCGAGCATTTTCGAACGCGTGTAGGGACCCGGCATGTCGTCCGGCAACAGCGCATCGTCGGCGACCGCAGCGATCGTGGGAGAGGCACGGAACAGAATGGATTCGGTCGAGCAGTGCAGGAAGCGCTTGATGCCGCGCGCGCGCGCCGTCTCGATGACGACCTTGGTGCCGCCGAAATTGACGTCGTGAAAATCGGCCTTTCGCGGCACCCACATTCCGGGCAGGCCAGCGAGGTGATAGACCTCGTCGACCCCGTCCATCGCACGGTCGACCAGGTCGCGATCGAGCACCGATCCGCAGACATACTCGACTTGCGGCAGCGCGCGAGGCGGCGGCTGCAGATCGAGCACCCTCACCTGCCGGCCCCGCGCGATCAGCGCCGAGGCGAGGTGCTTTCCGATGAATCCACTGCCGCCTGTGACCAGGATACGCGTCATGCTACGGGTGCACTCAAGCCGAACTTATTCGAAATCAAGATGCCGCACCTTGCGGCTGCCCCTCGATGATGCTGGCGAGATCGCGCCGGAAGCCGAGCGCGATAAACAGCTTCGCCATGACGAACATCGGGCCCAGCAACAGGTGGGTCGGATTGTCGACCAGCGCCGGCTGCCGCCCTTCGAACACACGATGCCCGATGATCTGCGATGCGACGCCGACGACGATCAGGATCGCCGTCAGCGACCACAGGCCGGCCGTCGTCGTATGCGCAGCGATCGCGGCAGCCGTCGAGAGCAGCAAGACAGCGGCGGCAAGGATACCGGCACCCAGCGCGAAATCGAGCAGGAACCAGTAGACGAGCACCGGGATGACGGCGATAGCGGCCGCGCTGGTCTCTATCCCGAATACCCTGACGGGCCACAGGCTGAGCGGAAGGATCGCAGCCAGGAACAGGAACACGATGCCGAAGACATGCATCGCGCAGTTCCATGGATCGCGATGATATTCGACGTAATCCGCAAGCTGCCGCCGAAAATATGAACTCATGCGGTGCTCATCCCGTGCTGTCGAAAAACGCGGCTGGACGGGTCAACCAAAAACCCGGCGCCCCTGCTTCATTGCCCAACTCCGGTCGGAGAGACAAGGCTAGTTAAACTTCGGAATCACCACCAAGTCAAAGCGCTGGCCCGGTGGTTTTGCGGCCCTTCGGCGCGGCTCCGCATGTGCAGGCGAATCATGCGTTAATTCAGGCAACTAGCGTGGCCCATGGGCCCCGGGAACCGGCGAATGTTGCGACAATTTCCCCCAGGTGCAGTCACGGTCTTGTGTGCATGCGCGCTCTCCCCCTTCGACGTCCAGTCGCGAACGCGATTCTCGCCGATGAAAACCGGTCGCATCGCCGAGGTCGGAGATATAATGCAGTTCGCGTGCCTTACTCCGACACAATGTGCGCCTGCCGCCACGCCGCCGGTGGCGTGCCGACCGTTCTGCGAAATGCACGATTGAAGGCGGCCTCGGAATCATAGCCGACCGCTTCGGCCACGCGCGCGATCGGATCGCGTCCGGATGCAAGCAGTCCGGCCGCGAGCTGCATGCGCCAGCGCGTCAGATACTGCATCGGCGGCTGTCCGATCAAATGCGTAAAACGCTGCGCAAGCGTCGAGCGCGACAGTCCCACCGATCTCGCCAGCTCATCCAGCGTCCAGTCCGCGGAGGGATCGCCATGCAGAAGATTGAGTGCCTGTCCGACATGCCGGTCGCCAAGGCCGGCGAGCCAGCCGGTCTGTTCGGGACCGAGCGCGTCGATGTGGCATCGGATCGCCTCGACGAACAACAATTCGCCCAAGCGCGCGAGCACTTCCTCCCCGCCCGTCCGGCGTCCTTCGGTTTCCGCCCTCGCCGCGCCGATCAGGAAAGCAATTCCGGAGTTCTCGCGATATGAACTGCGCTGCAGGTGCATCACCGCGGGCAGCGATTCAAGCAGCGGATTGAAAGGTCGGACGTCGCAGCCGAGAAACCCGCACAGGATGCGCGCGTCGGTGGGCCCGCTGTCGCCGACGCGGATCCTGTGCGGAAGCTGATCGTCCGTCGGACGACGGTAGTAGCTCAGATCGGGGATAGCCTGCATGCCCGGCGCACTCGAAAGCACGTGGGCCGCGCCTTGCGGAAATGCGATGATGTCGCCGGCATCGAGCCGCACCGAAGGCTCGTCGATCAGCCCGCCCCAGCAGCAGCCGTCGATGATGACGTGATATTCGATCACATGCTGCGCGCCCGGCAGCACGGCGGCAGCGCAGGCCGACGATGCCGGCGCCGCGGCCACCCAGGGTGCGCGGACGTCGAGATGGAAGAACATCGCACTGCTAAGTCGCACGGCGCGCAACACGTCGGAGAGAGCATCCGCCCCCATATTCGCAGCTCCAATCGGACGCTCGGTCACGCTTCCCGGACGAACGGCAAAAAGTTGAGAGAATTCAGACGTTCAGTCAAGCCGTCCGGCAGGCTGGTCATTTGTCGCACCCTGGTTCGGCCCTATGTCTCGCCGCGTCAAAGGAGACTGCAATGGACAAGATGGTGAGTGAACTGAACGAACAGAAGCTGGAAAGTTTCGTCGCGCGGATGCTGGACGACCTTGGCGCCGCCATGATCGCACCGCTGGTGCGCATCGGTGACGAACTCGGGCTGTACAGCACGCTGGCGAAATCAGGGCCGGCGACGCCGGAAGAACTGGCGCGGCGTACCGGAACGGTCGAGCGCATGGTGCGCGAATGGCTCAGCGCCCACGCCGCCGCCGGCTACCTGGACTATGACGCCGCGACCAAGCGCTTCGTCATGAATCCCGAACAGGCGATGGTGTTCGGCAATCCTGACAGCCCGGTCTACCTGCTGGGCTCGTTCGAGGTTTGCCAGGCTGTCATGGTGGACCAGCCCAAGGTGAGCAAAGCTTTCCGCAACGGCGGCGCCGCCGGCTATCACGAACGGTGCAACTGCCTGTTCAGCGGCATGTCGCGTTTCTTCGGCGTGAGCTACAAGGCCCACCTCGTGCAGGAATGGCTGCCCGCACTGGAAGGCGTGGTCGAGAAGCTGGAGCGAGGCGCCAAGATCGCCGATATCGGCTGCGGCCATGGCACCTCGACCATTCTCATGGCGAAAGCGTTCGAACGATCCAGATTTTTCGGGTCCGACAACCACGCGGATTCGATCGCCTGCGCGCGTGACGCGGCGGAGTGCGAAGGCGTCGCAGCGAGGGTCGAATTTGCCGTCGCCACCGCCAAGAATTTCGCAGGCCGCGACTTCGACCTGATCTGCTGCTTCGACGCGCTGCACGACCTCGGCGATCCCGTCGGCGCGGCGCGCCGGGTCCTGGAAGCGATGGCGCCCGACGGCACGTTCATGGCCGTGGAGCCACGTGCGGGCGATACGCTGGAAGACAACATGAATCCGGTCGGCCGGCTTTACTACGCCGGCTCCACCATGATCTGCACGCCGGTTTCTCTTGCCGAAGAGGTCGGACTTGCGCTCGGCGGCCAGGCCGGGCCGGCCCGGCTCGAGGCGGTCCTGCGTGAAGCCGGGTTTGGCCGTGTCCGGATCGCGGCCGAGACGCCGTTCAATATCGTGCTCGAAGCGCGGCGATAAACCAAAGCCGTTACGTCAAGTCGTTTCATTATTTCATGAGCCACCGGCGGCACTTCCCGTCGGTGGCAAAGGTTTCTTCGCCATGAACTCACAGGCAAAACAGATCGATCGCGAACACGGCAACGCCGGACAGATACTCGATCAATTGGTCGCCGCTTTCCTCACCGCGCTGGTCCGCGCCATACTGCATCGGCGCGGAAGGCATCGCACGAGGATGCAGACCTGAATCTGGTCAGGCGCTCTTCGCGCGCTTCGGCGCGCGGACGGGCCGCGATGCGGCTCGCTTCGACATGTTCAACGCGATAGCGGCGCGAATAAGCGCCTTCAACGCCTTTTCATCGAGCCTGTCGCCCTCGTGGATATCGATGGCGCGCCTTGCGTTGCCTTCGAGGCTGGAATTGAAGAGGCCTGAGGGATCCTCCAGCGAAGCTCCTTTGGCGAAGGTCAGCTTCACGACCGCCTTGTAGGTCTCGCCGGTGCAGATGATGCCGTCATGCTCCCACACCGGGACCCCTCGCCACTTCCACTCCTCGACCACATCGGGATCGGCCTGCCTGATCAGCGTCCGGACCCGCGCGAGCATCTCGCCGCGCCAGTCGCCGAGTTCCTTGATCCGCGCATCGATCATGCGAGAGGGAGAAGCGCCCTTTGCTTCCATCGAACCGCTCGTCTTCTTCATGGCTTGGCCTTCTTCATGGTTCTTGTCGTCCGCCTGCCGCTCACAAGCGTTCGCCAGGCAATTGGCTGGCTTGCTTCACCCATGCAGCGAACTGAGTTTCGTCGAGTTGCTCGCCCGCGCGGATATCGAGGTAGCGCACCTCCGGATGTTTGGACTCGCCGGCAGGCACGGGTCGCAGCGATGTGCCACGGAAGAAAGTCACTTTGATGTACTTCGTGAAGCAGTGAAAGCTCAGGAACCAGCCCTCGCCTTCGATCCCATAGAAGGGTGAATTCCATTTCACTGCCTTGCTCACACCGGGGACGGTACGCACGATGAGCGCATCTAGTCGGCGTCCGACCTCGCTTTTCCAGTCCGGCATCGCCGCGATGTAGGCCTGCACGGGCGCGTCGCCGTTACCCTTCGCGATCTGCGGATTGCCGCCCGACAGAAGGACCGGCTTTGTGGTGACCTTTCTGGCGGTGGTCTTCCTTGCGACCTTCGCAGACCTGCTGGATGCTTTGCCAGCCATTGCGTTCACTCCGGCCGGGCCAAAAGCTGATCCAGCTTCGCAAGGAACTGCTGCCAGCCGGCATTGGCGCCACCGTAGGCCTGCTTCTGATCCGGACGGAAGCCCGACTGCTCCATGCGCAAGTGGGTGCCCCTGCTGGTCGGCGTGAGCGTAAAGGTCACCACGCTCTTCAGACTGAAGGCCGGGTCGTCGTTCGCAAAATTCCAGGTGTAGGACAGCGTTCTGGAGGGATCGACGGCAAGAACCTCGCAGTCCAGCACGCCGCCCCATTCGCCGCGAAGATTGAAGCTGTGACCGACCACCGGCTTGAAGTCGTTCTTCATCAGCCACTCCTCGATCAGATGCGGCTGCGTCAGCGCGCGCCAGAGTTTTTCCGGCGGAAACGCAAACTCCCGTTCGACGACGACGGAGCGCGTTTCAATCGATGTGTCGTTCATTGGTCCATCCTCTTCAGCAGATCTTCGAGATCGTCGAACCGGTTCTGCCAGAAGCCGGCCATCTGGCGGGTCCAGTCGATCAGCGGGCTGAGCGCGCCGAGCTGCGCGCTGTAATGCGTCTGGCGGCCCTCATGGCGGTCGCGCACCAGGCCGGCCTGCTTCAGCACGCCCAGATGTTTCGAGACGGCCGGCTGCGAGATTCCGGCGCGCGCGGTCAGCGCTCCCACCGTCTGCTCTCCCTCGCGGCACAGCCGCTCGAAGATCGCCCGGCGGGTCGGATCGGCAAGCGTTCTGAACAGCACGTCGTGGCCGGTTGGCATTGATCGATAACCCGCTGGTTATTGATTGACGTATAACCACGGAGATATGGATTGGTCAAGCCGAGAGGCACGACGCATCAGGCTGACTAACCTCCAAGACTGAACGCCAGCCCAAAGGCGCCGACCAGAATGAGGCTGACGGCCCAAACCGTTTCCAGATTGAACCAGCTCCGCGATACGAATTTCAGACCGAGATAGCGGTAGACCAGCCACGCGAGACATCCGCCCGCAGCGATCATCGCGGCAGCGTGGACGATGGCGACCAGCACCGCCGTGCCGAGGTTGGAATTGATGAGGCTGCCGGCCGCCGCATGCCCCCTGTCGAGGTCGGCTTCACCGCAGAGCCCGAGATAGATCGGCACCAGCATCAGCCCCGCGCCATGCGCGATGGCGACCGCAAACGACCACAGCGCCAATTGCGTCGGCGGGATACGCGCCAGCGCCCGTGGATGGCTTCGGCTAACGAGCCGGTAGATGCCGAAGGCGATGACAAGAAGGCTGGCGCCCATCTGGATCTGGCGCTGCCATTCAACCAGGGTGATCAGCAGCGCGAACGGAAGGATCACCAGCAGCATCGCCAGCAGATGGCCGATGGCCAGCGGCCCGAGCGCTGAGACCAGCGCCCGCGGACTTCGCTCCATCAATCCCGCCGAAACGGCGAGCGGCCACCCCATTCCCGGATTGGCGCCGTGGTAGAGGCCGCTCGCGACGACCGCCAACCAGAGCCAGGCAGGCGTCCAGTCAGTTGCACTCAAATTCAGACCGACGGATAGCAGAATGAATCGGTCGAGCAGTCCCCGCCATCGAGCCGGATCTGATGCGCCCGGTACCCATCCGGGAAATCCACCCAATAGTCCTTGGCCAGTTCGAGGCCTCCGCCTGGTTTTGCGATCGCCATCACTTCGGCAGCGGGCATGCCATCGGGATAGAATTGATCGTCCCAGGTCGAATACAGCGAGTTGGTCCAGTACACCCGCTTGCAGTCGCGGCTGATCTCGACCATTTGCGGACCGCCTGCATAGGCCTTGCCGTTCGGATGCGGCGTCTTGCGTACGATGCCGCCGATGTGAACGGACCCGGCAAGCTTCAGCTTCCGCGGATCAGAGACATCGTATTGACGCATCTCGCCGGTGCCCCAGCAGGACACGTAGAGAAACTTGTCGTCCATCGACAGGTCGATGTCGGTGACCAGCGGCGGCACCGCGCCAAAGCCCTGCAGCAGCGGCGGCAGTTGCTCCTTCGGCGCGGGCTCGGGCGGGATCGTCGCAGTCTTCTCGATGTGGAATTTTCCGCCCTCGCGCCACCAGGTCCAGATCGAGCCTTCGAGGTTGGTGGTGTCGACCACGACGCCCACGAAGCCGTACTCGCGCACCGGATCGTGCGCGGGCCGCACTTCCAGCGCCATTTGATGGTTGGCGCCGAGATCGATGGTCTGGACGTTCTTGCGCGCGCGCAGGTCCCAGAAGTGAATCCGGTGGCCGTATTTGTTGGAGAGCAGATCCTCCGGCACGATCCCGTTCTCGAACTGCGGCGGCAATGCCCACTCGCTGCTCACCATGTAATCGCGCGGCAGGTTCCACCAGAAATCATAGTGCTTGGTCTGCGAACCGCGATCGATCTCCCAGCGCCCGAGAACCTCGAAGGTCTGGCAATCCATGATGAAGATGCCGGGCGGTCCATCGGTACCATCCTTGCCGCCACCGCCGAGCGTCGAGACGTAGATGCCTTCCGGCCCGCAATGGATCGTGTGTGGCCGCGAGTAGCCGGTCTTTTTGAAAATCTCCTCGGGCTCGATGATCTTGTGAATTTTCGCCTGCGTCGGATCGGGCTTGGTATCGATGATGTAGATCCGGGAGGACCGCATGCCGGGGATGATGAGATAGCGCCGCTCGAGAAAGGCGTGGCCGGCGAGCGGTGACAACGCCGAAGAACACGCGTTCCAGCCGAAATGGTGGAACTCGTCACCCTTGTTGGGCATGGTCACGGTGTGAACGACCTTGCTGTAGGTCGGCGAGCCCGGCTTGACGTCGATGACGGCGAGCGCGTCGGGCTTCGAGAAATCAGGACTGAGCAGCAAGGTGTAGGCAAAATTCTCTGCCGGAGCCTCCATGGCAAGCTTCGGCGATGCGTGAAACGTCGGGTCGGGCCGGATCGTCATCGTACTGCCTCCCTGTTCGCGTGAAGATGCTTGAAGCAGCTCAGCGGCAGCAGCAGAAAGAGCTCATGTCGGCGCGTTGAAATTCCTGTTGCGGTTCCGCCAGCCGGGGTCGCCTGGTGTCACAATAGACCGGGAAATAAATCACCATTACGGCGCGCTGAACAGGATGATGCACGGGGGGCAAGCTCTCGAAGTCATTCCGGGGCGTGCGCGAAGCGTACGAACCCGGAATCTCGAGATTCCGGATTCGGCTCTTCGAGCCGCTCCGGAATGACGTTCCAAATCAGTTTGTGATCTTGTAACCCGTCGCGTCCACGATCGGTCGCCAGAATGCGGTGTTGGCGGCGAGCGCTTGGGTGAGGCCTTCCGGCGTCGAGCCGACCGGGATCAGGCCGATCGCCTCCAGCTTCTCCCTGGCCTCGGGCTTGGCGAGCGCGGTGGCCGCCGCCTCGCTCAGTTTCTTGGCAAGATCCGGCGAGGCGCCCGCCGGCAGCCACATCCCGTACCAGCCATCGGCCACCAGATCGACGCCGCTCTCCTTCAAGGTCGGCGCGTTGGGCAGGAACGGCGAACGCTGCGCGCTGCCGACCGCGAGAATCCGGACGTTGCCCGCGCGATGCTGCGGGATGGCGTCGGTCAGCGTGGAGATCGCGAACGGCATATGGCCGCCGACGAGGTCGTTGATGATCGGCGCGCTGCCGCGATAGGCCACCCGCGTCAGCTTGATGCCGAGCGCCTGCTCGAGCCGCGATCCCGTGAAATGCGGAATGGTGCCGTTGGAGGGCACGCCGAACGTGGCCTTGTCCGGATTGGCTTTCAGCCAGGCGACGAACTGCTTGAAATCCTTGACCTCGGCCGGAACCGCCGTGCCGACGAAGACGCAGAATTCGAAGCGCACGAGCTGGCTGACGGGCACGAAGTCCTTTGCCGCGTCAAAGCTCGGCGTGGTCTCGACCATTGGCAGCAGATACATCGTCGGCCCGGTGGTGACCAGGATGGTCGAGCCGTCGGGACTGGCGCCTTTGACCGCCTTGATGCCGATCAGCCCGTCGCCGCCGGTGCGGTTTTCGACGATCATGTTGCGATCGACCAGCGGGCCGATGTGCTGCGCCAGCACCCGGCACAATGCGTCGCCGCCGCCGCCGGCGGCAAAGGGAAAGATGATCTTTGTCAGCGGCCCCGACTGCGCGAATGCGTGGCCCGTGCTGGCGACCAGCGCGCATGCGGCGCTTCCGGCCAGAAAATTCCGGCGATCCATGGATGTTTCCCCTCAAGCGAATGCGGTTTCGTAGACCGTCATCATTCCGATCGCGATGGTGGCAAGTCCCACGGCGCCCTGCAAGCCGCGATTGGCCCAGGTCAGCCAGCGGGCGGAGACCGCGAGCGGCACCGCGATCACCACCGACAGCGCGCCCATGCCGATCATCGAGCCGATCCCGAACAGCGCGACATAGCCGAGCCCGACAACGGGGCTGGACGCCTGCGACGCCGTCAGCACCAAAAGCGCCGCGGAACCCGCCATGCCGTGCATCAGCCCGACCAGCAGCGTGCGCCAGCGAAAACCGTGTTCGTGTGCGTGGGCGGTGCGGGCATGCGGCATGGTCTCGCCGGCATGGCTATGGGCGTGAAAATGCACCGTGCCGTCGCCATGGCCGTGCTGGTGGAAATGCACCCGGTCGCGCCACAGCCGCCACAAGACATGGGCGCCGAGGCCGATCAGCATGAAGCCGACAGCGGTCTCCAGCGGCGTGGCGACGCTCTCGGGGATCGCGCGGCCGAGCAGGATGGCGGCGCCGGCAAAGATGAAAAGCGTCAGCGTGTGGCCGAGCCCCCAGGTCAGCCCGTGCTTGACGATGTCGGCGACATGGCGACGGCGGGCGGCAATGCTGGATACGGCGGCAATATGATCGGCTTCGAGCGCGTGCTGCATGCCCACCAAAAACCCCAGCCCAAGAATTCCGAACATACGCCCCCTTGCACTCTCACCTGCCTCATCAAATACCAGTCCAAAGCCTTTGTCAGGTCAACACTTCATCGACCAGGCCAGGCCGGTGCCCTTGCGCGCTTTTGACGCCGGCCGGCATCACGCCGGTTTGAATCCGGCAAAAAAGAGCGCGCCGGAACCATCGGCCTCAGGCGCACTTAGCCCTGCATCATCAGCCACGGAGCATCCACCCATGAAGAAATCCGCAATCCTCGCCGCCGCAGCGGTCCTCGCCGCTACGCTGGCCGGCCCCGCGATGGCGCAGGAAGTCATCTACAATCCCGGCTATTGCGCGCAGTTTTATCCAAACGCCAACTGCCAGAACAAGGGACCCGGCAATCCCTATACCGGCAGCTACCAGCGTCAGGTCTACGGCGACCAGGCATATCGGGATCGCGCGTGGCAGAACAGCTACAACCGCTGGGACGACGATAGCGGCATTTCGCCCGGCGATGTCGCGGCCGGCGTGGTCGTTGGTACCGCCGCCGCTGTCGCCACCACCCCGTTCGTCGGTGAGGACTACGCCCGCCGCAACGGTTTTGTGTGCATGCCGGGCACCTTGTTCCGCGGCGAGGACGGCCGAACGCATCTCTGCCAATAAGACGTTCAAAATTAACGACGAAAAGGCGGCCAGGAGCCCGGTTAGGAACCGGGCTCCTGCTTTTGTCATGGATGCGTTTTCTTCACGCGACCCGGCTTCCCACTTCGCTCAAAAACGCTAACGACGGCCGCTTTTTTACCGTTTGACCGCACAGAAGCGCGCTCTGGGGTTCTGGCCCTTTGCAGACAAGTCTGGTATTCGAACCGCCGAAGATCGGCCCACGCGGCGGCGCATCGCCGCTCAACGACCGCTTCAATTCGCCGGTTTAGCTCAGCGGTAGAGCAGCGGTTTTGTAAACCGAAGGTCGGGAGTTCAATCCTCTCAACCGGCACCAGCAACGACTGTCCAGCACGAATGATTATGTAGGCGATTGTGTCAGCGCGCCGGTCGCTCTTGCCCCGCGGTTCGGGCGAAGCGTCGTCACCGCTTCATCGAGGCACGCTCCGCAACAGGAGTGTCTCCTGCGGAGGGCCGTCCGATTTCAATCCTGGCGTTGCCAGCGCGAACGCGGTCACGAGCAGCAGGATGCTTGCGGAGATGATGGGGAGACAGAAACGATCCATGCCGAATTAACCAGCCGATGTTCTATCCGTTCCCGCGCCAATCGGATGCGTCGGCGCATGCCTGGATCAGGCTTGCACTCTCCATCGCAGCGGGCGGGCTCGCCCCTTCGAAGGTGAGCGTGCGGATCGAGCGGCTGTCCCTGGAGAAATTTGCGACGTTCGATGGAACCAAGTTTTCCTGCGCCGGTTGTGGTGCACCGTTGCAGGAGGTCGCCATGGACCGTGTCACCCGCTGTTTGCAGTGCGGCAAGAGAATGGTACCGGCCCCCAGCTACACAGGACGCACCGAGTTGAAGTGTGTGTTCTGTGACAGGATGGGCCCGATGGAAATGGCGGAGCCGAATAAGCTGGCTGAAAGCGCCCTCGTCGCGCCGGTATCCGAGACAGCGCCTTAGGCGAGCTAATGCTCAACTGCGTCGCTTGATGCTCTCGATGTTGCCCTCAGGGAGCCATCCGCGCTGCTGGCGCTGTTTCACCAGCGCCCCTACCACCTGATCGCCGCCCCGCGTCAGTTGTGCATCGATCCAGCACCATTCCTCGTGGCCGCTGTCATAGGTGACGACGAACATCACGTCGTTGTTGGGTTGCATTTGCGCACCTCCCCGAATAGGCCCGGCAACAGGTTTGTCTTTGGGGACGTTCAAAGGGTTCAGGGAATTTCCCGCGCAAAATCGGTGGACGGCACAACAAAAAATCTGTTGAGGCTACGTTAGCGACACAAGTGTGTCGGTTGGCTCACACTTCGACCGGCCGAATCATGACATGATCTGCCTCGCGCCGCTCTCTGGCGCCGTTTCCTCCCGAACTTCACCCCGTCAACAGCGGCGGGGTGTTTTTCTTGCGCGACGTCCCGCTACCCCTGCGCAGCCAGCCGCCACGCGCCGATCGTCTGCAGCACCGTCAGGCCGCCGAAGCCTGCCACGACGGAAAAGGCCGCGAACCAGATCCATTGCGCCCTCTCCTTGTAGGCGAGAAATGCCGAAGCGCCGAGGCACAGCAGCGCCGGCGCGGTTGCAGCGAGAACGGTCCAGGCCAGCATCTTGATATCTCCGATTGGTCGGGGTCACTCTGCTCCGGCGCAGCATGAAATACTGTGCCGGCGGTCACGTGAGCGGACTTGCGACGGGAACCAACGGTCGTGTCCCTCGTTCTCCCGGCATGAAAATACGCGAAGAAAACTGCAACATGGTCCTGCTGGCGGTCGTCACCCTGATGGCGGTGGTGGTCGCAAGCGGCGCCACACTGGTCGAGCCGAACGACAACAAGCCGGTCCGCCTCGCCGATCAAACAGCCGCGCCGGAGCACACAAGCCCGCCGGCGCTAACGCGATCCGCCGAACGGCCGATCATCAATGTCAGCGATCAGCCGCAGGTCCGAATCATCGGCGCGCCGTTCGTTCCCAACACCAATCCAAGCCAGCGCTAGGCATCCCCACGTCGCAACCGATCGCAGTCCGGTCAACTCCGGCGGCATATGCACGCCGGCAGCACCAACTGTCGCAGTTTTGTCACCTCCTCCACAAAAGCATTGCACTTATCCACCACTCACTCCGCACTAGCTTGATTCCGCAGAATCGGTTTGATCGACTGCATCGGGCCGAGGTGATTCATGACATGGATGACGGAACGCGATCTCCTGATCGCGCAGACGATGGAGTTTGTTCAATCGGTGACCGGCAAGAGGCCGGACGCCGCGAGCATGGTCGCGCCACCGGTCACCTCGCGCCCAGCCGAGCCCCCCATCCGAACCGCCAGCGCTCCTGCCCCGATCAACGGCCCCGCGCAGATCCACGACATCGCGGCCCTGCTGGCCGTCAGCGGCGGCGTCGCCGAAAAGCCGAAACCGACCCCGCCGGCGCGGCCCGACCTGCGGGATGAGTTCCAGTCCGAGATCAAGGCGCGGGTCGCCAATTTCCGCGCCCACCAGGAGCGGTTCAACCGCGAGCGCGAGGCTTATTGCAGCGCCACCATGGCCAGGGTTCACGCCTCCATCAAGGAGACCGAACTGCCGCCACGGCTGGACAAATAGCCGGCGCCGGCAGCACGACTACCCCCTCGCGATCTTCTCCAGCACCGGCAGCAGGTGCGTCATGAACGCCTGCGGATCTTCGCTCATCGGGAAGTGGCCGAGGCCCTTCATGATGGTGGCCTCGCAGCCGGGAATGCTGTTCGCCACCGCCAGCGTTTCCTCCGGCGTGCAGGAATAATCGTACTCGCCTGACAGCAGAAACAGCGGGCAGCGCCTGGTGTCGATCTGCGCGACCCGGCCGCGGATGTCGCCGTCGAGCTTGTAGAAATACAGGTCGCCCTTGAAGACGCCGGGGCCACCCTGCATGTAGTGCCAGATGGTCTCCCACCTCTCACTTTCGGGCGCATCGGGCCCGACCAGGCCCGAGACGATGGCGCCGCAGACTTCGCCGCCATGCACGTCCGGGCGGTACAGGAAGTTGAGGTCGTAATAGGGATCGACATGCGCGCCGGCCTGCAGCCCGATGATGGCGCGAAAGCTTTCGGGATGCTCGAGCGCCAAGTGCAGCGCGATGCGGCCGCCGATCGAGCAGCCGATCAGGATCGGCCGGTCGAGGCCGAGGGCCGCCGAAATCTCCAGCACCATCGTCGTATATTGCGCCGAGGTGAGCTGATACTCCTCGTCATGCCAGCCGGCGGGCGGCGACGACTTGCCGTGCCAGGGCATGTCGAAGGCGATCACGCGATGCCTTGACGTCACGCGCGCATCGTTCATCAGGCCGCGATATTGCCGCCCGTCCGAGCCCGCGGTGTGCAGGCACAGCAACGGCGTGCCCTCGCCGGCTTCCTCGACATAGATCCGGTGCGACCGGCCGAATAGATCGAGATGCATGTAGCGGCCGATGACCGGTTCGAACTTCGCGCTCATGCGGCGGCTCCCTCGGCGCGCAGCTTGGCGAGCGCTTCCTTGAAGTAGCGCAGGTGGGACATGAAGACCTGCAGATTGCCCTCGGCCTTCAGCGCGCGCCGCTTGATCAGCGCCATCAGGTCGTTCGATCCCGGCGGCGGCCGCCTGCTCCAGAACTTCTGCCAGTCCTCCTCGGAAGCGCGCAACGCAAAGGAGGACGACGGCATCACGAACGGGCCAGAAGCAACCGATACGATCCGGCCCTCGTAGATCGAGATCAGCCAGGAGGCGCGGCCTGCTTCCAGCAGGAATGTGGTCGTCAAATAGCGCCCTCGCCGGACCAGGCCCTCGTCTGCGTTGACGCGCTGCTGCAGCGTTTCGATCATTTCCGTCCCATCCTTCCCGCCCGCGCCTGGGTCGCGCGGTGCGTGTTGACGGGCATGATGAGGAGATTGGCCGGGGCGTCAATCCGCTGTGCGCGAATGCATTATTTCAAAGCCAGGCACAGACCAACGCCACGTTGGCCGCGCAGGCGGCGAACAACGTAACGGTGAGCGCCAGTCGGACGCGCTCGCAGAAGATCTGGCAGATCGGGCTCATGGCCGGAAACATCCGGCGATTCTAGCAGACGAGTCTCGGGGATTCTTTTTCGCGGAATTTACCGGTCGTTTACGACTCAGGGACGGCTTGGGAAGTTCCACAAAATGGCCCGGAAAGGACGTTTTTCGACCTCACACGACTGTGAAGCTGACCGGCATGGCAGCCATAACCGAAACCCGGACCGGCCTGCCGCGTTGACCGTTTTTACCGGAGCCGACGATGCCCTACGCACTGTTCTCCAACGAGGCCAAGCTGAGCAAGGCCTACCCCACCGAAGCCGACGTCTGGAAGGTCGCCCAGAAGAGCGGCCTCGTGGTCGATGTGGTGTCCGAACAAGCGAAGATCGCGCCCCGCCGGGTGCTGGATTACGACTACGAGATCAAGTTCTGTCAGGCCGAGCCACATGAGGACCCCGCCCGCAACAAGGCCGACGCCGAGCGCGAGGCCCTCACCGAGTTGCAACTGGCGTCATAAGACGCCGGCCATCCTGTCTGCCGCCCGGATTGCGGGGCATAATTCACGATTTGATAGATTGAACTAAGCAGCCGGGCAGACAAACGTCCGCAATGTCTGAATCCCGATTCGACGGGAAGACATCCGAAGAGACAGCGCCCTACGGGGTCGCCGATACCAGCGACGCCTGTTCCGAAACGAGGGTTACGCAGGCCTTGCGCCGCTGAACGCCCCTGATCGTACCCGTCACCTTGAGCACCTTGCCGGCCCCGCAAGACGGGTCCTGCACGAAGGCGACTTCATAGGGAGCGAGCATGAGCGGTTCGGTCTTGAGGACGGTTTGGGCAAGGCACGGAAACGCCGCTGCGGAAAAGATCAGCCCTAACGCAAAAACACGCATGTTGTTTGTCCACCACCAGCCGGCAAATCCATAATAGCGGATCGTGACGAAAAGTTGCGTGCACCGCGAAAAATATTTTCGACCGCTCAGTAAAAGTCGGCGAGCCCCTCCCCGCATGTGCCGTCCAATAAAAAGGCCGGCGCGAAGCCGGCCTTTCTCGCGATGACGGATGTCCGTCTCAGTATCTGGAAGCCGCCGGGCCACCCCAGCCGAAGCGGTAGTTCACGCCGACCTTGGCGGTGTGCTCGTCGTTCTTGAAACTGCGGCCGGCGATATCGGCGGGACCTGCCGTGAAGGTGGTGTTGCCGAAATTGTAGTACTGGTACTCGGCCTTGGCCGACCAGTTCGGGGCGAACATGTATTCGAGGCCGCCGCCGACGGTGTAGCCATCCTTGTGGTTGCCGTTGGTGGTGAAGGCCGCCGGCACGCCACCCACGGTCACGCCGACATTGTTGCCGTCGCGCCAGGCGTAACCGCCCTTGGCATAGAGCAGCGCCGGACCCCAAGTGTAGCCGAGCCGGCCGGTCACCGAGCCGATCTGGTCGGTGTTCGACGTCACCAGCGTACCGCCCGGGAAGAGCAGGCCATTGTTGCTGCTGCTGGGCAGCCAGCTGTACTGGGCCTCGGCACCGAACACCCAGTTGGGGGCGAACTGGTAGTCGAAGCCGCCCTGTACGCCACCCATGAAGCGGGCATCGCTGCCCTGCAGGGAGTCGTTTCCGGCAAAGGCGCCGCCGGCGTGGCCGCCGATATAGAAACCGGTCCAGTTGTAGACGACCGCGGGCGCGGTATAGGCCGGCGCCTTGGCATAAGGTCGCGGCGGCATGTCCGCCGCAAAGGCTGGCGCCGCCATGGCGGCCAGCGCGGCAGCGCCGATCAAAACCTTCTTCATACTCGTATCCCCGTTACAGACGTTGCAGGTACCAAACCAAACAACGTGACCTCATTTGGGTTGCTTTGCGGCGAAGCCGCCGTACCAAATCCCCTCAGCTGTGACGCAAGAGCCACAAACCGCTTTGGTTCCTCACATATAGGGTTGTTTTTTGCGTTAATTGGCCGGTTTCCCATTAAGTTGATGTCCGCGATGCCTAAGGCAAGGTTCAAGCCTCGCCGAAAAGTGATCCGGTTCCGTTCACGGTTCCGGCGCGGCGGGCCGGTCGGGCCAGGCTCCCCCGCCTGGTCAACGCGCCCCAAGGCGCTACCGCGTCAACTTCTCCAGTTCGGCAAACGGCGCATACGCCACACCGGCGCAGGGCTCGCTGGCGTTGTCGAGGATGCGGTCGAACCGGCCGTCGACGAACACGAAGGCGCGCTCGCGCGGCTCGCGGTAGCCGCCGTCGGATTCGCGGGCGCTGAACCGGAGGCAGACGACGTAGCGCAGCCGCCCGCCGACGACGCGCTGGACCGGCTCGGCCATGACGGCGTCGCGCACGCCGACGGGGTTGTTGAGGTAGGTCCTCAGGAATGCCAGCACTTCGGCGCGGTAGTTGTTGGGAAAGGGCTGGTTGGAGACGCCGCGATCCTCGGTAAAGGTGATCGGCTTGCTGTCGTCGCTGGCGGCACAGGCCGCAAGCGCCATCGGCAACAACACCATCGCCGCTATTCTGGCTGATCTCCTCAAGCGAATCCCCTGCCGCCTTCGCCGCTTCTTAGACCGCCCGATGGCGAAATGGAATTCGCAACACGGTTATCCCGCGCTGGCCGCATTCCCGAAAAGTTGAGACGGCACCAGCCCACGGCCATGGGGAAATGGCGTGGGCTGGTGGAAACCCGCGGGCGCGGCGGGGCAATGGGATCGCAACGCGCCGGCGGATCCGTTTCAGCAACACGCAACGGGTTCGGGTGCGTGTTGCAAGATGGCCTGTGTGATCTGGCGCACGTCTCAGTGATGGTGGTGATGGCGATGCTGATGAAACCGGAAGTGCCGATAGTCGCGATGATGATGGCGATAGTGATGATGGTGGTCGCGGCCGGCCCAGCCGTAGGCGTTGAACATTCTTGAGTGCGCGTGCCCGTCCCTGACGGTCGGCGCGTGCGTGTCTCTGTCATAGCCGCCGGCGAACGCGGGCGCGGCAAAAAAGGAAACCGCAAGCAGTGCGGCGGAAATTGTCTTGAGCATGATCGTCTCCTCATCCAGCGGATCTGCGCATCTTCGACCGGATGGTCTGACTTCGCCGATCACACAGACGACTTTGATGTGGCGGCGCTGAACCTCTCCTGAAGCAAACCTGTGGCGTTCGTTCATCGGGATAAAAAGTTCGTCATGCTCCGCGACGTTTGCCCCGGCATCTACGAAATTGGCGGAATCGAGATGCGCGGGAGGGAATGTTCTCGGCCCCCGGGTGTTCACATCAGCGACCTTCGGTGTAGGATTGCCAAATCGGCCATCAGGAGAAATGCATGAATAAGCTAGCGATCAGGCTTTTGACTCTCGCAATGTTGTCGCTGACGCTCGCGGCGGCCCCTGCCGTGACCGCGGTCTACGCAGCGCCCGACAACGATCCGCCTCCGCCGCCGCAAAAGAAGAAGAAATCCAGCGAAGCCCGTCCGGGCATCGAACAGACCGCGTTCGCCGATGGCTACCGCGCCGCCTACGCCACGATCTACGACCGCCACGACTACGCCGCCGCGATCGAGCAGTTGAAGGCGCTCGGCCGAGACGACAGCGCCGCCGTCGCCAACCTGATCGGCTATTCCTATCGCAAGCTCGGTGACTACAAGGTCTCGCAGATCTGGTACGAGCGCGCGCTCAAGGCCGACCCGAGCCACGTCAAGACCTGGCAGTATTACGGCCTGTGGCAGGTCGAACAGGGCAACCGCGATCAGGCGCAGTATCACCTCAACAGGATTGCCAAGCTCACCGGCACCGCAAGCGAGGAATATCGCTCGCTCGCCGCCGCGCTGGAAAAGCCGCCGGGCACCGGGCTGGTGTACTGAGGCAGCAACGACGAACAATCCAGCCTTCGCTTTTCGGCGGATCACTCATCTGGATTGGCAAGGACCGGCGCAGCACCTGCGCCGGTTTTTTGTTGTCCGGAGTTCACTTCATCAGCGCTTCGACTTCCGAGCGGAACGCCTGACGCGTGTCGTCCCGCGAATAGAACATGTGGCCGCCGGGATAGACGACGAGCTTCACCCGCGGCGCCCCTGCAAAGGCCGGCAACTGGTCGAGCAGCACCTTGGACGCGAAATAGGGCGTGGCCAGATCGAACATGCCGTGGCTGACCAGCAATTTCATTTTCGGATCGAGCGCGAGAATCTGGCGCAGCTGCGAAACCGACTGCGCCGGCCCGCGGCCGAAATCCCATGACCGGTTCACGCTCTCGCTGAGCAATTGATACGATCCGTCGGGCCGCCAATTGAGCTTGCGCGTGGTGACGTCGACTGCGGCGCTCGTCAGCGGCGCCATCAGGGAATCGCCGGAAGGATCGCCGAAATGGACGTCGCTCGAATCCGGATACGGATCGATGCCCGACACGGTAGCGTCATAGCGTCCAATGATCCGGCCGCTGCGGCGGTCGAACTCGCGCCGGAATTCGCTGACATCGAATCGCCCGGCCAGCCTGCGGCTGACGGCCTGGTCGATGCCGGTCAGCGCCGCCACCTTGTCGGCGAGCCGAGTCGTCGCCTCCCTGTCCGCCTGCCCCTTCATCAGGTCGGTGAGAAATTCCCCCTGCGCGTAGCGTTCGACGTCGGCGAGATCGGCGCGCGTCATCCCGCCCTTGGCCTCACGCGCCACCGCCGCCATGCTCGGCAGGGTGTAGACGTATTGCAGCAGGCTCGAGCCGGAAAAGTCGCGGAAGTCGAGCAAGGGAGAAACCAGGATCAGCCCGCGCACGCCGACGCCCTGCTGGGTCTGCAGGTTGCGAACGATCTTCGGTCCGCGAATGCCGCCATAGCTTTCGCCGGCGACGAACTTCGGCGACAGCAGGCGGTCATATTTTTCCAGCCAGCGCCGGATCACCAGCGCGATCGAACTGACGTCGCCGTCGACGGAAAGGAAGCGCTTGCGCACATCCTCGCCGGACGCAACGAACCGGCTGAAGCCGGTACCGACGGGATCGATGAAGACGAGATCGGTGAAGTCGAGCCAGGTCTCGGCGTTGGGCGACACTTCGGGCGTCGCCGACGAGATCGCGCCATCGCCGCCGATCGGCAGTCGCCACGGTCCGGCGGCGCCGAACTGCAGCCATGCCGAGGACGCGCCCGGGCCGCCGTTGAACAGAAACGTCACCGGACGGGTCGCGCGATCGGTGCCGTCGAGCTGATAGGAGGTGTAGGCGATATCGGCCTGCGGCTCGCGCTTGTCGTCGAACAGGCGGATCGAGCCCGCCGTGGCGGTGAAGTTGAGCGTGCGTCCGGGCAGCGCCAGCGTCTGTCTGGTCGTGGAATCCGGCGGCAGGCGATGCGGCTCGGCCGCGGGCGCCGCCGCGCCGTTACTGCGCCCTGCTCCGCCCTTCTGTCCTGACGGAGACGGCGATGGTGTCGCGGCGGGCTGTTGCTGCGGCGACGTGGCGGGGGCGTCCTGCGCCCGCGCCGCGGCCACGCTCACCAAGGCCAGCAGTGTGACGGCCAGGCGCAAATGACGCTGTGCCGTGAATCGAAAAACCATGCCGTTTACTCCCTGTGACACGCAACCCGGCCAAAGCCTACGCCCGACAGTGCGACCGTCGGACTGTGCTACACAACGGGAAGAAATCGGTGGAAATCACAATCTCGACATGCGTGAAGGAATCCCCGTAACGGTCTGGCGCGCCTCAAGGTTGTCCTCGCCAAGGGTAAGGTGATAACCATCGGTTCCGGCGGCCGGCCGGCCAGTTATTTTTGCCTGAAACATGCAACCATTCCGGCGCTGGCGCGACTAACGAACCTGCGCTCTCCAATGGGGTCTAAAATGAAATTTGCGATTGTTGTCAGCCTCGGCCTGCTGGCGCTGGTTTCTCCCGCCACGGCCCAGTCTCCGGTCGCGGTTGTCGAGGACGTTCAGGGCAAGGTGACCGGCGCCGAGTTCATGGACTACGTGACGCCCAAATCCGTCATCAAGATCGGCGAGAAAGGCTCGATCGTTCTGAGCTACATGAACTCCTGCCGGCGCGAGAAGATCAGCGGCGTCGGCACGGTGATTGTCGGCACCGAGGAGAGCACCGTCCATCTGGCCGACGTCCAGGCCGAGAGGACGAATTGCGATTCCAAGCAGGCCAACGCGACCACGCGGCAGACCAGCGGCGTCGCCGCCACCGTGCTGCGCAGCGTCGACCAGAGCAAATCCGCGTTGCCGGAGCCGCAGCTCACCCTTTACGGCGCCTCGCCGCTGGTGGAGGCCAAGGGACGTGGCAAGCTGATCCTGCAGCGTATCGACGTTCCAGGCGAACGTCAGGAGATCAGTCTGGGCGGCACCCAATTGAAGGGAAAGTTTTTCGATTTCGCCAGCGAGAACGTTGCGCTGGCCCCCGGCGGCCTCTACAGCGCCACGTTCAAGTCCGCCAAAATCGTGTTCCGGGTCGATCCGCAAGCCAGGCCCGGCGCGACGCCGATCGTCGGCCGGCTGCTGCGGATGGAATAGGCGTGTCGGGCAAGCCATCTTGAGCAAGCCATCTTGAGAATAAGGCGCACCACGCGCGACAGGCTCGTGATCGCCGCCATCGCGCTGGTCTGCGCAGCGGCTTCGGTTTCTCCGATCGCCCGGCCGATCCGCGGGCTCTCCATCGACCTCCTCACCGCGCTGCGCTGGGAGGCGTACGGAAGAAGGCACGACCCGGCCGCCTCGCCCGCGGTCGTCGTCGCGATGGACGAGGAGAGCTTGCGCACCCCGCCGTTCAAGGGGTCGCCGATGCTGACCTGGACCGGCGAGATCGGCCGCGTGCTGGCCGCCACGCTGGAAGGCGGCGCCAAGGTCGCCGGCTTCGACGTGGTGATTCCGAACTCGCTCGAGCAATCCGAGATACCGTTCGGCGACGGCATGCTGGGCGAAAAGGTCCGCGGCTTCGACCGCGACTTCCTCCGCTCCCTTGCGGGAGCATCCGCCAAGGGCAAGGTGGTGCTGGGCGAAGTTCTGGGCGGCCGCCCGATCATGCCATCACCCGGACAGCGCATCGCGGTACGCCAGCAGCAGAACATCCGGCCGCTCAACGACCATACCGACAGCGACGACGTCGTGCGGCGGCTGCCGCTGACCTTCACCCTCGACGGCGCCAAGATGCCGACCATGGCGGTCGAACTGGCGGCACGGGCGCAGGCCACCGCGCCGCAATTCGACGAGCGCGGCCGGATGACGCTGGCGGGCTACCCGGTACCGGGCCGGGTGCCGAACACGATGACACTGAATTTCGAAGGCGGCGCCGACGACATCCCGACCTTCTCGTTTGCCGATCTGCGCGCCTGCGCCGTCAAGAACGACAAGGATTATTTCCGGCGCTGGTTCGACGGCAAGGTCGTCATCTTCGGCACCGTCCTCGATATCGAGGATCGCCGCATGACGTCGAAGCGCTTTGCGACCGGCATCGAGGGCGCGCGCGTGCCGCGCTGCGCAGGTGAGAGTACGCCCGTTATCGCAGGCTCGCGGGTCTCCACGATCGCCGGTGTCTATGTCCATGCGACTGCGGTCAACAATCTGATTGCGCGCAACGCGGTGGTCGAACCGGGCCCCTTGGCGCGCCTGTCGTTCGCGGCCCTGATCGCGGCGCTCGCCGCCGCTGCCGCCTGGACGTTGCGGCCGGTCGTCGCGTTCTTTTCCTGGGCGGCCATGGTCGCGCTCGGCGTGGCCGGCGCCACGGTTGCCTTCAATTACGCGTTGGCACTGCCGATCGTCGAACCGGTCCTGGCGAGCATCCTCGCTTTGGCCGCCACGATCGGCTTCCGCTTCGTCATCGCCGACAAGGACCGCCGCCTGCTGCAGAAGAGCTTTGCGCTCTATCTCGCCCCGCACGTCATCAACCGGATGCTCTCGTCCAACAAGCTGCCCGAACTTGGCGGCGAGACCCGCAACGTGACGGTGTTCTTCTCCGACATCGAAGGGTTTTCGCTGATCGCGGAAAAGATGTCGCCCGACGACCTGATGTCGCTGATGAACGAGTATCTTTCGGCGATGACCGACGTCATCGAAGACCATGGCGGATATGTCGACAAATATATCGGGGATTCGGTCGTGGCGGTGTTCGGCGCGCCGGCCGACGATCCGGACCATGCCGCCAATGCGGCACGGGCAGCGCTGGACTGTTGCACCCAACTGGCCGAGCTCAACGCGTCTTCGCCCCTCTTCCACGAGCACAAGCTGGCGCAGCGGATCGGGATCAATTCCGGCGAGGCGCTGGTCGGCAATTTCGGATCGCAGCGACGCTTCAACTACTCGGTCATGAGCGACGCCGTGAATCTGGCTTCGCGGCTGGAAGGCGCCAACAAGTTCTACGGCACGACCATCATCGCCTCCGAGACGACGGTCGCCCTTGCCGGCGGGGAATTTGCCTGGCGCGAACTCGATGCGATCAGGGTCAAGGGGCGAACCCAGGCGCTGAAAATCTACGAACTGATGGCGCTGGCCGGCGGGCTGTCGTCCGCGCAGCAGGCCTTGATCGACAACTACGCGGACGGACTTGCGCACTGGCGTGCGCGCGAATTCGCGGACGCTGCGACGGCCTTTGGCCGCTCGGCCGACGTCGACCGGCCGGCTTCGCTGTTTTGCAAGCGGGCCCGGGAATTGACCGAGAATCCGCCGGGTGAGGATTGGGATCCAATCAGGACGCTGCAGGAGAAATGACGCGGGCGGGAACAATTGTCGCACGCCACGGCGGCTATCGCAGCTCTCAGTAACCGATGCCGATCATCAGGACGAATTGCCGGCCACACCAGGCGCCGTAGCAATCCCGGCCCCACAGGGGCGCGGATGTGTATCGATCGTGCCGATAATCGCGCGACGCGGCAAAACGAACGCGTTGCGCCGTCCTGTACCTGACACCAGGCGTCACGGTCCTCGCGCTGGTGCTTCTGACTTCGCGGCCGAAGGTGGATTCAGCCGCTTGCGCCGGCGCGGTCGACAGCATCATCACGGCAGCGACTGCGGCGAACGGCAACGTCGAGCTGATGTAGCGGGCCATCGAAGAAGCCTCCCAATTCGAGCGAGGGACGCAGACTGTAGCCGGGATTAGCCCCGCACAATGTGGCAATTGTCAGAAGCCGACGCCAATGATCGCCTGGGCCCTGCCGCCACCACCACCACCGCCGCTCACGATACTCGGCCGCGCCACGGCCTGCTGGCGGATGCGTGGGGCTTCCGGCGCGGGCCGCGCGCGCCGCGGTTCCTCGCGATCGGGCTGGCGGCTCGTCTGCTTGCGCCGCGACCGCGCGTCCTGCTCGTCCTCGTTCTTGCGCGAGGCGGTCGCCGGCGCGGCCTTGGGCTTTTCATCGGCAACGCAGGTCTCGCCCTTGAGCGTCTCGCCGCTCCTGCATTCGATCGGGCAGACGCGGGTGGTATGCTTGGCGAGTTCCGCAACCAGCTTGGTCGTCACGCTGACATTGTCGGACGGCTGACCTCCGATCGACAGATAGCGGCCAAGCGCCGCGTTGGTCGGGGCCGACAGCTTGCCGTCGGGCTTGCCGGTGAAGCAGCCGATCCGGGCCAGTTCGGCCTGCGCCGAGCGGACCAGCTCGGGCGAATTGGGCTGCTCGGCGGCGCGCTTGGCGGCCTCGGCCGTAAAACTATTCAACGTCGCCACGACAGATCCGCCAAGCCGGTCACACGTCAGGTTCCGGGCGAAGGCCTTCAGATCCTCGATGCCTGATCCCTCGCTGCCCTTGGCGGTGATCTGTTCGAGCTTGGTCTGTTCGGCCTTGCACGCGGCCTCCTTGGCGGCGGCGAGTTCGGCCTTCTTGCGCGCCTCCTCGGCTTCGCGGGCCTGCTTTTCGCTCGCAGCCTTCGCGGCGGCGGCCTCGAGTTCGGCCTTGCGCTTTTCTTCATTGGCCTTGCGCTCGGCCTCGGCCGCCTTCGCCTTCTGTTCGGCTTCGGCCGCTTTGGCCTGCCGCTCGGCGGCCGCGCGCTGCGCCGCGGCTTCCGCGGCGGCGCGATCCCGCTCGGCCTGCTCGGCGCGTTGCTTGGCTTCGGCAGCCTTGCGCTCGGCTTCCGCCGCCCTCGCCTTCTGCTCGGCTTCCGCTGCCCGGGCACGGCGCTCGTCGTCTTCCCGCTTTTTGGCCGCGGCCTGTTCAGCCCGGCGCTGTTCAGCAAGCCGCTGCGCTTCTTCCGCCGCCTTGCGCGCTGCCTCGCGCGCTTCGCGCGCCTGCTGTTCGCGCTCCTCGCGCGCCTTCTTCAAAACGTCGATGCGCTGCTGCGCGTTCACCGTCAGCGGCGAATCCGGGAAGCGGCGGATGAATCGCTGCAATACGGCCGGATCGGTCGCGTCCTTTACCCGGTCCCACTCCAGCGACTCCCTTGTCGGCGTATCGCGACTTTGCGTCGGTGGCTGCGGCAGCGCTGCGAGATTGACGTTGGGCTGGTTGCTCAAGGCTTCGATCTGGGCACGTGCCAGATCGGCATAGAACCCGGTGGGGTGCGTGCCCAGAAACACCTCCCAGGCACGCTTCGAGCCGATCTGCTGGACCAGTTCGTAATCCGCCTTGACGTCGGTGGCCGACGCTTCGCGCACGACCGCCGGCGCCGGCACCAGCGCGATGTTGCCGCCGCCGAGCGAACCATAGACGAACGGCTCCTGCCGGCTCGCGGTCACGCGCAAAACCTCGTCCCTGACCCGACCGAAGGCGAGACGGACGTCGAGACCGGGGACGGTCAGGTTTTTCAGAACCGCCGTCGTGAACGGGCTGTGCAGGCCATCGCCGTCGTCGGCCGTCGAGCCGGCCTTCGCCGCATAGGCGATCAACGTATCGGTGCTGGTCGGCTCGACCTTGCCGAGGCCCGCCACCACCGCGCGGCTGGCCGTCTTCCGCTCGCGGCGCATCACCCGGACGAAGGGATTGTCGCGGCAGGCGTCGAGCACGATCAGCCGCAGGCGCTTGGCGCCATCGGCCGAGGAAACCAGCCGCTCCAGCGGGATCGCCTCGTCTTCCGCGTCGCGGTCGCTGGCCAGTCGCGCATCGACCGGAATGAGGTAGTTGACCCCGCTGATCTCGAGACCATGGCCGGCGTAGTAGACGACGGCGATATCGGCCTGGTCGGCGGTGGTTTCGAATTTGCGGATCGCGCGCTTGAATTCGAGATTGCCGACATTGAGCTGGACATCGACGGTGTCGAAGCCGGCATCGCGAAACATCTTCGCGACCGCGGTCGCATCCCGCGACGGATTGGCCAGTTGCGGGACGGTCTGGTAGGTGGAATTTCCGACGATCAGCGCTACCCGCTTCTCGGCCCGGGCGGCATCGGCAGCAAGCATCATCGGGAGGAAAATTCCTCCGATGGCCGCCACCAATGAGACAAGGCGCTTGAGCATTGGCATTCCGGCGCGGGCTGATGGTCCGGCCGCACATTTCCGTTTCGGGCAATCTCCGGGCGGAACGGCGGCATTCCCGAAATTTGCCGACGCCCCAAGCAATATCGTCTCGACCGCCGCCGATCAATCCGGATGCCGATGAGCGGCACGGGATCGGGCAGCCATTAAATCACGTTCGATGCCGACCATATGCCCCGGCGAGCCAGATCCCAGCGTGACCTACCTCACTAGCCCGCAAAAGTCCGGATCGGGCACCTTACACAGATACCCCTTCCAACCCACCCCGCCCCGACAGATGTTGCTCGAATGGTACAGGAACCGAGATTCACTTCCTTAAGGAAGCCTTAAGACTGCGCCCCGCTTTCGAGTTCGGCGCACTTCATCTAGTTTTTTCCGAGACATTTTTTTGTTTTCGATTCTTTGTTTGGGGACGAGGAATGAGCGTCTTCTTAAAGTCAGTTCACCGCTCCGGCTTGGTCGCCTGCGCCGGTCTTGTGGGCTTGGTGCTGGCGTCGCCCGCTGCGATGGCCCAGACCACGACGTTCCAGAACTGCACCACCACACAGGTCGCGACCCCGACCTTTATCAACAACATCGGCACCCTCGCGATCCCCGCCAGTGCCGCGAGCGCTGCCATTTCGGCGGCTATCGGCAACGTCAGCACCGCCTTCCTCACGCAGCAAGGCAGCGCGTTCGTGTCGGCGCCTGCAGATCCCGCACCCGATCAGCCGGGCGGCGGCGTGTGGGCGCGCGGCGTCGGCGGCCAGGCCAACCTCAGTTCGACGTCGAATTCCGTCGGCATTTCGACCCAGGGCGGCGCCGTCATCAATACCGCGACGACCAATTGTAACAACCAGCAGCGCCAGACTTTCGCGGGCGCGCAGGTCGGCGCCGACATTGCCCGCCTCAACTACGCCGGCTGGAATCTCCATCTCGGAACGACGGCCGGCTATCTCGGCTCGAGGACCACCGACAACGCTGGCTTCGGCAACGATTTCGAAGTCCCCTTCTGGGGTACCTACTTCGTCGCCACCAAGGGACGCTTCTTCGCCGACGTGATGGTTCGTCAGGAGTTCTACAATATCAACCTGAACAACCCGGGCCTTGCCTTCGCCAACCAGCCGGTCGGGGCACACGGCTGGTCGATCTCGGCATCGACGGGCTACAATTTCGACCTGGGCCAGGGCTGGTTCGTCGAACCGTCGGCAGGCTTCATCTATTCGAAGACCTCGGTCGACGCTTTCACCGCGCCCGGCGTGTCCGGCCCCAACTTCACCGGCATCACCGGCGTCATTCAGACCGGAGACGTGACGAGCCAGATCGGCCGCGCGTCGGTGCGCGTCGGCAAGGCCATCGCGACGCCGAACGTCGTCTGGCAGCCGTTTGCTTCGGCCAGCGTCTTCCACGAGTTTGCCGGCGATGTCAGGTCGCAATACACATCCATCAACGGCGAAGTTCTCGGCAGTGCCTTTACGTACAGCCAGGCAACCACGACCTCCCGCGTCGGCACCTATGGCCAGTACTCGCTCGGCCTCGCAGGGCAGATCGTGAACACGGGCTGGCTCGGCTTCGTGCGTGTCGATTATCGTAACGGCAACAACATCGACGGCTGGACCGGCAATGCCGGCATTCGCTACCAGTTCACGCCCGAAACCATCGCGGCCGTCCTGCCGACCAAGGCCCCCAAGTCGCCGATCCCGGTGATCGGGGTGACGAACTGGACCGGCTTCTACGCCGGCGGTTTCTTCGGCGCAGCCGGCGGCGGCACCGACATTGAATTCCCGGGCTCGCCCCAGGCGAACAACAGCCCCTGGGTGTTCGGGCCGATCGGCGGCATCCAGTTGGGCTACAATTACCAGTTCCCCAACAACTGGGTCCTCGGCTTCGAAGGCGACATCGGCGCCGCCAACGTCCACGGCGGGCGCAGCTCCGGCGCACAATTTGCCGGTCCCGGCATCACCACGGCCTACTTCGGCCTGCAGGACAAGACCAACTGGATGGCGACGGCGACCGCCCGTGTCGGCTATGCCTGGGGCCGCACGCTCCTTTACGGCAAGGGTGGTGCAGCGTTCGAAGACAGCCGTGTCAGCGCGACCTGCTTCAATCCGCAGGGTGGCCAGCCGGGTGTCAACAACGTTTGCACCAACCAGGCAGGCGTCGTGTTTGCGAACGGGGCGGGCTTCGGCACTTCGAGCACCCGCGTCGGCTGGACCATCGGCTACGGCGCCGAATTCGACCTCGGCAGGAACTGGTCGGCCAAGGCCGAGTACGACTATCTCTCGTTCGGCCGGCACACGGCGCTGGCGTCCGACGGCACCACGACGATCACCGACCGATCCGACATCAGCCAGGTCAAGGTCGGTTTGAACTACCGCTTTGCGCCCGTCACGGCGGTTGTCGCCAGGTATTGATATCGGAACGGCCGCCAGGGCCTGGACGGATTTGGGGCGGAATTGGGCGATCGCATCCGGCGGTCGCCCAATTTCGTTTGCCGTGCGCGCGGGGAAGTCTGGGCGGGCCATCTCGACAAGGCCTGCCAAGGTGTATAGACGGGCGCGGCGCAATCCGGCGTCAGCATGAGTTCGTTGTCCGATGACCAGCCCCCAGCGATATGACCGGATCGCCTTTGTCGCGAGCGCGAGCGCCGAGGCGCAAAGCGCATTGGCGCAGCTCACCAAGCTCTATGGCAACCACGAGGCCGACGAGGCCGACGTGGTGGTGGCGCTCGGCGGCGACGGATTGATGCTGCAGACGCTGCACCGGCACATGCGCTCGGGCAAGCCGATCTACGGCATGCACCGCGGCACCGTCGGCTTCCTGATGAACGAGTTCACCACGCACGACCTGCACACGCGGCTGTCGGCGGCGCGGGAGTCCCTGATCAACCCGCTTTTGATGCGCGCCACCGACATCCATGGCGCCGTACACCTGCATCACGCCATCAACGAAGTCGCGCTGTTTCGCCAGACCAACCAGGCGGCGCATCTGCGCATTCTGATCGACGAGCACGAGCGCATGCCGGAACTGATCGCCGACGGCATTCTGGTGGCGACGCCGGCCGGCTCGACCGCCTATAACCTCTCGGCGCAGGGACCGATCCTGCCGATCAACGCGGCGCTGCTGGCGCTTACTCCGATCAGCCCGTTTCGCCCGCGGCGCTGGCGTGGCGCCCTGCTCCCCAACACCGCCTTCGTGGTGATCGAGGTGCTCGACAGCGAGAAGCGTCCCGTCGCCGCCGCGGCCGACCATGACGACGTGCGCGACGTGCAGCGAGTCGAGGTGCTGTCCGACAAGACGATCTCGATGCGGATGCTGTTCGATCCCGGCCACAGCCTGGAAGAACGCATCCTGCGCGAGCAGTTCGGCTACTAATTTCGCCGCGCAGACGCGCTCCGCGGCCCGGTTTGCAACCCTTCATTAACTGCCGCCGCGATACGGTTAACGCCGGGTATACCCGTCCTGGCGGACCGAACCATGTATCGTATCGACTTCAACAAGCTGCGGTTCCTCATCTGCGACGACAATCCGCATATGCGCCGCATCCTGCGCACGCTGTTGCATTCGTTCGGCGCGCGCGAGGCCTATGAAGCCGAGGATGGCGCCACCGCGCTGGAAATGTACCATCACTACGTGCCCGACATCGTCATCACCGACTGGGCGATGCCGATCTTTGACGGACTCGAACTGGCGCAGATGATCCGGCAGCCGGAATCGAAGGGCAATCCCTACGCGCCAATCATCATGCTGACCGGACATTCGGAGAAGCGCCGCGTCACGGTCGCACGCGATGCCGGCGTCACCGAGTTCCTGGCGAAACCGATCTCGGCCAAGGGACTCTACCAGCGCATCCTCAACGTCGTCGCCAATCCGCGGCCCTTCATCAAGACCAAGACCTATTTCGGCCCCGACCGCCGGCGCAACACCAACAACGCCTATATCGGACCCGAACGCCGCGTCGGCGGCGAGATGGAAGTCCTGCAACAGCCGTCGCTGCTCGACAAGGCACGGACCAACGTTTAGCGCCGGCCTGGAGAAATCATCATGGCGAAAGAAAAGCCCGGGCCACTGCAGATCAAGTCGTTTGCCGATCATCACGTCATCACGCAGCCCAACCCGCTGCGCAAGGTGCTGATGCGCGTCCCCGAATCCGATCTAGACGATCCCGTTGCGCGTGCGGAGAAGGCGCTGGCGGGTCTCTCCGGCGAGTTCAAGAACTGGATGACCATCGAGGCCGACCGGCTCTCGGCGGCCCATGCGGCCGTTCTCAGCGAAGGCTTCACCAGCGAAACCCGCGAAGAGCTGTTTCGCGCCGCCCATGACATCAAGGGCGATGCCGCGACCTTCGGCTTCCCTTCCGCCGGTGCGGCCGCCGAAAGCCTGTGCCGCATCATCGAACACGCGCCCGACCTCGACCAAGTTCCTCAGGAACTGATCGCCCATCACATCAATGCCATCCAGGCGATCGTGCGCGAACGCACCAAGCTCGACACCGCGGTGATGGCGAGCGCCCTGAGCAAGCAGTTGCGCGGTGTCGCCGACGAATTCCTGGTCAAGGTCAACCGCGACCGGCCCGAGCATCTCGAAGCCATCCTGGCGCCGAGCATCGTGCCCGCGGAATAAGCGTAGCCGTCTCCACGCGTCGTCCCGGCGAACGCCGGGACTCATGCGCCGCGGCCTATCCTCTTGAGCAAATAATGTAGGGTGGGCAAAGCGCCGCGTGCCCACCATCACGACCGCGCACTGCATGGTGGGCACGCTTCGCTTTGCCCACCCTACAAAATCAGAACTTATGCCGCGATCAGATCGCGCACCGGCGGGACGAACGCCTCGTCAGCGACCAGTTCCTCGCAGAATGCGCGGGCTTCGTCGCGCGCGGATTCGGTTGCGAAGCGTCGCAACAGGATCAGGAGCGGCTCGGCCGCCTGGCGATCGGTCGCGCAATGCGTCAGCACGCGTTCGACCATGCGCCGGCGCAGGCTTGCAGCACCTCCGAGCGTATCGACAAAGCCGGCCTCCTGGCTGACCTCGAGCGCGACGCGGAAGGCGCCGAAGGTCGACTCCGGGAAACCTGCACGGATCAGGAGCGCCTGCACGCTGGCGCCGCCGCGATCGTGCAGCAGCGCCGTGACGCGGGCGAGCGGCAGGTCCGCGAGTTCAGCGAGCGATGACTCGAACAGGTCGAGATTGCCCGACAGCAGCGCGCGCAGGATCAGGCCCGCGGTCAGCTGTCCGGTGGCGCGCAAATGCTGCACCAGGCCCTGCATGTCGTCGCCGCGGGAGAACGCCGCGATATTCACGGCCGAGCGCTCGCGCGCCTCATCGGCAAGCCGCCCTGCCCGGTCGGCGCTCAGCCAGTTTCGCGCTACCGCGAATTGCGTCAGCGTATCGGCAAGTTTTGCGACCAGCGCCGCGCGCGTGGCGGCCGGCAACCCTTCCAGAACCAGCAACGCCTCACGGATCGCAGCAAGATGGCCGTGACGTTCGACGATGCGATCCCATGAAAACGGCGCCAGTTCGGCATGGGCGTTTTCGATCAGTTCGAGCGCTGCGGCGGCCGAGCCGACTTCGGCAATCGCGGCGGAGACCGACGGCGGCAGGTTGATGCGGCGCGCGATGGCGCACTGGACGTCGCTGGTGCCGGTCGCCACGATGTCGACGAGGTCGGCATCGATCAGGAGCGGCGAATGTTCGAGAACCGGCAGCGCGATCGAGGGCTGGTCGAGCGAGAGCGCCTGCACGATCGCCGCCGGCGCTTCCGCGCTGCGCGCGAACACTTCCGCCATGGCCTGGCGAACCAGCGGCGAAGGATCGTCGAGCAGCATCAGCAGCGCGCCTTCGGCAGCGGTGCGATCCTCCTCGGTGAGATCCGAGATCAACCAGGCCCGCGCCAATGCCCGGGTCGCTTCTGCCCGCTCGCCTGCCGGAGCGGTACGAATCCAACTTATGAACTGCCGAACGATCATGGTCTGGCTTACGCAACGTTTGAAGACACCGTGACGCGGTGCCACTGTCATACAAAATAAACCATGACGCTTAACAAAGGGTTCACCATAAACGGCTGGTTTGATTGACGTTTTGTTAAGGGTGCGGAGATCGGTGTTGCGCGCGACGCGCAGAGCCGTTCGGAGGCTTAGCCGCTGAACGTGCCGAAACGGTCGCTGAACAGATCAAGGCGGCCGGGCGCGCGGACTTCCGGCGTGGTCGAGCCGATCGAAGTCACTGACGCCACCGACGTCGTCGGCGCAACCGGGTTTGCTGGCGCAACCGGGTTAGCTGGCGCAACCGAAGTCAGCGACGAACCCCTGCCCCACAATTCCTGAATCGCGGGCGAGATCGGCTCCCTGCGTTCGCCGGCCTGAAACAGCGAGCGGAAGGTCGGCTCGAACTGCGCTGAAGCCGATTGCGACGTCGTCGCCACCGGCGTCACCGCGCGCTGCTCCGGGAAGCTCGAAAGATAGGCCGCGTTGTCGATCGCCGTCGTCGCCGGTGCGGCGCCCGCAACCGTGACGCGCCGCGCCAGATCGCCGCCTGCCGCCGCCATCACGGTGCGCGTCACCGGCGAATTGGCGGCGCTTTCGTAGCGCGCATTCAGCACTGAATAAACCTGGGAAACGCTGCGCGGCTGGCCTGCGCGATCGTAGAAGATCGACTGGTTGGCCGCCGCGGCCTGCGGAAACATCCGCACCGCGGACGCGTTCGGTTTGTCTTCGGCGTTCTGGATCAGCTTGCCGGCGCCGCCGACGCCCATGAAATGCGCCATGTACAATTCGGCGTCGGTCGGGCGGCGGCCGATCTTGCCGGTCAGCTTGAAACTGTTCGATTGCGTCAGCACCGCCGCCATCGACGATGCGGCATCCGGATCGTCGCGAAGCCGCATGATCGCGGCGCGTGCTGTGGGATCGCTGACCGAGTAGCTGCCCGAAGGATCCCTGGTGATAGCGTCGGCATATTTGCCGTAGCCGAGATGGGCGCCCGCCTCCTTCACCGTGCCGAGCCAGGTCTGGTCGATGAACTGAAACAGCCCGCGCGCCGACGACGTCGTTGCCGCCGCCTTCGGGTTGAAGTTGGATTCCATCTTGGCGGTGGCGAGCAGGTATTCGAAGCTGGCGCCGGTGGTGGACGCGGCCTGCCGGATCGAGCCCGCGATCTTCATCCGCGAGGGATCGACACCTGCCGTGGCGTTCGTTGCGTCGACCGACATGTCTCTGGTGCCCCGCTCCTCGCGAAACGACCGCGCGGCCTCTCAAGGTGCTGACTATCAGCACCTGCATGCGGCCGAGACTGCCGCGATCATGGTTAATGCGGGGTTAAGGGTTCTGCCGCGTCATTCCGGGGCGCGCGCATGCGCGAACCCGGAATTTCGAGATTCCGGGTTCAGCCCTGCGGGCTGCCCCGGAATGACGGAGTCATTTGCGATACACAGCATCCGGATCGAATTGCCGGTCCGCATCCACGAACGACAACCGCGCACCGCCATCGGCGGCGTCGACCTTGCGGTAGAAGCAGGAACGCCGGCCGGTGTGGCAGGCGCCCCCCACTTGCTCGACCCGGATCCAGACCGCGTCCTGGTCGCAATCCATGCGCATCTCGACCACGCGCTGGGTCTGACCCGACGTCTCACCCTTTCGCCATAACGCGTTGCGCGACCGGCTGAAGTACCAGGCATCGCCGCTTGCAATCGTCTTGCGCAGCGCCTCGTCGTTCATGTGCGCGACCATCAGCACGTCGCCGGTGGCGGCGTCGGTCGCCACGCACGTCACGAGCCCGGACGCATCGAATTTGGGCTGGAACTCCAGCGCTTCTTCGCGGTCGTGGTCATGCTTTGAAGTGGACACGGTGAGCTTACCGGCTCAGTCCTCGCACCAAGGACAGGAAACGCTGCTGCTCTGCCGGATTGTCGCGGAACATGCCGGTGAAGCGGCTGGTGAACGTCGTCGCGCCATGCTTGGCGACGCCGCGCACGGACATGCAGGTATGCTCCGCCTCGATCAGGATCGCAACGCCGCGCGGCTTGAGCACCTCGTCGATAGCGGCTGCGATCTGCGCGGTGAGATGTTCCTGGGTCTGCAGGCGCCGGGCAAAGATGTCGGTGAGCCGCGCCAGCTTCGACAGTCCAACCACCCGCTCGACCGGCGTATAGGCGATGTGGGCCCTGCCGTAGAACGGCATCATGTGGTGCTCGCACTGCGAGGTGAATTCGATGTCGCGGATCAGCACGAAATCGTCGTAGCCGGCGGTCTCGCCGAAAGTCCGGTCGAGCACCTCGGCCGGGCACTGGTGGTAGCCCTGATACAGTTCGTCGAACGCCTCGACCACCCGGCGGGGGGTATCCATCAGGCCCTCGCGATCAGGGTTCTCGCCAATATAGCTCAGCAGGGTGTGCACAGCCGCCTCGGCCTCGGCGCGCGACGGGCGCGGCAGGTCGGCACGGACGGCAGCCGCCAGGAATTCGGCAGGATCCAGTTCGGCCGGGCGGGTTTCCGGCACCACATCGGGCGATTTGACGTCGGACGGCTTGGAGTCAGAAGACTTGCCGGTCCGGAGGGTTTTGATCAATGCGTCCATGTCTTCTCCGTTCGACCGGTCCGAAAGGCCGGAGTGTCACCGGGCAGACGGGGGCGGATTTACCGCCGGACGCCTGAGTCCCATTACAAGTACGATAAAGGCCGAATGGGTTTCCATTCCGCCCCGGGAAATCAGCCGGGCTGTTTTTCCGCCGCTCCTGTTCATATATAGGACGATGAAACCCAACCGCCAAGGGCGCTCGCACCGCCGAGCCCGGGACCCTGCTCTATGCTGAACGACATTTACAACAAGCGGATCATCGAATTGGCGGGAAATATCCCCCGCCTTGGCCGCCTCCCCGACCCCCATGCCAGCGCCACCGCCCACTCCAAACTGTGCGGTTCCACGGTCAAGATCGACCTCAAGATGGACGGCCCCGTCGTCAGCGACTTCGCCCACGACGTGAAGGCCTGCGCGCTGGGCCAGGCCTCCTCCTCGATCATGGCGAGCCACGTGGTCGGCTCGACCGCGGGGGAGCTGCGCGAATTGCGCGAGACCATGCGCAAAATGCTGAAGGAAAGCGGCACCCCGCCGCAAGGCAAATGGGCCGACCTCGCGCTGCTCGAACCGGTGCGGGACTACAAGGCGCGGCACGCCTCGACCATGCTGACCTTCGATGCCGTGGTCGATGCCATCGGCCAGATCGAAGCCAGGGCCAAGCAGCCGGCGTAAGGCGTAGGCCTTCCTCGTCATTCCGGGGCGCGCAAAGCGCGAACCCGGAATCTCGAGATTCCGGGTTCGATGCTGCGCATCGCCCCGGAATGACGACTTCAATTCCGGAGTGACGGCTTCGGTTGAAGCTTCACTTCTGCGGCTGCGCCGGCGCGGTCGCGGCACCGCCGGTCGGGGCCGTGGCCTCGGCGGTCTTGGTCGATTTGCCCGGTTGGGCCTGCGCCTCGCCCTCGACGGCGGAACTGACGAAACGGTCCTGCACGGGCTTGGACGGCTTCGCGTCGGCCATCGGCACGCCCGCATTGTCCTGCGGGAACACATCGGCGGCCGAGTCTGTGGTGACGAGATTCGCCAGCCGCAATTCGGCGCGCGACATCCGGTGCAGATCTTCCCACGGCGGCACGCTGAGCGCGAGCGACAGCAGATCTCCGGTGCCGCCCATGTCGAAGGTGTATTTGGCAAGGCGGCCGATGTCGCGCTCCACGATCATCAGATCCTGGGCGGTGTAGGTCGCGGCCTTGGCATCGTCGGCACGATCGCCCATCCAGATCTGATGGACGCGGACATGCGCCGTGGGCGGCACGTACCGGGTCTTGCCGGCAAGCAGCAGGAACGCGCACATCGATTCGCAATAGGCCTCCGGCACGACCCGCGCGCGTTCGCCCTGCTTCCGCACGGTGGCACCGACGGTGGTCAGGGCGCCGAGGCTGCGGAAGCGCCGGCCAAGCGCAATGGCGTCATTCACAGAACCGCCGCTCGAATCCAGCACGATGGTTGCGCCGCCGAGTTGGCGATCCCTGGCGAAATCGTCGAACGCCTTGGGGCTATCCGCCGTGACGATGCCGACCGCCGAGACCCAGCCCTTGCAATCCGGCTGGCAGCCAACCCAAGTGAACTGCATCGGCTGCTTGCGTTCCTCAAGGGTGCCGCCGGCATAGGCCGAATTGCCGAGCGTCGTGATCGCGCCGGGCAGTGCGAGACACAGGGCGGTGGCGCCGAGGAGCGCCCAGCCGCGAAATTTCAGCGACGTCAGAAGCCTCAATTTGGTTCCTTCCCCCAAGCCCCATAAACGAGCAACGGCAATGGCCCCACTTCAACGCGACATGATTCTGTCATTCCGGCGTTATCAAAACGGTACCTGCACAGTTGTGCGTCGTCCATAATACGTTTGCTGCACCGCCATCCGAAACGTGCGATTATTCGTGAAGTGTGGCGTAAATATCTGCGCCCTTGAGTTCCGTGCCGAGGAACCCCGCAAAATTACGTACGTGATTGCAGCACCTTGCCAATGTTTCGCTCATCGCACCATTCATCGCCGCACTCTCCGCACTGTCCGGATTGCGCGACCGCAGTGCGGCGAATGCCGCGCAATTTCGGTCGCGCGCTGATCTGGATCTACCGGCACACGCTGTCGCTGCTCGTCGGCTACAACTGCAGGCATTTGCCGACATGCTCGGTCTACGGCGACGAAGCGATCGAGCGCTTCGGCCTGTGGGGCGGCGGCTGGATGACGCTGGCGCGGATCCTGCGCTGCCACCCCTTCGGCACGTCGGGGATCGACAACGTTCCCCTGACAAGGCCGCCGGGCGCGCGCTGGTATCTGCCGTGGCGCTACGGCCGCTGGCGCGGCGTCAACGGACCGTGACGGCAAACGCGAAGCGTCAGCGCCAGAAGAAGGGAAATGGGCCGCCGCCTCTGGGCTGGGGACCTCCGCCGACATCCGCCGGCGGCCGCGGTCGTCGCGGGCGCGGCGGCGCCGATGACCTTGGTGGCGGCGTATCGGCCGACGGCGTCGCGTCGGAACTGGCCGTGCCGTCGTCAGGCAACCTCACCGACAGCAGCAGGTTCGATTCAGGCGTCCGCCAGCGATAGCCGATGCCGAAGTCCATCGGCTGCGCGCGCCGGAACAGCGCGGCGTAGGATTCCTGATAGCGGCCGGGGAATTCATCGATCGGCCCGAGATAGCGGCCGAACGGGAAGAAGCGCCATTTCTTCGAACCGTAGTACGCCAGCGGAATCCCGGAATCATCCTGGATGATGGTGGCGCTGTTGACGAGCAGGAAGTCGCGCACGGTGGTGAAGTTGACGGAGTGCAGCAGATACGACGCGCTCTTGATCAGGCTGTTGCCAGGCGCAAGCGTCGCGCAGAATTTCAGGAAACCGCTCGCCTTCACGCCGGAATTGGAAAGATCGGTCGAGAAATAGTAAAGCGTTCTTTCCTGGCCGTCGGTGCCGGCAAAGATGATGCGGGCGCCGCGCGCCGCGTTCGGCCCGGGATTTTCGCCGGCGAGATACATCGCGCCGTTGCTGTCCAGCGCAACGGGATCGACGCTCCTGATAGTCTTGCCCGAACGCGCCAGGAATACGTAGAGGATCGGCAAGGTGCCGCTGATCTGGCCCTCGCGCAGGTCGACCTTCATCTCCTTGGTGATGAAGAAGCTGAAGCTCAGGATCGACCCCAGCGAACGCTCGACATTGTAGAGCGCCGACGCAATGCCGCCGCGCGGCAATCGCGTCAGGTCCGGCACCGATCCCACGGGCTCCAGCGCACTCAGCACATAGGTCGTTGCCTTCGAATAGAAAACGTCGGCATAGAGGAAATCCGGGCCTGAGAACATGTAGAACATGGTCGGCCGCGGGGCAGCGAGATTGGTGTCGGCCCACATGCGGATCTTCGAGAGCTGGCGCTGCTCAAGTTGTGCAAACGCGCCGTCGAAAAATTTCGCGTGGCGCTGCCATGCCGGATCCGTCGTCAGCGGTGTCAGCGGCGAGCCGGCGGACGGCATCATGCCGGCGAGAAACCTTGCGCTATCGTCCACGGTCGCGGTATCGGCGCGACCGGGAAGCATGGCCGCGAACAGCATGATGGCCGCAAGTGCCGCAATGCGCAGATGCTGCAGCAGCATGCTCATTCGCGACCCGCCGATGCAGCCACGGGGCCGTCGCCTGCCCGCCTGCGAAAGACGGCGTAAATGACCAGACCGGAAATCATGATCAGGATGCCGAGCGCTGACTGCAGCGGCCGCTCCGTCAACAGGTAGTACATCATGAAGCCGGTCACGAGCAGGAAAATCACGGGCGTCACCGGATAGCCCCAGGCGCGGTAGGGTCGCGGCAAATCGGGGCGCATGATGCGCAGCTTGATCACGCCGAGCACGGTGAAGAACGAGCAGAACAACAGCGCGAATTGGATGAAATCCAGCACGGCCTCGAAGCTGCGGGTGAACAGCAACAGGCTCGCCACCGTGAGCTGAAACAGGATGGCGTAGGACGGCGCGCCGCTGGCCGAGCGGGTCGCGAACGGCCGCAGCACCGGGATGTCCTCGCCCATCGTCATCATCACGCGCGGTCCGATCCACATCATGGCGCTGATCGAGGAGATCAGCCCGAAACAGATCATGGCGCCGACGATGCGGCCGCCGAACTCGCCGAAGATGTAGCTGCCGGAAATCCGGGCGACGTCGATCTGGCCGGCAAGCTTGTCGATCGGCGCGGTGTACAGAAACACGGCGTTGAGCGCGACATACAGCACCAGCACGACCAGCGTTCCGAAGAACATCGCGCGCGGCACGTTGCGCTCGGGCGACCTCACCTCGCCGATGATATAGGTCGCCGCGTTCCAGCCAGAGAACGAATACATCACGAACACGAGGCTGATCGCGAACGGCGCGCTGACGATATGCGCGAAGTCGGCAGAAGACGGCGCGAACGACACCGGCTGCGGCGTGGCGATGACAAATCCGCTGACGAGGAAGGCAACGATCAGCAGGACCTTCAGGATGGTCGCGACCAGTTGGAACGTCGAGGAATGCTTGACGCCGGTCAGCATCACCAGCGACACCAGCCACACCACGCCGAGCGCGAGCGCCAGCGGCGGGGCATCCGGCAGCACCGACTTGCCGTACTCGCCGAACGCCATCGCCGCCAGCGCCACGGGCGCCGCGAAGCCGACAGTCGCCGAGACCCAGCCCGCCACGAAACCAAAAGCCGGGTGATAGGCCCGGCCGAGAAAATTGTACTCGCCGCTCGAGCGCGGAAACATCGCGCCGAGTTCGCCGTAGGAAAACACCCCGCACAGCGCGACGATGCCGCCGACGGTCCACAGCAACAGGATGGAAAAGCCCGACGGGATGTCCTTCACCTGGAAGCCGAGGCTGGTGAAGACGCCGACACCGACCATGTCGGCCACGACGATCGCAACTGCAACGAGAACCGAGACGGAGCTGTTGGGGCCGGCCAGCGCTCCGGGCCGGGCGACGCTACCCGTTTCTGATGCCGCCATGACGGACCGTACCTTCAGCGCCCAACGCCCGGGGGCACATCGTGCAGGTTGACAGCAATCAATTCAAGCAATGTTAACAAGGGTTTAAATCGAGAGCGAAATCGGTTTCATGATACCGTCCGCAACGCTCGATTGCGAAAACATCGTGACGGTCCCACATTCGCGACACGATTTCATGGTCTCCTCAGCGCTTCCGGATGGGGAGTTTTTCCGGAAGTTTAACGCCGCCCGTACGGGTGCGCGCGTACGCTGATCCACGGTGGATCTTGGGTGGATTCTTGGGGCGATGGGTGGATGGTCGGAGCCAATCCGAAATTCCAGACAGATGATTGCGTGAGGCAGCCGTCTTCCCCGGCGACGCCGCGTCGTGCCCGCCGCCTCCGATGGCACTGGGTCGCGATGGCCGCACTGCTCGTGCCGCTATCCATCGCGATCGTCCAATACGACAAGTCGCCCGGCGCCGCAGCGCTGGCAGCTAACACTGAAGGCGCTCACGCCATGAGCGGGAAGGCGCAGGTAGCGGCCGATACATTCGAGGACCGTTTCCCGCAGCCGAAATTCGCCGATCGCTTCCCGACCGCCAACGAAAGCCTGCTCCAGATGTCGCGCGAGGTCGCACTTGCGCCTCAGCAGCGCACGGGGCGCACCGACCCGGTGCGGGTCGCGTCGCTGACGCCAACGCTGAACCTGCCCGCTCCCACCGAGCGCGAGGAGCTGACCACGCTAATCAGCATGAAATCGTCGGCCTTCCCCTATTTCGGCAACAACCCCCGCTCCGAAGCGCCGTTCCTCAACATCTCCAAGGGCGACCGCAAGGGGCGTCGCAGCAACAACGGCCGGGTCTACTGGCAGGACGAGACCTACAACGACAGCCGCGTGCTGGTGCACGTCCCCGAGACGTTCGACGTCCGCAAGCCGGGTGTGATCGTGGTGTTCTTCCATGGCAACGGGGCGACGCTGGAGCGTGACGTCCGCGACCGGCAACTGGTGCCGCAGCAGATTTCGGATTCCGGCGTCAACGCCGTGCTGCTGGCGCCCCAGCTCGCGGTGAACGCCGCCGATTCCAGCGCGGGCAAGTTCTGGCAGCCGGGCGGCTTCAAGCGCTTCATCGATGAGTCGGCCGGCCACCTCGCCCGCCTCTACGGCGATCCGAAATCGGCCCAGGCGTTCGCCAACCTGCCGATCGTGATCGTCGGCTACAGCGGCGGCTTCGTGCCGACCGCCTGGAGCCTCGAGGTCGGCGGCATCCCGAACCGCGTCCGCGGCGTGTTCCTGCTCGACGCCGTCTACGGCGAGCTGGACAAGTTCGCGTCGTGGATCGAGAAAAACCGTACCGGCTTCTTCGTCAGCTCGTACACCCGCTACACCAAGCGGCGCGACCTGGAACTGATGCAGATGCTGCGCGACAAGGGCATTGCAGTCAGCGAAAGCATGGACGGACCATTGCGGCCCGGCAGCGTGGTGTTCGTGCAAACCCGCGACGGCATCACCCATCGCAACTACGTGACGCAGGCCTGGACCGAACATCCGGTCAAGGAAGTGCTGGTCAAGATGGCGGCAACGCCCGCGCTGACCAGGGTTGCCAGCGCGCCGTGGGCGAGCCGTTAATCTGGCTGTCGGCTAGACTTTGCCGATCAAGCTCCCGTCGAATACCTCGGCAAGCGAAAGTTTTTTATCGAGAACCCCGTTGAGCTTCAGAACGGCCTGTGTTGCGTCCAATTCCTCCTCTGTAATCTGGCCAGAAGCAGAAACAGCCGGCTGAATGCGCTTGACTGAATCGAGCAACACCGCGTCGCCCAAACTGCCGAGTGTGGGTTTCAGCGACGCCACGACTGCATCCGCCGAACTCTCCCGGATGAACTGCGAAGCCTTCCGATACGCGCCGACGGCCGCCTCCACCGTCGCGCGATTGGCAGAAAGGAAGTCCGGCGTGGTCCAGAGCCCCTCCATCATGAACTTGGAGAGCTTCGGATCGTCGCCCTTGGCGTTATTGATGAAGGAAAATGCCTTGCCCTCGTTGATCAGGCGCTCGCCGATCGGCATCGAAATGTAGATCAGGTCGATCGCGCCGTTCTCCAGTGCCGCAGCCAGCGCCGGCGGACCGCCGACGGCAACCACCTGAGCGTCGCGATCCGGATCGAGGCCGGCGGCAACCAGATTGAACCGGGCAAGCTGCCAGGTTAGCGCGCCGGCTCGCGTTACGCCGATCTTCAATCCCTTGAGCAGTTTGAGACGTTGCTCGAAAGGCATGCTTTCTGTGAAACCGATACGTTGCGCGGCCGTCTTGCTGATCGTGGCATTGACGATCGAGCGGTTGAGCAATCCCAGCACGCAGATCAGCTTCTGGCCCTGCGCCAGCGCCGGAAAGATCTGAGCGCCGTCGTTAACGGTCAGCTCCGCGCGGCCGCCCAGCACAAGCTGCACGTCGGGTCCGCCTCCCCCCGTGTCGATGATCTGCGGCGCAAAACCGGCCGCGGCGAAATAGCCGTTCTGCTGAGCGACGTAGCTCTGCATGTAAGCAAGCGATGTCACAGCGTGTGTGATCCGTAGCGGCTTGCCCGCGCCTTGAGCCAGCACAAGCTGCGGGCTCACGCCTGAAGAAAACAACGTTGCGCCGATTCCGGCCACGAATTCGCGACGATTCATGTTGAGGCTCCTGCACTGCATTGATTGATTACTGGTTTTGCGAACCGCCATAGCGCGATTTTGGTTGCCATCGCAGCAGTCGTCGCTCGGCAACTGCCAACAGCGAATTCATGATCACTACGATCAGCATCATCACGATAAGGCCCGCCATTGTGCCGGTGGTATTGTAAAGGCTGGTCTCCATCTGGATCTTCCAACCCAGCCCTGCCGACGAGGCTACGAATTCACCGATAATCGCACCGATCAGCGCGTAGGGAATCGAAAGCTTGATACCAAGGAAAATATGCGGCATCGCCGCCGGCAGGATCACCTTGGCGAACAAGTCACGCTCGCCCGCGCCCATCACGAAGGCAAGGTCGGTGTACCTGCGCTCCACGCTCTTGATACCGGCGTAGGTGTTGTAGAATATGACGAAAAAGACCAGCGTGAACACGAGCACGATCTTCGGTAGCATATCGATGCCAAACCAGACCACGAACAGCGGCGCCAGCGCCACGCGCGGGATGCCATTGATGGCGATCAGGAATGGATCGAGCACGTCCGCCGCGAACTGTGTGCGGCTCAGAACGACGCCGGCAGCGAGGCCCAGTATGGTTCCGGCGGCAAATCCCGCCATCATCGCGCCGAACGTGAAAGACATCTGATAGAAGAAGTCGCCAGCCACGATCCATTTCCAGATATAGACCGCAATCAGCGACGGCTTCGATACCCAGAAGGCAGAAAATAAGCGCCCCGACGCAAATTCCCAGAAGCCGAAAATCAGCGCGACGAGCAAGATATGCGCGACGGCAACTCGTCCATGATAGCTGAGTAACGGCCGGGTCCCGGACCCGACTTCGCTTTCCATGGTCTCGATGCTCATGGCCGGTCTCCGCTCTGCACCTGGATCTCTTCCGCGAGTTCATCGCCAATGCGCGAGAGCAGATTGCGATAGGTCGCGTTCTCGTGGAGCTGACGTAGTTGCCGCGGGCGCGGGATGTCGACCGGATGGATCGACTTCACGCGTCCCGGGCGGGCGGTAAGCACCACGACGCGATCGCCGAGACCGATTGCCTCGTGCAGGTCGTGCGTGATGAAGATGATGGTTTTACGCTCGTCGGCCCAGAGTTCGAGCAGCAGATTTTGCAGCAGAAGCCGCGTTTGCGCATCCAGCGGGCCAAACGGCTCGTCCATGACGAGGATTCGGGGGGAGAATGATAGTGCGCGAACGATGTTGCCCCGCTGACGCATGCCTCCGGAAAGCTCGTAAGGATAGCTATCGGCAAATTCATGCAGCCGCACCTTTTCGAGGTATCGCATGCTGACGTCGCGGCGCTCACCCCTGGGAATTCCTCTCAACTCGAGTGGAAACTCCACGTTTTCACGCAGGGTCCGCCAGGGATAGAGATTGTCGTTCTGCATGACATAGCCAACGGCCTTGCGATCGACTGCACGTACGCCATCAAGCGTGATCTCGCCCTCGCTCGGCAGCTCAAGCCCGACCAGGATGTTGAGTAGCGTCGACTTGCCGCAGCCGCTCGGCCCGACGATGGTCAGGAATTCGCCCTCCTTGACCTCGACTGACATGCGATCGAGAGCCCGTACCGAGCCGCGATCGCTCTTGTAAGTCTTCGTCACGTCCTTGAACCGCAGGATCGGACGGGCGGACTGATCGGCAACGATTACAGGCCGGGCAATTGCAGATTTGATAGCCGATACCGTCATCGAAGTACTCTCCCGTTGCGCAACTTGTCTCAGTCCTGCAGAGCTACGGCTTCGATCTCGATGTCGAATTCCCAAGGCCATGCACCAACAGTGCAGAACGTGCGAGCCGGCGGATCAGTCGGGAAGTACTCCGCGTAGATCGCGTTGATGTCTTTGAAATACGCGCAGTTGACGGCATAAATCGTCACCTTCAGCACGTTGTCGAGGGAAGATCCGGCCACTTCGAGTGCCGCCTTGACGTTTTCCAGGCACTGACGGGTCTGCACCAGTATGTCGCCGCGCACGAGTTCACCGGTGACGTGATTCACCGGAGGCAATCCCGAGACGAACACGAACCCGTTGCCGCTGGTGACCGCAGAAAGCGGGATCTTGCGCTCGCCGGCGATCGCGCCCGACAATTTTCCGACAACGTATGTCTTCTTACCCTTGCCCATTTTCACCTCTCATGAACCAATTCGATACCAATTTGCTTGATTTGATCTATATTGGTAACTATAAGGTTGTTCAAGTCAAGCGCGTTGAATGGACACGCTCTGCACTCGCTTGCAGCAGCACCGCGAGCGTGCGGCATGATGAGGGATAGAAAAGTGAAGCAAGCGGACGACGGCAACATGCGGGATCGCGCGCAGGCGGCTATGCGTGAAATTCGCCGCTACATCGAGGGTGGGATCAGCAAACAGTCTTTCAAGCCCGGGGAGAAACTCCCGACCGAACGCGAGATCGCGAACCAGTTCGGCACCGGCCGAAACACCGTACGCAAGATGCTCGATATACTTGAGAAGGAAGGCGCCATCGTTCGGGAGATTGGCCGCGGCACGTTCGTGAAAGATGTACTGACCCCCGTCGCTGCCGTGAAGGCAGCCGTGCCCGGCCTCACAGCGGGCTTAGAGAGCATCGATATTGCGCAAACTGCGAGCCCACGCGACCTGATGGAGTTCCGGCTCTCGCTCGAACCCTATATAGCCGAGCTATCGGTCGAGCGAGCCAACGGCGCCGATATCGCGCAAATGCAAAGGGCGATCGATCAATCGCGCGTCGCGAAGAGCCTGCAGCAGTTCGAAGATTGCGACGATCTGCTGCACCATACCATCGCTATCTCGACACGAAATCCATTGTTTGCGGCATTCGCCGCCATCGTGACCCGCATACGGCATCAGGGCGACTGGGGCGCGCTCAAGAAACGTACCCTCACAGACAAGATGCGTGAGGTGCACACCGTCGAGCACGTGCGCATTGTTGAAGCGATTCGGCGCCGCAACGGACCAGGCGCACGCGCCGCCATGGAGGTGCACCTACAAAGCGTGCAGACCATGATGTTCAGAGACGATAGAAAATCAAGAAACTGATCCGGGAGTCAATCAATGCGCCTTGTGAGTTTTCTCGAAGCGGGAGACAACCGTCTCGGCATCCTCAGCGGTGACCGCGTAATCGATGCGCTCGCATGCGCGAGACATCGTGGCATCGATACAAGGCTGGTTTCGGATTTGATTGCAGCGATTGATGCGGTCGCTCAAGGAAAGCTGAACCTCAGAACATTGTTCGCCGCTCCACCCCCGGACGCGATACGCGACGCCTCGTCCGTCACCTTGTGCGCGCCGATGCGGCCCTCGACCATCCTGTGCGCCGGCAGTAATTACCGCGCGCATAATCTGGAAAAGGCCAATACGCCCCTCTCCGGCAAAGAGCCGGAATTTTTTGTGAAAACGGCCGATTGTGTGATTGGACCATGTGAAGCGATCGTCCACGATCAGCAGCTGACACAGAAATTGGACTGCGAAACGGAACTGGCCGTAGTCATCGGCAAACCGGGGCGTCATATTCCCGTGGAGCGTGCGCTCGATCATGTGTTCGGCTACACGATCGTGAACGACGTGACCGCGCGCGACCGTCAGGTGCGCTCGGCGCCCGAGGGTTTCGTCTGGTATGAACTCGGTCGCGGCAAGGCCTTCGACACGAGCGCGCCATTGGGGCCGACGGTGGTAACCGCAGACGAAGTCGCCGATCCGCAATCCCTCCAGATCTCGATGCGCATCAATGGCGAGTTGCGCCAAAACAGCTCGACTGGCGACATGATTTGGTCATGCGCGGAATTGATCCACTTCTTTTCCGCCAACTTCACTCTGAGACCGGGCATGGTGATCATCACAGGCTCCCCGGCGGGCACCGCATGGTCTACCGACCGCGAGCTCGGCGGTACCTGGATCCCGTCACCGGGCCTCGTGGCCGCTTCCCGGTATTGTTTGCCCGGCGATCTCATCGAGTGCGAGATCGAGAAGATCGGCGTGCTCGTGAATCCTGTGATTCAGGCGAGCAGCCTGGTTGCTCCCAACCGCGACGGTCCCGGCTAACTTAGGCTACACGCCCTGAGCTTTCCTTTGCCTGGTCAGGATCACCGTCACGAGCGCCAGCGCGATAAACGCCGCCGAGACGTGGCCTGAGGCCTAGATGAGATCCCGCGCGTACAGGAAGCCGCCGACCGTCGAGCCGACGGCCTGCCCGATGTAGAGCACCGACGTGTTGAGCGACACCGAGGCGGAGGCGAGCGAAGGCGCCGTGCCGACCAGCCGCACCTGCTGCATCGAATTGGTGGACGCAAAGCCCAGCCCCCAGATCGCGACGGATATCGCCATCAGCGGATAGATGCCCGCGCCGACCGCCCAGCCGGTCACCCCGGTCAGCATCAACGCCGTGAACAGCACCGAAGTCTTCCACGCGCCCCAGGAATCGACGAAGAGCCGGTAACGAGGTTGCCGAGCATCAATGCAGTGGGGGCGAAGCGGCGCTCGACATGAGCGGCAAACGTCACATGTTTCATGCAGATGCATGTAGACTGCAGCGCCACCAAAGGAAAGCGCGCGCTGCCCGACCATTTGTCATCGCTACCATGAGATTTGTTGATTTGACGCCGCCGAGCGGCCTCCGCACGTCCCCGACCGACAAATTGCCCGATTGCAGGAGCCGAATCCCCTGCTATACCGCTGTTCCCGCTTACCTGCGCTCGTTCGCAGGAGTGAGCTTACGGAGACGCCAATGCCTGACAGCAATGCACCCGCATCGGGATTCCAATTTGGCCTTGCGAATTTGAAACCGGCCGAACCCGTGCAAAAAATCACCCTTACCTTCCCCGATGGCGCCAAGCGCGAATATCCCAAGGACACCACGGGCTTCGATATCGCCAAGGGCATCTCGCCCTCGCTCGCCAAGCGCACCGTGGCGATGGCACTGGACGGCGTGGTGGCCGACCTCAACGATCCGATTTCGCAGGACGCGAAGATCGAGCTGATCAACCGCGACGATCCGCGCGCGCTGGAACTGATCCGCCACGATTGCGCTCATGTGCTGGCCGAGGCCGTGCAGTCGCTGTGGCCGGGCACGCAGGTGACGATCGGGCCCGTGATCGAGAACGGCTTCTACTACGACTTCTTCCGCAACGAGCCGTTCACGCCGGAAGACTTTACCGCGATCGAAAAGAAGATGCGCGAGATCATCGCGCGCGACAAGCCCTTCACCAAGGAAGTCTGGGATCGCGAGAAGACCAAGCAGGTGTTCCGCGACAAGGGCGAGGCGTTCAAGGTCGAACTGGTAGACGCCATTCCCGGCGACGAGCCGATCAAGATCTATTTCCAGGGCGACTGGTTCGATCTCTGCCGCGGCCCGCATATGAGTTCGACCGGCAAGGTCGGCAACGCCTTCAAGCTGATGAAGGTGGCGGGCGCCTATTGGCGCGGCGACAGCAACAATCCGATGCTGACGCGCATCTACGGCACGGCCTTCGCCAAGCAGGAAGAGCTCGACGCTTACCTGAAGCAGATCGAGGAAGCCGAGAAGCGCGATCACCGCAGGCTCGGCCGCGAACTCGACCTGTTCCATTTCCAGGAGGAAGGCCCCGGCGTGGTGTTCTGGCACCCGAAGGGCTGGACGATTTTCCAGGCCCTGATCGCCTACATGCGCCGCCGCCTGACCGGGGACTACAGCGAGGTCAATGCGCCGCAGATCCTGGACAAGGTGCTTTGGGAAACGTCCGGCCACTGGGACTGGTACCGCGAGAACATGTTCGCGGCGCAATCCGCCGGCGACGAGGCCGAGGACAAGCGCTGGTTCGCGCTCAAGCCGATGAACTGTCCGGGCCATGTGCAGATCTTCAAGCACGGGCTGAAGAGCTACCGCGACCTGCCCCTGCGGCTTGCGGAATTCGGCGTGGTGCATCGCTATGAGCCCTCGGGCGCGATGCACGGCCTGATGCGCGTACGGGGTTTCACGCAGGACGACGCGCACGTGTTCTGCACCGAGGCGCAGCTTGCCGACGAGTGCCTCAAGATCAACGATCTCATTTTGTCGACCTATGCCGATTTCGGCTTCGATGGCGAACTCACGGTAAAGCTCTCGACCCGGCCGGAGAAGCGCGTCGGTACCGATGAGATGTGGGACCATGCCGAGCGCGTGATGGCGACCGTGCTGTCGCAAATCCAGGCCAGCGGCAGCAACCGCATCAAGACCGCGATCAACCCCGGCGAAGGCGCGTTCTACGGGCCGAAGTTCGAGTACGTCCTGCGCGACGCTATCGGCCGCGACTGGCAATGCGGCACCACGCAGGTCGACTTCAACCTGCCGGAGCGCTTCGGTGCGTTCTACATCGATGCCGACGGCTCGAAGAAGGCGCCGGTCATGGTGCACCGCGCGATCTGCGGCTCGATGGAGCGCTTCATCGGCATCCTGATCGAGCATTTCGCCGGGAACTTCCCGCTATGGCTGGCGCCGACGCAAGTGCTGGTCACGACGATTACTTCCGAAGGCGACGAATACGCCAAGGTGGTTGCCGCCGCCGCGCGGCGCGCCGGCCTCCGGGTCGAGATCGACCTGCGCAACGAGAAGATCAACTACAAGGTCCGCGAGCACTCGCTGGCGAAGATCCCCGCCCTGCTGGTGGTCGGCAAGAAGGAAGCCGAATCCCATTCGGTCTCCGTCCGCCGGCTCGGCAGCGACGGCCAGAAAGTGATGCCGACCGACGAGGCGATCGCCGCACTGGTGGATGAAGCGACGCCACCGGACGTGAAACGGGCGCGGGCGGAGACTTAGGCAGCTTTGTTCTGCCCGATCTTAATGAGGGACTCGGCAGGGATTCCGAGTCCCTCGTGTAATCGCCGAATCATGTTCAGCGTCAGCTCGCGCCGACGATTGAGCACTTCGTGAACGCGATTACGGCTGCCAATAAATGGGATGAGATCACGCGGCTCCAGTCCACTCTGCTCCATGTGATATCTGATCGCCTCTACTGGGTCCGGTAAATCGAGCCGATAATGCCTGCGTTCCCAGGCTTCAACCAGCGTCACTAACACGTCGAGCCGGTCTCCCTCGGGCGAATTGCGACGGGCACTCATCAATCCCTCAATCTCCTTGAGAACCCGGCGATAGTCACGGTTGGATTTGATAGGTGCGATATCCATGGCTCAACTCTCAAATGCTCTGTGCGTCGATGGCATCGCACTGCCGATGCGTGCCGATAAACCTGATGTAGACGACGCGGTAGGGATAATTAATCCAAACCACGATACGATATTTGTTTCCCGCGATATTGAAGACAGCTCGGCCATCCTTGAGAATACTGGCGCTGCGAATATCGCGCTTGAGGTCGGCCGGCTTTGACCAGTCCGCCTGCCTCACCTGCCGAAACCAAGCCATCACGGGCTCACGAGCATCGGCGACACTCTCGCCACGGCCGAGAAAGACCTTGATCGTGTTCAGCGCTATCACTCTCACCGGGATAGCGTACCATAGTCCCACAGTGGGACCAAGAACCAATTTGATCAGCAAGAGCGTCTGACGGGCTGGTGGGGTTGGTACGTCAGGAGCCGCCAGCCAACTCAAAATCGATCTAAAGAGGGTTTCGCCGGCTTCGGCGCGGCCCTATCTCCGTGGTAGGTAATCCATCTCCAGCCCGAAGAAAGCGACCGCTGTGCCCGACGCCCTTGAACTCCTGAAACTCCGCCGTTCCATAAAGCCGCGCGAGATGAGCGGCCCCGGCCCCTCTGCGAGCGAACTCGAAACCATCCTGACCATCGGGTCACGGGTGCCTGACCATGGCAAGCTGACGCCGTGGCGCTTCATCGTGTTCGAGGGCGAGGCGCGCGCGCGCGCCGGCGACATCATCGCGCAGGTCTTTGCGAAGAAGAACCCATCCGCGCCTGCCGCAGATATCGAGGTCGAAAAGCGCCGGCTTATGGACGCGCCGCTGGTGATTGCCGTCGTCAGTTTCACCAGGCCGCACCCCAAGGTGCCGGCGTGGGAACAGGAACTGTCCGCCGGCGCCAGCGCGATGAACATCGTCACTGCGGCGACCGCGCTCGGCTATGGCGCCAACTGGCTCACCGGCTGGTTCGCGTTCGATCGCGACGTGCTGAACGGATTTGGGTTGACGGCAGACGAAAAGCTCGCCGGGTTCATTCATATCGGCACGCCGGCCAAGCCGGCCGAGGACCGCCCGCGCCCGGCGCTGTCCGATATCGTGACGCGGTTTTAGACTCGGGTTGGCATTCGCTGTTTGCGACTTCAGACAGCTCTCTCCATCGCCATTCAACGACGACGCCCGGCATAGAACTCTCGTTCTGCGCCGGGCATTGTCGCGTCGTCACGACATGACGACCATCGCGCGCACGATCAACCCCACAGATGTTGGTCGAAATACTGGTGCGCGACCTCGCTCAGCTCGGCGAACTGCGCGCTTTGCAAATCAGCGCCCGATGCGGGGGCTGCATCGCTGTGGTCACCCTGGATCGAATTCAGCAGGGATGCGAGATCGGCGAAGCGGCCGCCAAGATCGCCGCCGAAGCCAAGGAGCGCGCCGATATCACCGATGCCTGCATCTGCACCGGCGCCCGTGGCGCCGTCGCCCGCAGCGGTCTGAGTTCCGCCACAGCCGCCAGCACCGCCATTGCCCGCACCGGCGCCGTCATCGGGCGTGACGGTGTCCGGCGGCGTCATCTCCGTGCCCGCATCCGCCATATCAGTGGTGTTGGCGCCATAAAGCGCCACGATGCCGTCGATGTCGGATTGCGACAAATCGGTGAGATCGAAATTGGCGGTCGAGTTCATCACCGCGGGATCGTCGTCGAAGTGACCCAGTCCAATCGCATGCCCGATTTCGTGGGTCGCGACGAGGGTCAACTCCGAGCCGCTCAGATTGTCGGCGCTATCGAACTCGATGTCGGCATTCAGAAGCTGGCCCCCTGAAAAACTGTAGCTCGCGACCCCCAGTACGTTGCTGGCGCCATCGATCGCCCCCTCTGAGAAATCGATGTCAGAAACGGCCGTGGACGAGACTTGCTCGAATTGAATATTGGCGACCTCCGACCATTCAGCGAATGCAGCATTGATGGATTGCAGGTCCGCCTGCGAGATACTGTCATCGACGGCCCAGGTGACCGTCCCACCCGCAGTGCCCAGTTCGGGTGACCCCCATTTCGCGCCCACGAGGCTGAAATCGTCCGCCATGCTGTCTCCTTCGCTGTTGATGTAGTTCAAGATCGCAGTGTCGGAGACCTAAGCTGTCTGGTTGACGAGAGTGAGGCTCCCGTTGGCAAGAGTGGGGCGATACGAAGCTCATTGAATGATAGGCAATACGCGACGAGCCGACGCAGCTTTGCGAGATCGAGCAACGATGGCCCATGCGGAATCGCGACCAACGAGGCCGAAGCCGCGCTTCGATTCATTGCGACCTGATCAGCCGAACAGCAAGAGCTGTGCTGTTCTACGCGCAGGTAAACCCGGCCTCGTCTGAACTCGCGACGACTTACGCCGCCTGCGAGACCCACGCACCAAGACGAGCCAGCAATTCCGCGATCTCCGATGCAGGCTTGGCCGCGCTGAACGGAAAGCCCTGCACTTCGTTGCAGCCTTCGGCGCGCAGCCAGTCGAGTTGGTCGGCGGTCTCGACGCCTTCGGCCGTGGTCGTGATGTTGAGGCTTCGGCCAAGCCCGGAGATCGCCCGCACGATCGCCACGCAGTCCGAGCGCTCCACCAGATCCTTCACGAACGAACGGTCGATCTTGATCTTGTCGAACGGGAAGCTGCGGAGATAGCTGAGGCTGGAGTACCCGGTGCCGAAATCGTCCATCGAGATGCTGACGCCGAGCTCGCACAACTGATGCAGGATCGCCAGTTGGTCGCCGTCTCCGCCAGGAACACTGACTCGGTGATTTCGAGTTCCAGTCGGCGCGCGACAAGCCGGAATGCGCCAGCGCCGAGATGACCACCTGCACCAGGTTGCGGCTGCGGAACTGTACCGGCGGCACTTATGACAGTAATAAGCGGCGCGATGGTTAGTGCGCGTTAGAGACCATGACAGCCGAAACAATCATTCGGAGAAATTGGGAACTCACGAGAGAGAGAGAGAGAGAGAGACGCTGCTCGACGGAGATGTCGTATCAGCGCGCGATCACCTCGACCTCGCCGTCGACGCCGTTGACGACGTTGAACGGACGCTCGAACACCTTGCCTTCGTTCTTGGCGATGGCGCGGTATTCGCCTTCCGACAGCACCACGCGCGGAAACGCGCCGATCGATTCCTTGATGACGTCGCCGCCCGGCGTGATGACGGACCACGCGGTGTTGGCGAGCGCCTCGCCACCCCTGTCGCTGACGAGCTTGAGCGTGATCACCGCGGCACGATGGCTGACGGTGACGTCGGTCAGCTTGCCGGCCTGCACGCGGATATCGGAGCGCACCACGGAATTGGCGTCGCCATAGTTGGAGATGATGTAGTAGGTCCCTTCCGGCAGCATCGCCACGTCGCCGGCGGCAAGGCTCGGCAACATCGGGGAGCGCTCGGTGCCGCCCTCGAACTGACTGCCCTTGTAGAGCGCGAACGAAATCTGGTTCGGCGGAATCTTGCTGGTGCCGACCCGGCCCTCGATGCGCAGGCCACCCGCCGGGAGCACGAATGCTTCGCGATCGGTGTCGGATTTCAGACTGACCGCCCGCACCGCACTGACGAGGCCAAGCGCGACGTGGACGACGTAATTGCCGGGCGGCAGCACGATGTTCGGGGTCGCGCCGCGCTCCTCGCGGACCAGCTTGAAAGTGCCGGTATCGTCGGGCTTGTCGGTGAACACCCGCCACACCAACCCGCCATTGATGACAGGCAGGTCCTTGCCGTAGCGCGCCGTCAGCGCCAGCACCGCCTGGTTCGAACCTGGCGTGCCCGGTGCAGGTGCCGCGGCCGGCGGAACCGTAGCGACCGAAGGCGGCACGATGGTCGGCTGGTTCAACGGCGCGGGAAAGGCTGGATTTGCGGCAGGCCCGGAGGGCGGCGCCAGATTAAGCGCGGGACCGCTTGGAGCATCCGGCACCAGGCCGGGCGGCACCGGCGGCGGCCGGTCCTGGAACATCTGCGCGAAGGCCGGAACAGGCTGCAGCGAGAGCGCCACGGCAAGCGCCAGCGCCGGGAAAGACCTGCCGGCCCGCCCGTGTTCCCCGAAACCATTGCCCCTTGGAGTCATGGCCATGCTTTTCACCGAAAACGCGGCAAATTCAAGCCTCGGATGGCAGGTTCGGGGCGGGCACGAAGGGAACCTGTGGGAACACCACAGTTGATCCTGCGGTCTCAGCCCCGTCATAATCCCCTGCCTGGCTCGCATGCGCCGAGCATAAACCATGCATGCGAAATGGCAGGAACAATTCTGGCGCGGCCGCGCCGCGCCGATTATCCTTAGTGCGGCAGGAGAGTTTGCGTGTTGGATAGCTGGATGGGCCGTGGCCAAAAGGGCTCCGACGCCCCCGACAAAGTAGGGCTCGGTAGCATCCGCCGGCCGGTCATCGGGCTTGCACTCGGCGGCGGCGCGGCACGCGGCTTTGCCCATATCGGCATCATCCGGACGCTTGTCGCCCACGGCATCGTTCCCAACGTCGTGGTCGGAACGTCGATCGGCGCCGTGGTCGGCGGCGCCTACGCCTCCGGACATCTCGACGCGGTCGAGGAATGGGCGCGCAGCCTGCAGCCGCGAAATATCCTCTCCTATCTCGATATAAGGCTGAACGGCTCCGGGCTGATCGGCGGCACCAAGCTTGCGGCCGAAATCGAGGCGTCGATGGGTCAGACCCTGATCGAAGACCTGCCGATCAAATACGCCACCGTTGCGACCGAAGTCCGCACCGGCCACGAGATCTGGCTGACACATGGCCCGATGGTGGATGCGATGCGCGCCTCCTACGCCCTGCCCGGGATATTCTCGCCGGTGCTGATCGGCGACCGCTGGCTGGTCGATGGCGCCCTGGTCAATCCGGTGCCGGTGTCGGCGGCGCGCGCCATGGGCGCCGAGATCGTGATCGCCGCCAACCTCTCCAGCGACGTCTTTACGCATTCCACCACGGTCTACGCCCATGGCCCATCCGCCAATGCGGCGGCGCCGGTCGTGCCGGAAACAGTGCCCGAACCCGAGCCGCGGAAACGGGGCATCGGCAAGTTCTTCTCCGCCGAGCGCACGGTGAAACGCGAGTTCTTCGGCAGTGGCGGCCGTCCGGGCATTTCGTCGGTGATGGTCGACGCCTTCAACATCATGCAGGACCGTATCACCCGCGCGCGGCTGGCCGGCGATCCGCCAGACCTGTTGATCTCGCCCCGCGTCGGGAAAATCGGCTGGTTCGATTTTCATCGCGCCGACGAACTCATCGCGCACGGCACGCGCGCCGCCGAGCGCGCGATCGAATCGATCCAGGAGGCGATTCACATCCTGGCGCCAGGCCCGAGCGAAACCGGCAAGCTTGCGGAAAAGACCGAGAAGGAATGATCAGGCGGTCTTGATATAATCGCGCAGCGCTTCCTGTTCGTTCTCGAATTCCCTCACCCGCCACTTGACGACGTCGCCGATCGAAATCAGGCCGACGACCATGCCCTCCTCGATCACGGGCAGATGCCGGAATTTTCCGAGCGTCATCATCTCCATGATACCGGCCACCGTATCGGACTGCCGGCAGCTCACGACCTTGCGCGTCATGACAGCGCTCACCGGTTCCTCGAGCACCCGCGCGCCGCGCTCGCCCAGCACGCGCACGATGTCGCGCTCGGAAAGGATGCCTTCGACCCGGCCGTGGTTCATCACAAGCACGGCGCCGATCTTGCGTTCCGCCAGCAGCCTGATCGCAGCCGACATTTTGGCATCGGGCTCGACGCTTAAAATGTTGTGGCCCTTGGTATCGAGAATCGCACGTACCGTCATTGTCGTCTCCCTGAATCCGCTCGCGCCCCCCCAAAGAGCCCGGCCCATCCACGAGTCTTCAATCAACAGTTTCCCAACCGGCCTTGTTGCAGGCACGGGCGGCAGCGCGACTTGTCATGCACCGCCAGCAAGCTTCCACTTGCGCTACAACTTGCATGGATGATGAATGAAATCGACCTTCGCCGCAAGCGGCGATCAGACGCGGCCTGCGTCGTCAGGCGATGAAGCATCCGCTGCATGCTGCAATGCCCGCGGTACCGGATCGAAGAGTGCAAACAATATCAAGCCGGCAAGAAATCCGCCGATATGCGCCTGCCAGGCGACGCTGGCGCCGTCCGAACCGATCGCAATCGATCCGAGGCCGAAGATAATGTTGACGCCGAACCAGACGGCAAGAAATCCCAGCACGCGCGTGTTGCGCAAGGCGTGGCCAAGCGACAGCGCGGGAACCTTGGCCGCGGCATCCGCATCGCCCCGATTGAACGAAAGGAAGCTTCCTCTCACGAATGCGAAGCGAATCGCCGCCGCCATCGTGCCCGACACCGACGCCGAGGCGCCGATCATCGGCGCGATCGCGTGTTCATGGGTGACGAGATGCGCCAGCGCGCCGGCCGCGGCCGTCACCGCCATGAAGACGTAGAATCTGACCGGGCCAAACCGGCGCGCCAGCGCGCTGCCGAACGGCAACAGCCACAGCACGTTGAAACCGATATGGCTGAGATTGGCGTGCAGCAGCGAATAGGTGACGAAAGTCCAGACCTTGGCGCCCGCCCCGCCGGGAAAGGTAATGTCGAGCAGCGTGGAATCGTAGCGCTTCGGAATGAAACCGAACACGTCGATGGTCCAGTTCTCCAGCTCCGGCGACAGCAGCACGCGCAAATGGATCACTGAGATCAGCGCGATATAGGCCGTCAACGCGCCAGGCAGCGTCAGGATCGGCTCGCGCGAGGTTTCGCCGGGGTATTGAGGATAGGATTCCAAGGGGACCGGACCTTGCAAGGCAGCGTTGGGACAGCTTGGCCCAGATAGGCGGCTTTGCCCGCCCCGTGCAAGTGCACAATCGCCAAAGAAAAAGGGAGGACGCTGAGAACGTCCTCCCTTGTCTCGCCGGTCTTTTCGCGCCGGAGCCGGGATCACATCCCCACCCCTCCCGCGCGATGACCAAACTGTTCGACGCCACCTGTGTATCAACCTCGCCGGACAAGCCGGCGCTGCCTGATGGATCTCACTCTACACCCCGCGCCGCCATCGCCAATCCCATAGTTAATTTAACCTTAACGACGCAAAGCCGTGCCCGCCGTGGCCAAAACGCGTCGTCGGGCATGGACGCTGCAAGGACCCTCCTGCACAACGAACATGGGGCGGCGTGTGCACGAAAGCGGGACAGATGTGTCCTGCGAAGGCCCGCCGGAGACGAGGACCGAGATGAAACACCCATCCTGTCGCGAGTTCTTCGCCTATTGGGATGCCAAGCGCGGCGATGCGCGGGCGCCCGACCGCAGCGAGATCCAGCCTGATGCCGTGCGTGACCTGCTCGGCGACATCTTCGTACTGTCCTACGACAACCAGGCCGGCTACCCGTTTCGCGTTGCCGGTACCCGGGTCGGCGCCCTGCTCGGCCGCGACCTGAAGGACGCCAGCTTCTCGGCCCTGTTTGCGCCGGACAGCCGCCGCGAGATCGAGGAACTCATAAGCTACGTCGCCGAGGAAATGCTGGCGGCGATCGCCGGCCTCACCGCGACCGCCGAAGACGGCACCACAGCGCATCTCGAATTGCTGCTGCTGCCGTTCAACAACCGCGCACATGCCCCGATCAGCCTGACCGGCGTGCTGGCGCCGTTCGAAAGCGATCTCGGCACCATCAGGGATTTCCAGGTGACGTCCTGGCGTTATTTGCACCGGCCGCAAAAGCTGGTTCCGCGCGCCCTGCGCAAGCTTGCGATCGCGCGCGGCTTCATGGTGTATGAGGGCTTGCGGTAGTCACCGGAGACCGGCTGCACTATCGCGACAGCAAGTTCGTCTTCGCCACGTCGAGCACCTCGTCGCCGCGTCCGCTCATCACGGCGCGGAGCACCCAGAGGCTGAAGCCCTTGATCTGCTCTGCCGTGATCGTCGGCGGCATCGACAGTTCCTGGGTTGCGGTGACGACATCGAGCACGGCCGGGCCGTCATGGGCCAGCACGTCGCGGATCGCGCCTTCCAGTTCGCCGGGGTCCTCCACCCGCACCGCATGAATGCCCATGGCGCGGGCCATCGCCGCGAAATCCGGATTTTTCAGGTCGACGCCGGTCTCGATGAAGCCGGACGCCTTCATCTCCATTGCGACAAACCCGAGCACGCCGTTGTTGAAGATCACGACCTTCACCGGCAGCTTCATCTGCGTCAGCGTGATCAGGTCGCCCATCAGCATGGCAAACCCTCCGTCGCCGGACATCGAGACTACCTGCCGCCCCTGCTGCGACGCCTGCGCGCCGATCGCCTGCGCCATGGCGTTGGCCATCGAGCCGTGGACGAACGAGCCGATCAGGCGGCGGCGGCCGTTCATCGCCAGATAACGCGCGGCCCAGATGGTCGGCGTGCCGACATCGGCGGTGAACACCGCATCCTCCGACGCCTGTTCGCTGAGGAGCCGCGCCAGATATTGCGGGTGGATCGGCTTCTGTCCGGGCGTCCCCTTGGCGAGATCGTCCAACCCGGCGCGGGCCTTCTTATAATGAGCGATGCTGTCGTCGAGATGCTTGCGATCGGACTTCGCCTTCAGTTTGGGCAGCAGCGCACCGATCGTGGCGCCGACATCGCCGACGATGCCGAGGTCGAGCTTGCAGCGCCGGCCGAGATTCTCGGGTCGGATGTCGACCTGCGCGATCTTCGCGTCCGTCGGCAAAAACTGCTTGTAGGGAAAGTCCGTGCCCAGCATCAGCAACACGTCGCACGCATGCATCGCCGCATAGCCGGACGAGAAACCGATGAAGCCGGTCATGCCGACATCGTAGGGATTATCGAACTCGACATGGTCCTTGCCGCCGAGCGCGTGAACGATCGGGCTCTTGAGCGTCTCGGCCAGCCGCATCAACCCGTCATGCGCGCCGGCGCAGCCGCGGCCGCAGAACAGCGTGACGCGGTTGGCGCCGTTCAGGAGTTCCGCCAGGGCTGAGAGTTCCGCATCCGCCGGCAGCACAATCGGCGCGGGCGGCAGCAACCCTCCGCTCGGCGCGACATTGCGCGTTGGCGATGGACGCAATGCGACATCGCCCGGCAGCACGATGACGGCAACGCCACGCTTTCCCACCGCCGCGCGAATCGCATTTTCCAGCACATAAGGAAGCTGCGCCGGATCGGAAATGAGTTCGCAGAAATGGCTGCATTCCCGGAACAGATCCTGCGGATGCGTCTCCTGAAAATAGCCGCCACCGATTTCGGCGGACGGAATCTGCGCGGCAATCGCCAGCACCGGCGTGCGGCTGCGATGCGCGTCGAACAGCCCGTTGATGAGATGCAGGTTGCCGGGGCCGCACGATCCCGCACACACTGCCAGTTCGCCCGTGACCTGCGCTTCGCCGGAGGCGGCGAAAGCTGCGACCTCCTCATGGCGAACGTGAACCCAGTCGATGGCCTTTCGTTTGCGCAGCGCGTCGGTGAGGCCGTTGAGGCTATCGCCTACGACGCCGAAGATGCGCTTGACGCCGGCCTGGGCCAGCGTTTCCGCAACGAGGTCTGCGACATTATCGATTTTCATGTTGCGTGATCCTTCTCAGCGGCCGCTGAATTTCGCTGCGCGCTTCTCCAGAAACGCGTTGCGCCCTTCGACGGCATCGGCGCTGAGGCGGATCTCCGCCTGCGTCTCGATCTCGCGGCGGAACTGTTCGGCATAGGTGGCGTGTTCGCTCTCGTCGATCAGGCGGCGGGTTGCAACCAGCGCCCGCGTCGGTCCGCTGGCGAGCTTGCGTGCCAGCGCCAGCGCGCCGTCACGAAGAGCTGCTTCGTCGAACACCTCGCGGACCAGGCCCCATCCCTTGGCCTGATCGGCCGTGAGCGGCTCGTTGGTCATCATCAGTTCGAGCGCGCGCTGCCGGCCGACGAGGCGCGGCAGCAACCAGGTCGACCCCAGATCAGGGACCAGCGCGATGCGGCTGAACACCTGGATGAAACTCGCCGAGCGCGCCGCGACGATCACGTCGCCCGCCATGGCGAGGCTGAACCCGCCGCCCGCCGCCACGCCATTGACGGCGACCACGACCGGCACGCGGCATTCGCGCAACGCCTTGAACGTCGGCCAGTAGTATTTCATGACGCCCGCCACGATGTCGTCGCCCAGGATCTGCGCAGCCTTGAGATTCTGCCCCGAACAGAAGCCGCGGCCGGCGCCCGTCAGCACCAGCGCCCTCACCTCCGGATCATCGGTCATCTCGCCAATGGCGATCGCGAGATCGCCCAACAGATCCGGCGTCATGGCGTTCAGGGTCGCCGGCTCATCCAAAGTCAGCACGCCGACGCTCCCGTCACGCTCTCGCTTCACTCCCGGCATATCGAAACCTCCGTTCGCAGGCATTTTTGGCCGGCCCGGCCGGGCGCGGCAGTGTCCCTGATGGTACCGAAACAATGCGACAAAGGACAATCGCCCTGAAACGCGCAGGCTGTGACGCCGCCCCGCGGCGGGCTCGCAATCGCTTTGATCTTGCGCAAAGTGCCCTGGCGCGGGAAACTGTACTCAGAGGGCATCTGAGGATTTGCAGATGCGAAAAGCGCCGGACCTATCGATCTCGCCCGAAAAGGTATTCTTCATCGCCACAAAGTCGCGCCAATCCGACGGCACGGCGGCGGACTTGAATGCAAACTCGGGCTCCGCCGACGACGATGCCGTCCACGGCTCCAGAGACCGGAGCAGGACGGCCGATCGCTCGGAGCTTTCCGGCTTCATTCAAGACCTGAATGTGGACGAGCAGATCGACCTCGTCGCCATGATGTGGCTCGGCCGCGGCGACGGCGATCTCGACAACTGGAACGACCTGCGCTCGGAGGCTTCGCGCGCCCACAACAACCGCACGGCATCCTACCTGATCGAAACACCGATGCTTGCGGATTACCTGGAAGAAGCCCTGTCGCAGTTTGGCATGTCGCCTGAGGATTTCGAGGAACCCCTCTGATCCACCCGAGACCAAGTATTCCGGAGCATTGCAATGAACAAGATGAAAATCGGTACGGGTGACTGGATCGTCGTGTGCGACGGCCGCAAGGCGCTGATCCTCGAAAATCTCGGCGACCGCATGTTTCCCAACCTGCGCACGAAGGAAGTGCGCGAGCAATCCGACCTGCCGACACAGGATCAAGGCAGCGCGGCGCCAGGACGCGTGTACCAATCGACCGGCGCGGCGCGCAGCTCGATCGAGCAGACGGACTGGCACGATGAATCCGAGCGATCGTTCCTGAAGGAGCTCGCAGAGCGGCTGGATGCCGCGGTCACGTCAGGCGAAACCTCCGCGCTGACCATTGTCGCCTCGCCGCGGGCGCTGGGCATGATCAGGGCGGACTATTCGGATGCCTTGCGAAAGGCCATCAGCGCCGAGGTGGCCAAGGACCTCGTCAAGATGCCGGTCTACGAGATCGAAAAGCAGCTGTTGTCATGATGGCGCGACGTCATTTTACCACACCCGGTGAATGCCAACGCCTCATGCAGGTTCCGATAAGACATCGTTAACCCTGTCGGCCTTAGGGTCTGTCTGACGCCGAAGGATCGGCCGTCGGGTGCCGAAGATGTCGTTTGCGCAAAAGAAACCGTCCACTGTCCCGTCCGCCGAGGAGCGACGGCGCTTTCAGCGCGTCAAGGTTCATCTGCTCGGCCGCTACATGCTGCCCGACCGCCGCGAGTTTCCTTGCCAGATCATTAATATGTCGCCGGGCGGGTTGGCCCTGCTGGCGCCCGGCATCGGCAATGTCGGCGACCGCGTGATCGCCTATCTCGACCATATCGGCCGCGTCGAGGGCAGAATTACCCGTATCATCGACAATGGCTTCGCCATGACGGTCGGCGCGACCGCGCGCAAGCGCGACAAGCTCGCCGCCCAGCTCACCTGGCTCGCCAACCGCGATATTCTCAACCTGCCGGAAGATCGCCGCCACGACCGCATCATTCCGCGCAACCCGATCGCGCTGCTCACCCTCGAGGACGGCAGCAAGATGACCTGCCGCATCATCGACCTGTCGCTGTCCGGCGCCGCCATCGCTGCGGAGAACCGCCCGCCCGTTAAATCTCTGGTAATGCTGGGCAAGGTCCAGTCGCGCGTGGTGCGAAACCTCGAAGAAGGCTTCGCGCTGGAGTTCGTCCACGAGCAGATTGCCGAGACGCTCGAAGACGCGGTTACTGCGCGGTAAAGCGCAAGCCCACCAAGATACCTCTCATCCTGACTTAAAAGCGGTATCCGGTTCTCCGGACGCCGCCCCTGTGCGTCCGCCACCCTGCGGTCGTTGGTTAACGCAGCGCCCCTTGCGCGCAGATTTCCCTGCTGCGTCAGCGTGGCGGCCCCTAATGCATAAAATTTGAATCAATTGCAGTTGTTTCAAATTTTAGTCGAATTCGATTCAAGTATAGATCGAATTAGCTCCAGCTTTTACTCGAATGTACTTGCCTGACTTAGCGGCGGTGCAAAGCCTTTGTGTGAAACGTGGTCCCAACAAGAAACGGGGGCCACAATGTTTTTCAGAGGACAGGGAAAGGGACTGGCGGTCATCGCCATCCTTTTGGGAATGAGCGCCTCGGCGAAAGCCGGTGAAGCTGTCTATGCGAGCCTTGGCGATGCCGCACGTTCGCCGATCGGCTGGGTCGAATTCTGCGCCGAGAACGCCAGCGAGTGCCGGGGTGGCACCACGCAGCCGCGCGACATCGTGATGTCGCAGACGGCGTGGCGGGATCTGGTGCGGGTCAACAAGTGGGTGAACGAGACCATCAAGCCGATCACCGACATGGATCACTGGGGAGTGGTCGAGAAATGGTCGTTGCCGACGGATGGTTACGGCGACTGCGAAGACTATGTGCTTCTGAAGCGCAAGATGCTGATCGACGCCGGATGGCCGCGCGAGGCGCTGCTGATCACGGTGGTGCGCGACAAGAAGGGCGACGGCCACGCGGTGCTGACCGTCAAGAGCGACAAGGGCGAGTTCATTCTGGACAACCAGAATGAGAGCGTCCTGGCCTGGACCGATACCGGCTACCGCTTCGTCAAGCGTCAGTCGCAGAGCGATCCCAATGTGTGGGTATCGCTCGGTGACAGCCGCCCTGCGGTCGCCACCGCGTCTTCACGCGATCGATAACAAGGATTTACGAACCCGCGACCCGGTCACATCCCCACCCCTCCCCGTCCCAGACCGGTTCGCGCGCGGCCAGGCTTCCCCCAAAGCCTGGCCGCAACTTTTTCGGATACAAAGCGCGGACTTGCGCGGGGATTTTCCATTCTTCGACGCCCCGATCGCTGATGGGCGCGCCACACCGTCCGCGCCGTTCGGGCAAGTTATCCTTTTCAATTGTTGGTAGAGGCGTATAATTGGACACCTCTATCGACGGCGCAGGTTCTCTCGCCCGGAAGAGCGCGGCCGATATTGCCCGACCGGTTGCTTATGCCACCGCCGGAAATGTTGATATTTGTTGCCAGGATGAAGACTTCGACGCGCATTAATCTCGAATATTGTCGAACCTGAACGTGCGCATGTTTCATGTGTTGGAGACTGGTGCTCGTAAAGTTCCGAACGCTCTTGCCTTTTAGGGTCGGGGAACGCTCGAATATCCGACCATCGTGCTTTGATCTACTGGCTGCCGAGAACGACAGATCAGACGCTACGCGACCGAGAATTTTTTGAAGGAGACGATCACGCGCGGGAGCGTCGGCTGCTTCGTTTAACCCCTCGATCAGTGTGCTCTGCCATGACCTTGTGTCCCGTTTGCTCAACCCGAGTTGCTCGCAAGCACCGTTACTGCCCGCAGTGCGGCATCAGCCTCGACGGTGCCGCTGGCAAGCCTTCTCCACTCCCCCCCGCCAGTGGATCGGCTCGCGATGAGGCAAATCTTCGACGGCAGCACCATTCCAAATTGCGCCCGGCGCAGATGTCGACGGAGAACAAGCAGGTGAGCGCCCTGTTCGTCGACGTTTGCGATTCGACTTTCCTGCTGCAGCATGTCGACCCAGAAGAGGCCCGGGAATACCTCGGCAAGGCGCTGGATCAGCTGGTCGACGCGGTCGAAATCTTTGGAGGCACGATCAGCCAACTGCTCGGAGACGGTCTCGTTGCCCTGTTCGGCGCCCCATTGGCGCAGGAGGATCACGCCTTGCGGGCTTGCATGGCGGCCTTGAAGATGCAGAGGGCAACCATTCCCGGCTACGAAGCCCGCGGCGTCGCCAGTCCGAAACTGCGCATTGGCATCAACTCCGGTGAGGTGCTGGTCGGAATCGTCGGGCAGTATCAGTGGTCGCACTACGGGGCGGACGGCAAAACCATCCACATCGCGTCGCGACTGGAGAAGTTGGCGTCCCCGGGCGGCATATTGATCAGCGCAGCGACACAGCGGCTGGTCGCTCGGCAGATTGACACACGGCCGATCGGCGAGCGCACCGTACGCGGACTGGCTGCCCGGATCGAACTCCACGAGATCGTGGTCGGGACGGAAAGCTCGGCGGCCGCGCCTTTGACCAGAAAGCAGCGGTGGGCGCCTCTCTTCGGACGCGAAGACTCGTTGCAGGTGCTGGAGGATGCCGTCGGGGCCGCGCAAAACGGAACGATGTGCATGATCGGGCTGCGAGGTGATGCCGGGATCGGGAAATCCCGATTGATCGCCGATTGGACTGGCAGGCTCCTGAACCACGGCGTCGACGTCTGCATTACCCAGGCTTGGGGATATGCGAGCACGCGAGCCTACAGCACCGCAGCCGATCTCCTCGCGAGCATGGTGGGCCTGCCTCGCACCGGCGCGATCGAAGCAAAGCAAATGGCCATGCAGGCCCTGATCGCGAAATGGCCTGCCGAAGGCGCAGACCATCTGGAGGCGGTGAGCGACCTGCTCGGACTGGCGGCGCCGACGAAAGAATGGCTGGCGTTGAATCCTGCACAACGGCGACGTCGGATCGGCGAGGCCCTGCTCTGGCTCGTCCGCCGGCGCCTGCAGGCAGGCCTCTTCGTGCTGGTGCTCGAGGACGTCTTCCTGGCCGATCGCGAAAGCCAGCGGCTGTTCGAGGCGCTGGTCCCCAAGCTCAAGGGGCTCCGGGTCCTGATCTGCGTCAGCTATCGGCCGGACTTCGAACACCAATGGGGACAGGCCGCCTGGTTCGCCGAGCACCTGGTGGGACCCTTGAGGGGCGCCGAGATGCTCGATCTCGCCCGCGCCCTGCTTGGCGATGATCCTTCCGTGCGTGACGTTACGAGCGAACTGGTCCGTCGCGCCGACGGCAATCCCTTCTTCCTGGAGCAACTGGTCATCACGCTGATCGATGACGGATCGCTCGAGGGAACGCCGGGCGCCTACCGCTTGCAGAAGCCTCTCGGAGAGTTGCGAGTCCCGGGCTCCATCGCTGCGGTGATCAGCGCGCGGGTTGACAGGCTGCCCGACGCCGCGAAGTCCGCACTGGAGGCCGCCAGCGTTCTCGGTGACCCCATCACGCGAGAACTGATCGTCGCCATGCAGGGGGTGGATCCTGCGCGTGCGGAAGAATTGCTGGGTCTCTGCGTCTCGTCCGGATTGCTGACGACACCCGATCAGGAGCGCAGCTTACCCGACTCCCGCACATTCTTGTTCCGTCACGCGCTGGTGCGGGATGTCGTGCTTGGAACCCTCACCCGCGGCCGCCTCAAGGCGCTGCACCGACTGGCCTTCCTTGCCTTACACGCGCAGCCGGGGGCTGGCGATGCGGATGCTGCACCGGCACTCGCTCATCACGCGTTCAAGGGCGAAGAGTGGGAGCATGCGGCAAGATTCGCGGTCAAGTCGATGGTGCGGGCCATCTCGCGCACAGCCAATCAGGAGGCCCTGCAACTGTTCGAGATGGGCGTTGAAGCGTCCCGGCGGACCGATGGGGAGTCCACGGCACTCGCCCTTGAACTGGCGCTTCGACTGGAGGCCATCGGCGCCATGATGGCTCTCGGGCACATCGACGAAATCTTCAAGAACATGGAACGCGCCGAGACCATCGCCGCTCAGCTGAACGACCAGCCCGCACGCGCATCGGTCTCGAACCAGACGGCGGTATTTCTCTGGATGCGCGGGCGATTTGAGCAAGGCTTGTGGCACGCCTCACGGGGCCTGGATGCGGCCCGGCTTGCGCAGCGGCGCCACATGATGATGGCAGCGCATCAGACACGCCTGATGAACCTTCACGCGCTCGGACGCTATGTCGAGGCCGCCGCGGAAGGTCGCGTATTGCTCGCCGATTACAGGCCCGAGTTGGCTGAGCACTATGTCCAACCCGGATGGGCAGCCATCCCTATCATCAACCTGTGCTCGTTCCATGCCAGCACGCTGTGGCGCCTTGGTGATTGCAGCGCCGGGGAAGAGGTCTGCGCCCGGGCCTACGAGATTCTGTCCACGGTCGATCACCCCTACTCATCTTTGTTGATCGACCTCGTCCAGGGGCAGATCTGGATCGAAAGGGAGGAACTCGACAAGGCCGAAGCGTTGATGCGCAAGGCCACGCAGCAATGCGTGACTCGCAACGTGCCGACCATGCTAGCCGTCTGCACCGGGACGCTGGGTAGTGCGCTTGCGCGCAACGGCAAGGCGTCTGAGGCTGCTTGCCTGCTCGAAAAGGGGTTCGCCGACCGCATCTGCGACGCAGCCGGCCCCTACGCCCGGATCTTCATGCGTGTCGGCCTCGGTGTTGCCTATCGCAACCTTGGCAGGCTGGAAGATGCAATCCGGGCCGGACGCCGGGCCGTCGACCAGGCCGGCGAGGAGTACGGGCACAGGACCGAAGCCCTTTTCGAGTTGGCCGAGACGCTTCGCTGTGCCGGCGATGCATCGGATGCGGAGGACTGCTTCATCGAGACCTACGAATCGGCGCGTCGTCTGAGAATGCCCTACTACGAGAAGCGCGCGGCAGCAGCTCTTGCGCATCGCCGCGACGACCGGCACCGAGCATGAAGGTCTACACGCCCAAACCCGATACTTTGCCGCCGGGCGCACGCCGTCTCCTCTATGGTCTGTTTTGCCGGCTGAATCGTAACATCAAAGTCCTGCGCCGGCTTGCTGCATTGTTTCTCTGGTTTCCTTTCGTGGGCGGATGGTTCGGCGTAGCGGCGCGCGCCAGTGCCGTCAGGGACGTGATGACGCGGCCGCGAAGCTTTTCGAACAGCGCACACGCGGCCAACCTGGCTTCCGGCGAATATCTGATCGGCATGGATCCCGGCCCCACCTACGCTACCGACAAGCTTGTGCTCGACGCGCGGCTCGACGCACTGAAGCCGACGCTGCCGGCCAGTGCCAATCGGGAGGTCCAGCGGCTTGTCGAGTGTCTGAAGGGAGCCGACAAGCCGTTCGATCTCATCGAGGATTACTTGATGTGGATCGTGTTTCGCGCCATGCATCCGCTATTCGACACGGCCAGCGCCAGGGTGGCGGCGGGCGCACAGGGCGACGTCGGCGATCCCGGACTGCAACGGCAATATCTGATGGAGATCCGATACGTCGCCGGGCAATTGCTGGCCGGCAGTACGGCAACATTGAGGGTGCAGCGAAGGGCGGAGCTTTGTGCGGATGCGCTGCGTGCCCGTATCGCCGGCGTGAGCGATGACATTCGGCAAGCGTGGAACGTTTCGGCCTCCCGCCATTTCATCGAGCGAAACGCGGTGGGACTGGCCTGGATTTCGCATCCGGTGACGGTGCAGTCGGGAGCCCTGATCGTACAGGAGCTGCTGGAACGCCCCGAAGTCCACAAGGACTTGCGAAAGAGAGCCGCACAACTCGGACCAGAGGTCTGGCAGGATGGCAGTTTTCGCGACCTGGTGCGCGACCACGTGCTGGAGCTGATGCGCTTCCGGCCCATCTTTCCGCTGCTGTCCCGCGACGTGCCCCGCGATACGGAGTTCGAAACGGGAGCGCGGCGGAACGCGCCGTGCGCCGCCGGCGGCAAGGTGACGGTGCTGTCGATTGCCGCCATGTTCGATTCGCGCGCAGTCCCCGACATCGGGCGGTTCTGTCCCGCGCGGGATTGGGGCGACCAGCAGGATCTGCGGTGGCTGATGTTCGGTTTCGGCACCCGGCAATGTCCCGCCAAGGATTACGCGGTCGACATTCTGACCAGCGCGCTGATCGGTTTGCTGATCCTGCCCGAACTGCAACTGGCGGATGGTGGCGGCAAGGCCATCACATACGACGGCGCGCTGATGTCTGGCATGCGCGTGGGCTTCACCTCGCCGGTGGGAAAAGAGAGCCATGCTTAAGATGGTCCGGCAGCAGATGATCTGCATCATTGCGCCGAGCTGGTGCGGCGGAATCGACCCGCTGCAGATGGCCAGCCTCAAGACCGCGCTCGATGACCTGTTCCGGGATGTCGAGGTGGTGCAGTTCGCCTCGATCGCACTGTTGCCGCCGATGACCGACAGCAAGGACAGGCTGCCGTCGCTGATGCTCGAGCTTGCCATCGAGGAAGGCATCGATCCGCGCGACATGCTGTACAGGCTCGTCAATCATCCGAGCCGCACCATGTGGACGCTGTACAGCCCGTACTGGCCCGACGGCGGTCCGCCCCGGGAGAGCGACCGCAACCAGCAACTCTTCGACACGCTGATGGGATGGCTCAGCATCGCCGACGGCGGCTTCGTCGGTGCCCGCGACCGAACCGTCCGGCAGATCATGAAAGAGCGGAACCTCCTCGAATGGACACGAAGCGAGGGGCGCAAGCTGAAGGGGCTGTACGGCAAGGACCGCGCATCGTTCGCGCTCGCCCTTGCGCAACGGGCGTTCCAGGAGCCGCGCTTCGAGTGGGCGACCGAACCTGCGCCGCGGTCCTACTGGCGCGACAAAGGCGCCGGCTTCGGCGCCAAGCTAGCCTATCCGCTGGCGATCTTCGTCCTGTGGCTCGTCGTCGTCTGGCTGCTGGGCGCGGCGCCGAGGTGGTTGGCGGAGGCTTGCGCCTGGTTCTTCGGACTATCGCAGCCGCCCTTTCAGTCCTTCACGAACGCCATGGGCAATGCGAGCAGCTGGGTGCTGGGCGTGAGCCGCCGTGGCGTGGGATCTCTGATCGCGATCGTGCTCCTGGCGTGGTTCTTCCTGGTCGCGCTGCCGGCGCTGGTCGCGCCCTGGAGGCGCTGGCTGGAGAGCGTCCGTCGCGAGCTCGAACGACCGACGGAGACGTGGTCTTCATGGTCCACCTATAGGGTCGGCCTGCTCGCCAGCGTGCTGCTTGTACCGGCCATCGTCGCCTGCGCGCTGATCTACACGTTTTGCCCCGATTATCTTGCAGCCAGGATCAGGGAATGGACACCGGATGTCCCGGGATGGCAGCTCATCCTCATCGCGGCGCTCGTGATCGGCGTGTTGCTGTTCGTCGGCGCGCTGGTTTCCCGGATATTCCGCGCGCTGTCTTCCTGGATCAACCGCCGATTCCCGTGGCTGGGCGAGGCATTCATTCACCCGCTCGAGGACGATGTACCTCGCGCTCAGCAGGTCCATCGGTCGATCGAGGCATGCGAGGCCCGATTGGTCGGCGAAACCGCGCACATGGTCAGCCTGACGGATGTTCGCACGCCACACGGGTGGAGTGCCTGGTGGATTCGCGCGGCGCTTGGCGTCGTGACGCTGTTTGGACGGCTGTTTTTCACCGGAGGGCGGCTCGGCGATGCGCCCGGCATCCATTTCGGCCACTGGCACATCATCGATGGCGGTCGCCGCTATCTGTTCTGCTCCAACTACGACGGCAATTTTGGCGGATATCTCGACGACTTCATCAACGGTGCGACAATCGGAACGACGTTGGCGTGGCGTTGGACCACGCTGATGCCTCGTCCGGCGGCGGCGCCCGGGCATCCCGACGTCAAGGAGCCACGCAGTTTCCCACCGACGCGATTTATCATCTTCCGGGGCGTGAAGTGCGAACTGAAATTCAAATCCTATGCGCGCGACAGCATGCTTCCGCATTTGTACCGCTTCGACCCATGCAACGCGACGCTCGACGAGATCGAACTCGCCACCGGACTGCGGAACGCCCTGTTCGGCGAACGCAATGATGCTCGCGACGATCTGATCATGAGGGTCATCGAAACATGAAGAGCGCGGCGGTTCTCTCGAAGCAGTTGAAGGACATTCAGGGAATACTCCGGAGCGGTTATGGCTGGCTCCACAGCAGCACGTTCTGGTTGCTGACGATCAAGGACGGGCGCGAGAATGAAGCTCGCGCGTGGCTCGCGACACTCGCCCACGACGAAGGACTTCTCGTCAGTGCCGCGCGCGTCGGACAGTCGCGGACGGAGCATATCGACGGAGCCATCGCGGTCGCATTCAGCTACCTGGGACTTCAGAAGCTCGCCTGCGCGGAAACCGACGTCCATCCCTTTCCGACTCCCTTTCGCAGCGGTATGGGCAGCGAGTTGCGCGCGTCTCTCCTGAAGGAGGGTCCCGGGAAATGGCGGTGGTCGGATGCCGAAGGGCCGGCCGGTGGCGAGGTCGTGCATGTCCTCATTGCCGAATTGACCGACGGAAAGTCCCAGTTTGTGGACGGAAAGCCCAGAATACCGGATATTGATCCCGACGTGTTCGGCGTCATCAAGGTCGATAACGACCCCTGCTCATTCCAGCCTGTTAAAGACGATCCGGTCCCGAAACTCTTCGAGGTGTTCGGATTTCGCGACGGTCTCGCGCAGCCCACGATCCGGGGTTTCAGGGAAGAACAAGGAGCCCGGAAGGTCAGGCAAGACGCCGGTCCGATGTATGATGACCGCGTCGTCGCGCCCGGAGAATTCATCCTGGGCTATCGCAACGAGTATAACGAACTCACCTACTGTCCCAACGTGAAGGGGTGGCCCGGCGACGCCACGTATACAGCCGGCCGCTTCGCCCTGAATGGCAGCTATCTGGCCGTCCGTCAGATCAAACAGAACGTAAAGGCGTTTGAGGAATTTGAAGCTCTGAACGGCAGGGACATCTGCGAGAAACTGATGGGGCGCCGCAAGACTGGCCTGCCGCTGTCGTGGGAAGGCGACCCGAACGCTTCGGTGTCGGATTCGAAGGCCGATGCATTTCGTTTTCGTGTCGATGACACGAATGGCTTCGCTTGTCCCAAGGGGTCCCATATCCGGCGGGTGAACCCGAGGGACTCGCTCGGCGTCGATGTGAAATCGAGCATCAAGTCGACCAAGCTGCACAGACTGCTGCGCCGTGGCCGGCCCTATCTCGAAAAGGACAAGAACGATGATCCGCACAACGGCATCTTCTTCATCGCCTGCAATGCGGATCTCGAGCGGCAATTCGAGTTCATTCAGCAGCGCTGGGTTCGCAATCCTCGTTTCGGCTGTCTCCACGACCAGGACGATCCGGTCGTAGGGGCGACGCACTCTCCGAAGAAGTTCTCCATGCCGGGACTGGCGAGTGGCGAGGAAGTATCCCTGAGCGCCTTTACAGAAACGCTGGGAGGCGGCTACTTCTTCCTTCCGGGGATCAAAGCGCTCAAATTCATCGTGAATCACGTCCCGTCTCCGTAAGCGGTCGTGGCACAGGCCCCGCTTGGGAGAACGCACCTTGGCCGACTGTGAAATCGACGCCATCCGCGCATTGCTGGGTTCGAAACCTCGGCCCGTCGGATGGTCCGAGCGGCGGCAACGGCTCGACGAAGTCGGATCGACCTGGCCGGTCGCGTCCGACGTCACATGTGATGCGGTCGATTGCGATGGCGTCCCCGGCGAATGGTCGCTCGTTCCCGGCAGCGAAACCTCGCGTGCGCTGCTGTACTTTCACGGCGGCGGCTATTGCTCCGGCTCGATCGTCAGCCATAGACGCATGGTGACGGAGGCTGGACGTGCGGCACGGATGCGCACGCTCGCGCTCGACTACCGCCGCGCGCCGGAGCACCCCTATCCGGCCGCGCATGAGGATGCTCTTGCGGCATGGCGCTTCCTGCGCAGGCAGGGTTTTCCGGCGTCGGCCATCGCCGTCGGAGGCGACAGCGCCGGCGGCAACCTGACGCTGGGACTGATCAACCGGCTGCGCGCGGCGGGCGAGGAATTGCCGGCCTGCGCCTGGCTGGTCTCGCCGTGGAGCGACCTCACGATGTCGGGCGCGACGCTGGAAACCAAGGATGCGGTCGATCCCTTGATCCACACCGCCTATCTCACCGAACTCGCAGATGCCTATGCGCCGCCGCCGATCGAGCGCACCGATCCCCTGATTTCGCCGCTGTTCGCCGATCTGGCGGGCTTTCCGCCCATACTGATCCAGGTCGGATCGGCCGAGGCGCTGCTGGCGGATGCTACCCGGCTGGCGGCAACTGCCGGGGCCGCCGATGTCGATGTGACGCTTCAGATCTGGCCACATATGATCCACGCCTGGCCGGTCTGGAATGCCAAACTCGAAGACGGCCGCCGCGCGCTGGCGTCCGCCGGCCGGTTCATGCGGGCGCATATCGCTTAGCCGCGCCGGCGCGAGATCTGCCGCCGCACGTCTCGCAGGCTCAAACCGCCCCCAAAAGGCGTTTTTTGGCTATTTCCTCCGAAATCCGCCGATTGCATGGCAAATCGCGGGTTTTAGGGCAGCAAGGCCTGTGGTATTCGGGAACATTGGAATCACGTCGGAATTTGGATTGGCATGATCGAAACGGCTCCCCGGAGTAGCAGCCCCATGGCGTGGATCGGCGGACAGCCGATCGCGATCGCTGCTGTCGCTCTGGCCGTCGTGGTGCTGGGAATAGGCTCGATCGCCATATGGCGCGCCTATACCGGTACCGCGCCCGAGACCGATCGCGCAGTGGTCGTCCGGCAGCTGCAGGCCCGTACCGCGCAGGCCTCCGAACAGCTCGTTGAAAAGACCAAGGGCCTCGAAGCCACCCAGATGGAATCGATCGACCAGTTGCAGATGGTGCAGGATCAGCTGCAGACCGTGCGTCGCCTTCTGGCTTCCCAGCAGACCGATACCAAGAAGCTTTCCGAGCAGGTGGCATCACTGACCGAGGCCATCGACGGGCTCAGGCAATCCTATGCCAGCACGCGGTCCTCCGAAGCCGCGGCCGATTCCCCGCCGCGCAAACGGTCGGCCAAGGCAAAATACCGGCCGTCCAGAACCGCCAACCGCAACCGCGCCAAGCGCGGCTGATCAAATCCCTGAATTTTTCCGCGGGTTTTCAGCGTCCCGAACCGGCCCCGCACGCCCCGGGAGGGTCCGCCCCGCCACCGGCGTGGTTTCGCCAATTTTCCTCGCCGAATGTGAACTGGTTCACACATGCCCGTGAGAATCCCGGGCATCTTGAAATTCACCGGATGGCGTGAGCCGATTTCAATATCCGGGGCTGGCAAGGTCGTTGACGGTATACTGCGTCGACGGCCTTGTTTTTTAGGCGGACTTCCCGGCGTGGGACTGAGAACGTCCGCCCGCAAAGGCTTCAATGAGTTACAGAAGCCTGCGTGGCGGAGTGGCCGATCCGGTGCGATGGCCCCTGCGATACGATCTGGACATCTTCTGCTCCATTTCCCAGAACATCCAGACGAAGGCTGCACCCAGACCAATCACGACGATCAGAAACAGCAAGGTCAATGCCGGGGCTGAGAGCATGTTCAACATCCTCGATCAGATGCAAACGGCATTTCATCGAACGGAATCAGGATTAGCACCACGGCACCGAAGTGGCGCCGGTCAATTCCGCCGTGATTTGCCCTGAAGTGCTCGACGCTTTCTTCAGCGTCGGATCCTCGCAGATCCCGCGCCAACCATAGACCAGTGGAGACCGCAGGGCAATCTTGCTCGCCTCGGCACACGCCGCCGCAGTCGGAAGATCAGCAACCTCGGCAGATGCTCTTCAGCTTGCGATCGATCGTCTTGTTCTCTTCGGTGATCGCAGCATCGCCGCTCGCCCGGTTCGATGCCGCCGATCCGGTCGTGACGCCGCCACCGGACGACTGTGCCGTCCCGGCGCTGTTGGTGCCGGGCGCCGGCGGGGAGGCAAGCCTGGATGCATTGCCGGCCCCGGATGCATTGCCGGCGCCGCTCGGATCTTCGCCGGCATTGTTCGCCCCGCCCGGACTGGCGGGGCCGCGCGGAACGCCGCTGATGCCGGAAGTGCCTGCACCAGCAGAGCCGGCACTCGGAGAACCGGCCGCGCTGCCGCTGCTACCCGACGAAGATCCGCCGCCGCTCTGTGCAAACGCGGCGGCCGGCGACACCAAGAGCGCCAATGCGAGGATCGCAGAACTTATTCTCATGAAAAATCTCCTTTGCGAAATCAACGACAGCGCCCTGCCCTTGTTCCTGAGCGGAACAATTTCCACCGCAAATCATTGCATCACCATCCGCGCGATAGCTGGAGTTGACCGCGCTTGCGCAAATTGATCGCCTTCGACGACGACACAATCGACAAGCTCACCCGGCTTGCGCGCGACCGGATGGGGACCCTTCAGGAATTGGCGGACGAAGCTTTTGCCGACCTGCTCAGGAAGCACGGCGTTCCCGTCGATCTCAAGGATGCGCTGCGAAAGAGCGCGGGAGTCGCCAAAGTATCGACGTCTAAAAGGGCAAGATCGAAAACCGGAAAGACGACATCATGACGCCAGATCCCGATCCATTCGAGCAAGGTGAGCAGGCCGCGCGCGACGGCATTCCGGCGGAAGCCAATCCGTATCAGGATGGCAGCGAACAACACGCGCTGTGGGCCGCCGGCCACGAAAAAGTCGCCGGCGCGATCGAGGCAAACGAGAGCGAAGGAAGCTGAGCGCAACTCTCAACGCCGCCGGCGGGCGCGAGAGGCCGCTCAGCCGATCTTCTTTAGTCCATTCTTGAAACGCGGCCCGTTGCGCTGGTAGGACTTTGCGGCACGCCCCATCGCCGCCGACTGCTCGGGCGTCAGCGTCCGGACTACGCGTGCGGGCGCGCCGATGATTAGGGAATACTCGGGATACTCCTTGCCCTCGGTAATGATCGAGCCCGCGCCAACGACGCTGCCGCGTCGGATGCGTGCGCCGTTCATGACGATCGAGCCCATTCCGACCAGCGAGTCGTCTTCGAGCGTGCAACCGTGGAGGATCACGTTGTGGCCAACCGTGCAGTTGGTGCCGATCACGAGCGGAAAGCCGGGGTCGGTGTGGCAAGCGCAATTGTCCTGCACGTTGGAGCCTTCGCCGACCTCGATCCACTCATTGTCGCCGCGCAGCACCGCGCCGAACCAGACGCTGGCCGAATTCAGCAGGCGCACCTTGCCGATCACGACGGCGGTATCCGCGATGAAGTAGTTGCCATCAGCGGGAAGTTCAGGTCCCTGCCCGTCGAGTTCGTAGATCGCCATAGCAAAAAGGTCTCCGTTCATGGAGACCTTGGCATAGCCTTCGGGGCGTGATCAAGCGAAGCGAGAACCTCTCTCAGGCGAGGACGCCCGCGGCACGCAATGTCATCAGGAAGAACGTTCCGGACATCAGGCTCCAGAAGCCTGCGAGCACGGTCGCCATCATCACGAACTCGAAGCGGCGGCGCTCGATCTTCGCGCCTCGCATCGTGTTGCGCATGATGATGAAGGGAGCCGCGAAAACCAGAAACGGAACCGCGGCAAATGTCTTCGGCGCGACACCCTCGCCGAGCAGCCCAAATCCTGCGGGTCGCGCCGCCATGACCTGGTAGCCGCTGGCCAGGGCACCGGCGATCGCAAAGCCAATGCACAGGGCAAACAGGGAATTCAACGCATCTGGCGACATCAAACCATCCGCTACTCAACGAACCGCGCACCCTGCTTTGGCAAAAATGCCGGCCAGCCGCCACCGTATCCTTAAGGAAAGGTTAACGGCCGATCGCGCCAATTCAGTTTGCGCATGGCTGGCGGCGCGCTGCGCCTGCGAAATCATGCAGAAATCTGGTCGGCCATGGCATATTCGCAGGGTGATTCGGCGTCAGGCTGATCCAGCGGCGCTGCAACCAATGCTATTTTCATGACCTTGCTTTCCACGGCCCAGCATATCGCTCGCGACACGCGCAAGGACCCGCGCGCGCACATCGTCCTGATCCTGGTCGCGGCCACCCTTGCCGCCGGAGCCATTGCGCTGGTCGCCTATCTGCTGTGGCCGACCTGGGGCGCGCGGTCGCTGGATGCACCGTCACGCCTGCCGGTCAGCGTCGGCGGGACGTTGTTCAACGTTCCGACATCGGCGGTCCGCCGCAAGATCCAGCGCCATACCGGTCCGCAGGAGCGGGTCGATCTCAGTTTCCTTTTCCCGTCGCTCGCGCCTCCCGAGGCGCCGAAGCACGTCAGCGCCGATACGGTCGAGGAGAAGGTTCAGCCGATCGACCGGATCTTCGTATCGATATCGGCCCATCGCGACGCGCTGGCGCCCGACATGCGGGTGCGCACGATCTATCCACGCTATCTCGAGCAGACCTCGACGCCGATCGACGACGGGTTGACGATGCGCGCGTTTCGCGACGGCTCGCCCTATGCCAATGAGGATCTGTTCTCCGCCGCCGCGCCGGGCTTCAACGCGCGCTGCAGCCGCGATGGGCTGACGCCCGGCATGTGCCTGAGCGAGACGCGCGTCGACGGCGCCGACCTGACGTTTCGCTTTCCGCGGAGTTGGCTCGCGCAATGGCGCGACGTTGCGAATGCAATGAACCGCCTGACGGCGCAGATGCGCGGACCGAAGGGCTAGGCTTCGCTCCGCGAAGATGGGAATGCGCCTGGCTTTTACGGCTGCGCGCCTTACCCGACGTCAGCCAGATCTTCCTCGAGAATCGCCATCTGGAACTGGAAGGAGCGATCGTCGTCCTCGTCATCGACGAACAACACGCCGATGAACTCCTCGCCGATATAGACCTCGGCGGAGTCGTCCTTCTTCGGGCGCGGCACGACGCGGAGCTTGGGATTGCCGAATACGCGCTTGAGATAAGCGTCGAGCTTCCTGACTTCCTGAACGTCCACGGCGGTCTCCAATCGGATCAATGTTTTCCGGGAGGTTTTTAGGACGAGATGATGCTGACCGCCAGCCGTAAGTTCACAAAGTTAGCGGCAGAAAACAGTGGAAAATCAAAGCCCGATCGCGTTGAGCATCTGATCCATGGTGCGTGACGGCTCCGCGCAGCCGGCTTCGCCGACGATCTTGGCCGGAACGCCTGCAACCGTCACATTGTGCGGCACCGGCTTGACCACCACCGAGCCCGCGGCGATGCGCGCGCAATGGCCGATCTCGATATTGCCGAGAATTTTTGCCCCCGCCCCGATCAGCACGCCGTGGCGAATCTTCGGATGACGGTCCTCGTTCTCCTTGCCGGTGCCGCCCAGCGTGACGCCGTGCAGGATCGAAACATCGTCCTCGATCACAGCGGTCTCGCCGCAGACGAAGCCGGTCGCATGATCGAGGAAAATGCCACGGCCGATCACGGCAGCGGGATTGATGTCGGTCTGAAACACCGCCGAAGAGCGGCTCTGCAGATAATAGGCAAAATCCTTGCGACCCTTCTTGTACAGCCAGTTCGCCAGCCGATGGGTCTGCAGGGCATGGAAGCCCTTGAAGTAGAGCAGCGGATCGATGAAGCGCGAGGTCGCGGGATCGCGGTCGTAGACTGCGACCAGATCGGCGCGAAACGCATTGCCAAGATCTGGATCGTCGCGCAGCGCCTCGTCATATGTCTGGCGGATCAGGTCGCCCGACAGCGCCGAATGGTCGAGCCGCTCGGCGATCCGATGGATCACCGAATCTTCCAGACGATCGTGATGCAGCACAGTCGAATAGATGAAGGAGGCCAGTTCGGGCTCGCGGCGGACGATGTCCTCAGCCTCGCTTCGCACGCGATCCCAGATCGGATCGAGCGCGGCCAGTTTCGAACCCTGCGGATTGACCTGATGCACTGCCATCGGCTTTTCTCTCGGTTTGCGCCCGCGATTTGGCTTGTTTATAGCACGGCGGACAGACTTCTGTCCCGGGCAGGCGCCCGGCATAATACCCCCGGCGGCCCCTCGGGTCCGTTCAAGGTGGTCAGCGAAATCAGGAAATCAAGCCGTTTAAGGTCCGACTATTGGTGAATTTCGGCCGGCCTTCCGTTCCCGGATGCTGGCCTGGCGGGGGGAAGTCACATCAGCACGCAAACCTTAAGCGCGCGCGTCGCGGACGTGCGGCTGGCCTGGGCGGTCGCCATCGCCATCCCGGTGATGTTGCTCGCGCCTGCCCTGTGGAATGGCTACCCCCTGCTCCAATGGGATACCGGCGGCTATCTGGCGCGGTGGTATGAAGGCTACCTGGTGCCGAGCCGCTCCACGGCGTTCGGCGTTTATCTCCATTTCGGCGAAGATTCGAGCTTCTGGATCAATCTCGGGATCCAGGCGCTGGCGACGCTTTGGATCCTGCAACTGACGTTGCGCGTGCTGGGCATGAGCCAGCCGCTGCGGCTGCTGGGTATCGGCCTCGCACTGAGCATCACCACCTCGCTACCCTGGCTTGCGAGCATGCTGCTGACCGACATTTTCGCAGGGCTGTCCGTTCTGGCGCTCTTCATCCTCGCCACATGTGACGACAAAACCTCGACGCCGGAGAAATGCCTGTTGTTCGCGTTGACGGCGTTCGCCGCATCTTCTCACAGCGCGACGCTAGCCGTGCTGCTCGGTCTGTGCTGCGTCGGCTGGGTCGCCCTCCCCTTTCTGGGTGGACGGATTTCCGTGGCCGGGCTGGCGCAGGCCAGCCTGACGATCGTCGCCGGCGCCGCGCTACTGCTGTCCACGAATTTTGCGTTGTCGGGACAGTTGGCATGGACGCCCGGGGGATACGGCGTCGCGTTCGGACGCATGCTGCAGGATGGCATCGTCGCGCAATACCTGCGGGATCATTGTTCGCACCAGCATCTGAAGCTGTGCCCCTACCGCGATCAGCTGCCCGCCACGGCCGACCAGTTCCTGTGGGGCAACAGCATGTTCAACACGCTCGGCCGCTTCAAGGGGATGAACGACGAGATGAGTTTCATCGTGCTGCGCTCGCTTGCCGAATACCCGGCCTGGCAGGCGCGGGCGGCGGCTGTCGGCACCGCGCAGCAACTGGTCCACGTCGCGACCGGCGAAGGGACCGATGGCTGGCTCGGCCACACCTATGGCATCATCGAGCGATTTATTCCGGCCCAGGTGAAGCCGATGCGCGCAGCACAGCAGCAACGCTCGCATTTCGACTTCACCACGATCAACTATATCCACGTGCCGGTCGCGCTCGGCTCGATTCTGCTCACAGTCATGCTGTTCGGTCACGGCCTGCTCCGCCGGCGGCTCGATCACATCACGATGCTCGCAGGATCGGTCTCGCTCGCCGTGCTCGGCAACGCTTTCATCTGCGCCGTCATCTCCGGCCCGCACGATCGCTACGGCGCACGGATGGCGTGGCTTGCGACCACGGTGGTACTGATCGCGGCGATCAGACATTTCTCTGGCGAGAACGCAGTGCGAGAGCGCTCACTGCCGCTGTGACAGGAAGTCGGTGACGCCGGCCTTGTAGACCTTGTCGCCGACCGCGCGCATGTGATCGCGGTTCGGGATATCGAGCACCTCGGCGCCCGGGATGATCTTTCCGAGCGCCTGCGCCGAGCCGGCGATCTCGTCTTTGGTTCCGACCGCAATCAGCACCGGCACGCCGATCCCGGCAGCCTCCTCTCGCGTCATCAAGCGACGCGATCCGCGCAGGCAGGCGGCGAGCGCGCCGCGGTCGGAGCGGGTCTGGTCGGCAAAGGCGCGAAACGTCCGCCCGACCGGATCGGTGACGTCCTCCAGCGACGGCGCCTCCAGCGCCGTGGCGACATTCTCGCCGGGCCCGCCGCCCTCGATCAGGCCGATGCCGATGCCGCCGAGGATCGCCGAGCGCAGCCGCTGCGGCTGCTCGCGCGCCAGCACCGCTGTCATCCGCGAGCCCAGCGAATAACCCATGATATCGGCGCGATCGATGGAAAGATGATCCAGCAGCGCGATGACGTCACTCGCCATGATGGCGATCTCGTACTGAGCGGAATCGTAGAGCTTGCTTGAATCGCCGTGACCGCGATTGTCGAGCGCGATGACCCGGCGGCCGTCCTTCTTCAGATCGGAGACCCAGGTCGGATAGACCCAGTTGACGTTCTTGCTCGAGGCAAAGCCGTGCACGAGGATGATCGGATCGCCCTCGCCTTCGTCGAGATAGGCAATTTCGACATCGCCGTTGTGAAAACTCGGCATCGACGGTTCCATTTTTTGCGGATTAGAATTGGCGACCTGCAACCGCAAGCCTGGTTGTTAGAGTCCAGCCTTGAAGTCTAGCCTTGCGCGCCGACGCCTGCCAGAGCGACGCCCTGCGGCAGAGGTGATGCCGCTGCCTGCATTCGCAGACGTTTTGCCTTCTTGCGGCGAAGCCACGCCATGGTCGCCCGTTCCGTGGTTGCCTTGATCGACGACAGGAAACCGAACAGCGCCAGCAAAGCCCCGAACACCCACATCGTCAGGTTGAAGGCGCCGGTCGCCAGCAACAGTGCACCGCGGCCGAGCGTTTTCAGGATGGCGCGGGTCTGGCCGCCCTTGGATTCCGCCAGCCGCGCGGCGCGGGCGACATCCTTCGGTCCTTGCGCGATGCGCAGCGTATCGAGCGCGCCGCGCGTGCCGGCTTTTTCGCCGACGCGTCCGACGTCTTTCGCCAGCCGCACCAGCGCACCGGCCTTCTCGGCACGGAACGCCGCCTTGATCGCGCTGACGGTTTCGCCCGGCCGCAGCACCGAACTCCTTGCGACCGCCTGCTGCAGCACAGGCGCATCGACGACCTCGCGGGCCGAACGCCCCGCCCATTGCGTCAGGCCCTCGCCAAGCCGGCCGACCTTGCGCGCGCCCTTGACCATGCTCAGCCCGGCGCGGACCGGCCCGACGCCGCCGACCGTCACATAGGTCGCAGCGGTCACCGCCAAGCCAACGGTCGCAAGGCCAAGCACCAGACGGTCCACTTCCTCCCCCGTTGCCAGATGCTTGCCCTCGCGCACGACGTCCCTGATATCGCCGTATACGAACAGATCGCCGGCAACGGTGCCCGAGAGGCTTGCAAGATCGTCGGCATTGCCGGTGACGAGACCGGTGGCAAAGCGCCTGGCCACATCCGAGGTCGAGTTCGATTCCGCGACCGCGTCGCTGACGCGCTTCGACAGGTCCTCGCTGACGGCAATGCCCCTGTCGCGCGCGAGTTCAACGAAGCTTGCGGCGAGGTCGGAATCGTTCGCCGCCAGCGCCGCCTCGATATTCTCGGCGACCAGAGCGGGGTTGTTCCGCAGGGCAGAATTGAGCTGGAGATCAGCGAGCTTGGCGGGCTCGTCCTGCGCCGCCAGGATGGCTCCGGCGTCACGGGCGTGCGGCCACAGCGCCGCGCCCACGGTCGCGCTGAGCGCCATGCAAGCAAAAGCCACCGCCAGCGCCGAGCCGACCCGCAACCGCCTCATCCCCGAAAATCCAATGTTTTACGTCCCTCAACATGGTGTGCCGTTTTTAAGACACAACGGCCCCGACGAAAGAAGGGCTTCTCTCCGACGACAAGATTGTGTCGAATTTGCATGAGCGAATGAGGGTGGAGACTTCCGGGAATCCGGGCTTTGGGAATTTGGGCTTCGGGAATCCGGGGCACTAGGAATCATCTGTACCCGCCAGTATGGTGCGCGGCGTTTCGGGCGCCCGCATCGTGTTGATTGCGTCCGCCCGCCATTGCCATCCAAGGTGTAGCTATGTCCGACCATGTCGTCCCGCATTTCCACAACGACGCCGGGGTCTCGGTTATCGAGATCGGCTCGCAGGAGTTCATGTGCGTGGGCGCCAATCCTCCGTTCGATCATCCGCATGTGTTTCTCGATCTCGGCAACGACAACGAGATCATCTGCCCGTATTGCTCGACACTCTATCGTTTCGCCGCCGACCTTGCCGCGGGCGAAGCCCGGCCGCCGGAATGCGTGCTGAAGGACAAGGTCGCCTGACCGGTCGGTGGCGGTCGCGCGCACCATCATCGTTGCTGGTGCCGGGATCGGGGGACTGACCGCGGCGCTTGCACTCGCGGCCCGCGGCTTTCGCGTCGTCGTTCTGGAAAAGGCCGAGCGGCTGGAGGAAGCCGGCGCCGGCCTGCAGCTTTCGCCCAACGCCAGCCGCATCCTGGTCGAGCTCGGCCTGCAGCCGCGGCTCGCTTCTCGTGCCGTGACGCCCGACGCCATCAACATCGTGAGCGCGCGCGCCGGCGGTGAAATCGCCCGCCTGCCGCTCGGCGAAGCCGCCAGCCGGCGCGCTGGCGCACCCTATTGGGTGGTGCATCGCGCCGATCTGCAAGCCGCCCTGCTGGCCGGGGTTAACGACCATCCGGACATCGACCTGCGGCTCGGCTGCCAGTTCGAGGACGTGACGTCGCATGCCAAGGGGCTCACCGTGATCCAGCGCCGCGGCAATGCCCGGCAGTCGGAACTGGCGATGGCGCTGATCGGCGCCGACGGCATCTGGTCGGCGGTCCGCAATCATCTGTTCCCGCAGGTGCAGCCGCAATTCTCCGGCCTGATCGCCTGGCGCGGAACCCTCGAAGCGACCGCGCTCCCGCGCGAATATACCGCGCCGCGCGTGCAGCTCTGGATGGGACCGGACGCGCATCTCGTCGCCTATCCGATATCGGGCGCCAAGCAGATCAACGTCGTCGCCATCGTGCCGGGAACCTGGAACAGGCCGGGCTGGAGCGCGCAAGGCGACGCCAACGAACTGAAGGGCGCATTCGCCTCAAGGCGCTGGCCCGCAACCGCGCGAATGCTGATCGGGGCCGTCGACGAGTGGCGGCGCTGGGCGCTGTTTACGCTGCCCGATCTCGCCGACTGGAGCAGCGGCGCCACAGCCCTGCTCGGCGACGCCGCGCATGCGATGCTGCCGTTCGCCGCGCAGGGCGCCGGCATGGCGATCGAGGACGCCGCCGTGCTCGCCGGATGCCTGAGCCAGAGCACCGGCGACAACATCGTGGGCGTTCCGGCCGCCCTGAAGCGCTACAGCGGCCTGCGGCGCGGCCGCGTGCGGCGGGTACAGCGCACCGCCCGGCTACAGGGCCGCATCTATCATCTGACCGGACCGCTGGCGCTGGCGCGCGACCTCGCCATCAGGGCGATGGGCCCGCAGCGCATGCTGGCGCGGCAGGACTGGATCTACGACTGGCGGGCGTGAGGAAGAGGCCGCTTAGTTCGCCCCAGCGGCCTTCGGCCGGCTACCCCTGACCGCGGGCGCGGGCTTGATCGTTGGCGGCGTTGGCGCCGCCGCATTGGCATCGGGCTTGTAATCCTGGCAGCGATTTTTCCGCCAGGCTTCCTCGAGCAGTTTCGACTGTCCACGCATCGCGATGTAGTCGTTGCGGTAGGCAACCTCCGCCACCACCGAGCCCCCGACGCCGGTTTCAGCCTTCGACATCAGGCCCTGCAGTTCCGCGGTGCGGCTCGCGACCGCCTTGCGTTCGGTCTCGAGCTGCATGCAATCGTAGAGGTCGTATTTGGCGGGATCGACGAACGCCGGGGAGATCGTCTCGCCCATCTGGGCACAACCTGACATGCCCGCCCCGAGCGCGATCAGCGCCAGCGCGGCGAGGCTGTGCGAAAACGAACGGCGATCGGGCAGAAACAGGGGCATCGGACCTTCGTAGGCGGATAACGTTGCGATTGCCTAAAGCAACCGCAAGTGTCGGCATTGAGGCTTTGCTTTAACGCGCTCCCTCGCTAAAGGAAGGGGCGCGTTCCGGCCGGACAATACCCCAATCAAGGCTCTCCGGTAAACGTGCTAAGTAATTGATTTCCTGAGTGTAAGCGGACGTGGCGGAACTGGTAGACGCAAGGGACTTAAAATCCCTCGATGGCAACGTCGTGTGGGTTCGAGTCCCACCGCCCGCACCAGCCTTCGCTCGCGAAGCGACGAAGGCCGCCGCGCCGAAGCCTGTAGGCGAAGGCGGGCTTGTTTCCGCGAGCTACGGCTTGGCAGGCCACGCGTAGACCGTAAGGTCGGAGCGTGTCCGGCGTAGCTTGGGCGCGCAGCGAAAGCGAAGACGGACTGATGAGGCTGGGAGATAAATTTTGCCGCAACCCCATCTTTTCGAAATGCGCCGGCTCGAGATGCTGAGCAACACTATCTTCGGCGTTGCCATGACGCTGCTCGCCTACGATCTGCCGAAAGCCAGCAGCTTTGCCGCCGCGCCACGCTGGATCGACCTGCTTCGCGTCTATGCGCAGCCGGTCATTGCACTCGCAATCAGCTTCGTCGTCGCCGGGCTGTTCTGGTTCAGCCATCACCGGCGGCTGGCGGTGGCGCCGGAAGCCGGGCGCGGCGTGGTGTTTCTGAATCTGATCTTCTTGCTCTCGATCGTCATCCTGCCGGTAACCAACGGTCTCTACGGCAACTATCGGATGGATAGCGTGGTCGCGGTGATCTACGGCCTTCACCTGACCCTGATCGCTTCGCTCAACGCGTTGCTTTGGATCCTCGCGCTGCGCGGCCGCGGCGATCCGCAATTGCTGGCGACCGCGTTGCTTCCGGTTTTCGTGTTCGTGCTGGGAACGGCGATCGCCCCGATCTCGCCGCACGCTGCGCAGTTCGCGTGGTGTCTGGCGTTTCTCGCGCCCTTTGCGGGCTGGGTCGCCGCGCGAGCTAGCGCGAAACCTTCGCCTCGCTCACCGTGAGCAGGCGGCTGGCCTCATCGAAAATCATCCGCTCCATCTTTTCCTGAAACTCCTTGCGCGGCAGGCCCGGCGCAATCGGCGGAAGAAACGACAGCGTGATAGTGCCCGAGTGCATCATCAGCGTCTTCTTGCCCCAGAACAATCCGGAGTTACACGCCGCCGGCACCACGGGAACGGCGAGATTGGTGTAGAGGGCTGAGATGCCGGCCGACTGGAACGTCATGGGGTCGTCGATCGCCTGGCGCGTGCCTTGCGGAAACAGCAGCACCTTGCGCCCCTCGCCGACCGCGCGCCTGGCTTCATCGACCATCTGCCGCAACGCCTGCCGGCCCGCCGAGCGGTCGACCAGGATCATCGGATATCGTTCGAGGAACCAGCCGACGAACGGCAGCTTCCGCAACTCCTTCTTGGCGACGATGCTGGCGTCCGGGAACATCGCGCAGAGCGCGGCGGTCTCCCATAGCGACTGATGATTGCAGGCGATGATGCAGGGTCCGTCGGGAACGTGCTCGCGGCCCGACACCCTGTAATCGAGACCCACCACGTATTTCATCAGCAGCATGATGCCGTTGGCCCAGACCTGCGATACCGCGCGCACGGTCGCGCTGCTGGCATTGAACAGCCACAGAAACGGAACGCTCATCGCAACGACCAGCGTCAGGATCACGACGGCCGCATCGAACAGGACCGATCTCACGTAATGCAACTGCCGTCCTCTCGAATTGCCCCTCGGGCTCCCGCATCGAGGCTCCCAATACAGCACTTTTCAGGCATTGCACAATTCCGGCATGGCGTGCCTTCTCCACGCGAAACCGGTGTCTTCCTGGCCCGAAAACGCTCTATGATCAGGGCATGCCGGCTTCCGAACAGATCACCATCGCGCCGCATCTCACTTTTGATGCCATCACCGCCGGCGAGCACGGTGCGCCGCTGGTGCTGCTGCTGCACGGCTTTGCGGAATCGATGCATTGCTGGCACGCCCAGGTCGCAGCGCTCGGCGACATGGGCTATCGCGCCATCGCACCAAGCCAGCGCGGCTATTCGCCGGGCGCGCGGCCGGATCCGCGCGAATTCTCGCACTACCTGATCGACCGCTTGATGGACGATGCGATGGCGATCGTGGCGACGTCCGGCTATGGCGACGCGCGGTTTCATCTGGTCGGCCACGACTGGGGCGCCAGCATCGCGTGGGGCCTGGCCGACCGCCATCCCGGACGACTGGCGTCGCTCACGATACTCTCCCGCCCGCACCCCAACGCCTTCAACCGCGCGCTGCAGATGACGGACGCCGAACAGGCGCAGCGTTCACGACACCACAAGGCGTTCCTGGAGCCGGATGCCGCCGACGTCGTGCTGGCCGACGACGCCAAATGGCTGCGCGACCGCCTCGCCGCCAACGGCGTTCCGGCCGAAGCGATCGAGGCGCATCTTGCCGTGCTCGGCAACAAGAACGCGATGGAGGCGGCACTCGCCTGGTATCGCGCACGCGGCGCGATCCGCGGGCCGCTTCCTCCGATCCGCGTGCCGACGCTCTACATCTGGGGCGACGCCGACGATACGGTCGGCCGCATCGCGGCTGAAGGCACGATGGACTTTGTCGCCGCGCCCTATCGTTTCGAGATACTGCCCGGCGTCGGACATTTTGCAGCCGATCAGGCGCCGGATCGCGTATGCGAGCTTTTGCTGGAACATTTGCGTGACCATCCGTTGTGACGGAACGGGACGGCTACATAAATGTTGTCATGCAGCAAATTGGAGCATGACGACATGGCCAGCGATCAATATCAGGACAAGTCCACAGCGACCGGGCAAAAGCCGCCGCGTGATCGCAGGCCACCTGCTCCGCAGCAGCCGCAGATCCCCTCGCCGCTGTGCAACTATGGCCCCGAATTGGTTCGGGACAGCCACTGCTGATTGGCCGGCCAGAGACAAAAACGCGACGGAGGAACAGCCCTCCGTCGCATTTTCTTGAGTTCCGACCTGGGTCGGGGGCTGCGCCCTACTCTTTCTTGTCAATATTCCAGAACACCGGGGTAGCTGGACCGTCGAGGACGCCGGTCAGCGACGTGCGCCACGCGCTCGGTGCAAGGTACTGGCCGAGCGGAACGTAGATCACCTGATCAAACGCTTCCTTCTGGATGTCGCTGGCGATCTTCTTCTGATCCTCAGGCGAGGAGGCACGTGCGAACTTGTCCTTCAACTCCTCGATCTTCGGGCTTTCGGCCCAGCCAAACCAGCCGCCCTTGGTGCCGCGGCCGCCGATCGAGGCGTTGGCGATCGGGTTCATCACGTCGGCGCCCACCCAGTTGGTGAAGAACATGTTCCAGCCACCCTCCTTCGGCGGCTTCTGGCTGGCGCGGCGCGTCACGACGGTCTGCCAGTCGGTGGCCTGCAGGTCGACCTTGAAGCCGGCCTCGCGCAGCAGCTGCGCTGCCACGATCGGCTGCGCCTTCAGCGTCACGACGTCGCCGGGCGCCATGATCACGACCGGGGTGCCGTCGTAGCCGGATTCGGCGAGCGCTTTTTTCGCCTCTGCCATGGCACCGCCCTTGATCAAGGCACCTGCGCCCTCCTCTGTCGCCAGCGGCGTACCGCAGACGAAGAACGCGCCGCAGATCTTGTAGTATTCGGGATTGCCGATCAGCGCGTCCAGCACGTCCTTCTGGTTCATCGCGAGCAGCGCCGCGCGGCGGACCTTGACGTTATCGAAGGGCGGATGGAGGAAGTTCATCCGGCCAAGCGTCTGGAAGCCGAGCTTGTTCAAGATCTCGATCTTGATCTCCTTGTTGGCCTTCACCACCGGCAACAGATCGAACGACGGATTTTCCATGAAGTCGATGTCGCCCGACCCCAGCGCGTTCACCGCGGTCTGTGCGTCCGGCATCGTGATCCATTCGACGCGGTCGACCTTCACTACCTTGCCGCCGGCGGTCCAGCTCGGCGGCTCCTTGCGCGGCACATAGTCCGGATTCTTTTCATAAACCGCCTTCACGCCTGGCTGGAATTCGGCCTGCACGAACTTGAACGGACCTGAGCCGATCTGCTCCTTGATCTGCTGGCCAGCGGGCGTTTCGGCGAGGCGCTTCGGCATCATGAACGGCGTGTAGGATGACGGCTTGCCGATCGATTCCAGCACCAGCCCGTAGGGCTCCTTCAGTTTCAGCGCGAAGCTCTTGGCATCGATGGGTTCGATGCTGGCGGTAAAATCCATCAGCTTCTGGCCCATATTGTCGTTCCGGCCCCAGCGTTTCAGCGAGGCGACGCAGTCTTCCGCCGTCACTGGCGCCCCGTCGTGCCACTTCAATCCGTCGCGCAGGGTGAAGGTGTAGGTGAGCTTGTCGTCGCTGACCTTCACGTCGGCCATCTGCGGCTGGATCTTGAAATTGGAATCAGTCGCCAGCAGCGTATCGAAGACCATGTAGCCATGATCGCGGGTGATGTAGGCGGTGGTGAAACCGGGGTCGATGACGCGAAGGTCGGAATGCATCACCGCGGTGATGGTCTTGCCTTTGGCCATGGCCTGCGAAGTCATGGCTTGCGACGTCAGCGCCACCGACAGCGCAAACACCGACAGAGCGGACGCTATCGTTGGACGTTTCCAACGCACGATGTGGAACATTCGATCTCTCCTGGCGTGAAACTGGTCAAATCCGGATGATTCATTATGCATGCGGTTCGTTATTTAGGCGAACCTAACACGCTGTAAATCTTGGACATTTGAGACTTGCATCAAGCAAGCGGCTCGTCAATCCGGTTTGTCGGCCGCTTTGCTGCACATCGGTCCAGCCCGCATTCATGTTTCGCTTTACAAATCCGCAGCAGATCATTCTCGTACGCGCGGGACACCAGACCAACGTCGCCTGTTCGAAACAACCAGATCAGAAACCCAACGAAAAAACCGAGAGAAGTCCATGAACCCAGCCAATCTTCCCTTTGATTCCGAGGCCATGCTGCAGGGGCTGCGTGGCTGGGTGGAGTGCGAAAGCCCGACCTGGGACGCGAGTGCCGTCGAGCGCATGCTCGACCTTGCGGCGCGCGAGATGGCGATCATGGGTGCGACCATCGAGCGCATCGCCGGCCGGCAGGGTTTTGCCGGCTGCGTCCGCGCCCGCTTTCCCCATCCCAAACAGGGCGAGCCCGGTATCCTGATTGCCGGCCACCTCGATACCGTCCACCCCGTGGGCACGATCGAGAAACTGAAATGGCGGCGCGAAGGCAACAAATGTTTCGGCCCCGGCATTTTCGACATGAAGGGCGGCAACTACCTTTCTTTGGAAGCGATCCGGCAGCTGGCCCGCGCCTCGTTCACGACACCGCTGCCGATTACGGTGCTGTTCACGCCGGACGAGGAAGTCGGCACGCCCTCGACCCGCGACATCATCGAAGCCGAAGCCGCGCGCAACAAATACGTGCTGGTGCCTGAACCGGGGCGTCTCAACAACGGCGTCGTCACCGGGCGCTACGCGATTGCGCGCTTCAATCTCGAGGCGGTCGGCAAGCCGAGCCATGCCGGCGCCACGCTGTCCTCGGGCCGCTCCGCGATCCGCGAGATGGCGCGCCAGATCCTCGCCATCGACGGCATGACGACGGAGGATTGCACCTTCTCGGTCGGCATCGTGCACGGCGGCCAATGGGTCAATTGCGTTGCCACGACCTGCACCGGCGAGGCACTCAGCATGGCCAAGCGCCAGGCCGATCTCGACCGCGGCGTCGAGCGCATGCTGGCGCTGTCAGGCAGCGCCAACGACGTGACGTTCACGGTAACCCGCGGCGTGACCCGCCCGGTATGGGAGCCGGACGCCGGTACCATGGCGCTTTACGAAAAGGCGCGAGGCCTTGCCAAGCAGATGGGCCAGGAGCTACCGCACGGCAGCGCCGGCGGCGGTTCCGACGGCAATTTCACCGGCGCGATGGGCATCCCGACACTCGACGGCCTCGGCGTCCGCGGCGCCGATGCCCATACGCTCAACGAACATATCGAGATCGACAGCCTCGCCGAGCGCGGCCGGCTGATGGCAGGACTTTTGGCGACGCTGGACTGAGGATGTGTTTTACCCGTCATTGCGAAGTGCGGAGCGACGAAGCAATGCTTCCATCATCGCATGGAGGCACGCTTCGCTTCGCTCGCAATGACAGCATGCGGCCATCGGGTCGCCTAGCTGCATCGCAAAATACGCAGGTATGATGGCACGGGACTTGCTGAAGTGTTACGCTGGCAGCGCGGAAACCGGTACAAGGGCCGACGCTGCCCAATTCACCTACAACTAACGGATCAAGATGCTCGGATATCTGCTACGCCGCATTCTCGCCGCCATCCCGGTCATGGGCGTGGTCGCGCTGTTTGTTTTTCTGCTGCTGCGGCTGACGCCCGGCGACCCCGCCGCAATCCTTGCCGGCGACAATGCGACGCCCGAGCAGCTCGAGCGCATCCGCACCTCGCTCGGCCTCAATGAACCGCTGTACACCCAGTTCTTCACCTGGATCGGCAAGCTGCTGCAGGGCGATCTCGGCGTTTCCCTGATTTCGAACGTGCCGGTGCTGAAGATGATCAGCACCCGCATCGAGCCATCGATCTCGATTGCGCTATCCACCATCATTCTCGCCATTCTTGTCGCGGTCCCCCTCGGCGTGATCGCGGCATGGAAGCACGGCACCTGGATCGACCGCTTCGTGATGGGATTGTCGGTGGTGGGCTTCTCCGTTCCGGTGTTCGTGATCGGCTACGTCCTGATCCAGATTTTTGCGATCGATCTGCGCTGGGTGCCGGTGCAGGGCTTCCGCAGCATCACCGCGGGCTTCGGCCCGTTCTTCGAACGCATCATCCTGCCGACCTGCACGCTGTCCTTTATCTACGTCGCCCTGATCGCGCGCATGACGCGGGCGGCGATGCTGGACGTGCTGGGCGAGGATTACGTCCGCACCGCACGCGCCAAGGGCATCAGCGAAACCGGCGTGCTGCTGCGCCACGCGCTGCGCAACGCCGCCGTGCCTGTCATCACCGTGATCGGAACCGGTTTTGCGCTCCTGATCTCCGGCGTCGTCGTCACCGAGAGCGTGTTCAACCTGCCCGGCATCGGCCGCCTCACCGTCGATGCGGTGCTGGCGCGCGACTATCCGGTAATCCAGGCGATGATCCTCTTGACGTCGGGCATCTATGTCACCGTCAATCTCCTGATCGACGTTGCCTACACCCTCCTTGATCCTAGAATTCGTTACTGAGGTTCGGCACGATGGCGATCGAAACCCTTCCCGAACCATCAATCCCCGTCACCACGCCGTTCCGGCCGCGACTGGGATTTCTCACGGCAACGCCGATCATTGCGGTGGCCACGACCTGCCTTGCGCTGATCATTGCGATGGCGATCCTGGCACCTTGGCTCGCGCCGCACGACCCGCAATTGCTGGCGCCGGCGCAGCGGCTGAAGCCTTCCAGCGCACAGTTCCTGCTCGGCACCGACGCCTACGGCCGCGACGTGCTGTCGCGCATCATCTATGGCGCGCGGATTTCGCTCCTGATCGGACTTGGCGCTGCGGTCTTCTCGATCAGCATCGGCCTCTTGATCGGCCTCGTCTCCGGCTTCTTCAAATGGGTCGATGCCGTCATGATGCGAATCATGGACGGACTGATGGCTATCCCGAGCATCCTGCTCGCCATCGCCGTTGTCTCGCTGTCCGGCGCCAGCCTGATGACGGTGCTGATCGCGATCACCATTCCCGAAATCCCGCGGGTGGCGCGGCTGGTGCGCTCGGTCGTACTGTCGGCGCGGGAGGAGCCCTATGTGGAGGCCGCCATTTCGGTCGGCACCAGCCTGCCCAAGATCATGTGGCGGCACCTGATGCCGAACACGATCGCGCCGCTTATCGTGCAAGGCACCTATGTCTGCGCGTCCGCGGTTCTCACCGAGGCGATCCTGTCGTTCCTCGGCGCCGGCATCAGCCCGGAAACGCCGACCTGGGGCAACATCATGGCCGAGGGCCGCGCCTACTTCCAGGTCAAGCCTTCGCTGATCTTCTGGCCGGGCCTGCTGCTGTCGATCGCGATCCTCAGCGTCAATTTGATCGGCGACGCCGCCCGCGACGCGCTCGATCCGCGCATGAAACAGCGGGAGGCTGGAAAGTGAGCGCATCCGAACCGAACAACCTCGTTCTCGACATCAACGACCTCGTCGTAAGCCTCGGCAAGAAGCCCGGCGGCCAGCGCATCATTGACGGTGTCTCCCTGCAGGTACGCGACGGCGAAACGCTGTGTGTCGTCGGCGAAAGCGGCTCTGGCAAGTCCGTGACCTCGCTGACCGTGATGGGCCTGCTGCAAAAGGGCGCGCTGACGCCGACCGGCGGCAGCGTCAAGCTGGTCGGCGAGGACTTGCTCACCGCCTCCGACCGCCGATTGCGCGAACTTCGCGCCACCCGGATGGCGATGATCTTTCAGGAGCCGATGACCGCGCTCAACCCGGTCGTGCCGGTCGGCCGCCAGATCGACGAGGTCTTGCGCGTCCATACCAGTCTCGACGCCCGCACGCGGCGCCAGAAGATCCTGGCGATGATGGAGCACGTCCGGCTGCCCGACGTGGAGCGCATCTTCGCCTCCTATCCGCACCGGCTGTCGGGCGGTCAGCGTCAGCGCATCATGATCGCGATGGCGCTTGTGCTCGAGCCCAAGCTCTTGATCGCGGACGAGCCGACCACGGCGCTCGACGTCACCACGCAGAAGCAGATCCTGACCCTGATCCGCGACCTGCAGCGCGATCACGGCACCGCCGTGCTGTTCATCACCCATGACATGGGCGTGGTCGCCGAGATCGCCGATCGCGTCGCCGTCATGCGCTACGGCCGTCTGGTCGAGACCGGCACGCTCGACAGCATCCTGCGCACGCCTGCGATGGAATATACCCGCAACCTGCTCTCTTCGGTTCCGAGCCTGGTGCCGCGGGCGCCGCGCGCGGAAACCAATGAGCCCGTCGTGCTGGAAACCAGCGACCTCGGTAAGGTCTATCGCGAGCGCTCGTTCCTCGGCAAAGCCCGCGAAGTCGCCGCCGCCAAGGACGTCACGCTTACCCTGCGCAAGGGCCGCACGCTCGGCATCGTCGGCGAAAGCGGTTCCGGCAAGTCGACGGTGGCGCGCTGCATCGTCCGACTGATCGATCCGACCTCCGGCGGCGTGCGCCTCGCCGGCCGCGAGATCTCCGAACTGTCGCGCCGGCTGCTGCAACCCCACCGCAAGAAAATCCAGATCATCTTCCAGGACCCCTACCGCTCGCTCAACCCGCGCATCACCGTCGGCGAGTCCATCGCCGAGGGGCCGATCAATTACGGCATGCCGCGCACGGAGGCGCTGGCCAAGGCGCGCGACCTGCTCGAACTGGTCGATCTGCCGCCCGATGCGATCTCGCGCTATCCGCACCAGTTTTCCGGCGGCCAGCGCCAGCGGATCGCGATCGCGCGCGCGCTCGCGCTTGATCCCGACGTGCTGGTTGCGGACGAGGCGGTTTCGGCACTCGACGTGTCGGTGCAGGCGCAGGTGCTCGAACTGCTCGATGAAATCCAGCAGCGGCTCGGCATCGCACTGCTGTTCATCACCCACGACCTCCGCGTCGCCGCGCAGATCTGCGACGACGTCGTCGTGATGCAGCATGGCCGGGTCGTGGAACAGGGACCGGCCGCGCAGGTACTGACCCATCCGCAGCAGGCCTACACCAAGGCGCTGCTCGACGCCGCCCCCGGACGCGGCTGGGATTTCGCCAATTTCCGGCCCGTGGCGGAAGCGGCGGAGTAGACAGGGCTCCGTCGTTCCGCGGCACGCGAAGCGTGAACCCGGAACGACGAGGACACCTTGATGGCGGCAGAGTAGACGTCTCTTCCGTCATACGAGCGAAGCGAAGCAGTCCATCTTTCCCATGCTGTTGCATGTACCGCTCGCTTCGCTCGCAATGACGGTGGGGCGTCATGCAAAACGGAATTGCTTCCCAGCTTGCGCTTGCCACAATGACCCGCTTAACGTCCCTGCCAACGAAAACACTGGCCGAGCCACCATGACCCGTATCGCCGTCGGCGGTTTCCTGCACGAGACCAATACCTTCGCGCCGACCAAGGCGACCTATGCCGATTTCGTCCACGGCGGCGGCTGGCCGTCGATGGCGCATGGTAACGACGTTCTCAAGGTCATGCGCAAGATCAATGTCGGATTGGCCGGCTTTGTCGAAGAAGCCGAAGCCAACGGCTGGGACATGGTGCCGACGATATCCTGCGGCGCCAGCCCCTCGGCGCATGTGACCAAAGATGCCTTCGAGCGCATCGTGACGGAGATGATCAAGGGCATCGCGAATGCTGGCCCGCTCGATGCGGTCTATCTCGACCTGCACGGCGCGATGGTGACCGAACACTACGACGACGGCGAAGGCGAAATTCTGGCGCGCGTGCGCAAGGTAGTGGGTCCGGATCTGCCGCTGGTCGTCAGCCTCGATCTGCATGCCAACGTGACGCCTGAAATGGTCGAGCATGCGGACGCGCTGATTGCCTACCGCACCTACCCTCACGTCGACATGGCCGACACCGGCCGCGCCTCGGCAAGACATCTCGCGCTGATGCTGAAGACGAAGGCGCGATTTGCAAAAGCGTTCCGGCAATTGCCGTTCCTGATTCCGATCAGCTGGCAGTGCACCAACGACCAGCCGACCATGGGCATCTATCAGAAGCTGGCGGCGCTCGAGAGCGACGCGGTGCCGACGCTGTCGTTCGCGCCGGGCTTTCCGGCTGCAGACTTTGCGCATTGCGGACCGAGCGTCTTCGCCTATGGCCGGACACAGGCGGACGCGGATGCCGCCGCCGAAAAAATAGTCGCGCTGATCGAAGGCCACGAGGACGATTTCGACGGCCGGATATTCTCGCCCGACGAAGGCATTCGCCACGCCATGGAACTGGCGAAGACCGCGCAGAAGCCGATCATTATCGCCGACACCCAGGATAATCCCGGCGCCGGCGGCGATTCCGACACCACCGGCATGCTGCGCGCGCTGGTGCGCAACAATGCGACCCGCGCCGCCACCGGCGTGATCTACGATCCGCAATCCGCCAGGGCCGCGCACCAGGCCGGCGTCGGGGCTACCGTAACGCTGACGCTCGGCGGCAAGTCCGGCATTCCCGGTGATGCGCCGTATCAGGAAACCTTCGTCGTCGAGAAACTGTCCGACGGGAAGTTCGTCGCCCCCGGCCCCTATTACGGCGGCCGCGACATGGACATGGGCCCCTCGGCCTGCCTGCGCATCGGCGACGTCAGGGTGGTCGTGAGTTCGCACAAGGCGCAACTCGCGGATCAGTCGATGTACCGCTATGTCGGCATCGAGCCGACCGAACAGGCGATCCTGGTCAACAAGAGCTCTGTACACTTCCGCGCCGATTTCGAACCGATCGCCGAAAAACTCCTGATCTGCGCCGCTCCCGGCGCGATGCCGGCGGACACCGCGTCATTGCCGTGGACGCGGCTGCGTCCGGGCATCCGCATCAAGCCGAACGGCCCTGCCTTCGCGCCCGCAGCCCATTCACGCCCATAAACTTCAGTAACGGGACAACAGACATGCCCAACATCGAACGCATCGACGGCTTTGCCGAAGAGCTTACCGCCATCCGCCGCGACCTGCATGCCCACCCCGAGATCGGCTTCGAGGAAGTGCGCACCTCGGGCATCGTCGCCGACAAGCTGAAGGGATGGGGCATCGAGGTGCATCGCGGCCTCGGCGGCACCGGCGTGATCGGCGTGCTCAAGGGCAAGGGCAGCGGCACCAAGCGCATCGGACTGCGCGCCGACATGGATGCGCTGCCGATGGAGGAGAACACCAACCTGAAATGGCGTTCGACCATTCCCGGACGTTTCCATGGCTGCGGCCATGACGGCCACACCACCATGCTGCTCGGCACCGCGCGCTATCTTGCCGAGACGAAGAATTTCGACGGCACCGTGCACTTCATCTTCCAGCCGGCCGAGGAAGGCCTCGGCGGCGCCCGCGCCATGATCAAGGATGGCCTGTTCGAGAAGTTCCCGTGCGACGAGGTCTACGGGCTGCACAATGCGCCCGACATGAACCACGGCGAGATCGCGATCCTGCCCGGCCCCGCGATGGCCGGCGCCGACTTCTTCGACATCACCATCAACGGCTACGGCGCGCACGGCGCGATGCCTGAACGGTCAAAGGATGCGGTCGTGATCGCAACCACGCTTGCGCAGGCGCTGCAGACCATCGTCAGCCGCAACGTCGATCCGCTGAAAGCGGCGGTGCTGTCGATCACCCAGATCCATGCCGGCTCCGCCTATAACGTGATCCCCGGCGACGCGAAGCTCTGCGGCACGGTGCGCGCGTTCGACGACGGCGTCCGCGCGCTGATCCGCGAGCGCATGCGCGCGATCTCTGCCGGCATTGCCGCGACCTTTCAGTGCGAGATAACGGTCGACATCCGCGACATCTTCAGCGTGCTGGTCAACAAGGAAGAGCAGTCGAAGGTGGTCGAGGAAGTGGCGAAGACCGTGGTCGATCCTGCCAAGGTATTCACGCGCGCCACGCCGAAGATGGGCAGCGAGGATTTCGCCGACATGATGCAGGCGGTGCCCGGCGCCTATTTCTGGATCGGCCATGACGGTTCGGTGCCGGTGCACAATCCAGGCTACGTCCTCGACGACAAGATCCTGCCGATCGGCGCCAGCATGTTCGCCCGCATCATCGAAACCCGTCTCCCGGTAGGTTCGCATGCATAAGCAGGTCGCCGAAGAAGAAGTCACCTCGCTGCATGACCTTTCCGCCGTCGATCTGATCGCGGGCTATCGCGCCAAGCAGTTCTCGCCATCGGAAGTGATGGAGGAAGTGCTCGATCACGTCGCGGCATGGGAGCCGCACATCAAAGCGCTCTATCTGTTCGATCCCGATGGCGCGCGCGCTGCCGCCCGGGCGTCGACTGACCGCTGGCAAAAGGGCGAACCCGTAGGCACGCTCGACGGCTTACCCGCCACGATCAAGGACAATATCGCCACCAGGGGCCAGCCGATTCCGCTTGGCGCAGCCAGCGTCAAGCAGATCCCCGCCGAGAAGGATGCGCCGCCGGCCGCGCGCCTGCGCGAGGCAGGTGCCATCATATTCTCCAAGACCACGATGCCTGATTACGGCATGCTGTCGTCGGGCCTTTCCAGCTTTCATCCCCTCACCCGCAACCCGTGGGACCTCAGCAAGAATCCGGGCGGGTCGTCTTCCGGCGCCGGTGCTGCAGCGGCAGCCGGTTACGGACCACTGCATCTTGGAACGGATATCGGCGGTTCGGTACGGCTGCCGGCCGCATGGTGCGGGCTGGTCGCGCTGAAGCCGAGCCTCGGGCGCGTTCCGATCGATCCGCCCTATGTCGGCCGCGTGGCCGGACCGATGACCCGCATCGTCGACGATGCCGCGCTGATGATGTGCGTGCTGTCCAAACCGGACCGCCGTGACGGCATGAGCCTGCCGGCCGACAACATCAACTGGAAGGCGCACGAGAAATCGCCGCGCAAGCTGCGCATCGGCCTGATGCTCGATGCCGGCACCGGCCAGCCGCTGGAGAAGGCGGTGCGCACGGTCGTCGTCAAGGCCGCCAAGGCGTTCGAATCCGCCGGCGCCGTGGTGACCGAGGTCGACGGTATCCTGACCCGCGAGATGCTCGATGGCCTCGACAATTTCTGGCGTGCGCGGATGTGGGACGATCTTTCGAAGCTGTCGTCGTTGGAGCGCGGCAAGGCACTGCCTTACATCCTCAACTGGGCGGAAGCCGGCGCCAAACTCTCGGGTGTCGATGTCGTCAGGGGCTTCAACGCCACCATGGCGATCCGCGCCGCCGCGGCAAAGCTGTTCCACGAACTCGACTACGTGATTTCGCCGGTATCGCCGGTCGTGAATTTCCCCGCCGAGTTCGCCTCGCCGCTCAACGACCCCGCCAAGCCGTTCGAGCACATCGCCTTTACCGTGCCATGGAATATGGCGGAGAACCCCGCCGTCTCCATCAATGGCGGCTATGACGAGAAGGGCTTTCCGATCGGCGTGCAGATCATCGGCCGCCGCTTCGACGATCTCGGCGTGCTCGGCATGGCCAAGGCCTTCGAGGGCCTGCGCGGTCCGCAACGGCCGTGGCCGCTGCCGCCAGCAAAATAATATCTCCATACCTTCGTCATGGCCGGGCTTGTCCCGGCCATCCACGTCTTTACGGTGTCTACGGACAGAACGACGTGGATGCCCGGCACGTCTTGCGCGAAGACGCGCTTCGCGCTTTAGACCGGGAATGACGATGGATTAGCCGTCAAACAAGAACACAAAGGAAGGAAACGCACCCCATGGCGTATGAGACCATCAAGTACGAGGTCGAGGACCAGATCCTCACCATCACCCTGAACCGGCCCGACAAGCTCAACGCCTTCAACGGCACGATGCAGCAGGAAATGATCGACGCGTTCGACGCGGCCGACAAGGACGACAACATCCGCGCCATCATCGTCACCGGCGCGGGCCGCGGCTTCTGCGCCGGCGCCGACCTCTCCTCCGGCGCCAACACGTTCGACCGCGACGCCCGGCGCGGCCCGGTGAAGCGGCTGGCCGACGGCAAGGTCGACTACAGCGATCCGCAGGTGCGCGACGGCGGCGGCCAGGTGACGCTGCGCATCTTCAAATGCCTCAAGCCAGTGATCGCAGCGGTGAACGGGCCGGCCGTCGGCATCGGCGTCACCATGCAGCTGGCGATGGATATCCGCATCGCTTCCGAAGCCGCGCGCTTCGGTTTCGTGTTTTCCCAGCGCGGCATCGTGCCGGAGGCCGCTTCCAGTTGGTTCCTGCCGCGCATCGTCGGCATCTCGCAGGCGCTGGAATGGTGCTATTCGGGCCGCGTCTTCCCGGCACAGGAGGCCCTCGCCGGCCGCCTCGTCAGCAAGGTGGTGCCGCCAGATCAATTGCTGCCGACCGCGCGCGCTCTCGCCAAGGAGTTTGCCGCCAAGACGGCGCCGGTTTCGGTGGCGCTGATCCGGCAGATGATGTGGCGCATGACCGGCGCCGACGACCCGATGGAAGCCCACAAGGTCGACAGCCGCGGCATCTACGCCCGCGGCCGCTCGGACGACGTCAAGGAAGGCGTGGTCTCGTTTTTGGAAAAGCGCCCGGCGCAATTCAAGGACAAGGTGTCGACCGACATGCCGGACTATTTCCCGTGGTGGCAAGAGCGCGAATATAAGTGAGCGCGCGGCCCGCACCGGCCCATGCGACGCAAGACGGCGTCGTCCTGCTGCACGGCATCAGCAGGACGGCGCTGTCGTTTCGAAAGATGCAGCTGGCGCTGGAACGCGCCGGATTCGCTACCCTCAACCTGGACTATGAAAGCCGCCGCAAGGCGCTGGAGGGGCTGGCAGAGGACATTCATCCCGCCATCCAGCGCTTTGCCGATCGCCTCGACGGCTCCATTCATTTCGTCTGCCATTCCATGGGCGGACTGCTGGCCCGCGTCTACATTGCAAGGCACCGGCCGAAACACCTCGGCCGCGTCGTGATGCTGGGCACGCCCAACAGCGGCAGCGAAATCGCCGACCGGCTGAAGAACTTCGGCGCCTACCGCGCCTTCTTCGGACCCGCCGGACAGCAGCTCGGCACCAAGCGGGACGATGCGATCAATGCGCTGTTTCCACCGCTGGATTACCCGGTCGGCATCGTCGCGGGAAATCGCTCGATCGATCCGCTGGTCGGCAAGATGCTGCCGAAACCGCATGATGGCCGCGTATCGGTGAAAAACACCGCGATCGATGGTATGGCGGACCATGTCGTCGTCGACACATCGCACCCGTGGCTGGTGCGAAACAGCGTCGCGGTCGCGCAGACCATCGCGTTCCTTCAGGATGGGACGTTCGTGAAACCGTAGGGGTGAAATCGCGACGTCGTAGGGTGGGCAAAGCGTAGCGTGCCCACCATCGAGCGCGAGGTTGTCATGGTGGGCACGCTTCGCTTTGCCCACCCTACACATACCCGTCTCATCCCATCGTCAGCGCAACCCGGCCGATCGCCTTGCGCTCGATCAACAGCCGCATCGCCTTGGCATAATCTTCCAGCGGCAGCCGGTGCGATATGTTGGGGCGGACCTTGCCCGCTTCAGCCCACTCCGTCAGCGCCTTGATCCTGACTTCGCCGAGCGCCGGGTTTTTCCGCACCGCCTCGCCGGCACGCACGCCGAGCACGCTGGCGCCCTTGATCATCAACAGATTGGTCTTGGCGAGACCGATCCCGCCGGTAAAGCCGATGATCAGGAGTCGCGCGCCCCAGTTGATGCAGCGCATCGAGTTCTCGAACACCTCGCCGCCGACGGGATCGAACACCACGTCCGCGCCCCGCCCGTCGGTGATGCGCTTGACGGCGTCGCGGAACGGCTCGCGGTCGTAGCGGATGAGATGATCGGCGCCCCTCGCCTGCGCGATCGCGAGCTTCTCGTCGCTGGAAGCCGTGGCAATCACCGTCGCGCCCAGCATCTTGCCGATCTCGACGGCGGCGAGCCCGACGCCGCCGGCCGCGCCATGCACCAGCAGGACCTCGCCCGGCTGCAACTGGCCGCGGTCGATCAGCGCGTGGTACGCCGTACCGTGGCCGGCGAGAAACGTCGCACCCTCCGCATAGTCGAACGTCGACGGCAATTTCACGAGCTGCGCAGGCGCGGCGACGGCCTCATCGGAGTAGGCGCCGTGCCGCATCTTGACGATGACCCTGTCGCCGACCGCGACGCCCCTGGCATCATTCACCTCGACGACATCGCCGGCGGCTTCCATGCCCGGCGTGAACGGCAGCGGCGGCTTGAGCTGATACTGGCCCGCCGCCATCAGGACGTCGGGGAAATTCAGCCCGGCGGCACGGATGGCGACGCGCACTTGCCCCGGCGCCAGCGGTGCGGCGGCAACGGTTTCGAGGTGCAGGCTTTCGGGCGGGCCGAGCTCGCGGCAGACGACGGCGCGCGGCATCAGGCAGCCCGCGCCTTGACGCGCTCGAGCGCCTCGCGGATCAGCGGCATGCGGTCGTTGCCGAAATACATGTCGGTCTTGTCGACGAAGATCGTCGGCGAGCCGAAGCCGCCGCGCGCCATCACCTCGTCCGTATTGGCCTTGAGCTGGTCCTTGATCGCCTGCTGGCCGATAGCCTCGAAGAACTTGACGTGGTCGACGCCGGCCTTCTTGCAGACTTCGGTCAGCACCGAGTCCTGCGAGATATCCTTGTCGGCGCCCCAATAGGCCTCGAACACCGCGGTCGCGAACGGCACCATGGGTGCGCCAGATTCTTGGCCCAGCCAGATGCAGCCGCGCATCGCCTTGACGCTGTTCACCGGAAAGACCGTGGGCGGCATCTTGATGGCGAGCCCCGCCGAGCGAGCCCAGTCGGCAAGATCCTTTTTCATGTAACGCGCCTTCAGCGGCACCGGCGTCTCGCGCGAGGCATAGACGCTCGGATTCACGGTATTGAAGATGCCGCCGACCAGAATCGGCCTCCACGTGATCTCGACGCCGAGCTCCTTGGCGAGCGGCTGGATGTTGTGAAAGGCGAGATAAGTCCAGGGACTGGAACAATCGAAGAAGAATTCGAGCATGGCGTTTTCCTTTTGTTTGATTTTTTTCGATCCTCATCCCTGCGCAACGGCTTCGCCCTTGTCGCTGGAGGAGCGCGGAACGCGCGTCTCGAAGGATGAGTTGTTTGACACGTTACGGGCCACATGGTTCGAGACGGCGCTGACGCGCCTCCTCACCATGAGGAACGACTACTGCTTCCTCCCCGCCATCTCCTTGGCCCGCGCGCCGAACATATTTCGTCGCGCCTCCTCGTCGAACGGCTCCTTCACGAACTTGCCGATCGCCAATCCCGCCTGCACCTGCGGCCGCGCGCGCACCTCGGCATACCAGCGCTTGATGTTCGGATAATCCTCGAGCGTAAAGCCCTGCGCCTTGTGCGTCATGGTCCACGGAAAGCAGGCGATATCGGCAATCGAGTAGTCGCCAGCGACGTAGGCGCCGGTCTTGCCCAATTGGGTATCGAGCACCTTGTAGAGCCGGGCTGTCTCGTCGCGGTAGCGCTCGATCGCATACGGGATCTTCTCGGCCGCATAGAGCGCAAAATGACCGTGCTGGCCGAGCATGGGACCAAGCCCGCTCATCTGCCACATCAGCCATTGCATGACGCGCGACCGCGCCCGCATTTCCTTCGGCAAAAAGCGTCCGGTCTTGTCGGCGAGGTAGATCAGGATCGCCCCGGTCTCGAACACCGAAAACGGCGCGCCGCCGTCGGCGGGCTCGTGGTCCACGATGGCCGGAATCCGGTTATTCGGGCTGATCGCCAGGAATTCCGGCCTGAACTGCTCGCCGGCGCGGATGTTGACGGGAACGACCCGATAGGGCAGCCCGAGTTCCTCCAGCATGATCGAGATCTTCCAGCCGTTCGGCGTCGGCGCGTAGTGCAGGTCGATCATCGTCTTGATCATGTTTTCCCCGGGCTGTCGCCATCGGCCCGGCAGGCCAGTCGGCGACGTTTGTTGTTCTGTACCTGCAGCATAAGACATGGCAGACAGGCGCTCAATCAGGACCAACCGGGAGGCTCCCATGCTGTTTCCAACCACGATCGCAGGCTCCCTGCCCAAGCCGGAATGGCTGGCCGAGCCAGACATGCTCTGGGCGCCGTGGAAATCGAAAGGCGACGAACTCGCCCGCGCCAAGCGCGACGCCACCATGCTGGCGATCAAGCTGCAGGAGGATGCGGGCGTCGATATCGTGACCGAGGGCGAGCAGGCCCGCCAGCATTTCGTCCACGGTTTTCTGGAGAAGGTGGACGGCATCGACTTCGCCCACAAGGTCGAGATGGGAATCCGCAAGGACCGCTACAAGGCGATGGTGCCGCAGGTGGTGGCGCCGCTGAAGCTGAAAGGCCGCGTTCATGCCGACGAGGCCCGCGTGGCGCGCGCCCACACCACACGCAAGCTGAAATTCACCCTGCCCGGCCCGATGACCATCATCGACACCCTCGCCGACAGCCATTATGGCGACCGCGTCAAGATGGCGTTCGCCTTCGCCGAACTATTGAACGAAGAAGCCAGGGCGCTCGAGGCCGACGGCATCAACATGATCCAGTTCGACGAGCCGGCCTTCAACGTGTTCATGGACGAAGTGCCGGTCTGGGGCATCAAGGCCCTGGAGCGCGCGGCGCAGGGGCTGAAATGCGAGACCGCCGTGCACATCTGCTACGGCTACGGCATCAAGGCCAATGTCGACTGGAAGGGAACGCTGGGCAGCGAGTGGCGGCAATACGAGGAGATTTTCCCGGCGATCGCTGAAAGCTCGATCCAGCAGGTCGCGATCGAATGCCGCAACTCAAAGGTGCCGCTCGACCTGCTCGCGCTGCTGAAGGGCAAGAAGATCCAGGCCGGCGTGATCGATGTCGCCAGCGACACGGTGGAGACCGCCGAGGATGTCGTGAAGGTGATCGAGGCCGTGTCGAAGTTCGTGCCCCTCAGTGACATCGTCGCGACGACGAATTGCGGCATGGCGCCGATGCGGCGGGACATCGCGGAAGCGAAGCTGATGGCGCTCGGCGCGGGGGCGAAGCTGGCGCGGCAGAAGCTGGGCTGAGGCAAGCGGTCATTCCGGGGCGATGCGCAGCATCGAACTATGGTGCGCAATTGCGCACCTGAGAATCTCGAGATTCCGGGTCTGGTGCTTGCGCACCATCCCGGAATGACGGCACCTAGCTCATCGCACTCGGATGCAGCACCGGGCGATACCCCGCACGCAGCGCGCGCAGGGTCGACGGTGGCGTCAGCAGCATCGCGTCGCTGACCTCGCCATCCGCCTTCTGATAGCCCGCCATCGACCACCGCAGCGCCCTGCCCTGCACGATCAGAAAACTCTCCTCGCCCCGCTGCACCATCGCGCCATCAGGCAATCGCGCCATCGGCAACGGATGCAGCCGTTTCCTGCCGCGTTCGAGACGTTCGCCATGCAGCACGGCGTCGATCTCGCGCGCGCAAATGTTCTTCACGCCGTTGCCTTCTTCCCATGCGGCACGAAACCGGTTGGCGTCGTTGCGACGGCAGAAGAAGCACGGCCGATGGCCGGCCGCGAACGCGGTCGCCTCGTCGAGAAAGAACAGTTCGGTCCAGCTCCGCCGGCCCATCACCGGCCGCCGCCAGCCGCGGAACTCGCAGAGGCAGGTGATCCAGGCGGGTGAGGACCAGCGTTTTTTCAGGAGTGTCTTCGTCGCGGGATCATGGATGATTCCGCGGTTGCCGGTGAAAAGGCCTCGGTGTTCGGTGGAAACGATTTCGCCGGTGGGCGTGACGCGGTTTTGCAGGGGCATGGGTTGGCGGGCCCGATTGTCTTCGTCGTTCCGGGATGGTCCGAAGGACCAGACCCGGAATCTCGAGATTCTCAGGTGCGCAATTGCGCACCATAGTTCGATGCTGCGCATCGCCCCGGAATGACGAACATTTCACGGCCGGATCGGCGGCTGGAACGACAGCGCGGTATCCCATGGAAAATGAATCCACGTATCCTGCGACACCTCCGTGATGAACGTATCGACTAGCGGCTTGCCCTTGGGCTTGGCATACACCGTGGCGAAATGCGCATCGGGCAGCATCTGGCGCACCATCCGCCCGGTGGCGCCGGTGTCGACGAGGTCGTCGACGATCAGTAGTCCCTTGCCCGTGCCGCCGCCGAGCCTGGCGACGTCGGCTGACACACCCTTGAGCGCCTGCAGGTCGCCCTGGGTGGTGTGGTCGTAGCTCGCAATGCAGACCGTATCGATAATCCGAATGCCGAGTTCGCGCGCGACGATCGCCGCCGGCACCAGTCCGCCCCGCGTGATCGCGATGATCGCGTGAAACGGCCCGACCTCGTTGAGCCGCCAGGTCAACGCCCGGCAATCCCGGTGAAACTGATCCCAGGAGACCGGAAACGGCCGGCCTGCCCGCGCCTCGGCACTCGGCTCTGAATTATTGTCTGCCACCTGTGTTGCCCTGTCTTGCCGGCCTGCTACCGCAGGACATTCAATCCCGCCAGCATCGCCTTCACCGCCGTCATGGCGGCAGCGAGCTTTTCCGGATCGCGCGAGCGGACGACGAGGTTGGTGTTCGGCTTCTTGTCGTCGTCCATGAACGGATAGCTGCCGATGATGGTGTCGGGATGGGCGTTGGCGATCTCGCGCAGCGGCCCCCCGATGTCGCCTTCGCGGGCGTTGGCGCGGACCGAATCCGACAGCATCCGCACACCGGATTTCAAAGTGGGCGCGACGATGTCCATCATCGCCTGCATGATCGAGGGGATGCCGGCCATCACGATAACATTGCCGAGCTTGAAACCGGGCGCGAGAATGGTGGCGCTCTGGATCAGCTCGGCGCCATCGGGGACGCGGGCCATGCGCAGCCGCGCCTCGTTCAGATCCTGCTCGCTCCAGCGTTCGCGGAAGCGCGCCACCACCTCCGGGTGATGGTCGATGCCGACGCCGAACGCCTTCGCCACGCTGTCGGCGGTGATGTCGTCATGGGTCGGGCCGATGCCGCCGGTGGTAAAGACGTAGGTGTAGCGATTGCGCAGCGCGTTCAGCGCCGCGACGATGTCGGCCTCGTCGTCGGCGACGACGCGGACCTCCTTGAGGTCGATACCTATATTGGTCAGGTACTCGGCGATGAAGCCGATGTTCTTGTCCTTGGTCCGGCCGGACAGGATCTCGTCACCTATGACCAGAATCCCTGCCGTGACGATCTCGCTCATGACTTCTCCTCACCCCTGTCCCCGCTTGCAGTGTGCGTTACGCAACGCATTGAAGTCACGGGGGTTTGCTGCCGAAATAAGCACCCGGCAGCCTTTTTTTATGGCAGCGCGGCCGGCTACCCATACCAAATGCCGCAAGCCAATGCATATCGCGCTGGCCCGACCCTTGCTACCATCCCGTCAGGTCATGCACTGTGAGACTTTGGGGATAGTCGGGATTTTAATGGCAGTTGCGTTCGACGAAATGAACGGCCCCGGCGGGGAGCTCCGCCCGGCCTATCAGGAGCTCTCCCGCTGGCTCAAGGAGACGCCGCCGGACGCCCTCGAATATCGCCGCCAGGAGGCGGAACTGCTGTTCCGCCGGATCGGCATCACCTTCGCCGTCTATGGCGACGCCGAGGCCCAGGAGCGGCTGATCCCCTTCGACGTGATCCCCCGGATCATATCGGCCAAGGAATGGACGCTGCTGGAGAAGGGCCTGAAGCAGCGGGTCCGCGCGCTCAACATGTTCCTGCGCGACATCTACCACGGCCGCGACATCCTGCGCGCCAACATCATCCCCGACGACCTGATCTTCCAGAACCCGGTATTCCGCCCGGAAATGAACGGCCAGGACGTCCCGCACGACGTCTATGTGCATATCGCCGGGATCGACATCGTCCGGGTCGACGCCGACAATTTCATCGTGCTGGAGGACAATGCGCGCACGCCCTCGGGCGTGTCCTACATGCTGGAAAACCGCGAGATCATGATGCGGTTGTTTCCGGACCTGTTCGCCCGCCACCGCGTGGCGCCCGTGGAACGCTATCCCGACGAACTGCTCTCGGCGCTGCGCTCGGTCGCGCCGCTCTCGGCCTCGTCCGAGCCGACCGTCGCGCTGATGACGCCCGGCGTCTACAACTCTGCCTATTACGAACACTCGTTCCTGGCCGACAAATTGGGGATCGAGCTGGTCGAGGGCCGCGACCTCATCGTCAAGAACGACGAGGTGTTCATGCGCACCACCGAGGGCTTGAAGCGCGTCGACGTGATCTACCGCCGCGTCGACGACGATTTCCTCGATCCCCTCACCTTCCGCCCGGATTCCGCGCTCGGCGTGCCCGGGCTGATGTCGGCGTACGCGGCCGGCAACATCACGCTGGCGAACGCGGTCGGCACCGGCATTGCCGATGACAAGGCGATTTATTCCTACATGCCGGAGATCGTGAAATTCTATCTCGGCGAGGAGCCGATCCTGAAGAACGTGCAGACTTGGCGCTGCCGCGAGCCGAAGGATCTGTCCTACGTGCTCGACAATCTCGCCGACCTCGTGGTCAAGGAAGTGCACGGTTCCGGCGGCTACGGCATGCTGATCGGTCCCGCCGCGACAAAAGCGACGATCGAGGCGTTCCGCGACAAGCTCAAGCGCGAGCCCGAAGGCTTTATCGCCCAGCCGACGCTGGCGCTGTCGACCTGCCCGACCTGCACGGCGTCCGGCCTCGCGCCACGCCATGTCGATCTCAGGCCCTTCGTGCTGACGGGGAGCAAGCATGTCACCATCGTGCCGGGCGGGCTGACGCGGGTGGCGCTGAAGGAAGGCTCGCTGGTGGTCAATTCGAGCCAGGGTGGCGGCACCAAGGACACCTGGATACTGGACGAATAGAGAGCGAAATTATCGCATGCTGTCGCGCACTGCCGAAAACCTGTACTGGCTGGCCCGCTACGTCGAGCGCGCCGAATATATCGCGCGCACCATCGATGCCACGCTGCGCGTCACCGCGCTTCCCGCCGCCTATATCGGCAAGACCAATGAGTGGGAATCGGCGCTGTTGACTGCTGGCGTCAGCGCCAGCTTCTTCGAGGCCTACCAGGAAGCCAACGAGCAGAACGTGGTCGAGTATCTCGCGTTCTCGCCGTCCAATCCTTCCTCCATCAAGAACTGCATCGAGGCCGCGCGGCTCAATTCGCGCTCGGTGCGAACCGCGCTGACATCCGAGATGTGGGACACCATCAACTCGGCCTGGATCGAGTTGCAGGAAGTCTGGGGCAAGGGCACCTCGAGCCGCGAGGAACTCGCGCGGTTCCTGCGCTTCGTGCAGGAGACGTCATTGCGGTTCGACGGCTCTGCCTACCGCACGATGCTGCGCAACGACGCGTACTGGTTCTCGCGGCTCGGACTGCATCTGGAGCGCGCGGACAACACCGCACGTATTCTCGACGTGAAGTACCACGTGCTGCTGCCGGAGGAGGAACACGTCGGCGGCCCGCTGGATTACTACCAGTGGACCTCAATCCTGCGCTCGGTATCGGCGCTGACGGCCTATCACTGGGTCTACCGCGAAACGCTGAAACCCTGGCTGATCGCCGACCTCCTGATCCTGAACGACACGCTGCCGCGCTCGCTGGCAAGCTGCTACAGCAATCTGGTACGCAATCTCGACCAGATCGGCGTCGCCTATGGCCGCCAAGGCGCCTCCCAGCGCCACGCCCGCGGCGTCCGCAACCGGCTTGAACACAGCCACATGGACGATATCTTCCAGCATGGCGTCCATGAATTCATCCAGGAATTCATCGCGGACAACGCACGGCTGGGTGAGATCATCACCAAGCAGTATTTGATTTGACGTCGTCATTCCGGGATGGTCCGCAGGACCAGACCCGGAATCTCGAGATTCCGGGTTCGCTTCGCGCCCCGGAATGACAGCAGAAATAACGGTACACCATGCGCCTGCGAATTGCCCATTCCACCAGCTATCGCTACGAACCGCCGGCCACCGGCGTGATCCAGATCCTGCGCATGACGCCCGGCAGTCATGACGGGCAGTACGTCGCTGAGTGGCAGATCGACGTCTCCACCGATTCCCGGCTCGACATGCACCAGGACGCGTTCGGCAACGTCACCCATGTGCTGACGCACGGGCCGATCGCAGATCTCACCATCAACGTCGAGGGCCTGATCGAGACCCACGACACCGGCGGCGTACTGCGCGGCACCGACGAGCGCTTTCCGCCTAGCCTGTTCCTGCGCACGACCCCACTCACCGAAGTCAATCCGGCGATGGCGACGTTCGCGCGCGAGATGCGCGCGGAGTCCGACGGCGACGTACTCGGCTTCCTGCACGCGCTGATGGTGCAGATCAACGAGCACATGACGTTCGACGAGGACCCCACCAACTCAGGGACCTCGGCGGCCGAAGCCTTCGCGCTCAAGCGCGGGGTGTGCCAGGACTACGCCCACATCTTCATTGCCTGCGCCCGCACCGGCGGCGTGCCGGCGCGCTTCGTCTCCGGGCATTTCCTGCGCTCCGACGGCACCGTCAACCAGCAGGCCGGTCATGCCTGGGCGGAAGCGTACGTGCCTGACCTCGGCTGGGTCGGCTTCGATGCCGCCAACGGCATCTGCACCACCGACGCCCACGCCCGCGTCGCCATCGGCCTCGACTATCTCGGCGCCGCACCGGTGCGCGGCACCCGCTATGGCGGGGGAACGGAGACGCTGACGGTTTCAGTCAGGGTCGACCGGGCCGGACGATCGGGACAGTGGCAGAGCCAGCAGTAGTCGCTGCCGTCGGGGTTCACTCCATCGGTTGTCATTCCGGGGCTCGCGAAGCGAGAGCCCGGAATCCATCGCGACACTGGTACTGCGGTTAGATGGATTCCGGGTTCGCGCTAAGCGCGCCCCGGAATGACGGCTATATCGCCTTCACTTGTCCAGCCACACGTCCTCGAAGCGCAGATTGTTGTACTGGCTGTTGTCGTGCGGCTTGAAGTTCTTCACGTAGGGCTGCCAGCAATTGCCGGCGGTACCGTGCATGATGACAGGGCGCGCGGCATCCTCCACCAGGATCCGCTCGATATCCCACACCAGTTTGCGCCGCTTCTCCTTGTCGAGTTCGCGCGACTGCGCCGCCAGCAGCTTGTCGACGTCGGCGTTGCAGTACTGGGTATAGTTGCGTTCGGAGTTGCACGAATAGTTCTCGACGACGTTGCCGTCGGGGTCGTCGACGCTCACGCCGGTGATGTTAAGGCCGATGGTGTAATCCTTGCGCTGCAGCTTGGCGTACCAGCGCGGCGTATCGAGAATATCAAGTTCGCTGACGATGTAGATCTTCTTGAGCTGGTCGGACAGGATCACGGCCGGATCGCGATAGGTTGGCAGGTTGCGCGTCTGGATCTTGATCTGCAGCGGCTTGGCATCGCTGTAGCCGAGCTTCTGCATGATGGCTTGCGCCTCGGCGAGGTTCTTCTCGGCCTCCGAGCCATAGCCGGTCAGAGCGGACTGCATCTCGGCGGGCATGCCCCACTCACCCTCCGGCTTCGGCAGCATCGCGCCGCCCAACCGCCCGGTTCCCTCCATCAGGATGCTGTTGAACGGCTTGCGGTCAAGTGCGAGCGACATCGCGCGGCGGATGTCGGGATTATCGAACGGCGGGTTGACGCGATTTACCATCAGGTTGATCAGCGTGCCCGTGGTGATGACCTCGCAGATCGCATTCGGCGCCCGTGCCTTCACGTCCTTCATCAGCGGAATGCTGACATCGGACGGAAAGGTGATGTCGTAATCGCCGGTCGAGAACGCCAGCATGCGCGTGGCGCGGCTGTCGATGGTGCGCACCGTGATCTCGTCGAGATAGGGCCGGTCTTTCCTGAAGTAATCGGGATTGCGCACGAGGCGGATCGAATCGCCGCGCTTGAACTCGACGAATTTGAACGGGCCGGTGCCGACCGGCTTGGTGCGCATCACCTGCTGCGGCACGTGGCAGGGATAGACCGCCGAGAAGGCGCTGGCGAGCAGCACCGGCAGGCTCGGCTGCGGCTCACTCAGTTCGAAGGTCGCCTCGAAGTCGCCGTTGACGCTGACGTCCTTGAGCTTGGTGTACCAGACCTTGCGCGGGTTGCGCTTGAAATCCTGCGTCTCGGCCTTGCCGATCAGCATCCGCCAGGTGCATTGCACGTCTTTTGCGGTGAACGGCTGGCCGTCGTGCCATTTGACGCCCTGCCGCAGCTTGAACGTCAGCCTGGTGTTGGTATCGTCCCACGCCCAGCTTTCGGCGAGATCGGGAATGACGGTCTCAATGCTCTCGTGGACCTTGGCAGGATCGAACGTGACGAGATTGTTGAAGACGGCCGCAAACGGCATCACCGAGGCGATGGTCGATTCTTCCAGCAGCGAGGTCGAGGGAGGATTGTCGTTGTGGTAGAGCCTGAGCGTGCCGCCTTTCTTCTGCGCGGCGGCAGGACTTGCGGCAAGCAGTGCGATGCAACAGAGCATCATGAGCGCAGCGCGTGACTTGCCCGGCAAATTGCTGGTGCGCATTCAGCCTCCCCTGTATTTTCTTTTTCTGTGGGACGAACGAGGGATCAAAAGCTAGCGCAGAGGACAGCCGATGTCAGCAGGCGACAAGGTTTTTGCAGGCTCGATTCCGGAAAACTACGACCGCTACATGGTTCCGCTGATCTTCGCCGGCTATGCGCGGGATCTTGCGCAAAGGGCCGCCGCACTTTCGCCCAAAGCCGTGCTGGAAACGGCGGCCGGCAGCGGCGCGGTGACTCGCGCGCTGGCGCCCAACCTCGCTTCCGATGCCCGCTATGTCGTGACCGACTTCAATCAGCCGATGCTCGATTATGCCGCCACACGGCAACATCCGGACAACCGCATCAGCTGGCGCCAGGCGGACGCCCAGGCTTTGCCGTTCGAAGACGCCACCTTCGATCTCGTATGCTGCCAGTTCGGCGTCATGTTCTTCCCCGACCGCCCCTCTGCCTACCGCGAGGCGCGTCGCGTGCTCAAGCCGGATGGACGTTTCCTGTTCAACGCATGGGACCGCATCGAGGAGAACGTGTTTGCTGATGATGTGACGAAGTCACTCGCGGAATTTTTCCCGAAGGATCCTCCGCGCTTCATGGCGCGCACGCCGCACGGCTATCACGACACTGCGCTGATCCGGGGCGATCTGGCGAAGGCAGGCTTTTCGAACGTCACGATCGAGACCAGGGCGGAAGAGAGCCGCGCGCCCTCAGCCCGTCTCGTCGCGGTCGCCTACTGCCAGGGCACGCCGCTGCGCAACGAGATCGAAGCCCGCGGCGCCGACAAGCTCGAGGCCGCCACCGAACACGCCGCATCCGCGCTTGCACGCAAGCATGGCACTGGCGAGGTCGCCGCCAGGATTCAGGCGCACATCGTTCTGGCGCGTGCATGATCACGGTTCGTGCTCCGGGATGGGTCCAGGCGCCGGTTAGCCCCCGGCTATGATCCGCCCAAACCACCCGGCACGACCAATTCGGGCCAACCTGCGCATGCCGCGCCGCGGGAATTGGGGTTGGATGCCTCCCTGAAATTGGCTACTAGTTTGGCCGAAGAAATCGGGCGCGTCCGGGGAGTTGGAATGACCTATTGCTGCGGAATTCTGGTGCGGGACGGGCTCGTCATGATCGCGGATACGCGCACCAATGCCGGGCTCGATAACGTCTCGACCTTCCGCAAGCTCCACATCTTCTCCAAGCCGGGCGAGCGCATCATGGCGATCGCCAGCGCGGGCAACCTGGCGATCAGCCAGTCGGTTCTCTCTACCCTCACCGAAGGGCTGGAAGACCCCAACACCGGCGAACTCGAAACCCTGATGAATGCGCCGACCATGTTCCAGGCCGCGCAGCGCATCGGCCGCGCCATCCGCAGCGTGCACGCCACCGAGGGCGAGGCGCTGAAGTCGGAAGACGTCAGTTTCGACGTGTCGTTCCTGTTCGGCGGCCAGATCAAGGGCTCCAAGATGCGGCTGTTCATGGTCTACACGGCCGGCAATTTCATCGAATGCACCACCGACACGCCTTACTTGCAGATCGGCGAACACAAATACGGCAAGCCGGTGCTCGACCGCGCCATGCACTACGATGTCGAACTCTATGAGGCGCTGAAGACCGGACTGATCTCGATGGATTCGACGATGCGCTCCAATCTCGGCGTCGGCCTGCCGATCGACGTGCTGGTGGTGCGCGCGGATGCCTGCGAGGCCGACCTCAACCACCGCATCGAGGCTGGCGAGCCCTATTTCCACGACCTGCGCTCGCGCTGGTCGGCGGCGCTGCGGGCGGCGCACCAGAATATCCCGAGACCACCCTACAAAACCCAGACAGAAGCAAAAAACTGAAGGCGAGGAAACCATGGCCGAAGCAACAAACAAGATCGCGGTAGTCACCGGTGCGGGCACCGGCGTCGGACGCGCGGCATCGCTGGCGCTGATGAATGCCGGCTTCACCGTGGTGCTCGCCGGGCGCAGGATGGAGATGCTGGAGGAGACCAAGAAGCTCGGCGACAATGTCGGCAAGAGCCTGTGCGTGTCCGCCGACATGACCAAGCCGGATTCGATCGCGGCGCTATTCGCGAAGGTGAAGGACACCTATGGCCGACTCGACGTCCTCTTCAACAATGCCGGCATGGGCGCCCCGCCGGTCAATTTCGAGGACCTCCCACTCGAACAGTGGCAGGCGGTGGTGAACACCAACCTCACCGGTCCCTTCCTGTGTACCCAGCACGCCTTCCGCATCATGAAGGACCAGAACCCGCGCGGCGGCCGCATCATCAACAACGGCTCGATCTCGGCGCATGCGCCGCGGCCGTTCTCGTCAGCCTATACCTCGACCAAGCACGCCATTACGGGTCTCACCAAGGCCTCCAACCTCGATGGCCGCATGTACGATATCGCGGTCGGCCAGGTCGATATCGGCAACGCCGCGACCCCGATGACGGACCGCATGGTCGCCGGCCCCGGCGTGATGCAGCCCGACGGCACGATGAAGCACGAGCCGCGCATGGACGCGAAGGCGGTCGGCGATGCCGTGGCCTACATGGCCGGCCTGCCGCTGGACGCCAACGTGCTGTTCATGACGGTCATGGCCACCAAGATGCCGTTCGTCGGACGGGGGTAAAACCGTCCTTGCGGGCGAGCCCTGCTTGATCAAAAGCCGCAAAACAACCCCATGCACAGTAGGCGTCAAGGGGATTGCGACGGTTGCCCGACTGGCCAGGCGACGGATGTAAGCTCCCGGGTGTCCACGGTCGGCAATGGAGCGGCGCCCTACTCCAGCCTCTCCACCTTCCGCAGCGCCGGAAACAGCTTCATCCATAGCAGCGCAATCGCGATCGTGCCGACGCCGCCGAGCACGGCGGCGGGCATCGTCCCGAGCAGCGCCGCCGTGACGCCGCTTTCGAACTGGCCGAGCTGGTTGCTCGCATTGATGAACAGGAAATTGACCGCGCCGACCCGGCCGCGCATCTCGTCGGGTGTGGCAAGCTGCACCAGCGAGAACCGGATCACCACGCTGATCGTATCCGCCGCGCCGAGCACCGCCAGCGCCAGCACCGACAGCCACATCCATTGCGACAGCGCGAATACCACCGTCGCCGCGCCGAACACGATGACGGCCTGAAACATCCGCAGCCCGACATGGCGATTGATGCTGTGGCGGGCCAGCACGATCGTCATCAGCAGCGCGCCAACGGCGGGCGCGGCGCGCAGGATGCCGAGGCCGAGCGGCCCAGCTTCCAGAATGTCGCGCGCATAGATCGGCAGCAGCGCGACGACGCCGCCGAACAGCACGGCAAACAGGTCGAGCGAGATGGTGCCGAGGATCGCCGGGTTGTTGCGGATGAAGCGGACGCCGGCAAAGACATCGTCCGCGAGCGAATCCGCCTTCGCAGGCTCCTGCCTCTCAGCATGGATGAAGCCGGTGAGAATTGCGCCGACGAGCCAGAAGGCGACAATGACGAAATAGGGCAGGCTCGGTGCGAACACATAGGCCAGCCCACCGAGCGCGGGACCGGTGATGGTCGCGACCTGGGCTGCGCCGGAGGAGATCGCGGTCGCGCGCTGCACCGAGCCTTTGGGGACGATCAGCGGCAGCAGCGCGGCCGTCGCGGGGCTCTCGAAGGCACCAGCGATGCCGATCACGAAAGTGGCGATGAATATCTGCGGTACGGTGAGCCAGCCGGCAAAGGTACTGACGGCGAGAAACAGCGCGGTCGCGGCCTCCGCGATCTGGCAGAGCTGCACCACGCGCTTGCGCTCGAAGCGGTCAGCCGCGTGGCCGGCGACGAACACCAGCAGCGCTGTGGGCAGGAACTGCACCAGCCCCACCATGCCGAGTTGGAAGGCGCTGCCAGTGATGTCGTAGATCTGCCAGCCGATCGCCACCGCTGCGATCTGGCTGGCGAAGCGCGACAGGCTGCGGGACAGCAGGAAGAACAGGAACGGCCCGTGCCTGAGCAGATCGCGGGCGCCCAGCGGCATCGTCGAGGACATGGGGCGACGGGTGGCTGAGCAGGAGGCAGTTGTCAACGGCCCGGCCCGCAACACGGCATTGCGCGGCGGCTCCCCGCTGGCATAATCGAGCGCCGGGGCTTCGGGGGATTCATGCTGCAACTGCAATCGGCGTTCGGCGTGCTGGCGCTGCTGGCGATCGCCTGGGCGCTCAGCGAGAACCGCCGCGCGGTTTCGGTGCGGCAGGCCGCGGTCGGGCTTGCCGTCACCGTTGCCACCGCGCTGGTGCTGCTGAAGCTGCCACCGGTGGCAAAGGCATTCGGCGCCATCAACGACGCCGTCAACACGATCTCGGCGGCGTCCCGCGCGGGCACATCTTTCGTGTTCGGCTACGTCGGCGGCGGCGCCCTGCCCTTCGACCTCAAGACGCCGGGCGCGGATTTCATCCTGGCGTTCCAGGCGCTGCCGATCATCCTGGTCATGAGCGTGCTCACGACGCTCCTGTTCTACTGGCGCGTGCTGCCGCCGATCGTGCGCGGCATGGCGTGGCTGCTGGAGCGCACGCTCGGCGTCGGCGGCGCGGTCGGCCTGTCCGCGGCAGCCAACATCTTCCTCGGCATGGTCGAGGCGCCGCTGTTCATCCGACCGTATCTCGCGCAGCTCACCCGCAGCGAATTGTTCATGGTGATGACCGGCGGCATGGCCGGCATCGCCGGCACCGTGCTGGTGCTCTACGCGACGTTCCTCGCGCCGCTGATCCCGGATGCCGCGGCGCATTTCGTCATCGCGTCCGTCCTCGGCGCGCCGGCCGCCATTCTCGTCAGCCTGATCATGGTGCCGGAGACTTCCGAGAAGCGCACCGGCGGCGCGCTGGCGGATCCCGATACGCAGACGTCGAGCACCATGGACGCGATCGTCAAGGGCACCACCGCCGGGCTCGAGCTGTTGCTCAACATCATCGCCATGCTGCTGGTGCTGGTGGCGCTGGTCTATCTCGCCAACGCCATACTCGGGCTACTGCCCGAGATCGGCGGCGCAAAAATTTCGCTGCAGCGCCTGCTGGGAATAATGATGGCGCCGGTGTGCTGGCTGCTGGGCCTGCCATGGCCGCAGGCGATCACGGCCGGCAGCCTGATGGGTACCAAGACCGTGCTCAACGAGCTGATCGCCTATGTCGAATTGTCAAAACTCGGCACTGATGCGCTCGATCCGCGCTCGCGGCTGATCATGCTCTACGCACTGTGCGGTTTTGCCAACTTCGCCAGCCTCGGCATCATGATCGGCGGCCTCGGCACCATGGCGCCCGAGCGGCGCGAGGAGATCAACGCGCTCGGGCTGAAGTCGATCGTGTCAGGCACGCTGGCGACGTGTTTGATGGGGGCGGTCGTGGGGGTCTTGACGTGACGGTCATTCCGTCGGTCCGGGATGGTCCGAAGGACCAGACCCGGAATCTCGAGATGCCGGGTTCGATGCAGCGCATCGCCCCGGAATGACGGCGAGAGCTACCCCGCCAATTCCACCGTCTTGAACTCCGCCGGCAGGATCACCTCCAGCAGTTCGACGTCGTCGGAATAGTCCAGGATCATGTGCTTGACGCGCGGCGGCTGGGTCCAGGCGCTGCCTACCTGCATCAGCGTCTCGCCCTCGCCTTCCATATAGGTCTTCACCCAACCCTTGAGCACGTAGACCATCTGGAATTCGATGTCATGGTAATGCAGCTTCGAGACTTCAGCCGGATTGCAAGGTCCCTGCAGACGGATCACCTGCGCATGCGCCAGACCGTGGGAGGCTTCGGCGATGCCGAGGTCGCGGTATTTTGCGTAAGTGCGCAGGCCGTCGGCCTTGAAGTCCTCTTCGCGGTGATGGCTGATAGCGATACGCTGCTTCGGCCGCGCCTTCTTGGCCGGCTTGGCTTTGGCGACCGACACGCGTCCCTTGGATTTAAGCGCCTTGCGCGCGGAGGGTTTGGCGGCGCCCTTGTGCCCGGTCCACTTCTTCCGGACAGCGGTTTTGGCTGCGGGTCTGGATGTCGCTTTCTTCTTGGCCATCGATGCCTCCCCGATTTTGTTTGATGCGAGGAGAGTAACACAGATTTAGTTTGTAGGGTGGGTTAGCCGAAGGCGTAACCCACCGCTTGACCAACGGAGCATCGTTGGTGGGTTACGCTGCGCTAACCCACCCTACCTGCGTAGCTCAATGCAGCCTGAACACGCCGTCGACGGCGCGCAGTTCGGCCGGCTTGATCAGCTTGGAATGCGCCACCGTCACCGAGTACAGCGGGCCATCGAGCTTCTCCTGCCAGAAGGCGAGGAAATCCTTCAGCGCCGGAAATTTCGGGAATAGATCGTAGTTCTGCCAGACATAGGTCTGCAGCAATGAGGGATGATCCGGCATCCGATACAGAATTTGCGCCGTCGTCAGCCCGTAACCCAGCACCTGCTTCCGGAAATCATCGGAAACAACACCAACCCGCGAGACCATGCCAAACCTCCGTTGCCGGAGCGCATTTGTCGTGGTGGCCCAGACACCGAGCCACCCCGGCGGAGATGCGCTCACATGAGAGAAATGTGACGCACGAGACCAACACATCACAAGCCTAAATGTTTAACGATCTGTTGAAAAAGGTCGCGTTAGCAGCAGCTTACCGCACGTGCTAATACGACGTTCCGACCGTCCGTGACGGCCGATTAATCATGATTAATGAAATTGGCAGGCGTCATATTTGAGTGCCAATTTTTCTGCTAGAAGCCCTTGTCCCCCGCGCAAGTCTGGCCTATGTCCTGCGAGCCGAGCTGGCACTCGCCGGCCCGGACTGCCAAATTTCCAGAATCTGATAACATCTTCAGAAACTTAGGAGGACTGCATGAAATTCCGTCCGCTTCACGACCGCGTCGTGGTCAAGCGCATCGACGCCGAAGAGAAGACCGCTGGCGGCATCATCATTCCGGACAGTGCCAAGGAAAAGCCCTCGCAGGGCGAAGTCATAGCCGTTGGCCCCGGTGGCCGCGACGAAGCCGGCAAGCTGATCCCGATCGACCTGAAGGTCGGCGACCGCGTCCTGTTCGGCAAGTGGTCGGGCACCGAGGTCAAGATCGACGGTGAAGATCTCCTGATCATGAAGGAGTCCGACGTCATGGGCGTGCTCGACGTCCCCGCCGGCAGCAAGAAGAAGGCTGCCTAAGCCAACCGCCCGTTCCCTCATCCTGAGGAGCCGGCGCAGCCGGCGTCTCGAAGGATGGGCCACATGCTCAATCATCTCATCCTTCGAGACGCCCGCAAGGGCGGGCTCCTCAGGATGAGGACCCAGTCTCAAACGGAGATCCCTCTATGTCAGCTAAAGAAGTCAAATTCGGCGTAGACGCCCGCGACCGCATGCTGCGCGGCGTCGACATTCTCGCCAATGCCGTCAAGGTCACGCTCGGTCCGAAGGGCCGCAACGTCGTGCTCGACAAGTCGTTCGGCGCTCCCCGCATCACCAAGGACGGCGTCACCGTCGCCAAGGAGATCGAGCTCGACGACAAGTTCGAGAACATGGGCGCGCAGATGGTGCGCGAAGTCGCCTCCAAGTCGGCGGACGCTGCCGGCGACGGCACCACCACCGCGACCGTTCTGGCGGCTGCGATCGTCCGTGAAGGCGCCAAGTCGGTTGCCGCCGGCATGAACCCGATGGACCTGAAGCGCGGTATTGACCTCGCGGTGGAAGCCGTCGTTGCGGACCTCCAGAAGAATTCCAAGAAGGTCACCTCGAACGACGAGATCGCCCAGGTCGGCACCATCTCGGCGAACGGCGACTCGGAGATCGGCAAGTTCCTGGCTGACGCCATGAAGAAGGTCGGCAACGAGGGCGTCATCACCGTCGAGGAAGCCAAGTCGCTCGAGACCGAACTCGACGTCGTCGAGGGCATGCAGTTCGACCGCGGCTATATCTCGCCCTACTTCGTCACCAACGCCGACAAGATGCGCGTTGAAATGGACGACGCCTACATCCTGATCAACGAGAAGAAGCTGTCCTCGCTGAACGAGCTGCTGCCGCTGCTCGAAGCCGTGGTGCAGACCGGCAAGCCACTGGTCATCGTCGCGGAAGACGTCGAAGGCGAAGCCCTCGCCACCCTCGTCGTCAACCGTCTGCGTGGCGGCCTCAAGGTCGCGGCCGTCAAGGCTCCGGGCTTCGGCGATCGCCGCAAGGCCATGCTGCAGGACATCGCGGTTCTGACCGGCGGCCAGGCGATCTCGGAAGATCTCGGCATCAAGCTCGAGAACGTCACCCTGCAGATGCTCGGCCGCGCCAAGAAGGTGATGATCGACAAGGAAAACACCACGATCGTCAACGGCGCCGGCAAGAAGGCCGACATCGAGGCGCGCGTCCAGCAGATCAAGGCGCAGATCGAGGAAACCACCTCGGACTACGACCGCGAGAAGCTGCAGGAGCGTCTGGCCAAGCTCGCGGGCGGCGTAGCCGTGATCCGCGTCGGCGGCGCGACCGAAGTCGAGGTGAAGGAGCGCAAGGATCGCGTGGATGACGCGATGCATGCGACCCGTGCGGCGGTTGAGGAAGGCATCGTTCCGGGCGGCGGCGTCGCCCTGCTCCGTGCTTCCGAGCAGCTCAAGGGTATCCGCACCAAGAACGACGACCAGAAGACCGGCGTCGAGATCGTGCGCAAGGCGCTCTCCGCGCCGGCCCGCCAGATCGCGATCAACGCCGGTGAAGACGGCTCCGTCATCGTCGGCAAGATCCTCGAGAAGGACCAGTACAATTATGGTTTCGACTCGCAGACCGGCGAGTACGGCAACCTGGTCTCCAAGGGCATCATCGACCCGACCAAGGTGGTTCGTGCGGCGATCCAGAACGCGGCGTCCGTCGCGGCTCTCCTGATCACCACCGAAGCCATGATCGCCGAACTGCCGAAGAAGAACGCCGGCGGCCCCGCAATGCCTCCGGGCGGCGGCATGGGCGGCATGGACTTCTAAGATCCAGCCACTCAGGCGATCCACGAAATGCATAACCCCGGCAGCGATGCCGGGGTTTTTGTTTGGACTGGCGACACGATGGCTGCCCGCACGCCTATCCCTGTTATGCACAAGCCAACGCATCGAGACTTCGGTCGATATTGACATTCCAGAAAATAATTTGATGCGAGAGTCGCAAACCGAACCGACAGTTCCACTTTTCATAGCGCAAAGTTGTATTCGGGTCGGGGCTAAATCAAAGCTCATCCAAAAAATCGATCGGACGCGGAGCGCTCAAGCTCTCGGGACGCAGTCGTGCGTCGCTGGGAAGGCTTTCGCTCGAAGGCAGTGATGTGGCGGTGAGTGAAAGCGAAATGAAAGTCACGTTGAAAAGAAAAAATGGGATGCCGTTGTCGGACATCCCGGAGTTGAAGGTCCCGGATATCGCCTTGCGAGGCGCAGGCGGCGAGCTGGCCGAGCTTTTCACCGCTGCTCCCCGCCCGTCCGGTTAAAGAACCCGTTCAACCCAGACCGAGGACTCCCTGAGGAGGGATCCGGCCGGTTGGAATAAGCCCGCAGGCGCGCACGCAGCCCCCACTGGCCGATGCTCGCTCAAGCAAGGTGCGCAACGCCCCCCCAGTAAGCCGCACCGACAAGAGGCGCACTCCAACCGGCCGGTACTTCTCCGCAAAGCATCATCAAGACCAGGAGTGAGTGAGGGCAGCATGGGAATGGTCATGGTCAGATGTCCGCAAACCGGACACGCAATTCCTACCGGGATCAAAACGGATCGCGAGAGTTTCGGGCGCCGCACGGTATTCTTCTCGCGCACGCATTGTCCGCTTTGCCACAGCGATCACCCATGGTTCGCGCGCGAGGCCTGGGTCGACGAGCCGGGCATGCGACTGCGCGCCGGCTCAAAGGCATAATGGATACAGATCAGGCGATGAGCGCGACGAGGGACACCATGGGGCACCTGCAAATCCCGACTGAACCACCGACCCTGCTGCACCAGGCCAGGGACTTTCTCGTCGAAGCCCGACGGCTGAAGCCGGGTCCCGAGCGCAATGAGCTGCGCGAGACGGCAAAGGTGTTGCGCGAGCTTGCGAAGCTCGAGACATCCGATGGCATCGGAGAATCTTTCCGGGTGGATGATCGCTGGTGATCGGCCTTCAGCGCCGCACCTGATGGAGCAGTCCTGACGCGGTCGCGCGGAAACGCGCTCAGTTCGTCCCGCCCGATCCCGTTCTCGGCACGCGCCCCTCATGGGGCAGAGCCGCCCGCGATCGGGCCGGGCTCGACGAGAATATCTCCTCGACTTCAGAACGCATGAAGCTGTGGCACTCGCACGCCGCCGCCGCAAGCCGCGCCCGGTCGATCTCGATAAAGCCGCGTCGGTCTGCCCTGATCGCACCGCTGGCGCGGAGATTGCGCATCAAGAGCGTGACCGTCGTTCGCCGCACACCGAGAATCTGCGCCAGCGCATGCTGGGTGAGCGGAAGCTCATCGTGGTCGACGCTGTCGCGAAGCTGCAGCATCCAGCGCGCCATGCGGGCCTCGACCGGATGCAACGCGTTGCAGGCCGCGCCGACCTGAAACTGTATCAGCATCGACTTGACGTGATTCTGGACCGCATGCCGGATCGCGGGACTGCGGCTGAAGGCGGCATGAAACCGCGATGCAGGAATTCGCGCAGCCGGGCCCGGCGCGCGAACGACTGCGGTAATCGCCGAAGGCGACGGCCCGAGTACCGAAAGCAGACCCACCGCCCCTTCCCGCCCGATGATCGCGGTCGCGACCGTCTGTCCGTCCGCCATATCGATCATCAGCGTGATGGCGCCCTTGTGCGGGAAGACGACGTAATCGATATCGTCACCCGTGCGCGAAAGGACAGCGTCCTGTTCGAGTTCGATCAACTCGAGCTCGGGCCCCAGCAGATCGAAATCCGATGCCGGCAGGGATGCCAGAAGACGATTGCCCTTCCCGCCGCGCGGCGTCACTGCGCGGCATCCGCGGCGAGCCGGCGGCCTTCAGGCAGGGAAACGTGAATCAAAGGCGCGACCATAGGGATGAATCTGCTTTCACTGCACAAAGCCGCTCGCACATGTACGCCCTCGTCGCGGCGTAAAAGTTCCAAACAACCACGGGGACTTTTATTGCTCTGCAGCATGAAAGCTTAGACGCAAATAAGCTGCTGAATGCAACCGCAAATTATGCATGGGTCGTACACCCGTAAGGGCGCGAGCACCGCGGTTCCATTCTTGTGAATGCAGCGCCGATCGACAAACCCTGGTCGAACCGATGCGGGATGGTGTGCAGTCAGCGCACAGTCAAACCTACGCGCTCGGAGCGAATGGTCGCGGCGGCTCCGTTGTGGCCGGGAGTCTTCGAAAGATAGACCATCTCGACACGGCCGATGAGGTTCTCGAACGGAATATAGCCTATCGCCGACAGCGCGCGGCTGTCGGTAGAGTTGTCGCGGTTGTCGCCCAGCATGAAGAAGTGACCTGACGGCACCGTGTAGACATTGGTGTCGTCGTAGAATCCCCGCTCGATGCAATCGAGTGTTTCGTAGGTCGCGCCGTTGGGAAGCGTCTCTCGCCAGCGCCGCACCTTGGCGGCGACATCGGTGCCGCAGGCATCGCCGACGAAATCCTCCACGCGTTCGCGTTTCACGGCGACGTCGTTGAGGTAGAGCCGGCCCTGCTTCATTTGAATGCGATCGCCCGGCAGTCCCACCACGCGCTTGACGTAGTCCGTCATGCCGTCCTTTGGCGATCGAAACGCGACCACTTCGCCACGCGCCGGATCGGCACCGAAGATACGCCCCGAGAACAGCGGCGGCGCGGCCGGGAGCGAATGACGGCTATAGCCATAGGCATATTTCGAAACGAAGATGCTGTCTCCGACGAACATGGTCGGATACATCGAGCCGCTGGGCAGGCTATAGGGGTGGAACAGCAACGCGCGAATGGCGAGCGCAATCAGAAACGGAAATATCAAGACCATGGTGTAGGTCGCGATCGTCCGAAAGAAGCCGAAGCGTTCGACGCGCGAAAGCATCAGCAGCACCGCGACAAACGACCAGAGGCCGGCCACCAGAACGATGATCAGCGGCAGTGGCGAAAATCCCGCCGGCGATATCGCGCTCGTCTCAAAAAACTTCACGCCAGCGCTGAACAGCACTGCGATCACGAGCCCGAGAATTGCCGGCACGGCACTCCAGGCCAGCACCGCTCGCAGTTCCAGCGTGGACGCCCGACCGCCGATCAGCCCCCCTACCCCGCGCAGAATCAGGGCATTCAGATAAAGCAGGAGAATGCCCATTGCAGCGCTGCCTGCAAGAAAGCCGAGCCAGGCGCGCCAGCCGGCCAGGCCCTCCAGGAAACCGAATCCGAGTGCCTGGGAATAGATACTGGCGATTGCACCGAGCGCCGCGAGCAACCAGACGAAACGCCGTGGCCTCGTTGCCAGAATGTAGTCGATGGTTTGCCGCGGACTTAGCCAAATGCTGATCCATGGCGATCGAGAGCCGGTATCGTGCGTCGTCGTCATGGAACTTTCGAATCTCACTGCGCCGGCTAACTTAACCAACCCCGGGTTAAGTGCAACGTCGTGCAGAAACCGAAAGAGCCACTTCGCCTGCTTCCCGGCCAGACGTCAGGTGACGCCGCATTCGACCTTCAGAAAATGCGGCGTCACCCTTCGAGTGGCAGAGGTACGCGGGTGACCTCAACCTGCTGCCACTTATCCCGCCTGATCTCCTTCACGTTCGCCCGTAATCTGCGGTGCGAGCAAAGGAGATCACAAACGGCGCAGGCGGAATGTGATGTTTGCAACAGTGGTGAGAGACGCTGTGCTTTTCGCGAGCTCGGACGTAGTATCTTCCGTCATTCCGGGGCGGCGCGCAGCGCCGAGCCCGGAATCCATCTGTCCACTTGTTCATGCCCTATTACGTCTATCTCCTCGCAAGCGACAGGAACGGAACGCTCTATCTCGGCGTCACGAACGACATCGTTCGTCGCGTGTATGAGCACAAGAGCAAGGCGGTTGCCGGCTTCACGAAACGATATGCTGTAGACAAGCAGGTCTGGTTCGAACTCTACGACGATCCGACGAACGATCACGCGCGAGAAGGAATTGAAGAAGTGGCGACGAGCGTGGAAGATTCGGCTGATCGAAGAGCTAAATCCACATTGGATCGATCTATATCCGCAAGTATCGACCTGACACTTGGATAGATGGATTCCGGGCTCGATGCTTCGCATCGCCCCGGAATGACGGACCCGGTTTGGTTTACATTCCAGTCATTCCGGGCCGCGCATGGCGCGAACCCGAAGCCATCTCACGGCATAAAACTTCGCCGGCATTGGCCGTCTACTGGATCTTCGCCAGCACCGCTAGGCGGCGGATGCCCTTGTTGCGGTAGGCGTCGAGGAATGCGTAGTAGTCCTTGAACGAGACGCAGCCGTTGGACTGGCCGCTCGGCCCGAGCATGTAGGTGTGCGCGAGCAACCCGTCGCGGCCGTAGATCTTGTCCTGGCCGCCGATCGGCGTCATCCGCAGCGCCGGCACGCCGTGAAACAGCGCTTCGCGCGGCTTTAGCTCGTAGATGTGCGGCGGTGTCACGCCCTGCATCCGGACGTGCGAATAGCGGATGTCGTCCATCTTGGAGCCGAGCCCCGAATGGGCCTCGAGCCGGGTGCCATCGGGCAGATACACCATCTTGGCGGAGATATCGTAGACCGCGGTCTGGCGATCATAGGGCGGCGAGCCGCCGAGCATCGGGTTCTGGCTTCGCGTATCGATGATGCTTCCGGTCACGCTCGCATCGGCCGATGCGTAAGCGAGAAGCGCGTTCTGCGAAGGTTGCGGCTTGCCCCACAGTTTCTCGACCATGTTCTGACGATCGCCGGAGGCAATCGACATCACGGCGGCCTTGGCGCGCTGCGCCATGTCGGCGAGGGAAGATCCGGACGACTTTGCTTCGGCAGACTTGATATCGGCCGATCTGGCGTCAGCGGATTTGACATCCGCCTGCTTCGGCGCCGGCACGATCATCGCGACCTGGGCTGGCGTCGAAGACCTGGTCTTCGGGCCCTCTGCGAGCTTGGGCGTTGCAGCGGCCTTCGGCGCAACGGCTGGAGCTTCAGCTACGCTGGTCGCCTCGACGGGCCTCGGCGGTTCGCCCCGCGGCGAGGCCGCGGCGAACCTCTCGCTGAACATGAGCGAGGCCGAGACGTTCTCCGGCGCGGAGATCAGCGGCGAGCGGTCCGGAAGCGAGGCAAAGATCTCATTGAAGTTGGGTCGCGCTGGCCGCGCGGCAACGACGGTGGAACTGGCGACGGGAGGCGCTTCGAACGCAACGCTGCCCACCGTGGGATAGATGCTGGCGCCGATTACATTGCTGTAGACGGTCCAGGCGCAGCCCAGCACCAGGCCCGCAACCGCGACGCTGCCAAGCGAATAGTGAGGAAGGACGCTTCGGGAAGATTTCCCGCGGCTTCGACCCGCAGGACCACACGCACGCTTACTCGTACTCATACACACGCCGCCCAGAACAATTCCACCAAGTCCCTCTTTGATGCCGCCCCCAAAAAGTTCCAGGAAGCCGTTTCGCAGAGGCATGGAGCGTCATTAAGGCGACTTTTAGTTAAATCAGCCTTAAACCCTAACGGCCGCGAGGCAGTTCCAAGTATATGGAACTATTGCGGAAATTCCCCTCCGCCAATCGGGATTTTTGCCACGATCGCGCCACATTTCGAAGGCCGCGCGGTGGCTTTGCCGATCCGCCGTAACACTATGCCGAGCTACCGGCTTGGACCAATCCGCCGAACCTTACCGTCGCCTCACAGACATATTAATGCGCACCCGGATATTGCCGACCCTTGTCGTTGCACCTGTTGGGGCGCGGCCGTCGATACGGTATCGTATCGCCTCAATCACGATGTTCGTTTTCTCGCACCCCGAAGGGGAACTGCCATGACAATGCTGGCGCGCGCCGGATCTATCGCCCTTGCAGGCTTATGCCTCCTCGCCGGAGACGCGACGGCGCAACCGGCGAAACCCGCTTGTACGTCCTCGCAGAGCCTGCTGGGAACGCAGACGCTGCGCTGCGAGACGGCGATCACGATCGTGGCGGAGAACGGCGCGAAGTTCGAACTGAGAGATCGCAACCGCGACGGCCAGATCGATTCCGTCGAACTCAGCAACAAGGCGCTGCTGCTCGAGGTGCCGAAGAAATCGGGCCGCACCCGGTTCGATGTGGTAACGCCGCAGGCGATTGCCGCGGTGCGCGGAACCAGATGGGCGGTGGACGCCGAGGGCGGAAAGACTTCCGTGTTCGTCGTCAACGGCCGCGTCAACGTCGCGCGCGCCGGCGGCCGCGGCAGGGTCGATCTCGGACCCGGCGATGGCGTCGACGTCGAGCCGTCGGGCCAGTTGATCGTCAAGCGCTGGCCCGCCCCGCGCGTCGCGGCGCTGATGGCGCGGCTCGGACAATGAGGCTCGGATAACAGAAGCGGGCGAATGAGCAATCGACGGCTTTACATTCTGGTTGCGCTGCTGTGCACGGGACTGTGGGCCACAGCGATTACCCTTGGCCATTCGAACGGCCGGCTGCGGCTGCTCGACCGGATCGAGTCGGCATTCACAGACCTGCGAACCCTCGCCCGCGGCGTGAGGGCGCCGCCCGACCTCGTCACGATCGTCGCGATCGACGACGACATCGTGAAGCAAGGCGGCACCTATCCCTTGCCGCGCACCGAAATAGCCAGGATTGTCGATGCGATCGCGCAGTTCGAGCCGAAGGTCATCGCGGTCGATCTGCTGCTGGTCGACAAGGGGCCCGCGGAGGGCGACGTGGCGCTGGCGAAAACGCTCGCGACGCACCCGACCGTGCTGGCTGCCGCTGCGGTGTTTCCCGAAACCATGCAGCCGTTCGAGGATCGCGACGGGCCGCTCGCCGGCTTGCCGACGGCGGACCGGTTCCTGCACCCGCTGCCGGCCTTCGTCGAGCGCGCGGAAGTGGGGATCGTCAACGTGACGACGGGCCAGACCGGTACGCCGCTCTCGGTCCCGATGCTGTTCCGGACCCGCGACAAGATCGAACTGTCGTTCCCGCTTCGCGTAGCCTCGGTCGCGGTCGGCAAGCCGCTGACGATCGAGCCCGACCGCCTGCTGTTCGGTGATCATCCGATCGCGACCGGTTCCAACTACGCGCTTCCGATTTCCTATTACGGTCCCCGCCGCACCATTCGCACGATCAGCGCAGCGGACCTGGTCGACGGCAAGGTCGACCGGAAAGACGTTCGGGACCGCATTGTCGTGCTCGGCGCCACCGCAACCGGCGCCGGCGATTTCTTCCCGACGCCGTTCGACTCGCTGATGCCCGGCGTGGAAATCATCGCCACCGCCATCACGCATCTGGTTGCGGGCGACGGCATCATGCGCAATCAGCAGGTTCGCATCTTCGATACCGCGATGGCGATCGGGCTGCCGCTGCTGCTGGTCGGCCTGCTGGTCTGGCGGCGCAATGCGATCGGCCTGCTGGCGGTCACCGCAGTGGCCCTGATCTGGGCGGTGGCGAATGCGGTCGCTTTCGCGCACGGGATATGGCTCGATGCCGCGACTACGATCGCGGCCGCCGCGCCGCCGGTCATCCTGTTCGGCGCCCTGCAGCTATGGTCGGGCCGGCGAAGCGCGCAGCGCCTTGCTGCGCAGAACGAGTTGCTCGAACAATTCCAGACACCGGCGCTTCGCGGTTGGCTGACCCGCAACCCCGACTTCCTGCTGGCGCCGGTCCGGCAGAATGCCGCCGTTGTCTTCATCGACCTGTCCGGATTTACCGCGCTCAGCGAGACGCTCGACCCGGAAGCAACTCGAGGCCTGCTGAAGGAGTTTCACGCGCTGGTCGACAGGGAGGTCACGCGAAGCGGCGGCATCGTCACGAGCTTCCTGGGCGATGGCGCCATGATCCTGTTCGGACTGCCGGCGGAAACTGCCGACGATGCGACGCGCGCGGCGGAGTGCTCGATCGCGCTCTGCATCAAGACCGAACGGTGGATCGAGACCCTGCCGCCTTCGATTGCCACGAGGATCGGTTTCAAGATCGGCGCGCATTTCGGGCCCATCGTCGCCTCCCGGTTAGGCGGCCGAAACCATCAGCACATCACGGCGACCGGAGACACCGTGAACGTGTCGAGCCGGCTGATGGAAGTGGCTGCGCAGCACGATGTCAGGCTGGCGGTGAGCGATACGTTGCGCGTCGAGGCCGAACGCACCGGCGCTCGGCTGAAAACCGGCAGCCTCGAGGGTCCTGTCGAAGCGCAGATTCGCGGCAGGTCCGGCGCGCTCACCGTGTGGCTGTGGCGAAGCGAGTATCGGTCGATGGAGAACGGTGCGCATCCGCACGCTGCGGAATAACCGGCTCGAAGGGCGCCCTACCGCAATTCCGGCGGCGGAGAGCGGTCCAACACCTCGCCCTGCGGTCCCTGCAGGACATCCAGCGCATAGGTCTCGATCACCAGCGGACCACGCTTGCGCTGAACCTCGCCTGCCCGTTCGACGCGCGCGAACCGCTCCTTCGCAAACGGTGTCTGGCCGCGCCTCGGCTCGTACACATACAGAATCTTGCCCGCGAGTTGCGCGGCATCGGGTTCAGGCATGTTGACCCAGCGGATACGCTGGCCCTGCTGCGCGACGCAAGTGCCCTTCGGCAGATAGAACGCGAGCCAGGCCGTGGTACCGTAGTCCGGCGCGAGCACGCATGTTGCGCCGGCGCGCACCCTCGCCGCCTCGATGGCGTCGGCGGTTTCGCGCCAGCCGACGCCGACGCTGCGCACGGTGGCATCCCGGCGATAGCCGGAGAGCACACCAGTATTGGCCTGCACGAGCAGCAGAACGAACATCACGACGCCAGACGGCACGGCCCAGCGACGGCAGAAGTCAACCGCGCGCTGCGGACGCGGTTGCCACTGCACGAGATGGGCGGCGACCGCAGCAGCGATGGCAAACGCCGGGTACACCGGTGCAAACCAGTTGGCCTCGACGCGGGCATGCAGCGAATGCCAGACGAAATACGCGACGATGGTCCAGAACATCGTGCTGACGAGCACGCGCGCCGGCAGCGTCCCGGCGCGACGGCGCAACAGCGCGTAAAGCCCCATCGCGCCGAGGATCCATACCAGCGGCGTCGCGAACGCAATCTGCGTCGGGATCAGTTCGGCAATGAAGACCGGGCGGAAGTCCTCGATCCGGGCCCGGCCCATCTGTTTGATGAAGGAAACCCAGCCGTGATCGGCATTCCACCAGATGACCGGCGCAAACAGCAGGAACGCGACGAGGCCGCCGAAATAGAGCCACGGCGAAACCAGCCAGTGCCTCAATCTGGGAACGACCGCCACCCAGATCAGGATCGCCGGTCCAAAGAACAGCGCGGTGTATTTCGACAGCACCGCGCAACCGGCCGCCGCGCCGACCGCCAGCCACCACGCGCCGTGTCCGGTCTGCATGACCTTGGCGAGCGCGAACAGCAGCAAGCTCGAAGCCACCAGGAGCGGCGCGTCCGGCGTCACGATCATGGTGCCCACGGCCGCCATCAGCGTGACGTTCAGCAGAAGCGTCGCCGCCGAGGCCACCCGCTTGTCGCCGAACAGGATCAGCGTCGCCTGGTAAACTGCCCAGCTCATCGGCAGCCCCAGCAGGATCGAAACCAGCCGCACGCCCAACTCGGTATCGCCCGCAAGCAATGTCCCGAGCCAGATCACCACGGCGACCATCGGCGGATGATCGTAATAGCCGCCGGCGAGATGCTTCGACCACATCCAGTAATAGGCTTCGTCGAAGGTGATCGGCGTCCAGGCGGCAGCGATCAGGCGCAGCGCGACCAGCGCCAGGATCGCCAGCGCCGTCATGAGGCCAAGCCGCGCCTCGTCAGGTCGCGCCTCGTCAGGTTTCATTGGTCGGTCACCGCTTGCGCCAGACGAACATTCCCGACATCGCGTAGTTCCAGACCACGCCCATCAGCGCGCCGGCAAGCCCCGCCAGCCACCAGATCGGCTCCTGCTCGAACACCGAGAACGCCACACCGACATTGGCAAGAAGGCCGACGCCACAGACCAGATAGAACAGCAACAATCCTCGCAGGATCGCAAACCCCTTCAGGCGCTGATCGCGATAGGTGAGAAAATTGTTGAGGATGAAGTTGCTGGTCATGGCGACCAGCGCGCCGGCAGCTTGTGCTTCCGCAAATGGCTCGTTGAAGATTTCGTGCGCGATGAACAGCGTCGCCAGATGCACCACGAGGCCGGTGCCTCCGACCATCGCGAACATCAGGAACCGCAGCGACACCACGTCGTGCGTCAGCTTCGCCAGCACAAGGCCGAGGAAGTCCAGCGCCACCATGGAATCGAGCTTGCTCTCGCCATGCTGGCGCGAGCCGAAAGTGAAGGGAATCTCGATCGTCCGCAGCTTGCCCTCCGCGGTGGCCACGATGTCGAGCAGGATCTTGAAGCCCTGCGTGGAGAGCTGCGGCGCCAGTTGCTCGAAACGGTCGCGCCGGATCATGAAGAAGCCGCTCATGGGGTCGGCAATCCCGACCTTCAGCACGCGCCTGGCAACTTCCGTTGCCAGCGCGCTGATGCCGGCGCGTTGCTTGTTGAAGCTGTCGGCGCTGCCGCCTTCGATGTAGCGGCTGCCGACCACGAGTTCCGCCGCGCCGCCTTGCAGAAGACCGACCATCTTCGGAAGTTGCGTTTCGTCGTGCTGCAGGTCGGCGTCCATGACCGCCGCATAGGGCGCGCTCGACGCCAGGATGCCTTCGATGCAAGCCCCGGAGAGCCCGCGCCGCCCGATCCGGCGGATGCAGCGAACCCGCGGGTCCTTCCGCGCCAGAGCCCGCACCACGTCCCAGGTCCCGTCAGGGGAATTGTCATCGACGAAGATCACTTCCCAGGGGATGCCAGCCAGCGTCGCATCCAGCCTTCGGTAAAGCACCGTCACATTGTCGCGTTCGTTGAAGGTCGGGACGACGACAGAAAGCTGCGGCAAACCGGCGGCCTGCGACAGGGCTTCGGTCCCCGGTTGGCTGGTGTCATTCATGGTGGGCAGCGGTATATCCGCCGGCGCCGGACATGCCAACCGGACATGCCAACCGGACATGCCAAGGCGAGCCCTGGAGCTGACAGTTAGTGGGGATAACGCACCAAAACGGCCCTCAAAATGCCAACGACCACGAACAGCGGGCGCGCGTACATCCGGCGCAGCCAAACCATTCATGGTCGTCCCAGCGCCGGAGCCTTGAAGCATCAACGTCGCCGTTAGAAGCTAGATAGGAGCGTCAGACGTATTCCGCAAGAGGAGCCCGGATCGGCCGGACAACTAGTTTGGCACTTCCCGAATCACTGGTCCCCGGGGAGCGGGCGCGGCGGGGGCCTGCTGCACCGCTTGCGCCGGCTGAACGCTGGCCGGCTTGGCGGGCTTTCCGAACTGGCCGATCGGCCCGAAAACGATCGCAGCCACCAGCACAATCGACGCGACGATCGCTCCCAAAATACCGGCTATCGACTGAGAATTCATACCAGATTGTCCCCTCGCCTGATCGGGAACTAATATCATGGAAAAGAGTCCAGACGGAATAGCAGGCAGGGCTGCGATCGCTACAACCCGGTACCGGCGTGGCGCTTCAAAATGTCACCACGCCAGTGCCACGCAACCGACAAGCAAGAACCGCTATTGCATCGTAAACGTGGCAGAGTCTTGCCATATGGTTTGACATTGGAACAGGGGACGAGAATGTCGAATACAGACGAGGGCAAACCGGCCGGGAAATCCGGACGGCGCAGCCGGAAGGGGGAAAGCAAGAAGATGGAAAGCAAGAAGGGCGAGAGCAAAAAGACGGCTGCCAGAAAGGCGCCGGCCCCGCAAGGGATCCCCGCCCCGGTCCAGGTGCAAAGCCCGGAACAGGATCAGCCGCTGCAGCCCCAGCCGGTTCACGCCGAGGGTCCGAAGGTGGACGAGCCGCCGCCGGCCATTGAAGAGCCGGTTGTTGCCGCACCAGTTGTTGCAGTCGCCGCGGAGCCCGAGCCCCCGCCTGCAGCCGCACCCTCGCCCGCGAAACCGGCAACGATCGAACCTGCGAAAGTCGAAGCTGCGAAAATCGAAGCCGCAACAATCGAACCTGCAACGGTCGAACCTGCAGTGATCGAACCTGCGCGCGCGGAAACTGCAATCGCCGAACCGGCAAAGTCGGAGCCTGCGACGGCTGAGCTCTCGCCCGTAAGCCTGCAGACCATCGCGAACGCCTATCGCGACTACACCAGAAAGTCGTTCGAGGATTTCGGATCGTTCTTCGAGCAGCTGAGCAGCGCCCGGTCGCTGGAAAAGGCGATGTCCGTTCACAGCGAATTCGTCAAACGCGCCTACGAGACCTCCGTTGCAGAGTCACAGAAGATCTGCGAGCTCCACAACAAGCTTGCCCGGCAAACCTTCCAGCCCCTGCAGGGCCTGGTCGGCAAGACGCGGCAGACGCGCGACAAGTCCTGAGGCTTCGTTCCGCGCTGTACTCAGTAGCTGCGCGCGAGCGCACATTCGCTCCGACCGTTATCAATGCGCCAACTTCTGCTGCGCGTTCGGCTTGTGGTGAGTGCCGAACCGCTCGACCATAGTCGCGCTCGCCTCGTTCAGGCCGATCACCTCAACATGCGCTCCGTGGCGGCGAAGCTTCAGAACGATGTCATCGAGCGCGCCGATTGCGGTGATGTCCCAAAAATGTGCGGCGCTCACGTCGATGCGGACGCGCTCGGGGACATCCTGGTAATCAAAGGCATCGACGAGGCTGCTAGAGGACGCAAAAAATACCTGCCCGGTTACGAAATAGGTGATCTCCCGACCGTCCACCGACAGTTCGGTGACGATCCCGAGCAATCGGGCGACCTTTGCGGCAAAGAAGACGCCGCTGAGGACGACACCGGTGAGGACGCCCATCGAAAGGTCGCCGGTTGCCACCACAACCACCACGGTCGCCAGCATCACCACACTTGAACTAAGCGGGTGCGAGCGCAGATTGGTGACCGACGACCAGTTGAAGGTGCTGATCGAGACCATGATCATCACAGCCACCAACGCCGCCATCGGGATTTGCTTCACCCAATCGCCCAGAACGACAATCAGGAACAACAAAAATGCACCTGCAAAGAATGTTGAAAGTCTCGTCCGGGCACCGGCGGAGACGTTGATTACCGATTGGCCTATCATCGCACATCCGCCCATCCCGCCCAGGAAACCCGTGACGAAATTGGCGACGCCCTGGCCGATGCATTCCCGGTTCTTGTTGCTGCCGGTGTCGGTCATATCATCCACGATTGAAGCGGTTAGCAGGCTTTCCAGCAGCCCAACTGCAGCCATCGTCAACGAATACGGCAGGATAATCCTCAGCGTTTCCAGACTGAACGGGACTTGAGGCATCGCGAAGAAAGGAAGAGTTGACGGCAGTTCACCCATGTCGCCGACCGTTCGCAGCTTGATCCCGGAATAGATCGTGAAGCCGGTTAGAACCACGATGCTCACAAGCGCCGACGGCACCCGCCTGGTGACGTACGGGAAGAGGTAGATAATAGCGAGGCCGGCAGCGACCATCGCGTAGGTAACCCAACCGACGTCCACCAGTTGCGGCAACTGGGCAAGAAATATCAGTATGGCAAGGGCATTGACGAAGCCCGTCATCACCGAGCGGGATACGAACTTCATCAGCAGACCGAGGCGCAATGCTCCGGCTGCGATTTGGATCAATCCCATAAGAACGGTGGCTGCGAACAGGTATTGCAGGCCATGGTCTCGGACCAGCATGATCATGAGCACGGCAGTAGATGCCGTTGCCGCCGAGATCATGGCGGGTCGGCCACCTACGATGGCCGTGACGCAAGCGATCGAGAAGGAAGCATAGAGGCCCACCTTGGGATCAACCCCAGCAACAATGGAGAAGCCGATTGCCTCCGGAATGAGGGCCAGCGCGACGAGGACGCCCGACAGGAGTTCGTTTGGGATATTCGACAGCCACTCGCGGCGGAACGTTTGGAAGAACCTCATTCTTTAGAACCAATATGACAAGCGAGGCGACGGGCTGCGCCCGTTCGACCTTAAAATAGGTAGATCGCTACTCGCTGAGGGTTTCCGGGGGATAGGCGCCCGGCCGAGCCACCCGACCAAATCGGGTCCGACGAAGAATCAACAATGCCTTCGCTGCGTCGCAACATCAAGAGAGAATCTTTCGAAGACTTTACGGTCCAGCAACGCAGCTCCTTGATGCAAGCAGCGCGCCAAATGCAGCAGCTACCCTCGGCCGAAGGAGCCCTATCTAGTGGACGATCAAGGCCACCTCGCGTTTTCCGAAAGCTGTCGCCCGCTGCGAGACGAACTGGTCAGTCAGGACCGATCTGGTTTAACATCTGCGAGCCCTTTAGTCCTTTCCGACGAGCCTTCCCGTGAGCAAGCCTGCAAAATTAGCCGCCAGGAGTGGCGGCCATATCTATATCGGCATCGGCGGCTGGACCTTCGAGCCGTGGCGCGGGGTGTTCTATCCGGAGAAACTCGCGCAGGCGAAGGAGCTGTCCTACGCCGCCTCGAAGCTGACCTCGATCGAGATCAACGGAACCTATTACGGCTCGCAGAAGCCGGAGAGTTTTCGCAAATGGGCGCGCGAGGTGCCCAATGGTTTCGTGTTCTCGTTGAAGGGGCCGCGCTTCGCCACCAACCGCCGGGTGCTGGCGGAGGCCGGCGATTCCGTGAAGCGATTTTATGATTCCGGCGTGCTCGAACTCGGCGACCGGCTCGGCCCGGTGCTGTGGCAATTCGCGCCGACCAAGAAGTTCGACGAGGCAGATTTCGGAAAATTCCTCGAACTGCTGCCGCGCAAGCTCGATGGACGCGCGCTGCGTCACGTGGTCGAGGTGCGGCACGACAGTTTTTGCGTGCCCGATTTCATCGCCCTGCTGCGGAAGTTCGAAACGCCTGTGGTGTTTGCCGAGCACGGCAAGTATCCGGCGATTGCCGACGTCGTCAGCGACTTCGTCTATGCGCGGCTGCAGAAGGGCAATGACGAGCTCAAGACCTGCTATCCGCCGAAGCAGCTCGACGCCTGGGCAAAGCGGTTTCAGGCCTGGGCCGCGGGCGGCGAACCCGACGACCTGCCGCGCATCGATGCGACGAAGCCGAAGAAGATGCCACGCGATGTGTTCGCCTACGTCATCCACGAAGGCAAGGTGCGTGCGCCGGCCGGAGCGATGGAACTGATCGAGCGGGTGAAGTAACCTCGTCAGTCCAGCTTGATGCCGGCTTCGCGGATCAGCTTGGTCCAGCTCTCGTATTCGGAGGCGATGAACGCATTGAGCTTGTCGTCCGGCAGGTCCCACACCTCGCCGCCGCTTTTCTCGAAGCGCTCCTTGAGCTCGGGCAGCGAGGCGCGAATTTCCCGTCGCAGTTTTGCGATTGCCTCCGGCGGGGTTTTGGCAGGTGCGAATATTCCGAGCCAGGAATCGACATCGAGACCTGGCACGCCCGCTTCCGACATCGTCGGCACATCGGGCGCCAGCGGGCTTCGTTTCGACGACAGCACCGCGATGCCCTTCGCCTGCCCCGACTGCACGTAAGGCAATCCCGCCGCCATCGAATCGAAGAACAGGTCGATGCGGCCCGCGAGCAGGTCGGTGAAGGCCGGCGGCGAGCCCTTGTAGGGTATCTCTTGAAACTTCACACCTGCCGCCTTCATGAACGCCGCCGCCACCAGTTGCTGACCGGTGCCGACGCCCGCAGTGGCAACCGAGATCGAACCGGGATTGGCCTTCGCGGCCGCGACGATATCCTGCAACTTCCAATGCGGCAGATCCTTGCGGCCGACCATCACGTAACCGAACTTGTAGATTAGGGCGACCGGCACAAAGTCCTTCAGAGGATCGTAGCCGAGTTTCGAATAGAGCGCCGAATTGAAAGCCATGTTCGAGAGCCCGCCGACGACCAGCGTATAGCCGTCCGGCTCGCTCTGGCTTGCAGCTTGCGTGCCGACGACAGTGCCAGCGCCCGGTTTGTTCTCGACGACAAAGGCCTGCCCCATCCGCTTCGACAAGGCGTCCGCCAATTGCCGGCCGACCAGATCGTAACTGCCTCCGGGACCGATCGGGACGATGATCTTCACCGGCCGGTCGGGGTAGCCGGTCTGTGCCTGCGCATCGCCGAGGCCACAAAAGCAAAGCGCGAGCAGCCATGCGAACGAGCGACCAAATCGGATCATTGCTGTTTCCCCCTGAGGCTGTATTAGCCACTGAAGCCATTGGCTGGCTCTTTTCCGCGACTATGCGGCATGCGGCCCGCGGCGGCAACGGCGGTGTGGTAATCGGTCCAGCGCTGACGTAGCCTTTCCGCTCGGCAAAAGGTCTGGACTCCGGATGGCCCGCAAGAAACGCCTCTTCACCATCGGTTACGAGCAGACGCCCTCCAAAGCGGTGCTCGACGAACTGGAAAGCGCCGGCGTCAAGCTGCTGGTGGACGTGCGTGCGGTCGCCTCCTCGCGGCGGCCCGGTTTTTCCAAGAACCAGCTTGCGGCCGGCCTCGACGAGCGCGGCATCGCCTATCTGCACCTCAAGGGGCTGGGCACGCCGAAGAGCGGCCGCGAGGCCGCGCGCAGCGGCAAATTTGGCCTGCTGCACAGGATCTATTCGGCGCACCTGAAGACCGCGCAGGCTCGAGAAGAACTCGACGAGCTATCGGCACTGGTAAAGAAATCCGGCCCGGTGTGCATTCTCTGCTACGAGCGCGACCACGCTCATTGCCACCGGCAATGGATCGCCGAGATCATCGAGGATCGCGATGGCGTGAAGGTGGAGAATTTGGTGGCGCCGCAGGTGTAGCCTACCGTCGTTCCGGGGCGCGCAAAGCGCGAGCCCGGAATCCATCTGACCACCGCGCAAATGGCAACATGGATTCCGGGTTCGCGCCAAGTGGCGCGCCCCGGAATGACGCAAGGTTCACCCCTCCAAGGTTCACCCCTCGCTTGCCAGCCGGAACGTCCCCTCCATTATCTTCACCGAGCCACCGCCGACATGGATGGACTCGATCGCGCCGTTCTTCTTGCGCACCCGCGTCAGCAGAAGGCTCGGCCGGCCCATGTCGACGCCCTGCCCGATCTTCAGTGTCAGTTCGCCATCCCTGGTGGCGTCCAGATCGGCGAGCAGCGCTGCTGCCGCCGCCGTTGCGCTGCCGGTTGCGGGATCCTCGGACAGGCCGCTGGCGCCCGGGTGGAACATTCGCGCCTGCAGATCGCACGGCTTTTCGTCCGCCGGAACGTCCCTCGTGTAGAGATAGACTGCATCGCTGCCGTCGCACGGAAATGTTCGTTCGAATGCCGCCGCGTCCGGCTTCGCCCGTCGCAGCGCGTCGCGCGAGGCGAGTTCGACCGCGATGAACGACAGCCCTACCGAGATCACCTGCGGCGGGTGCCGCTCGGTTCGTACATCGCTCGCGGGGAGCGAAAGCAGCGCCGCCGCCTGTTCGGTGCTCACTTGCGACATTCTCTTCAGAGGTTGCGGCGCGGTGAATTCGGTGCTGACGACCCTGCCCTGCCCGGTCACGATCTCGACCGGCACGAGCCCCGCCTGTTCTTCAAACAACAGCCGCACCGGTGGTTTTGCCGCGAGCGTCGCCAGCACGAAGGCGGTCCCGACATTGGGATGGCCCGCAAACGGTATCTCCCGGTTCACGGTGAAGATGCGCACCTGCGCATCATTCGCCTTGTCGGCCGGCGGCAATACGAAGGTCGTCTCCGAATAATTGAACTCTCGGGCGATGGCCTGCATCTGTGCCGTAGAGAGCCCGCCGGCATCGAGCACCACGCCGAGCGGATTGCCGCCAAAGGCACGGTCGGTGAAAACGTCCACGGTGACATAGCGACGCTGCATTTCGATACTCCTCTATCCCAACCGCCAAACCGCCATCGGCTGCTCATAGCCCCTGATCTCGACCTCGCCGAGCGAAACGGCATCGCCGCCTGCCTCGCCCAGCGCATCGCGAACCGCCGCCGAAATCAGGAACTGCGAATTGAAGTCCTTGTTGAGCGCCTCGAGCCGCGAGGCGAAGTTCACGGTGTCGCCGATCACGGTGTATTCCTTGCGCCGCGGCGAACCGATGCTGCCGGCCACCACCTCGCCGAGGTGAATGCCGATACCGATACGCAGCGGCCAGCTCGTCGCCTCGTTGATCCGTGCATTCGCTTCCAGCATTTCGCGCGCCGCGGCGACCGCCCGGTGCGCCGGATCGGGTGCTTCGAGCGGCGCGCCGAACAATGCCAGAAATCCGTCGCCGAGAAACTTGTTCACGATGCCGCCGTGACGATCGAGGATGTCGACCAGGATGGCAAAGGCGCCGTCGAGCCGGTCCACCACCTCTTGCGGCGAGCGGTTGCGCGCGCCGGCGGTGAAGCTGCGGAAGTCGACGAACATGACGGCGACGCGGCGAATGTCGCTGTCGGTCCGGGTGCCCTCGGCCATCAGGCGCTCGACTACCTGCGGCGAGACGTGCTGGCCGAACAAATTGGTGATGCGGTCACGCGCGGTCGCCGCCATGATGCTGGCCTCGAATTGCCGCCGGAGCTGATGACCGACCGCGCCCGCGAGCACACCGCAGACCAGCACGATCAGGCTGCGTGCGGCGTGGTAGAACACGACGGGCTCGGCGTCGGCGCCCGTGTCCGAATGATAGAACATCGCCATGCAGAACAGCTGCACGGCGGCAACCGCGCCGGTGAAGGTGGAGAGCCAGAAGTCCAGCCGCAGCGTCGACAGGATGATGAAGATGAAATAGATCATCGGCGCCACGAAGCCGAGCGCAGCCACCGATCCCATGCTGTCGATGTGCACGGCCAGCGCCACCGTCGGCATCGAGGTTTCGATCAGCGCGCCGATGTAGCGCCGGTACCACGGCAGGTCGAGCCCCCGCCGCATATGCCGCTGGATGGCGCCGTGCACCCACCATTCGAACAGGACCAGCGGCACGATGATCGAATAGAGATAAAGCGGCGTGAAGTCGCGACGCCAGACCTTATTCACCACGTCGGGTGCGAAGAAGTAGACGATCCCCACGGCGGCCCCCAGCAAAACAGCCGTGGCTATCAGCACCTTGATACGCAGCAGGTCGGTCGCCATCACCTGCTGCGTCAGCGCGCGCTGGAAGTCGTCCGGCACCGGTGCGTCCTGCTCTCTGCTCTTGTCGCCCAGCCATCCGAACATTGGTTCCTCTTGTCATTCCGGGGCACGCGTAAGCGTGAGCCCGGAATCTCGAGATTTCGGGTTCGACGCTAGCGCGTCGCCCCGGAATGACGCTGATAGAATGGTGAACTATATGCCTCAATCCAGCGTACGACGGAAGCGCGTCACGGCGATCGTCATTGCAAATAACATCAGTGCAATGAGAGCAATCGTGTCGTACTGCAGGTTCTGGATGGTCGCGCCCTTCAGCATGATGGCGCGAACGATGCGGATGTAATGCGTCAGCGGCAGGACTTCGCCGAGATACTGTGCCCACACCGGCATGCCCGCGAACGGAAACATGAAGCCGGACAACAGAATGCTCGGCAGGAAGAACATCATCGACAGTTGCATCGCCTGCAGCTGGTTCTGCACGATGGTCGAGAACGTGTAGCCGATCGAAAGATTGGTGGTGATGAACAGCGTCGTCAGCAGCGCCAGCATCACCATGCTGCCGAGGATCGGCACCCCGAACAGGCCCACACCGATGCCGATGATGAGCGAGGCCTGGATGAATCCGACCAGCACGTAGGGAATGATCTTGCCGAACATGACCTCAACCGGCCGGATCGGCATCGAAAGCAGGCTCTCCATGGTGCCACGCTCGATCTCGCGGGTCACCGAAAGCGCAGTGAAGATCAGCATGGTCATGGTCAGGATGGTGCCGACCAGGCCCGGCACGATGTTGAGCCGCGACTCGGCGGCCGGGTTGTAGCGCGCATGCGCCCTGATCTCGAATGGCAACTGCGGCGGATCGCCGATGTGAAGGTCGTGCGCCAGCGCGGTCTGCACCACCATGCCGAGCGACCCGAGCGCGGACCCTGCAGCGACCGGGTCGGTCGCATCTGCCGCGACCAGCAGCGCCGGCTTGTCGCCGCGCCGCACCGCGCGCTCGAAGCCGCGCGGGATCTCGACGCCGAACAGCACCTTGCCGGACTGCAGGAGGTCGTCGAACTCGGCGACGCTGTGCACCTCGCGCGTGAAGCGGAAGTAGCTGGTATTCTCCAGCGCCTTCAGCACCGAGCGCGCCAGATCGCTGTCCTCCTGGACCAGCACCGCCGTCGGCAGATGGCGTGGCGTGGTGTTGATGGCATAGCCGAACAGCAGCAACTGCATGACCGGGATCATCACGATCATCGCGAACGAAACGCGGTCGCGGCGGAGCTGGATGAATTCCTTGACCAGCATGGCATAGCTGCGCCGCCAGAAGCCGAAGCGCGGCTCCGGGGCGCCGCGATCCTGGTCGGTCGCTTCGACGGCGCTCATTGGAAGTTGTCCTTTGAGCGGGTCATGAGATCGATGAACACGTCCTCCAGCGAGGGCTCGCTATCCTGCCATTGCCATCCACCCTTGTTGCGATAAGGCGTGATGGTCGCCTCGAGCGCAGATTTGTCCCGCCCGGAAACGTGCAGGCTGGTGCCGAACGGCGCCACCATGTCGACGCCGGGCTGGCCGGCAAGCTCCGCCGCCAGCCCATTGAGATCGCCGCCCGTCACGGTCCAGGTCGAGAGCGCCGATTTTTCGATCACCTCGTCGACGGTGCCGTGCGCGAGCAAATGGCCGTAGGCGATGTACGCAATCTCATGACAGCGCTCGGCCTCGTCCATGTAATGGGTCGAGACCAGAACGGTCAGCCCTTCGGCGGCGAGCGCGTGAATCTCGTTCCAGAAATCGCGCCGCGCCTTGGGATCGACACCGGCGGTCGGCTCGTCCAGCAGCAGCAATTTGGGATTGGGCAGCGTGCAGGCGCCGAGCGCCAGCCGCTGCTTCCAGCCGCCGGAAAGCTCGCCGGCCAGTTGCTCCTCTCGGCCGTTGAGGCCGATGCGCTGGATCATGTCGCGCGCCGCGCCGCGTGCGTCGCGCATGCCGTAGAGCCGCGCGACGAACTCGAGATTCTCCCGCACCGAAAGATCCTGATACAGGCTGAAGCGCTGCGTCATGTAGCCGACCTGGCGCTTGATCTTGTCGGCGTCGCGACGGATGTCATAGCCGAGGCAGGTGCCCTCGCCGGCATCCGGCGTCAGCAGACCGCACAGCATGCGGATGGTGGTGGTCTTGCCGGAGCCGTTCGGGCCGAGGAAGCCGTAGATCGAACCGCGCTTCACCTGCATCGAGAGGTCACTGACGACCTTGTGGCTGCCAAATGACTTCGAGAGGCCCTCGACATTGATTGCGATGTCGGGCGCGGATGTTGAAGCCGAACTCATTTCTTTTCCGCCATCGGTGTCCGGGCATTGGTGAACACACTGATCGGTTGGCCGACGCGCAAGGCGTCGGGCCGGCTGGGCCGCGCCTGGATCAGGTAAACCAGCTTGTTGCGTTCATCGAGGCTGTAGATGACTGGCGGGGTATATTCCGCTGTTGTCGCGATGAAATAGATCTTCGCCGTGAGATCGCCTGCGCAATTATCGCAGGTCACCTTCACTTCGTCGCCGATCGAAAGCTTCGGCAGTTCCGCCTCCGGCACGAAGAAGCGCAGCTTCATGTTGCCGGGAGGCATGATCGACAATACCGGCCGCTGCGCCTGCACCATCTCGCCTTCGCGGAAATAGATCTGCTGGATGGTGCCGGCGATCGGCGCAAACCCCTTGCGCCGCGCCAGCCGCGTCTGCGAGGTGTTGACGCGCGCTTCGGCGACGCGCAGTGCGGAAAGCGCGGAATCATAGTTGGCCTGCGTGCCTGAACCAGTCTTGCTCAGCGACGCCGCACGATCGTAGGACTGCTGTGCATTGGCGAGCGTGGCGTTGTTCTGGTAAAGTTCGGCCTGCTGCAAATCGTCGTCGACGGAATAGAGCGGATCGCCAGGCTTGACTTCATCGCCCTCGCGTACATTGAGCTTGATGACACGGCCGCTTTCGTCAGGGCTGACGAAGATCATGTCGGCCTCGACCCAGCCCTGAAAACCGGGGTCCCTGCGTTCCTTGCAACCGACCAGCGTTACGGCCAGCGCCAACGCCGCCAGCAGCGCTATCGTCCGCGACGAGGTCATGTCGTGCTCCGTTCGCCGAAAATCAGATCGAGATGCACCCGAAACATTTCGAGCGCATCGAGCGGCGCGTGTTTGCTGAACAGGCTCTGCCAGATCACGGCGATCATCGCGGGCGCCACCAGGATCTGCGGAAAGCGCGCCAGGCTCTTCTGCTTGATCTCGCCGCGCGCGATGCCGAGTTCGATCAGCGCACGCATGCCGGCGAGCCCTCTCGACACCACTTCGCGATAATAGAAGTCGGCGACCGCCGGAAATCGCGGCCCCTCGGCCACGATCAGGCGCACGATGTCGCCACGCCGCGTCGTCGCCACTTCCTTGATGAAGTTTTCCGCAAAGCCCTCGACCATGTCGCGGACCGATGCGCCCGGCGGTGGCGGCGAAGCGCTGAGGCGAACGACCAGCGGCACGATCGCAGTCCGGATCAGTTCCTCGAACATCGATTCCTTGTCCTTGAAGTGCAGGTAGATCGTGCCCTTGGCGACACCGGCGCGTTTGGCGACGTCGTCGAGCCGTGTCGCCGCGAACCCGCGGGCGATGAATTCGTCCATCGCCGCCTTGATGATGGCCCCTCGCCGCTCGGCCGCACGCTCGGCGCGGTTGGTGGCGGGCCTGGGCAGCGGCGCCGGGCCAGCCGGCGGCGTGGCCGAAAGACGGCGACTGGCCGGCTTCGCGGCGGATTTCCTGGGACTTTTGGTAGCTTCATTTGTCATTGGTCAATAATGACTGACTGGTCAGTCATCGTCAATGACATGGTTGCGGACGGGGTTTCACAACGGCGTGACGCCAAAGCGGCCGAAGCCGGTTGCGAGGACTTTGCGTGAGCCGTCGGAATCCATGCATCCCACGAACGCGGGGTATCCCAGGCGCCGCGGCCTCTCCGCGTCATTGCGATCCAACGGCGCGCGCATTGGCGACCCGTTGGATCGCAATGACGGCTGATGCGATTTCGCGATTTGCCCGGCAACGAATTCGCTTCTGCCTCGTTGGCAGGCTGCCTCTCCGCCGCCATGCATCTCAACGCGGGCTGGACTTGGCACACGATCGGATCGAAGCTTTGCCGCGGAGGAAGAGCAGGATCGCGCCCACTGACATCAGCAACGGAGGTACATCATGCCGAACACCATCGAGATGAAAGACCACGTCTACAAGATCCTGGAGCTCGTCGGATCCTCGGAGAAAAGCATCGAAGATGCGATCCAGAACGCCATCACCCGCGCGTCAAAGACCATCCGCGACATGAAGTGGTTCGAGGTCGTGCAAACCAGAGGTCACATCGAAGGCGGCTCTGTCCGTCACTACCAGGTCACGCTGCGGGTTGGATTTACGCTGGAGAGCTAGTTCTCGGCAGAGCGCGGACGAGATGGAGTGCGCGGCCTGGAACCTTGCAGGCCGCATGACGTTTCCACTCTGGAGTGGAGGCTCCCTCATGAGCAACGAGCCGAATGGCCACCGTACCGCCGTCATCCTTTTCGGTGTCGCGGTGATCGTCGCGATATTTGCGGCGCTGATCACGACGGTTGAGCGGATCGACACGAGAACGGCCAGCAACGCGAGCCCGCCCGGTACGACGGGCCTCGCCCGGCCTCACCCGCCGCTCGATCGCGCACCAGGCCAGCCGATACTAAACAACCGGGATTAGCGCGCAGCCGGCCAACGAGAGCGACGCCCAAGCAACGACGCCCGACCTCGATATCGCCGGGTTGTTTCCATCGTTGCCATTATTTCTGCACTATTTGAGCAGCAGATAACCCAATCTAGCGCTTTGGGGAGGACTCGCTGTGCCGAAGTCCGGAATGGCGTTACTGCTCGTAGGCCTGCTCGCTTCTGCCCTCGGCGGCTGTATGCAAGCCACGCTCTCACCGACGTCCAATGCCAATTTGTCATCGAGGGATCGCCAGTTGCTGGCCCGCGCACCTTACGCGCAGGCGAGCATCCCGGAGACCTATCGCCGGCATATCGTCGACTACACGCGCAAGGAGCAGCCGGGGACGATCCTGGTCGATACCAATGCACGTTTTTTGTATTACGTCATGCCGGGCGGCAAGGCGGTGCGCTACGGCGTGACCGTCGGCGAGGAAGCGCTGGCCTGGTCCGGTGTCGCCACGATTGGCAAAACGGCTGAATGGCCGGACTGGATTCCGACGGAGGAGATCCAGGAGCGGCTCGGCCCCTACCCGAAACGCGTCGCCGGAGGCCCTGCGAACCCGCTCGGGGCGCGAGCGATATATCTCTATCAGGGCAACAAGGACACGCTGTATCGCATCCACGGCACCAATCAGCCGGAATATATCGGTCATGCCATCTCGTCCGGCTGCATCCGCATGACCAATGAGGATGTCATCGATCTCGTCAATCGGGTGAAGCCGGGCGGGATCGTCGTCGTGCTGCCGCCGGGCCGCAGCGCCTAGAAAAAGCCTGCCGCAGCTCTCAACAGCTTGGATGACTCATCATCGAGGATGAACGATTCTTGTCTCGCCCCGCTTCCTTTAACCATCGATTCCCGAGTTCCAATCCGTTGCAATCCGGCGACAGTTCCTGAAAAAGTAGACACCCCATCACTTTGCGCCATTGCGCGATTCCGTATTGATCCGAAAGATCAGCCTCGTCGCATGCTGGGCTGTGCAGTGTGACTCCGGTTGAGTCTTTGGAGGCAACAGGATGAAGAACCCGCAGCGAATTGCGCTGGTGACGTCGTTACTGTGCGGAACCGCCCTGCTCTCGGGCTGGGTCATCGCCGGGCTTGCGGGCGTCGGTTCGGCCCGCATCGAGAACGCAGCCGGCGCCCTGCCGGTCGAGGTTCGCCAATCTCCATCTCTCGTCGCTGAAAAGCGTGCGGACAAACCGCAGGCGATGAGCAACGCTGCCGTCGTCACGGCCGATGTGGCCCCGATCGCTGAACCGGTAACAAAGCCGGCTACAGAAAAGACGGTGGTGGCTTCGGCTGATCCGGCAGCGATTGTCGAACTTGTGTCGCCCAATCCGTCGCCGGTACTGCCGCCTGAAATGCCGGCCCTGCAGGTGGCGACAGTGAACCCGTCCGAACTGTTGCCGGACGAGGGCGAGGACGCGGCGGTGATTCCACCAACGATTAGTTCGCTCGAAATCGTCGACGAGTGCCTGGTGGTGGAGCCCTGCATCGACCGATACCTGTGGGCGCTCTACGAGCGGACACTCAAGCAGGACACCATGAAGGTGCAGGAACGGCGGAAAGTCACCGTCCAGGTCAAGGTCAAGAAGAAGAAAAAGACGGTTACCGTCACCAAGGTCGTCACCAGGACCTTCACCAAGCTCGTGCCGCAGGACTTCACCTGGAAGGATCCGCATGCCGCAGCGAAGATCGGCATGCCTATGAAGGACTACGTAATCGGAGGCATGGACCGGAGCTTCAAGCTGAAACTCTTCCATACGCTCCATGCTGCCGAGCAGGCCGGGCTGTCGCCCGGCATCACCAGCGCGTTCCGCGATGACTACCGTCAATCGATCGCGAGCGGCCTGAAGGCGGCGAGCGACAGGTCGTATCATGGCGGCAGCTTCCGCGGCGGCTATGGCCACGGGGTTGCGGCTGACGTCGTGAGCGTCAAGGGCAGGACAAAGGCGGAGCGATGGGTTTCCACCGAAGCCCTGTGGAAATGGATCGATGCCAACGGCAAGCAGTACGGCATCGGGCGACCGTATCTCGACAGGGATCCGCCGCACGTGGCGCCGACCGACGGCAAGGAATACGCCTCACGCCGCGGTGGTGCGAAAGCTCAGCACGCGGAATCACATGCGAAGAAGAACAAGCGGGAGGCTGCCCGGGCCGATCACAAGACCAGGAAGACCGCTTCAACGCAGCGCCGCAAGGGAGGCGTGCAGGTTGCGCGCGCCCAGGTCCGGTAACCGCATCGAGCTGGGTGCGCCGGTTGTGCCGGCGCCCCACGCATTCACTCGATAGCCATTCACTTCACAGAAAGTCACTTGCACTTCACAGAAAGTCACTTGCACTTCATAGCAAGTCACTTGGCAAACGGATTCACCCAGCCTCCGCGGGCCGCCGGCGCGCGCGGCGGATAGGCCGCCTCGAGATAGTTCAGCACTGTGTCGCGGTCCTTGTCGTCGAGCGGCGGCATGTTGTGGCGGCGGACCATCAGGTTGATCGAATCCTCCCATTGCACGCGCGTCATGCCCTGCTGCGCCACCAGCTTGAACCCGTGGCAGGCCGTGCACGCATAGAAGGTTTCATCGCGGCCGGCACCGGCGGTAAACTCCTCGGGGCTTTCGTCGCGCGGCGTGAAGGTCGTCTGCGCAATGGCCGGCGCGACCCACAGCAGTCCGGCCATTGCGATCCACGCGAGACGCTGCATCATCCCACCAGCACCGCGACGCGATGCATGGCGTTGCCGCCATAGCCTTGCGGATTCCAGAAACCCGCCTGATGCGGCTGCATCGCGCCTTTTGAATCGGTGGCGCGCGCCCAGATTTCAAAATAGCCATCGGAAGGCAGCTTCACGGTCGCGGTCCAGCGCTGCCAGTCATATTTGTTTTTCGGCTTCTCCAGCTTGGCCCGCTGCCAGCTTGCGCCGAAATCGGTCGAGACGTCGACCTGCCTGACCGTGAGATCGCCGGCCCAGGATGCGCCGCGCAGTTTCAGCTCCTTGGTGCCGGCCGCGAACTTGGCGCCGTTGGCGGGGTTGCTGATGATCGAGCGTACCGGCATCGATTCCAGAATCCTGAAATTCGCCGGATCGCCCTTGCCGCCGGGCACCATCGGCTTGATGGCGGTACGGTAGGAAAATTCCGTCATGCCCGGGCCATCGTGCTCCTTGTCGCGGATGGTGATGCGCGTCAGCCATTTCTGCGACGCCGAGCCGGCCCAGCCCGGCACCACCAGGCGCACCGGTCCGCCATGGATATTCGGCAGCGGCTGGCCGTTCATGCCCCACACGATCAGCGTGTTCGGGTCCATCGCCTTCTCGATGCGCACGCCGCGCGAGATGCTCGGCTTGCTGGCATCGCCCGAAAGGTGCAGATCGGCAGCATAATGGGCGGTGTATTTTGCGCTCGGCTTCAGGCCGGCCTTCTTGAGCACGTCGGCGAGCGGCACGCCGGTCCATTCCGCGCAACCCGCGCCGCCGTTGGTCCACTGGTTGCCGCGCGCCGGCGGCGAGAAGCCCGCACGGCCGTTGCCGCCGCATTCAAGCACCATGCGCCGCGTCACCGCCTTGTATTTCGATTTCAGTTCACCGAGCGTGATCTCGATCTTGTTGTTGACCTCGCCGTCGATGGTGATCTTCCACGCATCGGGATTCTTCGTCTCCTCGGGGATCTGCCCGTTGTTGCGGATGTAGAATTTCTCGATCGGCGTGGTGTCGTCATCGAGCAGGCTTTCAGGCGTCTCGGCCACCAGCGGCTTCTCGCCGAGCACGACGAGGCCTTCGTTCTTGCCGGGGAATTTCAGGAGTTGTGGCCCCTTTGCCGCAGCAGGCGCGGCGGCCGGAGCAGCCTGCGCATGGGCCTGAGGAATTCCGCCGTCTCCAGAGAACGGGAGCGCACCGCCGATGATGGCGCCCGTCGCAACCAGGCCCGAGCTACCCAGAAATCTGCGCCGGCTGAAATCCAAAGTCTTGCCGTTGGTCGAACTCCCCTCGTCCCGCACCATTGTATTCCTCCCTGTTGCCCGCTCCCGGGCTTTCGTGGCCGAATTTCCCTCCGGAAACCGACAGGCAGGAGTATTCGCTGTTTGCGTCTTGGCTGCAAGATCAGCCGCGGGCCACGGCCGTGCGACCGAGAATCTTGATGCCTCAGCGGACACCTGACGCTCCGCCAATCAGAAGCAGGCGCCAAGGATCTTGATGCGGCAGGATTGAACGGTCGCTTTTTGCTTTGCCCCGGTGGCAGGCTTCTTCGCCGTGGCACTCGCCGGCTTTTCATAGTCGCCCGCGATCACCATGGCCCAATAGGTACGGGAACTGGAACTCCTGGCGCTGGCAACGCCGACGCGCGAAGCCTTGGGGAGCAGCAGGTTCTTTCGATGGCCCGATGAGTCAATCCACTGGCCGAGCGTTTTCTGAAAATTATCGTAGCCGTAGGCGATATTCTCCGCGGCCCGCCCCGCGCGCGCGGGCGCGACCCGCGAGTTGAAGGACCCGAGGACTTCGTGATCGAGCTTTTCCCTGGCGGCCATCGCCTTGGCCTGATCGAGCGCAATGCGGTTCAGCGTCGAATCCATGGTGACGCGTCCCTCGCCATGCTTGAGACGGAAATCGGAAATGAGTTCTGCGGGAGAGGCTGCCGAGGCTGCCAGGCTGGAAAAAGTCAGAGGCAAAGATAGCAAAACGGCCAAAAGTCTTGTCATCAATCGGATCAGGCTCCCCGGACTTTCTGGAACCGCCACCCGATGATGGTCAGCGGCCCGACGCAGAATATCCTTTCTGCGCCGACTATCCAATATTGCAGAGGACGAAGTCAGGCGCGTTTCGGTGCTCGAAGCGCATACAGCCTCTGGTAAATCATCGACTCCGGCAACCAATCAAGCAGGATGTGTCCAAGCGGCAGCTTGATCAGGCTTGCGATGATCTTGGACGACGGCGGATGCCAGTAAACCGAAAGGTTATAAAATCCAAGGCATGTAAATCCGAGCGTCTTGAACTCGTGCATCAATCGCCTGTGCCCGAAGTGTCTGGTGTAGTCCACAATAGGACCTGAAAGCAGCAGCATCTTGCCAGCGTGTTCCCGCGCAACTTTCTCGAGGAACGCTCCCCGCTCCGGCAGGGACAGATAGTTGACGCATTCGATGGCGGCGATCACGTCATAGCCCTCGAACGACGCCTGCAGGAAATCGGCGCTTTCAAACCTCGCGTTTGGCAGGTTCAGCGATTTCGCGCGAGCAATCGCCACATCACTTATGTCGATGCCAACCACTGATCGGGCTTTCCTGAAAACGGTCTGGGTCAAGTGGCCTTCACCACAACCGAGTTCGAGAACGGATTTGCCCCGGATGAACGACCTCAGGCACCGGCGCAGTACCTTGTCCCTGAATCGCGCGTGGGAGATATGCCAGGGGTCAGGAGCAGCGTAGTAGAGATTAAATTCTGCAGCTGTACGCATTACTAATATCCGCTGGTTGTTAAACAGAATCTATTCACGGGTCTCCAAAACGAACTACTTGTCGCGCTCGACCTGCCTTCGGGCAACGCCTATTGCAGGTCCGCTCTTTCGCGCCACAGCGCTTCGAAAGAATTCGAATCCCTCAATGCCCGGGTACCTGCGTCCATCAGTGCTTGCGCGTCCAACGGATTGCCTGGCTTCTCCGTGACAGTGTCTGAAACTTTTTCTATGGTAACGGGTCGTCGCGCAGATGCGACTTTGGGCCATTCCAGCAGCGCCTTCGAAAGCCCGGGCTTGCCCTGGTACCAGCACTTCCGTCCGTCGATCAGACGGTAGGACCACCACTCACCTTGCTTGTTGGAGGGCGCCCCGTCGCGGCATCGCTGCTTGGCCTGCGCATCCGGTATCCCGACGGACAGGAGCGTGGCGGCCAAAGCGATCGACGGGAGCTTGCTCATTGTCGCACAGCGAGGCCCTGTCGTTGCAAGCGGCTTACGGCGACCACCAGATCGGGGCGTTCGAGAACTTCGACCAATCGGTCGAGGATCCGCTCGTTGTTCTGCGGCTGCGGCCGCAGGTATTCTTCGAGTATGAGCTGGGCTTCGTTGATCGCCTGAAGTGCCAATTGTTGATCAGTCATCCCCTGCACCCCACAAGACACAAACGAACAAATGCGTCGCGGACAAGGGGAGCGAGAAATCAAGCCGCTTTTGAGAAAGATCCCCGTCTTTTTGACACAATTGATCAACTTTTTGTTACAAGAAGGGAGCCGGAAAGGCGCGATGGTGGCGACTTCCTGTTTCTACGGCGCATGGCATTCCAGGTGGTCGCGCCGCTCGAGCCGCTAGCTGTGGAATTTCAGCCCGTCGACGACCTTGTCGATCACCTTGCGTTCGGCCCGCATCGCCAGCCCGACAAGATTGAGTTCGGCGCGGATTACCGCGCTCACCACTTCGCGGTTGGCGGCGTCATGCGTGGTCTTGAACATGTCTTCGGTATAGACCGCGGGCGTGACACCCCTCGTCAACGCGCGTTCGAGCGCGCGGGAAAGCGCCGGGCGGTCGGCGCCGTAGATCAGGATCGGCTGGCCGATCAACGAGAGGTATCTCGTGCCCGATCCGTCGCCATAGGGTTCGCCGATACATTCGGGAAACGCGGCGGCGATGCCACCGGCGAGAAACGAAGCGACATTGAGCTTCTGCCAGGCTTCGAGGTCGGTGCGGATGATGACCGCGATCTTGGTATCGAACTGCATGATGGCTCCCGAGTGGCGATGTCATTCCGGGGCGCGTCGAAACGGACACCGAATCCAACCGGCCGCACACTCCGCGGTGAAATGGATTCCGGATTCGCGCTGACGCGTGCCCCGGAATGACGATAACAAAATTATCGCTTTGAAATTACCCCCTGGCGTCGCAGGCCCAGGCGCGGATCACGCATTCCTTGCCGCCGAATTCGTAGCACTTCTTCGTCGCGGCGTTGAGCGAGCTCGATATCCTGGGCTTGACCGCGTAGCCGTGGGCGCCGCAGGGGTTGGCCATATCGACCGCGAGCGCCGCACAGGCGCGCTTCATGGTCAGGGCCTTGCAGCTGCCCTTGCATTGCCTCAGCGCCGCGGCGCGCGCTGCTGACTCGGCGGGATAGTCATAGGCCTGGCCGTAGGCGCCGCATTTGCCGACCGCGAATGCGCCCGCCGCCCTTGCCTTGGTGATGAAGCCCGAGACGCCCAGCAGCAAGGTCAGCACAACAATGATCAACGCGCGGCGCTGTGCCGCGACGGTCGAAACGATCAAAAGCCCCTCCCCCGAGCTAACGGTGGGGAATCTAATCAGAGGGGGTTTCAAACTGGTGAATGGAGGCTGCTCGATCCTCATGGTGAGGAGGCGCGGAAGCGCCGTCTCGAACCATGTAGCCCGGCTGGTGCCATTCATCCTTCGAGACGCATCGCTTACGCGATCCTCCTCAGGATGAGGTCTAACGTCTCGGAACGAGGCGATCTGCCCACCTATCCCCGCCGCGCCGCTTCCAGCGCCTGCGGCGTGTCGATGTCGAGGAAGGCGCTGTTCCCCTCGACCGGGACTTCCGCCACGGCCTCGGTGTGTTTGGCGATCAAATGACGTGCGCCGACATCGCCGTCCAGCGTCATCAGTTCCTTGAAGAAGCGCCGCGACCACAGCACGGGATTGCCGCGGCGGCCTTCGCTCACGGGCACCGCGATCAGATGGCCGCGGTCCGGCGCGAAAGTCTCGATAAGCTGATCGATCAGCTTCGCGTCAATCAGCGGCATGTCCCCGAGACAGACGATCGCGCCGTCGGCATTTTCCGGCACCGCGCCGATGCCGGCCTTGACCGACGACGCCAGCCCGCCGGCAAAATCGGGGTTGCGGACGAATTTTACCTTGAGGCCCGCCAGGGCCTGCTCGACCAGATCGGCCTGGTGACCGGTGACGACAATCACGTCGGTCGCCTTCGAGGCCCGCGCCTGTTCGGCAACGATCCGAACCAGCTTCTTGCCGTCGAGTTCGGCCAGCAGCTTGTTGGGACCACCCATTCGCGTCGAGCGGCCAGCGGCGAGCACGATGGCCGTGACGTTGCGGTTGGCCTCAGTATCGATGTTGGTGCGCGGTTGCGGCCTTGTGACAATCTCCATCAGGAGACCGCCGACGCCCATGCCGGTAAGCTCGGCACGCGTGACTTTCAGCCCGGCGAGAAGCCGCATCAGCACCCAGTCAAAGCCGTTTTCCACCGGCGAGCGCGCACATCCCGGCGCGCCCAGCACCGGTACGCCGCCGGCGCTTCCGATCAGGAGCAAATTGCCGGGATCGACCGGCATACCGAAATGCTCGATCGCGCCGCCGATCTCGGTGATCGCCGCTGGGATCACGTCGCGGCGGTCGGCGATCGCCGATGCCCCGAACACGATCACGAGTTCGGCGCCAAGAGCGAGCAATTCCCTGATCGACGCTGCAAGCGCCGCCTCGTCGTGCGGCACCCTACGCTCGGCAATGATGGTCGCGCCTGCCGGCGCCAGCCGTTCCGCCGTCACGCGCAGGGTCTTGTCGATCACCTTCGCCGCGAGCCCGGGCAGCAAGGTGGAAACCACGCCGACGCGCTCGATGACGTAGGGCGCGATCCGCAGCACGCCCTCGCCGGCAACAGCCACCGCCGCATCGCGCAGCTTCGCCTCGACGCCGAACGGAATGAGTTTGACGGTCGCGACCATCTCGCCTTCGACGACCGGCTTGAAGGCTGCGAGCGTCGCGAAGGTGATGGCCTCATCGACGCCGTTGATGCGGTCGACCGCGGCGCGATCCACCACCAGCACGCCGGCCTGCGCCGCGAACAGGTTGGAGCGGCCGGTAAAGGCGCGCTCGACATTGACGCCCTCGCCCGCGACGGCCTCCGCAATGCTGGCGGCAGCGACGTCTTCGGAGACGTCGCCCGGCTCCAGCCGCACCACGACGATTTCCGCAACACCTGCCTTGTTGAGCGCCTCGACCTCGGCCGGTCCGATCGTGGTGCCTTTCTTGAGCACCAGCGAACCCTGCCGCAGCGTGTGGACGGTGACGCCGCCAATCGCGTCGGCCGGACTGGCGGGACCGAACTTCATGCCGCCTGCACCTTCGCTGTTTCTTTCGGCAACCGCAGTTCGGCGGTGATCTCGGCCATGATCGAGACCGCGATCTCGGACGGCGACACCGCGCCGATGTTCAGCCCGATCGGCGCACGGATGCGCGCGATGTCGGCATCGGACGCACCTTGCGCCTTCAGCCGCTCGGCCCGCTTGGCATGGGTTTTCCGCGAGCCCAGCGCACCGATATAAAAGCAGTCGCGCGCAAAGGCGTGCAGCAGCGCCGGATCGTCGATCTTGGGATCGTGGGTCACCGCCACGAACGCCGTGTAATGGTCGATATTGAGCGGCGGCAGCGCCACGTCGGGCCACTCCGCGATCAGCGGCACATCGGGAAAGCGCTCCGGGCTTGCAAACGCCGTGCGCGGATCCACCACCGTCACGTCGTAATCGAGCGAGCGCGCCAGCGGCGCCAGCGCCTGGCTGATATGGACCGCGCCGATGATCACGAGGCGTGCGGTCGGCGCGTAGACGTTGAGAAACAGCTTCTTGCCGCCACTCTCGATCATGCCGCTCTTGCCCATGCGAAGCTGCTTTGAAAGCTCAGCGCTCAGCGGATCGGTGGCGATGTCCCTGGCCTTGACCAGCCGCTGATCGCCATTGGCGGTGTCGGTGACCACGATCACCGGACGGCGCGCGGCGCGCTCGGCGTTTACCTGAGTGAGGGTTTCGAGTTTCACGACTGGCCCACCTTCTCGACAAAGACGCGGATGGTGCCGCCGCAGGACAGGCCGACGTTCCAGGCGGTCTCGTCGGCAACGCCGAATTCGAGCATCTTGGGCTTGCCGCTGGCGATCACGTCCAGCGCCTCGGTGACCACAGCGCCCTCGACGCAGCCGCCGGAGACGGACCCTAAGAACGTGCCGTCGTCGTTGATGACGAGGCTCGATCCGGCCGGCCGCGGGGCCGAGCCCCAGGTCTCGACCACCGTCGCCAGCGCCACGCCGTGGCCGGCCTTCTGCCAATCCTCGGCAGCCTGCAGAATATCTTCGTCGCGATTGAGCATATCGTGCCCTTTCAAGCTGCGGAGCGGATGCGGCTCATGTGGTGCGGCGGAGGCGGCGCGGAAAGCGCCTCGATCAGCCCTTCCATCGAACTCAAATTATGCACCGGGCGGAATTCGTCAACGTGCGGCAGCATCATTTTGATGCCCTGCGCCTTGGCCTCGAAGCCGCCATAGCGCAGCAGAGGGTTGAGCCAGATCAGGCGGCGGCAGGACCGGTGCAGCCGGTCCATCTCGAACGCCAGCGTGGCGTCAGCCTCCCGCTCCAGCCCGTCGGAAATCAACAGCACGATCGCGCCCTGCCCGAGCACCCGCCGGCCCCACAGCTTGTTGAAGGTGTGCAGCGAGGTGGCGATGCGGGTGCCGCCGGCCCAGTCCTCCACCGAGGACGAACAGCTCGCCAGCGCCTCGTCAGGGTCGCGTGCCCGCAGCGAGCGCGTCACGTTGGTCAGCCGGGTGCCGAACAGGAACACCGAGACGCGCTTGCGGGCGTCGGTGATGGCATGGAGGAAATGCAGGAACAGGCGGGTATATTCGCTCATCGAGCCGGAGATATCGAGCAGCGCCACGATCGGCGCCGGCTTGTCGATCCGGCCGAGTTTCCGTATGTCGATGATCTCGCCGCCGGTGCGCAAGCTGCTTCTCAATGTGCGGCGCATGTCGAGCCGCAGGCCCTTGGCGTCGGGCTGGTAGCGGCGGGTGCGCAATTCCGCCTGCGGCAGCTTCATATTGGCAATGGCGCGGGTGACCTCGGCGATCTCGGCCGCGCTCATCTGCGCAAAATCCTTCTTCTGCAGGATCTCCTTGTCGGAGACCGACAGCCGCAACTCCTGCTCCTGGGCCTGCGGGGCCTCTTCGCGCGTCGAGGGCTGGGCCAGCGCCTCCTGCACGCGGCGCGACGCCGGCGGCGGCTTCTTCCTGGCGTGATCCGGCAGCGGCACCGAATCCAGCATGTGCTTCCAGTCTTCGGCGGCGCGGAAGAACAGGTCGAACGCCTGCGCGAAGATCAGCATGTGCTCGTGGCGCTTGACGAAGATCGCTTCCAGCGTGGCGTAGACATCGGCGCGATTGCCGATCTCGATCACCTGCAGCGCGTTCAGCGCGTCGATCACGCCGCCGGGGCCGACCGGAATGCCGGCCGCGCGCAGTGCGCGGGCGAAACCGATGACATTGTCGGCCATGTGGCCGGTCGGCGGGTTGAGGTGATCGATGGTTGTCATGGCGCTAACCTCTCCGTCATTCCGGGATGGTGCGCAGCACCAGACCCGGAATCTCGAGATTCCGGGTTCGATGCTGCGCATCGCCCCGGAATGACGGCAATTACCACGACGCGCGAAAACTAATTCTCGCTCGTCGCTTCCTTCAAAACCTTCTGCAGGGTGTCGCCCTGCATCCGCGCGATGTCGTCCTGGTATTTCAAGAGCGCACCGAGCGTGTCGCCGACCATTTGCGGTGTCAGCGAACGGGCGTCGAGTTCGGTCAGCGCGGTGGCCCAGTCGATGGTCTCGGCGACGCCCGGCGACTTGTAGAAATCCTGGTCGCGCAGCGCCTGCACGAAGCGCACCACCTGTTGCGACAGCTTTGCGGAGATACCCGGCACGCGCGACTTGACGATGGCGAGTTCGCGCTCGGCATCAGGGTAATCCACCCAGTGATAGAGGCAGCGGCGCTTCAGCGCATCGTGGATCTCGCGGGTGCGGTTCGAGGTGATGATGACGATCGGCGGCTGCGGCGCCTTGATGGTGCCGAATTCGGGGATCGTGACCTGGAAGTCGCTGAGGATTTCCAGAAGATACGCCTCGAACGCCTCGTCGGCGCGATCGAGTTCGTCGATCAGCAACACCGGCGCGCCGGCGACGTCGGGCTCCAGCGCCTGCAGCAGCGGCCGCTTGATGAGAAAGCGCTCGGCGAAAATGTCCGACGACAATTGTTCGCGGTCGGTATCGCCGGCGGCTTCCGCCAGCCGGATCGCGATCATCTGCGCGGCGCTGTTCCACTCGTAGACGGCGGAGGCGACGTCCAACCCCTCGTAGCACTGCAAGCGGATCAGCTTGCGCCCGAGCGCCGCCGACAGAACCTTGGCGATTTCGGTCTTGCCGACGCCGGCTTCGCCTTCCAGAAACAGCGGCCGGCCCATGCGCAGCGACAGGTAGGCCACCGTCGCCAGCGAGCGCTCGGCCAGATAGCCGCGCGACGTCAGCAGTTCGATCATGCCATCGACGGACTTGGGAAACGCCGACGCACTCATGGGAGAACCAGTCTGGAGGAGCTAGGAATTGGCAACTACTTCGCCGTCGCGGCTTCGACGGCGCGGCGTGTCAGCACGCCGATCAGGTGCGCGCGGTATTCGGCGCTGCCGTGCAGATCGCTGTTCAGCCCCTCAGCCGACACGTGGATGCCGTCCAGCACCTTGTGCGAGAAGCGCTTCTTCAAGGCTTCCTCGAACGCCGTGGCGCGGAACACGCCGTCCGAGCCCGCGCCGGTCACGGCGACGCGCACGTCCGACGGACGCTTGGCGACGAACACGCCGACCAGCGCGTAGCGCGAGGCCTGGTTGCGGAATTTGATATAGGCCGCCTTCTTCGCCAGCGGGAACATCACCTTGGTGATGATCTCATCGCTCTCGAGCGCGGTCGAGAACAGGCCCTGGAAAAACTCTTCCGCCTTGAGGCGTCGCTTGTTGGTGACGATGGTGGCGCCGAGCGCCAGAACCGCGGCGGGGTAATCCGCCGTCGGATCGTTGTTGGCGAGCGAACCGCCGATGGTGCCCTTGTGGCGCACCGCGGGATCGCCGATCTGGCTTGCGAGTTCAGCGAGCGCCGGAATGGCTTCGCGAACGGTGGCGGAATTCGCCACGTCGGCGTGCTTGGCAGTCGCGCCGATCACCAGCGCACGGCCCTTGATCTCGATGGCATCGAGTCCCTCGATATGGGAGAGATCGACCAGATGCGGCGGGCTGGCAAGCCGCTGCTTCATGACCGGCACCAGCGTATGGCCGCCGGCGATCAGCTTGGCGTCTTCGTTCTTCACCAGGAGATTGGCGGCTTGCCGCACGGTCGCCGGACGATGATATTTGAATTCGTACATGAGAACTTCCTGATCGCGAGGCGCGATGAAATCGATTAAGCGAGGCCTGACTTAAGCAGCATCTGACTCAGGCGAGGTCGGATTTGGCCATCGCCTTGGCGCCGGCCGCGATGGAGGCGACGATGTTCTGGTAGCCGGTGCAGCGGCACAGATTGCCTTCGAGCTCTTCGCGAATGACGTGGTCGGAGAGATCATGCCCCTTGCGATGCACCAGATCGACCGCGGTCATGATCATGCCGGGGGTGCAGAAGCCGCACTGCAGGCCGTGATGTTCGCGGAAGGCTTCCTGCATCGGATGCAGCGGCGCGCCGTCGGGCGCCAGGCCTTCGATGGTCTTGACCTCGTGGCCGTCGGCCATGACCGCGAGCGTGGTGCACGACTTCACCGCCTTGCCGTCGAGATGCACGACGCAGGCGCCGCATTGCGAGGTGTCGCAGCCGACATGGGTGCCCGTCAGCCGGAGATTCTCCCGCAACAACTGAACCAGCAGGGTACGGGGATCGACATTGGCGTTGACGGGGGTACCGTTCACGATCAGGGAAATCTTGGCCATCAGCACTCTCTTGGGCTGCACTGCCGGATATGGCGGCATTGCAGGCGATTTAAAGTCATTCCAAAGCCCATAATATGGGCCCTATCGGCAATGAGCAACCTCGGGAGCCCCGCATCCGGGGCATGGCCTGACAGACTTGACGAGCCCCGCTCGCCCGAGCTCAGCCCATAGAATCAGCCATGTCCAGATCAGCCCTGCACGGCCTTGCCGAAATTGGCAAAGAACTCGTCGGCCAGCTTCTTCGCGGCGCCGTTGATCAGCCGCTGCCCAAGCTGGGCGAGCTTGCCCCCGATCTGCGCCTCGACATTGTAGCTGAGCAGTGTGCCGCCATCCTTCTCGGACAGCGCTACCGTCGCGCCGCCCTTGGCGAAGCCGGCCACGCCGCCCTCGCCTTCGCCCGAGATCTTGTAACCGTTGGGCGGGTCGAGATCGCTCAGCATGACCTTGCCCTTGAAGCGGGCGGACACCGGCCCGACCTTCATTTTGGCGGTGGCGCGGAAGCCGTTGTCCTCGGTCCTTTCCAGTTCCTCGCAGCCGGGGATGCAGGCCTTGAGCACTTCGGGATCGTTCAATTTGGCCCACACGGCCTCGCGCGATGCCGCAAGCTGGACTTCGCCGTTCATTGTCATGGCCATGGGGGTGCCTCCTGGATCGCCTCAACCTGATGTCCCCAAGTAAAGCACGCCCCGGCCAAAAGGAAGGCCGGTCACGACGATAAGAGATGCTTATTCGCACATGCAGCAAAGGCAAACCCGGAAGCGCCCATTGGCAGCAGCAGGCGGTAATGGTTAGGTCGCGCGCAGATGAGCACGTCCCTGTCCCCCCTGCTTGCCCCGATGCTGTCGAGCGCTACGATGCGCGCGGTATGCGACGATGCTGCATGCCTGCAGAACATGCTGGATTTCGAGGCCGCGCTGGCGCGATCCGAAGCCGCGCTAGCGGTGATTCCGGCCGATGCGGCGGGCCCGATCGCGACGGCTTGCCGGGCCGAATCGTTCGACCTCGCCGCACTGGCGGACGCCGCAACCAGATCAGGCAACCTCGCGATCCCCCTCGTCAAGGCGCTGACATCGAACGTCGCTAAAGCCAACGCCGGGGCGGCGCGCTACGTGCATTGGGGCGCGACCAGTCAGGACGTCATCGATACCGCGACCATGCTCGGCCTTCGCGCCGGCATCGATGCGCTGCTCGCTGACACGGACCGCGCCATCACGGGCTTCACCCGGCTGGCGCGTCAACACCGCGATACCGCGGTGGTCGCCCGCACCTGGCTGCAGCACGCCTTGCCGATGCCGTTCGGACTGAAGCTTGCCGAATATGCCGCGGCGCTACATCGTTCGCGGGCGCGGCTGCAGCGGCTGCGCCGCGAGACGCTAGCGCTGCAGTTCGGCGGCGCCGCCGGCACGCTCGCTGCGCTGGGCGACAAGGGGATGCAGGTGTCGGAGCGACTGGCGACGGAGCTCAAGCTGCCGTTGCCCGATGCGCCCTGGCACACCCATCGCGACCGCATTGCGGAAGCGGCTTCCGTGCTCGCGATCCTGGCCGGCACCTGCGGTAAGATCGCCCGCGACGTTTCGTTGATGATGCAGACCGACGTTGCCGAAGCGTTCGAGCCGTCCGGCGAGGGCCGCGGCGGCTCCTCCACCATGCCGCACAAGCGCAATCCGGTGGCCGCGGCCAGCGCGCTCGCGGCGGCCACCATGGCCCCCAATCTGGCGGCGACGATATTTGCGGCGCAGGTGCAGGACCACGAGCGCAGCGCCGGCGCCTGGCACGCCGAATGGCCGACGCTGCCGACGCTGCTGCTGGTCACGTCGGGCGCGCTGGCCGCGATCGTCGATATCGCGGAAGGGCTGGAAGTCGACGCCGCACGCATGCGCGCCAATCTCGACGCGACGGGTGGCCTCATCATGGCCGAAGCGGTGGCGATGGCGCTCGCCGAAAAGATCGGCAAGAGCGACGCGCATCACCTGGTCGAAGCGGCGAGCAAGCAGGCGGTTGCGGACAGGAGGCACCTGCGCGATGTGCTGATGGCGGATACGAAAATCACTGCGCAGCTTGATGCCGAAAAAATCACTGCACTGTTCGAGCCGATGGCCTATCAGGGCGCCTCGCAGGCCCTGATCGATCGCCTGCTCGCTTCGCTGAACGAGGGTTGATGTCGTTGCCGGGCTTGACCCGGCAATCCATCATCCTGAAGAAGAGTCTTATTGTTTTGGATGGATGCGCGGGGCGAGCCCGCGCATGACGAAGGAAAAAGCCATGCCGATGATCGACGCCGACGGGTGCCTGCTCAACGTATCCGTCGAAGGCCGCGACGGCGGACCGACGCTGATGCTGTCGAATTCGCTGGGCGCGACCATGCAGATGTGGGAGCCGCAGATGAAGGCGCTCACGCAGGTGTTTCGCGTCATCCGCTACGACCGGCGCGGCCACGGCAAGTCGAACGTGCCGCCCGGCCCCTATTCGATGGAGCGTTTTGGCCGCGACGTGCTGGCAATCCTCGACGATCTCAATATTGCGAAGACGCATTGGTGCGGCCTGTCGATGGGCGGCATGGTCGGGCAATGGCTCGGCGCCAACGCGCCTGAGCGGTTCGGCAAGCTGGTCCTCGCCAATACCGCCTGTCACTATCCGGACCCGACCAACTGGCTCAACCGAATCAAGGCGGTCAAGGAAGGCGGCCTTGCAGCGGTTGCGGATACCGTGATCGCCGGCTGGCTGACGGCGGACTTTCGCGAGCGCGAGCAGCAGATCACCGCCAGGATGAAGGCGATGTTGCTGGCATCGCCGGTGGAGGGCTACCTTGCCTGCTGCGAGGCGCTTTCCACGCTCGACCAGCGCGACCTGCTGCCGAAGATCAAGAGCCCGACGCTGGTGATCGCCGGACGCCACGACATGTCGACGCCGATTGCGGCCGGAGAATTCATCCGCAGCCGCATCCCCGGCGCCAGCATGACGATCCTGGACGCCGCGCATATTTCCAATGTCGAGCAGCCGCACGCCTTCACCGACGCGGTGGTCGGCTTCCTGACGCAACGCTGAATGTACGCCGTCATTCCGGGGCGCCTCGAAGAGGCGAACCCGGAATCTCGAGATTCCGGATTCGATGCTTCGCATCGCTCCGGAATGACTATCCGGAGGAGGCACCCAATGAACGACGACAAGCGCCGCGACGACGGCATGGCCCAGCGCCGCAAAGTGCTCGGCAATGAATGGGTCGACAAGTCGATCAAGAACCGCAACGCGTTCAACACCGACTTCCAGGACCTGATCACGCGCTATGCCTGGGGCGACATCTGGACCCGGCAGCATTTCGACCACCGCACCCGCCGCGTACTCGTCATCGGCACCATGGTGGCGCTCGGCCAGTGGGATGAGTTCCGCCTGCATGTACGCGCAGCGCTTTCCGAAGGAGGCTTCACCCCCGACGACGTCAAGGAAATCCTGCTGCAGCAGGCGATCTATTGCGGCGTCCCGGCGGCCAACCACGCGGTGAAGGAAGCAAACGCGATCATTGCCGAACTGGGGTTGTTGAAGGGATAGCATCCGGCGTCTCGCTGCGCCGTTCTCTTGGTCGCTCGGCCTGAAGCTCAAAGGAAAAGCCCCGCCTTTCGGCGAGGCCTTCCTTAGCTATCAGTCCAAACTAACGGTCCTGACCGGGATTGGGTCTTTGCCCCTGACGGCCCGGATCCTGCTGCTGCTGGCCGGGCTTCTGACCGCCGCCCTGCTGCTGACCGGGCTTCTGGCCCGGGTTCTGGTTCTGCTGGCCCGGGTTCTGGTTCTGATTGGTCATTGAGCAATCTCCGTTGTTGAGACGTCGCCGGGGTCAACGGAGTGCCGGGAGGTTGGTTGCGGGGAAACGGCGGTTCCGCCGCGATCATTCCGCGGCAAAGGCGTGGCCGGACTATGAAGCTGGAACCGCCCCGCGCGAACTAGCTCTGTACAAGCCGTTTTAGCCGCACCGAGCGCTGTTGCCGCCCCCGGTTCCCACCTGTTAGAAAAACGCTACGACGCGTCGACATGGGCTGCCGGAGCTCTCGCCGCGTCAGGGGACACAACGGCAGCGCATGGATTATTTCGCCCAGCAACTGATCAACGGCCTCGTGCTCGGCTCGATCTACGGCCTGATCGCCATCGGCTACACCATGGTCTACGGCATCGTCGGCATGATCAATTTCGCCCACGGCGACATCTTCATGATCGGCGGCTTCATCGCGCTGATCACGTTCCTGATCCTGGTCTCGTTCGGCCTGTCCGCCGTTCCCCTCATCCTCCTGATCGTTCTGCTGGTCTCGATGGCGATCACCGCGCTCTATGGCTGGACCGTGGAACGCATCGCCTACCGGCCGCTGCGGCACTCGTTCCGTCTCGCCCCGATGCTGTCGGCGATCGGCATGTCGTTCGTGCTGACAAACTTTTCGCAGGTCGCACAAGGCGCGCGCGTCAAGCCGGTGCCGCCGATCATCACCGGCGGCTACACCCTGCATGAGGGCGCCGAAGGCTTCAACGTGCAGCTTTCCAACATCCAGATCATCGTCGTCCTCACCACCGTCGTGCTGCTCGCGCTGTTCACCTGGCTGGTCTCGCGCACACGGCTGGGGCGCGACATGCGCGCCTGCGAGCAGGACCAGACCATGGCCTCGCTGCTCGGCGTCGACGTCGACCGCACCATCTCCATGACCTTCGTGATCGGCGCGGCGCTCGCCGCTGTCGCCGGCATGATGTACCTGCTCTATTACGGCCTGGTCGATTTCTTCATGGGCTTCGTTGCCGGCATCAAGGCGTTCACCGCCGCCGTCCTCGGCGGCATCGGCTCGCTGCCCGGCGCGATGCTGGGCGGCCTGTTGATCGGCCTGATTGAAACGCTGTGGTCGGCCTATTTCTCGGTCGAATACAAGGACGTCGCGGCGTTTTCGATCCTGATCGTCGTCCTGATCTTCCTTCCGACCGGCCTGCTCGGCCGGCCCGAAGTCGAAAAAGTCTGACGGGCGGCCGCGTGAGCGCACCCCTCGCCGCCCAAACCTCGCGCGCACCGGGCGCCGCCTTTATCCTGAAGAAAGCGCTGATCAGCGCGCTGGTCGCGCTGGTGCTGTTTTCGCTGATGATCGGCGTGCGCACCGACGCCGGACCGGACGGACAACTGACCTACTGGACGCGGTTCGGCGATCTCGCCGCTGTCGTCGCGACCGTGTTCGGCGGCAGCATCGTCATCGAACTGCTGCGGCAATGGTGGGGTCCGGTCGGCACGGTCCGTGTGGTGCCGCCCGCGGTGCAGAGCACGCTTTCGCTCGCCGGGCGGCTGATCGCGCCGGTGCTGCTGGTGTTCACCTTTCTGGTCCCGGTCATCTTCTACAACGAGCGCTACATTCTCGACCTCGGCATCCTTGTCCTCACTTACGTGATGCTCGGCTGGGGTCTGAACGTGGTGGTTGGCCTCGCCGGCCTGCTCGACCTCGGCTATGTCGCCTTTTATGCCGTGGGCGCCTATTCCTACGCGTTGCTGGCGACCAACTTCGGACTGTCGTTCTGGATCTGCCTGCCGCTCGCCGGCATCCTCGCCGCGTTCTGGGGCGTGCTGCTCGGCTTTCCCGTACTGCGGTTGCGCGGCGACTATCTCGCCATCGTCACGCTGGCCTTCGGCGAGATCATCCGCCTCGTCCTGCTCAACTGGCAGAGCGTGACGGGCGGACCGAACGGCGTCACCGGCATTCCGCGGCCAACCCTGTTCGGCATTCCGCTGTCGGCGGGCGACGACGGGCTTGCGGCCATGCTCGGCATCGAATACTCGCCGACCCACCGCATCGTCTTCCTGTTCTATTTGATCCTGGCGCTGGCGCTGCTCACCAACTGGGTCACGATCCGCCTGCGCCGCCTGCCGATCGGCCGCGCCTGGGAAGCATTGCGCGAAGACGAAGTCGCCTGCCGCGCGCTCGGCATCAACACCACCACCACCAAGCTCACGGCGTTTGCGACCGGCGCCATGTTTGGCGGCTTTGCCGGCGCCTTCTTCGCGACGCGGCAGGGATTCATCAGTCCGGAGTCCTTCACCTTCCACGAATCCGCGCTGGTTCTGGCGATCGTGGTACTTGGCGGCATGGGCTCGCAGCTCGGCGTCGCGCTCGCCGCACTCGCCATGATCGGCGGTTTCGAACTGTTCCGCGGGCTCGACCAGTATCGCATGCTGGTGTTCGGCATGGCGATGGTGTTGTTGATGATCTGGCGGCCGCGCGGCCTGATCGGCCATCGCGCGCCGACCGTGTTCCTGAAGAAGAACCAGGCGATCTCGTCCGATCTAGTCAAGGAGGGACACGGATGAGCGGCGATCACATCCTGTCCGTCGATCGCCTGACGATGCGCTTCGGCGGCATCGTCGCCGTCAACGAGCTTTCCTTCGACGCCAAGCGGCGCAATATCACTGCGCTGATCGGCCCGAACGGCGCAGGCAAGACCACCGTATTCAACTGCATTACCGGCTTCTACAAGCCGACCTCCGGCGCCATCCGGCTCGTCCATGATGACGGCCAAGCCATCCAGCTCGAACGGCTGAACGATTTCCGGATCTCCAAACTCGCCCGGGTCGCGCGCACGTTCCAGAACATCCGGCTGTTTCCCGGCATGACGGCGCTGGAGAACCTCATGGTGGCGCAGCACAACGCGCTGATGCGCGCCTCCGGGCTGACGTTCCTGGGCCTGATCGGCGCGCCGTCCTGGCGCGACGCCGAGCAGGCCGCGATCGATCTGGCACGGACATGGCTCGATCGCATCGGCCTTCTGGACCGCGCCGACGATGCGGCCGGCAACCTGCCCTATGGCGACCAGCGGCGTCTGGAAATCGCGCGCGCGATGTGCACCCATCCTGCGCTGCTCTGCCTCGATGAGCCGGCGGCCGGGCTGAACGCGCGGGAAAGCGCGGCCTTGAGCGAGCTCCTGCTTTCGATCCGCGCCGATCAAGGCACTTCAATTCTCCTCATCGAGCACGATATGTCGGTGGTGATGGAAATCTCCGACCACGTCGTCGTGATGGATTACGGCGTCAAGATCGCCGAAGGCTCGCCGCAACACGTCCGCGACGATCCCAAGGTCATCGCCGCCTATCTCGGCGCCGACGAGGAGGAAGCCATCGCGGTGATGGAGAGCGGAACGTGACCGCGCCATCGAAAGCTCCCCTGCTCGCGATCCGCGGCCTGCGCGCGGCCTACGGCAAGATCGAGGCGCTGAAGGGAATCGATATCGACATTAGCGCCGGCGAGATCGTGGCGCTGATCGGCGCCAATGGCGCCGGCAAGTCGACGCTGATGATGACGATTTTCGGCCGGCCCCGCGCCCGCGCCGGTCACATCGAGTTCGATGGCCAGGATATCACCGGCGTGCCGACGCACGAGATCGCCAGGTTGCGCATCGCGCAATCCCCCGAGGGCCGCCGGATTTTCCCGCGCATGAGCGTGGCGGAAAACCTGCAGATGGGGGCTGATGCGACCGACTGCAGCGAGAGCGAACGGGCCAGCGGCCTGGAGCGCGTCTTCGCGCTGTTCCCGCGACTGAAGGAGCGTCTGACCCAGCGCGGCGGCACGCTCTCCGGCGGCGAACAGCAGATGCTGGCGATCGGCCGCGCCTTGATGAGTCGCCCGCGCCTCTTGATGCTGGACGAGCCGTCGCTCGGCCTTGCACCGCTGATCGCGCGGCAGATCTTCGACGCGATCAGGACCCTGAACCGGCAGGACGGACTGACCGTTCTGATCGTCGAGCAGAACGCCAATCACGCCTTGAAGCTCGCCCATCGCGGCTATGTCATGGTCAATGGCCTGATCACGCTGTCCGGCACCGGCAAAGAGTTGCTGCAGCGCCCGGAAATCCGGGCTGCCTATCTGGAAGGCGGCCGGCGGGGGTAACCTTCCGCCAACCATGGCACCTGTATTTGACGCATACTGCGGCAAGATGCTGCGATCAGACCGTGGATTTGCCGGAAAATTGCCGATGACTTCGCGGTAAAATCAGCCGACAATGGCCATGATTTTCGTACCCGGCCTGCCGGGCGTTTCCCGAAATCGACCTACCCCACGAGGACACCTCATGAAATCAATGAAACTCATCGGCTTGGCATTGGGCGCATCGCTGGCGCTTTCGACCACAGCATTGGCGCAGGACATCTCCATCGCCGTGGCGGGCCCGATGACGGGTGGCGAATCCGCGTTCGGCCGGCAGATGAAGAACGGCGCCGAACAGGCCATAGCCGACATCAACGCCGCCGGCGGCGTGCTCGGCAAGAAGCTGGCGCTGCAGGTCGGTGACGACGCCTGCGACCCCAAGCAGGCGCGATCGGTGGCTGAAAAATTCGCCAGCGCGAAGATCCCGTTCGTCGCCGGACATTTCTGTTCGTCGTCCTCGATCCCGGCATCGGAAGCCTATGCCGACGGCAACGTCCTGCAGATCACGCCGGCCTCGACCAATCCGCTGTTCACCGAGCGCAAACTCTGGAACGTGGCGCGCGTCTGCGGCCGCGACGACCAGCAGGGCCTGGTTGCTGCCGGCTACATCGCCAAGAACTTCAAGGGCAAGAACGTCGCCATTCTCAACGACAAGACGACCTATGGCAAAGGCCTCGCCGACGAAACCAAGAAGGCGCTGAACAAGGCCGGCATGACCGAGAAGATGTTCGAGTCCTACAACAAGGGCGACAAGGACTTCAACTCGATCGTGTCGCGGCTGAAGCGCGACAATATCGATCTGGTGTTCGTCGGCGGCTATCACCAGGAAGCCGGCCTGATCCTGCGCCAGATGCGCGACCAGGGCCTCAAGACCGTGCTGATGGCGGGCGACGCCATGAACGACAAGGAGTTTGCCTCGATCACGGGTCCTGCCGCCGAAGGCACGCTGTTCACCTTCGGTCCCGATCCGCGCAACAAGCCGACCGCGAAGGCGATCGTCGAGAAGTTCAAGGCCAAGAACATCGATCCCGAAGGCTACACCCTCTACACCTACGCCGCGATGCAGGTCTGGACGCAGGCCGTGGCGAAGGCCAAGTCGACCGATCCGAAGAAGGTCATGGAGACCATCAAGGCCGGCGAATGGGACACCGTGCTCGGCAAGCTCGGCTTCGACGCCAAGGGCGACATCAAGGCGATCGACTATGTCGTCTACAAGTGGGACGCCAAGGGCAACTACGCCGAGATCAATACGAAGGGTTCCTGACGTCAGGACAACCCGCGATTGCAAACGCCCCGGCTCGCCGGGGCGTTTTTGTTTTGGGTTCCAGATAATTCGTCGCACTCGGGAACAATCGGGTTCCCTGCGCATTAGTGAGCTTGGGCTGAGTTCCATGTCATTGATTTCACGACCTTTACCGCTGTTCCAACTTGATCTGGAATTGGGCAGCCGGTTCTATTCCGTGAAGTCGCATCTCGGCCACGAGATTCGCGCGCACCGAGGAACCGCATGAGTGATCTTTCCCCCGGACCGTCACAGGTTCGTCGCGCCGCCAAACGCAAGCCAGTCCCGAACGGAAAATCCGACCCGATGCAGGATCTGCTGCACGCCCTCCAGGCGATGCGGGCGGGCGATTTTTCGGTGCGGATGACCGGCGATCACCTCGGCATCGAAGGCAAGATCGCCGACACCTTCAACGAAATCGTCGCCGCCAACCAGCGCATGGCGCAGCAGCTCGAGCGCGTCGGCCAGGTCGTCGGCCGCGAGGGCAAGACGCGGCAGCGCGTCAAGTTCGACCTCGCGGGCGGCTCATGGGCGGACATGGAAGGCTCGGTCAACACGCTGATCGACGATCTGCTGTGGCCGACCCGCGAAGTCACGCGCGCAGTCGCGGCCGTGGCGCAGGGCGACCTCCTGCAGACCGTGCAGCTCGACGTCGACGGCCGTCCGCTGGGCGGCGAGTTCCTGCAGTCGGCCAACATCGTCAACACGATGATCAAGCAGCTCAGCGTGTTCACCTCCGAAGTGACGCGCGTGGCGCGCGAGGTCGGCACCGAGGGCAAGCTCGGCGGCCAGGCCCAGGTGCCCGAGGTGACCGGCGTCTGGAAGGACCTCACCGAGAGCGTCAACTCGATGGCCAACAACCTCACCGGCCAGGTCCGCAACATCGCCGAAGTCACCATCGCGGTCGCCAATGGCGACTTGTCGAAGAAGATCACGGTCGACGTTCGCGGCGAGATCCTGCAGCTCAAGGAAGCCATCAACACGATGGTGGACCAGCTTCGATCCTTTGCCTCGGAAGTGACGCGCGTCGCCCGCGAGGTCGGCACCGACGGCAAGCTCGGCGGCCAGGCGATCGTGCCCGGCGTCGCCGGCACCTGGAAGGATTTGACGGACTCTGTGAACGCGATGTGCGGCAACCTCACCGCCCAGGTCCGCAACATCGCCAACGTTACCACCGCGGTCGCGCGCGGCGACCTGTCGCGCAAGATCACGGTCGACGTCCGCGGCGAAATCCTGGAGCTGAAGGACACCATCAACACGATGGTGGACCAGCTCAACTCGTTCGCCTCGGAAGTGACGCGCGTGGCGCGCGAGGTCGGCACCGAGGGCAAGCTCGGCGGTCAGGCCCAGGTCCCTGGTGTTGCCGGCACCTGGAAGGACCTCACCGACAACGTCAACTTCATGGCCTCGAACCTGACCGCGCAGGTGCGCAACATCGCCGACGTCGCGACCGCCATCGCCGGCGGCGACCTGTCGAAGAAGATCACGGTGAACGTGTCGGGCGAAATCCTTCAGCTGAAGGAAACGCTGAACACGATGGTCGACCAGCTCAACGCCTTTGCCGGCGAAGTCACACGCGTGGCGCGCGAAGTCGGCACCGAGGGACGGCTCGGCGGTCAGGCCAACGTGCTCGGCGTGGCCGGCACCTGGAAGGACCTGACCGAGAGCGTCAACTCGATGGCGAGTAACCTCACCGCGCAGGTCCGCAACATCGCCGAGGTGACGACCGCGGTCGCCAATGGCGACTTGTCCAAGAAGATCACCGTGGACGTCCGTGGCGAAATTCTCGAACTGAAAGACACCGTCAACACGATGGTGGACCAGCTCAATGCGTTTGCCGGCGAAGTGACGCGCGTGGCGCGCGAAGTCGGCACTGAAGGCAAGCTCGGCGGCCAGGCGCTGGTGCGCGGCGTCGCCGGCACCTGGAAGGATTTGACCGACAGCGTCAACTCGATGGCGTCGAACCTGACCGGCCAGGTCCGCAACATCGCCGAAGTCGCGACCGCCGTGGCGAAGGGCGACCTGTCGAAGAAGATCACGGTCAACGTGTCGGGCGAAATCCTTCAGCTGAAGGAAACGCTGAACACGATGGTCGACCAGCTCAATGCCTTCGCCGGCGAAGTCACGCGCGTGGCGCGCGAGGTCGGCACCGACGGCAAGCTCGGCGGCCAGGCCCAGGTCACCGGCGTCGCCGGCACCTGGAAGGATTTGACTGACTCCGTGAACTCGATGGCCGGCAACCTCACCGCACAGGTTCGCAACATCGCCGAAGTGGCGACCGCCATCGCCGGCGGCGACCTGTCGCGCAAGATCACGGTCGACGTGCGCGGCGAGATCCTGCAGCTCAAGGAAACGCTCAACACGATGGTCGACCAGCTCAACCGCTTCGCCGGCGAAGTGACGCGCGTGGCGCGCGAGGTCGGCACCGAAGGTCGACTGGGCGGTCAGGCCAACGTGCCCGGCGTCGCCGGCACCTGGAAGGACCTCACCGACAACGTCAACTCGATGGCCGGCAATCTAACCGGTCAGGTCCGCAACATCGCCGAGGTGACCACCGCGGTCGCCAAGGGCGACCTTTCCAAAAAGATCACCGTCGACGTCAAGGGCGAGATCCTTGAACTGAAGAACACCGTCAACACCATGGTGGACCAGCTCAACGCCTTCGCCTCCGAAGTGACGCGCGTGGCGCGCGAAGTCGGCACCGAAGGCAAGCTCGGCGGCCAGGCCGAAGTGCCTGAAGTGGCCGGCACCTGGAAGGACCTCACCGACAACGTCAATTTCATGGCCTCGAACCTGACCGCGCAGGTCCGCAACATCGCCGAGGTCGCCACCGCGATCGCCGGCGGTGACCTGTCGAAGAAGATCACGGTCGACGTCCGCGGCGAAATCCTGCTGCTTAAGGATACGTTGAACACGATGGTGGAGCAGCTTCGCTCCTTTGCCGCCGAAGTGACGCGCGTGGCGCGCGAGGTCGGCACCGAGGGACGGCTCGGCGGCCAGGCCGTCGTGCCCGGCGTCGGCGGCACGTTCAAGGACCTCACCGACAACGTCAATTTGCTGGCGGCCAACCTCACCACGCAGGTCCGCAACATCGCCGAAGTCACGACCGCGGTGGCCCGCGGCGACCTTTCGCGCAAGATCACGGTCGACGTGAAGGGCGAAATCCTCGAGCTGAAGAACACCATCAACACGATGGTCGACCAGCTCAACGCCTTTGCCGGCGAAGTGACGCGCGTGGCGCGCGAGGTCGGCACCGAGGGCAAGCTGGGTGGCCAGGCGGAGGTTCCGGGCGTCGCCGGCACCTGGAAGGACCTCACCGATACCGTGAACTTCATGGCCGCCAATTTGACCGAGCAGGTGCGCGGCATCGTCAAGGTGGTGACCGCGGTCGCCGACGGCGACCTGAAGCAGAACCTGACGGTGAAATCGAAGGGCGAAGTCGCGGCCCTTGCCGACACCATCAACAACATGACCGAGACGCTCGCGACCTTCGCCGACCAGGTCACCAGCGTGGCGCGCGAAGTCGGCGTCGAGGGACGGCTCGGCGGTCAGGCCAACGTGCCAGGCGCTGCCGGCACCTGGAAGGACCTCACCGGCAACGTCAACCTGCTCGCGGCCAACCTGACCTCGCAGGTGCGCGCGATCGCGGAAGTGGCGACCGCCGTGACCAAGGGCGACCTGACCCGCTCGATCCAGGTCGATGCCCGCGGCGAAGTGGCTGAACTCAAGGACAACATCAACACCATGATCGGCAACCTGCGTCTCACCACGCAGGTCAACACCGAGCAGGACTGGCTGAAGACCAACCTCGCCCGCTTCACCAACATGCTGCAGGGGCAGCGCGACCTCACCACCGTCGGCCGGCTGCTGCTGACCGAGCTGGCGCCGCTGATCAACGCGCATATGGGCGTGATCTACCAGGTCACGAATCCGGAGACACCGCAGCTACGCCTGCTCTCGGCCTATGCGAGCGATGGCGCCAATCCACACCCGGTAGTGGTTCAGTTCGGCGAGGGGCTGATCGGCCAGTGCGCGATGGACAAGCGCCAGCGGCTGGTGGCGGACATTCCGGCCGACACGGCGCCGATCAACTCGGCGCTGTTGCGCGTCGTTCCCAAAAACCTCGTAGTGCTGCCGATCCTGTTCGAGAACCAGGTCAAGGCGGTGATCGAGCTCTCGTCGGTCAGTTCGTTCACGACCTCGCAGATGACCTTCCTCGAACAGCTCACCGACTCGATCGGCATCGTGCTCAACAGTATCGAGGCCACGATGCAGACCGAAGGCCTGTTGACGCAATCCCAGCAACTCGCCGGCGAACTGCAGACGCAGCAGAAGGAGTTGCAGCAGACCAACGAACAGCTCGAACAGAAGGCGCAACAGCTCGCAGAACGCAACGTCGAGGTGGAGCGCAAGAACCAGGAAATCGAGCAGGCGCGGCGCGCGCTCGAGGAAAAGGCGACCGAACTTTCGCTGACGTCGAAATACAAGTCGGAATTCCTCGCCAACATGTCGCACGAGTTGCGTACGCCGCTCAACAGCATCCTGATCCTCGGCCAGCAGCTCACCGAAAATCCGGACGGCAACCTGTCCGCCAAGCAGGTCGAATTCGCGCGCACCATCCACGGCGCCGGCACCGACCTGCTCAATCTGATCAGCGACATTCTCGACCTGTCGAAGATCGAATCCGGCACGGTCACCGTCGATGCCGAGGAGATCCTGACCTCGAGCCTGCTCGAAACAGTCGGACGCCCGTTCCGCCACGAGGCGGAGAACCGCCAGCTGTCGTTCAGCGTCGAGGTCGACGAGAATCTCGCCCGCAGCATGGTCACCGACTCGAAGCGCCTGCAGCAGGTGCTGAAAAACCTGCTGTCGAACGCGTTCAAGTTCACCGCCGAGGGCGGCGTCAAGCTGAGCGTATCTGCCGCCGTTGGTGGCTGGAGCGCGGAGCACCCGATCCTCAACAACGCGCCGGCTGTGGTCGCCTTCGAGGTGACCGACACCGGTATCGGAATTCCGCTGGAAAAGCAGAAGCTGATCTTCGAGGCGTTCCAGCAGGCGGACGCCGGCACCAGCCGGAAATACGGCGGCACGGGTCTCGGCCTTGCCATCAGCCGCGAACTGGCGAGCCTGCTCGGGGGGGAAATCCATCTGCGCAGCGCGCCCGGCAAGGGCAGCACTTTCGTGCTCTATCTGCCGCTGAAATATTCGGGGCCCACCGTCGCGCCGCGCACCCCTTCTCCGTCGCCCTTCTCACCCCCGCCGGCTCTGCAGGCCGCAGCGACGCAGGAACGCGTCATCGAGCAATTGCCGGACGACCGTCTCAACCTGGAGCCGGGAGACACCATCCTCCTCATCGTCGAGGATGATCCGCATTACGCGCGGGTGCTGATCGATCTCGCCCGCGACAAGGGCTTCAAGGTACTGGTCGCCAATCGCGGCGCCGAGGCGCTCGAACTCGCCAAGCAGTTCCAGCCCGCGGCGGTCTCGCTGGACGTGTTCCTGCCGGACATGCTGGGCTGGACCGTGCTCAGCCAGCTCAAGCACAATCCGCTGACGCGGCACATTCCGGTGCAGATCATCACGCTCGACGAAGACCGTCAGCACGCGCTGGCGCGCGGCGCGTTTTCCTTCGTCAACAAGCCGACCACGACCGAAGGCGTCAGCGAGGCGTTGTCGCAGATCAAGGAATATGCCAAGCCGCGCCGCAAGCGCCTCCTGATCGTCGAAGACAATGCGGCCGAGCAGATGAGCATTCGGGAACTGCTGGGGCATGACGACATCGAGATCGTGATGTCGGATACCGGTGCGGGCGCATTGTCGACGCTGCGCAACAGCCCATGCGACTGCGTCGTACTTGATCTGCGCCTGCCCGACATGACCGGCTTCGAGGTGCTTGATAAAATCCGCAACGATGAAACGTTATCGAATGTTCCGGTGGTCGTGTTCACCGGGCGGGAACTCTCGGCCGAGGAAGATGCGGAACTCCACACCATGGCCCGAAGCATCGTGGTGAAGGGCGTGGAGTCGCCGGAACGCCTGCTCGACGAAACGTCGTTGTTTCTGCACCGTGTGATCACGGAATTGCCGATCGAAAAACAGAGGATGCTTGAGAAGCTCAACAGTTCCGATGAAGACCTCATTGGCAAGACCGCGCTTCTGGTGGACGACGACGCCCGCAATATCTTTGCGCTCTCGAGCGTGCTGGAACGCCGCGGCATGAAGGTGCTGACCGCGACGACGGGCCATGAGGCCATCGCGCTGGTCGAGTCCAATCCGAACATCGCCATCGTGCTGATGGATATCATGATGCCGCAGATGGACGGATATCAGACCATTGGCGTGATCCGGGAGAACCCGTCCTTTGGCCGCCTGCCGATCATTGCACTGACCGCCAAGGCGATGAAAGGCGATCGCGAGAAATGCCTGGAAGCCGGTGCTTCGGACTATCTCGCGAAACCCGTCAATACCGAGCAGTTGCTGCTGGCCATCCGCATGTGGCTACACCGTTGATTGGCAGATGATGGATCAAGAGAAAGTAAACATCCTTCTGGTGGACGATCAGCCCGCGAAGCTGCTCGCCTATGAAGTCATCCTGAAGGAACTCGGCGAGAACCTGATCAAGGCGTCCTCCGGCCGCGAAGCGCTCGAGTTCCTGCTCAAGAACGACGTGGCCATCATCCTCGTCGACGTCTGCATGCCGGAACTCGATGGGTTCGAGCTTGCGGCCATGATCCGCGAGCATCCACGATTCCAGAAAATCGCGATGATCTTCATCTCCGCCATACAGGTCAGCGACATCGACCGGCTGCGCGGCTACGAGATGGGCGCCGTCGACTACGTTCCGGTGCCTGTCGTGCCGGAGGTGCTGCGCGCCAAGATCAAGGTGTTTGCCGAACTGTATCGCAAGACCCGTCAGCTCGAACGGCTCAACGTCGAGCTCGAAGATCGCGTGCGCGCCCGCACCGCCGAACTGGAGGAGTCGCATACGAGGCTGCTGGAGAGCGAGCAGCGCCGCAGCCTTGCGATCGCCGCCGGCAAGATGGGATCGTGGGACTGGGACTGGGTCAATGGCGACTGGATGTGGGACGAGGGTCAATTCCAGATCTTCGGCCTCGACCCCAAGACCTTCGTGGTGACGCCAACGAACGTCCAGATGTTCCTGCACCCTGACGATACCGAGGAACTGCGCAAGGCCGTCGCCCAGTTCACGAAGGGCGTCAAATCCTACGAAGCCGAGTTCCGGATCATCCGCCCCAACGGCGAGGTGCGCTGGTGCGTCGGCACGGCGGCCGCCACTCTCGACAAGGCCGGCCACGTCGTCCGCGTCTCGGGCGTCACCGTCGATATCACCGAGCGCAAGCAGGCCGAGGAGCGTCAAAACCTGCTGGCGCGGGAGGTCGACCACCGCGCCAAGAACGCACTGGCTCTCGCCCAATCCATCGTCCGCCTGACGCGCGGCGAAAACGTGAAGACCTATGTCCGTTCGGTCGAGGGGCGGATCAACGCGCTGGCGCGCGTGCATACCGTGCTGTCGCTGTCGAGCTGGCAGGGCGCCGAGATAAGAAAGCTGATCGACGAGGAGCTCGCGCCCTACTCGACCGGCGACCAGATCGCGCTGAGCGGTCCGGAGGTGCAACTCGAGCCCGCAACCGCACAGACCGTAGCGCTGGCGCTGCATGAGCTTGTCACCAATTCGGCAAAGTATGGCGCGCTGTCGGCGCTGCCGGGCCGGCTTTCGGTGAGTTGGGCAGACCAGGCAGGCATGCTCACAATCGTTTGGATGGAGACCGGCGGGCCCCGGGTCGAGAAGCCGGCATCGCGCGGGTTCGGGACCAGAAGCGTGATCGCCAGCATCGAATCGCAGCTCGGCGGCCAGGCTGAATTCGACTGGCGCCCCGAAGGGCTGGTTTGCCGTCTGTCAGTGCCGTTGTCGTCCCGCCCGTCCACGCCCGACAAGGTTTCGCGCCTTGAGACCGCGGGCACCAACGGCCTTCGACGCGCGGAGGGTTAGGTCCGGCCGATTGCCGGACTGATCCTGCCCGACCGTTGAAGCATCGCCTGCGACTGGTATACCCGTGGGCAATACCAGCAACGTGATGGGCCGCCTCCGTGAAAAACCTCCTCACCGACGTACCGGGCGTCCGTGTCGGTCACGCCGACGACGCGGCGCTGGCCTCCGGCGTCACCGCGATCGTTTTCGATGCGCCCGCCATTGCGTCCATAGACGTGCGCGGCGGCGGCCCCGGTACCCGCGAGGACGCCGCCCTCAAACCGGAAAGCACCGTCGAGGCGATCGACGGCATTGCGCTCTCCGGAGGCTCGGCCCATGGCCTCGATGCCGCAGGCGGCGTGCAGGCCTGGCTCGCCGAACAGGGGCGCGGCTTTCAGGTCCGCGGGGCGGTCGTCCCTATCGTTCCGGGCGCGATCTGCTTCGACCTGCTCAACGGCGGCAACAAGGCGTGGGGACGCTTTCCGCCCTATCGCGATCTCGGCTATGCGGCAGCCCGTGCAGCGAGCGCCGATTTCGCGCTGGGCAGCGTCGGCGCCGGTCTCGGGGCCGGCACGGCCAATTTCAAGGGCGGGCTCGGCTCGGCTTCCGCGCAAACCGAAGGCGGCGTCACGGTCGGCGCGCTGGCAGTGGTCAATGCGATCGGCAGCGTTACGGTTGGCGACGGACCGTGGTTCTGGGCGGCCCCGTTCGAAATCGGCAACGAGTTCGGCGGGCGCGGATTGCCGGCTTCGTTCACGCCCGACATGCTGAAGGCCCGCCTCAAGGGCGGCCCCGCAGCGACAGCATTGGAAAATACCACGCTGGTAGTAGTCGTTACCGATGCCATGCTGACGAAACCGCAGGCCAGGCGGCTGGCGACGATCGCGCAGACCGGAATGGCCCGCGCGATCTATCCCGTGCACGCTCCGCTGGACGGCGACGTGGTGTTTGCCGCCGCGACCGGCAGGAAGCCGGTCGATCCGCTGTTCGGGCTCACCGAACTCGGAATGGTCGCCGCCAATACCGTCGCCCGTGCAGTTGCACGCGGCGTCCATAGTGCGACCGCGCTACCCTTTCTGGGTGCGCTGCCGGCGTGGAGCGATCGTTTCGGCTAGGTCGCAGTCCGAAGGATCATCGCCGGGTCTCGTGCTCAAGCGCTGACCGAGAGCGAGGCGGTGGCGGATGAGATCGCCTGGGCCTGTCGCTGGATCATCTGCTCGATGAAATTGTAGGACGATGTCGCGGCGCTGGATGTGCTTCCGCCTGCTGCCGTCGTCATCGTCACCTTGGATCCGTCCGCATAGGTCAGCGACGTCGTCACCGAGCCGTCGCTATTGGTGACGGAGGTCGTGCTGGCGCCCTGCAGTGCCTGCGAGAAAGGATCGGAACCTGATCCGCCGGCACCGTTCGCGTCATCGCGATGACCATGATGGCCCCTGGGCCTCAATGCGGACGCCAGTTCCTTGAGGCTCACCGCGCCGTCGCCGTCCTTGTCGAGCTTGCCGAACACCCTGTCGGCATTCTCGAGATTGGTGCCGCCGGCGCCGAGCGCCTCTTCGAATTCCGATTTGGTGATCTTGCCGTCACTATCGCCATCGATCTGCGCGAACAGATCCTTCAGCGCGTTGAACCGGGTCTTGGATGCCGTGGTCGCGCCCGACGAGGACTGGCTCTGCGCATCGAGCAGCGCGCTCATGGTCTCCGGCGAAATCTGCGCATGACCGCCCGATCCAGAACTCGAACCGACCGATGACTGCGAACCCGAAGGCAACAGGTCGAACGGGCTCTTTGCGTTCTGGCCCGCGCCAGTGGACGCCGACTTCGATGACGTCAACGCCTTGAGAGCATCGATAGCCGACGATGCAGCGCCCAAAGCAAGGAACATGGCAAGACTCCAACAGCGCCGCCGGTCGCGGCCGATAGCTCGTGCCCGTTCATCAGCAAGCGCCGTGCCACGGAAAAAATCCAATGAAATCGGGCTTTCTGATATCCGTCCGCATCCGCCGAGCCCGGCAAGAGATGCCGGCTCCGGCAGATTTTTCCGCCCACAGGAGACCTCGGCGGTCGCATTGCTCCCGGCCGCCCTGCATGTTACGCGGAGCCGTCCTCGCCCCTTGAGAGCCATGGGAAAGCGCACATGTCCCAACAGTTTGCGTCACGTCCCCTCGTCATCGCCCCGTCAATCCTGGCGGCGGATTTCGCCAGGCTTGGCGAAGAGGTTCGCGCCGTCGATGCGGCCGGCGCCGACTGGATCCATCTCGACGTGATGGACGGACATTTCGTGCCGAACATTTCCTACGGGCCCGACGTCATCAAGGCGATGCGCCCGCACAGCAAGAAGATCTTCGACGCGCATCTGATGATCTCGCCCTGCGACCCCTATCTCGAGGCGTTCGCAAAGGCCGGCTGCGATCACATCACGGTCCATGCCGAGGCCGGCCCGCATCTGCATCGCTCGCTGCAGGCGATCCGCGCGCTCGGCAAGAAGGCCGGCGTCTCGCTCAATCCGGGCACGCCGGCGAGCGCGATCGAATACGTCATCGACCTGATCGACCTGGTGCTGGTGATGTCGGTCAACCCCGGTTTCGGCGGCCAGGCCTTCATCAAGTCCGCGCTCGGCAAGATCAGCGACATCCGGGCGATGACCGCCGGGCGCCCGATCGACATCGAGGTCGACGGCGGCGTCGGTCCCGATGTTGCGGGCCAGCTTGCAGCAGCCGGCGCCAACGCGCTGGTCGCGGGCTCCGCGGTCTTCAAGGGCGGCAGCGTGGAATCCTACAAGGCCAACATTGCCGCGATCCGCAACGCGGCAGCGCTGACGCGCGGCGAAGCGATCTGACGCCGATTGGGCGCCAGCGAAGCCACCGCATAGCGGGGTTCCACACTGCGGAAAGCGGTTAGGAGCCACCAAAGCTCCACGCTCCGGCCACAATGCTTCATGCTCTGGCCATAAACGCGGGCCACGGTCTTGCCGCTCATCTAGGGACTGGGACATGATCAAGGCCTACATCACTGCTGCAGTGCTCCTGGTATTGGCGCCCTCCGCCGCGCTTGCGCAGCGCGCGGGTGACGCCGCGCTGGGTGCGGTGGCCGGCGCCGTTGTGCTCGGACCGGTCGGGGCAGTCGCCGGGGCCTTCGTCGGCTACACTGCCGGGCCTTCGATATCGCGGTCTTGGGGATTGGATCGATCGCGTTCATCACGGCACCGGAGGCAGGCCTCGAAGGACAGTGTGCGAGGCGCGAGGGCGGAAGCCATCGGCCCCGGCGACGCCGCGCCCGCCGCGAATGCGCGTGTAGCGACTTCCAGAAATGCGGCGCCGCGGCTTGCCGCTCCCGCCAAGCCGTCATTCCCGCCGGTGCAAACGCTCGACTGAGCGCACCCGGCGTCCAACGCGGCGCTAATGCCCGTCGCCACTTTCTTCCTGCGCCAGCGCGAGGGCCGAGCGCGGCGGTCTCACCACGGTCACCGTGCAGGCGGCTTCCGCCGCCACCTTGCCCGCGACGCTGCCGAGCAGCGAGCGCAGCATCGAATTCTGCCGCGCGCCCATGACGACATGATCGACCTGGTTGACCCTGGTGAATTCCAGGATCGCGGACGCAGGATCGATCGCCTCCAGCACATGCACCGTCAACCTGCTGTCATCGAGCTCCAGCGGCGAGGCCCAGTGGCGAAGTGCGACCAGCCGGTCGATATGCTTGTTGTTGCCGTGCTCGTCGAGCGTCCTGTCGATGGTGATGCGGCCGAGCTTGAGCACGTTAAGGCATGCGAGCCGTGCGGACGGCAGGGTTGCCAATAGTTGCGCCGCGGTCCGGCGCAGGCACTCGTTGAGCTCTCCCGATCCCTCCTCGGTGTCCAGCGCCACCACCACGATCGGCCCCGAAGCCAGTTGCGCCGCGACGTCCGATTTCGGTTTCGGCACGGTCACACCCTGGTTGAAACGGCGACGCCACACCGTGGTGAGCGGATCGCGCTGCAGCCGCTCCGACCGCGCCGTCAGCTTGACCTGCTGGGGATGGGCCAGTTCGAACGCCAGTTGCGAAGCCGTCGGATGCCGCCAGACCGGCTCGATCTCCAGGCACCGCAGCACGATTTCCTGCAGCCAGGGCGGATAATCAGGCTTCAGCTTGCGCGGCGGATACGGATCGCGCCACAGCCGCCGACGCATGCCGCGCAGCGTTTCGCTTTCGCCGAACGGCCGCACGCCGGTGGTGAAGAAATACAAGAGCACGCCGAGCGAAAACAGATCGCTGCGCGGATCGTCGCGGACGCCCAGCAGGCGCTCCGGCGCCATGTACGGCGCCGTGCCGTAGGGCAGACGGAATTCTTCCTGCAGCAGGTCAGGCAATTGGTTGTGATGCGACAGCCCGAAATCGATCAGCACGCATTCGCCGGAGGGACGAAACATGATGCTGCTCGGCTTGATGTCGTGATGGATCACGCTCTGGCGGTGCAGGTCGGCGAGCGCAGTCGCGATCTTGCCGGCGATCACCCTCGCCTCGTCATATGGCAATGGCAGTTCGCCAAGCCGGCTCAGCAGCGTCTTGCCGGGAATGCGCTCGACGACGACATAGGCCTGCCGGTCGAAATCGCCGGTGCCGAAACAACCCGGCACGTGCGGGCCGGCCAGCCGCGGCACGATCATCTGCTCCATCTCGAAGCTGACGATGGCCGCCGGGTCTTCGCCTTCGGAAATCCTTGGAATCTTCATCAGCATCGGGACGTTGATGCCGGGATGGGTCACCGTCCACAGCGTCGCCATCCCACCCTTGTGGACACACTCCCCGATCATGAAGCCGTCCAGTTCCGCGCCGGGTTCGATTGTACGCTTCACCATCACCTCACTTCCCGACCAGCAGGCGATCGGCCAGCCAATGCGGCAGTCCGTTGGCGCGGATCCGGTCTGCCGCGGCCTCGACGTCATAAGGCACGCGGCAATAGGTGATCTCGCGCGATGCAGTGTCGAACATGGCAAACGCCGCCGCCGGATTGCCGTCGCGCGGCTGCCCGACCGAGCCCAGGACCGCGAGCCAGCGCCGGCCGCCGGTCAGTTGCACCGGCAGTTCGGATGTCGGGATGAAGCTCGTCATCTTCGCCGCCGACGACATCGAGTAGAGCGCCGGCTTGTGGATGTGTCCGCAGAACGTGACATGGGCACTGGTCGCCTCGATGCTGCGCGCGGCATCCGGCGTCCCGCTCACATAGTGCCACCGCGCGGGGTGTGATGCTTCCGAATGCACGTAGAGACGATCGTCTTCCTGCCTCGTCAGCGGCAACTCCTTCAGAAAACGCCGCTGCGGCGCGCTGAGCCTGCCGCGCGTCCATACGATCGCAGCCTGCGCCACGGCATTCATGTTTTCCGACGGCGTGCTGACGGCACTGTCATGGTTACCCATGACGATCATGGCGCCGCCGGCAACCAAGTCCATCACGGTATCGACCGCCCATTCCGGATCGGCGCCGTAGCCGACCACATCGCCGAGACAGATGAACCGCTCCGCCCCGCGCGCCCGCGCGACATCGAGGCACGCGCTAAACGCCTGCCGGTTGGCATGAATGTCCGCAAAGACGGCAAGCCGCACGCTCTCCTCCCGATCCATCATCGCGCCCGTGCCCACGCGCGTATTGACGGATATCAAAAACCGGGACGCACCGGCCAGCAATTGCACGGGAAACAGGTCGGGAGATGGGGCGGGAACGCCTCGCCGGAGAGACGGCGGGGACGCACGGCAAGGCAATCAGCGCTTGCGTGGCGCTTCCAGGCCCTTGAGGAGCAGCGCAAGGACCGCATCGATCCGCGCGGGCGTACCCGGATCGCTCCATTCCTCGGCATGGCCGGGATGATGGAAGCGGCTGGTGGCATCGAATATGGCGCGCGCCGTCACCTTGACATCGGCGACCTGGAAGACGCCCTGCTCCACACCGTCGGACAGGATCCTGGCGGCCTGATCGACCAGGCAATCCTTATGGCAGTTCACCGCCTTGCAGGCCTCGCGGGCCAGCGTCAGGTAGGTCGCAAACATTTCGGGATCGGCGCCAAGCCGCTCGTGCTTGATCGCAAACATCGTGCGCAGCCATTTGTCGAGCCGCGCCGGCGCCGGACCGGAAGCCTCTGCAATCTTCAACAGCGGCGCACTGAGACGGTCGAGCCAGCGCTTGGCCACCGCCTCGCGCAGCGAGGCCTTGCTGGGAAAATGACGGTAGACGCTGCCGTGGCTGACATCGAGCGCGCGGGCGACATCCACCACGGTTGCCTTGGCCAATCCGTAGCGGCGCAGGACGTCTTCAGTGACCTCGAGAATCCGTTCGGGGGTCAGAACCACGACTTCGTTCATGCACGCACCTGCGAAACGATCGGACGGGTGGTCATCTAATCCCCCTGTAATGCCCCGGACGGGGTTAATGTTTCGCCGGTTCGAACCGCTCGGCCTGCGAGGCCAAGTGACGCGCAACGCTCTGGTTGAGCCAGCTCTGGATTTGGGTGGCGAGATGAATGAGATGGGCAGCCATAACAATAGTCCTTTGCAAGTCCCCGGCTCCAAACCAACGGGCCAGTGACGCCTGAGTACCGGCGTCGGAAGTGGATATAGCAGGTCTCGCTGACAGATTTCAATATCTGTCATTCAATAATCCGTGACTGACTCGAGAAATTTGGTGCGGCGGCTGCCTGATCCGGCCCGCACGCCTTCATCCCCAGTGACATTGCCCCGTCGTTTGTCTCGCTTGCGCGGCTCTGCTAAAGCGCGGCGTAAAAAGCAATTTGCCGGAGTCGACGATGATCCCCCGCTATACCCGCCCGGAAATGGCGTCGATCTGGGAGCCCCAGACCCGCTTCAAGATCTGGTTCGAGATCGAGGCGCATGCGGCTGATGCATTGGCAGAAATCGGCACAATTCCGAAGGAAGCGGCCAAAACGATCTGGGCCAAGGCCAGGGATGCGACCTTCGACGTGGCGCGGATCGACGAGATCGAGCGCGAGACCAAGCACGACGTCATCGCCTTCCTGACCCATCTGGCCGAAATCGTCGGCCCCGAGGCCCGCTTCGTCCATCAGGGCATGACCTCGTCGGACGTGCTCGACACCTGCCTCAACGTGCAGCTTACCCGCGCCGCAGACCTGCTGATTGCCGATATCGACAAGGTTCTGGCGGCGCTGAAGAAGCGCGCCTTCGAGCACAAGATGACGCCGACCATCGGCCGCTCCCACGGTATCCACGCCGAGCCTGTCACGTTCGGGCTCAAGCTTGCCTACGCCTATGCGGAGTTTTCCCGCGCCCGCGAACGCCTCGTCGCCGCCCGCAAGGAGGTCGCGACCTGCGCGATTTCGGGCGCCGTCGGCACTTTCGCGCAGATCGACCCGCGCGTGGAAGAGCATGTCGCCAGGGCGATGGGGCTGGTGCCCGAGCCGATCTCGACCCAGGTGATTCCGCGCGACCGCCACGCGATGTATTTTGCAACGCTTGGCGTAATCGCCTCCTCGGTCGAGCGGCTATCGATCGAAATCCGCCATCTGCAGCGCACCGAAGTGCTGGAAGCGGAGGAGTTCTTCTCCGAAGGCCAGAAGGGCTCGTCGGCGATGCCGCACAAGCGCAACCCGGTGCTGTCGGAGAATCTCACCGGGCTGTCGCGCATGGTCCGCGCCTACGCGATGCCGGCGATGGAAAACGTGGCCCTCTGGCACGAGCGCGACATCTCGCACTCCTCCGCCGAACGCATGATCGGGCCTGACGCCACCGTGACGCTCGACTTCGCGCTGATGCGCCTGGCCGGTCTGATCGAAAAGCTCATGATCTACCCTGCCAACATGCAGAAGAACCTCGACCGGCTCGGCGGTCTCGTGCATTCGCAGCGGCTGTTGATCGCGCTGACGCAAAAGGGCGCGAGCCGCGAGGACGCCTACAAATACGTCCAGCGCAACGCAATGCCGGTCTGGCGCGGCGAAGGCGACTTCCAGACCCTGCTGAAGAAAGACCCCGACGTGAAGAAGCATCTCAGCGATGCCGACATCGAGGAGCAGTTCGACCTCGGCTATCACTTCAAGCACGTCGACACGATCTTCAAGCGCGTGTTCGGCGAGAGTTGATTGCCTCGCCGGCGCGCACCGGGACCAGCGCCAATCATCCGGGCGGCGGTTGCACTTCCGTAAGGACCGCAACTCGTAGCTTTCCGGTCTTGCCAAGGCGATTTGAATCGTTCCAAATCGATACAATCACCCGTGAACGAGCCCGTTGGCCCGCTCCAGCAACTGAACGGTAATTGCGGATCGGCTAAGGTCGCAGCGTGTCCTCCCCACCCACCATCCTCGTGTTCGACTCCGGCCTTGGCGGCCTCACCGTCCTGCGGGAGATCGTCCGCGCCCGGTCCGACGCGAACTACGTCTATGTGGCCGACGACGCGTTCTTTCCCTACGGCCATCACAGCGAAGAGCAGATCGTTGCGCGCGTGGTGCCGCTGATCGGCGACTTGATCGCGCGCCATGCCCCCGACCTGGTGGTGATCGCCTGCAACACCGCTTCCACGCTTGTGATGTCGCACCTGCGCAGCGCCTACCAGGTTCCGTTTGTCGGCACTGTGCCGGCGATCAAGCCGGCCTGCGCCAGTTCGAAGACCAAACGGGTGTCGGTGCTGGGTACCAGGGGCACCGTCGCCCGCGAATACACCAAGCGGCTGATCCACGATTTCGCGCAAGGCTGCGAGGTGACGCTGGTCGGATCGGCCGAACTCGCCTCGCTCGCCGAATCCGCGCTCAGCGGCAACGCGGTGCGCGACGCCGACATCGCAACCGAACTGGCTCCCTGCTTTGTCGAAAGCGGCGACGCGCGTACCGACACCGTCGTCCTCGCCTGCACGCACTATCCCCTGTTGCTGGACCGGTTGACTCGGCTCGCACCATGGCCGGTCGATTGGATCGATCCGGCGCCTGCCATCGCGCGTCGCGTGGCCGACTTGCTCGGCCCTCCCGGCAGTACGGGCGACGCAGCCGCCGCGGAGATGATCTTCACGTCCAGGCGGCCGCACTCGCTGAGCCAGGCGCTGATGCCGTTCTTCGGCGGACGCGTCCCGGCGTAGAGCCTTTCCGGTTCTGATTGAATTAGAACCGGGCTCCAGTTTTTTGTTTTGGCGCGTTTTCTTTACGCGAACCGGTGTCCACTTCGCTTGAAAACGCTATAGCCGTTTGTCGGTCGCCAGTGCCGCCCGTGCGGCCCTCTCCTGCGCAACGATCCCTTCCAGACGCGAGATGTTCTCGAGCAAACGCTGGCTGGTGAGCACGAGGAAGTAATAGCCGAACTGCGGATTCTGGAAATAGATCTCGAGCAGCCTTTCATAGGTGATGGTCATCACCTGTGCATCTTCGATGCATTCGACGGTTGCGGTTCTCCGCTGATTGGGCGTGAGGAAACCAAGTTCGCCCACGAGACGTCCCGGCGGAATCTCGACGCCGATTTCCTTCACCAGAAACTTGCCTGTGACCGTCAGGAACATTTCGTTGGCGACATCATCCTTCTTGCATAGTTTTTCGCCACGCTTGTATTTGCGCTCGGTCATGAACGGCTTCAGCCATTCCAGCGACGTGTCGCCCTCGGTCGCGACACGCGCCCGCTTGATCAGGTTGAGCATCTGACGCAGACGGATCGCGTTGATCGGCAGGAACAGGAAATACAGGATGAAAGTCCCGACGTTTCCCGAGAGCGCGCCAAAGGCCGCGAAGAACATGCAGCCGACCATGTTGGTGACGCGCAGCGCCACGATCGTCTGCATCAGGAGGGTCGCGACGAGAAAGATGGCGCCGACCAGCGCGAACATGTTGGCGAGCGTGATGTTGGCCAGCACAATTTCCAGGAGCCTGCCGAACAGCGCGTCGTAGGTGATGTTGTCGGGGTCGAGACCCATCTGGATCAGAATCTTTGCAATCCTGAAATTGTCAGCCGCCGTATTGAGAATCCGGTCCAGAATGGACGAGAGATCTGCGCCGCTTGACTTCATCGGACCTTCCCCTAGGCAAAGTCGGTATTGGTTAGATATTCCTGATATTCGATAATCTAAACCGGATAGCTACCGTTCAAGCAGGGAGTTACCACATTGCCGCCCGCGAAGCCTGCGCCGCTTAACCGTCTCCGCCAGTTGTGGCGGGAGGGCCGCCCGACGTTCGGCGCGATCGCCACCATTCCCTCGATCCAGACCGTACAGATCATGGCCCGTTCCGGGATCGACTGGATCATCGTCGATCTCGAGCATGGCCCGATCGACCTCGGCTCGGCCCACGCGATGATTACCGCAACGGCCGGCACCCCCTGCATTCCGATGGTGCGCATCGCCGCCAACGAGCCCTGGCTCGCCAAGGCGCCGATGGACATCGGCGCGCTCGGCATCAACTTTCCGATGATCTGCAGCCGCGCCGACGCCGAAAAGGCCGTGCGAAGCGTGCGTTATCCGCCGAAAGGCGAACGGTTATGGGGTCCGTTCCACGCACCGCTCCGCTGGGGCGTTTCGATGCCGGACTATATGGCGAGCGTGGACGACGAAATGATCTGCATGATCACGATCGAGCATGTCGAGGCCGTCAACCGAATCGACGAGATCATGGCGACACCCGGCATCGACCTCGCCGTGATCGGCCCGGGCGACCTCGCCACCTCCATTAACAAGCGCGGCCTTCCCGACGACCCGGAAGTGCTCGATCTGATGGCGCGCGCCGAGGCAGGCATCCTCAGGAGCGGCGTTCCGATCGGCGGCGTCGCCCGGACGGCCGAACAGGCCAACCGGATGATCGAGCGCGGCTACGTGGCGCTGGCCCTTGGCTTCGACTGGTCGCTGTTCCAGCGCGGTATCGCGGCGAGCTTCGAGGGGATCAAGCGATAAAGCCGGCGCCCCGCAATCGCGGAAGTTCCCGCAGGTGGAGCGGTGTGGAACTGGTCATCGATGGCAAGCCGCCGATGAAGATCAAGGTGCAACGCAAAAGCCGGCGACAAGCCCTTTAAAGTGTTCGGGGTTTACGTCGCAAAGGCCGGAGAGCCGCTGGCCAGGCCAGCGCCGTAGGGCAATCTTGCTGGCGTAAAATTCGGTGCTTCGTGCTAGATCAGGCGTGAGCGGTCGGCTATGCCGGCTCGCCGGTTTCATGGCCTATCCAGTTCGGAAGCTTGAGCGGAGCGGAATGCGCGGGACGGTTCGAAAAATTACATTGCCGCGCCGCCTCGTCGCTGACCTCATGCACGCGTCGATGCGCGTGCCGTTCGTCTCGCTTTGCCGTCCCCTCAACATCCGCGCTCTGCTGGAAGCGCGCGCTCTGGCGGCCCAGCGGCCCGGCTGGGCCGCGATCTTCGTCAAGGCGTTCGCGCTGGTGGCGAAGGAGGAACCCATCCTGCGCACGCTCTACGTCAAATGGCCGGTCCCTGCGTTCTACGAACTGCCGCGCAGCGTCGCCATGGTGGCAATAGCCAGGGTCGAGGACGGGCAGGATTGCGTGCTGCCGCAAAAGGTCGCCGCACCGGACGAGTTGCCGCTGACGGCGGTCGACGCGCTGATCCGGCACGCCAAGGAAGCCCCGATCAAGGACGTCCCGGCATTCCGCAAAATCCTGCGAACGACCCGGCTGCCGCTGCCGCTGCGGCGGCTGTTCTGGGCGATCGGGCTGAATTTCGGCCGCCAGCGGGCCAATTATTTCGGCAGCTTCGGGGTGACCTCGGTCGCCGCCTATGGCGCCGGCCAGCTCCATGCCGTGAGCCCGGGGCCGTTTGTCCTGAGCTACGGGGTGGAAAAGCCCGACCAGACCATCGACGTCGTCCTGCGCTGGGATCACCGGGTTACCGACGCGGCCCCTATGGCCAAAGCCCTGAATCGGCTGGAACAGGTGCTGAACGGGGAAATTGCCGCCGAATTGCGCGCAAACCGGCAGCAAACCGAGCCAAAACCGGTCCGCGCGGTCGCGACCTGACCCTCCCTTGGATGTCATTCCGGGGCGCGCATCGCCCCGGAATGACCATCCATTTCGTTGACAGAACGGCGCTTTCTCCTTAAGAACCCGCTTGCTCGCGGGCCGGTTTCGGCCCGCGTTGCGTTTCGCGACCCGTGGTCTTCCCCGAGCTTTCGAGGCGGACCTGTCGGCCCCGGCGATGCCGGTGCACAGGAGGGCGCGTTTCCTCAAAACTCAAACCTAATGCAGAGGACGCGATGACAAAGCGCAGTGAGGCGAAATACAAGATCGATCGCCGTATGGGCCAGAACATCTGGGGCCGCCCCAAGAGCCCCGTGAACCGCCGTGAATACGGCCCCGGCCAGCATGGCCAGCGCCGCAAGGGCAAGCTGTCCGACTTCGGCGTGCAGCTCCGCGCCAAGCAGAAGCTCAAGGGCTATTACGCCAACATTTCCGAGCGCCAGTTCCATGGCATCTACGTCGAGGCCGGCCGGATGAAGGGCGACACCGGTGAGAACCTGATCGGCCTGCTGGAGCGCCGTCTCGACACCGTGGTCTACCGCGCCAAGTTCGTCGCCACGATGTTTGCCGCGCGCCAGTTCATCAACCACGGCCACATCAAGGTGAACGGCCGCCGCGTCAACATTTCGAGCTACAAGCTGAAGCCCGGCGACGTCGTCGAGATCAAGGAATCCTCCAAGCAGCTCACCCCCGTTCTGGAAGCAAGCCAGCTCGGCGAGCGCGACGTGCCCGATTTCATCGAAGCCGATCACGGCAAGATGACCGCGAAGTTCACCCGCATCCCGGCGCTGTCGGACGTGCCGTTCGCGGTGCAGATGGAGCCCCATCTGATCGTCGAATTCTATTCGCGCTGATCAGGTTTCGGTTCAGAGATATCAAAGGCCCCGGTTTTGCCGGGGCCTTTTTGTTGCAGCCACATCGTGCTACAGTTGCGGCATGTCACAGACGACCGATAAATCGACCCGTGTCATGCCTTCGGCCGCTCCAACTGAGGCCGAGCTTGCTGCTTGGGCTGGCCTCCCCCGCGACGAACAGATCCGCCGCTATCAAGAGTTGTTCAAGCATCCGGATTGCAACACTTTCACTTCGGACACGCCCGACGATATTCTGTTCGCCGCCCGGCAGCGAGTTGCCGCACGTCGTCATGGCTGAATACAGGCTTACTCAGCGGGCCCGGGCCGATCTTATCGACATCTACGATTTCACCGAAGGCAGGTTTGGCGCCTATCAGGCCGAGGCCTACCACGCGGGTCTGGTCCGCTCTTTCGGGCTTCTTGCCGATTTCCCGCTTATCGGGCAGACGATTGAAGAAGTGGCGGCGGGCTATCGACGCTTCCGCTTCCAATCGCACCTGATCTTTTACACTGTGCAACCCGACTACGTCGAAATCCGCGCCGTGGTTCACGCCGCCCAGGACATCAGGCCGCAGCTTTTCGAATGAACAAGCAATCCGCGCTGTGAGCAACCACGCGTGGAGCAATGAGGAAAATCATGCACTATACCCCTGCCCCGCGCGATCCCAAGGCCGACCCTATCCGCATCAACCTCCTGTCGGACACGCAGACGCGCCCGACGGCTGCGATGCGCGAGGCCATGGCGCGGGCGGAAGTGGGCGACGAGCAGATCGGTGACGACCCCACGGTAAACCTGTTGTGCGAGCGCGTGGCCGGCCTGCTCGGCAAGGAAGCGGCCGTCTTCATGCCGTCGGGCACGATGTGCAACGTCGCAGCCACCCTCGTGCACTGCCGGCCCGGCGATGAAATCCTGGCCCATGCCAGCGCACACATCATTGCCCGCGAGGGCGGTGCGCATGCGGCGCTCGGCGGATTCCAGATCACGCCGCTGCCCGGCGACGACGGTCAATTCACCCCCGAGACGTTTCGCGCGGCGCTGCATCCGCGCTCGCGTTACCAGCCGCCACAAACCGTCGTCAGCGTCGAGCAGACCGCCAATATCGGCGGCGGCACGATCTGGAACAAGACGGCGCTGGATGAAGTCGTGGCAATCGCCAAGGCGAACGGTATTGTCACCCACATGGACGGCGCGCGGCTGCTGAACGCCTGTGTTGCGACCGGAATATCGGCGAGCGACATGGCCGCGGGCTGGGATTCGGCCTGGATCGATTTCTCGAAAGGACTCGGCGCTCCGATCGGCGGCGTCATTGCGGGATCGCGCACCTTCATCGATGAAGTCTGGCGCTGGAAACAGCGCCTCGGCGGATCGATGCGGCAGGCGGGCATTTGCGCCGCAGCTTGCGTCTACGCGCTCGACCATCACGTCGATCGTCTCGCGGACGATCACGCCAACGCCCGCGCTTTGGCGCGGGGGCTGTCGCAGATCAGCGGCATGGAAGTGCAGCAGCCCGAGACCAATCTGGTGTTCTTCAAACCCGACGGCGCAGGCGTCACCGGCGACAGAATGGTCGAGGCGCTCCGCAAGCGCGGCGTGCTGCTCGCCATGATGGACGGGCGCATCCGCGCCTGCACGCATCTCGACGTCAGCGCGGCGATGATCGAGGAGACGGTCAGCCTGGTGCGTGAGATCGTGCGGGCGGTGTGAGCCTCACCTCCGCACCGGCTTTCCAGGACTTTCGTCTCCAGGACGGTGGGATTCCGGGCCAGCCTCGTGAAGTACGACGGTGGCGGGCGAAGCGACTTCTGCAACGGCAGTGCGCGTCTGCCACAGCGCGCTGGCGAACAGGAAATAGATCGCACCGGTCCACATCGCCTGCCAGTTCTCAACCCCTTCGTTGGGGATGATGTAGACCGCCGCCAGCACAAACAGCGCCGCGAACACGGCCTCAGCGAGCGGCCGCGTACCGGATCTTGAACGGCTGAGGAATGCCAATGCCCAAAACGGCACCACCGCCATGGTCAGGGAGGCAAACGGAAAGTCGCGCCAGCGCGCGTCGAACACGAGGCTCAACGCGATTTGCACGGCAATGACCGTGGTCACGATCAGCGTGATGCCCAGCATGTTCGTCATGAGGAACGGCGTTCGCTCCTTGGGCGGGCCCAACACGTCGACGAACGCCGGAAGCCCCCGCCCGGACAGCAAGGCATGGGTGGACAGCAGCGGCGCCGCAATCCCTGCCGCCAGCAGCAGGCCCTGCAGCAGCCAACCGCCGTAGCCGAAACTTTCATGGAGCATCTTCTCGGCGCCTAGTCCGAGCAGAATGCCGCCGACGGTCGCCGACACCGCGACCGCGATCCATGCTGCCGATCCCAGGGGCGACGGACGGCGCCTCATCGCCAACAGGCCGCTTGCGAAGACGCCGATGCAGAGAACCAGCCCGCATGCCATCTGCAGCTTCCAGTACGGATGGTTGCTGATGGCCTCCCCGGCCGGATATTTCGGCTTGCGATCGGCACTGTCGAACAAGCCCCAATAGCCGCCCACCGTTCCTTCCCACCGGCGCTTCCACGGCTCGTCATAGGCCTCGAACAGATTGACGCGAAAGTTATCGCGCCGGGCGCGATCGAGAAGTTCGGAAATGAAGCGCGCCTGGTTGATGCGGGAGGCGAGAGCCCCCTCGCGCATCCGCCCGTGGCTGGGCCAGCCGGCTTCGCCGATCAGGATCTCCTTGCCGGGAAAGGCCGCCACCACCTGCTTGCGGATGCCGTCCACATGCCCGGCCGCGTCCTCCGCACGGGGCGGAAAATCCTCCCAATAGGGCAGGAAATGAATGGTGACGAAATCGACATCGGCGCCGATCTCGCGGTAACGCAGCCAGAATTCCCAGACGTCGGCGTAGGTCACCGGCACATTCACGCGCGGCTTGACCGAGCGGATGATTTCCCGAAGGTCGGACGCGACCATCTCGCCGCGCAGCAGCACTTCGCTGCCGACGATGATTGCCTTGACCGTGTCTGGATGATCCTTGGCGAGTGAGACCGCGATATCGATCAGGTGAGCATTCTTCGCCCGATCGCGTCCGATCCAGATCCCGAGCAGGACCTTCAACCCGACCCTGGACGCAAGCTCGGGCACCTTGTCCAGACCGTTGTCGATGGAATAGGTGCGGATGCATTTGGATACCTTCGTCAACTCGCGCAGGTCCTCCAGGATCTGCTCCGGCCCGACGATGAGTGTCTGGTCGTGCGGCGTCTGCTCGTTGCGGAACGGCGCGTAGGAAACACACTCCAGCTTGGCCGAGGCATCGATCGGCGCACGCGGCAGCGTCACCGGCGTGGCCAGCCACCACCACGCCGCTGCAATGATACTCAGCGATAGAAAGAAAAGCGCCAGCGGCGTACGAAGGCCGATTGGTCCTGCTCCAGAGCAAGCGAATGGATCAGCCTGTTTAGCGCTGTGCCGCAGGCGTGTCGACTCCACACAATTGCGCCGCAAAACGGAAGCGGTGATATAGATTGCTTCAGGCACCAGGCATCAGGAGCGGGTCTTGATGCCTGGATTCGATCCCGCCCGCGGCCAGTGACACGATGTCCCTCAAGAAATTCTCCCGCCGCCAGTTTGCCAGAATCGCGGGCTGGTCGGCCCTTGCAATGTCGACGCAGTCAAGCAACCCCGGTCTGGCCCAATCAGGCCAGGAGAGCGGGCCACAGAACCGAAGCGCCGCCGCGCGGTTTCCGAACGATTTCGTGTGGGGCACGGCGACATCGTCCTATCAGATCGAGGGAGCGGTCAACGAAGACGGCCGCGGCCCGTCGATCTGGGACCGCTTCGCCCACACGCCCGGCACGATCTCCGACCGCAGCACCGGCGACACCGCGACCGATCACTTTCATCGGTACAAGGAAGACGTTCAGTTGATGAAGGCGCTGGGTGCGAAGGCCTACCGATTCTCCATCGCGTGGCCCCGCGTCTTCCCGGATGGTGTCGGTTCGCCCAATCCAAAAGGCCTCGACTTCTACAACCGGCTGCTGGACGAGTTGGCGGCGAATGGCATCGAACCGTTCGTGACGCTTTATCACTGGGACCTGCCGCAGGCGCTGCAGGACCGTCACGGCGGCTGGACGTCCCGCGACACCTCCAAGGCATTTGCGGATTACGCAGGCCATGTCGCGGCGCGCCTCGGCGACCGCGTGAAACATTACTTCACGATCAACGAATGCTCGCGGCTAGTGCATCTCGGCCACGGCATCGGCGCCGATGCGCCCGGACTGAAACTGTCCCCACAGGAGATCAAGCAGGTCCGGCACCATGTCGCGCTCGGGCACGGCCTCGCGGTTCAAGCCATCCGGGCCCATGGACGCGCCGGGACCCGAGTCGGTCCGGCCGAAAACGCCGTGAGTTGTATCCCCGCGATCGAGACGCCGGCGAACGTCCGCGCTGCGGAAAAGGCGATGCGCGAGCTCAACGCCGGTTATCTGACTGTCATGCTCGAGGGCAAATACACCGATGCCTATCTTGCGCAGGATGCGCCGAAATACACCGCGGACGATCTTCGCGTCATCTCCTCCCCGATCGATTTTGTCGGCATCAACGTCTACATGCCCGATCATTACGTGGTCGCCGCCGACAATGAACGCGGCTTCACGCTGGCGCCGTTCCCCGCCTCGTTCCCGCACATGAAAGCCACCTGGCTCAGGCCAGGCCCCGAGACCATGTACTGGGTGCCGCGCCACGTCGCCAAAATCTGGAACGTGAAGTCGATCTACATCACCGAGAACGGAACGTCGGGGACCGACAAGCCCGCACCGGACGGCACCATCTACGACGTCGATCGCATCATGTATCTGCGCAACTACCTGACGCATCTGCAACGCGCGACGTCCGAAGGCGTGCCCGTGCGCGGGTATTTTCTGTGGAGCCTGATGGACAATTTCGAATGGTCGGATGGCTATGAAGAACGCTTCGGCCTGTACCACGTCGATTTTGCCACGCAGCGCCGCACGCCGAAGCTGAGCGCGTCGTTTTACCGCGAGACCATTGCGCGAAACGCCCTGGTGTAGGCTACCGTCAATCCGTCGTGCGCAGACCCTTGCCAAGCGACTCGAACATGATCGTCTTCAACGCCAGCTGGATGCGCCCGCCTTGCGTCGGCGCCTGCACCATGAAGACGGCGAGCAGGTCGTCCTCGGGGTCGACAAAATAGAAACTGCCGCCCGCCCCGTCCCATCGGTATTCGCCGAGTGGCCATGTCGTATTCGGCGGCGGCGAGGTGCGCACGGCAAAGCCGAGACCGAAGCCGCTGCTCGGGCCCGGGAAATAGAAGGGATCGTGCAGGATCCCGGTCTCCGGTCCGATCTGGTCCGACGTCATCAGCGCGACCGTCTCGGGCTTGAGATAGCGCTTGCCGTCCAGTTCGCCGCCGTTGAGCAGCATCTGCAGGAAGCGGGCATAATCCCCGATCGTCGAGACAAGGCCCGCGCCGCCGGATTGCCAGCGCCGCGGCACTGTCGGATCCCAGATACCCGCCACACGGAACTGATCGACGGGAAATCCCTGCGCAATCCGCGGCCACTTCGTTTTATCCGGGACGTAATATGCGGTGTCGGACATGCCGAGCGGATCGAACAATCTCTGCTTTTCAAATTGAAACAACGACTGCCCCGAAACCACCTCGACGACACGGCCAAGCACGTCAGTTGAATGGCTGTAATTCCAGCGCGTTCCGGGCTGATCGGCAAGCGGCAGCGTTGCAATCCGGTCGGCAAATTCGGCATTGTCGAAGTCGCCGGCATACAGTTTTGGATTGGCATAGAGTTTTTGCACGGCAGTCTCGCCGAAGAAACCGTAGGTGATGCCCGAGGTGTGCCGCAGCAGATCCCTGATCGTGATCGGGCGCTTCAACGGCTCGAGCTTGAGCGGAGGCTGTCCTGCTTCGTCGGAAAGATCGACGCCGACCTTGGCATGCTCGAACGAGTGAATGTATTTCGACACGGGGTCGTCGAGGGAAAGCCTGCCGTCGTCGACCAGCATCATCACGGCCACCGAGGTGACCGCTTTCGACATGGAGTAGATCTGGAAAATCGAGTCCGGCGTCATCGGCTGGCCGGTCGCGGGATCACGGACGCCGAAACTCCGGAAATAGACCGGCTTGCCGTGCTGCTGAATCAACAGGATCGCGCCGGGGATCTTGCCGGTCGTGATCTCGTTCTGAACGTGGTCGCCGATCCGCTCCAGCGCCGCGCGCGAAAACGTCGGCGCGTTCGGCGCTTTCGGTTCCGCACGCACCTCGTGTCGCCATCCGGCAGCCAGTAGGACGGCCAGCACCGCGACAGCAAGGCAGCGCCCCGCGGTGGCGCTATTTCTCCAGCGCTTCATAGACCAGCTGCTTCAGCGTCCGCTGGACGCGCTGGCGCTCGGTCGGCGTCTGCTCCAGCACCACGAAGAACATGTCCTGCTTGCGATCGACCACCATGTAGCAACCTGAGGCGCCGTCCCATTTCAGCTCGCCCAGCGATCCCGGCGGCGGCGGCTTGGCGTTGCCGGGATCGGTGCGGACGGCAAAGCCGAGCCCCATACCGAAACCGTCACCGGGGAAATAGAAGTAGTCCCGCGCCACACCGGAATCCTTGCCGGTGTGGTCCGTTGCCATCAGATCGAACGTCTTCGGCGTGAGATAGGTCTTGCCTTCGAACGAGCCGCCGTTGGCGATCATCTGCGCAAACTTCGAAAAGTCCGCCATTGTCGACACCATGCCGCCGCTGGCGGACTCCCATTTCTGGCGAACCTCGGTCCGGTACAGGCGGCCGACCCGGAAATCGCTGTCGTTCGGCAACGGCTGGGCAAGGCGCTGCAGCCGCTCCGGTTCGGTGACGAAGAAGCCGGTGTCGACCATGCCGAGCGGATCGAGCAGCTTTTCCTTCTCGATCTCGAGCAAAGATTTGCCGGACACGATCTCCATGATCCGCGCCAGAATGTCGGTCGAATGGCCGTACTGCCAGAGCGCGCCCGGCTGGTTGTGCAGCGGCAGCCTGGCGATACGCTCGGCGAATTCGGCAAGGTCGAATTCACCCGCGTAGAGATTGGCCTCCTTGTAGGCCTTGCGCACCAGGCTGTCGCCGTAGAAGCCATAGGTGATGCCGGAGGTATGACGGAGCAGGTCGAGGATGGTGATGGGCCGGACCAGCGGCACCAGTTCGAGCGTCTTGGTGCCGTCCTCGGCCTTCTTCTCCTCGCCGACCTTCATGTTCGCAAAGGAGGGAATGTACTTCGAGACGGGATCGTCGAGCTTGATCTTGCCGTCCTGGATCAGCTGCATCGCCACGACCGAGGTGATCACCTTGGTCAGCGATGACAGGCGGAAGATGGTCTTGTCGTTGATCGGCGCCTTGGACACCACGTCCTGCACGCCGAAGGTTTCGTGATAGACCGGCTTGCCGTGCTGCTGGATCAGGACGTTGGCGCCGGAGATCTTGCTGGTCGCCACCTCGTTCTTGAAGAACTCGGTGATCTTCGCAAGCTTGTCCTTGTTGAAACGGGCGCCGGCAGGAATATCGAATGTGCCTTGCGCGCGGGCCTCCGGCGCTGCCACCAGCACCAGCGCGCCACAGATCAGCGCGCGCCACAATCGACGTGAATTCATAGGACCCCTCCGGAACTCTCCGGGGAGTTTAGCGGTGGCCTCAATCGGCGCAAGGGCGGCCAAGCGCCGCTACGGCCTCTTCATGCAATCGGCCGCTGTCATGAGAAAAGCAGCAGAAGATGACGCGGGTAACCGAGGGCGCCGACGGCAGCGCATTGGCAATGGTGGCAACCGCAATGCCGGCGGCGCGTTCGGCCGGGAAGCGATAGATTCCGGTCGAAATAGCTGGAAAGGCCACGCTAGCCAGGGCGTTTTGCTGGCAGAGCTCAATCGAGCGGCGATAGCAGGAGGCGAGCAGTTCGTCCTCGCCGAGCGTGCCGCCATTCCAGACCGGGCCAACCGTGTGGATCACGTGCCGCGACGGCAGACGGTATCCCCGGGTGATTTTGGCATCGCCGGTTTTGCAACCGTGGAGCATGCGGCACTCGGCCACCAGCTCTGGCCCCGCCGCACGATGGATTGCACCATCCACGCCGCCACCGCCGAGGAGCGACGAATTCGCGGCGTTGACGATCGCGTCAACGCCAAGCGTGGTGATGTCGGCGACGATGACTTCCAGCCGCGCCTCGCCGATCAGGCGCGCGGTGGCGCTCAGGCCGAAGCCGCCGCGCTGACGGTGACACCCTTGTCGGCAAACAGCTGCTGCAATTCACCGGCCTGGAACATCTCGCGGATGATGTCGCAGCCGCCGATGAACTCGCCCTTGACGTAGAGTTGCGGAATGGTCGGCCAGTTCGAATAGGTCTTGATGCCGTTGCGGAGGTCGGCGGATTCCAGAACGTTCAGGCCCTTGTAGCCGACGCCGACGTGGTCGAGGATCTGCACCACCTGACCGGAGAAGCCGCACTGCGGGAACTGCGGCGTTCCCTTCATGAACAGCACGACGTCGTTCGACTTCACTTCGTTGTCGATGAATTGCTCGATGCTCATATTCTTCGGTTCCTTTTGGGGCGCACAGCCCCCTGCGGCTTCGCCTGACGGCCGGCTCGTCCCGTCTATCCCGGTATTGTCAATATATGTAGCCCAAACCTTTGTGCATCCAAAGTAAAATGGCGGGGATCAGTCATGCTTTGGGCCGTGGCAGGCCCCGTGGCCACGGCCGCCCATAGTCTGACGGCATCAATATCATACCGGGCGAAGTCTTTTTTCCCGAACCGGAACCCCTATCTAGGACGGACTGTCCGCCAGGAACCAGTTCGCCAGCCTAACGTTCTCTCCCCTGACCGGAGACGCCAGTGACGAAACCAGTACCCGCAGCCGCGTTTGCCGACCCCGCCCCGTCACTCTTCTCCGATTCCGGCACCCTCGCCCAGAAGATGGTCGAGGCCTACCTGGCCGTCCGGGGCGAGACCGAGCGCCGGGCCGCCCCTCTGAGCCCCGAGGATCAGCTGATCCAGTCGATGCCGGACGCCAGCCCGGCCAAATGGCATCGCGCCCACACCACCTGGTTCTTCGAGCAGTTCCTGCTCGGCGAGCACTGCGAGCGCTACCAGCCGTTCCACCCCGACTACGCGTTCCTGTTCAATTCCTATTACGTCAGCGCCGGCCCCCGTCACGCCCGCCACCAGCGCGGACACCTGACCCGCCCGGGTGCCGATGAGGTCACCGCCTATCGCCGGCATGTCGATGCCGCCGTGGTCAAGTTCTTCCAGACCATCGAGGAGGACAGTCTCGCGAAGCTGGCGCCGCTGGTCGAGGTCGGCCTCAACCACGAGCAGCAGCACCAGGAATTGATGCTGACCGACATCCTGCACGCCTTCGCGCAGAACCCGATCCCGCCGGCCTACGATCCCGCGTGGCGCTTTCCGGCGTCGCAGCGTTCGGCCGAGGAATGGGTTGCCCTCAACGAGGGCATTCACACCGTAGGCCACGCCGAGGGCAGCTTCCATTTCGACAATGAAAAGCCCGCGCATCGCGCTTTGGTCGGCCCCGTCAGGCTCGCCCGCAACCTCGTCACCAATGCCGAATGGCTCGCCTTCATGCAGGACGGCGGCTACGGCACGGCCACGCTATGGCTGATGGACGGCTTTGCCGCCGCGACCAACGAGGGCTGGCAGGCGCCCGGCCACTGGCGCCAGGTCGACGGCGAATGGCGGATCATGACGCTCGGCGGACTGCAGCCGGTCGATCCCTCCGCCCCGGTCAGCCATGTCAGCTACTACGAGGCGGACGCGTTCGCGCGCTGGGCCGGACGGCATCTGCCGACCGAGATGGAGTGGGAAGTTGCCGCCCGCGCCGGGCAGTTGAACGACGCATTCGGCATCGTCTGGCAGTGGACCCGCAGCGCCTATTCGCCTTACCCCGGCTACCGCGCCGTCGAGGGCGCGCTCGGCGAGTACAATGGCAAGTTCATGATCAACCAGCTGGTGCTGCGCGGCTCCTCGCTTGCAACTCCGGACGGGCACAGTCGCATCACCTACCGCAACTTCTTCTATCCGCACCACCGCTGGCAATTTACGGGGTTACGCCTCGCCGATTACGCCTGACATTCCCCATCAGTAGTAGGCGCGCCGTAAGCGCGCTCTGGAGAGTATCATGAATGTGCATGCCGCCGCTTTGGCCCAAGCGTACCAGCTCGATGAGCAGACGTCGGCGTTCGCCGGAGACGTAATCGGCGGCCTGTCGCAATTTCCCAAGCGCCTGTCGCCGAAATATTTCTATGACAGCGTGGGCTCGGAGCTGTTCGAGCAGATCACGGTTCTTCCGGAATATTATCCGACCCGCACCGAGCTCGGCATCCTGCGCAGCCGCGGCGAGGAGATAGCGGGCATCATTCCGAAAGGCGCCGCACTGGTGGAGTTCGGCGCCGGCGCGACCACCAAGGTTCGCCTGCTGCTGGAGCAATGCGACTTTAACGCCTACGTCCCGGTCGATATTTCCGCCGACTTCCTCAACGCACAGGCCAGCGCCTTGCGCCAGGATTTTCCCGACCTTGGCGTCTATCCGGTCGCGGCCGACTTCACCGCGCCATTCGAACTGCCTGCCGAAATTGCAGGCCTGCCCAAGGTCGGGTTCTTCCCGGGCTCGACGCTCGGCAACTTCGAGCCGCACGAAGCTTGTGCGTTCCTGCGCAGCGCGCGCGAGATCCTCGGAGAAGGCGCGCTGATGATCATCGGCGTCGACCTCGAAAAGAACGAGCGCGTGCTGTACGACGCCTATAACGATGCCGCAGGCGTGACCGCGAAATTCAATCTCAATGTGCTGGTGCGCATCAACCGCGAGCTCGGCGGCAATTTCGACGCCTCCGCCTTCATGCACCGCTCGGTCTACAATCGCGAGCGGCATCGCATCGAGATGCACCTGATCGCCAAGAAGGCGCAGACCGTGCGCATTCTCGGACGGAATTTTTCATTCCGCCCCGGCGAAAGCATTCATACCGAGTCGAGCTACAAATACAGCCTCGACCGCTTCACCGCGCTGGCGCGCGGCTCGGGCTGGTCGGTGCGGGAATCCTGGACAGATCCGGACCAGATGTTTTCCGTGCACGCGCTGGTGGCCGCAGACTGAAGTCGCGGTCACGACACGCGCAACCGCGCCTGCCGTGACCGCTATCCAAGCTCTATGAAATCAGGCCTTGGCGCTGAATCGCCTGCGAACCGGCCGCGGCCTGCGCGTCGGCACGATCCTCGGCGCGATGGAGATCCAGTCGTCCGACAATCGCTCGGCATCCAGCAACCAGGCATGGATGATGCGCCATTTGTCCTGCCCGCGGGACTGGAAATCCAGCAGCGATGATCCGACGTCCTGGAGCTCATGGAAAAACTTCAGCGAATCTTTTCCGGTAGGTCCGTCCTGGCTTACAGCCTGCGTTGAAATCCATCGGTCCCATTCGCTGATGATCAGTATTCTTGCTTCACTTTGTTTCATAGGCACGCATTCCCAACCACGGTCCCCCCGTGGGCACTGAGTGATCGCGCTGGTCTAACGGTGGAGGAAGGTACTAACGCCGCCGCGCGTCAACGCACCTGCCGGGGCGCACTATAAACAAACTTCTTAACAAATCTTCATCTTTATGTTTTTTGATTCCGCCCGCAATTCGCTGCATCTGTGCTGCAGTTTGCCCTTCGAGCCGTCCAACTTTTGACGCGGACTCAGCCGAGTCTCTCCACAGGCTTGGCTCGGGGGAGTTTGTGCCAGGGGTATCAGTCATGCGGAACGCGTATCCAGCGACCAATGGGAAGCAGCGCGTCAGCGCGTCATCCGTGCGTGAGGATGCAGTCTGGGATGAGGACGACATCGAGCGTGTCTCGCTCGTCGAGGAGAATGCCAGGCTTCGGGAGCTTGTCGTCAAGCTGTCCGATATCGTCCTGCGAAACGTCGTCGAACGGAAATAGCCTGGCCATCTTCTGAGAGTCCGACGCAAAGCAGTCAGCGAAATCGGGCGTTTTCATCGCGCCCATCATGCCCGGCCCTGTGCCGGGCGCTTCCACGTCTTTGCTCGAACCAGCAAGGAAGACGTGGATGGCCGGGACAAGCCCGGCCATGACGAAAAGTGAGTCATTTTCAGACAGTTGGCATTGAAGACACCGTAGGCGCGGAAAGCGGCACTGCTATCTGTGCGCCGGGGATCGGAGCGACAACGACTCCCACACCGCGACCACGATCATGATCGCGGTGGTCAGAATCGACAGCATCAGCGGCGGCAGTTCGCCTGCAAACCAGGCAAGCAGGCAGAGCGCAATGATGCCGAAACCGTGCGAGAGCTGGAGGAAGCCGCGAAAGCTGTATTTGAACAGGATCGTTCCGAACAGGAACAGCAGGGGACCGCCAATCGAACTGACTACGGTCTTGAGGTCGGAATGACCGCCCGGATGCTTCAGCACAAGTTCGTCCGCCACCGCGCAAATGATGATGCCGGCAACGATCGGCATGTGCAGATAGGTATAGGCGAGCCGCGCCAGTCTACCGGGCTCGCTCGACCTTGAAATCTCCTCGGAGCCGGCCTCCGCGCCCTTGTGGAAATAGATCCACCACATCGCGATGCTTCCGGCGAGCACCGAAACGAATGCGGTAACGGTCTCGGTCGACCAGGCAAGATCGGCAAACGTCGCACCGGTAACGATGACGGACTCGCCAAGCGCAATGATGACGAAAAGCGCGCAGCGTTCCGCCATGTGGCCGCCTTCGACCACCCAATCCGTGACCGAGGACGCGCCGTATCGAGGAATCCAGAACCGCACCGCCGGCGAGATGTATTCGATGACCAGCGCGATCGCCCACAGCACCAGCCGCCATTGGCCTTCCGCCAACCCGCCCGCGATCCAGAACACCGCCGACATCGAAAGCCATGCGGTGATCCGGATGGCGTTCAGCCTCGCCAGCATCCGCGACGGCGGCGTCGAGACCCAGAGAAAGACCGTCTTGCCGACCTGCATCGCGGCGTAGGCGATGGCAAACCACAATCCGCGCCCTTCGAATGCCGTCGGGATCGAGGTCGACAGCACCAGCCCGCCCAGCATCATCGCAAACAGCAGCAGGCGAACCGGGGTCTGTTCGGGATCGAGCCAGTTGGTGATCCAGGTGGTAAAGACCCAGACCCACCACACCGCGAGAAACAGCAACGTGACCTGCAAGACACCCAATGGCGTGAAATGAGCCAGCAGGGTGTGCGCGATCTGCGTGACCGCAAAGACGAAGACGAGGTCGAAGAACAATTCGGCGTACGTCACACGGTGGTGCCCATGCGCCGCGACCGGGCGATACATCGCGCCGTGCGGATTGTCCGTCATCGGTGTGTCCCCTGCCGCCCGTCGCGGGCTAGCCCTCGGGCACCCCGGTCTGCAGCGCCAGCGCGTGCAACACCCCGCCCATCTGTCCCTTGAGCGACTGGTAGACGATCTGGTGCTGCTGAACCCGCGACTTGCCGCGGAAGGATTCCGAGATCACGGTCGCGGCGTAATGGTCGCCGTCGCCTGCGAGATCGCGGATCGTCACCTCGGCATCGGGGATAGCTGCCTTGATCATCGATTCGATATCGTGGGCGTCCATCGGCATCCAGCAAGTCTCCGTCAGGTGTATCTGGTCATGGCCCGGCTTCGAATCATGGCCCGCTCGCGCCGGCCGTGATAGCCAAACCTAGCGCGTACGCTCTTCTAGGTCACGCCTTCCGACACTATATTCCCGGTCCAACCGTTTGACACCGTGAGATCCGGTCGCGCCCGATCACGTCAGGCTGACCCAAAAAGAGGCCAGAACCATGAAACTTCCCGGTCCCGACCATCCGATCACGATTACGGCCAATCCGAAGCGCGTCCGGATCTCCGCCGGCGGGGTCGTCATCGCCGACACCACCCGTGCCCTGACGCTGAAGGAGGCAAGCTATCCGGCGGTGCAATATGTGCCGCGCGAGGACACCAACATGGCGCTGCTGGCCCGCACAGAGCGAACCACGCACTGTCCCTACAAGGGTGATGCGAATTATTTCAGCATCAACGCCAACGGCAAAAGCCTCGAAAACTCGATCTGGACCTATGAGACTCCCTTCCCTGCCATGGCCGAAATCGCCGGTCATCTGGCGTTCTATCCCGACAAGGTCACCATCGAGGAAGTGGCTTAGCCGCCGGCGCCGTCCGTGCAGTCGGTGGCGCCTCGAGATTGGCCCTTGCTGAATCAGGTACCGGGTTGCAACATCTGGGGGAACTAAGCCTCGCCGGGGCCCATGATGACGGTTTCATCCACCTTGACTGACGCAAGCGCTCTGGCTCAGCCGAAAGCCACATCGCGCAACCTGGCGCTCGACCGCGCGCGCACCTTCCTGACGCTGGTGGTGCTGCTGCATCACGCCGTGATCCCTTATACCTATTTCGGCCACACCGATCCGAAGTACTTCTTCGGCTTCGACATGATCGTGCTCGCCACCGACAGTTTCTTCATGGCGATGTTCTTTTTCCTGTCGGGACTGTTCGCCTGGTCCGGGATCGCCCGCAAGGGGCCAGCGAACTATATGGCGGACCGTCTGCTTCGGATCGGCCTGCCGTTCGTGATCTGCGCGTTCACGGTGATTCCGCTCGCCTATTACGCGATCTCGCTTCGGCACCATCCCGAAATCGGGTTCTCGGAATACTACTGGAACATGATCACCAAGGGTCCGTGGCCGAGCGGGCCGATCTGGTTTCTCTGGGTCCTGTTCGCCTTCGACCTGGTTGCCTGCCTGCTGTACCGGCTGTCGCCCAACCTGCTCGATCCGATCAATCGCCTCTCGCTGCGCGGCCGGCGCCGGCCCGCGGAGTTCTTCGCGGTCATGCTGGCCGTCACCGCCGCTTTCTACGTTCCCGGGCTGATGATCTACGGACCGAGCAACTGGTTCGAGTTCGGGCCGTTCTCGGTTCAGCACGGGCGCGTGATGCTCTATGCCAGCTACTTCTTCTTCGGCGCCGGGATCGGCGTTGCGCAGATGGACCGGGGGCTGCTCGCGGTAGACGGCCGGATGGCGAAGGTCAGCTGGGACTGGATGGTGCTGGCCATCGTTCCCTATTGCCTGTTGTGGGTGCTGATCTTCATCAAGCGCGAAATACTCGGCAACCCGTCGCCGCTGCCGAACTGGTATGAAGCGCTCTACGCGGTCTGCTTCACTGTCTTCAGCGTCGCCATCATGTTTCTGATCCTGGCCTTCTTCCAGCGATTCAGGCAATCAGGCTCGGCCAAACTGCTCGATCCGATGCAGGCGGACGCCTACGGCATGTTCCTGGTGCACTACCCGATTGCGCTATGGCTGCAATACTGGCTGTTCGACTACGACCTGCCGGCCATCGTGAAGGCGACGGTCGGATTCGTGCTGACGGTCGCATTCAGCTGGGCGCTGACGCGCGCATTGCGGCAGATCCCCGGGGCGAGCAAGGTGCTGTAGTAGCCCGTCATTCCGGGGCGATGCGCAAGCATCGAACCCGGAATCCCGAGATTCCGGGTCTGGTCCTTCGGACCATCCCGGAATGACGGTGCACCTTCACGACGCCTTGCCGTTCATATAGGCCGGCAGCCAGTGTTCGAACGCTGACTTCAGCGCACTCACCGCGACCTGCCCCTCGCCCGCCACCGCAATCGCATCACCACCCGTGGTGCCGATCCGCGCGCACGGCACGCCCGCGCCTTTCATCTTCGCCAGCACCAGACCGGCCTCTGCCGCCGGTACGGTGACGATGTAGCGCGCCTGGTCTTCGCCGAACCAATACGCATGCGGCACGGTCGAACTCGGCGCCGCCAGAAGCTGCGCGCCGATGCCGCTCGCCATTGCCATTTCCGTCAGCGCAATCAGGAGCCCGCCGTCGGAGACGTCATGCACCGCGGTTGCGGTGCCGGCGTGGATCATGCCGCGCACGACGTCGCCATTGCGTTTTTCGGCGGCGAGATCGACCGGCGGCGGCGCGCCCTCTTCGCGGCCGCAGACGTCGCGCAGGTAGACGGACTGTCCGAGCCAGCCCTGGGTGTCACCGATCAGCAGGATCGCCTCGCCGCCCGCCTTGAAGGCCAGCGTGGCCGACTTGGTGAAGTCGTCCAGCAGGCCGACGCCGCCGATCGAGGGCGTCGGCAGGATGCCGCGGCCGTTGGTCTCGTTGTAGAGCGAGACGTTGCCGGAGACGACCGGGAAATCCAGCGCGCGGCAGGCTTCGCCAATGCCTTTCAGGCAGCCGACGAACTGGCCCATGATCTCGGGCCTTTCAGGGTTGCCGAAGTTGAGATTGTCCGTGATCGCCAGCGGACGGCCCCCGACCGCGGTGATGTTGCGCCAGGCCTCGGCCACGGCCTGCTTGCCGCCCTCGAACGGATCGGCTTCGCAATAGCGCGGCGTCACGTCGACGGTGAGCGCGAGCCCCTTCGGCCCGTCCTCGACGCGCACGACGGCAGCATCGCCGCCGGGGCGCTGCACGGTATTGCCCAGAATGACGTGATCGTACTGCTCCCACACCCAGCGCTTCGAGCACAGTTCAGGCGTTGCAATCAGCTTCTCCAGCGCCGGCATGATTCCGAGCGGCGGCTTGACCTCGCGCGCCTGCACCACCGGCAGCGGATCGGATGCGACATGCGGCCGGTCGTACAGCGGCGCTTCGTCGCCCAGTTCCTTGATCGGCAGGTCGGCCATCACGTCGCCGCCATGCTTGACCACGAAACGCTTGCTCGGCGTGGTGTAGCCGACGATGGCGAAATCGAGCCCCCACTTCGTGAAGATCGCCTCGGCCTCTTTTTCCTTTTCGGGCTTGAGCACCATGAGCATGCGCTCCTGGCTTTCCGAGAGCATCATCTCGTAGGCGCTCATGCCGGTTTCGCGCGTCGGCACGCTGTCCAGAATGAGGTCGACGCCGAGGTCGCCCTTGGCGCCCATCTCGACCGCCGAACATGTCAGCCCCGCCGCGCCCATGTCCTGGATCGCGATCACGCAGCCCTTCTCCATGATCTCGAGGCAGGCCTCCAGCAGCAGCTTTTCGGCGAAGGGATCGCCGACCTGCACGGTCGGGCGCTTCTCCTCGGAATTGTCGTCGAACTCGGCCGACGCCATCGAGGCGCCGTGAATGCCATCGCGGCCGGTCTTGGAGCCGAGATAGACGATCGGCATGTTCACGCCGGAAGCCGCCGCATAGAAGATCTTGTCGGTCTCGGCGAGGCCAACCGCCATTGCGTTGACCAGGATGTTGCCGTCATAGCGGGTGTGGAAACGCACCTGGCCGCCGACCGTCGGCACGCCGAAGGAATTGCCGTAGCCGCCCACGCCGGCCACTACGCCCGACACCAGGTGCCGCGTCTTGGGGTGTTCCGGTGCCCCGAACGACAGCGCGTTGAGGCAGGCGATGGGCCGCGCGCCCATCGTGAAAACGTCGCGCAGGATACCGCCGACACCTGTGGTCGCACCCTGGTAGGGCTCGATGTAGCTCGGATGGTTGTGGCTCTCCATCTTGAACACGACCGCCTGGCCGTCGCCGATGTCGATCACGCCGGCGTTCTCGCCCGGCCCCTGGATCACCCAGGGCGCCTTGGTCGGCAGCCCCCGCAGATGGATACGCGAGGATTTGTACGAGCAGTGCTCGTTCCACATTGCCGAGAAAATCCCGAGCTCGGTGAAGCTCGGCACCCGCCCGATCAGCTTGAGGATGCGCTCATACTCGTCGGGCTTGAGACCGTGGCTGGCGACGAGTTCGGGGGTGATCTGGGGCTCGTTCATGGGTGCCTTAATAGGGAGATCAAAGGGGTGCGAAAAGGCCTTTTATGGCGCATTTCCGCCCTGTCCAGAGCTTTGCGAAGGGGGCCTTGCGGGATCGGCGTTTGCACATCCTTCCCGGATCAGATTTAAGAGCGGAAACATCCAATTGAAGGCCATTTTTAGTGAACGAACTCCCCCAAAATGCATTTCACCACCGCCCCGACCTGCACGTCCAAACCGAGGGCGAATTCGAGGGCTGGCGGACCTGGACCCGCGACAGTTTTGAGACCCATAACGGCCCTTTCTGGCACCGGATGGACGAGAACGGCAAAGTGCAATGCGCGTTCCGGGTCGAGAAGAAGCACCTGAATGGCATGCGCAACGTCCACGGCGGCTGCTTCATGTCGTTCGCCGATTACTGCCTGTTTGCGATTGCCTCCTCCGTGCTGCAGGGACCGGGCGTGACGGTCGCATTCTCCTGCGAGTTTCTCGACGCCGCCCGCGAGGGCGAACTGGTCGAATGCGAGGGCGAGATCACCCGCGCCGGCGGCTCGCTGATCTTCCTGCGCGGCGTGCTGAAATCGGGCGAGCGGTCGCTGTTCACCTTCTCCGGCACCATCAAGCGCGTGAAGTGGAAGAAGCCGACCGGCACGGCCAGCGTTGCCACCTGACGCGCCACAGGCCCGTCGCAACTGGCGCGACTATCTGCTGCTGCTCGCGCTGGCGTGCTGCTGGAGTTCGACCTATCCGCTGACCAAGATCGGGCTCGGCACGATCCCGCCGATCACCTTCATCTCGGCACGCTCGCTGATCGCGGCCGCCTTCCTGCTTTTCATCCTGCGCATGCGCGGGGTGCGGATGCCGACCGACGCCAGGGCCTGGAAGCTGTTCGCGCAGCAACAGACCATCAATTCGACGTTTCCGTTCCTGCTGATCACCTGGGCGCAGCAATATGTGCCGGCGTCATCGACCGTGGTGCTGGCCTCGACGACGCCGATCTTCGCGTTCCTGATCACCTGGGGCATTACGCGGCACGAGCCGGCAACGCTGTTGAAGCTTGTCGGCGCCATCCTGGGTCTTGCCGGGACGGCCGCGATCGTCGGCCTCGATGCGCTCTCCACGCTCGACACCCATATCTTTGCCGAGATCGTCATCCTGCTCGCGACCATATCGTTCGCCTGCGCGACGATCTTCGGCCTGCGGCTGACCGATTACGACCCGATGGTGGTGGCCGCGGGCTCGCTGCTGTTCGGCGGGCTCATATTGCTGCCGGCATCGCTGGTCGTCGATCATCCCTGGACCTTGCGGCCAACCACCGAGGCGCTGGTCGCGACCGTGGCCATGGGGATCTTTTCCAGCGCCTTCGGGCTGATGCTGTTCTACATGTGCCTTTCCCGGCTCGGCACGCTAACTACCAACGCGCAAGGCTACTTGCGGATTCCGATCGGCGTCGGCCTGTCCGTGCTGCTGCTCGGCGAGTCCGTCCCGGCCAATCTGGCGCTCGGCCTGGTGCTGGTCATGGCGGGCGTTGCCGCCATGACCATTCCGGCCGACCGCTACGGCAAATGGATCAACCGGCTGCGTTCCCGGTAAGCCGCCTTGCCTGCTCACGCACCTATTGCAGACTGACCAGCGTCAGATCGACGAACCAGGATTGCGGCGAGACGAACCCCTTGACCTTCTGGCTCATCGCGCGCGGGTTGAGATCGTGGACGATGAAGAGCCAGGGCGGGTTGTCGACGATGCGCTCATGCGCCTTCGCGTAGGCGGCCGAGATCACCTTCGGATCGGTGGCTTCCGAAATCGTCTTCAGCGCGTCGTCGAACTCGTCGTCCTTCCACTGCTCGAAGTTGAAACCGTTCGGCGAAAAATTGGCCGACGAGAAATAGCGCGCCATGACGCCGGCATCGGAGGAAGGCGAACTGATGTTGAGGACCATGGCGCCCTGCAGGTTCGGGGCGTCGGGCGTGGCGCGGGCGGCGGTGAGCAGCACCTGCCATTCGGTCACGTTGAATTCGACGTTGACGCCGCAGGCTTCTTTGAGATTCTGCTGCAGGAATTCGTTCATCGGCAACGGCAGCATCTGCCCCGAGCCGGAATTCGAGATCATCGCCTTGAACGTCAACGGCTTCGCCGCGGTGAAGCCGGCTTCAGCCAGCAGCGCCTTGCCCTTGGCGGCGTCGTACCTGTAGCGATTGGCCGGGGAGCCGAAATCGGGATCAGAGGACTTGAGCCAGCCGACCGACGGCTCCGCCGTGCCGTTGAGCAGCGACACCAGCCCGTCCCGATCGATGCAATAGTTCAGCGCCTGGCGCACCTTGACGTCCTTGAACGGGCTGTTGGTCGCGCCGATGTTGTAGAACCATGGCCAGACATGCGGGTACGAGCCGGTGGTGATGGTGAAGCCGGCCGATTTCAGCGACGCGATTCCATCGGGCGGCGGCACCTCGATCCAGTCGACCTGGCCTGAGCGCAGCGCGGCCAGCCGCGAGTTGGCCTCGGGGATCGGCATCAGCACGACGTTATCGACCTTCGCTTTCTTGCCGGGGTCCCAATAGCCGTCGAAGCGCGCCAGATTTGCCTCCTGCCGCGGCACGATTTTGGTGATGCGGAACGGCCCGGTGCCGGCGGCCGGCAAGGTCGCGACCTTGGCCCATTCCTTTCCCGCCTTCTCGAACGACGCCGGCGAGGTGAAGAGGAGATAGACCGCCATGTAAGGGAAATACGAGGCCGGCTTTGTCGTACTGATCGCGACGGTGTGGTCATCGACCTTCTTGTAAGACCCCATGATCGGAACGCGCGCCCGCGACATCGCCGAACTCGGCGGCTCGAATTGCGGGCTGTTGTTGTTGAAATAGCGATCGAGATTCCAGATCACGGCGTCGGCGTTGAAGTCCGTGCCGTCGTGGAATTTGACGCCGCGGCGCAGATGGAAAATCCAGGTCTTGTTGTCCGCCGGGTCCTGCTCCCATTTTTCCGCAAGCCCCGGACGCAGGCCCGCCAGCTTGTCGGTTTTCGTCAGATCCCACAGCACCAGTCCTTCGAAGATCGGGTAGCCGAGGAAACGCATGCCCTCAAAACCGTTGTTGGGCAGCCCGGTCGCCGTCGGGATATCGGACGCCGTCATGGCGATGCGCAGCGTGGTTTCGGCCGTCGCCGGGTACGACACGAGCGCGGCCAGCAGCGCGGCCGCGCAGGAAGCTTTACGAATGGACATCATCACTCTCCGTCCGACAATCGGAAAATCCGCGTGTGGGATCAGGAGATGCGGAGCAAGTTTCAGGCCAGTCACTTCACTGCCGTTGAACAAAGATTCCGCAACAGGCCGGCAGATTGCAGCCGCAACTTCCAGACAGTGCTCCGCGAAACCTGCGACGGAACAGCAAGCAACCGTGATCGCGATATTGGAACGCCAAGCGCGCGACCCTCGTTGGCTATGGACGCACCACGAAAGGAGCAATCATGAAATTGGCTACATTCGCCTTGGCGGCCTCAATGACAGTCACAGGCGGTTTCGCCGTCGCGCAGTCCAGCGGCGGATCTGCTGGGGGTGGCGCAGCGGCAACCGGCACGACGGCCGGTTCCTCCCCTGGCGGAACGACGACAGGGAGTTCGACCACCGCGCCGAGCAGCGGCATGTCAAACGATGCGGGCAGCGCTGCGGCTGGGCGAGCGAGCGGGCTCAATCCGTCTGGCAGCACCCACATCAACCCGTCGCCGAGCGGCTCGACCCTGACGCCGGCGCCGACCGGCAGATAACAAAAAGCCCCGCATCGCGGGGCTTTTTTAATGGCCGGCTCGTCCCAACCGCCAGCTTACGCCGCTTTATCCAGATGCGCCGCAAGGCCCGCGAACAGGCCCCGGCCGTCGGTGCAGCCCATGATGTCCTCGACGTGGTTTTCCGGGTGCGGCATCATGCCGAGCACATTGCCGCGCTCGTTGACGATGCCGGCGATCGACTGCGCTGCGCCGTTGATGTTGGAAGCTTCGTCGACGACGCCCTCGGGGGTGCAATACCGGTAGAGCACCCGCCCCTCGCCCTCGAGCCGCTTCACCGTCTCCTCGTCGGCTTCGTAATTGCCTTCGCCATGCGCGACCGGCACGCGGATGACCTGGCCGGCATTGTAGCCGCGCGTGAACGGCGTATCCGAGCGCTCGACCCGCAGGTGCACGTCCCTGCAGATGAACTTCAGCTTCGCGTTCCGCATCAGCACGCCGGGCAGCAGCCCCGCCTCGCACAGGATCTGGAAACCGTTGCAGACGCCGAGCACGAGGCCGCCATCGGCAGCATACTTGCGCACAGCATCCATGACAGGCGCGCGCGCTGCAATCGCGCCGCAGCGCAGATAATCGCCATAGGAAAACCCGCCGGGCACGACGACGAGATCCGTGCCCTTCGGCAGCGAGGTCTCGGCATGCCAGACCATCGCCGCCTCCTGGCCGGAAACGAGTTTCAGCGCCCGCGCCATGTCGCGCTCGCGGTTGATTCCGGGAAAGACGAGAACGGCTGATTTCATGGAACGTGCGCCTAGAGCAGTTCGACCCGGTAATTCTCGATCACGGTATTCGCCAGCAGCTTGTCGGCGGCATCCTTCAATGCCGCCTCGGCCTTGGCCTTGTCGGCGCCCGCCATCTCGATGTCGAACACCTTGCCCTGGCGGACGCTGGCGACGCCGTCGACGCCGAGCGATTTCAGCGCGCCTTCGATGGCCTTGCCCTGCGGATCGAGAATGCCCGACTTCAACGTAACGGTAACGCGTGCCTTCACGATACTTGCCCCTTGCCTCAGCTCTTCACCAGCACCGGGCCGGTGCCGGCCGGCCGCTCGTTCTCCATCAGGATGCCCAGCCGCTTCGCCACTTCGGTGTAGGCCTCCAGCAGGCCTCCCAGATCACGGCGGAAGCGGTCCTTGTCGAGCTTCTCGTTCGACTTGATGTCCCACAGCCGGCAGGAGTCGGGCGAGATCTCGTCGGCGACGATGATCCGCATCATCTCGTTCTCGAACAGGCGTCCGCATTCCATCTTGAAGTCGACCAGGCGGATGCCGATGCCGAGAAACAGCCCGGTGAGGAAGTCGTTGACGCGGATGGCGAGCGCCATGATGTCGTCGATTTCCTGCGGCGTGGCCCAGCCGAACGCGGTGATGTGCTCCTCGGAGACCATGGGGTCGTTGAGCTGGTCGTTCTTGTAATAGAACTCGATGATCGAGCGTGGCAGCTGGGTGCCCTCCTCGATACCGAGGCGCTGCGACAGCGAGCCCGCCGCCACATTCCGCACCACCACCTCGAGCGGCACGATCTCGACTTCCCGAATCAACTGCTCGCGCATGTTGAGGCGGCGGATGAAATGGGTCGGCACCCCGATGTCGTTGAGGTGCTGAAACAGGTACTCCGAAATCCGGTTGTTGAGGACGCCCTTGCCCTCGATCACCTGGTGTTTCTTGGCATTGAACGCGGTCGCGTCGTCCTTGAAGTGCTGGATCAGGGTTCCCGGCTCCGGGCCTTCATACAGGACCTTGGCCTTGCCTTCATAAATGCGGCGTCGACGGCTCATTGGGATGTACCGTGTTTTGTTGAAATCCATGAATTGGTGTGCTCCGGATGACAAGGGTTTGCGACCACGACGGAGCTGCCGTGAAGGCCAGATCCAGTACAACGACCGGAAACAGAACAAGAACCTAGCCTGCAGGCAACCTATCCGATTGGGCCATCCAGCACAATCGACCCGGCCCGATTGGGGCCAACTTATCCCGGCTGCCCTGCGGCTTAACGAGCCGTTGTTTTACCGATTCTCCCCCTCTATTTAGGTAGTCGATAGGCCCGCCACAACGCAGGCCGCCATTTACCATTGGCCGGGATTGGAACCTAAGAAAATGACCACTTTCGACAAGCGCGAGGAAGGTTTCGAGAAGAAATTCGCCCTCGACGAGGAACAGAAATTCAAGGCCATGGCGCGCCGCAACCGCCTGCTCGGTCTTTGGGCAGCCGAAAAGCTCGGCCTGTCGGGCGATGCCGCCACCGCCTATTCGAAGGAAGTGGTCGCGGCCGATTTCGAGGAAGCCGGCGACGACGACGTCCAGAACAAGGTGGTGAAGGATTTCGCCGCCAAGGGCGTCGCCATCGCAGCCCCCGAGGTTCGCGCCAAGATGAACGAGCTGATGGCGCAGGCCGCCGCCCAGGTGAAGGCGGGGACCTGACATTTCACGTCATTCCGGACGGCGCGAAGCGACGATCCGGAATCTCGAGATTCCGGGTTCGCGTCTTCGACGCGCCCCGGAATGACGGCGTTAGCTAACGTACGCGCGCCTTTGTTCCCCGATACTCCTTCCGCACGATCTCCAGCAACTTCCGCGCCGCTGCGCTCAAGTATCCTCCGCGGCGCGTTACCGTGACGACGTCATGGCTCGCCTTGAGATCGCGCACACCGATCGTCGAGATCGTGGCGTATTTCAGCTCTTCCGCAGCGTGGCTCTCTGACAGCAGCGCGATGCCGAGGCCCGCCTCGACCAGGCGTTTCTGCGCGGTCAGGCTGTCCACCGGCGTCCAGTCGATTTCACCCAAGCCATGGGTCTGGAACAGCGAAAACACATGCGAGGCCGAGATCTCGCGCCGTCCCGGCACCACGGGAAATGCGATCCAGCGCTCGCCGCGCAGTTCGGTGAGCTTGGCGACACGGCGGCCGGCGCGGGGATGATCCGGCGCGCACACCACCTGCAGCCGCTCGCTGAACAGCAATTCGGAATCGAGATCGCCCGAGCGGTCGCGGTCATAGCGCAGCCCGATGGTGGCCTCGCCGCGCCGGATAATGCCGCTGACCTCGGCGCTGGTCGCCGTGCGCAGGCTCAACTCGACCTCGGGATGCTCGGCCGCGAAGCGCTTGAGGATCGTTGACAGCCGGCCGCCCGCCAACGTGCCGACCACCGCGAGCGCGACCGGTCCTGAGTTCGGCTTCGCCAGCGCCCGAACCGCATTCTCCGCGTCCTGCGCCGCGGCGACCGCGCGCTCGGCGTAAGGCACCATCACCCTCCCCGCGTCGCTCAGCATCGTGCGCCCGGCGATCCGTTCGAACAGAGGCACGCCCAGTTCCTGCTCCAGCAGCGCAATCCGCCGCGATATCGCCGGCTGCGAGCGGTGCAGCGCTTTCGCGGCGCTCGAAATGCCGCCGCGGCGGTGGACCGTGAGGAAGGTTTGGAGCGCGTCGCTGTCCATCTAAAATGTCCATGCAAAAAGCTGATGATATGGAGAAAAATAACAGATTTGGCTGATGCCCAACAGGCCGCTAGCTTTGCCGCCATCCAGAACAAGCAAGGCGGAGTGATCGATGCGCACCCAATGTGAGAAAGCCGAAGCATTTCGCGCGCTGCATGCGCGGCCAGGCGCCTTCATCATTCCCAATCCGTGGGACGCCGGTACTGCAAAGCTGCTCGCGGCAATGGGCTTCGAGGCGCTTGCGACCACGAGCCTCGGTCTTGCCAACACGCTGGGCAGCACCACCGTCAGCCTCGATGCCATCATCGAGAATTGCCGGATGATCGCTAAAGCCACCGACCTCCCGGTCAACGCCGATCTGGAAAATTGCGGCGCGGACGATCCGAAGGCCGCAGCGAAAGCCATCGCGCGCGCCGCCGAGGCCGGCGTCGTCGGCGGCTCGATCGAGGATTCGACCGGCGATCCGAGCAACCCGATCTATGACTTCTCGCTCGCGGTCGAGCGCGTGCAGGCCGCCGTCGAGGCCTCGCGCGCACTCCCGTTCCCGTTCACCCTGACCGCGCGGGCCGAGAACCTGCTGCACGGCCGTAACGACCTCGACGACACGGTCAGGCGCCTGCAGGCATTCGAGGCCGTCGGCGCCGACGTGCTTTATTCGCCCGGTGTGCGCGATATCGACACCATCCGCGCCGTGGTGTCGTCGGTCGGCAAGCCGTTCAACCTGGTGATGGGCTTTGCCGACCCGACGCTGACCCTGCCGCAACTGTCAGAAGCAGGCGTCAAGCGCATCAGCGTCGGCGGCGCCATGGAACGATACGCGCTGGCTGCGTTCCTGAAATGCGCCCGCGAGATGAAGGATCAGGGAGCGTTCACGTTCGTGCGCGAGATGGCGCCGATCGGCGAGATCAGGGCGGCGTTTGGGTAAGGCTCCCTCTCCGTCATTCCGGACGGCGCGAAGCGGCGATCCGGAATCTCGAGATTCCGGGTTCGTGCTTCGCACGCCCCGGAATGACGGAAGATCGGATCACTCTTCCTTAAATCCATACTCCGGCACGTTGCCGCTGGCGCCGTAATATTTGTACGGCAGGAATTTGCCGGACATCGTGATCTTGACCCGGTCGCCCTTGGGATTGGCGACGCGCTCCATCGCCATGTCGAAATCGATCGCCGACATGATGCCGTCGCCGAATTCCTCCTCGATCAGCGCCTTCCAGGCCGGGCCGTTGACCATCACCATTTCGTAGAAGCGGTAGATCAGGGGATCGGTCGGCGGCATCGGCGTGCCGGTGCCGCGCATCGGAATCTCGTTGAGCATCGCGGTTTCCGATTTCGTCAGGCCGAACAACTCGCCGGCATTGGCGGCCTGCGGCTTGGTCAGTTTCATCTGGCCCATGATAGCGCCGACGATCAGCACGTCCGAATAGCCGCCGATCTGTTCGCAGATGTGCTTCCAGCTCCAGCCCTTCTCGCGCTTGATGTCGAGCAGCTTCTCGGTGAGGTCTTCGCGTTTCATGGATGGTCTCCTTTTGATATCTAGCGCGCGATCTTCTGGGCTGAACTGGACTCGACCAGGCTCGGCGCCGAAACGATGGTCGGCTCGCCCAGGCCCGGCCGCACCGTCGGCACGTTGCGCGGATCGTGATCCGGCGTGGTCGTGGTGAACGTCTTGCTGCGGCTGACCAGGAAATCGACGATGTGGTTGCGCAGCGCGTAGTAGAGCGGATGGCGGTGCAGATCGATTCGGCCTCGATCCTTCGGCAGCGGATTTTCCACGATCTCGGCCAGCACCGCGCCGGGGCCGTTGGTCATCAGAAAAATCTTGTCGGCGAGATAGATCGCCTCGTCGACGTCATGGGTAATCATGAACGCGGTCTGCCCGGTCTCGAGGCAAATTCGGCGCACCTCGTCCTGCAGCGTGCCGCGCGTCAGCGCGTCCAGCGCCGAGAACGGCTCGTCCATCAGCATGATCTTCGGCGTGATCGAGAGCGCGCGCGCGATGCCGACGCGCTGCTTCATGCCGCCCGACAGTTCCGAGGGCCGCTTGTGCTCGGAGCCGGTCAGCCCGACTAGGTCGATGAATTTCTGCGCGTGCGCCTTGACTTTGGCGCGATCCCAGTTGCGCCATTTCGAGGTCACGGCATAGGCGACGTTGCCGAGCACGGTGCGCCACGGCAGCAGCGCGTGGCTCTGGAAGATCACGGCGCGGTCCAGACTGGTGCCCTCGATCGCCTGCCCGTCGACGATGACAGCGCCTTCGCTGGGCTCGTCGAGCCCGGCCAGGATGTTCAGCACCGTGGTCTTGCCGCAACCGGAATGCCCGATCACGCAGCCGAACTCGCCGCGGCCCATCGAGAGCCAGAGGTCTTCGAAGATCGTCGTCTGCGCACCATTTGCGCCGGGGTAACGCCGCGCGATGCCTTCGATGGAAATGAACTTGTCCATCACGGCATCACTCCGGGAATGTGACCATGCGCGTGAACCGCGCAAGGATCTGGTCCAGCAGCATGCCGACCACGCCGATCAGGAGGATGGCGATGATCACGTTGGTGATAGAGAGGTTATTCCACTCGTTCCAGACGAAGTAGCCGATGCCGGTGCCGCCAACCAGCATCTCGGCGGCAACGATCACCAGCCAGGCGATTCCGATCGATATCCGCATGCCGGTGAGAATGGTCGGCGCCGCCGCCGGCAGGATCACCGTGAACGCGCGCCTGACGGTGCCGACCTCCAGCGTGCGCGCGACGTTGATCCACTCCTTGCGCACGGCGGCGACGCCGAACGCCGTGTTGAGCAGCATCGGCCACACCGAGCAGATGAAGATGACGAAGATCGCCGATATCGAGGAATCCTTGATGGTGTAGAGCGCGAGCGGCATCCAGGCGAGCGGCGAGATCGGCTTCAGCACTTGAATAAAAGGATCGAGCGCCTTGCTGATCAACGGCGACATGCCGATCAGGAAACCGAGCGGGATCGCGACGATCACCGCGAGCAGATAGCCGAGGCCGACGCGGCCAATGGAGTAGCCGAGCTGGATGCCGAGACCCTTGTCGTTCGGCCCGTTGTCGTAGAACGGCTGCTTGAGGTGCTCCCACAGTTTCGCGCCGACCTCTGATGGACCCGGCATCGCCGACTTGCCCTGCGTCGCCGTCAGCCCCATCAGCTTGGCGTATTCCGGCGACATCGTGGTGGTCGCCGCCGTCGAGCGCGTGGCGAGATGCCAGATGCCGAGGAATGCCGCGAACAGCGCGATGGAGACGACGGCTGCGCGAAAGCGAAGGGATGATGTCATTGCGAACAATCTCTCACCACATCGTCCCGGCGAAGGCCGGGACCCATACGCCGTGCCGAAGATGTTAGGCACGATGTTAGAGACCTTGCTTCATTACTACCGCCGCAGAGTATGGGTCCCGGCCTTCGCCGGGACGACGGCGGAGAATGTAGTTGCGCCCTCACGACGCCTTCCTGATCTTGAAGCTGGCGAGATAGTCGTCCGGCTTTTGCGGATCGAACGCCTTGCCCATCACCGAGAACGACTTGTACGATGTCGTTGGCGGTGTCAGCCCCATCTCCTTCATAACCTTGCCAGTATCGGTCGCGAGATAGACCTGTTCGGCCACCGCCTTGTAGTCGACGTCGCCCTTGATCTGGCCCCAGCGCTTCATCTGGGTCAGCATCCACACCGCGAACGACTGCCAGGGGAACGGATCGAAATCGACGCGCTTGGCATCGGTCTTCACGCCGCCGAGGCCGTCCGCATAGGTGCCGGTCAGAACCTGCTCCAGCACCGTGACGGGCGCGTTGATGTAGTTGGCCGGCGCGATCGCTTCCGCGATCTGCTTGCGGTTCTCGGCCTTCGACGCATAGGCGGTCGCATCCACGATCGCCCGCGTCAGCGCCGCAAAGCTGTTCGGCGAGTTGGTGATGAACTCGCGGCTGGCGGCAAAGCTGCAGCAGGGATGGCCGTCCCAGATTTCCTTGGACAGGATGTGCATGAAGCCGACGCCGTCATAGATCGCGCGCTGGCAGATGTTGTCGGGCGCGAGGAAGCCGTCGATGTTGTCGGCGCGAAGGTTGGCGACCATCTCCGGCGGCGGCACCGAGCGGAGTTGCACGTCGGTGTCGGGATCGAGGCCGTGTTCGGCGAGGTAGTAGCGCAGCAGGTAGTTGTGCATCGAATAGTCGAACGGAATGGCGAACTTCATGCCCTTCCAGGTCTTCGGATCGCGCTTGTCCTTGTGCTTCATGGCGAGCGTGATGCCCTGCCCGTTGATGTTCTCGATCGCCGGCACCGTGAACGGGATCGCATTGGCGCCCAGCCCGAGCGAGATCGCGATCGGCATCGGCGCCAGCATGTGGGCGGCGTCGTATTCCTTGTTGATGGTCTTGTCGCGGATCACGGCCCAGCCCGCGGTCTTCACCACTTCGACGTTGAGGCCGTGCTTGGAATAGAAGCCGAGCGGATGCGCCATGATGATCGGCGTCGCGCAGGTGATCGGAATGAAGCCGACCTTGAGGTCCTTCTTCTCGGGCGTGCCAGCCTGCGCGAACACCTCGGTTGCGGTCTTGAGCGGGAAGAATTGCGAGATCGCGGCCAGCGCCGTCGAGGCGCCGACCGATTTCAGGAAGGCGCGCCGCGCCACGTCCTTTGGAAACATCGCCCGCATCACGGCGGACGCCACCACGCCCTCGTAGCGTTTGTCTTCGCTGGGCGCGGGCTCGCAGCGCAATGCCAGCGCGGCATGTTCGTGTTCGGCTTCGCTGACGTGCTGGCCGCAACTGCAGCCTCCCGAACGAAGACTGCGGTTGGGATCGAATGGGTTGTCGAAGGTAGACATGAGGCCTCCTGCACCGGTGCTGCCCCCTAATTAAGCAAGGCACATGCCAGCCCACTTCTTCGGCGGTTACGTTGATGTCGCAGGGTTTTGCTTGCTATTGGCCGCTACGAAAACTCGTGATAAACGAAAAATCGTAGTTCAATTACGATTTCTCGGAGTATCCAGATGGATCTGGCGTTGAGTTCGACGGCCGCGCCGCATGACGCGGGCCTCCGCGCCGCCGCGTTCGAGTTTGGCATCGAGCCGACCCTCCTTCTCGATCCGCACGCCGACCTGATCCTCGACGCCAACCCGGCCGCCTGCACCCTGCTTGGCTACGACCGCGCCCTGCTGCGGCAAACCAAGGTGAGTGCGCTCCATACCGGACAATTGCCGGCGCTGATCGTGTTTACGCAGGCGGTGCTCGACAAGGGCACCTACTGGACCAACGCGTTGACCCCGCGCCATGCCACCGGCCAAAGCCTGCGCCTGGAATATGCCGGCAGCCTCCTGCCCGGCGACGGCCGCCCGCTGGTGTTGCTCACCATGAGCGACCTCGACGCGCGCCGCCGCCGCTATGTCGATGCGGCGGCCGAGGACCATATGCGCGGCGGCATCGCGACCTGGCAGCGCGTCGAGCGCGTGTTCCAGGACATCGAGCGCGAGAACCAGTTGATCCTGCGCGCCGCCGGCGAAGGCATTTACGGCGTGAACGCGGAAGGAAAGACCACCTTCGTCAATCCCGCGGCCGAGCGCATGCTGGGCTGGAGCGCCGAAGAACTGGTCGGCAAGGAAATCCACCCGATCGTCCATCACACCCACCATGACGGGCGGCACTACCCCGATCACGACTGCCCGATCTATGCGGCGTTTCGCGACGGCGCCGTGCACCAGGTCGAGGGCGAGGTGTTCTGGCGCAAGGACGGCACGCCGGTCTGGGTCGAATACACCTCCACTCCCATTCGCGACCGCGGCGTGGTGGTCGGCGCCGTTATCGTGTTCCGTGACGTCAGCCAGCGGCGCGAGGCCGACGAAAAACTGCACGCGGCGCTCGCCGAGGTCGATCGCCTGCGCGAGCGGCTGGAGCTTGAGAACGCCTATCTGCAGGAAGAGATCCGCATCGAGACCAACCCGCGCGGCATCATCGGCCAGAGCGAGGCGATCCAGACGACGCTGCGGCAGGTCAAGCTGGTCGCACCGACCTCGGCAGCCGTGATGATCACGGGCGAATCCGGCACCGGCAAGGAGCTGATCGCGCGAGCCATCCACGAAGCGAGCAGCCGGCGCGACCGCCCGCTGATCCGCGTCAATTGCGCGGCGATCCCGCGCGAACTGTTCGAGAGCGAGTTCTTCGGTCACATCAGAGGCGCCTTCACCGGCGCCATGCGCGACCGCATCGGCCGCTTCGAACTCGCCGACGGCGGCACGCTATTCCTCGACGAGGTCGGCGAGATCCCACTCGAACTGCAGGGCAAGCTGCTGCGCGTGCTGCAGGAGGGCAATTTCGAGCGCGTCGGCGAGGAGCGCACCCGCGCCGTCGACGTGCGGCTGATCGCCGCCACCAACCGCGATCTCAAGCAGGAAGTGCAGCGCGGCCGTTTCCGCGAGGATCTTTATTTCCGCCTCAACGTGTTTCCGGTGGAGTCGGTGCCGCTGCGCGAGCGGCGCGAGGACATTCCGCTGCTGGCGCAGCATTTCCTGACGCGCGAGAGCAAGGCACTTAAATCCGAGCTGCGCCTGTCGGAAGGCGATGCCCGAAAACTTTCGCGCTACGACTGGCCCGGCAATGTACGCGAATTGCAGAACGTGATCGAGCGCGCCGCGATCCTCGCGCAGAACGGCCGCCTGCGCATCGACCTGCCAGACGTGGCGGGCGCGCCATCCTCTCCCGGCACGCTGCAACTGAAAGCCGATAGCCGTCCCGCAGTCATGACATCGTCGGAAATGCGCGCCCACGAACGCGCCAACATTCTCGCAGCGCTCGAGGCCTGCTCCGGCAAGGTGTTCGGCCCCGGCGGCGCCGCCGAGATGCTCGACATCAAGCCGACCACGCTGGCGTCGCGCATCAAGGCGCTGGGGATTGCAAATGGGCGTGGCCTGGCGGGCTGATTGGAGCGTGCACACATAACGCTGGCTTCCCGTGACTCGACACAGACTTCCCCATGTACGCGCCTGTCGACCACCGATGTTCGGGGTGGTCTTCCTCTCGCAAAGTGTTAGGCTCCGGCCATCGGATTGCGCGCGTTCCGGGCAGACCCGCCATGCGACGCTGGGACTTCACCACCCGTGTTGTGCGTGTGGCTGCTGCTGGTGTGGCCGTGAGCAGCCTTGTTCTCGCCGCCAGTTCCGCCTTGGCGCAGCAGCATCAGCATCCACCGCAAGATCAGGCCATCCATGAGCGGTTCTATTCCACATGGATGATGCCAAACAATCGAGCCGTGCCTTGTTGCAGCAGCCAGGATTGTTCGCCAGCAGAATCCAGGATTGAAGACGGTCATTGGGTTGCCCGCAAAATCGGCGGCGACGGTTTTTGGACCGTCGTTCCGCCGGCGAGAATCGAGCATGATCGCGAGAGTCCTGACGGCCGCAGCCACCTCTGCAGCCGGCGAATTGACTGGGTTTCGCAGCTTGGCCTTGGAGAGGTCGTGCTGTGTTTTATTCCTGGCGCGGGCTTTTGATCGGAGCCTTGCCAGCTCACGCTGACGGGTTGGTCAAAAGCCTGTGCACCTCGGCTGGCTGTGCCCTGAGCACTGAAGTTCCAACCCGTCGCATATCTGCCGCACCGCTGACCTATCGCACGAACGTGTCCGGCGTGCCGCACTGTGGACGCATTCGGACATTCATGCTTCCGGCGTGGCTGAGGGAGGCACGGCTGACTGCCGTGTTTTCTCCAACGTAGAGGTAACAGTACTGTGAAGAAGATCGTGATTGCAGCGGGTTCGACGTTTGCCCTGGTGACGGCTGCGGCTGCTGCCGACATTCCGCGCCGACAGCCCGTTTATCAGACGGCCGAGGTCGGCAAGATGCCGATCGGCAAGACCCCCATCGGGAAAACCCCGGTCGGCAAGACGCCCGTCGTCGCGCCGCGGCCCTATGCGCGGTACTGAGTCAGACATCGTTGATTCTGACCTTCGTCGACAGCTGAAGGGCGAACCGTGGCAAATGGACCGAAGAGATTAGCACTCTGCCTGCTTGCGGGGTTCACACTCGCTGTCCCGCTCGCGTGCGAAATCACTCCAGCTTCCGCACGCGAGCTTGACGCGCGCGCGGGGTTTGAGCGTTTCATTTCCCACATACAGGAAGGTTACAAGCGCGTCGCCAACGCCGACGCGCTTGTTTCCGGCGAGACGTCTACTGAATCGAGTCCATCGCCGCAGCCCTCCCGGAAGCCGGCATCGCGATCGGCAAAAGGCCCGTACTACGTCGACTTCAGGGCCAGAACGGCGGCAAGCTGGGGACACGCTTTCGTCTGGTACGGGAAGACGAGCGAACGCGCCGTTGAAGTCGCGGGCCTCACGCCTGCGGGAGACACCCTGCCCTACATACTTGGTCATCTGACGTGGGTGCCGTCCGAGACCACGGCGAGCTATGGCGATCTCGATCCGCAGTATCTGACCGCCAGTTATCGCGTTTACCTGAACGAGCCGGACGCCAGGCGGGTGTTCGCCTACATCAAGAAGCTGCAGGCGAGTTCACCGGTCTGGAATGCCGAAACCACCAATTGCACGGCGTTCATCGGCAGCATCGCGGAATTCATGGGATTGAAGGTTCCGCACCGCTGGCAGCGTCCCGAGAAGTACGTCAACAATCTGAGGGCGATGAATGACGGGCGCCAGATGGTCCGCCTGTCAGCGGAGCAGTAGCTCGCCATCAATTTCGTCCGGCTTACCGTCGCGCGATGCCCTCCTCGCGCAACTTCGCGCGCTTCCGCCACACCTGCAGGTCGGTCATGACCTTGATGGCCGCAGCGAGCACCAGCGCGCAAAGCATCGCCTTCGAGATCGTCTCCATCGTGCCCTCGATCAGGAGGCCATGGACCACGCTGCCGACGACGATGACGATCGCGAGCAGCGTATGCGCGATGCGCCAGGTTCGCGGTCGCACGCCCAATCGCCGGCGGAGTGAGGCAAAGATCGCGACGGCGAAGATCGCCCACATCGCGACCACACCGAACGGGGAGAACGGCGTCGGTGACGAAAAGAGCAGCGCGTCGATCATGTCAGGAGGACTGGTGATCCAGAGGCCGCCGACGTGGATCACCACCGCCACGACGAGCGCGCCGCCGATCCAGAGGTGTACGCGCCGGCCGCGATAGGCCGACAGTCCCGGCAGGTATCCGGCAATCAGCAAGGGCTGAACGAGCATGAGCCCGAGCCCGACAATGCCCGCGAAGCAGGCCAGTATGTAGACCGGATCGCGCCATTCCAGCAGCGGGCTCGCCGCCGCAGCGGCAATCGGCACGCCAACGGCGACTGCAAGGGCTGCCCAGATCAGGACCACCCGAGCCGAGGTCGAACTCTTCGTTGGCAACTCGGTCAGACCGGCTGCAGGACGAAGTGCGCTTCCAGGCTGGTATCCTTTGCGCTCCGCATCACCGGCCGCAGAAACACCGTTTTGAATTCGCCGCTGTCATAGGCGAGGTGACCATGCGGTTGGCCGAAAATGGGAACGATCTGCGGCATCTCGAGGCGAAACGCCCCGTTCTTGTCGGTGAGCGTGGCGCCATGGCTCTGCGGTTCGTGCTCCCGCCCTTCGGTGGTGTGCGCCCAGATCTGGATGCGCTGTCCGGCGAGCGGCGCTCCGTCGCCGGCGCGGCGCACGGTGCCGCTCATCCAGAAGCCGCCCTTGCCGATCCGGTCCACGGTCGGCGCGCCCGCGCGGTAGTTGTTGGCGCCGCCCGACATCGAAGGCGTCGGTGCGAGGCCTTGCGCGTACGCAGGCCACAGGAGCCCGGAGGCCCCGGCGACCAGGACGGAGCCGCCAGCGACGAGGAGGTTACGGCGGTTGAATACGGCAGTGGTCATGTAAACGCCTCCTGGCGCCCGTGCAGTTGCTCCGCCGAGGGTACAACAACAAGCCCGAACCGCACAGTTAAGCCAGGCAGCGAGCGAGATGGGCGCAATAACAGTGTTGTGAACGGGCGTGCCGGCCGCTCAACCAGCGCGGTTCACGAGGCATACTCTGAAGCGCCCGAACGCTTGGCGTCGATGACGGGGAGCACAAAATGATACTCAATCCGGATCACGTTACGATTGCAGTCGCGGACCCAGGCCCCGCGATCGCGTTCTTTGCTCTGCTTGGCTTCAAAGAGGATCACGTCGCAACGATCGATGGTGGCATTCCCGCCCGCTACATGGGGATGCCGGCCATGAGGGCGCAGCACATCACACTCGCGCTCGACGGCGCCTATCATTTCGAGATCCAGCTGCTTGTGTTCGACCCGCCCCCGGGGACCGATCCGGGCGCGCACCCGACGAACTTGCGAAAACGGGGCTTCAATCACATAGCCTTCCGCGTCGATGACATCGAGGTGGCCACCGCGCACCTCGTCGCCAACGGCGTCACCGTGCTGAGCGAGGAGATGGACTACATCGGCCGAAAGCTGCGGCTGTTCGAGGGTCCAGAAGGCATCACCGTCGAGCTGGTGCAGCGGGACGACTAGTAACGGCGGTTTCCGACGGAGAAGGACGAAGCGCCGGGGAGCGAATTGATCTCGCTGTCTAGCCGCCCGGACTGCTGGACGTAACCGACCCCGAGCGACAGGCTGATGTTCGACGTCGCCTGAAATTCGACGCCGGCATACGCGCTTGAGAGTGGCAGCGTGCCGGACTTGGTGTCGAACGGCGCGAACGCGCTGCTCCCGATTCCGGTGTTGTATTTCAGCGTATCGAACCCGGCATAGAAGCTGACGGGCGGCCCGCCGCCGTTCTTCAGGTTGTAGCCGAACTGCACGCCCTCGCTATAGACCGAGCCGAAGCCACCGAGCGCGCTCTGGCTGAAGTTGCTGAGGCCCATGCTGTTGCGCTGGCTGCCGACAAAAAAGCCGTTCGAAAAATTGTAGCGCGCGTAGGCAGAGCCGTTGCCGAGGTCGCGAAAGTCGAAGCTCGGAAAGGTGCCGTAGCTGTCCGCGCTCTCGCCGGCAGCGCCGCTGAATCCCATCGGCCAGCCCGGGGTCCAGTAGTTTACCGGCCCCGCCTGCGCGTTAGCCGCCGGCGCGCCCAGACAGAGCGCAACCGCAACCATTGCATAACCAAATCTGCGTGAGAACATCGACATCCGCGCGACCACCCGACTGCGTCGCGATTATACGCAAGCGACATCGGGATTGCCAGCGCGGCGCGATGGCGCGGTTCCATCGCTGGCCGCGCCACAGCGAGGCTGTTGCAGTCCGATTCGATGGAATCAGACTGCAACAGCAAGCCTCGCCGTTACGCCGCCTTGGTGAGCTTGGCCTCCATCGGCAGCCCCTCCTCGATCGGCAGCGCCGGATCGCGCGACCATTCGTTCCAGGAGCCGAAATACATCCGCACATCCTTGATGCCGGCGTTCTTCAGCGCGAGGAACGTGTTCGAGGCGCGCGCGCCCTTGAAGCAGTAGAGATAGACCGGCGTATTCTCGGTGATGCCGACGGTGGCGCACTCGGCCAGGATCTCGTTCTTGGACTTGAAGCGCGGACCTTCGGCGGTCGGCTTCATCATGCGGTACCATTCGAGCCAGACGGCACCGGGGATGCGTCCCTTGCGCGGGCAGAAATCCTTCCCATAAGGCGAAGAGCTTTCGCCGATCCACTCGTCGATGTCGCGGACGTCGAGCAGCGCGATGCCGGGCTTACCGACCGCGGCCAGCATGGTCTTGGCGTCGATCAGGATATCGCCGGCCTCAGGCACGATCGGGAACGACGCCTTCACCGGCGACGGCACGTCGGTGGTGACCGGCAGGCCCGACGCCGCCCAGGCATCGTAGCCGCCATGCAGCACCTTGACCTTGGGATAGCCGAGCATGGTCAGGAGATAATAGCCACGGCAGGACTGGCCGAAACCGGAATTCATCGACTGTTCGTAGATGACGGCGGTCTCTTTACCCGAGAGCCCGGCGGCGCCGAACGCGTCGGCGAATTTGGTCTTCAGTTCGGCAATGCCTTCCGGCGTCGAGGTCGCCAGATACGTGAAGATTTCGTGGACATTGACGGCGCCGGGGAGATGGCCCGCGCCATAGGCCTCGGGATTGCGGGTGTCGATGATGACACACGGCTCATTCTTGAGGAATTCCGCGAGTTCGCCGGCAGTAATCAGAACGTCCGTCATGGCAGGCCTCTCCTGTTATGTGGTTGCTGGTTTGGTCGAAACGGAAATCCCTTCAGCACTCGTCGCCGGCCAGCATCTTGCGAAGCTGCTTGGTGGCGGGCGTGACGATGGCGACGAAGTAAGCCTCGCGCATCCGGCGCTGGGCGCGGTGGCTCTTCAAATAGCCGCGCGCGCCGCAATGGAGCATCGCCGCATGTGCCGCCGCGACGCTGGCGTCGCCTGCGCGCAACCGCAGCGCCACCACGCGACGCCAGTAGCTGTCGTCGGCGTTGTAGGGATCGAGCGCGAGCGCCATGGTCTCCTTCTCGAACTCGGCATGGAGCTCACGGAACTGAACAGGCTGTTGCGGCAGGAAGCGATTGACGTGCCTCAAGGGCGCGTCGACTTCGTCCATGATCTGGATGCAATCCTTGATCAGCCCGAGCGCCATGCCGGCCTGCAGCAGGATGAAGCCGGCGCGGATCTTCTTGACGAACGGCCCAGCGGGCTCGGCGAGGATGAGCTCATCCGGCACGAACACGTCGCGGAATTGCACGGCATAGGTGCCGGTGCCATCCATCGCCAGGAACGGCTTGCACGGCTGCAGCGTGATCGCGGGATTGGCGCAATCGGCCAGGAACATGACGATGCCTGGCCCGCCCTTTGTGGTGCCGCCCTCGTCCTCGCGCTCGAAGATGGTACCGAAGAAATGGTCGGGACCCAAATTGGAAACCCAGGGCAGCGCGCCGCGCACGACATAGCCACCCTCGACCTTGCGTCCCTTCAGCTTGAGTTTCTCGATGCCGAAGAAGCTCTTCATCGGGTTCGACAGCCCGGTGCCGCCAAGAATCTGCCCGCTTGCGAACTTGTCGGCGAATTTGGCCGTCAGCGCCGGATTGGCCGAGTTCGCGGCGTACCAGACCAGCGTGTTCTGGCACCACGCCATGAAGGCGGTGGCGCCGCAGACCTCGCCGAGCGCTGCGATCGTTTGAATGGCGCAGCGCAGATCGGCTGCGCCATTCTCCGGTTGGTGGCTGCCCCACGCGCCGATCTCGCCGAGACGCCGGAGCAGCGCATCGGGATAGACCGTGCCTTCATCGATCGCGAGCGCCAGGGGTGCGAGTTCCTTGCGCGCGATGATCCCGACCTGGTCGGCAATCGATGCCGATGGAAGATCGTCTGCCGCAAGCCGGGATACCGCCACTGAACTCATGAAACCCTCCGCACCCAAGATTTCTCGCACTCAAGAAACTGTTCGCGCTCGACGCCCCTCGTTGTCGGCTTAAGCGCTGACTTCGAGATTGACCGGGCGGGTGAAGGTGTTGGCGACCGGCGACCACTTCTGGACGTGGGTCACCAGCGCATCGATCTCGCTTTTCGGAATGCCCTCGCACTCCATGTCGACCTTGACGCGCACGTCGGTGAAGCCGACCGGCTTCTCGCTGACGTCGCCGGTGCCCCACACCGCCGTGATGTTGAGGTCGCCCTCGAGTTCGAGTTCGAGCTTGTTGACGATCCAGCCGCGATGCACGGCGTTGGCATGCAGGCCCACTGCAAGGCACGAGCCGAGCGCGGCCAGCGAAGCCTCCGACGGATTGGGCGCGGTGTCGTCGCCCAACAGCCCCGGTGGTTCGTCGACGATATAGGGCGCGAGGTTGCGGATGTAGTTGGCGTGGCGGAACTTGCCCTCCGCCACCGTCTTGCACTTCAAGGTCTTGATGACCTTCGGGTTGGCCTTGCTGTTGGCGATGAGCTGTTCCAGCCCGCCCTTGTCGATTGGGGCCAGGCAACCTGTAAGCACCGTTTTTTGAGCGACCGCGGTCATCATTTCTCTCCCTAGGGTAGGATACCGAACGGTCTGTTTCCTGCACGAAGCGTGCCAGACGCAGCCAAAATCAAAACCCGAACTTCTCTCGCCGCTTAGCGATGCCTGCCCGGAAATTGATCAGCGGCGCTTTGCACACGCGTGATGCAATCGCTGCCTCGCCGCGATTATTTTGGGCGCATGGGAGATGCGACTTGATGATTTCCCGGCGGTCCGATTAACTGCGGCGCATGGGCAAACCAGCTTCGAAGAAAAAACCGGCGGCGGCGATTGCGGCGGGCGACGATGAATCGGCGCGCGGGCGATTGCTCGGCGCAGCGACGCACCTGTTCTGCAAGTACGGCATCAACGCCACCGGCATCGACGCCATCATCAACGAAGCCGGCACGGCGAAAACCACGCTCTACAAATTGTTCGGCTCGAAGACCAACCTCGTCAACGCCGTGCTGGAGAGCGAAGGCAAAGCGTGGCGCGAATGGTTCATCGGCGCGATGGAAGACGGCGGCGGCGACGCGCAGGCGAAGCTGAAGCGGATCTTCCCGGCGCTGAAGCGCTGGTTCGCCGAGGAGCGGTTTTACGGCTGCCCCTTCATCAATGCGGTCGCCGAGCACGACAAGGATGCCAAGGCGTTCCGCAACATCGCGCTGCGCCACAAGAAGGTGGTGCTGTCGCATATCGAAAAGCTCGCCGGTGAAATGGGTGCAGCCGAGCCGCAGGTCCTCGCCCACCAGCTCGGCCTCCTGATCGACGGCGCCATCGTCGCCGCCATGGTGTCGCGTGATCCCGGCGTCGCCGACACCGCAGGCCTTGCCGCCGGCAATCTGTTCGGACCGTCGAAAGTGAAGAAGCCGAAGCGCGTGAGCGGCGCGACGGCACAACTCGTCGCGGTATGAGCACCGTTGGGTGGGCAAAGCGAAGCGTGCCCACCTTTCCAGCTCCGGTGCACGCGATGGTGGGCACGCTTCGCTTTGCCCACCCTACCGCTTCATCGCAATGACGGCGTTCCAGTCTAGCGGCCTTCGGCGAGGCTCGATTCAAGCCGCGCCAGTTCGGCCGCGAGGTCGGCCTCGACATCGGCCACCCGCATCTCGATCACGCGATAGTCGCGCGCCTCGAGCCACGATCTTCGCCCGGCGCGGTCGGCGACGATGGCGTCCGACTCGTTCGGGTTGACCAGTTCGATCGCGAGGCGATGCACGAAGGAGACGAAGTCGGGGATGTGGCGGCCGACCGGGGTCTGGCGCTTGAACTGGCCGGCAAACCGCCGGTCGCGGGTCAGCGCCTGCCACAGGATCCGCTCGGCGTCGGTCGGGTTACGCCGCAGCAGCCGGGCCAGCCCCCGCACCGTCGAGCTGTCGCCTTGTGCCGCCGGCCCCTGCCCGTGCTCGGCCAGCAGCGCCCGCAGCCGCGTCGCCTGCTCGCCATCGAGCACGCCGCCCTTGGCCGGACCCTTGCGCCCCTCGGCGATTGCCATCACCACCCCGTGCAGGGTGTGCATGTCCTGCTTGGTCGGGTCCATCCGGGTGAAGATGTTGCGCAGATTGACCAGCATGGTCTCGCGCTTCTCGCGCGGGCGCAGGAATTCGACCTTGTCGAGCTCCCGCACCAGGTTGTCGAAGAACGCCTGCATCTGGTGCTGCGAGGCCGGCTCCGACCGTTCGGGCATCGCGAACGGCAACGCGCCGCCGGTCGACACCTTGAACCACTCGTAGCCGATCAGCAGCACCGCCTGCGCCAGGTTGAGCGACGCGAAACCGGGATTGACCGGAAAGGTGATGATCCGGTTGGCGAGCGCGACCTCCTCGTTCTGCAGACCGTAGCGCTCCCGCCCGAACAGGATGCCGGCCCCGCCTCCGACATGCGCCGCGATCTCGGCGGCGGCCTCAACCGGCGCGACCACGGGCTTGGCCTGGTCGTGGGCGCGGGCGGTGGTGGCGAACAGCAGCGTCAGGTCGGCGACCGCCTGCTCGACGGTATCGAACAATTCAGCCTGCTCCAGGATCTGGTCGGCGCCGGCGGCGGCGCGTTGCGCGGCGATGTTCGGCCAGCCGTCGCGCGGATTGACGATGCGCAGGCGCGACAGCGCAAAATTGCCCATCGCGCGCGCGGCCATGCCGATATTCTCGCCAAGCTGCGGCTCGACGAGGATCACAACTGGTCCGGCCAAGTCCCAACCAGACTTGGTCTTATCGGTGCCCGAGCCGGACATTCTCTGAACTTCACCTTCTGGTTCAACGGCCGAGGATTTCGGATTCGACGCCTTGCAGGGGCACTCGATCACCCGCCTGAGAGATTTTCTCAAGCAAAATATCGACCCCGCAAGGTTTCCGGGCGTTCGATCAAAGCCTTACGAGGATGCTCAATCTGCCGGCCAGCCGTCCCACCGGGCTCCGGCCAGCCGGGCGAGGCCTCGTTCGCGTCGGTCGAGACCGCCGCGCCGGGCCACGCTCCGGCGGCTGCGTTCCGATCCAAAGAATGGGCGCAATCTGCATAACGGCTTGGCTTTCGTCCGCCGGTTTGCAGTGCTATAGCCCGCATATAATCACTCCACCCCGCCCCATCAGCGCGGTTTTCCGAGAAAAGGCCCCCTCCGTCATGGCAAAAATCAAGGTGACCAACCCCGTCGTCGAACTCGATGGCGACGAGATGACCCGGATCATCTGGCAGTACATCAAGGACAAGCTGATCAACCCCTTCCTCGATGTCGAGCTCATGTATTTTGACCTCGGAATGGAGTACCGCGACGCCACCAACGACCAGGTCACGGTCGATGCCGCCAACGCCATCAAGAAGGTCGGCGTCGGCGTCAAATGCGCCACCATCACCCCGGACGAGGCCCGGGTGAAGGAATTCGGCCTGAAGGAAATGTGGAAGTCGCCGAACGGCACCATCCGCAACATCCTCGGCGGCGTCGTGTTCCGCGAACCGATCATCTGCAGCAACGTGCCGCGCCTCGTTCCCGGCTGGACCAAGCCGATCATCATCGGCCGCCATGCCTTCGGCGACCAGTACCGCGCCACCGACATCAAGTTCCCGAGCAAGGGCACGCTGTCGATGAAATTCGTCGGCGAGGACGGCACCGTGATCGAGCGCGAGGTCTTCAAGGCTCCCGGCGCCGGCATCGCGATGTCGATGTACAACCTCGACGATTCCATCGCCGACTTCGCCCGCGCCTCCTTCAACATGGGCCTGGCGAAGAATTATTCGGTCTATCTCTCGACCAAGAACACCATCCTCAAGGTCTATGACGGCCGATTCAAGGACATCTTCCAGGACATCTTCGACAAGGAATTCAAGGCGAAGTTCGACGCCAAGAAGATCACCTACGAGCATCGCCTGATCGACGACATGGTCGCCGCGGCCATGAAGTGGTCCGGCGGCTACGTCTGGGCCTGCAAGAATTACGACGGCGACGTGCAGTCGGACACGGTGGCGCAGGGCTACGGCTCGCTCGGCCTGATGACCTCGGTGCTGATGACGCCCGACGGCGCCACCGTCGAGGCCGAGGCCGCGCACGGCACCGTGACCCGGCATTATCGCGAGCACCAGAAGGGCAAGGAAACCTCGACCAACTCGATCGCGTCGATCTTCGCCTGGACCCGTGGTCTCTCCCACCGCGCCAAGCTCGACAACAACCCGCAGCTCGCGAAGTTCGCCGACACGCTGGAGAAGGTCTGCGTCCAGACCGTCGAGTCCGGCTACATGACCAAGGACCTCGCGCTCCTGGTCGGCGCGGAGCAGCGCTGGCTCTCCACCACCGGCTTCCTCGACAAGGTTGCCGAGAACCTCGAAAAGGCGATGGCGGCGTAAGCCGCCTTCGAACCTCCCTCCACATCATCGCCTGCGACGAACGCGAAGCGTTTTCGCGGGGGCTTGCAATCGTCGCCGGGCGCGCATTCGCGCCGCCCGCTGGCTTGCCGTGACAGAAAACCTACGACGGAGCGTACCGTGTTCCCCAAGAGCGCCATTCTTGCCGCCATCTTTCTCGCCGGAGCCGTCGTCAGCGCGGCCGCCCAGACCGCGCTTCCCGCGGAAATCGCAGCCCCGGGTGAAACCGCGATCCTGACGCTGCACGCCGAAGGCGCGCAGGTCTACGAATGCAAGACCGGCGCCGACGGCTCACTCGCCTGGGTACTTCGCGAGCCGATCGCGACGCTTTTTTCGAGCGGCAAGACCGTCGGCCGGCACTATGCCGGGCCGATCTGGGAACACAGCGACGGCAGCGCGGTAGTCGGCCAGGTCGCCGGCACATCGCCTGGCATGGTCGCCAACGATATTCCCTGGCTGAAGCTCGCCGTGACTTCCCGGCGCGGCACCGGCCCTCTCGGCCAGGCCACGACGGTGCAGCGAATCAACACCGCGGGTGGAAAGCTCAATGGTGCCTGCTACAAGTCAGGCACCTACGAAAGCGTCCCCTACTCGGCCGACTACGTTTTTCTGCGCAAGGGTTGACGCCGCCTTCCGGAGGGCGCCGATGCCGTTATTGGTCGAGCGGGAGGGGGGACGATCAGTCGAAGAAAAGTACTCCCGCTCTAATCCCGCTCGGCGAGCGCGATCTCACCGGCCGCGATGTCGCCCTTCATGACTTCCGCAGTATCGGCAAGCCGGGCCTCTGCGGTTTCCTTCACATGGGCGGCCAGCGCCGGCATGCGCTCGATCAGGGCATGGAAATCCTGGGCGTCCAGCGCCAGCAGCTTCGTCTTGCGGGTCGCCGTCACCGTGCCGCTGCGCTTGGTCCGGTGCAAGAGCGCGATTTCCCCGAAGAACGTGCCGTCGGACAGCCGGACGTGCTGGTTCGGCAGCGCGATTTCAACCTCGCCCGCAGTGATGAAATACATCGACGATGCGGCGTCGCCGCGCCGCACCAGCACCTCGCCGGACTCGATGGTTCGCGCGCGCAGCAGCCGCATGATGTCGGCGATCTCGGAGGCGCCGAGATGCGAGAACAGCGGCACCCGCGCCAGCATGCCCCAGGTAACGATGAAGTCGCGGCGCCGCACCTCGTCGGCGAAGGCGGTGGCAATGATCGCCACCGGCAGCGCGATCATCACGAAGCTGCTGATGACGGTGAACACCGCGATCGTCTTGCCGAGCGGCGTGATTGGCACCACGTCGCCATAGCCGACCGTGCCGAGCGTCACCACGGCCCACCACATCGCGTGCGGAACGGTACCGAACTTCTCCGGCTGCACCTCGTGCTCGACGGCATAGAGCAGCGAGGCGAACAGCAGCACGACGCCGGCGAAGATCACGACGCAGCCGAGCAGCGTGCGCCGCTCGGCATAGAGCGCCGCGAGCAGCGAGCGCAACGCCGGCGAATAGCGCACCAGCTTGAGAAACGGCAGCATGCCGAACAGCACCACCGCCTTGCGGTCGCCAATGCTCAGCGCGATCGCCGACGGCAGGAACGCCATGAGATCGATGATGCCGAGGCTCGACAGTGCATATTCGAGCCGCGCCCGCGCCGGCGTCGCAGCCTGCAGGGAATGTCCGGCCACGCTCCAGAGCCGCGCCAGGTATTCCAGCGCAAACGCCAGCACGGCGGCAATTTCAATGAAAGTGAACAGCAGGCCAAACCGGGCATCGAATTCCGGCACGGAGGCCAGCACCATCGCCAGCACGTCGACCACGATGATGAAGATGATCAGCCCGGCAAAGCGCGAGCCGCCGGAATGCGGCAGATGACCATGTTCGAGCAGTTCGTAGAGCCGGTCCCGCAGATCCGGGTCGCTGGCCCTGCGTTTGCCCGGCGCGCCGCCCACTCAGGCGCCGGACATGGCTTGTTCGATCGCCGACAGCGCCGCATTGGCCTTGGCGCCATCGGGTCCGCCGGCCTGCGCCATGTCGGGCCGGCCGCCGCCGCCCTTGCCGCCGAGCGCCTCGGAGCCCTTGCGCACCAGTTCGACCGCGTTGAAGCGCGAGGTGAGATCGCTGGTGACGCCGACGACGATGCCGGCCTTGCCGTCCTCGGTGACGCCGACAATCGCAACGACGCCAGAGCCGATCTGCTTCTTGCCGTCGTCGACCAGGCTCTTGAGGTCCTTGGTCTCGACGCCCTCGACCGCGCGCGCCAGGAGCTTGACGCCGCCTGCTTCGCGCACGCCGCCGGCCGCCGCACCGCCATTGGTCGCGCCGCCGCCCATCGCGAGCTTCTTGCGGGCATCCGAGAGATCGCGCTCGAGCTTCTTGCGCTCTTCCATCAGCGCGGCAATGCGCGCCGGCATGTCGTCGACCGAGGTGCGCAGCTCGGCGGCCGCGGTCTTTGCCAGCGCCATCGTGTCGTTGGCATGCTTGCGGGCATGACGCCCCGTCAGCGCCTCGATGCGCCGCACGCCGGAGGCCACCGCGCTTTCGCCGGTCACCGAGATCAGGCCGATATCGCCGGTGCGGCGCACATGGGTGCCGCCGCACAGTTCGACCGACCAGCCGAGCGCGTTCGCGCCTTGCGCGCGGGCCTGCCTGCCCATCGAGACCACGCGCACCTCGTCGCCATATTTCTCGCCGAACAGCGCGCGCGCGCCGGCTTCGCGGGCGTCGTCCACCGCCATCAGCCGCGTCGTGACCTCGTCGTTTTCCAGCACGACTTCGTTGGCGATGTCCTCGACGCGCGCGATTTCCTCAGGCGTGATCGGCTTCGGATGCACGAAGTCGAAGCGCAAACGATCGGGCGCCACCAGCGAGCCGCGCTGCGCGATATGGTCGCCGAGCACCTGCCGCAGCGCCTCGTGCAGCACATGCGTCGCCGAGTGATGCGCGCGGATCGACGAGCGCCTGGCGTGATCGACTTCGAGCTGCAGCGGCGTTCCGACCTTCAGCGTGCCCTGCTCCACCGTGCCGACATGGACGAAGAGATCGCCGGCCTTCTTCTGCGTGTCGGTGACGCGAAACTTGACGCCCTCACCGGTCAGGAGACCCGTGTCGCCGACCTGGCCGCCGGACTCCGCATAGAACGGCGTTTGGTTCAGCACGATCGAGCCGGTCTCGCCCGCCTTGAGGCTGTCGGCATCCTTGCCGTCCTTTACCAGCGCGGTCACCACGCCTTCCGCGCTCTCGGTGTCGTAGCCGAGGAATTCGGTGGCGCCGAGCTTTTCGCGCAACGGGAACCAGATGGTCTCGCTGGCGGCATCGCCCGAGCCCGACCATGACGCGCGCGCCTTCTCGCGCTGTCGCTCCATCGCATCGGTGAACGAGGCCTGATCGACGCTGATGCCGCGCGACTTCAACGCGTCCTGCGTCAGATCGAGCGGGAAGCCGTAGGTGTCGTACAGCGTGAACGCCGTGTCGCCGTCGAACATGTCGCCCTTCTTCAGGCCGGCGCTCTTCTCGTCGAGGATCGAAAGTCCCCGCTCCAGCGTCTTGCGGAAGCGCGTCTCCTCGAGCCGCAGCGTCTCCTCGATCAGCTTCTCGGCGCGTACCAGGTCCGGATAGGCCTGGCCCATCTCGCGCACCAGCGCCCAGACCAGCCGATGCATCAGCGGCTCTTTGGCGCCGAGCAACTGCGCGTGGCGCATCGCGCGGCGCATGATCCGGCGCAGCACATAGCCGCGGCCTTCGTTCGACGGCAGCACGCCGTCGGCAACGAGGAACGCCGACGAGCGCAGATGGTCAGCAATCACCCGGAACGACGCCGCGCTCTGTTCGTCCGGCCCATGCCCGAGGGCCGACGAGGTGGCATCAATCAGATTGCGGAACAGGTCGGTCTCGAAGACGCTGTCGACGCCCTGCAGAATGCAGGCCATGCGCTCCAGTCCCAGCCCCGTGTCGATCGAGGGTCGCGGCAGCGCGACGCGCTCATCCTTCGTCACCTGCTCGAACTGCATGAAGACGAGATTCCAGAATTCGAGGAAGCGATCGCCGTCCTCTTCCGGGCTGCCGGGAGGGCCGCCCCAGATGTGCTCGCCGCGGTCGATGAAGATCTCCGAGCACGGACCGCACGGGCCGGTATCGCCCATCGCCCAGAAATTGTCCGAGGTCGCGATGCGGATGATGCGATCGTCGCTGAAGCCCGCGATCTTCTTCCAGTGGCCGGCCGCCTCGTCGTCGTCGTGATAGATGGTGACGAGCAGCTTGTCCTTCTTGAGCCCGTATTCCTTCGTGATCAGGTTCCAGGCGAGCTCGATCGCGCGCTCCTTGAAGTAGTCGCCAAACGAGAAATTGCCGAGCATCTCGAAGAAGGTCAGGTGCCGCGCGGTGTAGCCGACATTGTCGAGGTCGTTGTGCTTGCCACCGGCGCGGACGCATTTCTGCGAGGTGGTGGCACGCTGGTAGGGGCGCTTCTCGACGCCGGTGAAGACATTCTTGAACTGCACCATGCCGGCATTGGTGAACATCAGGGTCGGATCGTTGCGCGGCACCAGCGGCGACGACGGCACGATCTCGTGGCCGTTCGCTGCAAAGAAATCCAAGAATTTCGACCTGATCTCGTTGACGCCGCTCATGTTCATCCAATCGGAAATGGGGCCGGGATCGGGCTTCGGATCGCCCGCTTCTTCCAGCCGAACGCTTTTAGACATTGGCCGCCGCACTGTCCAGAAACTGTGCAGCGGGATCATAGGGTTGCCGCAGCACACAAGATGGGCGCGGAAGCCCGTTGATAATGCTGCGCCTGCGTTGACAGGCTTGGCAAGCCTGTGTTTTCTTCCCATCTGTTCAAGACGTCACGTCGGGAGAGATCGGCTTCAGCGCCGGCGCCGAAGGAGCAACCGCCCCGGAAACTCTCAGGCAAACGGACCGCGTGACGGACTAGCATCTGGAAAGAGACGCCGAAGGCCTTGGGCCCGGGGGCGTCCGCCGACGGGATAATACTCTCAGGCACAGCGACAGATGGGGCTTTCTTGTGGGTTTCCCGGAGGTGGTCTCCGGAACCCCTGAGGGCCTGACGGATGCTGGAGCGCAACGAATCTCCATTAAGACGCACTCCCCTGCACGCGCTCCATGTGGCGCGCGGCGGCAAGATGGTTCCGTTCGCGGGCTATGACATGCCGGTACAATTCCCGGCCGGCGTGCTGAAGGAACATCTGCACACCCGCGCCAGCGCCGGCCTGTTCGACGTCTCCCATATGGGCCAGCTCGCGCTGCGGGCGAAATCCGGGACGGTCGAGGATGCGGCGCGGGCGCTGGAGCGGCTGGTACCGCAGGACATCGTCGCGGTCGCCCCGGGCCGGCAGCGCTACGCGCAGTTCACCAATGAAGACGGCGGCATCCTCGACGATTTGATGGTGGCGAATTTCGGCGACCACCTGTTCCTGGTGGTCAACGCCGCCTGCAAGGTCGAGGACGAGGCGCATCTGCGCGCACAGCTTTCTGAAACCTGCGTCATCGACTCGCTGGCCGACCGCGCGCTGATCGCGCTGCAGGGACCGAAAGCGGAAGCCGCGCTGGCGAAGTATAGTGCAGACGTATCAGCGATGCGGTTCATGGATACCGGACCGCGCAAGGTCGCCGGCTTCGACTGCTTCGTCTCGCGCTCGGGCTACACCGGCGAGGACGGGTTTGAGATTTCCGTACCGGCCGAGCATGCCGAGACGCTGGTGGCGGCGCTGCTGGAAAATCCCGACGTGCTGCCGATCGGGCTGGGCGCCCGCGACAGCCTGCGGCTCGAAGCCGGGCTCTGTCTTTACGGGCACGACATCGACCCCACGACGACGCCGGTCGAGGGCGCGCTGGAGTGGTCGGTGCAGAAGAGCCGCCGCACCGGCGGCGCGCGTGCCGGCGGTTTCCCCGGCGCCGAGAAAATTCTCGCGCAGTTTGAAAAAGGCGCCGCGCGGCGCCGCGTCGGCTTGCGCCCCGAGGGCCGCGCGCCGGTGCGCGAAGGCGCGCTGCTGTTTGCGGATGCGGCCTCGGGCGAACCGATCGGCAAGGTCACCTCGGGCGGTTTCGGCCCGAGCCTCAATGCGCCGGTCGCGATGGGCTACCTGCCGACGGCGCTGTCGAAGAACGGGACGCAAGTCTTTGCGGAAGTGCGCGGGCAGCGCCTGCCGCTGCGGGTCGCAGCCATGCCTTTCGTCGCCAACACCTACAAACGCTAGCTTTGCACACGCTGAAAACGCCAGAGGAAGTTTCATGACGACGTTGTTCACATCAGATCACGAATGGCTCCGCATCGAGGGCGATGTCGCCACCATCGGCGTCACGGACTATGCGCAATCGCAGCTCGGCGACGTCGTGTTCGTCGAACTGCCCAAGGTCGGCCGCGCGCTGAAGAAGGCCGAAGCCGCCGCTGTCGTCGAATCGGTCAAGGCCGCCTCCGACGTCTACGCGCCGATCTCGGGCGAGGTGCTCGAAGTCAACGAGGAACTCGCCGCCGAACCCGCGCTGGTCAATTCCGACGCCGGCGGCAAGGCCTGGTTCTTCAAGCTCAAGATCGCGGACAAGAGCGAACTCGACGGCCTGATGGACGAGGCCGCCTATGCCAAGCACACGGCGTGAGGTAATGAACCGCTCTGCCGCCACACTCTCACTGTCATCGCCCGGCTTGACCGGGCGACCCAGTACGCCGCGGCCTTTCGGCTTTATCGCTGAATTCCCGGCGTACTGGATCGTCCGACTTCGCGGACGATGACACCGAATTTTGCGAATTCTAGCGAGGCACCCATGAACGCGCCGCTGAAGACCACTGCCGAAGCCGCCACCGATTTCGTGCGCCGGCACATCGGCCCCTCGCCCCGCGACATCGCCGCGATGCTGGAGAGCGTCGGCGCGAAGAGCCTGGCCGAGTTGATGAGCCAGACGCTGCCCGCCTCGATCCGGCAAAAGACACCGCTCGATATCGGGCGCGCCTTGAGCGAGACCGAGGCGCTTTCGCATATGCGCGAGCTGGCGTCGCAGAACGAGGTGTTCACCTCGCTGATCGGCCAAGGCTATTCCGGCACCATCCTGCCGGCGGTGATCCAGCGCAACATCCTGGAGAACCCGGCCTGGTACACGGCCTATACGCCCTACCAGCCCGAGATCAGCCAGGGCCGGCTGGAGGCGCTGTTCAACTTCCAGACCATGATCTGCGACCTCACCGGGCTCGACGTCGCCAACGCCTCGCTGCTCGACGAAGGCACCGCTGCGGCCGAGGCGATGGCGCTCGCGGAGCGGTCGTCGCAAGCGAAATCGAAATCGTTCTTCGTCGACTCGGAAGTGCATCCGCAGACGCTCGCCGTGCTGCGCACCCGCGCCGAGCCGCTGGGCTGGAGTCTCGTGGTCGGCGATCCCCTCACCGATCTCGACAAGGCTGAGGTGTTCGGCGGCCTGCTGCAGTATCCGGGCACGTCAGGCGCGCTGCGCGATCTGCGGCCGGCGATCGCGGCGCTGCGCGCCAGGGGCGCGCTCGCCGTCATGGCCGCGGATCTGCTGGCGCTGACGCTCATCGCCTCGCCGGGCGAGCTCGGCGCGGATATCGCGATCGGATCCGCGCAGCGGTTTGGCGTGCCGATGGGCTATGGCGGCCCGCATGCGGCCTACATGGCGGTGCGCGACGCGCTGAAGCGCTCGCTGCCCGGCCGCATCGTCGGCCTGTCGGTGGATTCGCGCGGCCAGCCGGCCTATCGGCTGGCGCTGCAGACCCGCGAGCAGCATATCCGGCGCGAAAAGGCCACCTCCAACATCTGCACCGCGCAGGTGCTGCTGGCGGTCATCGCCTCGATGTACGCGGTCTATCACGGCCCGGAGGGGCTGACGCACATTGCCCGTACCGTGCATCGGCGCGCGGCGGTGCTGGCGGCCGGGCTGGCCAAGCTCGGCTTTGCGCCGAAGTCGCAGGCGTTTTTCGACACGATCACGGTGGCGGCCGGGTCGAAGCAGGACGAGATCGTCGCCCGCGCGCGCGCCGAAAAGATCAACCTGCGGATCGGCGACGGCATGCTCGGCATCGCCGTTGACGAGACCACCACGCCCGCTGTCGTCGAAGCGGTGTGGCGCACGTTCGGCGGCGAGTTTTCTTATAGCGATATCGAAGTGGGTGCGCGCGAGGCGCTTCCCGCCGATTTGAAACGCGGCAGCGCGTTCCTCACCCATCCGGTATTCCACACGCACCGCTCCGAGACCGAGCTGCTGCGCTACATGCGCAAGCTCGCCGACCGCGACCTCGCGCTCGACCGCGCGATGATCCCGCTCGGCTCCTGCACCATGAAGCTGAACGCGACCACCGAGATGATCCCGCTGACCTGGCCCGAGTTCGGCAGCCTGCATCCGTTCGCGCCAGCCGATCAGGCCGGCGGCTATCACGTGCTGTTCAGGCAACTGGAAAAATGGCTGTGCGACATCACCGGCTATGACGCGGTGTCGCTGCAGCCGAATTCCGGCGCGCAGGGCGAATATGCCGGGCTGCTCGCGATCCGCGCCTACCACGAGGCGCGCGACGAGCCGCATCGCAAGGTGTGCCTGATCCCTTCCTCCGCGCACGGCACCAATCCCGCCTCCGCCCACATGGTCGGCATGGAGGTGGTGGTGACCGCCTGTGACGCGCGCGGCGACGTCGACGTGGACGATCTCCGCGCCAAGGCGGAGAAGCATTCGAAAAACCTCGCCGCCGTCATGATCACCTATCCTTCGACGCATGGCGTGTTCGAGGAGCACATCCGCGATATCTGCGACATCGTTCACAGCCATGGCGGACAGGTCTATCTCGACGGCGCCAACATGAATGCGCAGGTCGGCCTGTCGCGGCCCGGCGACTACGGCGCCGATGTCTCTCACCTCAATCTGCACAAGACCTTCTGCATCCCGCATGGCGGCGGCGGCCCGGGCATGGGGCCGATCGGCGTCAAGGCGCACTTGGCGCCCTATCTGCCCGGCCATCCCGCCACCGATGGCGCGACAGCGCATCCGGTCGGCCCGGTGTCGGCGGCGCCATGGGGCTCGGCCTCGATCCTGACCATCTCCTACATCTACATCCTGATGATGTCGGGCGAAGGCCTGACGCGCGCCACCGAGGTCGCAATTCTCAACGCCAACTACATCGCAAGCCGGCTCGATCCGCATTTCCCGGTGCTCTACAAGAATGCGAAGGGCCGCGTCGCGCATGAGTGCATCGTCGATCCGCGCCCGCTCAAGGCGACCTCTGGCGTCACCGTTGACGACATTGCCAAGCGGCTGATCGACTACGGTTTCCACGCGCCGACCATGAGCTTTCCGGTCGCGGGCACGCTGATGATCGAACCGACCGAATCGGAATCGAAGGCGGAGCTTGATCGGTTCTGCGATGCGATGATTGCGATCCGGAGCGAGATCACCGAGATCGAGATCGGCCGCTGGAAGGTCGAGGCGTCGCCGTTGCGCCACGCCCCGCACACCGTGCACGACATCGTCGACGACGGATGGAATCGCGCCTACAGCCGCGCCACCGGCTGTTTCCCGGCCAGCACCTCGCGCACCGACAAATACTGGAGCCCCGTCGGCCGCGTCGACAACGTCTACGGCGACCGCAACCTGGTCTGCTCGTGCCCGCCGGTGGAGGATTACGCGCAGGCGGCGGAGTGAGGCTCTCGTCGGATGTAGGATGGGTAGAGCGAAAGCGAAACCCATCACTCCTCGTCGCGGATGCCGCAATTTGATGGGTTTCGCTTCGCTCTACCCATCCTACAGATCATGGTCCCGCCGCTACGGCACGAGCAAGACGGGGTCCCAGCGCCATAACCGATCGTTGGTCAGGCGCGTGCCGCCCCACCAGCGATCGATCGGATTGTGGCGGCTGAAATCCTCTTCGTGGGCGAGGACTGACTTGCCGAATTCAGTCAACGACAGTCGGCTTTCCTTATATCGCGCCAAGCGTGCATCGTTGTCGTGCATCGCCAACGTGAAGGGCCACTCTGCGAGACCCGAAACAGCGGGCGTCGGAGCAAGCGCAAGCCGTTCCAGGAGAGCACCGGCTTCCCAATAGCCGAACACGCGGCGCTGGAAGCGCTCCCTATGATGAGGAAATGCGTCGAACGGATGCTCGTATCCGGTTGAGATCAACTCCAGAATCCGCATCTCCGACGCGCCCAGCCCGGTTACGCGGCCCGGTAGCTCTTCGAGCATTTCCAGAACGCATCTCCGAAGCTGCGGCAGGGTGCTCAGATCCTTCGCCAGCAGATCGAACCATGCGTGTGGCGTGGGCGCTCGGAAAGCCTGCCACGCAAGAGTTGCGATCTCGAAATGCTGGTCGTTGACCGCAACGGCGGGGAAATTCCGCATGGCCAGGCGCGCGGGGTCTGTATCGCCAAGAAAAATATCGACGTGGCGCAGAATGATTCCTGCGCTTCCCCCGCGCGCGCCGAGATGATCCAGCAACCAGATCAACACCAGCTGCGAATTCGGATCCGTTTCCATCCATAGCTCGACTGTGTCACAGCGTTCGCACGCCTCGATCAATCCGAGATCGGTCATGCCGAACTTCCGGAGGCGCTGCGCCGGCATGAAATCGAGCCAATGGGCGTCCGGTCCCCGGGTTGTCCTTGTGGCCCAAAACGCCGCCAACTGGGCGTCCGACCGAGGCGGTCCCCACACCAGTCGGGGCTCGATGGCAATCGCCAGATCCGCGCGACCGGCCGACGCAATGCAGCCCGCGCTCGAGGCATCTGCGGTCAGGATCAAACGTGTCACGGCAAGCCTCGCTCAGATTCTATCCATCAAGGATTGACCAGCGTAGCGTTCCAGCGCCACAGCCGTTCGCTGGTCAGGTGCGTGCCGCCCCACCAGCGGTCGATCGGATTGTAGCGGCTGAAATCTTCCGCGTAGGCGACGATGGCTTTGCCGAACTCGGTGAGCGACAACCGGCTGCGCAGGTAGGCTGTATGCCGGTCTCGAAGATTTTGCCGAGAGAGTGTGCGCAGTTCCTCGTCAAGGCCCGTCACGGCTGGTTTGGGCCCGAACGCCAACCCGTCGAGCAGATAGCCTATTTCCCATTCGCCGAAGATGCGCGTGCGGCGGACAGTCCCCATATGAAACAGCGGATTGGTGTTCGCAAATCCCCACGCCAACATCTCCAGTAACCGCATTTCGGTAGCGCCGAGACCGGTCACGCCGGAGGGCAGCTCTTCGAGCAATTCCACCAGTGCCGGCCTCAGCAGCGGTAACGCGCTCAGATTGCTGGAAAGCAGATCGAAACAAGCTTCAGGCGTCGGTGAACAATACGCCTGCCAGCTCCGGCTTCCCGTGTTCAGTTCTGCCTCGGTAACGGGCAGATCGAACACCTCAAACCTGCGAAGCTGCTCCTCGCGCACGCCAAGGAGATCAAAGTCGACAAGACGAAAAACCAGCTTCGCCGCAGTCTCCGGATGAGGCCGGAAGTGATCGAGCAACCAGATCAGTTGCAACTGGTCGTTAGGATGCGGATCGAACCACAGTTCGATCGTGTCGTAGGCCTCGCAGAATTCGACAAGGCTGAGGTCTCGTCTTTCCCTGCCGTCGGCACCCCACCGGCCAGCATACCCAGACCAGTGATACCCCGAACGCTGTTCCTTCGAACGCCTGCCGAGATAGGCAGAAAGCTCATCCGGAGACGGCAACTGTCCACACACGAATCGAAAGCAGAAGTGGATGACGAGATCGGCGAGGCCCGAATCACGAAGGCTGAACCCGGACGAACTGGTTAGAATCAGACGCTTCATGAGCCCGCCACTGCACACAGCACCCCACAGCAAAACGGGCGCTGAAGACGTCGGAGCAACACAACGTCCACAGCACCCGTCTGTCGTATTTCAGGCCTTATGAGCCCGAAGCGTCGGCAACCTATTCGTCGGCCGGCTCCTCGCCGTCGGCGTCGCGTTCGGCGGGACCGGCCAGAATCTGCTCGGCGATCAGGCCGGAGTTCTGACGGATCGCCAGTTCGATCTTGGCGGTCATGTCAGGATTGGCCTTGAGGAATGCCTTTGAATTCTCGCGCCCCTGCCCGAGCCGCTGGCTGTCGTAGGAGAACCAGGCGCCGGATTTCTCGACGATGCCGGCCTTGACGCCGAGGTCGAGGATCTCGCCCATCTTGGAGACGCCCTCGCCGTACATGATGTCGAACTCGACCTGCTTGAAGGGCGGCGCCAGCTTGTTCTTCACCACCTTGACGCGGGTGGTGTTGCCGACCACCTCGTCGCGCTCCTTGAT